>ERZ791865.93-NODE-93-length-149837-cov-21.398199_pt1 | contig 149837 bp, 122 predicted proteins | sample MGYA00509942_ERZ791865 | MGnify/ENA primary metagenome ERZ791865 (study PRJEB30046, sample SAMN00792098) | human gut metagenome | study: EMG produced TPA metagenomics assembly of the A metagenome-wide association study of gut microbiota in type 2...
GCAACACTTATACTCCTGACACCATCCCCACCCACCGGAAAAATCCGCTGACCCCTGATACCGGCCCCATGCCGATACCAGCGCGTGCTGATACCGGCCCGTGCTGATACCGGCCCGTGCTGATACCGGCCCGTGCTGATACCGGCCCGCAGGAGAGTTCCGGCCGCTGTGGTGAGAGCCTGTGGCTCTCACATATAAAAAAAACGCAGCGACCGGAGGTCGTTGCGTTTTTTTAGAGGTTCCAACCAGACTCGAACTGGTGTAAACGGTTTTGCAGACCGGTACCTAACCACTCGGACATGGAACCCTTTTGCGACTGCAAAGTTAGTACAAATTTTTGAATCTGCCAAATTCAGCAGCCAATTTTCTGGAAAAATTTCTGGAAAAAACTTGGTCCGGCTCATTATTCAGTGCGGCGCTGTTCTGTTATCCGGGCGGAGCTGTTCTGTTATCCGGGCGGCGCTGTTCTGTTATCCGGGCGGCGCTGTTCCGTTATCGGGGCGGCGCTGTTCTGTTATCCGGGCGGCGCTGTTCTGTTATCCGGCGAAGCCGGGATTTTATTTCAAGGAGTCGAGAATTGATTCCAGCTCCACTCCGCTCACCAGTACGGCGCGTGGCTTGCCGCCTTGGCTGGGGCCGACGATTCCGGCCTGCTCCAGCTGGTCCATGATACGTCCGGCGCGGTTATAGCCCAGCGAATACACGCGCTGAATGGCGCTGGTGCTGGCCTGTCCCTTGCTGACTACCATCCGGGCCACCTCCTCGAACAGGGGATCACGGTCTTTGCTGTTGAAGTCTGCGGCACCTCCGGCTGCGTCCTCGCCGGCTGCAAGCTGCGGTTCGGGCAATATATACGGACCCTGGGCGTACGGCTGCTTGGCTACGTAGTCGCAGATGGCTTCGACCTCCGGCGTGTCGATGAAGGCGCACTGCACTCGCACCATCTCCGAGTTGTTGGAGATCAGCATGTCGCCGCGTCCTATCAGCTGCTGGGCGCCGACAGCATCAAGAATGGTGCGGGAATCCACGCCCGACGACACCTTGAACGAGATGCGCGACGGGAAGTTGGCCTTGATGATACCGGTAATCACGTTGGCCGACGGACGCTGGGTGGCGATGATGACGTGCATGCCGACGGCACGTGCCTTCTGGGCCAGACGCGCTATGGGCATCTCCACGCTGCGCCCTGACACCATGATGAGGTCTCCGAACTCGTCGACAATCACCACGATATACGGCAGGAATCGGTGCCCCTCGTTCAGATTGAGCTGGCAGTCGCGTATCTTGGCGTTATATTCCTCGATGTTGCGCACCTTGGCGTTCTTAAGCAACGTGTAGCGGTTCTCCATCTCGATGACGAGGGAGTTGAGCACGGCTTCCACTTTCTGCGAATCGGTAATGACCGGCTCAGGATTGTCTATATCCTCGGGGATGACGGCCATGTAATGGTCGCGAATCTTGTTGTAAAGCGAGAACTCCACCTGTTTCGGGTCGATCATGACAAACTTCAGCTTCCAGGGAGCGAGGCTGAACATCAGCGACGCGATGATGGCGTTGAGGCCCACGGACTTACCTTGGCCCGTGGCGCCGGCTACGAGCAGGTGAGGCATCTTGGCGAGGTCGGCCAAGTACACTTGGTTGGATATGGTGGAGCCGAGCGCGATGGGGAGGTGGTATTTCGTTTCCTGATATGCCTTGGAATTGAGCACGGTGCGCATCGAGACGGTCTGCTGCACTTTGTTGGCCACCTCGATACCGACGGTGCCTTTGCCGGGAATCGGGGCGATGATGCGGACGCCGCTGGCCGCTAGGCTCAGTGCGATGTCGTCGGCCAGTCCACGTATTTTGGAGATCTTGACGCCATTCTCCAGGCGAATCTCGTAGAGGGTGACGGTAGGTCCGACGGTTGCCTCGATCTTGGTGATGGGTATTCCGAAGTCGAGAAGGGTCTTTTCGATCTTGTTCTTGTTTTCAAGCTGCTCTTCCTGGCTGACGTTTATCTGAGTCTTGGCAGGATATAGGATTTCGGTTGAGGGGAATTTATAGCCGCGAGCTTCCCAGTTGCTGATTTCGGAGCGTAGCTGAGGCTTGTCGGCCTCGCTGATGGTGCCAACGTTGACAATCATCTTGTCAGTAGCTGGTTGGGGGGAATCAGGGGAATCAGAGGAATCAGAGCTATCAGAGGAATCAGAGCTATCCGAAGATTCGGCAATGAGCGTGGACTCGGATTCGGTCTCGGATTCGGATTCGGATTCGGATTCGGGGTCAGCTGCAGGCGCGGACTCAGTGCGTATAGCAGGGCCCTCCGGCTCTTCGGGGAGTTCGTCAAGGTCGGGCATGGAGTAAAGAGGGGTGTCTTTCTCCGAGAAGTCCACCTGAGTGTCGTCGTCCGTCAGGTCGGCGACAGGTTCGGGATGCAGTACTGTGGCTTCGCCGGCGCGGATGTCGTCGATTTGCTCCTGTTCCTGCATACGGCGAATCTCGGCCTCTTTGGCCTCCTGTTCGGCGCGCGCCTCGCGCTCCAGACGGCGTTTTTCCTTATGTTTACGGTAGATGCCGCGTATCCACACCACGAAGTCGTGCAGACATATCACGGCGAACACCGACAGCATGAACAGCGACAGCAATGCGGCTCCGGTCCATCCTGCGAATCCCACGATGAATTCATTGACGTAACGGCCATGGTAGCCACCCCAGTTCACGGGAGTGTGGGAGCCGATGGTGACGAGGCCGATTATCAGCGAAACGGTGATCAGCACTATCAGGCACTTGATGGTGAAGTGTACGGTCTTGAACCGTGGCTTGCCAACCAGTATCTTCATGGACAGGGCCAGGAGCCATACCACGATGACTAAGGATCCGAGTCCGAAACTCTCGTTGATAAGGAATTCGGAGAGTCGCGCACCCCCTTCGCCGCCGGCGTTCCGGGCCTTAAACAGCACCTGACCTACGGGCATACCGTTGACAAGGCTCTGGTCCTCGACGCATGTCACGAAATATGACAGAAATGCGACGAGCAGATAGATGCCTGTGATTCCGAGGAATATGCCGAACAGCATCCTGGCCGATGTGCCAGTGAGCGCGCTGAGAAGCTGATGCCAGCGGTTGGGCTTCTCAGCCGGCGTGTTGACTTTGGTCTGTACCTCGGGTTCCTTCTTGCGGCGTGCGCGCACGCGACGTCCCTCGGCGCGCTGTTGTGCCTTAGGGTTGTTTTCGCTCAAGGTGTCCGACGTGGGCAGGTCGTTAAGCGACGAATAGTCGGGGGAATAATCGGTATATTGGGAATTATTCGGCATTGAATTGACAAATATGCAGTTTAATTGAATGGGGATGGCAAACGCTTTGCTGTGTGTTACAGGGCAAAATATTTGCGAATGCAAATTTAGGAAAACTAATTTGCATTCGCAAACAAAAATAGTGAGATAAATCTGTAATTTATCGACAACTTAGAGAGGGTGTCGAAATGGATTCAGGCTTGCTTCAGGAAAGCCTCTGCTGCGGCCAAGTCTTCGGGGGTATCTATGCCGATAGTCGGGAAGTCGGACACCGCCACACGCACCTCGTAGCCGTTCTGCAGCCAGCGCAGCTGCTCCAGACTCTCGGCTATCTCCAATAATCCGCGCGGAATCTTAACGATCTCTGCAAGCGCTGACGGGGTATAGGCATAGATGCCGATATGGCTGTAATACAGATGCCGTGCCGGCCAGTCCTGCCGGTCGACGCCGCGCAGGTAGGGTATGACGCTGCGGCTGAAGTACAGCGCGCGGCCGTCGTCGCCCATCACCAGCTTAACCATATTGGGATCCTCCAGCCCTTCGTAATTCCTGTCCTGCGGATAGGGACGGGCCAGCGTGGCAAGACGTGTGTCGGGATACCTGGTGAAGATTCCCACGATGTCGTTGATCTGCTCCGGGCGTATGAAGGGTTCATCGCCCTGCACGTTGACCACCACATCGTAATTGCCGCCGATTTTGGCGTAAGCCTCTGCCAGACGGTCTGTGCCGCTGGGGTGGTCGGCGCGTGTCATGACTGCACGGTAGCCGGCTGCGGTGACGGTGTCATAGATGCGGCTGTCGTCGGTGGCTACGGCCAGGTCGTAGCCTGTGGCCGCGACCTGACCGCAAACGCGGAGTATCATTTCCTTGCCGGCAATCTTGGCCAGCGGCTTGCCGGGAAAGCGTGTCGACGCATAGCGCGCCGGTATCAATACAAGTACCTTCATTTACTCCTCGGCTGCAACGATTTCAGCTTCGCCGCCCTCGATTTCGTCCTTTACGACATTGGGTAGCTCGAGACCGTAGTGCTTCTTGGCATCGAGACGCTTCAGCACGATGCCGAATATCAGGGCGAGTGCGCCGAGACATGCCAGCATTACCAAAGGCACGGTGTAGTTATAGCTTACGGCAGCCTGCTCGGGAGTAAGGGTGCCGTTGGCCAGACCTTCCACAATCTGGGGGTTGGTGCTGTCCAATACTTTACCTATCAGCAGCGGGAACAGCCACAGACCGATGTTCTGAATCCAGAAGATGAGTGCGTAAGCCGAACCGATTACGTTGGCGTCAACCAGCTTGGGAACGCTGGGCCACAGGGATGCGGGCACGAGCGAGAACGAGGCTCCAAGCACCAGAATGGTGACGTATGCCACGATGACGCCGCCCACGGGGCTGCCCTTGAACATGGGGAGGATGAAGGCGAATGTGAGGTGACAGGCAATCAGCAGCAGCGAGCCGAGAATCAGCATCGTGGCGGCTTTGCCCTTATTGTCTACATAATTGCCGAGGATGGGAGTGATACCGACAGCCAGAAGGGGGAACACCGCGAAGATGGCACTGGCCGACTGACGCATGAAGCCCATATAGCAATAGATAACCAACGCCACAATAGAAGTGACAAGCAACGCATACTTCATGCTCTTGTTCTTCTGGAAGTTGCTTGCAAAAGAAGTCAGGGCTATCACTATCATTATCACATATTGTATCACTGTGACAGCATCCGTGGCCCAGAACGAATCGGGGGCCACGTCAGTGAAGCTGAGATTGCACTGAAGCATGTTGACGGCATACTTCTGGAAGGGGAAGATAGCGGAGTAGTACAGCACGCAGAGCAGAGCCACCAGCCAGAACACATAGCTGGACAGAATCTTGCCTATGTCGCTGATCTTGAAGGGTTCGTCTTTTTCCTCGGCTTCGCCGGTCTGAGCGTCGAGTTTGCGGTCCATGAAGAAATAGACGATGAACATGATCAAGGCCACCATGAGCAGAATCACGCCGAAAGCGACGGAACGCGAAACGCTGATGTCACCGCCCAGATTGGCGAACAGGGGCGAGAAAATCATACAGGTTGCCACACCGAGGCGCGCCAGTGCCATTTCCGAACCCATAGCCAGCGCCATTTCGCGGCCTTTGAACCATTTGACGATACCGCGGCTGACGGTGATGCCGGCCATCTCGACGCCGCATCCGAATATCATGAAGCCTACGGCCGACAGTTTGGCCGATGCCGGCATACCCTCGTAGAAGGGCGAGATGCCCAGCTCGTCGAAACCGGGGATGTAATTCAGATTATTGGTGAACCATACATCGAGGCTGCTGCCGATGAATGCGTCGGTCAGCGCATACCAGTTGATGGTGGCGCCCACCAGCATCACGGCTCCGGAAAGAACCGCCGTGAAGCGGACCCCCATCTTGTCGAGGATGATGCCCGCGAATATCAGGAAGAAAATGAATACGTTAAGGAACGTCTCGGAACCCTGCATGGTGCCGAACGCGGTGGAGTCCCAACCCCTGGTGGACTGCAGAAGGTCCTTGATAGGGGAGAGGATATCCATGAATATGTAGCTGCAGAACATGGCGAAGGCCAGCAGCCCGAGGGCCGTCCAGCGTGCCCAAGCCTTGTCGCGCAGTGATCCGATTGCGTTTTGTGCTATTGCTGTCATTGTGTTGATACAGTTAGTTATTGATTGGCGATTACATATTCAATGGCGTTGACAAGCCCTTCGACGTTGGCGCCGACAATGCGGTTTGTCTCCTTGCCGTCAGGATCGAGAATGACGAAGGTCGGCACGGCCTCCACGCCATATTTCATGGCCAGATCCTGCTGCCGGTCGATGTCGACAAACTGGAATTTAACGGCGCCGTCATATTTTTCGGCCAGTTTGTGCACCTCCGGAGCTATCATTCGGCAAGGTCCGCACCATGTGGCCGAGAAATCGATGACTGTGGGGAGCCATTCGTCGTCGGCATTGACGGAATCCTGCGCGGCTTTGGCCACAGGCTGCTCTACGGCGGTCTGTTTCATGTCGGCCTTCTCCTTGGCGGCCTCTGTCTTGGAATTGCAGCTCAGAGTGACCGATACCATGGCTGCCACTAATAAAATCTTGATTGTCTTCATCGTATGTAATGTGTTTTTATAGTCACCCCTCCCGATTGTTGGGAATCAGGAGGGGTGAATAGGTTAAAGGGTATCGCTGCCTCTTAGATCTCCTTGTCGTGCTCGAGCAGCAGCGTCATGGAGGGACGGTCGCAGATTTCGGAGGGGCCGAAGTACTGGATCGGGCCGGGATACTGGTAGAGTGTGTTCAGTGCCAGAGTCTCGCGCATGGAGGCGAACTTCAGGTAGGGACGGCCCTTGAGGTCGACCAGAGCCTTCTGGATCACGGGCTTCATCTCGCCCTTGCGGCGCTCCATGTTCATCATCATGGTGATTGGAATACCGCCGGCAATCCACTTGTCGCTGGGCTCGGTGAGGTTGCGCACGCTTGACATGTAGCCGGTAACGCCTGAGTTGATCAGCATTGCTGCGTTGTAACCGAGGCTATAGGTATAGTCGGCGTCGAAGTTGGTGGGATCGGCGCAGCGTCCCTCGTAGCCGAAGAAGTGGTGCTGTGCGTTGAACTTGCCGCTGTATTCGCCACGCTCGGCCCACTCGTCGAGACGGGCGGCCACCATGCGGCTCAGCAGGTTCTCGGTCTCGATCAGCGACACCTGTACGTTACCGTGGCTGTCGCGGTCAAGGCTGAGCTGCAGCGCGATGTTCTTGGGCAGGCTCTTGTACAGGTCGGCGTTTACGGGAGTAAGATAGCCGTGGATCAGTTCCAGCTTCTCGTTCTCGTCCACTTCGGCCAGTTCGTCCTGATGAGCCTCGATCACGTCGTTCAGCTCGGCTATCAGGTCCTTCATAGAGGGAATGAACTCGATCAGGCCTTCGGGGATGAGGACGGTACCGAAGTTCCAGCCCATCTTGGCACGCTCGCTGATGACGTAGCAGATGTAGTTTACGATATTGTCCAGCGTCATCTTCTTGGCCTGCACCTCCTCGGAGATGAGGCAGATGTTGGGCTGGGTCTCCAGAGCGCACTCCAGTGCGATGTGGCTGGCCGAGCGGCCCATCAGCTTGATGAAGTGATAGTACTTCTTGGCCGAGTTACAGTCGCGCTGGATGTTGCCGATAACCTCGCTGTATACCTTGCAGGCGGTGTCGAAACCGAACGAGGTCTCGATCCATTGGTTCTTCAGGTCGCCGTCGATGGTCTTGGGCACGCCGATAACCTGCACGTCTGCGCCGATGTTCTTGTAGTATTCGGCCAAAACTGCGGCGTTGGTGTTGGAGTCGTCGCCGCCGATGATTACCAGGGCCTTGATGTTGAGCTCCTTCAGGATCTTGAGGCCGGCGTCGAACTGCTCGGGCTTCTCAAGCTTGGTACGGCCGGAACCGATGATGTCGAAACCGCCGGTGTTGCGGTAATCCTTGATGATGCCGGCTGTCAGCTCCATATACTGATGGTTGATGAATCCGGCAGGGCCCATCAGGAAACCGTACAGACGGTTCTCCTTGTTCAGGGTCTTCAGACCGTCGAAAATACCGCTTACTACGTTGTGTCCGCCGGGAGCCTGGCCACCCGACAGGATGATACCTACATTGAACGGTTCCTCAACGCGGGCGGGATTCTCATCGCGCTCGAACTCCACTACGGGCATTCCGTAGGTGTGGGGAAACAGCTGCTTGATTTCTGCCTGATTGGCTACGGATTCCGTAGGCTCGCCGATACGGAGCTTTACGGCGCCCTTCAACGTCTCGGGCAACTTGGGCTGATACTCAGCTCTCACTTTCTGAAGTGCACTCTTTTTCATGAGTCTGTCTTATCGTGATGTTGGTTTACTTTTAGTGAGTTGATTTTCTGACTGCAAATTTAACGAAAAAAACACACATAATAATATCAAATGGCGCAAAAAAGCCAAGAATTGATAAAATTTCGGTAATTAAATCCGTTATATGAGATATGAAAGGAAGAATTATCCTGATATTGACAATGGCGTTGAGCGCGGTGTCGTCCGTGTTCGCGGAGGTGGTTCCGCAGAAGCAGGCGATGCAGCTGGCGCAGAATTTCTTCAACACCATGTACGGCATCGTGACGGGCAGACCGAAACTGGTGTGGAACGGCCGCGAGCTGACCACCAACCGCCTGTTCACGCCCTTCTACACATACAATAGCCCCAAGGGGGGATATGTGACCATATCCGCTGATTCCAAGGCATATCCGGTGTTGTCGTACAGCAGGACGAACACATTCGACAAGGCAAAACTGGGCGATGACGAGCGCGACCAGTTTCAGCGCTATGCTCGCGAGATAGAGCTGATACGGTATGACAGCCGAATTCCGACGGCTGCAAAAGGGGCGTGGGAGAATATACCGAAGTATTTCACCGATGTAATCAACAATCCCTACGCCACCGTGGAATTCCGTCGGCTCACGGACGAGGCCCGCGACCGGCTGGAGACCATCGACCGTCGCAACGCATGGGTGATGATGCCCACGGCCGTGGAGTTCGACCTGTACGATCCGGAGCAGTATCGCGACTATACGCTGGACGATGTGCTGGCAGCAGAGGAAGTCCCCTTTAAGTTCTACGAAGATTTCCTGGCTGAAATGGCCGAGGAGGAACGCGCCAGAGCCGCGGCCTACGACCGGATACTGACGCCCGACGACGCCATATTGCAGCGTAGCGGCGGCAGTCATTACACGGTGTTGCTGCCCGATGAGGCGGCGATGTCGCAGGTGTTCGCCGTGAACGGCACCCGTATGCAGCGTAAGACGTATCGCGGCACGAACCGAATGGAAATTGACCTGGCCGGTATGGCTTCGGGTTATTATATAATATTGGCTATGTCGCAGAACGGCGACATATATGCATTCAAGGTTTACAGATAATTATGAAACTGAAGGATTCGAAGATAATGGCGTGGTGCGCCATGGTATTGGTGATAGCCGTGACGGTGATGACAGGCCTGTTGCGCACTGAATGGTGGACGTACATACCGGTGTTTTTCGCCTTCATGATGTCGTTTTTCCATCTGTTGGCGGTGTATATGCGTCGCATACCGCAGATGTCGCGCACACTCGACGTGTGGGCACTGGCGTTCGGAGTGCTGATGATTGTCGGCATCATCGGCGTCTATGCCGCCGAGTCGGCAATCTTCGACCTATAATCAATCTACAGCTTCGCGGATTAGCACCGGTTCATTGCCGGTGCAGTCTATGATGGCCGACTGGCGTATCTGGCCCTGTTCTCCCTCAACCATCAGGTCTATTGTCTTGTCGTAGGTCTCGGCTATCAGCTCGGGATTGACGGCATAATCCTCGTCCTCGTATTGGATGGTGGTCGTCAGTAACGGACGGCCCAATGTCTCCACTATCTTTAGCGCAATCGGATTGTCGGGAATACGGACGCCAACCACCTTTCGGTTCTTGAACGCTTTCGGCAGACTCGACACGGTGCGGAACAGAAGTGTGACGGGACCCGGCGTCTGTTCTTTCAGAATCTTGAAACCGGTGTTGTCGATGCGGGCATAGTCCGACGCCATCCGAATGTCGGAGCAGAGAATTGAAAGGTCGGTCTTGTCCGGATTGATGTTTTTTAGCCGGCATATACGTTCGATGGACTTCATGTTCATGGCATCGCAGACCAACGCATACATCGTGTCCGTCGGTATGATTGCCGTCTGACCGTCGTCCAGAATCGCAGCGATTTCCCGCAGCTGATTGTCCGACGGTTTCTCATTCCATATCTTGATAGTATTCATGGCATCACACGTTTAGATTGCCAGCAAATTTAATGAAAAATATTGAGATTATTTCGCAAATTTGGTGGTGACGTGTAAAAATATTAATTTTGCGAAGTGTGTTTAGTGCACACGGACATATCGAAGCGTTTTTTGCTTTATCCTTTCAAGGAAATCGCCAATTTCAAATCAGAGAAGGAGAGAGCAGTCAAGAACGCTCATGCTTGTCGTATATCCACTCCCCGACAAGGGGTATCGATATCCGGTAAGGCGTGGGAGTGGACTGTTTATTTCTCTGATAGGCGTTTGGCGATGCCTCCTTGAAGATAGACAAGAAATCATTCCACGCTTTTTTCGTATAACAGCTTAACGTCAAATCAGGAATGGATGCGACATAAGAGAGATTTATGGAGAAATATCTAAAGTATTTCGTGCTGATGCTTGCCACGGTACTGAGCCTCAGCCTGTCATCCTGCGGCGGCGGTGATGACGACGAGCCGGACCAGCCGGGAAAACCGAGCACGACGGATGTTGTCAGCGGTTCCGTGTCAGAGAATAGTGCAGTCTATTTATTGTCAGAAGTCTATGACGGGCCTTATTTTTCTTGGTGGAATAATAATCTTGCTTTGACTCACATTAGTGGTGTGTATTCGTATGTAAAAATGATATCAGTTGGAACTGTATCAAAGCTAAGTGATATTAAGACAGTTCCTGCTGAAGGATGGGATACAACTCTGCCATTAGTCAATAATGGAGGTTATGTGATAACATACACATATCAAGGGAAAGCCTACTATATCAGATTGTTCATAACATTAAATATTTCGGCAGCCGGTGATACTGTTGGCATCAATTACCAATTCCAATATTTCACCCCGGCGCAGTAACCGACATACAAAAGGCTCAAGCGCTGTTGCCGATATCACATCAACATTTAGACCTTTGCATAACACAAAATGCAAAGGTCTATTTGATGTTGGCAATCCGCGTATTTGACTGGAGGGGCGGTGTCCTCACCGCCCACAGATTCACCTCGTCCGAAGGTTGCCGACGTGGACGTCGTCATTCCAGTCGCCGACGTAAGCCGCAACGACTGGAGGGGCGGTGTCCTCACCGCTCACAGATTCTAACCGCTCACAGATTCTAACCGCTCACAGATTCTGACCGCTCACAGATTCTGACCGCCCACAGGTTGCTGATTTGTGAAATTTATTTGGGTGAATTATATCAATGTTTCAGAAATTATGTTAATTTTGCCCTTTAGAGAGTGGTAGTTAATATAATATCCTCTCAAATACAATTCAATTAATACCAATCACGATTCCAAAATTGTATTTCAGCCATGGACAATCCATATTTCAATCCTAATGAAGAAGTGAAAGTGTCGACTTCAGGTGCTTTGCCTCATTGGAATCAATACGGTAAAATCCAGTATGTCACGTTTAGATTGGCTGATTCATTGCCACAATCCAAAATTGCGGAATTAACAGAACTGAAAAATAGATTTATTTCAAATCATCCGAAGCCTTGGGATAAGCAGGATAAATACGCATATTGGAAACTAATAGGTCCTGTGGAATCAAAGTTGCTTGATGCCGGCTATGGATTGTGTATACTGAAAATCCCGGAAATCCGCGGTATTGTTTCGGACACTTTAAGATATAACGATGGAAATAAGTATCGGCTTATAGCGTATGTAATCATGCCCAATCATGTACATGTGTTGTTTGAACTGTTCGGTAATATCAGTATAGAGAGTGTCATGAAATCCATTAAAGGTTATAGTTCACGGAAAATTAATGAATTGACTGGAGGTTCGGGGTCTGTATGGATGAAAGAGTATTTTGATAGAATTGTGCGTGATGCATCACATTTAAAAAGTTATATCAGGTATATAATAAATAATCCCAGGTTTTTGCAGCCTGGAGAATATGAGTTGTGGCGCAGTGAAGAATGGGTATATGAGTAACTCCGGTAACCAAGATGACTGGAGGGGCGGTGTCCCCACCGCCCGCAGGTTTTCCACGTCCATAGGTTGACGACGTGGACGTCGTCATTCCAGTCGCCGACGCAAGCCGCAACGAATGGAGGGGCGGTGTCCCCACCGCCCACAGATTCAAACGGGCCATAGGTTGCCGACGTGGACGTCGTCATTCCAGTCGCCGACGCAAGCCGCAACGAATGGAGGGGCGGTGTCCCCATCGCCCGCAGGTTTTCCTCATCTATGAGTTGCCGACGTGGACGTCGTCATTCCAGTTTTGCCATGTCGGTAAAAAGAAGTAATTTTGCAGTATATATTAGATTGCAAAAGAAGATGAGGATACTGATAGTGGCGGCAATGGATAAGGAGAAATCGTTGCTGCTGAATCTGATGAAGGATCATACTACGGAGGATTGCGAGGGCATCTCCGTGAATCGCGGCGAAATAAAAGGTCATGACATACTGCTGGCCAAATGCGGCATAGGTAAAGTCAATTCCGCGCTTGTGACTTCTAAACTGATAGACCGCTATAAACCGGAACTGGTAATCAACAGCGGCGTGGCCGGCGGTGCGGATGAAGCCGTGAAAGTCGGGACCGTTTTGGCCGTCGACGGTGCCGGTTACCATGACGTATGGTGCGGGCCAGGTACTCAGCCGGGCGAGGCAGACGGTTTTCCGCTGCTGTTCCGTCCGTACGCTAAAGGAATGGAAATAATCAAGGCGCTTCAGGATAGCGGCGAGCAGATACAGACCGGCATCATAGCCACAGGCGACAAATTCATCACCACACCTGAGGAAATCGCCGCCATCAAGGCCGTTTATCCCGAGGCTAAGGCGTGCGACATGGAGTCCGCTTCGATAGCCCAGGCTTGCGCATGGGTCAAGGTGCCGTTCATGGTTATCCGCGTGGTGAGCGACACCCCCGGAGCCGCTGACAACCTGTCGCAATACCAGAACTTCTGGTCGGAGGCCCCCGAAAAGACATTTCACGTACTGAACCAACTGCTGGAGCGGCTGTAACTGGAGGCAAGATACCATGAAGATAGCGATACATCGTCAGCAGATCAAGAGTTCGATGTTGCCGGTGGCCATCATAGTCGGCGCTCTGTTCTATAAATGGATAGGGTATCTGTCGTTTCTGTCGCCGTATCTGATCTTCGCTATGCTGTTCGTGACCTACTGCAAGTTGGAGCCGAAGGAATTCAAGCCACACCGCAGTCAGGTGCTGGAACTCGTGATACAGCTCGGTCTGGCCGCGGCCATTTATCTGGCTATCCTGCCGTTCAGCCACACTGTGGCCGAAGGTGTGTTCATCTGCGTGTTCATACCTACGGCTACGGCCGCGCCGGTCATCACGTCGATGCTTGGCGGCAGCATATCGTATGTGGCGACATATTCGCTGATTTGCAACACAGTCATAGCGTTCGCAGGCTCGGCGGTATTGGCGTTAGTCGGCGACTACACGGCATTCGGGTTCTGGGAATCCACATGGCTGATAATGTGCAAGGTGTTCCCGTTGCTGATACTGCCTATGGTATGCGCCTCCCTGCTTCGGTATATATGGCCGCAGGCGCACCGGGTTATAGAAAAGTCGCAGCAGCTGTCGTTCTATATGTGGGTGGTGGCGCTGATACTGATAGTGGGCAATTGCGTGGGCTTCGTGATACTGCATTGGGACGAAAGCCAGCTGATGTCACTGATATGGATGGTGGCAGGTGCATTGGGCGTATGCCTGCTGCAGTTTGCCGTAGGGCGGAAGTTAGGCGAATATATGATGAGGAGAATGCGGAGCCGCGGCGAGACCGTAGACAAGGACCTGCGCGTAAGCTGCGCGCAGAGCCTGATGCAGAAAAACACGGTCCTGGCCATCTGGCTGGCCATGGCCTACATGACGCCGTTGGCATCCGTGGCGCCGGCCGCATACATCGCATGGCAGAACATTCTGAACTCCTGGCAATTGTTCCGCCACGAGAGTGACAAAGTGAAGAAAATAGCATAACAATGAGTCATACAAGAGAAGAGAAACTGCAGGCGTTCGACAAGGTGCTGGACGTGCTGGAGACACTGAGGGTGAAATGCCCGTGGGACCGCAAGCAGACCAATGAGTCGCTGCGTCCCAACACCATAGAGGAGACTTACGAGCTGTGCGACGCGCTGATGGCCGAGGACAACGCCAACATCTGCAAGGAACTGGGCGACGTGCTGCTGCATGTGGTGTTCTATTCCAAGATAGGCGAGGAGAAGGAAGCCTTCGACTTTGCCGACGTGTGCACCAAGCTGACCGACAAGCTGATATACCGCCACCCGCACATCTACGGCAACGTGCAGGCCGACACCGCCGAGGCCGTGATAGGCAACTGGGAGAAGCTGAAACAGAGCGAGAAAGACGGTAACAAGACCGTACTTGGCGGTGTGCCCAAGGCGTTGCCCGCCTTGATCAAGGCCGAGCGCATCCAGGAGAAGGCCGCCAACGTAGGTTTCGACTGGGAGAAGCGCGAGGACGTGTGGGCAAAGGTTAAGGAGGAAGTGTCCGAGGTCGAGGCTGAGATCGAAGGGAAGGATGCCAAGAGATTGGAAGCCGAGTTCGGTGACCTGCTGTTTGCCGTGATTAACGCCGCACGACTCTACGGCGTCAAGCCCGAGAACGCGCTGGAGCATACCAACCGCAAGTTCATCGACCGCTTCAATTATATCGAGGCCGGCGCCAAGGCGCAGGGCAAGAAGGTGAGCGACCTGACGCTTGCCGAGATGGACGCGCTGTGGGACGAGTATAAGACAAAGAACGAGAACCGATAACAGTCCGGATATATGATACTGTGCATAACCGAGAAACCGAGCGTAGGCCGTGACATAGCGCGGATATTGGGCGCCACGGCGTCGCGCGGAGGGTACATGGAAGGCAACGGATATTGCGTGACATGGACTTTCGGCCACTTATGCACTCTTAAGGATCCGGGCGATTATACCGAGGGCTGGAAACGATGGGCGTTAAGTCCGCTGCCGATGATACCTCCCAAGTTCGGCATCAAGGTGATGGACGACCCCGGCATACAGCAGCAGTTCAACGTCATAAAGAATCTGATAGGGCAGTGTGACGAGATAGTGAACTGCGGCGATGCCGGCCAGGAGGGAGAGGTGATCCAGCGCTGGGTGATGCAGAAGGCGGAATGCAACAAACCCATCAAGCGCTTGTGGGTCAGCTCGCTTACCGATGACGCCGTGCGCGAGGGATTCCGCAACCTGCGCGAGCACAAGGAGCTGGATTCGCTGTACACCGCCGGTATTTGCAGGGCGATAGGCGATTGGATATTGGGTATCAACGCCACGCGCCTCTATTCCCTTAAATACGGTCAGGACAGACAGATACTATCCGTGGGGCGCGTGCAGACTCCCACGCTGGCATTGGTGGTGCAACGCCAGCAGGAGATAGAGAACTTCGTGCCCAAGGACACGTGGGAACTCAAGACCAAATACCGCGACGTGCTGTTTTCGGCTCAGGTCAAGGCATTCGACGAGGAGGCGAAGGGACAGGCACTGTTAGAGGAGGTGAAGCAGCATCCCTTCGTGGTAGAGGATATTCAGAAAAAGAAGGGAAAGGAAGCGCCGCCCAAGCTGTTCGACCTGACATCGCTGCAGGTGGAGGCCAACAAGAAATACAGCATGAGCGCCGACAACACGCTCAAGACCATCCAGAGCCTTTATGAGAAGAAACTGACCACCTATCCGCGTGTCGACACCACCTATCTGACCGACGACATGTATCCCAAAATAGGTGGTATCATGCGTAGCCTGAAGCCATACGCCGGACTGACGGCCGAGATATTGGGCGGAAAGATACGTAAGAGCAAGAAAGTGTTCGACAACTCAAAGGTAACCGACCACCACGCCATCATCCCCACCGGACAGACATTGCCGCCCGACCTGACGCTGGACGAGAAGCGGGTATTTCATCTGATAGCGCAGCGGTTTATCAGTGCGTTCTATCCCGACTGCACGTTCGAGCAGACGGTGGTGACCGGAAAGGCCGGCAAAACCGGCTTCAAGACCACGGGCAAAGTGATACTCGACCCGGGATGGCGCAAAGTCTACGCCAAGGATCAGAAGAATTCCAACGAACAGACGCAGGACGACGATGACCGAATCCTTCCTGAATTTGTTAAAGGAGAAAGCGGACCCCACGAACCCCAGCTGGCCAAACGCACGTCGAAGCCCCCGAAGTATTACACCGAGGGAACGCTGTTGAAGGCTATGGAGACGGCAGGATCGAACGTGGACGACGAGGAATTGCGCGAGGCCCTGAAGGCCAACGGCATAGGGCGCCCTTCCACCCGTGCGGCCATCATAGAGACCCTGTACAAGCGCGGATATATCCGTCAGGAACGTAAGTCGCTGCGCGCCACCGAAGCCGGCATCCAGCTGATAGGGCTTATCAGGGAGGAACTGCTGAAAAGCGCCAAGCTGACCGGCATCTGGGAGGGGAGGCTGCGTGCCATAGAAGCAGGAAATTACAGCGCCTCCGAATTCATAGACCAGCTGAAGCAGATGATCTATGATATAACCCGCAGCGTGATGAGCGACAATTCCAACCGTCGGATCGTGGCCGAACAGCCGACCGACGGCAAGAAAGAGACAAAACAAAAGAAAAACACAAAGAAGAAATAGGTTATGCACAGCAATTTATGGCAATATATCGTGGTGCTTCTGATATTGGCAGGCATCGTGGTGTGGATACTGGTGAATCTGTTCAGCAAAAAACGACGCAAACGGATTGGCAAATGCTGTGGCTGTTCCCTGTCGGAAGTGTGCGAAAGCAGGAAATTGGAAAAGCAGGAATGCGACGGAGGGGAGAAATGCGAATGCGAAAAGAATCCCGGTTCCGGAGCGAAGCGGTAATAAGAATAGCGAAGATCAGATAAGAATATTGATCAACTCTAATAAAAATTATCAATAAAATTAACAGTTTATAGGAAACTACTCGTATAATTCGCGGAATATTTGTATATTTGCGGATTAAAATGGACATGGCACTATCGAAAGTGATACCTAACGATACGGTCAAGAGGTTGCGTCAACTTCTTGACGGCAGTCATAATATACTGATAACATGTCATGTACGCCCTGACGGTGATGCCATCGGCAGTAGCTTCGGCTGGTGCCATACGCTGAAGGCTATGGGCAAGGACGTGAATGTGATACTGCCCGACCGAATGCCCAAGTCGCTGGAATTCCTTCCTTCGACCAAGGATGCCGTGATATACACTCAGCACAAGGAATATGCCGACCGTCTGATGTCGGAGGCCGACCTGGTGCTGTGTTGCGACTTCAACGCATGGAGCCGCCTGGGCAATCTGGGAACGGCCATGAGTGAGAGCCCCGCCGCCAAGGTGCTGATAGACCATCATCAGAAGCCGCAGATAGATGGCGCGTTGCAGATTTCGTATCCCGAAATGTCGTCGACATGCGAGTTGACGTTCCGGCTGATATGCGACCTCGGATGGTATCTCGACATGCCCCGGGACGCAGCCCAGTGCCTGCTGACCGGCCTGATTACCGATACGCAGAACTTTACGGTAAACTGCAGTGATCCGGAAGTGTATCAGGTAATGATTAAGCTGCTGGAGAAAGGCGCGGATAAGTCCCAGATAATGTGGGAGGCCGTCAAGCTCACCACGTATCAGGCCATGAAGCTGAACGCCTTCGCCATATCGGAACGGATGGAGATATTTCCAAAGTACCGGGGCGCCGTGGTGTACCTGACGAAAGAAGACCTGGACAGGTTCGATTATCAGAAGGGCGATACCGAGGGACTGGTGAACGAGCCGTTGCGAATCCGAGGTGTGGTGTATTCCATATTCCTGCGCGAGGACGACGACTGCATCAAGGTGTCGATGCGCAGCCGCTATGACTTTCCCGTCAGCGACCTGTGCGAGGACTTGGGCGGAGGAGGTCACAGGATGGCAGCCGGCGCCGAGTTCGTGGGCACTATGGACGAGTGCCGCAAGGCTATAATGGACGAGATGGAGAAATACGCGCATCTCGTGCCGAAAAACATTGACAAACCGGAATTGAAATGAAATTGAAAAATATAATATCTATACTCGGAATCGGCCTCATGATGATGGGGACGGTGAGTTGCAGCAAGACGAAATCGTATTCGGAACTGCTGCGTGATGAAGAACGTGCAGTAAACTGGTATCTCGCGCAGAACGAAGTGGAAGTGCGGCTGCCGGAGGATTCAGTGTTCAAGACAGGCGAGGACGCGCCGTTCTACAAGATGGACGGCCAGGGCAACGTGTATATGCGCGTCATCAATCCGGGAGATAAGGACTATCGAGCCAAGACGGGCGACCGTGTGTACTTCAAGTATATGCGCCAGAACATATTGGACCTGAAGGCCGGTTTCATCACCAAGGACGATTGGATCGGAAATTCCGAGAATATGGCGACGTCAAGCACATACTTCGTTCTTGACGACATCACGTTGCCATCGTCGGCGCTATACGGCACGGGAATACAAATCCCCATGAAGTGGCTGGGATATTACAGCGAGGTCGAGCTTATCATCAAGTCGGTGGAAGGCTGGCAGGATCAGGCTGACGTGATACCGGTTGTGTACCGTGTGCGTTATTTCCCGGCTGAATATTAATCCGTAAGGAGATTCCGGAAAGAAACAACAAGCAATTCTACAGCAGAAAAACAGAGCATTATGTCATTGATAAAATCAATATCGGGTATACGTGGGACAATAGGAGGACCTGCCGGCGACGGACTGTCGGGCGTGGATGTAGTGAAGTTCACGGCGGCATACGCATCCTTTATCCGTAAGAGCTGCGGCGACAACAATGTGATTGTAGTAGGCCGCGACGGACGTCTGTCGGGCGAAATGGTGTCGAAACTGGTAGTCGGCACCCTGATGTCGATGGGTTTCGATGTGATCAATATCGGCCTCGCATCCACTCCTACGACGGAGCTGGCTGTGACAGGCGAAAAGGCAGCCGGCGGCATCATCATCACCGCAAGCCACAATCCCGTGCAATGGAATGCCCTGAAACTGCTGAACAGCAACGGCGAGTTCCTGACCGACCGCGAGGGCAAGGAGGTGATACGCATAGCCGACGAGGATGACTATGAGTTCGCTCAGGTAATGGAACTGGGTCACGAATATCACGTGGATACATGGAACCGCAATCACATCGCACAGGTCCTGGACCTGGATTTGGTTGATGTGGAGGCGATAAAGAAAGCCAATTTCAAGGTGGCCCTGGACGCCATCAACTCGGTGGGCGGCATCATTATGCCTCAGCTGCTGAAGGCTCTGGGCGTAACGGATATAGTGGAACTGAACTGCGACTGCACCGGTAAGTTCGCTCACACTCCCGAGCCGATTCCCGAGAATCTGACCGATATCGCGGCTCTGGTCAAGGAGTCGGGTGCCGACGTAGGTTTCGTTGTTGACCCTGACGTTGACCGTCTGGCCATAGTGATGGAGAACGGCGAGATGTTCATAGAGGAGAACACTCTGATAGCCATTTCGGACTATGTGTTGGAGCATACCCCAGGCTCGACGGTGTCGAACCTGAGTTCGTCACGCGGACTCCGCGACGTGACCCGCAGGCATGGCTGCGAATACAACGCCGCCGCAGTGGGCGAGGTGAACGTGGTGACCAAGATGAAGGAGACCGGTGCCGTGATCGGCGGCGAAGGCAACGGCGGCGTGATATATCCCGCCATACACTATGGCCGCGACGCATTGGTGGGCGTGGCGCTGTTCCTTACGCTGATGGCCAAGAGCGGCAGGAAAGTCACCGAAATCAAGGCCGCACTGCCGCAGTATGCCATAGCCAAGAACAAGATACAGCTCACTCCCGAACTGGATGTAGACGCCATTTTGGACGAAGTGAAAGTGCGCTTCAGCAACGAGGAGATAACAGATATAGACGGCGTGAAGATAGACTTCCCCGACAGCTGGGTACATCTGCGCAAGTCGAACACCGAACCTATCATCCGCATATACAGCGAGGCTGCGACTATGGAGCAGGCTGATGCGCTGGCGGACGAAATCAAGAAGATCATCAAGGAAATAACAGAGAAAAATGCTTAAGAAGTTCTTTTTAAATACGCTTTCGTCGTTTGTCGGAGCATGGCTGGCCCTGGTGCTGGTCGTGGTGTCGTCAATGATACTGCTGTTCGGGATGATAGGGAGCGGCATCGCTTCGGAAATGGGCGATGCGGAACAGCTTAAGTCCAAGAGCATCCTGACCATTGACCTGAGCGGAGCAATCAGCGAGCGGGAATCGGCAAAGGCTCCCGACTTCACGTCGCTTGTTAAGGGAAACCTGAACAAGCCTCAGAACCTCAACGTGATAGTGGAGGCACTGGAAGAAGCCGCACGCAACCGCAATATCTCGGCCGTTTACCTGAAGTGCGGTGCGCTTGAGGCAAGTCCGGCCGCATGCTATGCCATACGTCAGGCAGTGCTGAAGTATAAGAAGAGCGGAAAGCAAGTGTATGCCTACGCCGACACCTATACCACAGGAACGTATCTGATTGCATCCGCAGCCGACCGCGTGTACATGAACCCGCAGGGTATGATGGAGATGCAGGGTATGTCGTCGACGGTGCTTTATTACAAGGATCTGCTTGATAAACTCGGCGTCGAGTTCCAGGTGGTGAAGGTGGGCACGTTCAAGTCGGCCGTAGAGCCTTACATAATGAACAGCATGAGCGATCCGGCCCGCGCGCAGATGGACACATTGCTAGGAAACATGTGGGGCGTGATTAAAAAGAATATAAGCGAGACCCGGAAGGGAGTGAGTCCTGAAGAAATAGACTCGCTGGTGTCGAAGGAATACATCTCGTTCGCGCCCGCAAAAACTTCTGTTGAGGCCGGATTGGTGGATTCTCTCGTATATGAACGTACCATCAATGCCAAGTTCGCGGCACTGACCGGTCAGGATGTGGACGATGTGAATTTCGTAAGTCCCGGCACGCTTGTCAAGCAGGTGCCCTGGTCCACCGCATACGACAGCAATAACCGCATCGCGGTGCTGTATGCCGTGGGCGAGATAAACGACGTGAGTCAGGATGGAATCAACTACCATAATCTCGTACCGATCATTACCGAGCTGGCCGATGACGACAATGTCAAGGGTATGGTGCTCCGCGTCAATTCGCCCGGCGGTTCGGCTTTCGGCAGCGACCAGATAGGCGAGGCTCTGGATTATTTCCAGTCCAAGGGTAAGCCACTGGCCGTATCGATGGGTGCATACGCGGCATCCGGCGGTTACTGGATCTCGGCAGGTGCAGACAAAATCTTCGCAAATCCGCTGACCATAACCGGTTCGATAGGCATATTCGGCCTGATTCCAAACGTCAAGGGTCTGGTCGATAAGCTGGGCGTCAATCCGCAGACAGTATCGACCAATCCCAACGCACAGTTCCCGAGTCTGACCGAAAGTATGACTGACGAAATGAAGGGTGTGATGCAGCAGTATGTTGACCGTGGCTACGAGGACTTCGTGGGCCGTGTGGCGAAGGGTCGCAAGATGAGCGTTCCGGCCGTGAAGCGTATAGCCGAGGGTCGCGTATGGGATGCCGTTTCGGCAAAGCGAATCGGCCTGGTAGACTCAATCGGCAGTCTGAACGATGCCATAGAATGGGTGGCTTCAAAGTCTAAGATACTGGACAAATACAACGTGGCCGCTTATCCCGAGTACAAACCGTCGTTCTGGGACATGCTGCCCTCCAACCTGTCGTCGATGACGGCAATGCGTCAGATGCTCGAGCCTAAGCCCGAGGAGATGATGATAATGAAGATGCGCGAGCTGCTTCGCCGCGAACGGATTCAGGCGCGTATGGCCGACATCAAGATTGAATTCACAGGCAAGTAACCGCAAGTTGAACTAAAACCGGAAACACACACACGATGCCGTCACGCAATCAGATAATATCATGGCTGTTGAAACCCGTATCATGGTTGTACGGGGGCGTGATGGCTGTGCGTAACTGGATGTTCGACAACAAGCTGCTACCTGTGGTGGAATACGACGTTCCGGTAGTGAGCGTGGGCAATATCACGGTGGGAGGTACCGGCAAGACGCCGCATGTGGAGTATATCATCAACGAGCTGTGCATGACATACAACATTGCAGTTCTGTCGCGAGGCTACAAACGCAAGACCAAGGGCTTCCTGCTGGCCAATTCCACCAGTACGCCCGATAGCGTGGGTGACGAGCCGTTGCAGATATACCACAAGTTCGGCAATCAGGTCAAGGTGGCGGTATGCGAGAACCGCAGGCACGGAATCTCGGAACTGCTGCGTCAGTTCCCGGACATACAGCTGATACTGCTTGACGACGCGTTCCAACACCGGTTTGTAAAGCCGAAGGTATCGATACTGCTGTCGGACTATAACCGGCCCATCTACCGCGACCATCTGCTGCCGTTGGGACGCCTCCGCGAAAACTGGAAGCAGGTGGAACGCGCCGACATGGTGGTGGTGACCAAGTGTCCCGCACAGATATCGCCCATCGACGTGAGGCTGATATGCAAGGAGCTGGGCGGCGACCAGGCAACCAAGGGTCTGAATCCGAGACCTTATCAGAGCCTATTTTTCTCGCAGGTTGTCTATGGCGGTCTGCTGCCGGTGTTCCCTGACGACAAGCCGTATCGAGTCACGTTAGGCAGCCTGACGGAACGTGACACGGTGCTGTTGCTGACGGGGATAGCCAATCCGCGTGGATTCGTGCGCTATTTCAGGAACTATCCTTTCAAGGTTATGGTGTGTCATTATCCTGACCATCACGATTTCCAGCGCAAGGATATGGAGACCATCAAGAAAAAGTTCGATTCGCTTACCGGCGAGCGCAAGATGATAGTCACCACGGAGAAGGATGCCGTCAGACTGGCTTATAACCCGTATGTGCCAACAAAACTGAAGCCTCTGACGTTTTATCTGCCGATAGCGGTGCAGATGATGCACAAGCAGGACGGCAGCGACTTCATACGCGACCTGAAGGCGCGCATTGAAGCATAAATGATAGAAAACTGAATTCAGACATATTAATCGGGCAGCGATGTCCACATCATAAATCAATACGATGGAAAAGACATATTTGGAAAAAATCAGCGAGACCGCGGAATATATCCGCGCAGAAGTAGGTGAGCTTCCCGCAATCGGAGTGATCCTCGGCACGGGACTTGGCGACCTGGTGAACTATATAGAGATAAAGAAGGAGATAGACTACCACACTATCCCCAACATGCCGGTATCTACTGTGGAGGGACACAGCGGCAAGCTCATATTCGGTAACCTCGGCGGCAAATACATCGTGGCCATGCAGGGACGTTTCCACTACTACGAGGGCTATGACATGAAGGAAGTTACCTTCCCCGTGCGTGTCATGAAGGCACTGGGCGTAGAGACGCTGTTTGTCAGCAACGCATCGGGCGGCATGAACAAGGAGTTCAAGGTAGGCGACGTGATGGTGATCACCGACCACATCAACCTGTTCCCCGAGAATCCGCTGCGTGGCAAGAACTACAATGAGCTTGGCCCGCGTTTCCCCGCAATGACAGAGGCATACAATACCGCACTGATAGACATGGCCGACGCTATCGCAGCCGAGGACAACATACGGCTGATGCACGGCGTGTACGTAGGTACCCCCGGCCCGACATTCGAGACTCCGGCAGAATATGAATACTTCCGTGTGATAGGCGGCGATGCAGTGGGTATGTCAACTGTTCCCGAAGTAATCGTGGCCAACCATGCCGGCATGAAGGTGTTCGGCGTGTCGGTAATCACCGACCTCGGCGGCAAGGATATCCGCGAGGTGCCTACACACGAGGAGGTGCAGAAGGCAGCCGTAAAGGCTCAGCCCGTGATGACACACATCATACAGAAGATGCTGGAGCGTCTTTAATATTGAGTATGACGTCATATCGTTAAGATATGTGACAGTCAATTTCTTACACATAGCATAATGAGTAAAGAAAGAGAGATATCTGAGGTCGGTGAGTTTGGACTCATCGACCTTTTGACAAAGGATTTCCCACTGCGCAACGAGTCGAGCCGGAAGGGTGTGGGCGACGACGCGGCGGTGCTGTCGTATGGTGACAAGGAAGTGCTGGTCACGACTGACCTGCTGCTGGAAGGCATTCACTTCGACCTGCGTTATGTTCCGCTTAAGCACCTCGGCTATAAGGCCGCGATAGTTAACTTCAGCGACATCTACGCCATGATGGGCACGCCCAAGCAGATAGTGGTGAGCCTCGGTGTGTCGAGCCGTTTTACCGTTGACCATATCGAGGAACTGTATTCCGGCATCCGTCTGGCCTGTGACCTGTATGGCGTGGACCTGGTGGGCGGAGATACTTCCGCATCCGTTACCGGTCTGGTTATAAGCGTGACCTGTATAGGCGAGGGAAAGAAAGACGAGATAGTGTATCGCGACGGCGCCAAGCCCACTGACCTGATATGCGTCAGTGGCGACCTCGGGGCAGCGTACATGGGACTGCAGTTGCTGGAGCGCGAGAACCGCGTCGCTGCCGAGCGCAAGACGCAGGAGCCGTTTCAGCCGGATTTCGCAGGCAAGGAATACATTCTGGAGCGCCAGCTTAAGCCCGAAGCACGCAAGGACATAGTGAAGATGCTGAAAGACAAGGGCATTCATCCCACGTCCATGATGGATGTGAGCGACGGTCTGTCGTCCGAACTGCTGCATATATGCAAGGCGTCGGATGTGGGTTGCCGTGTTTATGAAGACCGTATTCCCATCGACTATCAGACAGCATGCATGGCCGAAGAATTCAACATGAACATGGTTACTGCTGCCATGAACGGCGGCGAGGATTACGAGCTGCTGTTCACGGTGCCTCTGACCGACAATGAGAATGTCGAGAAGCTGGAGGGCGTGAAGGTGATTGGATACGTCACCGATAAGGACCTCGGTGCGGCCATGATAACACGTGACGGTCAGGAGATGCCCATACGCGCCCAGGGCTGGAATGCCTTCACAAAATAAGCAAATACGATATCCGAAGTGAAGAACAAGGGTCTGGAATATATCAACAAGCGGTTGCCTGCAGAGTGGGAGAGTTGCGGTCGGATACTAATGTCATGGCCTCATATCGATACCGACTGGGGCGACGTGATAGAGGAAGCGCGCGAGCAGTTCGCACGACTTACAGCCGCGTTCGTGTCGACCGGCGACAAGGTGCTGATGCTCACGGCCAACCGGCAGGAAACCATGACATTCCTGATGAAATGGTTTGATCGGAACGGTTTCGATGTAAAACTGCTGGACAATGTGGAATACCTGTGTTACGTATGCAACGACACGTGGACTCGCGATTACGGTCCCTTGTCGGTCATTAACGCGGACAACGGCGAAGTGCTGACTATGGATTTCGGCTTCAACGCATGGGGACTGAAGTTTGCCGCAGGCAAGGACAATCAGGCCACGGCGTTCATGGCACAGCACGATGTGATTCCGCATGAAGGGTATGTTGACTGCCGCGACTTCATCCTTGAAGGAGGATCGGTGGAAACCGACGGAAAGGGTACGTTGCTCACCACGTCGGAATGCCTGCTGAATCCCAACCGTAATCCCACATATACGCGAAGCGAGATAGAGGATATATTGCATAAGCGTCTTGGCTTCACAAGGTTCCTGTGGCTGGAGCACGGACATATCGAGGGTGACGACACCGATTCGCATATAGACACATTAGCGCGACTTGCCCCGGGAGAAGTGATATATTATTGCGGTCCGGGAGAGGAAATGAACGAGTCGTTGGTAAAGATGCGTGATGAACTGAAGGCATTGCGTACTGCCGACGGACAGCCTTATCATCTTGTGGAACTGCCATTACCCGACGCCATATATGATGAGAAAGCTAATCGTCTGGCGGCTACATACGCCAATTATCTGGTGACGGAAAAAGCCGTGTATGTACCGGTATATAAACAGCCGCTTAAGGACGAGATGGCGGTAATGATGCTGTCGGTGGCATATCACGACCGCAAGATAGTGCCGGTGGACTGCACTACGTTGATAAAACAGGGAGGATCGCTGCACTGCAGCACAATGCAATTGTTATGACGACAAACAGAAAGATTAAAGTAGGAATAGTACAGCATTCGTTCACATCCGATGTGGAGTCCAACCGCGCCCGGAACCTGACTGCCATAGAGAGTCTTGCCTCCGAGGGGGCACAGCTGATCGTGCTGTCCGAACTGCACGACTCGCTGTATTTCTGCCAGACGGAGGATGTTGAGAACTTCGCGCTGGCCGAGGAGATTCCCAGCGACTTCACCGAGTTTTACGCCAACGCCGCCATGACCAACAATGTGGTGCTGGTGACGAGTGTGTTCGAACGTCGCGCTCCCGGGCTGTATCATAACACGGCATTGGTGTTCGACACCAACGGCGAAATGGCCGGCAAGTATCGCAAGATGCACATACCCGACGACCCCGGTTTCTACGAGAAATTCTATTTCGCGCCAGGAGACCTCGGTTTTGAGCCGATCCAAACATCATTGGGACGTCTCGGAGTATTGGTTTGCTGGGACCAGTGGTATCCCGAGGCCGCGCGCCTGATGGCCATGCGTGGAGCGGAGATGCTGATTTATCCCACGGCGATAGGGTGGAATCCCGATGACACCGAAGATGAGAAAGCGCGTCAGCGCGAGGCGTGGATCACCGTGCAGCGCGGTCATGCCGTCGCAAACGGACTGCCGGTTGTGTCGGTGAACCGCAACGGCTTCGAGGAGGACCCGTCGGGCCAGACATCGGGCATTGACTTCTGGGGCAGCAGTTTCGTGGCCGGTCCGCAGGGGGAGATACTGTTTATGGCACCCGACAACGAAGCCTGCGAACACGTGGTGGATGTGGACATGCAGCGCTGTGAGAACGTGCGCCAGTGGTGGCCATTCTTCCGCGACCGCCGCATCGACCATTACGGCCCGCTGACCCGGCGATGGCTGACTGATTAGTTTAGAAAGTTTATAGAGTTTATAAAGTTAAGATAATAGTGGGGACATAGGTGAGTCAACACATTTATCTTAACTTTTTTAACTTTGTAAACTCATAAACTATTTACGGTATCCGGCGAGGATTACGTATAGGATTACCGGGACACCGACAATCGGGGTGAGGGCGTTGAGGGGGATGACGTTGCTTTGCGGCATCACGGAGAGACAGTTGCATCCCAAGGCCACGATGGCGCCTACAAGCATGGTGGCCGGCATCAGCACCCAGTGATTGTCGGTGCGTGTCATCAGTCGCGCTACGTGCGGCATGGCCAGTCCTATGAACGATATCGGGCCGCAGAAGGCAGTCACAACAGCCGTCAGCAGACCGGTGACGACGAGCAGCCATGTCTTGATACGCTCCACGCGTACGCCTAAGTTCAAAGCGTAATTGTCGCCCAATAGCAGGATGTTGAGGGGCTTTGCCATCAGCATGGCACCAAGCAGGCCCATTATGATCAGGATGGAAAGCATGGGAAGCTGTTGCAGCGATACCTGTGCGAACGATCCCATTCCCCATATTACATATCCCTGCAGGCTCTGTTCGTTTGTCAGCGATGACAGCAACGTGACTACCGACGAAGTGAGATAACCCGTCATGATTCCCACAATCAGAAGCATCAGATTGTTGCGGACACGCAGGGAAATCAAAGTAAGCAATCCGGTAATGGCAAGGCTGCCGATGGAGGCGGCAACTATTATGGCCGCATAGCCGCCGATGCTCGAGCTGCCGATGGATATGGTGCCTCCCAATGCAAGCATCACCAAAGCCACGCCTAAACTTGCTCCGGAACTGATGCCGAGAATGGACGGTCCCGCCAACGGGTTGCGGAAGGCAGTCTGAAGCATAAGTCCCGTTACCGCCAATGCCGCGCCTCCCAACAGTGCCGTCACGGCCTGGGGCAGACGGTTTTCAAATATGATGTAGGAAATGATGCTGTCGCGGTCGTTGCCCTTAAGCGCGTTCCACACCTCGGACGCGTCGATGTGTACAGCCCCGAAAAAGAGGTTGCACAGGAACATCGCCGCAACGCACAGAATAAGCAGCGCGAATATTAATTTCTTAGAGAGATTCACTTAAGTCGCTGATAGTAATGTTTATGAATTTTAATTCCCTGCAGTGAGGGATGCAGAATCAGTGCCATGTCGGCCAATATCCACTGCGGATGGAATGCCGCGTCATCGAATACACCGCTGCATCTGGTGTTCGATCCCCATACGTTGCCATCCCTGAACGCTTTGAAGCGTGAATAGTTCTTGTCCTCCTTGCCCCACTGTTCCAGAGTCATAGGGGTGTCTGAGAAGTATCTGACAAACCAGACGTCGGCATCCGCGGCCTTGTATATCACCTCCTCGGGAGCGAGTTTCGCACTTCCGGAATCGTTGTAGTCATCGAAAGGATTGTAGCCGGCTGCGTCGCGGATCAGCGTACCCGTAGCCGAGCGGGACGTAGGAACATTCCAGACACCGCTATATGTCCCGTCGAACAATACCTTTGGAAGATTGCTGCACAGAGCCGTCTTGAATACGATGTCGTTGTATTCCTTTTCGGTCCTGGCGAACAGGCTGTCCGCTTCGGCTCCTTTGCCTACCAGGCGTCCGTAAAGCTTCATCCATTCCGCCCGTCCCAAGGGATAAGGCTCGAGATAATCGGCCGCCTCAAGTACGGGAATGTTCATGTTGGCCAGCTTGCCGTGGGTGTCGCCGTTTTCCATGGGCGACAGCACGATTACGTCGGGACGAAGTTTCATGATGGCCTCGATGTTGGGCTGATAACTGAGACCGCAATCCTGAATTTGTTTCTGAGCCACACGTTGGCCGGCCACGGAGTCGGTGATGTATTCAGAATCGCAGACACCGCCCACCCGGTCAAGCGCCCCTAACTCATGAAGCAGCGACACGTGTATGTTATAGTAAACCAAAGCATTTTTTACCGGTGTATGGATTACCTTGCGCGACTGCGTGTCGATGTCTTCGGGAACGTCTCTGCCCTCGTTCAGCAGAATGTACTGCGCCAGCATCCGGGTAGTATCCCACGGGTTGCGGATGTCCACCGACGAATAGCCGTCGCCGTCCACGATGGTAAGGTTTTCCGCATGGGTCATAATGTCAGTGCCTTGTGCTGATTCACCGGATTTATGTGCGCAAGCGGATAGCAGAACGATAACCCCCAGAGTAGATATGCAATGCTTCAGTTTATCAACCATAATATCAAGTAGAAGCGGAGGATGCGCTGTCGCGAGTACGCCGGCGCACCCTCCACGTAGTTATATGTTATAAGGTTTCTGTTCAATACTTGTCGAAGAAGATGGCAGCAGGGCCTACGCCGATGTCATACTTCTTGACGAATTTGCCGTCAAGTGTGTACTCGTTGACATAACCGGGAGCGGTGTACGAGGGATATTTGCCGTCCATGATATAGGAGGATATGAACATCTTGCCGCCGATGCGGTCGATGGCGATGTTGTTGGGATAGTCCACCTGCTGGATTCTCCATTCCTGGTTCATGTCATTTGCGATGTCGTAGTAGCCGTATGTGACCTTGACGTCATCGGTGAAGGGTGCGTTGACATAGTAGACTTTGTCCTCATCCACAGCCATAATCGATGCTTCGGCAATCTCCTTGAATTCCAGACCTTCGACCTTGTAGATCTTGGAGGGGATGTCCTGGTAATTACCCTTGGCCAGCAGGTAAAGGCCGTCCTTGTTGGCCTGGAACTCGGCGGGGTTCAGAGGAACGTTATTCAATTCGGCTGTAACTGTGAATGAATCGATGTCGATCACGCTGGCCGTAGTACCATAGGTAGGGTAGTTCATACCGTCGGAATTCGGCACATATATCTTATTGTTGTATATACCGATGACTTCGGGGTTGGGGCCTACCTGGACGCTCTTGTCTATCTGCATCGTGGTGGTGTCCAGACGTGCTACATAGCCGTCGTACATGGCCACATAAACCTTGCCGCCGTATGCCACCATGGAACGGGGCTGCGAACCCTGCTTCATGCCTTTGAGGCGCAGGCAGCTGATCTCCTTGTTGGTATATTTGTCAAGGATGAAGATGCACTGCGACTCGTATACACCGATATATACTTTCGATCCGTAGCATACGCCGCACTGGGGAGTATCGCCCAATGACTTGCCATTGGCGGCCTTGAATATGTTGTTGGCCATGGTGCCGGTGGTGTAGTCCAGCGAGTAGAGGCCGCCCTCGATGCCTCCGCTGTAGTAATTTCCCTGGTTCAGGAAGTAAGCGCCGGCCGAATACTTGGGCTGGTCGGGGTTGGGCTCGTAGTCGTGCTTGTTGTCGCTGTCGCACGCTGTCAGGGCTGACATGGCTGCCACAACGACGGCAGCCGATAAGAATTGCTTCAACATAATTTTTTAGTGTTTGTTGTAATTGAGTTATTATTATAATATTATAAAGTGAATCTTATTGATGCGGTCCACGACCTGCCGGGCATGGGATAACGTGCCACAATCTCATAGCGAGCGTCGAAGGCATTGATAAGGTCGGCACGCAGCTGAAGTTCGTGGCCGTTAAACCGGAAGGTGTGATATGCCGCGAAGCCGAACTCCATATATCCGTGCAGGCGCGTGCTCGGGAGATTGTTAGTGGAGGAGTAACGCGCCGAACAGCCGTAGGAATGCGCTACAATCGAAACCCAGGGATTCTCCCATGCCACGGAGAACGCGCCGGAATGGACGGGAGTGTATGGCAACTGCTTGTTCCAGTCCAGTTTGTCGCGTGATGTCCTGCTGAGAGCCTTCTGCCAGCTGTAGTTGCCGTTGAATATGATGCTCTGACGCGCATATATCGGGAATTCAGCGTTAAGCGCGAGGTCGATGCCGTAAGCCTCGACGCGGCCAAGGTTGGTCATGGTCCATACGAACATATTGTAGGGTACGGCCACGATCTTGTTCTTTATGCGGTTATAGTAGCCGTCCACCGTCACGTTCAGGTTGCTGATCCAGCTCTGCGGTTTCAGGTTATAGGTCAGGCCGGCGTTGAACTGGTCGGTTATTTCGGGACTCAGATTGATAGAGCCGAAATGGTCGAAATACAGCTCGTTGAAAGTCGGCATCCGGAATATACCTTTATAGTTTAGGCGTATGAAAAAGTTCTGATTCATCCAGGGCTGGAAGGATACGCCCGCCGACGGCGTGAGCCGGGCGTGGCTTATTTTCTTCTCGCCGTCGCCGGGAAAGTCCCGGTATATGGAAAGCAGGGCACGGGCAGTGGCCGTAAACCAGCGGTAATGGTACTTGGCGTTGAGGCCCTGGAGTATGGAGTTGCGGTGCGGGCGGTTGTGCTGTTTCAGGTTGCTGTGCAGGTCGTTGTAGAAATAGTCGAACGCATACGACAGCGACAGCCCCGTGACAGGCGCGCACAGCAGCGTGGCCGCGCCGTATGCTTCGCGTTGAATATAGCGGTTGTCGAGCACGCCGCCCGGATATTTGCCGTCTCGGTCGGTGTATCTGTTCTTGCTCCAGTTGAACTTGCCCAATACATTGAGCGAGAATACGTTTGACAGGCGGGTGCGGTATTGCGCCTGGCCGAACATGTTCACTTCCTTCAGCGCCTCGTGGCTCTCGTTGTTGTACAGGATGGCCGGGCCGGGCAGATGGCGGAACGAATCGAAGTAGTAGTACTTCACGTTGAGTGTGGAGGCTGAGTTCGGTTTCCAGCGGAAGTTGGCCTCGATGTGTCCGTTGTCGATGTCGGAGTTGCTGCGACGTTCCTTTACCGTCTCGCTGCCGTTGGGTATGGAGAATGTGTAGTTGTTGTTGCTGTGGATGTAGTCGCCTGTGACCAGCCACGCCATATTGTCGCCGATGCCCGAACCGACTCTGATATAGGGGCATACGTATCCGAAAGCCCCGGCAGTCAGTTTGGCGGTAAGATTTAGCTTGCTGTCGCCCATCACAGGATTCCATGATGAAATCATGATAGACGAGGATGCCGCCGCCGTGCGTGCCGGCACGAAGATATCCTCGTTGTCGCCTATCACCATGGAGATGTCGCTGACGTTGTCGAGCGAATATCTGGAGAGGTCTATCTGTCCGGACTGGGTATCGCCGAGTTGCGCGCCGTCGTAGCTGACGCCGGTGTGCTGAGGACCGAGACCTCGTATGGATACTGTCTTAAGACCTCCCGCACCGCCGTAATCACGGAGTATGACGCCGGGCATACGGTGAATGGCGTCCGAAATGCCCGTGATGCCCATCTTATCGAGGTCCTGATTGGCGATGGTGTGCGTCGGGGCTACCGAGACAACTTCCTTCGGAGCTTTGGCAGATGTGACTTCAAGAGTCTGAAGAGTGACTGATGCGCTGTCGGGCTTTTGGCCGGCGGTAATCGAGCCGGAGACCATAAGAAGCAGCGCTATTGCCGATGTGTGTCTGATTGAGTGTAAATAATTTTCCATCCGCGTAGAAAATTGTCATCTTCCAAGGTCGGACTGTAACCGTAGCGGGACTGTCCGGGACTTTCACCCGGTTCATAAAGGAAGATGAATTATTCTGTATCTAATATAATATCTATTATCCGGTATCTAATATTTAATATTAATATCTAATATCTAATATTTAATATCTGTTTAGTCGTCGTTGATTTCCTCCTGCACTATGTAGGAGTTCCTTAACATTTTGATCAGCATGAACATCACATGGTTCGTTGCCGATTCAATCACTTGGTTTCTGTCACCCTTGAACTGAATCAGCTCCGATACGGTGGTGTCGTTATATCTTACGGCCATCCAGACCGTACCGACAGGCTTGAACTTTGTACCTCCTTCGGGGCCGGCGATGCCAGACGTGGCCATCGCACAGTCAGCCCTCATCAGCGATGCGGCTCCACGGGCCATGTCCTCGACCACCTGTTTGCTGACGGCACCGAAGCGCGACAGATTGTTTCGGCCAACCTTCAGTACATTGGCCTTCACCTCGTTGCTGTAGCTCACCACGCTGCCCAAGAAATAGGCCGACGATCCGGGAATCTGCGTAATCTTGTGTGCGATGTTGCCGCCGGTGCAACTCTCGGCGCAGGCCACGGTCAGCTCGCGCTCCTTCAGCAGCTGACCTAATACCTCCGGCATGGTCAGGTCCTGTGTCGACACGAATTCCTCGTTGAACAGGTCCATGAGCTGCTGCTGGAACCGGTTCATCTTGAACCGCAGAAGTTCCACAGCATGGTGAGAGCCTGTCAGCAGAACCCTGGTGACAAGATTGAGTGTGGTGGTGACCATGCTGACAAAATCAGGGAGCTGGCTCCTGAAGTGCTTGATGATGTCGGCAAGTTCCTCCTCGGTGTAGCCGTATATGGTGACGGTACGGGTTTCGGTATGGAGATCTTTCTCCGTGCCGGGATCCTTGTCGGGAGTGTCGTTCGGGGTTTTCATAGGATGATGTCAAACGGTTACGCGCGCGAAAGGAGGGATGGCGAGCGAGCTGTAATCGTGGTTAAGGTATTTGAAGTAACCGGCCATTGCCACCATGGCGGCGTTGTCGGTGGTGAACTGACGCGGCGGAATCCATGCGGTGACGTCCATGTCGCGGCACAGGTCGGCAACAGCCTGGCGGATGCCGCCGTTGGCCGATACGCCGCCACCTATGGCCACGTGTTTCACACCGGTCTCGCGGATTGCCGCTTTCAGTTTGGAGAGCAATATGTCTATGATGGTCTTCTGCAAAGAGGCGCACAGATCGGCCTTGTTGTTCTCCACGAAGTCCGGATCATTCTTGACATTGTCGCGCAGGGTATAGAGGAAAGATGTCTTCAATCCGCTGAATGAGTAATCGAAGCCCGGCATGTTCGGCTTTGCGAACTTGAATCGTTTGGGGTCGCCCTGCTGTGCCAGGCGGTCTATGTGCGGGCCGCCGGGATAGGGAAGGCCCATCACCTTGGCGCACTTGTCGAATGCCTCGCCGGCAGCGTCGTCGATGGTCTGGCCTATGATGTTCATGCTGTATGGAGATTCCACCACGACCAATTGGGAGTTGCCGCCCGAAATCAGCAGACAGAGGTAAGGGAACTCCGGCACCCGGTCGTCGGCGTTGTTGCGGATGAAGTGCGACAGCACGTGGCCGTGCAGATGGTTCACGTCCAGCAGCGGGATGTCGAGCGCTATTGCCAGACCTTTGGCAAACGAGGTGCCCACATGCAGAGATCCGAGCAGACCGGGACCGCGTGTATATGCGATGGCGCTGAGGTCGTGTTTGTCCACGCCGGCCTGACGCAACGCGTCGGACACAACCGGCACTATGTTCTGCTGATGCGCGCGCGACGCGAGTTCCGGCACGACGCCGCCGTAACTCTCATGCACTTTCTGGCTCGCTATGACGTTGCTACGCAATATACCGTCGACTATAACAGCCGCCGAGGTATCGTCGCACGACGACTCGATGCCAAGTATCACTGTAGGTTTCTCTTTACCCATCATACCGCAAAATTACCATTTTTTTCGCTGTTATCCAAAAATAACGATTTAATAATGCCCAATAATGCCGAATGTGCGTCTAATGCTGACGCTATGATGATCAAGCAGAGAGAAAGGCCCGGCGTGAAACGGATTACCCCGTCGCTGAAGCTCCGGCATGAAACAAAACGCAGACGAGTGCATAGTGAGAACAAAAGAAACAAAACACAGACGAGTGCATAGTAAGAACAAAAGTAACAAAACATGGTAGAAATTGCGCGGTATGAATGCAACCGCCACCTTAGGATACGCTAATGTGCGAAGGTGGCGGTTTTTCAATGTGAGAAAAAATTAGTAATTTTGCGCTATGACAGCCGTGAGGAGTGTCTATCGTGTAGCACGCAGCATATTGTTCGCCGCCATTCTTACAGTGGGGGCTATCGTCGTGTTGCTTTATGTCGCGATGTCTATGCCTCCGGTGCAGAAGTTGATCCGCAATGAGGCGGAGAAACAGTTGACACAATTGTTCAAGGCTCCGGTCACGATAGGCGATGTTTCCATAATGCCGTTCAACGAACTGCAACTCAGTGATGTGGAAATCCGTACTCCCGGCAATCAGAAGTGTATATCGGTAAAGGACCTCGGAGCCGGAGTGGCCTTCTGGAAACTGCTGATATCGCAGAAAATAGAAATCACTTACGCAGAGATCATCGGCCTTGATGCCGGAATAACACAAGCCCGGGAGGGCGGGCCGCTTAACATCCAGTTCATAATCGATGCCTTTAAGCCGAAACAGCAAAAAAATGAACCGACCAAGTTCGACCTTGTGCTGCATAACATCGTGATTCGAAAGTCGAATGTGAGATTCGACCGTCTGTGGCAACCTGTCAAGGCGCAGAATGTGTTGGACCCCAATCATCTGAAAGTAAGCAATCTGCGCGCGGACATATCGATGCCCAGGCTTAAGAACGACGACTATGTGGTGAACCTAAGACGCCTCAGTTTCAGGGAGAAGTCGGGACTATACGTGGACGGCCTGTCTTTTTTCGCCAGCGTGACTCCGCAGGAAATAGAACTGCGGAACTTCCGTCTCGCCTTGTCGGAGGCAAAAGTCCGCATCAATAATCAGAAACTGCCTGTCTCCGGATTCAGGAACATTGTCAACGACCTCAGGAAGGCCGATCTTGATGTGTCCATAAACATAGACAACCTGCATCCGGGCGAGCTTGCTTTTTTGTTGCCGAATCTTGATCAGATATCGGGAAAGTATGACATAGACGTTCATGTAGATGGATCGGTCAACAGGTTCAGAGTCGAAAATCTGTCTGTGAAAGACAATAACGGTAATGTCAACGTAAATTTCAGAGGCAATGTGTCAGGTGTTGCAACGCCTGAAGAGCTGGAGCTTATTGCCGATGACCTGGAAGTGGAAGTGGAGGGCGGTTACATGACCCAAGTGCTTGATGCCGTGGGTGTAAATACAGGACAAGCCTCAGAAATATTGTCGAAGGCAGGACACATCTTGGTGAAGGGCGACGGCGGCGTGTCGCTGGCCGGGTCGGGCGGCGTGTTCCAGGGGCTGGTGTCCACAGATCAGGGACTGATAAACTTAGACGTGAGCGGAAATCTGCATGACAAGAACATAAACGGCAAGTTTATGGCAGACACCGAGGGCTTCGATCTCGGTTCGCTCATAGCCTCGCAGCCTGTCGGCCAGATCAAGGCCAAGGCAGAAGGAGAGGTCGGCCTGACACTCAATGACCTGCGGCGCAGCAACGGCAACGTCAGGGTCGAGGCTCCGTCGGTGTTTGTCAACGGTCAGGAACTGACCGACATATACGTCGAAGCGCAGAAGAAGGGCAAGCAGACCGACCTGCAGGCGCAGGTGTCGGGCTTGGCGGCCAACGGCGAGGTGACGGCTAACTGTACGCTCGACGGCGCCGCATCCACATGGGACGTGACGGGCAACGACCTGAGACTGGACTGCAGGGCCTTCGGCATATTGCCTAAGCAAAGTCCGGTGTTTCAGGCGGCATCGCTCGACGTGAAAGCGACCGGTAACAACGAGGACAATGTCACAGGCTTTGCCCGCATATCTGACATAAACTATACACCCGCAAACGGAAATACATTGGCGCTGTCGTATCTGAATCTCGATGTCAGCAACGTAAATGAAATCAGGCGCATAGACCTGGCGAGCGATGTAATGGACGGGAATGTGCAGGGGCAGTTCGTGTTCAAGGACCTTCCGGTGCTCGCCACCGACATACTGTCCCGGGCATTGCCGGCATATATCAAGGCGCCTGTCAGACAGCCAGTCAACGCAAACAGCCTTAATTACGACTTCACCATCAAGTCAGACGCAAAGATATACGAAGCGCTTAACCTTAAGGTACGTCCGGGAGTGCCCGCGCGTCTGTATGGAAACGTGGACAACGGGCGTATGAACGTGAATGTATCCGCTCCGTATCTGATTCAGGGCGGAAACAAGCTGATAAAGAACGTGAATGTAGCTGCCGAATCGACCGTTGCAAACGGAATGACTGTAAAGGTGGGTGCCGATTACCCGATAAAGACCCAGTATGTGCATCTTGACGTTGACGGTCATGCGCTGAACGACCGGGTGTCCGGTCTGTTGGCATGGAAAGGGGAGAGCGGCAGGGAAAAAGGCAGCATCGACCTCGGACTGAACATCGTGAGCAATGAAGCGGGCAAGAAGGATCTGGATATTGCCATCAACCCCAGCGAGATAGTGATCAATAACGAGACGTGGCGGATGTCGCCGGCCACGGTTCGTTTCAGCGACAAGCGACTGACGGTGGATAATCTTAGCCTTAATCACGGCGACCAGTATCTGACCATTCAGGGCGCGGCATCCGATTCGCCGGATGACGAATTAGTGGCCAATCTGAGGGATATAGATCTGTCGTACATATTCAACACACTGAACATCAACTATGTGACGTTCGGTGGCCACGCCACGGGTCAGGCGGTGGCCTCTAATCTGTTCAGCGGAGCGCCATTGGCAGAGACTCGAGGCCTCCATGTGAAGAATTTCAGTTACAACGGCGCCGACGTGGGTGATGCAGACCTTGTGGGTTATTGGGATAACGCCAACAAGGCGGTGGGTATCGGCGCCGACATAAATGGTGGTGCCAGGGACGTGTACACCAAGGTGGACGGCAAGATATTCGTGACGCAGGATTCGCTGCGCATCAATTTCGACGCCCATAAGATTAACTTAGCGCTGATACAACCGTTCCTGAGCAACGTGATGGAAAAGGTGGAGGGAGCCGGCTCGGCCGACCTGACCCTGTACGGGAATTTCAAGAGGATTAGGCTTGTGGGTAAGGCATTCGCCGATACCGCAGCCATCAAGATTGGGTATACCAACGTGACGTACTACGGCTCGGACTCGGTATTGTTTGACGAAGACAAGATAGTGATACCCGGCTTCCGTATCAGTGACCGTTACGGCAACGGCGGCGTACTGGCCGGCTCTGTGAGCCACGAATACTTCCACGACGCCAAGATAGACCTGAACCTGAAGGATATAAAACGGATGCTGTGCTACGACATGACATCCGCGTCCGGTCAGGCCTGGTGGGGCCGCATTTTCGCATCGGGGTCGGGACGTATATCCGGTTATCCCGGCTATACACTCGTAAGTTTCGACGCCACGACCGAACCGAATTCCACTTTCACCTTCTCGATGGAGAAGACACAGACGGCAGAAGAATACGACTTCCTGACATTCACCGACAGTCATAAGAAAGTCGAGACCGTGATAACGGAACAGGAGGAGTTCGAGACCCAGTTCAAGAAACCTGCGGAGGAAGAGGAGGAAGCCGGAATCTTCGAGATGGACCTGTCCGTTGCCCTCACACCGTCGCTGAAGATGAACGTGATAATGGATCCCGCAGCCGGCGACAAGATAACGGCCACAGGTTCCGGAGCGATGCGCCTGAACTACAACACGTTTAACGACAACGTCGAGCTGTTCGGCCGTTATGCCATCAACGACGGCAGCTACCGCTTCACATTCCAGGACATCATAATCCGAGACTTCAAGATAAAGGAAGGGAGCAGCATCTCGTTCAACGGCGACGCGATGAAAGGCATTCTTGACCTGACGGCAGGATACAGGGTAAACACAAATCTGTCAGATCTTGACAAAAGTTTCGCCACCGACCGCGACCTGAACCGCAGTTCCGTACCGGTGGAGGCGTTGCTTAAGGTGGCCGGCGAGCTGCAGCACCCGGAGCTGGCCTTCGACATAGCGCTGCCTACCGTTACAGGCGATGTGGAGCGTAAGGTGCGCAGCATCGTGTCGTCGGAGGAGATGATGCAGCAGCAGGTGCTGTACCTGTTGGCGCTTAACAGATTCTACACTCCCCAGTTCTCGGGCACATCCGACGGCGAATTGGTGTCGATGGCGTCATCCACGCTGTCGTCTCAGATATCCAACGTGGTGTCGCAATTGACCGACAAGGTGTCGCTCAATCCATCGTTCAAGTCCGGAAGAAACGACTTCTCGGACATGGAGGTGGACCTGGCGCTGTCGTCCCAACTGTTTGACAACAGGCTTATAATCAACGGCAACCTCGGTTACCGCGACCGCAGTGTATCGCAGACCACGTTTATCGGCGACTTCGACCTGGAGTATCTGCTCACCAAGGACGGGAAGCTGCGGCTCAAGGCATACAATCATTTCAATGACGCATATTATTACTTGAAATCGGCGCTGACCACACAGGGCGTGGGCATCATTTTCCGCAAGGACTTTGACGACGCGTTCAAGTTCCTTCGCAAAAAGAAGAAACAGAATGGGCTAAAAACCGATTCCGTACGTTGAGTATGTATAGTTTATAAAGTTGAGAAAGTTTATAAAGTATAGAGGAATGTGTAGACATACCAATGACGATACTATTATCTTAACTTTGTTAACTCTATAAACTCTTTAAACTTTAATAAAGCATGGATATTCCATTCAATATAAATATTGACAATATAGCGAGCTATCTGGGCATCAAGAGGCAGAAGAAGATAGGGATAGCGTTGGGCGGCGGCGGAGCGAAGGGATTCTCGCACATCGGCGTGCTGATGGCCATGGAGGAGTTCGGGCTGAAGCCGCAGATCATCTCGGGCGTGTCGGCCGGTTCCATAGCGGGTGTGCTGTATGCCTCCGGCCTATCGCCCATGGATATCAAGGAATGTTTCGTGGAGTCCGGTAATTTCGGCGACTTCACCGAATGGTCCATCCCCAAGGCCGGTATATTCAAGCTGAATAAATTCGCCAAGCTGCTGGATTCATGGCTCCCGGTGAAGAACATAGAGGAACTGAAGATACCTGCCATAGTTTGCGCCACCAATCTGTCGCGCGGCACGCAGGTAGGCTGGCGCAAGGGAGCGATTGTGCCCCGCGTACTGGCGTCGTGCAGCGTGCCTGTGATATTCAATCCCATCAAGATCGATGGAGAATATTATGTAGACGGCGGCGTGCTGCACAATCTGCCGGCATGGGCCATACGCAAGGAATGCGACGTTCTGTTCGGTTCCAACTGCTCGCCTCTGAACCGAAAGTACCGCTACCGCAACTCGATACTCGATATCGCGGCGCGTGCCTTCTCGCTGTCGATGAAGGCCAACGTAATCCACGACATGGAGATATGCGACTATGTGATAAAGCCATTGGAAATAGTGGAGACCAAGCTGTTCGACCTAAAGGCCCTGAACCGCAACATCAACATAGGCTACGAGGCCACCTGCAGGATACTGAGCGAGATAAGCAAGAGCGGAGCCGTCAGGAAGAATACCTGAACGACAGATTACAGACAGAATGACCTTGCAAAATCTATCTACAATAAACAACAACGGACAACCGACATAGAATCAGAACGATGAAAGAGAAGCCAATAGTTTACCAGATGTTTCCGCGCATCATGACCAATATGGAGTCGGAATGCGTGGCCGACGGCAGCTACGAGCAGAACGGAAGCGGCAAATTCAACGGACTTACCGAAAAGACGTTGAAGTCCATACGGAGCCTCGGTGTGACCCATGTATGGTACACCGGCGTGATAGAGATGGCCACCAAGACCGCGTTCCCCGGCATACCGGCCGACAATCCCAACGTGGTGAAGGGGCAGGCCGGTTCGCCTTACGCCATAAAGGATTATTACGATGTGTCGCCGGCACTGGCCGAGGACGTGGACAAGCGCATGGATGAGTTCCAGGCACTGGTGGAACGGACACACGACGCAGGACTGAAAGTGTTGCTGGATTTCGTGCCCAACCACACTGCCCGTGTGTATCATTCGGACGTGGCTCCCGACGGCATCGACGACTTCGGAGCGCACGACAACATCGGCATGTTCTTCACACCGAACAACAATTACTACTACATAACCAACCAGCAGTTCGCCCCGGACTTCGACTTAGGCGCCGAGGGCGATACGCCATACGTGGAGTTCCCCGCCAAAGCTACCGGCAACGACTGCTTCACCGCCTTCTGCGGCAAAACCGACTGGTACGAGACCGTGAAGCTGAACTACGGCGTAGATCCCTGGCAGCACAAGGGATACTACGATCCGATTCCGGACACATGGCTGCGGATGCTGCACATACTGCGATTCTGGGCCTCTAAGGGTATAGACGGCTTCCGCTGCGACATGGTGTTCATGGTGCCCGTCGAGTTCTGGCACTGGGCCATCCCGCAGGTCAAGGGCGACTATCCCGGACTGATCTTCATCGGCGAGATATACGACGTCAGCCTGTATCATACGTTCCTGAACTATTGCGGCTTCGACTATCTGTACGACAAGGTGAACCTGTACGACACACTTGTTGGTATAGAGCGCAATAACGTATCGGCCGCTCAGCTGACCGGCTGCTGGCAGACCGTAGACGGCATCGGCGACCGTATGCTCAACTTCCTGGAGAACCACGACGAGGTACGCTTCGCCAGTCCGGCCTTTGCCGGCGATCCCATGAAGGTAGTGCCGCACTTGGTGGTGAGCGCCATGATGAGCAAGGGGCCGTTCATGCTATACTACGGTCAGGAGCTTGGCGAGCCGGCCCGCGACAACGAGGGCTTTGCCGGCGACAACAACCGCACCACCATCTTCGACTACTGGAGCCTCGACACGTTGCGCCGCTGGTACAACAACGGCCTGTGCAACACCGCGCGTCTGACCGCGCACGAAAAGTGGCTGCGCAATCTGTATAAACGCGTGTTGACACTGTGCAACAAGAGCGACGCCGTGCGTGAGGGTGCATTCTTCGATCTGATGTACGTCAACCTTCAGCAGCCCGACTTCGATCCGCACCGCCTGTTCGCCTTCGTGCGCTACACCGATACCGAGGTGCTTCTGTTCGTGGCTAACTTCGCCGATCAGTCCAAGACGCTGCGTCTCAACGTGCCCGACCTGTGCTACGACATGGCCGGAATAGCCGAGGGAGACTATAAGGTGGAGGACCTGCTGTGGAAGCAGCCGCACGTATTCACCATGCAACGCGGACAACAGGCAGTGCTGGAGGTCGGACCCCACGACGCGTTGATATTGCCGCTTAAAAAGGTGAAGCCGGCAAAGAATGCAAAATAAAATTAATGTTAATATAACATTTCATTTGCATTAATAACGGATTATCTTTAATTTTGTAGCATAAAACCGGCGTCTTAACAAAGAAGGCGCAAGGAACAAAATAACATCATACCCCATGAGCAATTCTCTACCGCCGATCAAGGTATTTGCAGGGTCGTCGTCCAAGTATCTTGGCGAGAGCATCTGCAAGGAACTCGGCATTGAATTAGGCAAAATGAACAGAGAGCGTTTTGCCGACGGTGAATTTGAAGTGTCGTTCGAGGAGTCGATACGAGGCAGTGAAGTGTATCTTGTACAGTCCACGTTTCCGACGGCAGACAATCTGATGGAGCTTCTGCTGATGATAGACGCGGCCAAACGTGCGTCGGCAGCATCGATCATCGCTGTGGTGCCTTACTTCGGCTGGGCGCGTCAGGACCGCAAGGACAAACCCAGAGTGTCCATCGCCGCCAAGCTGGTGGCCGACCTGCTCAGCGTGGCAGGCATCGACCGGCTCATCACCATGGACCTCCATGCCGACCAGATCCAGGGATTCTTCGACGTTCCAGTCGATCACCTCTATGCAAGCTCCATCTTCATCCCCTATATCGAGAGCCTTCACCTGAAGGATATGGTAATAGCATCGCCCGACGTAGGCGGCGCAAAGCGAGCCAACTCGTATGCCAAGTATTTCGATGTGCCCTTAGTGCTGTGCCACAAGACCCGGGCCAAGGCCAATGTGGTGGAGAAGATGACCGTCATCGGTGACGTAGAAGGCAAGAACGTGGTGCTGATAGACGATATCGTAGACACCGCAGGTACAATCACCAAGGCATCCGACCTGCTGCTGACCTACGGCGCAAAGTCCGTACGCGCACTCTGCAGTCACGGCGTGATGTCCGACCCCGCTACCGAGCGTGTGCTGAACTGCGGTATCGAGGAGATGGTGCTGACTGATTCAATCCCCTATATCAAGGAGAACCCCAAGGCGACAATTCTGCCTGTGGCCAAGCTGTTTGCCGACACAATCCGTCGCATTCACAACAACCAGTCGATCTCCAGCCAGTACTTATTCAAATAACAAAGTCATAAACCGACAACTTTAACAATCATAATATTATGAGCAAACCGTATGTAGTAGGTATAGACATAGGCGGCACCAACACGGTGTTCGGCATTGTAGATGCCCGTGGCCAGGTAGTGGCCAGTGATTCAATCAAGACCCAGAAGCACACTAATTTCGACGATTATGTAGCCGAGCTGCACGAAGGTCTGAGCCGCCTTATCAAAGTAAACGAACTGGAGGATCAGATTCAGGGAATCGGTATCGGAGCGCCTAACGGCAACTATTACACCGGTGCGATCCAGAATCCGCCGAACCTGCCCTGGGGTCCTGAGATTCCGCTGGCCGAGAAGGTGAGCAAGGCATTCGGTGGCGTACCTGTTGCCGTGACCAACGATGCGAATGCCGCTGCATTAGGCGAGATGACATACGGCGCAGCCCGTGGTATGAAGGACTTCATCATGATCACCCTCGGCACCGGTGTCGGATCGGGTATCGTGATCAACGGTCAGCTGGTTTACGGCTCCGACGGTTTCGCCGGCGAGCTGGGTCACGTGGTCGTGAAGCGTAACAACGGCCGTGTATGCGGATGCGGACGTTCCGGATGTCTCGAAGCATATTGCTCGGCTACCGGCGTGGCACGCACCGCACGTGAGTTCATCGAAGTTCGTCAGGAACCTTCGCTGCTCCGCAACCTCGACATCGACGCCATCACATCCAAGGATGTGTACGACGCCGCTATCGCCGGCGACAAGCTGGCCAAGGAGATATTCACGTATACCGGAACAATCTTAGGCGAAGCCATGGCCGACATGGTTGCCTTCTCCAGCCCGCAGGCCATTATCCTGTTCGGCGGCCTGGCCAAGAGCGGCGACCTGCTGATGACCCCTCTGCGCGAAGCCTTCAACAAGAATATACTGAACATCTTCAAGGGTCATACCAAGCTCCTTATTTCTGAGCTTAAAGACAGCGACGCAGCCGTGTTAGGCGCATCCGCGCTGGGCTGGGAGGCCAAGTACCGCTACGAGGCGCCGGCCGCAGATGCAGCCGCTACCGCAGCCGCCAACATAGCCTCCGCGGCCGCCGCAGCAGCTCCGGCCGCCGCAGCAGCAGCCGAACCTGAGAAATAGGCTTAAATACCACAACAAAATAAAAGAGTGCGACTCGTTCGGGCCGCACTCTTTTTTATATAGTCTTTAAAATAAATTATATAGTCTTTAAAATAAATTATATAGTCTTTAAAATAAAGTCAGAATAAGGAAAGCTCTTTGTAGAGCTGGTGGACGGGAAGGCCCATTACATTGTAGAATGAGCCGTGTATGGACTCGACGGCCACGCAGCCTATCCATTCCTGGATGCCGTATGCGCCGGCCTTGTCCATAGGTAGATAATTGTCGACATAATATCGGGCTTCCTCCTTGGAGATGTGGCCGAACTTGACATCGGTGACAGCGGTGAACGAAATACGGCGTTCCTGAGTCATGATGCACACGCCGCTTACCACCTGGTGTGTATGGTCGGACAGGGCGAGGAGCATTTCCACGGCCTCGTCGGTGTTCTTGGGTTTGCCGATGACGCGGTCGCCCAACACCACGACCGTGTCGGCGGTGATGATCAGCTCGTTGGACCGCAGCATCGAGATGTAGGCGTCGGCCTTCTTGTTGGCTATGTAGGCTGCCACTTCAAGGCGCGGGAGGTTGTCGGGATACGATTCGTCGATGCCGCCGATTGCGGCCACATTGAACGGCACGCGAAGCTGCGCCAGCAGCTCGCGGCGGCGAGGCGACTTGCTCGCCAGCAATACATGATATTTAGTTAGATTATCCAGCATGAATCAAGTGTTGAGTCTTATATTGTCAATCCGGCATTAATCACATTACCGCCGGATTGTCTTGTATCGTTACCATCCGAACGCCTCGGCATCGTTCATCCACAGGCCCTTGGCTTTCAGCACCTGTTCCACCACGTCGCGTACGCATCCGTAGCCGCCGCCTGTCTGCGAGATATAGTCTGCGGTCATCTTCACCTCGTATGCAGCATCGTGCGGACAGCAGGAGAGTCCGGCGGCCCGAAGGCATTTCAGGTCTGGGATATCGTCGCCCATATATATCACCTCCTCGGGCTTAAGAGAGTTTGCCGACATCCAATCCTGAAAGACATTGATTTTGGTGGCCACACCCTGATATATGTCCTTGATTCCGAGTTTTGAGTAGCGTTGCTGCACGCCGGGGGTGTTGCCGCCGGTGATGATGGAGAGGATCAGTCCCCGCTTCACGGCCAACTGCAGGGCATAGCCGTCCTTGATGTTGACCATGCGCACCGGCTGGCCGTCAGTGCCCATCGGTATGGTGGAAGGGGAGAGAACTCCGTCCACATCGAGGGCGATACCGCGTATTTTCGTTAAATCGTAATTTATACCGCTCATATTGAGAGTGTTTTAGTTTATTCGGGATAGGAATTTTCGATGGAATCCGTCAGCATTTTATATATATCATGCAGTTGCGGATTGCCCTCCAGCATATTGAGGTGCCTCCGGATAGTGGGTGCGTCGTGTCGACGGGCAGGACCTGTCTGTACAGCGGCGGGCGAATTTGACAAGGCCTTACGGGTCGTTTCGCGTAGCAGCGCATGCATCATGCAGAAATCAAGACCGTTTTCCTTGAGCCATTTTTCAGACAGCGCCCATAGATGGTTGGCGAAATTGCAGGCGAACACCGAACCGACATGCAGCTTACGGCGCTTGTCGGAATCGGCATAATGGACATGGTCGGAGAAGGAGCCGGCAAGTTCCGTCAGCACATCAGCGACTCCTGCATCCGAGGCTTCGATAAACACAGGAATCTCGGCGTAATTCAGCTCAACATCCTTAGAGAATGTCTGCATGGGATAGAACACACCGTAAGGAACATCGAGCTGCGACAGGACATCAATAGGAGTCGTGCCGGAAGTATGCGCCACAATAGGCTTATTCCCGATGTCGAGGTGCTGCGCAAGATTGCTCGCGACATCAGGCAGGGCGGCGTCCGAAACGCTGATCAGCATGATATCCTCGTCACCGGTCAGTTCGGCGAGGGTGTGGGGATTGACAACCGTCACGTTCACCTTGTCGCTCAACGCACGGGCCAGATGCGAGCCGACATTTCCGCGTCCTATTATCGCTACGTTCTTTTCGTCAGTAATCATATTGCAAAGTTAAAACATTGCCGGGTATTTTGCAACCAGCGATTTGTCGTCGGGATGAATCAGTATCGATCCCATGGTGTGTCTGAGATTGAGTTCCACGCACGGATGCAAGGTCCCTGCAGATGTCACCAGCATATCGATGCCTAAAGGGCCATCGTAATCGGAGCCTATTACAGACTGAAGTGCATGACGTTGCTTCTCGATGACTTCGGGGGTCAGGACTCCGATCATGTTCCAGAGCGACAGCTGGCCGGCCTCGATGTTGCGGTGATACTTGCCGCGTCCTGACGCCTCGAACACCGATACGCCGAGAAATGCAGCTTTGCCATTCCGCATTGTCCATTCCGTAGCGCAGTCAAGGGCTTTGTCATATATAGGCTCGACCATCACCGAACCTTGCGACCGGATGATGCCGCGCATCCAGGGCTCGACATGCATAGGCTTGAGGTCGTCGGTGCGCATCACGCCACGGCCTGAGCTGCTCCAGGGCGCCTTGAGGAAAATATTCGGATGCTTATGGTAAAATTCCACTGCGGTGTCGTAATCATCCAACTCCAAGGGCAGGGATATGTCCTGAACCTCGTATGCCTTGAGGAAATTGATCGTGGTGCGACGGTGTGACAATTTCCTGAGCCTGTCAATCCGCCCGGCCGAAGGTATGCCCCGAAGTCCGGGACAACTGGCGGTAAGGGAACAGGCTATCTGCGCGTTCCACCCCCAGGGCGAGGCTATATATCGCGACCATTCGATGTCCATGTCCGGAGTCAGCAACGTGCATGAAGATGGTCTGTCCGGTTCCGGGTCTGCCCCATCCATAAGGAGGATGGCGTCGTCGTGACCGGCATACATCTCGGGCAGACGGGCTTTGGACATGCGCAGTTTCCTGACAGATTCCGGCAGCGTATAGTAAGGCGAAGCGGAGGCCAGTGCGTATTCCGTTTCCGGGTTATAGATATGGAGTTTCGGATTGCTCATATACCGTAAAAAATGCCGCAGTCGTGGTGACAGCGGCATATTGGAGCTGTGATGGTCACAGTTAATCGTCAAGTAGAGAACGCTCTTTCAGCGGATTGGAGAAATAGAGTTTATGTTCCAGATATTCCTGTGTGGCTATGAGCGTGGGCTTCGGCAGCTTCTCGTAGAAGCGTGAGATCTCAATCTGCTCGCGGTTCTCGGACACCTCCTCGAGGTTGTCGGTCGAGGCGAATTCCTGAAGCTTCTTCTCAAGCTCTTTCTTCAGGTCGGCCGCAATCTGATTGGCACGCTTGCCAATGACGCATACAGTCTCGTACACATTGCCCGTCTGCTCGGCCATGGCGATCATGTCGCGTGTGACCGTGTTCAGCGGTGCGTTCGTTTTCTTATAATCCATAAGTTCTATTATGATTTATGAGTATTCGAAGTTGTTTAAACAAATTTACGTTTAATAAAGAATCTGAAGAAGTGTAAACTTTATGGCAATCTTTATTAATCTTTTGGGTGTATTTCACCGCACTCATCGGTACCGACCATAAGGTCGCTACCTCTTCAATCGAAGAAATCCCCTCCAAAATCTTAATAAATCTTACCATAAAAATTAGTTTAACAACTTCTTCGTATCGAAAGTTATTTGGAGGCGTATTTTTCTGCAATCTTCAGAATGGTCTCGGCCTCTTTCATATTCTTGGAGTCGGGGTAATTGTTGGAGAACGAGTAATACTCGTCGATTACATCGCGGTATCGGTCGGCCATTTTTTCGGCCACGCTCTGGCGAGCTTCCTGAAACTTTGACTTAAGGATCAGGAATTCAAAGTCTTCCTTGTATTTTGAGAAGGGATAAGTCTTGAGCGCATTCTCGGACACGATGATGGCCGAGCGGTAGTTGTTGCCCATGAAGTTGCCGAGGTTGTAGTACAGCTGGGCGTTCTGCAGCTCCTTGAGGGTAAGTTTGTCCTGCATCTCGAAGATAGCCTCGCGGGCTTCGGGCACCTTCTCGCTTTTGGGGAAGAACTCAAGGAAATCCTTCAGTTCCTCTATGGCCTTTATGGTGTAGGTCTGGTCCAGCTGCGGATCGGGAGAATCGAGATAATAACCGTATCCGGAATAGAAGCGTGACAGCTCGGCGTACTGGCCTTTGGGATAACGGTTGTAGTACGTCTTGAAATAAAGGGCCGAGTTATCGTAATCCTGATTGTTATAGCAGGACATGGCAAGAAGGAACAGGGCCTCCTCGCCGTGGGCGGTGCCACGTAAGGGGGTATAGATTTCGCCCAGCAACTGATATGCCTGCATGTATTTCTTGTTTTCGTACGCCTTCTTGGCGTATTCAAACTTATATTCAGGGTCGCGGCTCTTCATCACCTTAGTGAACTCAGTGCACGAACTCATGACGATGGCCAGGATGGCCACCAGCGGAAGGGTCTTCAAAAACTTGCGCATTTCCAATTGGTCGCTTTGAATTGCAAAGTTAGTAAAAATGTCCGGAATATTAAAATGTTTCGGCGTAAATTTTTCCGACATTGCAAAAGTATGCGGTTTATACGCGTTTTTTACACTCCAACTATATGGAAATTAAAGAAAAATTACTAATTTTGGGATTGAATATTTCAAGTCGGTCCTGCGAGACTGCATAAAACTAATATAGTTGAAACGCACGGAAGAAGACCATTCATACAGCTGGGGCAGCGGTTTCATAGACCGTCACCCGGTAATGGCAAACATACTGATAATAGTAATTATCTCCCTGTTAGGCATCTACGGGGCATACGTGGCTATGGCTCTGTTCACCAAGCATGGCAGCACCATGCGTGTGCCGGGTGTGGAGAACATGTCGTATACAGAAGCCGTCAAGAAGCTGCATGACGCCGGCCTGAAGGTGGACATCCGCGATTCGCTGTACCGCGAGGATGTGCGTCCCGGATTTGTCATAGAGCAGTTTCCCAAGGCCAAGTCGGTGGTGAAGCCGGGCCGCAAGATATTCCTATACATCAACTCAGTGCATCCCAAAGAGGTGATCATAGACGATGACAACCATCCTACGGAGTACGCGTTGAAAGGCGAATCGCATCGCTCGGCCATCGCCCGGCTTGAGGAATTGGGATTCAAGAACGTAAGGATAGTGAAGGTATTGGGCAGCTACGACCGTGTGGTCAAGATACTGGCCAACGGGCGCCCCGTGCGCAAGATGCAGAAAATCCCCGTGAATTGCTCCATCGTGGTGGAGGTTTCGGATGGACGTCTGAATGACGTGCAGGATTCGCTGCAGAACGCCGAGTTGCTGAACATATACAGAGAGAGTCAGGTGGCGTATCCCGAAGCCGACGCTTACAGCACCGAAAGCGAGGTGCAGGCCAGTCCGGTATACGAAGAGGCGACTCAGACACAGGAAACAGGAACAGAAGAAGAAGGTCAGTACTTCTGATAATAAAGTACAGGATATTGGATCAGGACAAGATACAGGAATTGCTTCCGGCTACCGAGATGGCCGAAAGAGAGGTGGAAGCCGGCGCCGATTATATCGATGCCGACGGCCGTGAACTATATGAGCATTTCCGTTTCGTGGCCGACAAGGGCCAGCAGATGATCCGTGTCGACAAATTCCTGACCGATCGGCTGGAGCGCACGTCGCGCAACAGGGTGCAGCAGGCGGCGGACGCCGGCTGTGTGCTGGTGAACGGCTCTCCGGTCAAATCCAGCTACAAAGTCAAGCCCGACGACGTGGTGTCGGTGGTGATGGACAGGCCGCGCTATGATTTCGAGATTGTGGCCGAAGACATTCCGCTTGACATAGTGTACGAGGACCGTTATGTGCTGGTGGTGAACAAGCCGGCGGGACTCGTGGTGCATCCCGGCCACGGAAACTGGACCGGCACGCTGGTCAATGCGCTGGCCTGGCATTTCAAGGATACGCCGGATTACGACGTGAACGATCCGCGTCTGGGACTGGTGCATCGCATAGACAAGGATACCTCCGGGCTGCTGGTGATAGCCAAGACGCCGGAGGCCAAGACCGATCTCGGGAAGCAATTCTTCGACAAGACGACACGCCGCGAATATGTGGCGATGATATGGGGATCGATGCCCGAGCGTCAAGGCACGATAACGGGCAGTATAGCGCGCAATCCGCGCAACGCCTTGCAGATGACCGTGATGTCGGACCCGTCCAAGGGAAAGCACGCGGTGACACATTACGAGGTGCTGGAGGATTTCGGATATGTCAGCATAGTGAAATGCGTGCTTGAAACCGGACGGACACACCAGATCAGGGTGCATTTCCAGCACAAGGGGCATCCGCTGTTCAACGACGAGCGTTATGGAGGCCACCGGGTGCTGAAAGGCACTCCGACTGCCAAATACAAACAATTCGTGGACAACTGTTTCGAACTATGTCCGCGGCAGGCGTTACATGCCAGGACTTTAGGATTCCGACATCCCGAAACGGGGGAGGATATGGATTTCGAAGCACCGCTGCCGCCTGACATGGAGAACTTGTTTGAAAAGTGGAGACGTTTCAGAAGCGATACATGCTGATAATGAATCCCGCAAACTGTAACCGAGTCAATAATATTATGAGATACATCCGCTATGAGAATCACAGATAACACACCGCTTGAGAACCTGCCGGAATATGAGACATTGTCCGCGTGGGCCAAGAATGTCTGTCAGAATTCGGATATCTTTACTTTGGCCGATTTGATGGACACCCCGGAATCCGAGTTGCAGAAGATGCGCAACTGCGGCAAACGAACATTGGAGGAACTTCAGAACATCAAACTGAAGTATTCAGCCATATCCGTCGGCGAAGATGCAGATGACGACGTCCGGAACAACAGCCATGTGTCCAATCCCTCGAATCTGGCCGGAACCATATCATATATAGTGGCTGAATATAGAAGGAAACTGCCGGAAGACATAATGCCGCTGTACGACCGCTATGTGGATTATTTCCGTATGTCGCCGACCGACATCATCAAGGACAAGCATAGTTACGTGGAGATAGTGCGCCGTTTCACATGGGATGAATTCAACAGACTGAAGCCTTATCTGCCCAAACTCATAATCGAAGTGATGACGGCCATGAATATGTATGGCTATAAGTTTGATGATGTGTATGCCACCGCTCATGAATATGTGGATAATGCGGCCTGTCATCTGGCCAAGTCCATGCTGCTGAGTTTCCCCACCGTGGTGACCAATAACCTGGAGATAGAATATCAGCTGCATTTCAGCAAACTGCCCACCCGTACGCGCAACGTATTCAAGGAACTCGGCACTCTGGACGGATGTCTGCCGTACCTGTGCGGGGCCAGACCGGTCGAGACCTATAGGTTTCCGGGATGCGGGGAGCGGTCGTATAATACTTTTCTGGAATTTCTTGACGGGGAGCGGAAGTTCCTGCACGAGGCGTTGAGCGGCATGCGCTCCAACGGAAGTCCGGAATACTATCTGGAGTCGTATTGCCGGAAATACATGCACCTGTATCCGTTCCTGACATATAGCGAACAGGCACATTTAGGCGTAATCGAGATACTCGGCAAGGAGTTGCCCTCCATGAGCATCTGGCAGAAATACGTGAACTGGAACTCAAAGACGACTGCATGTATGTTGCGTGATTTCTATGGCCTTAACTCCGAACGGAAATGCTACAGCGTGCAGGAACTCAGCAATAAATATAATCTGACCAACGAGCGTGTGCGTCAGATCACAATGTCCGGCTTGCCGGAAGACCCGGTGGTGAGTATGGTGCGCGACAATGTGTCTCGCTTATTCACCGAACCCATGGTAGGCAGCTGGGACAGCCGCTGGAATGACATTAACATGCAGAATAACCTGAACTACACTCCACGCGAGATAATGGCACTGATATGTATGGCCAATTCCGATTACGGCGTTCTCACCACCGAGAGCGGAGTGTCGTTTATGGTGGACCGCAGCAAGCTCGGGCTGATCAAGTTGCGCGGGGTATTGAAAAAGATAGAGACTCGTTTCGCATTGCGCCGGTATGACAACGAGACCATCGAACTGAGCCACTTCTTCAACACCGTGACCAAGCACAATCTGAGCGACGACGAGATGAAGGAGATATGCGACGTGATGTCCACGTATCTGCTGAAACGTGACGGGGTGCAGACCAACAAGGACAATCAGCTGGTGTTCGAGCATAATTCGCTGGATCGCTCGCTGGCTATAGAACGAGTGCTGCGCGAGAAAGGCACCCCTATGTCGGTGAACGAAATATTCGCGGTCTACAACAACACACATCCCGCCGAGAAGATCGACTCCCAAAGCTCGGTCCATTCCTATCTGCTGCGGAATGAGAACGTGATCAGTATGGGCAAGCGTGGCTTGTATGCGTTGAAGGAATGGCCGGATATCTACTCGGGATGTCTGAAAGATCATATCCCCGAAGTGCTGGATGGCTACGACCGTCCCCTGACATTGTCGGAACTGACGGCCAAGGTTCGTGAAAATTTCCCGGACACAAACGAGAAGAGCGTGTCGACCCTGATATACGCCAATCCCGACGGTCTGTACGAGGTATTCGTCGGCAATCTCGTGGGACTGGCCGGCAAGAATTACGACGACCGTGAGCTTAAGGTGCGCAAGGTGAAGCGTCGGGAGACATTCAACGAACGCATGGACAACTTTATGAAATTCGTGGATGAAGAGGGCCGGTTGCCGTACACTAACTCGAACGAGGAGGAGAGCTCGCTGGACCGCTGGCGCAAAAACATACAGTGCGGCAAGGTGGAGGCATCGGAAAGTCAGATCAATGTGCTGAACAAGTATCTGAAGGAATCGTCCGACCTGCCGCAGAACGGACAGGAACACATATTCCGCGAGAAATGCCGCATGGTGCGGAAGCTGGCCGAGGAAACAGGCCGTCTGCCGCACAACCGCCATAATTCCAACCTGTATGTATGGTTCTACAAGAGCCTTAAGCAGCGCGGCACGTGGCACGACAACCGCGACATGTACTTCGAGGATCTGCTTGAATACCTGCAGGGACACCTGAACATGGCGCTGCGCCAGAATCTCAATTTGGTGGATAAGTGATTTTTTAGTATCTTTGTCAAGAATATGGCCCTGTGCGGAAGTCAATTGACGAGCTTGAAGTGTTATTATCATCACAGCAGGCGTAAAAAAGACCGTACCGGCAAGCCATTTTACAGACGATAGATATGAATAATTCGGAATATGATTTCAGTGACATATCGCCATACGACGATTCGCTGTTTCATGAAAAAATGGAGTCTTTGGTCAGGGACCCCGGATTTCTTCATGCCGTCAATTACGTTATGCCGGCTGAAGATATGCCGTCGCTGCTCAACGAGCTTCATAACATAGACAACAAGCATGATTTCCAGACACAGGTGATGTATCCGTTTCTGGAAATGCTGGCCAAAACCACTACCGCCGGAATATCCCTGGGCGGTGTGAAGTATTACAATCCGGGCCAGAACTATGCGTTCGTGACCAATCACCGAGACATTGTGCTGGACGCTTCGTTCCTGAATCTGGCATTCCTGCGTCACGACATACCCACGTCGGAAGTGGCCATAGGCAACAACCTGCTGGTGTTCGACTGGATTACGGATCTGGTGAGACTCAACAAGTCGTTCATAGTGAAGCGCAACACGGGGCTGCGCGAGGGATTGATGGCCGCCAGGAAACTGTCGGCCTACATACATTACGCCATACTTGAGAAGCACGAGAGCATCTGGATAGCACAGCGCGAGGGAAGGGCCAAGGACAGCTCGGACAAGACGCAGGAATCGCTGGTGAAGATGCTGGGCATAGCCGGCGAGGGAACGTTCCTGGAGCGTCTGAGGGAAATAAACATCATGCCTGTGTCCATCAGCTATGAGTTCGACCCGAACGACTATCTGAAGGCCAAGGAATTCCTGATGCGTCGCCGCAATCCGGATTTCAAGAAATCGCAGCGTGACGATCTGTTTAGCATGGAGACAGGCCTGCTGCAGTTCAAGGGCAGGGTGCATTTCCAGCTGACGCCGCGCCTTAACACGAAGATTGACCTGATAGGGGATTTCCCCGAGACCAATATCGCAGCACGGTATGTGGGATGCCTGATAGACCAGGCCATACACCGCAGCTACGAGATATTCCCCATCAATTATGTGGCATTCGACATGCTGTACAATACCAGACGTTTTGCCGGCAAATACACCGAGTCTGAACGTGTGGAGACCATAGACTATTTCAACAAGCAGCTGTCGAAGGTGGACCTGACTGACGTGTCTGAAGAAGAACATGAGTTCATGATGCAGATGATGCTGACCATGTATGCCAATCCGCTGAAGAACAAGCTGAAGACCTTATTGGGAGGCATGGAATAAAACCGACGATATGAGACTGCCGCTGACGGGAATATTGATAATGGTGATACTGACGCTGATCATAGACGGCTACATCTATTATGATGTGCGGTCCATCAGCGGCAAGCCGAAACGCAAGCGCGACGGGTGGCTGTACATAGCCTCGTGTGTGCCTTGCTGGGCGTTGCTGATAGTGGCGTTCAGCCTTCCGCTGCGCGACGAAGGTCGCGATGTAATTCCCGTGATGTGGCTGCTGTTCACCTATCTTACCATTATCGCGGGCAAGACCGTGTATGCGCTCTGCTCTATGATCGGCAGACTATGCAATATCGGTTCTCGCAGACTGTCGAATTACGGGGCTATGATCGGAGTGCCGTTGGGATTGCTGGTATGCGGCATGATGTGGTATGGTGTGATGGTAACACGTCATAACATCGATGTAAAGAACGTCGACATAACCTCGGAGAAGCTCCCCGCATCGTTCAATGGCTATCGCATAGTGCAGTTCAGCGACGTGCATACGGGTACATGGGGCGGCGATACGGCATTCGTGTCGAAACTGGTGGACAGCATCAATGCCTTGCAGCCCGACGTGATAATGTTCACGGGGGATATTGTTAACCGCAAGACCTGTGAGTTGGAACCGTTCCGCACTGTTTTGAAGCGGCTGAAAGCCAAGGATGGGGTCTATTCCGTATTGGGCAACCATGATTACGGCGATTATGTCGACTGGAGTTCGTTGGCCGGCAAAGCCGCGAACCTGCAGCAACTCAAGGACCGGCAGGGGGAGATGGGCTGGAAGATGCTGAACAACAGTCATGAATTCATAAAACGAGGCAATGATTCCATCGCCGTGATCGGAGTGGAGAACTGGGGCGAACCGCCGTTCGGCCAATACGGCAATCTGGTTAAGGCATACAGAGGGAAAGGGGTAGGTCTGAAGGATGGAAACTTCAAGATACTGTTGACACACAATCCCGAGCACTGGAATCAGGTTGTTAAGAAAAACAGCAACATCGACCTGAGTCTGTCGGGCCATACGCATGCCATGCAGATCGAGGCCGATATGTTCGGACTGCGATTCTCACCTGCGGCATGGCGATACAGGTATTGGGGCGGACTGTATGAAGACTCCGGAGCCGACGGCAACAAGTCGCGGCTATATGTCAACATCGGTGCCGGCGAGGTGGGAATGCCGATGCGCTTGGGCGCAGTGCCGGAGCTGACGGTAATAACGCTTCGGAAAAAGTGACAGCCTGATGAACAGGGTGGTGATATCGTTGGGAAGCAATGTGGAGGACCGGATGGCGCGCGTGGCTGCGGCCATGACGTGGATTCAGTCTATATTGCACTCCACGGCTTGTTCCGGTATATACGAGACCGACGACTTCCATCCAACGGGGCGGAAGTATTGCAATGCAGTGATGGCCGGAGACACGGCGTTGTCGCAAAGCGAGATAGATGCGACGGCTGGACTATATGAGCTGAATGCAGGCCGTGACGAACCGGCACGACTGCGCGGGGATGTGCCAATAGACATTGACCTTGTGATGTGGAACGGCACCGTGTTGAGACCAAGGGACATGGAGCGGGAATACTTTTTAAGGGGCTACAGGGAACTTGGCCCTGAAATATATAGGTCGGAACAGTAACAACAGATGAGTAGCGGCAAGGATTTAGGAACAAGACAGGCCCGATGGATATATATAGTGACCGATCTGGCCACTACATTCATTGCGTTCGTGCTGTTCAACATCTGTCGTTACTACATACTGCTGGCCGGACTGGAGGAATTCGAGAACGAGACATTCACGGGCTTCATCTTTTCACGCAAGATAATACTTGAGGAGATATTCGTGCCGCTGGGAATGCTTGGCATATACTGGTTGTCGGGTTTTTACAACAAGCCGTTCATGAAGGCACGGCTGAGCATCGCAACAAATTCCCTGTGGTCCGGCGCATTCAATACAGCCCTGATATTCATACTGTTCATACTGAACGACGCACCGGCCAAAAAGATTTATTACCTGCTGCTGGTATTGCAGTGGGCGTTGCTGTTCGTGTTTCTGTACGCAGGGCGTCTGATTGTAAATTCATATTGCATCCGGCGCGTCCGGAGCAATAAGAGAAAGAACGTCCTGATAATAGGGAATTCGCAAAACAGCCGCGATGTAGCCGCGCAGCTCCAGGCTTCGAAACTGGAGGTGCCGGTACATATCCTCGGCTATGTGGCGCTGGAAGGGGAGGACAACGTTGAGGACGGTATGCGCGTGTGGCCCATGTCCGGGCTGATGGACGTGTGCCGCGAGATGAAGCCTGACCAGGTCATAATCGCAATGCAACGCTTTTCGGATGTAAAGGTGATGCACATACTTGACAGGCTGATAGTTCTTGACATACCTGTGAAGATAAATCCCGATACCTTCTCGTACGTCACACCGAGCATCCGCCAGGGCGACATAATGGGCCTTCCGTTTGTGGATCTTACGTCGCCGAGCATGAGCGAGTTTCAGAAGAATGTGAAGCGCACGTTCGACGTGGTGATGTCCATTGTGGTCATGACCGTGTTGAGTCCGCTTTATCTGGCCATATACCTGTGGGTAAGGCTGTCATCGCCCGGAGGAGCCATATACAGTCAGGAGAGGATAGGATTGCACCAGAAGCCGTTCAGGATGTATAAGTTCCGCTCCATGTATGTGGACGCCGAGAAGACCGGACCGCAACTGTCGCATGACGGCGACAGCCGTATCACGCCTGCGGGACGCGTGATGCGCAAATACAGGCTTGACGAGCTGCCCCAGTTCTGGAACGTGCTGAAAGGAGATATGTCGTTCGTAGGCCCAAGACCCGAACGGGAATACTTCATACGTCAGATCATGGAGAAAGCTCCGTACTACAGCCTCGTGTTCCGTACGGTTCCGGGTATCACCTCGTGGGGGATGGTGAAGTACGGATATGCCGAGAACATCGACCAGATGGTCGAGAGGCTTCGCTATGACCTGATATACCTGAACAATATGTCGATATTGACGGACGTCAAGATAATGATATATACCATAAAGACGGTAGTGACCGGCGAAGGTAAATAGGATATGGCTTATAAGGAGACGCATAATAGATTTACGGACTGGTGGATGCGGGTGGTGATATGGCGCGAGCATCATGTCAAGGAGAAGACTTTCGTGTTGATCCTTGCATTGTTCGTGGGCATAGCCGGCGGTTTTGCCGCCCAGCTGCTGAAGTTTCTGATACATCTGATAGCCACGTGGCTGACGTCGCATTTCTCGACCACTAACGCCAATTATCTGTATCTGGTGTATCCGGTAGTCGGTATCCTGCTGACGGTTCTGTTCGTGAAGTATGTGGTAAAGGATAACATCTCGCATGGCGTCACGAAGGTGCTGTATGCCATATCGCGCAATAAGTCGCGACTGAAGCGCAAGAACATGTATGCGTCATTGGTTGCATCGTCCATCACCATCGGATTCGGCGGATCGGTCGGAGCGGAGGGCCCCATCGTCTACACGGGGGCCGCCATCGGCTCGAATGTGGGTCAGGCGTTCCGTCTGAGTCCCAAGGTGCTGATGCTGTTGGTGGGTTGCGGGGCTGCTGCCGGTATAGCCGGCATATTCCGCGCGCCGATTGCCGGTATGCTGTTCACGCTTGAGGTGCTGATGATAGACCTGACAGGCGTCACGGTGATGCCGCTGCTGCTGTCGTCGATAGCCGGCGCTACGGTGGCCTATGTGCTTGAGGGCTATGACGCCGAGTTCTTCTTCACGCAGTCGGAGGCGTTCATGACCAACAAAATTCCGTATACCATCATATTGGGCGTGATCTGTGGAATGATATCGTATTACTTCACCAAGGTTATGTTCATGATGGAGAGTATGTTCCGCAAAATCAAGCAGCAGGGATGGCGTATCGTGGTCGGCGGGACGCTGATAGCCGGCATGGTATTCCTGTTTCCGCCGCTGTATGGCGAAGGTTACGGCACCATCAACAACCTGCTTGACGGCAATGTCTCGGCAGTAATGAACGGAACGGTGTTCTATGTAGACCGTGACAATGTATGGTTCATCACGCTGTTTATCGCGGCCATCACGTTGATGAAGGCATTCGCCACATCGGCTACGAATGGAGCCGGCGGTGTGGGCGGTACGTTCGCGCCCTCGCTGTTTGTGGGCGCGCTCACGGGCTTCCTGTTCGCCTACATATTCAATAACCTTGACCTCGGCGTGGAACTGTCGCAGAAGAATTTCACGCTGATGGGCATGGCGGGAGTGATGAGCGGCGTCATGCACGCTCCGCTGATGGCCATCTTCCTCACGGCCGAGATGACGGGAGGCTACGACTTGTTCCTGCCGTTGCTGATAGTTTCCACGCTGGCGTACATCACGATTCAGATATTCCTGCCATACAGCATCTACACCATGCGTCTGGCCAAGGCCGGCGACCTGCTGACGCACCAGAAGGATAAGGCCGTGCTGACGCTGATGAAGATGGACAAGGTGATAGAGCGCGATTTCAAGACCGTGAAGCCCGACATGAACCTGAAGGAAGTGGTGGACGTAATCTCGGTCTCAAAGCGCAATCTCTATCCCGTAGTGGACGACGAGGGGTATCTGAAAGGCGTGGTGTTGCTTGATGACATACGCAACATCATGTTCCGTACGGACCTGTATAAGAAGATGCACGTATCGCGGTTCATGACCACCACACCGGCCGTAATAGACGTTAACGAACCGATGGACAAGGTGATGAGCACGTTCGACAAGACCAACGCCTGGAACCTTCCCGTAACCGACCAGGGCAAATACGTAGGCTTCGTTTCCAAGTCCAAGATCTTCAACTCCTATCGCCAGGTGCTGAAGCATTTCCTCGACGACTGACATCAATTTATTTAAGAACAGACCCCATATTCAAGAACAGACTCTTGCGAATTAAAGAGTTTAAGAATGGATCAATGAACCTAAAGGATTGTATATTAAGAGCTACGATGCCATTCTCCAGCCGAAAGTACATCATATACTGGTGTGTTATTTACATATTCGCATTTCTTGGTATCGCTGACTTTGGATATAGTGATCTGATAAATCTGCCAAGCCCAATAATCTGGACGGGGATATTTATGATTTCAGCTTTGAAGTCAGCCATCTGGGTGCTCCTTTTGTGGTGGACAAGAAGAAAACGATGGATGCAGACATGTGTGTGGGTGCTTGTGTCATTATTCTGTCTGTTGGGATTGTTGAATGGCGTATGTTATAAGTTATATGGTTTTGGAATCAGTAACCATCTGATAACCGTGCTTGCGCAGACCAACGTGCAGGAAGTAAAGGAATTCATGCCCGCGTTGGTCGGCAATATTGTTACGATTATAAATAATCCAATTATTTGGATTGTCATAATCGGGGTATCTGTTTCTATTTATTTACTATCGGAGTATGCAAAAGGATATATATTAGGCTTCCTGATATATGTATGCTCAATAATAGGATTCGGCTCGGTGATATATGGATTCTCGACCATGTCGGCAGGGCGTACATCCATATTAATGCTTACGCGTATCACAAAATCCATAGTCTATACTGTTAAGGAACGACATCAGCTGGAAGATATGTTAAGTCATGTCCGAGAGTTTCCCGAAAAAGACGCATTGGAATCTCAACGGCTTGCTGACGTGTGCCTGATAATAGGGGAATCGGCGTCACGCGAGCATCTATCCATATATAGTTATCCTTTGAATACTTCGCCTCGGATGCAGGCGAAACGCGACAGCCTGTTCATATTTACCGATGCCGTTGCTTCATCGACCAGTACGGCTCAAAATATGGAAAGACTGTTAAGTTTCATGGATGACAGGGAAACAGTTAGAGCCTGGTATGAGTTCCCATTATTGATAGACTTGTTCAAAAATGCCGGCTATAAAGTGTGGTGGCTTTCTAATCAGGAACGCACAGGAATGTGGAGTAACAGCACGGCTGCGATGGTTTCAAAGTCTGACAACGTTATTTTTAAACACGAAAGTTCAGAGGATCATCAGTTGATCATGCCTGACGAGACATTGTTATCCGATATTAAGCAAGGCATTAATGAGAATGCAGACTGCAAATTGCTCGGAGTGCATTTAATGGGTTCTCATACATTATATAGGAGCCGATACCCGGATAAATTCAATTATTTCAATGCAGATTCAGTTCTGAAACATTTCCGGAAGCCCTGGTTGAATAAGGATAAAGCTCAGACTGTTGCAGAATACGACAACTCAATTCGCTACACGGATTTTGTTCTTGACAGCGTTATAAATATGGTGTCTCGAACCAAACGTCCGATGCTTATGCTATATGTATCGGATCATGGCGAGAATGTGTATGATGACAGGGATTTTCTTGGAAGGGATGAGAAAAGAGTGAATGTGCCGTTCATCATATACTTAAATTCCGGATTCAGACAATTATATCCCGATCTTACGGCTACAATTGCGGCATCGACGCATAAGGCTATATCGACGGGAGACATTATTTATATGCTTATGACTGTTACCGGAACGTCATATCCATACTACGACGCTTCTCGTGATGTATTGTCCGATCGGTTCAAGACGCGTCGGCGCTACGTGAACGGCAAGCCGTGGATTTATGATCATGTAAAATAAACTATTCGCTGACCCGAAAATCCGCTGACCCGCAATTCATAGGTCTGAAAGAAAGATGTCTTATAAAAGAAGTGCGGCAAGTGGAAACTTGCCGCATTGAGAGTGATTCGTGCAGGATTCAAACCTGCAACCTTCTGATCCGTAGTCAGATGCTCTATTCAATTGAGCTAACGAACCAATCCGTTTATATTTTTTGTGATTCGTGCAGGATTCAAACCTGCAACCTTCTGATCCGTAGTCAGATGCTCTATTCAATTGAGCTAACGAACCGTGCCATTCATTTCCGAATTGCGATGCAAAATTACTGCTTTTTCCGGTAATATGCAAATATTTTCGACACTTTTTTCGATGCTGTTTTGGCCCCTGTTGTCTTAACTGTTCACAATGAATAATTTAGTTATTAAAAATTGTGAGGAAGAAAAGATAGACGAATACTGCGGGAAGTGCCAGCAGCAGAGAATCGATACGGTCGAGTATGCCTCCGTGGCCGGGAATCATCGTGCCGGTGTCCTTGAGATGTAGCGTGCGTTTCAGCTGGGATTCCACCAGGTCGCCGAACGTGCCGAAGACAGTTACGATGACAGCCATCAGAATCCATGCGACGAGACCGGCGTGCAGACGTGCCATGCCGAAGAACTCATTGCCCACATAGTAGAACAGGACTGAGAACGCCACGTTGAACAGCAGTCCTCCGAAGAAACCTTCCCACGACTTTTTGGGCGACACACGCTCAAAGAGTCTGTGCTTGCCGATAGTTGAGCCGACAAGGAATGCGCCGGTGTCGTTGATCCACAGCATGAGGAAAAGGGCCAGTATTATCATCGGACTCCACATCACCGATATGCACGACATCAGGAGCATGGGGACGGCCACCCACATAAACATAAGCATGGAATGCGATATAGAGGCCACGGGGCTGCTGACAGGCGCGTAAAGCTGCAATATGAACCGGCTCATGACTGCAATGATGACTCCAATGGCGAGCGTAGGCTCCATAGGAGAGAGAGCCAGGCAGACACCCGCCAGGATGTCGATCATAGTCAGCGACGGTGCCCTGTCTTTGTTGCCGGCAATCTTGGAAAATTCGAGGTTTGCCAGCAGAATGAATACGGTTCCCAAGGCCGCCACGCCCCAGCGGCCTGATAATATCGCGCCAATTATAATGCCGCAATACACCAGGCCGGAGAGGGTGCGTATCAGTAATTTGTGAAAGTCCATTATAATGTTTCAGATTCTACAGGATTTTCCTGCACGGGAGTGTCGGAGCTTTTGCCCTCCTTGATGAAGAACACGCAGAACGAGCCGATAATAAGGGAGATACCGGCTATCATTATCATCAGGTATTCCGGAGCAAGCTGGTCGGGAGTGCTGAGCAGAGTCAGAATCCATCCGCCCACTAAGGCCGCGATGATCTGCGGGATGCAGATGGTGCAGTTGAACAGTCCTAAGTATGCGCCGATATTACCCGAATGCAACGAATTGGTCAGTATGGTGAAGGGCCATGCCAGCATTGCGGCCCATGCGCATCCTATCAGCAGGAACGAGATGAACAGCAGCCACGGGTTGGTGATGAATGCCGTCAGGATGAATCCCAATCCGCCGAGTATCAGCGACAGAGTGTAGGAGAACTTGCGGCTCCTGAAGCGGGGGAGGCATACGGCCCATACAACGGAACCCAGTGCCTGCACGGCATAGAGAACGCCTACCCAGTTGCCTGCATCGTTATACTGCTCGGAAGAAGCGTCGAGAACGGTACGCGTGATGTAATGCGTATCGGCTACGGAGGGAACATCGACTGTGAACGAATCGCCAAGATCGAGGGTTCCGTCGGCCTTGTGTTCCAAGATTTCGGCTGTGGTCAGCTTGAAGCCTTCCTTATTGGTGTCCAGGAAGTCGGAAACCTTCTTTCCATGGTCAATGACGATGATGCTGTCGTTGGCGATGATGTATTTGGCCTGATAGTCGTGGCCGTCTACGGCAACGCCCTGGAAACTTGTGGTCTGAGGCGTGTCGAACGCGTTGTGCGCCACTGTGTTGGTGGTATAGGTCCACATGAACAGGAACGCGAACCAGCAGAAGAACTGAACGAGACCTACGGTCCAGAACGTGGAGGGAGCGTGACGCAGCAGCGAGATGATGTTGGCGCTCTTTTCCTTCTTCTCGGCGTTCTCGACCACTCCGTTGTATTCGTTATAAACCTTGGGTGGCCATTCCTTGATTTTGACAAGCGAATATAACACACACAGCATCAGCACGGCGGCGCCTATATAGAACGACCATATCACGGTGTCGGGCACCACGCCTACCTCTGCGGTATTGTTGATTCCCATCCATACCAGCAGGAAGGGGAGAATGAATCCGACAATCGAGCCTGCATTGCAGAGGAACGACTGTATGGAATAAGCCAATCCTTTCTGTTTTTCGTTCACCATGTCGCCCACCAGCATCTTGAACGGCTGCATGGCCATGTTGATGGAGGTGTCGAGCAGCATCAGGGCCACAAGTCCGAAAAGGATGGCGCTTGACACGGTAAACCGGAACGAGCCTGCGTTAGGCAGCAGGCACATCACGATCACGGCGATGGTGGCACCTAAAATCAGATAGGGGAGACGACGGCCCACCTTGGTCCAGGTGCGGTCCGAAAGCATACCGACAATAGGCTGGACCAACAGACCCATCAGAGGGGGTAGTATCCAGAAATAACTTAAATCATGAGGGTCGGCGCCGATGGTGGTGAATATACGCGACACATTGGCGCTCTGCAGGGCGTATGCGATCTGGACTCCGAAGAATCCGAACGACAGATCCCATAACTTCCAGAAACTTAAATCAGGTTTCCTCTTCATGGTATTCTAAACTGTTATTTATTAGGTTGTATATTGTTGTCAGGTTGTATACTGTCGTAAAGCCACTTGATCTCCTCTTCCCAGATGTCGGGGTTGGGAGTCTCGAGTATAAGTGGCATATTGTCGAAGCGCGGGTCGTTGACCAGGCGGATGAAGAATTCGCGGCCCAGGGACCCGTCGCCGATCGAGGCGTGGCGGTCTATGTGCGATCCGAGGGTGCGCATATTGTCGTTCAGATGCATTGCCTTCAGATACTGACTTCCGATTATGTCGTCGAATTCCTGCCAGGTCTTATTGTAGCCTTCGGGCGAAAAGAGGTCATAGCCGGCCGAATGGGAATGGCAAGTGTCCACGCATACTCCTATGCGGTTTTTGTCTTCCACCTTGTCGATGATATGGGCCAGGTGCTCGAAACGCCAACCTAAGTTGGATCCTTGTCCGGCCGTGGACTCAAGAACGGCCGTCACGCCGGACGTCTTGTCCAGAGTGATGTTGATGCTTTCGGCTATCAGGTCCAGACACTCGTCCTCAGGAATCTGTTTCAGATGCGAGCCGGGATGGAAGTTAAGCAGTTTCAGACCCAACAGTTCGGCGCGGTGCATCTCGTCGTAGAACGACTTGCGCGACAGAGCCAGCTTCTTCTCGTCCGGGCTGCCGAGATTGATAAGAAAGTTATCGTGAGGCAATATTACGTCGGGGGTATAACCGAACTTCTCGCAATTACGCTTGAAGTCGTCGATGGTGGCCGTAGTCGGCTCCTTGGATACCCATCTGTTGCTGGAACCGGTGAAAAGGGCGAATGCCTTGGCTCCGATTTCGTGTGCTGCGATGGGTGTGTTCTGTACGCCGCCTGCCGCGCTGACGTGTGCTCCGATATATTTCATATCCTGATTTTGGTCTTTGTTTTAGTCCAAACACAAAATTAATGATTATTTTTGAAAATACGGCAAATAAACTTTAATTTTGTGTCATAAACATACAGATAAAGAAACTATATGAGAATATCGCGCAGCAAGATGGCACTATACGGCAATCTTCACACGGTGAAGATGCGGAGGCGGCATGGGTTATTCACGGCCGAGGGAATGAAGGCTGTGGAGGATCTCAGCAGATATTTTCAGATGGATGCACTGATATTGACCGAAGGCAGGGATGTGTCTTCCGAATTGTGTGCGGAGGCTCCGGCCATATATGAGGCAACGGAAGGCGAGATGAAAAAGTTGTCGGAGTTCACGACGCCGTCGGATGTGATGGGTGTGTTCAGAATTCCGGAGCAGCCGGTACCTGAGCCTGACAGCTCGAAGCTGTACGTGATGCTTGACGGTGTGCGCGACCCTGGTAATCTCGGCACTATAATCCGTACGTGCCATTGGTTCGGCGTTTTCGACATATACGCATCATACGATACGGTAGACTGCTACAATCCTAAGGTAGTCCAGGCCACAATGGGTTCGTTGGGCGCGGTAAGGGTAAGTTATTGCAACCTGAAGGAACTTATAGAAGAGCATCGCGATATGCCAGTGTACGGCACATTGTTGAACGACGAGAATCTGTTTGAGGCGCATCCCGAGCCTCGTGGATTCATCGTGATGGGCAACGAAGGGAAGGGAATATCCGAAGAAATGAAACAGATGCTTACTCAGGCTTATACCATACCGCCGGCTACAAGCAATCATGGCGAGTCGTTGAATGTAGCCATAGCAACGGCAGTAGTGCTGGCGAAGTTCAGTGAGCAGATACGATATTAGATAGTTATATTAGATTATTGGCAGTAGCTAATAGTCCGGGCTAAGTATTAGGGGAATCGGCGTCCCCCGGATCTAAGGGAAGGCATAAAGGCATCCTCATAGTGCTCAAGCGTGTAATCCTGCTGATTGCCTTTAAGCGTGATGATGTCGAACCGATATTGGTATAACTGATCCAGACTCCGCAGATATATGTCGGCGCCGGCGGTAATTTTGGCGCGTTTCTTTTTGTCCACGGCATCAACGGGATCCTGATACTCTCCGGAGCGCGCCTTGACTTCCACAAACACTATTACCTGATCTTTCTGGGCTACTATGTCTATTTCAATCTTGTTGAATTTCAGATTTCGTTCCAGGATAGTGTATCCCTGTTTACGGAGATACTCGGCTGCCCTATCTTCAGCAAAGGCACCCCAATCTCTGTTCAGGGTGCCTTTGTGCTGATTAGATGAATGTTTCGAGTCCATTACATGGCCTTGAACGACATGTCGAGCGACTTGACGCTGTGGGTCAACGCGCCCACGGAGATGAAGTCGACACCGGCCTCGCCGTATTGACGCAGGTTCTTAAGCGTGATGCCTCCCGACGACTCAGTCTCGACAGCTCCGTTCACCATCTTTACGGCTTCCTGGGTGAGTTCTGGGGTGAAGTTGTCGAACATGATACGGTCCACGCCTCCATGCTCCAGCACGCGACGGATATCGTCCAGACTGCGCACCTCCACCTCTATCTTCAGGTCCTTGCCGTTGTCCTTGCAATACTGGCGGGCACGGTCAATGGCTTTCTCTATGCCGCCGGCAAAGTCTATGTGGTTGTCCTTGATCAGAATCATGTCGAACAGGCCGATGCGGTGGTTCTTGCCGCCACCCATAGCCACGGCATCCTTTTCCAGGATACGCATGCCCGGAGTGGTCTTGCGGGTGTCGAGCACCTTGGTGTGCAGACCCTTAAGCTCGTTCTGATATGTGGCTGTCATAGTGGCGACGCCGCTCATGCGCTGCATGATGTTGAGCATGGTGCGCTCTGCCGTCAGCAACGACCGTACGGGACCTTCGGCTATGAAGGCGATGTCTCCGGGCTTTACTTCCGAGCCATCCTTTATGAACACTTCCATCTTTATGCTCGGGTCTACCTTGTGCAGAACCTTTTCGGCCATCTCCACGCCGGCCAGTACACCGGGTTCCTTGATTATCAGTCTCGATTTGCCCATTTCGTCAGCCGGAATGGTCGAGAGGGTGGTATGGTCGCCGTCACCTATGTCCTCGGCAAAAGCCAGGTCAAGAAGATCGTCTACGAGTTCGTCTCTTGTCTTCATTTCTGTATCTGAATGTATGAGAACCTTCTAAAAGGATTTCTCCTAACTTTTTAAACTTTATAAACTTTTCAACTATTTGATACCGTCGCGCTCCAGCAGGGCGTCGTTGGTGGGCTGCTTGCCACGGAACTCCACGTAGAGATCCATCGGGTCCTTGGTGTCGCCGCTCTGCAGCATCTTCAGGAACTTGTCGGCTGTCTTGCGGTCGAACACGCCGTTCTCCTTGAATGCGGCGAATGCGTCGGCATCCAGGGCCTCCGACCATTTGTAGCCGTAATATCCGGCGGCGTAGCCTCCCGAGAAAATATGGGAGAATGCAGAGGATATAAGATTTTCGGGCACGGCGTCAAAGATGCGAACGGGATCCAGAGCCTTTTCCTCAAAGTCCTTAACCGACGACGAAGCCAGAAGGGGTTCCTCGATTGTGTGGTAGGCCATATCGAGGTATCCGAATCCAAGCTGGCGCATGGTGGCGTATGCGGCACCGAACTGCGACGACTTGATCAGCTTGTCGATCAGGGCCTGCGGCATCTTCTTGCCGGTCTTGTAATGCTTGGCGAATGTGTCAAGGAATTCCTTACGGGTCAGATAGTTCTCGTTGAACTGCGAGAACAGCTCCACGAAGTCATGGTCAACGTTGGTGCCGGCCAGCGAGTTGTACTTAGCCTGGCTTGAGAGGCCATGCAGGGCGTGTCCGAACTCGTGAAGGAAGGTCTCTACCTCGTCGGTGTTGAGCAGCACAGGGTCGTTGCCCACGGGCTTCGAGAAGTTGCATACTATCGAGATCAGCGGGATTATGCGGTTGCCGTCATCGTCCTTGGATTCTGAACGGAACTCGGTCATCCATGCGCCGGGGCGTTTGGTGTCGCGGTAGAAGAAGTCGGTGTAGAGGATGCCGAGCAGTTTCTTGTCGCGGTCGTAAACCTCGAATACCTTGACATCCGGATGATATTTGTCGATTTTGGAGTTCTCCTTGAAAGTGAAGCCGTACAGCTTGGTGGCGAGTCCGAGCACACCCTTGATGGTGTTGTTCAGCTCGAAATAGGGCTTCATGTCCTCCTCGTTGAAGGCATAGCGGTCGTTCTTCAGCTTCTCGAACCAGAAGGAATAGTCCCACGGCATAAGCTTGAAGCCGGCGCCCTCGGTCTGGCGTGCATAGTCCTGCAGCTCGTTGATTTCCTTGCGCATAGGCTCGGTGTAGTCCTTGTTCAGACCACCTAAGAATTCCATCACGGCCTCGGGAGTCTTGGCCATGGTGTTCTGCAACTGATACTCGGCGAAGTTCTTTTTGCCCATCAGCTGGGCAATCTGCAGGCGGATGTTGGCGATATCCTTCAGAATAAGCGTATTGTCGTTCGGCCCCCCGGTGTTGGTGGATCCGTTCAGGTTGTACAGCTTATGGCGCAGGTCGCGGTTGGTGCTGTACATCATGAAGGGAGCGTAGCTGGGTCGGTATATGGTTACGAGGTAGAGTGAGCCGTCGTCGGCCTTGCCTTCGGCCTTCAGCGCGTCGGCTGCTGCCGAACGGTAGGCGGCCTTGATTGACTCGGGAATGCCTCCGAGCTGATCCTCGGTGAGCCACATACGGCGCGAGGGATCCTTCATCTCGTTGGTGACGTTCTGAGAGAATTTCACGTTCAGGTCGCTGAGCGTGGACTGCAGACGGCGCAGCTTCTCGCGGTCTGCCTCCTTCAGATCGGCGCCGGAAGTCAGGAACTCGGTGTAGGTCTTGTGAATGAGACGGCGGTCCTCGGGAGTGAGCGACGTATCCTTATCGGCATTGTCATGTACGAACTTGATACGGTCCCACAGTTTCTTGTTCAGCATGATGTCGGTGGTGTGCTGCGACAGGAAGGGAGTGACGTATGTATATGCCTGCATGATGTCGTCGGTGCCGTTGGCCGACTCGATGTTGCTGAGTGCCAGAATAGCGCGGTTCAGCACCTGGCCGCTGCGGTCCAGAGCCACGATGGTGTTCTCGAACGTAGGGTTGCTGCGCTGCTTGGTGATGGCGTCTATTTCCTGGTTCTGCAGTTTTATGCCTTCCATCACGGCCTCCTGCATGTCCTTGGCCGTGAGTTTGCTGAACGGCATGGTGCCGTACAGATCGGTAGTGCCCGTTATGAGAGGATTGGCCGCTGTGGCCGGAATATCTGTAAGTGCCATGAGTGTCAAGGCTAAAAATAATAATGTTTTCTTCATAATGTCAGAAATTAATTCCTATTTGCAGTCGTGCGTATGTAATGGCCTTCATGTCCATGTCTGTCAGCTCGCGGTGCTTCTTGTCAAAGAATCTGCTGCAGGCCGAGAAGATGATGTAGCTTTTCGCGTGGCGCGATTGGGTCAGGTTGATGCCGCATCCCAAAGCGGAGATGATGTCGCCGTGTGTCTTGGAGCCTTTGAGCGTGCTGAATGAATAACCCGCCTGAAGGTTGAGGAAGCAAAGCGAGGGTTTCTTGCGGAACGACGTGCGCATCACGAAGTATACGGGCAGGAAGTTATTGCCCGAATCGATGCCGCGCTGGAACCCGACGCCGACGCCCACGACTTTGAAGATAGCGTTCTTGTAGCCGAAATTCACATCGAGGTCGAATGTGGACATATTACGGGCCGTCATGTCTATCGACGAACCGAATTCAGCCCCCCACGTGAAATGCGACTTGCCCAGGTCTATCGATTTGTCCGGGAAAAGGCTTTCAGTGGTATGCTTCCGCTTGTCGGGGATGTTGACTAACGCACCCGTGTCGAAATACTGTTCCTGATCCGCTGTCGAATCGTTTTTGACCGTAAGGGTGCCGTTATCCTTGACCTTGTAGGTGATTACCTCGGCATTGGCTGTCGGACCCGTAGCTCCAAACAACAAGCCTATGGCAAGGAATATGTTGTGAAGTATATTCTTTGTCATAGGCTTCAGGTTAGTGGTTGATGTATGATTACCGCAGGCATTACTCGCCCAAATATGATTTCAGCAGTTTGCTTTTCTGACCTTTGAGCCGACGGATGGCTTTCTCCTTGATCTGGCGTACGCGTTCGCGTGTCAGGTCGAACTTGGCACCGATTTCCTCGAGTGTCATTTCCTGGCATCCGATGCCGAAGAACATCTTCAGAATTTCACGTTCGCGGTCATAAAGCTGTTTGAGGGCACGGTCCACTTCCTTGGAGAGCGATTCCTTGTTCAGGTCGGCGTCAGCCATGGGGGAGTCGTCGTTGGTGAGCACGTCGAGCAGCGAATTGTCCTCGCCCTCAACGAAAGGAGCATCCACCGAAATGGGACGGCCGCTGACCTGAATGGCATCGGAGATTTTGTCGACCGACATATCAAGGCGTTCTGCCAGCTCCTCGGTCGATGGCCGACGCTCGTTTTCCTGCTCGAATCGGGCCATTTCCTTGGTTATCTTGTTCAGCGAACCCACCTGGTTCAGAGGCAGACGCACTATACGCGACTGTTCGGCCAATGCCTGGAGAATGGACTGACGGATCCACCATACGGCATACGAAATGAATTTAAAGCCACGCGTTTCGTCAAACTTCTGAGCGGCGCGTATCAGGCCCAGATTGCCCTCGTTGATCAGGTCGGGAAGGCTGAGGCCTTGATTCTGATACTGTTTTGCTACGGATACGACAAAACGAAGATTGGCTTTAATCAGCTTATCAAGTGCCGCCTGATCTCCCTTCTTGATTCTTTGTGCCAGTTCTACCTCTTCGCTTACCGATATAAGCTCCTCACGACCAATCTCCTGAAGATACTTGTCAAGTGAAGCGCTCTCGCGATTGGTAATTGACTTGGTTATCTTGAGTTGTCTCATATATCTATTATTGCAGCCCGTCTTCTATACCTTATTGCATAGTGGGCCTATAATTTATAACACACAATTGTTATAAATATTTTCTAAAAAGAGAATTTTTTTATTTAAGTTAAAAACCAGGTCGGATTTTTTACAGAAATCAGGTCATAATCTTGAAAATAAGTTCCTGTAAGAGATCGTATTCGTTGCCGAATGAACCGATGCCCTTGTTCTTGGCATCGAACTCGCGCAGGAGATGTATGGCGTTGACTGCCTTGGCAGGTGAATAGGTTCTCAATCCGGTTTTGTAATCACCCAATGAATAGGCGTTCTTGGCCTCCAGCGCAGCCATAAGGCTGGAATCGTCTTTGCTTGGAAGGAAATGCGCCACCGTCAGTTTAGCGAAATAATTGAACAGCACCGACCCCGTGACGATAGTGGGATTGTTCTTGGGATTGTTGCGGAAATACTTAATTATGGCGCAGCACTTGGGATAATCGCGGCTTATTACGGCTTTCAGCAGCTCCCAGTTGTTGTAGTCCTTAGAGATTCCCACGTTCTTCTCGACATCCTCCGGCGAGATACGTCCTTTGCCCCCTTTGATCTGAATCAGTTTGCTGAGTTCTCCGAACAGTTTGCTTAGAGGTGCGCCTATATACTCGCACAGCATGGACACGGCCTTGTCGTCGATGCTGATCTTATGCTGCTGGCAGTAATCCTTGACGTATGCGGGCAACTGATAGTCGCGAGGCGATTCGGATTTGAATACGATGCCCTCGCTCTTGGCGACGGCTTTCTGCAGGTTGGCTGTGGCGGCGGTTTTTTCTCCCGTAAACGTTATGACCAGTACGGTGGTCATATTGGGATTGGAAACATACTGCACGAACTTGTCCAGCTCGTTCTTGGCGTTTGCCATGGCCTGCGATTCCTTCAGGATAACAAGCTTGCGGTCGGCCATGACGGGAAACTGCTGGGCGCAGTTCACCACCGATTCCGCAACGGTCTGACTGCCGTAATAGAGGTTGTAGTTAAAATCACGGTCCTCCGGGGCCACGACGCGCTTTTCCAGCTCGGCCACAATCAGGTCGATAAAATACGTTTCCTGACCTACAAGCACATAGACAGGATTGATTTTACCGGCACGTATGTCGGCTATTATTTTTCTATAATCAGTTGCCGCTGCCATTGGGAATGCGTCTATTTGAGTATATGATGAACAATATGGTCAGTAGAGTGGAGAATATGAACCACCAGGGGATGCCTGATGTGTCGGTTATGTATTGTTCGAAATCGAACGAAGTGCCGTTGCGCCGGTTGATCCATTCGGTCACGACCACGATTGAATTGTTGATGCCGTGCAGCAGTGCGGGAGCCCAGATGGAACGGGTGCGCCAGTATACATAGCCGAACATGGCGCCCAATAGTAGTCGCGGCACGAAACCGAAGAACTGGAAATGCACGAAGCTGAAGATTGCCGCCGCCGACCATATCGCCACTGTAGGCGAGAGGCGTGACGCAATCATCATGCGCTGGATACCCGCACGGAAAAACATCTCCTCGGCAAGCCCGGTGAACAGGCCGACTATCAGAATGTTGACTATTAGGCCTCCCACTGACGTAGCGCTCATAATCGCCGCCGTGGTGTCGGCTCCGGCATTCTCCCAGTCGCGCAGGGTCTGTTCAAGTCCCTTCATGCTATCGGGAAACGATACGTTGGCATTGTAATATATTATCTGAGCCATGGCCGGATAGGCAATGACATACAGCGCCAACATCCATCCCAGCGACTTAAGGGTGAGACTGCGGTCCATGCCCATCATGCTCCATGGACGTGCGGATGTCATAAGCCAGCACAGCATGGTGGGGAATATGAATACAAACAGACCCTGGATCACCGAAACCGTCAGAATGGAACAGCGTCTGTCCATACCGAAGGAATTGACTACGTTCTGCGTCAATCCCATCAAAAGGAACATCACCACGAAGGAGAGTGCGAAAACTCCCCATCGTGATGATGCGTCAAGTATCTTCATTTTCAAATTATCCTTGTTTCAGGGGCTGCCGCTCAATCGAGATGCAGCAGTTCCAGAATCTTGTCACCGGCCATCGAGAGACCAGAAGCGTCCTTGCCGCCGGCCTGTGCGAAGAATGGCTGACCGCCACCGCCGCCCTTGATGCACTTGGCGGCTTCGCGTACAACCTGTCCGGCGTTGTAGCCCTGCTTTACGATATCGTCGCTGAGGGCCACGGTGATCAGAGGCTTGTCATTGGACACGTTAAGGCCGATGAATACTGTGGATTCGGGGCTGAGCTTGCGGATATTGAACGCGATGTTCTTCACCACCTCGGGGAGACGGACGCCGGGCAGCATCACTACCTTAACGCCGTTCTTGATCTTGGCTTTCTCCAGCACTTCCTTGGTCAGCGCTGCGGTACGGTCCTCCATGAACTTGTTGACCTGCTTGCGCAGATCGGCATTTTCTTCGATTGACTTCTTGATAGTTGCTATCAGGTCGCAGGAGCTGCCCATCATTTCCTTGAGGTTCGCCATGGTGTCGAACATATCGTCGATGGCATTTTCGACGGCTACGCCTGTCACGGCCTCGATACGGCGGATGCCGGCGGCTATGGAGCTTTCGGAGATGACGCGCAGCATACCGATGTTGCCGGTATTGGCCACGTGTGTGCCGCCGCACAGCTCGACGCTGTCGCCGAAACGGATCACGCGGACCTTATCGCCGTATTTCTCGCCGAACAGCGCCATGGCGCCCATCTCACGGGCTTCGGCGATAGGCACCTCGCGCGCTTCCTGCAGAGGCATGGCCTCGCGGATGCGGCTGTTCACGATATGCTCCACCTTGCGTATTTCCTCGGATGTCACCTTCTGGAAGTGGGAAAAGTCGAAACGGAGGATATCGGGAGTTACCATCGAACCTTTCTGCTCAACATGCGTGCCCAGCACCTCGCGCAGGGCTTCGTGCAGCAGGTGGGTGGCGCTATGGTTGGCCGACGTGCGCTGACGCGCCTCGGTGTCAATCTCGGCGGTAAACTCGACGCTTACGTCTGCCGGCATTTTCTTGACCAGATGCACGGCCGTGTTGTTCTCCTTCTTGGTGTCGAATATCTCGGTCCTGGAGCCGTCGGGAGCTATCAGCCATCCCTTGTCGCCTACCTGACCGCCCATCTCGCCGTAGAAGGGAGTGGACTCCAGCATGATCTGATAGAATTCCTTGTTCTTCTGCTTGACGTTGCGGTAACGAAGTATGCGGGTCTTGACCTCCGAGATGTCATAGCCTACGAATGTCTCGTTGCCGGGATTAACCTCGATCCAGTCGGAATTCTCGACCGAAGCGGCGTTGCGTGCGCGTGCCTTCTGTTTGGCCATCTCGGCCTCGAAGCCCTCTATGTCTACGTCCATGCCGTTCTCGCGCAGTATCAGCTGCGTCAGGTCGAGCGGGAATCCGTAGGTGTCGTAGAGCGTGAAGGCATCGGCGCCGCTTACCAGGGTCTTGCCTTCCTTGCGGGTCTTCTCCATGATGGAGTCGAGCAGCGAGATACCCTTGTCGAGTGTGCGGAGGAACGCTTCTTCTTCCTCTTTGATCACTTTTTTAATGAGATCGGCCTGAGCGGGAAGCTCGGGATAAGCGTCGCCCATCTGAGCTATGAGAGTGTCGATGAGCAGATAGAGCAGCGGTTCCTTGCGGTCGAGGAACGTGTAGACGTAACGCACCGCACGACGCAGGATGCGGCGGATCACATAACCGGCCTTGGCGTTGCCGGGCAGCTGTGAGTCTGCGATGGAGAAGGCGATGGTGCGCACGTGGTCGGCGGCTACGCGCATCGCCACGTCCATCTTCTCGTCCACACCGTATTTCTTGCCGGTCAGTTCGGAAATCTTGTCGATCAGCGGGGTAAATATGTCGGTGTCGTAGTTCGACTGTTTCCCCTGCAGGGCCATGCAAAGGCGCTCGAAGCCCATGCCGGTGTCTATCACCTTGGCGGGCAGAGGCTCCAGGTGGCTGTCGGCCTTGCGGTTATACTGCATGAACACCAGGTTCCATATCTCGATTACCTGGGGATTGTCCTTGTTTACGAGCGAAGCTCCATCCACTTCATCGCGCTCCTTGTCGCTGCGCAGGTCGATGTGAATTTCAGAACAGGGACCGCAGGGACCCGTGTCGCCCATTTCCCAGAAATTATCGTGACGGTTTCCGTTGATGATGTGGCTTTTGGGCAGATGCTTCTCCCAGATGGCAGCGGCCTCGTCATCGCGCTCCAGACCTTCGGGAGCGTAGCCCTCGAATACGGTGGCGTACAGACGCTCGGGATTGAGTTTCAGTATGTCCACGAGATATTCCCAGGCGAAGTCGATGGCCTCTTTCTTGAAATAATCGCCGAACGACCAGTTGCCAAGCATCTCGAACATGGTGTGATGATAAGTGTCGTGACCCACTTCCTCAAGGTCGTTGTGCTTGCCCGACACGCGAAGGCACTTCTGGCTGTCGGCCATGCGCTTCGACTCGGGGACGCGGTTGCCCAGTATAATATCCTTGAACTGGTTCATGCCCGCGTTGGTGAACATCAGGGTGGGGTCGTCTTTCAACACCATCGGTGCTGACGGAACTATCTTGTGACCGCGCTCGCGGTAAAACTGTTTGAACGATTCGCGAATTTCCTTAGAAGTCATTTTGCTGTTATTTTAACCTTGAGGAGAGGGTCTATAAGAATCCGAATTGCAAAATTAGTCATAATTTACTATTTTTGCAAGAACTTAAGAATATGAGCCGCAATCAATATTATAAGTATAATCCTGAAACCGACAATTTTGAGCGCGTATTCCCGACCTTAAAACGGCGGATGACGGCGGCAGTACGTTATATGCTGGTGTCTGTAGTGGTGTGTGCGTGCCTGTTCGTCATATATTTTTCGATCTTCGATACTCCCGGCGAAAGACGCTTAAGAGAGGAAAACAGTTACCTGAAGCAGCAATACGAGATACTGAACCGCCGGCTGGACAATGCGCAGAACATGATAGAGCATCTGCAGAACCGCGACGACAAGTTTTATCGCGTGATGCTGCAGATGGATCCGGTAGACCACTCATGGCGCTATGCCGGTCTGAACAGCGACAAGCGCTACCGCGACCTGGCCGGCATGAGCGATGGCGGCATCGTAAAGACCATGATGCAAAGCATGGATATGCTTGAGCGACAGATATATGCGCAGTCGTTGTCGTTCGACCGGATCAAGGAAGAAGCGGTGAAGCAGAAGGACAAGATATCGCACGTACCCTCCATACTGCCTGTGACACTGAAAGATGTAACGGTTTCAAGCGGTTACGGCAAACGGCGCGATCCTGTAAGCGGTGAGATAAAGCTTCATCCCGGCATCGACTTTGCGGCACGCGAAGGGACTCCGGTATATGCCACTGCCAACGGCAAGGTATCGACTGCCCGGCGCGCCAATCAATACGGCAATATGGTGGCAATAGACCACGGCATGAACTATCAGACGAGATATATGCATCTGTCGCGCATCGAGGTGGAGAACGGACAGGAAGTGAAGCGCGGCCAGATCATAGGCCGGGTCGGGTCCACGGGTAAGTCGTCGGGACCGCACCTGCATTATGAGGTGAAGTTCCGCGGCGAACCGCAGAATCCCGCCAACTTCAATTTTATGGACATGACGCCCGAGGAATACGCCGACTTCGCGGCCAAGGCAGAAAGTGCCGGCGATGTGATGGAATGACCAACAGGACAGGTATGGAAGATCAGGAATTTGACAAGAAATATTACAAGATCCGGGACGTGTCGGCCATGCTCGACGTCCCCACATCGACGCTGAGATATTGGGAATCAGAGTTTCCGGAGTGTGCGCCGCGACGCAGTGCGGCCAACCAGCGGTATTACACGCCGGAGAATATACGGTGCTTACAGATAATCCATTACCTGCTGAAAGTGAAAGGTCTGCGCATGGAGGCCGCCAAAGAGCAGCTGAAGGCCAACCGCGAGAACATATCGCGCAACATGGAGATTATCGAGAAACTGACCGAGACCCGCAACGAGCTGCAACAGCTTCTGGACGCATTAAAGAAGCGCCGATAATGACAAGCCACGGCGCATACCCGAACAAAATTTATAGCAGGACAGCAATGTTGGAATTGTAATATTTGGGGTCGCCGGTAACATTCTCTCCCACGAACGGCGGCAACTCGTATTGTATGCCCGATTCGGGCAATTCAATCTCCGCGGTCACAAGGTCCGTCTTGCTTTGGAACTTATCCACTTCCCATGTGAATCCTGCATACGGGACGATGTAACGGACCTTGTCTATGACGGGAGGCTCGCACAGCGACAGCATCTCCTCGGCCTCGCACAGCGGAACCTCATACTCGAATTCCAGACGCGTGTCGCCCTGATTCTTTCCCTTTACGGTTATGAATCCCTTGTCGTCGTATGTGCGCACGCGCACCACACGTTCAGGCACCCGCGACAGATACCCCTGACGAATATGGTGTGAAGCCATGCTCATTCCGACATACCCGTCATTCTTCACCAGATACTTATGCTCTATTTCCTTACCCATTTTAATTATGCCACATGTATCGATTTGTGAAGGTTGGCGACAAAGTCGGCTACCTGTTTGAATTTTCCGGGGAACAGGTCGAGGACGTTTATCTCATCGAAAGGCGACTCGTTGACCAGGGCGGAGGTTTCCATATCGCCGTTCTCGCAGACATAATCAAGAATACTCTTTAGGTATTCTTCCTGTTCGGCTGTCAACGAGTTTTCAGAGATATAATCGGTAAAGAGTTGAACTGCCTTTTGGCGGTCAACTTTAATGATGGTGCGGATGAACGCGGCGACACTGTCGGCGCAAATGTCGGCAAGGTTTTCACGGCTGAGGAAGCGCATATAGTCTTCCTTAGAGCCGAGTTCTTGCCACATAATCCGCTCCAGTTCCTCAATGTCGGCGGCAGTAAGTTGCTCGATGTTCTTGATTTTGTTGAGCACCGGCAGGTCGCGGTTCTCTGCAAGGAAGTCAAGCACCTTCTGGCGGTACGTTACCGTAGTAACGAAGCCGGTGGCGATGCCGCCGTCGGTGATGTTGTCATCAATATCTACGTCAAATGTCTTGGAGGCATCGCCGACAAGAAATTTGAGAAGGTCGTGGATTTCCTCGCGCATATTCTCAATCGAGGCGAGGGTCTTGTTGTTCCAGAAGTCGGAGGTCATAACCTCGTTGAGATAATCCATTTTTGCGATTATCTCCGGGATGCCGGCCTGTTTGCGCAGTGCATCGACAATATAGGTAATCTTTGCCTCGTACTGAGCGGCGGCAAAGGTATCGTCAACCATCGAGAGTTGCACATAAAGCGCAAGGAGGTCAAACTTCTTAGCTTTTTCGTCGTCGGAGGCTTTACCATACACAGCTTCCGGCTCGGCGGCGACATCGGCATGATGTGTTCCCGAAGCTGAGAAGGCGTTAGACACAAGAGGCGCGACTTCGTTCTTCATTTCGAGAACGTCGGTAGCCTTGATATGGAGCCATGATTCGGGAGAGCGGAAGCGGGTTACCGCTTGCCAATGTGCGCGGACTGAAATATGACTGTCGGGTAAAGCCACAATCTGACTTCGCAAAGTGGTTTTCAGTTCGTCGTGAAAACCCTTGGCAAACTCGTCCTGCTGATATTCGGGAGCCTGCAAGCAGTAGGCAATATCGGCACGGACTCCGAAGATGCGCTCCGTGAGCGACTGCACCGCCGGAGCGGTCTTGTCGTTGATGTGCGTCTCGAAGTAGTTGAAGTTGCCGCAGTAGTCGAAGATGTAAAACTCCTTCTTGTCCTTGCCCGCGCCGAAGATGTCAGGGCTGAGGCGAGTGCCGCGCCCAATCATCTGCATAAACTTGATGCGCGAGCGCACACGTTTGAAGAAAACAAGGTTGAGCACGTCGGGCACGTCGATACCTGTGTCGAGCATATCGACCGACACGGCTATCTGCGGCATGGAATCGCGTTGCTCGAAGTTGTCAATGAGCGACTGCGCGTATTTGATTGAGTAATCAATCTGACGGCAGAACTCCGGACCGAGACCGGGATAAAGTAGGTTGAACCGCTTTACGATAAGTTCGGCGTGTTGACTGCTGAAAGCGAAGATGATTGACTTGCCAATCTTCTCGCCGCTGTCAACTTTCAGACCATTCTCCATAAGGTCCTGAAGAACGAGGTCGATGGTTTTGGTATTGAAGATATACTTGTATATCTCGTTGCTCTCGATGTCGCGAGGCTGTAAAGGCGCGTCGGGGTCACTATTGGCGGCTTCATACTCCCAAACCTTTTCGAGCTGTTCCTTTTCGGAGGCAGAAAGGTTGTCATACTTGATGCCGTCGTTCATCACCTCGGAATCGCGCTTGATGCCGACCGGCGGCACTAGGTAGCCGTCGGCCACGGCCTCGTCAAGTTCGTAAGAGAAATTGGGGATGCCGCCCTCCAACTGGAGCAGGTCGTAGGTGGATTTATCCACCTGATCGCGAGGGGTGGCTGTTAGTCCCACGAGTAGGGAGTCGAAGTAATGGAAAATCGCGCCATACTTTCCGAACACCGAGCGGTGAGCCTCGTCGATGATGATAAGGTCGAAACGTCCCACGGAGAATGTCTTGTCGTCGGCGTCGATATGGTTTATCATCGTCTGATATGTCGAGAACGTGATTCTCGCATTAAGATCGGGCTTGTTCTCCTTGTCGCTAAGGACGGTGGTAGGCACGTCCGGCAAGAGCTTGACAAAGTTGCGGTGAGCCTGTTTGACAAGCGAAGTGCGGTCGGCAAGAAACAGAGTATTCTTGACCCATCCTGCACGTTGCAGCACATCGACGAGCGAGATGGCGGTGCGGGTCTTGCCCGTACCGGTGGCCATGACGAGCAAGCCTCGGCGATGCATCGAGTTGAAGTGCTCGCAGAGTTTCTTGATGGCGGTTTTCTGATAATGGCGGTTGGATATGTTATCCTTTACCGACATATCGGTAATATCTTTGCGCTTGCGCTGCTGATGCAGCCACAGCAAATCTTCTTTGGAGTGGAAGGCATAGACCTGACGCTTCGGGTAGCCGATGCCGTCGATAAACCACGTCTCGAAGCCATTGGTGAAGTAGATTGCAGGACGGATGCCGTACTCTGCTTCGAGGCAATCGGCATAGAGACGCGCCTGTTGCTCCCCTACGAGGGGATCAACACTGGAGCGTTTGGCTTCGATGACGGCGAGAGGTTTGCCATCATCGCCGAACAGAACATAGTCGGCAAAACCTTTGCCCTGGTTGTTCGGCATTCCTTTAACCTCGACCTCAATACAAGCCTTTGCAGGGTGCTTTGCCCCCTTTGCGGTGAGGATATCCCAACCGGCTTCACGAATCATAAGGTCGATAAGAAGTCGGCGTGTCTCGGCTTCGTCAATATCGCCCCACGATAGGTTGGGAATGACAGCGGGCGCAGCCTCGATCACTTCGTGTTCGACGGTCGCGGCAAACTGCTTGAGCGTTTCGTCTTTCTTCTTGGGTGCCTCCGCAGGTCGGGCCACAAGAATACGAGGGCGACGCGGACGCTCAGGGATGAGGGTGCGGTCGAAGTCGGGAATGGAGTCGAAACGATGCAGTTTGAGCATAATAGCCTTGACTACATTGTAGATGTTGACAAGCGAGTAAAAGGCTTCCCCTTTGGAGACGCTGCCATCGTGGGCGGCCTGGTTACCAACCTTTCTCACCCAATGCACAGCTTTCATCACCTCCGGGTCGTTGATGAAGTCGCGGAACACGGTACCATCTGTCAGCTCGAAAAGCGAAGCACGTTCGCCCACACGCTCACCTTTCATCTCATAGACCGACTTAACAATCCAGTCGAGGGCACGGCGGGCATTGAGAGCAGAGACTTCCGGCTCGGTGGTCATACGCTGTTCGGCAGTATCGCAATAGCGATATAGCTGTTCGAGCATCACGTCATTTTTGAGATAGTCGAAGTTTAACATAGCGGTGAGATTTAGTTAAACCAATAATCCATTCGGGCGTCAAGCAGATTTTGCAGTTCTGAGATCTCGGCATCGACTTTGACTTTCTGAGCCTCGATAGCCTCAACCTTAGACGCGAACTCCTCTTGCAGGGCGAGCGGTGGCACTTGAATTTTTAATGGATATATGTCTGTATTATTGATTTGAGGAACTGTTGAGCCATCAACTAATTCGGAAAAATCTTTCTCTAAGAAGAAAAAATATAAATATAGTGGATGTATGTTTTGAGGAATAGCCCCCATTATATTGAGATCACAGCAAATTTGAACTTTTGTCAATCTCTTTTTATTAGTTAAAATTGCACCTCCTCTTTTCGGAAATATTGTTGTTCCAATAGGAAATAATAATTTTGACTTAGTTTCGATATTGACAAAATTAGATGAAGTGATTATTCCCCGCTTATTGTCAATAAGATTCATGTCTCCCACTTTAACATAAGGGACATCTCCATCGGGCAAATTATTTGCCGACGAATCTCCACTTTTGAGAACACATACGTCTTTTAAGGTCTTTATAGGAAAGCCTTTGGGGTTGGATAATGGGTCGCCAAAGGAATCGTAGAAAAGAGATTGTGCAAGAGCGTCGAGTTCCGAAAGCAGCTCACGGTTCTTGGCAATCAAGTCATTGATTTGGTCAAACTCCTCCACAATCTGCTTCTGTATCTCCATTGGAGGCACAGGAATTGTCGAGTCCCAAAATATATCCATCTTGACGCGAGGCATTTTTGCGCCACCAGTCTTTCCAATTAGAAAGTTTAAATACCTTGGGCTTCTGAGATAGTAAGCTAAATAATATCTGTTCAGTATATCCAATGGATGTAACGGAACAAGTTCAGTCGTACAATAACCGTTCTGCTCAGGCACTACAACCTTATTAAGGTTGGGCCTTAATTTTGAAAACAGGACATTATCGACAGTGAATTTATGCACGGAGCCGCCAAGTTCGGATTCCTCAATAAAATCGTATTCTAATACAACGCCAGTATTAGATTCGATTTTATCGAGATTCAAGCACCAATATTTACCGTCAGCAGACGCGATAGACCCTTTGAATGGTTTTGCAGGCGCTATATCACCTAATCGCTGATACGCCCAATTATGCTTCATGGCTCTTGACGATTAGGCGTTTGAGATTATCCATGCCCTCGCCGATTTCGACATAGAGGGAGACGGCGCGTTCGAGGATTACTTCGGGCGCGTCGTAAACCACCGCCTCGCGAACGGTCTCCTTGTAGGAGTTGAAAGCGAGGTCGTAGCCATGTTCGCGGATTTCTTCTGCCGGAACGAGGAACGACTGCTCGGTGCGCTTGCGGTCATCCTCGGCATCGAGATTGCCGAAGCGAGCCACGATGTCGGGTATATCCGACTCGGCGACTTCGTTTCGCTTCTGGTCGAGCGAATAGCCGTCGGCCCGCATATCGTAGAACCACACCTTGTCAGTGCCGCCGGAGCCTGTCTTGGTAAAGATCAGGATAGCGGTCGATACACCCGAATAAGGTTGGAACACACCCGACGGCATCGAGATAACGGCTTGCAGACGGTGTTCATCGACGAGTTTCTTGCGCAGGGCTATGTGGGCTTTCGACGAGCCGGTGAGCACACCGTCAGGCACGATGGAGGCGCAGCGGCCACCAATCTGTAACGAGCGTAGGAAAAGCGAGATGAAAAGCAGCTCGGTTTTCTTGGTGTTGGCAATGGCGAGAAGCGACTTGGCAACTGCCTCGTTGTCGAGACTGCCCGAGAACGGCGGGTTCGCGAGAATGAGCGTATAGCGGTTCTCGTCCGTGTTGTCGGTAGAGAGCGAATCGCGGAACTCGACCGTAGGGCTGTCAACGCCGTGAAGCATTAGGTTCATTGCACCGATGCGAAGCATCTTCGGGTCAGTATCGAAACCGTTGAGCATGGTGGTGCGGAAATGGCGCGCACGGTCTTTCTTCATCAGCTCCGTGCGGTAATGCTCCGTGATGTATTTCGCACTCTCCACGATAAAACCCGCGCTGCCCATTGCCGGGTCGCAGATGGTGTCGTCGAGAGTCGGCTTCATCATATCCACCATCATGCTGATGATGTGGCGTGGAGTGCGGAACTGTCCGTTGTTGCCGCTCGCCGCCATTTTGCCGAGGATATACTCGTACACATCGCCCATCGTGTCGCGGTTGTTCATGTCGAGGGAGTTGATACCCTCCACAATCTTTACAAGATTTCTGGGCGACTGAATGAGGAATATCGCGCTCTCCATAAAACGCGAGTAAGCCGACTCCTTGCCGCTGTTGAGATGTTTGATGAAAGAGAAAGCATCCTGACTGACAGTCTGAAACATGCGGGTCGGCTCGAAATTCTTGAAGCGGCTCCAGCGCAGATCATCGAACGGCACATCGCGGTCTTGGTCGGGATTGTGCCAGTTGCCCTCGCAAAAAGTCGGGTTGCTGACCTTTTGGCCGATGATTGCGGCTGTAGCCTCCTGATTGAGCTGCTTGTCGTCAAGGAGTTTCATAAAGAACAGATAGGTCATCTGTTCGAGAATATCTATGGAATTTGAGATACCTCCCGTCCAGAAGGTATCCCAAATTTGGTCTATCTGATTTTTGATTTGTCCTGTAATCATGGCATATTCCCATTGCTACACAAAATTAATAAATGATTCGGAAATATCGAAAAAAAGGAGTAAATTTGCTGTATAAACATTGTAATTATGATAGTGGATATAATACTCGCGGTGCTCTTAGCGGGCGCATTTGTAATCTGCATAGTGCTTTACCGCAATAATATGGAATATAACAGGCACACGGCGGAAGCTACGAAGAATGCCGATAGGCTGCAACTTGAGCTGGAGAGCTATAAGGCTTCCGCAGAGCAGATACGTAAAAACGAGACGGAATCGGCGCAGATTAGGCTGAATGATTTGCGTAATGCGTACGAATCACAAATCCTGCAACTGAAGGAGTCGCACGCTTCGCAGACAAATGAGATGCGCAAGTCGTATGAGTCGCAGATAGGGGAGTTGAAAATCACGCATCAGGCTCAGTTGGAGCATGAGCGCGAAATGCTCGGCGAGAAGTTCAAGGCACTCGCCGCCGACGTGCTGCAGGCCAATTCAACGGTGCTTGACCGCAATTCGCGCATTTCATTAGAGGCTGTGCTGTCGCCGATGAAAACCAACCTTGAGGAATTCATCAAGAGTTATCGCGACACTTGCGACGGTGACAAGAAAGACCGTATGTCCCTGATGGCCGAAATACAGAACCTGCATAAGCTGAACAGCGAAGTCAGCCGCGAGACGGGACGCCTCGCCACGGCTTTGAAAGGCAATACCGGCGTTCAGGGACGCTGGGGCGAGATGGTGCTGGCCAACATTCTGGAGCATTCAGGCCTGCAGGAGGGGAGATGGTTCGTGACACAGGAATCCACTACCGTCGAAGGCGACCGGTTGCGTCCCGACGCCGTGATACATTGCCCCGGCAACCGCGACATAATCATTGACTCCAAGGTGTCGTTGACGGCTTACCTTCAGATGCTGGAGGCCGATACGGAGGAGAAACGTGCTCAGTTGGCCAAGGAACATCTCGCATCGGTCGAAAACCATATCAAAACACTCCGTAATAAAGATTACCAGAGCAAAATCGGAGCCAAGAAAGGGGATTTCGTGCTGATGTTCATGCCCCATGAAGGTGCGTATCTGGCGGCCATGCACACCAATCCCGACCTGTGGATGAAGGCATACGACAGTCATGTGGTGATGGTGTCGCCCACACACCTGGTGACCGTGCTGCACCTTGTGGAGCAGATGTGGCAGAGCGAGGACCAGACAGCCAACGCCGAGAAGATAGCGGAATGCGGTACCAAACTGGCAAACAGCATAGTGGCATTCCTGGAAGACCTTGATTCCGTAGGCAAGGGACTCAATAACGCAATGAACAGCTACAACAGCGCCGTGAAGCGTTTCTCAACGGGCAACAACAATGTCACGACGCTTGCAAACAGACTCAGCAAACTCGGACTGAAAGCCAAGAAACAGATACCGGCCCGCTTCGTTAACGAGTACGATTATCCAGACGACATCGCCGCTCCCGGCGAACTCATCGATGCCCCTGCCGATGATGCGTAAACCACGCAGCTGGAATAAAATGAATATCAGTGTGTGAAAACGAAGGTAATAGAGACGAAACTGGTGCCGGAAGGTAACATTACGGCGATAACGTTGTTCGGTCTGGTATTTACGCGTGACCGGAGGCGGATAACGCCGGACATATTGAACCATGAGCTGATTCATTGCCGACAGCAGCTGGAATTGCTTTATATACCGTTCTTTATCCTATATGTATTGGAATGGCTGATGCACCTGGTTAAATATCGCGACTGGTGGAAGGCATACGAAGCCATATCGTTCGAGAAGGAAGCATACGCCAACGATGCGGTTCACAGTTACCTCGCCCACCGAAAGCCGTACAACTGGTTAAGGTATATTGGCAAATTGCCGAAAATTTAGTAACTGTGCAGTGCGATTTATACAGAGTTGCACAATATATGTCGTAACAATAATCGTGGTTGCAGCCGCAGGCCTATGGGTATGCGACAGATTCGTACGTTTCGGCGACGTGGAGTTCACCGACAACGCACAGATTAAGCAGCAGATAGTGCCCGTGAACAGCCGAGTGCAGGGATACATCAAGGAAATAAGATTCAACGAATATGCTCCGGTGAAGCGTGGCGACACCCTTGTGATCATAGACGACTCCGACATGCGTCTCCGTGTGGCACAGACCCGTGCGGACTATCAGAACGCTTTGGCGGGACGCAATGTGGCGAATCAGACGGTAGGAGTGGCATCAGCCAATGTAGCTGTCAGCGAGGCGTCGATAGCCGAGGCCAAGGTGCTGATGGAGATGGCGGCAACAGATCTGGACCGCTACTCAAAACTGTTGGAGAAGGAGGCCGTGACGCGTCAGCAGCATGATGCGGCGAAAACCGATTACGATGCCAAGAAGGCCCGTTACGAAATGCTGAAGCGTCAGCAGTCCGCCACGTCGTCGGTTGTGGCGGAGACACGACAGCGCATCAGTCAGAACGATGCAGGTATAGAACTGGCCAAGGCTTTGCTGGAAACCGCCGAGCTGAATCTGTCGTATTGCGTCATCACGGCGCCGTGCGACGGCTATGCGTCAAGGAAGGAGATTCAGGTAGGCCAGCTGGTGCAGCCCGGTCAGACACTGCTCGACGTCGTGGATACAGGCGACATGTGGATAGCGGCCAATTACAAGGAGACTCAGCTTAACCATATAGAACCGGGAAGCGAGGTGGAGATAACGGTGGATGCCGTGCCTGACGTCACGTTCAAAGGGAAGGTGCAATCTATTGGCCGGTATAGTCGTGGGCTGCGTCTTTACCTATTATACATTCGCGCTGCGCAAATGGAGATACAAGACCATGACCGCGATCGGGTTCGCCCTTGCGGCGGCTTATTTAGGCTATTTCTATTTCCTTATAGATTATGGCGTTGAGAAGGAGATGCTGTTCATACCGTTGTTCTTCCGGGGAGCCGCGTCGGTGATTATATCGATAGTGTTCCTGACATCGATAGTGCAGAGCGGATTGCCGTTTCAGGTGTTTCCGCAGGCCCTGACCATAAACGGATTTACTGGCGCGGTGATGGGAGCGACCTTCGGGCCTGCAATAGTAGGCGAATTCCTGCGTCATACCATGGCCAAAAACGCATCGCTGTTGGGATCGGTTGTCACCGATTTCAATCCGGATACGGCGCACGTGCCTGTGCATGAGATGTTCGGACTGGTGCAGACGCAGGCACTGGTAGTGTCGATGAAGGAGATATTCGGCTGGCTGCTGATAGTGCCCCTGCTGTCTCTATTAATTGTACTGTTGAGTTACAGTTTGCTACGGCCTAATACCATCTTCTCGAAGTGGAAGACAGTGCGTCGTGTGCTTCGGCATGTAGCCCGTATGGCACCTATTCGCGGTACTGCGAGGGGTTGAGTCCGAGTGTGCGCCGTGCGCATGCCGTATGTCCTGTCACTGCAGTGCAGAACCGCTATTCGATGATGGCCAGATGGTATGAGAAGCTGTTCCCGACTCTGGAGGAACTCGGCATCGGATTCGTGGCATTCTTGCCGTTGGCAAACGACCTTCTGACCACCAACTATGACGCCACATCCACCTTCGACCCCAACTCGGACTATCGCGCAGCCATGCCGCAGTTCAGGAAAGACAGTTTCCAGAAGAACCGGGAATCGTTCGATTACATATTGCAGCTCGCCGACCGCCACCATGCGACGCCGTCGCAGATATCGTTGGCATGGATGCTGTGCAAGAAACCCTGGATAGTGCTGATACCGGGAACGCGCCAACTGTGTCGCCTCAAGGAGAACGCAGAGCTGTCGACATCAAGCTCTCACCCGAAGAAATAGCGCAGATAGACCATACGCTCGACACAATGCCGATGAGTGAGGTTTTCGGAGGTTCGAGGATTATTTCGGTTTTCGAAGTCAGGTAAACCAATAGGAATGTTAGTATAAGAAAGGTTAGTTACACTTATCGCCATCATAAATGCGACGTCAGGATGCCGTGGGGCACCCTGACGTTATTTTTGTGGATTTTGACAAATCGATTATATTGTCTTGCCGAGGTTATAGGCCTCCTGCATGTATTGCGACTGCTTGACTGCGGCTTTGCGACCCATGCCGGGGGCTTTCACCATGCCGCGCTCCACGGGGTCGGGGAGACACACCACGAATCCGCGGAATGCGAAGATGGCCGTCTCTGCTGTCGAGTCCTCGGCATCGGCACAGGCCGTTATGTAATAGAATTCCTTGCCGTTAAGGCCTTCGTGACGGTAACAGCGGTCCATCAAAGCCTTCAGCTGGCCATCGATGTTCATGTAATAGACGGGGCTGGACAATACGATTATGTCTGCCTTGACCATCTTGTCGATGATTTCGGGAGCCTGGTCGCCATCAGCGATGGAATCGGCCGACAGTTCATGCTGCTCGTGGAAGAAGTCGATCTTGTAATCGTCAAGAAAAATCTTTTCCACGGTTCCGCCGGCTTCCTGAGCGCCGCGCACGAATTCATCGCACAGCAGGTCGGTGTTGCCACCACGACGAGGACTGGCCGAAATGACGAGAACATTCTTCTCTGTCTTGTCGAGAGTGGATGTGCTCGACTGCTTGATGTTGTAGACAGGAAGATTCTGCGAGACGCCCTCTCCCTTGTTTTCGTTTTCGGTCGTCTTGTTGCAGGATACCGCGATGCTGCATAGGCACAGCGCACCGGCTGATAATGCCGCTATAGTCTTATTCATAACCGTATTGTTTAAGTTGTTAAATCCAAGTCAGGCGTTTCCAGATGTATTCCAAGGGGCCGTGGTTGTGACGGCCTACCCAGAAACGGCAGAAGATGTACTGCACAATGAATATGGCTACGCCGACAAAGACGCTTGGCGTGATGCCGAGCTGCAGATGCAGTCCCCAGTTATAGTACAGAGCCGATCCGATGATACCCTGTGTCACATAGTTGGTCATGCTCATCTTGCCGTAAGGAATGAGCCACGTAAGTGCCAGGCTCAGTCCTTTGGTCTTGTAGTAAGCGAAAAGGATGCCCGATACAAGTATGACCATGAACGAGAGGTTGGCCAGCGAAGACACAAGTATCAAAAGGGGAGTCTTGAGGTTGGGATTCGTGATATAATCACCTGTCATGGAATTCAGACCATGAAGCGGGAAGAAGCATACTAAGGCTATGGCAAGAGCGCGGCCCCAGTATTTCAGGTTCTCTTTATGGAACCATCCCTGGCGCCCGATAAGCATACCGGCCATAAAGAGTCCCGCAGTCTGGAAAATACGGCCATGGTCCCAGGCCCAGGCAAGTGAGGCAAGCTGTCCTTCCCAAAGGTTGACCTTTACGGTAGACCAGAAGTCACCGCTGTTCTGCATTGCGAAAGTAGCTTCCCAGTAGGCTCCTGTATCAAGGCTTATAATCTGGTATGAATCCGAACATAATGAACGGACTATCTGATAAATGCATGAAGGTTGCAGCAGACATATAGCGGAAATGGCTACAATCCATTTTGTAGGCAGCTTGCATGTCAGTACCAGAACGAAACCGATAAGTGAATACATCACAAGTATCTCGCCTGTAAAGAAAGCCGCGTTGAAATTGCCTATCAGGAACAGGATGACCAGACGCCAACTGAACCGCAGACGGAAATCCTTGCCGCGCATACGCTGGTTGTCATGCTGGATGAAGAAGCTGAAACCGAACAGCATGGCGAATATTGCGTACGCTTTGCCGCCGAACATGAAGAACAGACCGTCCCAGATAGCCTTGTCGCAGAAGTTCAGGAAATTGCTTTGCGTCGAGGTGTCGGGAAAGGAATAGAAGTTGAAATGCTCGATGGAATGGAGCAGGATAATGGCCAGCACCGCGAAGCCGCGCAGCACGTCGGCGGCATCCACGCGCCGGTGCTTACGCACGGTCGCGTCAATATGCGTTTCGTTTGTAGTCATGATATGGTAGTCAGGTTATTTCCTACAAAGTTAATATGAATACTTCAACCAACCAAATAAGATGAAATATGTATTTACAGGTCGAAAGATTCTATTTCGGTTTTAATACGATTCTCTATATCCTCTGGTCCTATGGGATAGATTGGCCGGAGGGTGGCAAAATGAGAGTCGGGGAGGAATCGATTGCCACGCGTTAGCATTGCAATCAGGTTCTTGGACTTTAATCTATGGCCGGAATACTTTAAGGCCAAACGAATCATGTCCTGTAACTTAACACCATGCTCAAGTAACGAATAGATGTCATAATAGTCACGGAATTTGCTACGACGCAACATGACTTCCATTTTCATCGCACCTATAGACAGAGGATCTGCAAGCCTTATATTATTGAGAAAAGGAATCTCTGCCTGCAAAGGAGAATAATTGGGATTGGCATAAAAGGAAATTTTAACTCCGTTTACAATATATTCTATATGATCCAAGTCCAGAATATCGCATTTCTCCACTTCGCCTATGGATTGGAGTTCCTTTCTGATTGTCGGCCAATCTACTTCGCGTTTCTCGTCTTTAGATTTCCTCCAGGACATAAAATCCAGGTCTTCGCTTTGTCTGGTTGCTAATTGAAGGGAAAGGGCTGTGCCTCCCACAAGAACATAAGGCTTGATGCATTCAAGTTTTGAGAGAGTCTCAAAAATGGATGAAGTATGCGGAGCGAGACCTTTCATAGGATATCAAGCGTTGATTAGTTTGTTGACGTGGCGAGTCTGCAATGACTTTAAATAGGCGTCAGGGCGCTTGGCTTTGAAATAATACCAGGCAAAGAAGCGGTTTAATGTATAGAGGTAGGCTCCTTCCGGCACTAACAACTTACGCCATGCCGACTTAATCTTTCGATATGAATAAATATTGAACAGCTGCTTGATTTCAGGTAAATCAAGATATCGCATTGTCAAGGCAATCAGTTGTTCGTCATCAATGTTTTCTATTGTTATTGAAGTTAAATCATACGACCAAAACGCATGCTCCGCCTTCAATGCCGAAAGCAGATTGTTCTTCGCGCGGTCAATATGATTTCTGTCTTTTATCATCTTTGTTATTAACCCGAAAATAGGCTAAAAGTATTATTTCGTCTTGAGGGAGGTGAGAAAGTCGCGGAAGACGGGGAGCCATTGGGACTTGTACCGGTATGAATCGCGGAATCCCCATCCGTGGCCGCCGGTAGGGTATATGTGCAGGGAGGCGGGAACTCCATGTCGTTGAAGTGAGGTGTAGTAATTCACGGCATTGGCTACCGGCACGACGTTGTCATCACTGCAGTGGAATATAAGGGCCGGGGGAGTGTCTTCGGTTATCTGCAGCTCATTGGAATATTTCACTTCCAGATCCTTTGATGGATTCTCTCCCAGCAGATTTGCTCTGGAACCCATGTGTGTGTATTCAGGGTCCATCGTTATGACAGGGTAAAACAGAATCTGGAAATCCGGACGCGATTCCTTGTCGTAATGTGTGGCAACGGTAGATGCAAGATGGCCGCCGGCCGAGAATCCCATGACACCGGTTTTATCTATGCCCCATTCCTTGGCATGTTCGCGCATGATCTTGATTGCCTTGCGCACGTCGTCGCCCGGCACTTCCGACTGTCCGTGAGGCAGACGGTAATCCACCACGGCGTATGTGACACCCAAGTTATTGAGTTCGCCAGCAAAATCGAAGCCTTCGTGATCCATCGCCTTCATGGCGTAACCGCCGCCGGGGCATCCCACAACAGCCACTCCCGAACTCTTGTCGGCCGGATATACATACATCATACCGGCATCCTTGTCGGTTCCCAACGGTATCTTGACCGGTTCTTTGCCCATCGATGTCAAATACACCATGCCGACTGCTAAAACTGTCATCAAAAGCTTCTTATTCATAGTTTATTGTTGTTATCTGATTAGTTTGAGTTGCAGACTCAATTATATTTTGAATCCTGTTAATGTAATCCTTTACTTGAGGGATTAAGGGTAACACATCTTTTTCTTCCCAATCAAACAAGTCTTCGTAATCTCCTGATTGGCGCATTGTGAATAATCTGCCCAATAGCTTGGAATCTTCTTCATGCAGAATGCCTGTTTTTACATAGGATGAACTTATCATACGAATAACTCCTCTATGAGTCGTAGCATCTATGCCTGCGCTGATCAGCAAAGCGGCACTTGCGTAATATGCGGCATAATATAACCGATTCGCTGCAAGAGTCCAATATCCCAAGGATCCGACATCAATGACCTCTTTAATAGTTTTAATGGCCCTCTCCAGTCTGTATTCGACAATATCTGACCGCTCTTTGGATTTTAGTGTCATATATTCAATTTTGAAAGATGATTATCTTATCATTCTCAACGTTCTTGTAGAAAGGAAGAAAGTTGCGTTTAATCCATCCTGCAAATGAATATACACGAGGCGTGATCCATTCGTCAAAATCCCATCCTATCTGTTCGAAAGGCCATCCATATTCGTCCCATTTAGAAATAGGCAGTCGTTCTTCGCCGGGGACGAGAATATGAAGGTCCCAGTCAGAGTCCGTACGAGCATCGCCACGTGCGCGTGAACCGTATAGCGATACCTGCGATCCCTTAGGCAGAATCTCGGCGGCTTTATTTATGATTGCCTGGATAATCCTGTTATATTTCTCCTGCTCTGACATAATCTGATTTTTAAATGCAAAAATACATCTTTTTTCTAAATAAACAAGCATTGAAGGAAAGATTGTATCCGTTATTAGCTCAGACAGAGTGCCCCGATGAACTGATTTTGAATTATAATGCTTCAAAAGTTGTTTCATTATTAATGAGTGCATGACGTTCTGTGACCGTACTTAGGTCAAAGAACTGATAAAAATGAAACAATTCTTAATTTCATTATTCTTTGGCATTGTGCTGTCGTTTCAGATGTTTGCCGGTCGAACCGTTCAACCCTCACATCCCGTGACCGGCTGTTACTGGGAATGGATGAACGGTAATATATCCAAAGAGGGTATAACCAAGGACCTGGAATATATGAAGGCGGCAGGTATAGAGTCTGCTTTTATATTCGACACGTGGGTCGGTGTGAGTCGCGGTCCGGCTGATTATGGAAGCAGGGAATGGATAGATGCGGTCAAACATGCATGTAAGGAAGCAAAGCGACTCGGCATTGTGTTGGGTCTGCACAATTCGCCGGGCTATACCGCTATGGGAGGTCCCTGGATAAAACCGGAAGAATCAATGAAACAGCTTACATGGAGTGTGTCCGGCCGAAAAAATCCACCTGTTCCGGTGCATAAGATGGGTTTCTACCGTGATATCAAGACATTAAAAACCACTTGTGACGATGAAATGCAGACTCTGAACCGCCGAATTGAGAAAGACGGAACGGTCATAGTCAGACTGAACAGAAAGAAGCCGGTAATAGGTATAAATCTGTGGCGTGGGGAAAGGGAAAAGCCGCTGGACCCGTTCGACGGTCCCCGCGATTATGCGCCAAAAATCAAGGTGGAAATAAGCGAAGACGGCAGGAACTGGCAGAATGTTGGAACGATGTCCGGGCGTCCGTTGAAAGCGAGAGACATACCGATGCACCTGTCGTTTGAGCCGACAAGCGGAAAATATATCCGACTGACGGCAAACCGCGGTTCGAATCTGGACCGTATGGAAATTCTGACCTCTCCCGGCAGCGGCATCACATATCGCAGGGTCGGATACACCACCAACGGCGAAACGGTCACAGCCGCTTCCGAGGCCGGAATCGGACTTGAAGTGGACAAACTGTCGCGCAAGGGAGTGGAGGCACATTTCAACCGCTTTCTCAAGCCGCTTCTTGAGGAGTTGAAGGAATTCTGCGGCTCGACCTTACAATACATCTGCATAGACAGTTGGGAAGCGGGCGGTCAGGATTGGACGGAGGCCCTTGGTCCGGAATATATCACTACAGGAGAAGGCAAGGATTTTCTATATGGGGGCATAGGCAGAATCACCGAGGCTAAACAGAAGCTTTTCATGTCTGAGTTCCTTCTCCCTTTCAAGAAAATGATAGGCCGTTATGGACTTAAACTGGCCGGAGAACCATACGGTAACGGAGACTTCGACCGCAAGGAATACGGCATGTCGTTTGATTTGCCGATGAGTGAATATTGGGCCAGATGTCATTACGGTTCGATTGAGAGGCCATATTTTGTGTCACGGTACGGCCACAGTGCGGGACGCGACATCATAGGATGTGAATGTTTCACGGCCTATCCCGGCGATGCGGACATTCAACCCGTCTTGAGCAATTTCAAGGATGATATAGACAAACTGTGTGATACGGGGGTAAATTATTTTGTACTGCATTGTGTCGCTCACCAGAACGACGACCGTAATCCGCTGACAATGGGCCCGTTCGGTACACGTTTCGACCGCTGTCATGCCAATGTCGATTCGGTACGTGCTATTACGGATTACATGCGCGGCAGAGTCGAGTTACAGAAGTCGCGTGTGACTTTCGACTACCATACAGGGGATGAGGGAGAACGTGCATATATAAGGTTGCCGCGCGGAGCCTCGGAGGTAAAGGCTGTGCTGTATTGTCATCAGAATATGACGGAGGAGGCGCTGTTCCGCAGTGCGGCGTTCACTGCGGCAATGGACAGCCTTGGCGTTGCGATGGCATTCGTGCAGCGTGGTTCGCAAAATTGGGACACGGAAGATGGCTGTCAGAAGCGTTTTGAGAGAATAATGGCTGATTTTGCCAAAGGTACCGAGCATCCGGAAATCGCTACTGCTCCTATAATCCCGTTCGGACATTCCGCACAGGCAACATTTCCGTGGAATTTTGCCGCGTGGAACCCGGACAGGACCCTCTGCATAATATCGTTTCACGGAGATGCGCCGCGCACCAATCTTTGCGGATATGGCAGAGAGAATGTAGAATGGGGACGTATGCGAAACATAGACTATATTCCGGGGCTGATGATTGAAGGGGAATATGAATGGTGGGAGGCCCGGGTGCGTCCTGCACTTGCATTCCGGATGATGTATCCCGACAGCCGCATTTCGTTTCTGTGCGATGCCGGCAAGGGTCATTTCGACCTCTCCGACGAGACGCAGCGTTACATAGCACGGTTCATAGCCAAATCCATGAATAATCCTCGACCCAAGGAAGGCCGTCTCTATTCGCGATGGTATGCAGATGGCTCTGAAAGCACCGATCCGCACGACTGTTTCTTGTATCATGACGACGAGATGGTCGAATGGACCAAGGCGATATATGCCGCTTCTCATAATAGGAAAATGCAGTATCTCGGCGCGAAGGTAAATGGTGAGATAATAAAATACAATGCGTCCGGCCATGTGAAAATGAACGCGTCTGTTACCGGTACAGAATTCGTTATCGAGCCGTTCTTTTCCGAAGATGACCGCAAAACGTTGACCGCTGATCATTCTGTATCAAGACCAAGGGCCGTTTTGATTGCCGGACCCGCCATACAGACGGGGGAATATAGTTTCCGTGTCGATGACAATTATTTCGGGAAAGATTCACGCCGCTCCTGGCAGACCGTTACCATCTGTCTGGAGGCCGACGGCGACGACGAATACAAATCGGCTGTTCAGGAAATAAACATAAAAATAGAATCTTTACTGAATGCTAATCAGTGATGTGGCAGGATGTACTGTTTCGTTGACAAAAAACTCCTGTCCATGTAACCGGGCAGGAGTCAATATGGTGAATAAGTGTATCTGATGCTCAGTCGAGGGCGTCGTAGGCGGCGAGGGCCTGGGCGAAGCGGGCTTCTACGTCCGCGAAGTCATAAAGGCCGTCGGCATTCTTCTGTAATCCCTTTAACGACAACGGATATATCATGGGAGGGTTGTCCAAATTAAGCAGTTCCATGTTGCGGAACTGGTCCACGCTCTGATATACCAGATTGATGTCGGCATATTCCTTGCCGTCGGGTCCGAGGAATTTTTCAACCACGAGTTTGCAGCCTATCGGAGTCTTTTTCTCTATGGTGCCGGGAAGCTCATATTTCTCCACTCCAAGCGCGGAGGCAACCGAGCCGATGTTGCTGTCGTGTCCCACCAGGAACGTGAACTTGCGGTTGGGCGAGCGGAGCTCATCATACATGTATTGAATCAGCGGATTGGCAACGTTTGTCGCTACTATCGGAGCCGCGAACAGCACATCCTGATATATGTCCTTGATCTTGGCCAACTGTTCAACATCCCTGCGGCTGAGATCATGACCGAATGTAGCGGCCAAAGTGTCAGGAGTCTCGTAATATTGCAGAATCATCGCATCGCTTGCGCCGTTATAGTCCTGGAGGGCAGACCCTTTCTTGAAATGCGGCTCCTGCCACTGTTCAAGAACGATTTCAGTGTCATAGTTGTCGAGACCGGCCATAGCGGGATCTTTTTCCTTGGCCATAGGGCTCCTGTCCATGTCGAGAGTCCTGTGAATCAGCTGGTAGTTTGGCGTCAGTTTCTCGTTCACGCCCCACATCCCTTTCTTGCCTCCCATTGCATTCATCTGTCTTAGGGCTTCCTCCTTGAATTTAGGTCCGACCTTGGTGAGTTGCGGATTGAACAGCGGATCCATCTGACTCGGTGCGAAGCGGTGGTTGACCGTTATTCCTCCCACGGGCATGAATCCGGATGTGAAGTATTGTGCGGTGGCTATGCAGCGCTGCATGGAGTTGGCTATGACGTTGACGTCATCGGCTGTAGGAATGCAGTTCTCGGGGAACAGTCCGGCGTCTACCGCCCAATTACGGAAATACTGTCCTATCATGGTTTCCAGAGCCCCGCCGCGGCTTGTAAGCTCGGATTTGCCAACACCCCATTTGTGCCATTTGTGCGGCGTCATGCGGCCAAGCGCACTCTTGGAGTCGGAGAGGGGAGCGCGTATGTTGTGACGGCTCAGCACCACGGCCTCCTGCAATTTATACTTGTTTTTGAACTCCCGGCTGCGCTGTGCTTGTGCCTGACATACAGTCGGTGCCGATAAAGCCGCTATCAGCGCCATACAGATGCATATAAAGATTGATGATACCACTCTTAGAATAACTTTTGACCCAATTGAGGCAACAGATGAGAAAGATATCTATGATGTGGTTTCGGCTGATGGTAAAAATGGCAAGAAAAAGGACTCACTAATATTTCTGTAGGCAGAGTTGAAAAATGAAAGTCATAGAATTGCTAACTGATTATAAATAAGGCCAATTATTGTAATGTTTGCTTTTGCTTTGGGTTACTTCTTGCAATAATGATAGACCCGGCGGGAAATGTCGGCGATGATGGCCGAGGCTTCGGCTTCGGTGCCGGCGAAGTCGCGGATCAGTACCGCAAGGGCATAGCTGCGGCCATCCCTCAGACGGAAATAGCCGACGTCGTTATGCGCCATCAGTTCTCCGGCTTCGTTACGGAAGCCGCTGCCGGTCTTGTGGGCGAACAGCACGACGTCTGAACCATCGACAACGCTTCCGAGGCGATCCTGGCCTGTCGTGACAGTAGACAGATATTGACGTATCGAGTCCTGATAATTCTTCCCGACTATCGGTTCCTCCATCACCTGCTTAATCAACAGTGCCGCGGAAAGGGGAGAGGTGTAGTTGCAGTAACTTAATGCGTGGTTGGCTTTCATCTCAGACTCTGAGTATGATATGCAGAAGGTGGTGTCAGTGGCAATGGACCGGATATATGCGTCAGTTTCCGTAGGAGATACGATATGCCTGAACAGCAGGTTGCTGGCGTTGTTGTCACTCTTGGTGACGGCATACTCCATCAGCCTGCCGACAGGAATGGTAAAGCTTTTGGCGGTATATTCCTTCAGCATCGGACTCCAGGTGTCAAGGTCGAGATCAACTCGATTGATCGACAGTATCGTGTCAAGCGAAATGCCGGACCTTTCCAGAGTATTGGCCACGGCTAATGCTTCGTGCATCTTGAACACGCTCATCATCGGGAAATGCATACCATTATTGACTGTAACGGTATCCCTGTCGCTTACAAACGCCACGCCTACTGTTCCGGGCACCGAGTCTATAAACTCATACAATTCATCCTGCAACGACACTTCCGAAGTCCTGGAATTGCGATTGCAAGAGACACCGATAATCAGACAGATAACGGATATAAGCCGGATATGATATTTCATATTCAGATAGAAGCAATGGTGATGATCTGGGTCGTTGATACGGAATCGTTGGGATTCGCAGTGGAGGATGTGCAGCGGATAGGGGTGCTGAGTTCCAGAAGCTCCATGATTTCTTTGATGTTCTCGCCTCGGAGTGTCATGCAGTATCTTGAAGCGGCTATCTTCGGGTCGGTAATATTGAAACGGACATCATATATCTGCTCCAGCCGATTGCATATTTCCTGAAGCGTGTCGTCGTCGAACAGCAGGACACCGTTACGCCATGAGCAGTATTTCTCGGTGTCGCATCCTTTCCTGATATTTACTTTCCCGTCGTGAAGTTTCAGGTAATCGCCGGGAACCATTTCATAACGCCGGCCGTTGCCGTCGATGCCTACGTTGACATTACCGTTTACCAACGTAACGGACGTGGTCCCAGTGCCGTATGAGTTTACATTGAATTCGGTCCCGGTCGCTTCGACGTTGAGTCCCGATGCGTGAACTACAAAAGGATGCCTGGCGTCGGAATGAACGTCAAAATATGCTTCGCCCTTAAGGTCAACGTCACGGTGTTTTGCCTTGAACTCGGACGGATATTTCAGTGTGCTGTTGGCGTTAAGCCATACTACCGAGCCGTCAGGCAGCGTGGTCTTCATCGAGCATCCGTATGTGGTGGAGATCTCCCGTATGGAATCCAGACGGTTGCCGGGTACGACATACTTGTAGACCACCAGCAGAATCAACGGCAGCAGCAGGACGGCGGCGATACGCGACCAAAGCTTCATGAATCCCTTGATCCATGACGGACTCTTTTTGCGAAGTCCGGATTTGACAAGTATTTTCTCCTCCGCATCCTGCAAATCTATATCGAGGGCCTCAAACGACGGATTCAGCCCGTGCCAGATATCCTGGAGCTCAAAGAAATATTTCCGGTTATCATCGGATTCCTTGATCCATTCTATCAGATAGGCGAGTTCCGGTTCGGAAACTTCCCCGGAGAAGTACCGGGCTATCAGAGTGTCTATGTCTATCGGGTTATTATTGTCTGTCATAATTTCGGGGATGTTTATAGGGAATCTTGGAAAAGGAGAAACAGAGGTATCAGGTATTTAAAGTCGCGGAGATTGTTTCTCAGGAATTTCATGGCCTTGCTGATACGGTTTTCGACCGTCCGGACCGATACATTGAGTCTCCCGGCTATTTCGGAATGTTTAAGCTTTTCATCGCGGCTCAGCAAGAGGGTCTCCCTGAGCACCGGATCCATTCGCGCAAGAGCGCTGTCGAAGGCATCGTTCAGTTCGGAGTAGAAGATATGTTCTTCCGGCGACAGAGACAGGAGCGCGACCTGGAGTTCGGACTGATACCTGGCCTTGACCTTGATATGCCTCAGATGGTTCAGGCATTGGTTCTGAACCTGAACCGTCAGGAACGAGCGTAACGAAGAATGAACCTCAAGCTGCCGGCGTTCCTGCCATAGCTTAAGGTACACGTTCTGTACTATATCCTCGCATGTCAGCCGGTCGGGGATGAACTGACCGGCGAACAAAACAAGATTGCTGTAGTATTGTCGGAATATTCTGATGAAGGCCTCGTGACTGTCCAGTCGCAGGGCCGCCACAAGTAATTTCTCATCTTTATATTCTTCACCTGGAATAGACATGGTATGTGGAATGTTGGGTAAATCCTCCGGATTCGTCGCGAAGTTATAAAATAAAATCCTATCACACAATACATTCGGATAAAATTTTAAAGAAATTAAAAAAATATTAAAAAAGGTGTGTGGGAAATCGGGCCGATGGTGTCATTAAAATGTAGGCATATTCCTACAGACTGATTTTGTACCATGTAAAGACGCACAGGGAAAATACCATGTAAGGACGCACGCCTGGTTCAAATCGAGACCAACAACCACAATAATAAGTATGGACGAACTAACTAAACGAACGCCCCGTCGGGAATTGCGTTACGGCATCAAGGCTCTTATATTGAGCTTCGTGATGCTGATGATAGCGTTTCCGTCGTACGCGAGAAATGGCAACATCACCATCAATGTAAGCGGTGTGCCGATGCAGACTGTCTTGAAAAAAATCGAGCAGCAGACCGACTATCGGTTCTTCTACAGCAAGGATGCCGTGAACGTCAATTCCAAGGTAAGCCTGAACGTCACGAACGAGCCGCTGACGGCTGTGCTTGACAAACTATTCGACAGCAGCGGCATCAGCTATCGCATCAACAAGAAGCAGATAGTACTGACCAAAGGAGGCGCCGCCAAGCCTAAAGCCGGCAAGATTGCCGAATCAAAGGACAAGAAAGGCGAGACGGTGCATGTGACCGGATATGTGCGTGATGAGGCCGGAGAGCCGTTGATCGGTGTCACGGTGATGGACAAGGGAACCATGAAAGGAGCCGCCACAGATGTTGACGGCAAGTATGAGATTGACGTTCCGGTCGGATCCAGTCTGAAATATTCTTACGTCGGCTATGATCCTGTTTCAAAAAAGGTGAACGGAGCGGGGGAGTTGGACGTCGTCATGAGCGAGGGCGCCAATGTCCTTAACGAAGTCGTGGTAATCGGTTATGGCACCATGGACAAGAAGGAACTGACATCCGCCATAAGCCATGTCGGCGAAAAGGACTTTCTGTCCGTAAGTTCACTTGATCCCAAGATGCTGATACAAGGCAAGGTGCCGGGCGTATCCATTACCAACACGGGTGCGGGTGACCCGAATAATCAGGCCAGTATCCAGATTCGCGGCGTCTCCTCGCGTTCCGCGGGTCTCGGACCGTTGATTGTCATCGACGGAGTGCCGGGCGGAGACCTTACGAACGTCAGTCCCAACGACATCGCATCGTTTGACATCCTGAAGGACGGCGCCGCATCGGCCATATATGGAACCCGTGGATCCAATGGAGTCGTCGTGGTTACGACCAAAAAGGGTGCGCGCGACGGAAAGACGCACACATCTTATTCCTGTACACTGTCATGGGATGTGATGAAGAAAGAGCTGGACATGATGAGCGCGCAGGATTTCCGCGAGATCCGTCTTGGCTGGGGAGACCCCGGAGTGGACATCGGCGGAAATGTCGACTGGCTTGACGCCGTGTCGCGCACGGGATTCACTATGAAACATACGCTCTCGGTAAGCGGCGGTAATGAAAGAAGCAATTACCGGGTAAGTGCCGACTATCGCGATGCGAACGGAATAGACCTGCGTTCGGGCAGACGCGAGTATGGAGCGCGTGCGTCGGTGCATCATTCCACCAAGGGAGATCTGTTCACGATAGACCTCAATGTGGCGCCGCGCGTCATATCGCGTGACAATGCCGACTGGGGAGTGTTCAAGGACGCCATTGAGGCCAATCCGACCACCCCTCTGATGGATCCCAACAATCCCTCGCAATATTATAATTTCTTCGGGCAGATTGCCGGCAGCAACCCTGTGGAGAGACAGAAGCTGGAGAAAAGCCATGGCGACGACAGACTGCTGGACATGGACGGATCGCTGAAACTCAACCTGCTTCCGTTGTTTTACAGGAACGAGACGACCGGACAGAATCTGTCCACCCAGATTATGTTTGCGAGTCATCATTACAGCAACGACAACACTTCGTTCGTTCCGTCTACCAGCACGGCATGTCTGAACAGCGGACACGAGGGTGTCGCTTCGCGCTCATACAACAAAAGTCATCAGTACATTCTGGAATGGCTCACAAATTACAGCGCATGTTTTGCGGACAAACACAATCTGAAGGCCATGATAGGATATTCCTATCAGTATTCCCAGACTTCCGGCTTTAATGCCGAGAACCGAGATTTCCCCAACGATGGTCTCGGTGCGGACAATCTCGGATCCGGCCTATGGGCCAAGGAGGAAGGCGAGGTGCTGATGGGCAGCTATAAGAACGATTCGAAACTTATCTCCTTCTTCGGCCGACTGAGCTATGATTACGACGGCAAATATCTTGTCACCGCGTCCCTGCGTCATGAAGGTTCCTCGAAATTCGGTATGAATCATAAATGGGGTAATTTCCCCGCCGTTTCCGTAGGATGGCGCATCTCGCAGGAGGAATTCATGAAGGACATCACATGGATAAACGACCTGAAGCTAAGGGCCGACTATGGAGTCACCGGCAATCAGGATTTCGGCAGCTATCTGTCGATAAACACCATGAGCGGATTCGGATACTATTACTATAACGGAAAATATATACAGGTATGGGGACCCGGCAAGAACGTGAATCCCGACCTCCATTGGGAAAAGGGCAAGAACTGGAATATCGGTCTTGATTTCTCATTGCTCGACAATCGAATCTATGGCTCGCTGAACTATTTCAACCGCAGGCAGCAGGATCTGCTCGGCAATTACACGGTGTCGGTGCCGCCGAACATCCATGGCGAGACATTCGTGAATGTGGGAACGATGAAAAACACCGGATTTGAATTCAACCTTAACTTCAATGTGGTGGAGACCGGGGATTTTTCATACAATTTCAGTGTGATTGGAAGCACGATGAGCAATAAGTTCGTGAAATTCAGTAATTCTGAATATGTCGGACAGGATTATTACAGCGTCTGCGAGACAGTGAATCCGTATCCGTACTATTACCTGCAGCGCATCGAGAAGGGTAAGCCTATAGGCAATTTCTACATGTGGAAATATGCCGGCATCGACCGCAACGGCGAATGGGTGGTATATGATAAGAACGGAGAGATGATCAGTGCGTCGATGGCCACTGAAGAAGACCGTCGTGTGGTTGGAAACGGAATGCCGAAATTCACCATGTCGACGACACATAACTTCCGTTACCGCAATTTCGATTTATCGCTGTTCTTCCGTGGAGCTTTCGGTTTCCAGATTTTCAACATTCATGATTTTTATTACGGCACCCGCAACTTCAACGGTAATATGCTGACAAAGGCATACGGCAAGAATTTCGACGTATCGCCATACTCCGCTCCGGTAGTGAGTGACTATTTCCTTGAAAACGGCGACTATTTCAAGCTTGACATGATAACGCTTGGTTATACGCTGCGCCTGCCCCAATGCCGCTTCATAGACAAGGTGAGGGTATACGGCACCGTCAACAATGTGTTCACGCTCACAAAATTCACCGGAGTCGATCCATCCACCTATCAGGTCAACGGCCTGCAGCCCGGAGCTCAGGGCGACCGGAGTTATTACCCCTCGACGCGTCAGTTCATCGTGGGTCTTCAGGTTGATTTCTAACAGCAAAAACAACTAAGACATGAAATTTCTGAAACATATCGTGATAGCCACTGCGTCAGTGCTGGTCCTGGGAGGTTGCACCAACCTCGACGAGACTCTCTACGACCAGGTGGGTTCGGAAAATTATTACAATACAAAGATGGATGTGGTCCGGGCCGTGTTCCGACCCTTCGAACACGCATACTGGAGTATATGCAACCGTCATATACTGAACGAGCTTCCCGCGGACCAGCTCATCACGCCCACACGCGACGGCTGGTTTTATGACGGAGGATGCTGGGAACGCCTGCATTATCATACATGGACCGTAGACGACTTCGTCGAGGCCAGGGATGAATGGAACGGCTGTTTCCAGGGAATCATGCAGTGTAATCTGGTTATCGAGGATTTAAGCCGGTTCACTCCCGAGCAATTCGGTTTCAGCGAGGCTGAGTTCCACAATCTGACGGCGCAATGCCGCATACTCCGTGCATGGTTCTACATAAGGCTGCTTGACGAGTTCCGCAATGTGCCGCTGGTCACGACCTTCAGTGACCGGCCCAATAATCCCCAGGCTGCTCCTGAAGAAACATTCAGGTTCATAGAGAGTGAGCTTAAGGACAATATCGGGCTGCTTATAAAGAAAAACGGTCTGGGCACCAACGCCCAGATACAGGGACAATGGACACAGGCAGCCGCCGCGTCTCTGCTGGTGCGTCTGTATCTGAATGCCGAAGTATATACGGGACAGCCCCGATATGAGGATTGCGCGAAAGTGGCTCAGGATATCCTTGACAACAAGTATGGCGACTATGCTTTGGCCGACCGTTGGGATGCCGCATTCGATTATGACAACGACAATTGCGACGAAGTGATCTTCGGCTTCCCGGGAGCGAAAGGATATTCGCACTGGCATTACGATTACAACACCTACGGCTGGACGGTTCCAGCCAATGCGGCGTGGTTCCTGGACGACAACAAGTCCGGAATCCATCATAACTGCAAGTATGCCGCTTCGCCAAGCTATGACCTGGACGGCAATCTGTATGATTACGAGCTCGGAATGCCCGTACAGAACTTCAGGAAATATCCCGGCGACGAGCGTATGAAGTTCTATACTAATACCGGTGACAGCCGTCGCGAGGGTATGTTCCTCTACGGGTATCTTGAATATAAGGACAACTCCGGCAACATAACGCGTCTGCGTGCTCCCGAGCTTCCATACGACCTGTATATCCGCGATGCCGTGGGTAAGTTCCAGGGCCTTGATCCCGACAAATGGCCCGGCGACAAGACCAGTACGCTGCGTAACGGCGACCATAATTCCGGCTGGCATTTCGTGAAGTATCCTTTGTTGGCTGATGGCGATCCGAATCAGGTGGAGAGCGATTATACGGAGATCCGTCTCCCCGAAATCATCTATTCGCTGGCCGAATGCAAGATGCGTGCCGGCGACAAGACAGGAGCAGCGCGGCTGCTGAATACGGTAAGACGTCGTAATTATCCGGCCGAGAACCTCGATAACGTGCTGTATGCTCCCGAAGGAAAGGCGAAATTCGACGAGAACGAGATGCTGGCCGAATGGGGCCGGGAATTCTTTGCCGAAAGCCGCCGACGGATAGACCTGGTGCGCTTCGGTAAATTCAATACCGGACGCTGGTGGGACAAGACTCCGGATGCCGACAGCCATACGGCCATCTTCCCCATAGTCCGCTCTATTCTCAACTCCAACTCCCTGCTGGAGCAGAATCCGGGATACGGCAGATAGTCGCGCCGGGCAGGTCTCCCGGCATGACGGGAGACCTGCCTGAAACAACTTCTCACTAATTAATCGATAAAGACTTATGAAGTTAAAGAATATATTCAGTTTACTGTCCTTCCTCCTGCTCCTGACGCTCGGGGGCTGCGAGGGGGCGAAAGACCTGGTGATAATAGAAGAAGACCTTCCTATAAAGACCTCGGTACTTTATATGGTCGGGGATGCCACACCCAAGGGCTGGGACATAAATTCCCCGACACCCCTTGTTGCATCGGACGAGGACCCTCTTGTGTTTACGTGGGAGGGCAACATGAATGTCGGAGAAATGAAACTCTGCATCACTACCGGCAGCTGGAACGACCCTTTCATCCGTCCTCTGACGGGAGGAACGGAAATAGGCAAGGAACCGATTATCGACGCTCCGTTCAAGATGACCGCCGGGGACCCGGACGACAAATGGAACATAGTAGAGGCCGGTGTGTATAGACTTGAGTTCGACATGCGTCACCGCACCATGAGCACAGAGTATCTGCGTGAACCCGACGGACCCGAGATTACGCCTATCGAGACTGAAAACCTGTATCTCATCGGAGACGCGACACCTTCATGGTGGAACATAGACACGCCTACGCCCTGCGAAAGGATCTCGGACTTCATATTCGTGTATGAGGGCGGACTGAACGAGGGTGCGCTGCAGGCATTGCTTACACCCGGCGACTGGGCTCCGGCTTTCATACTTCCGATTGAAGCCGACAGCAAGATCGGTAAATCGGGGAAAGATAAGGAAACGTTCAATTATTCCATCAACCACAACAACATGTGGCAGGTAGAGGATGCAGGACGTTACCGTCTGACCTTCGACCTTGAGCACTGGACCATCTCTGCGGAATATCTGGGAGCATACGCTCCGGAGAAGCTTTATATCGTGGGATCCGCCACGGCCGGAGGCTGGAGTCTCGACAATGCCACGGAGCTGACTCCGGTAGATGGAATCGACGGAGAATATACATGGACCGGATATCTTTCCAAGGGAACGTTCAAGGCCACGACGGTCAAGGACTTCGGCGCGCCGTTCTACCGGCCTTCGTCGCCTGATTGCCAGATTTCTGAAAACGGCATAACCGCGACCGATGTCGTATTGACATCCGAGCCGGACGACCAGTGGAATGTGGTAACTGCCGGCAACTACAAGATCGACATCAACACCAAGAAGATGACAATCTCGGCGGAATATCTGGGAGACCCCGGAAAGAGACCCATTGAAACGTCAACGCTTTATATCCTGGGTGACGCCACTCCCAACAGCTGGGACATCGGTGCTCCGACGCCCCTTGTGATGAAATCGGAACATGTATTCGTATATGAGGGAAAACTCTTCAAGGGTGCCCTTCAGGCCACGGCGATGGCCGGAGACTGGAACGTTCCGTTCATTCTGCCTGTGGCTAATGGCTGCAAGATAAGCAAGACAGGTGTGGAAAGCGACGAGTTCGATTATCTCGTTGACCATACCAACATGTGGCAGGTGGAAGACCCGGGCAATTACCGTCTGACATTCGACCTCGAGAACTGGACCATAAGCGCCGAATATCTCGGCGAATGATACTCAAGAGGGTGTGTCAGGACCTTCATTTGATACACCCTCTTGAATACCTTCTCTAAACAACCTTTGAAAATCAAAACAGAAAACAAGTTAAAATGAAAATAAAATTAAAAATTATGAGCCTACTTGCATCCACGCTCGCCGCCGTGGCATTGACAGGGTGCGTCGAGAACATAGAGATGCGGCGTCCTCAGAAGTTTGAGTTGCCGGACCTGCCTCCCATCGAGGAGATACACAACTTCAAGGCTCCGCTGTACTGGAGTGTCTATGAATACTGCCACACCCAGTCGCAGAGTGGCGTGAAAAACGAGGACATGGACATTACCGCCGCTCAATGGGAGCAGATCACTGACTGGCTGGCCCGCGACCTGAAGCCTTACGGTTACGACATGGTATGCACCGACGGCTTCATATCGCAGAACTGTAAGGACGGATCGCCGTATATGACGCATTACGGTTCGATGTCCATAAAGGAACTTGTGGAGATGTGTAAGAAGAAGGGCCTGAAGGTCGGTATCTATGACAATCCCTTGTGGGTGCACGCTCCATGGGACACCAAGGTGCCTGATACCGAATATACCGTGGGCGACCTGCTCTGGGACCATAAGAGCGAGGTGCTGAATCCCGGTACGGAGGATATGTGGGGATTCCAATGGGTAGTGGCCAGCTATCCCGGCGCCAAGGAATACATAGACGGATTCTTCAAGCATTACGCTGAACTCGGAATCGACTATATCCGTGTCGATTTCCTGTCATGGTACGAGGACGGAAAAGACAGGAACATGGGTCCGATAGGCCGTGGCTACGGGCGTGAGTCGTATGTTCGCGCATTGTCATACATCGCGGAGAATGCGAAGAAATACGGGATATTCATATCGCTTGTGATGCCTCATCTGTATTATGACGCCGAAATAGAGAAACTGTGCGGCAACATGGTGCGTATCGTGCAGGATACCGGCAACGGCGGCTGGTGGCACTATTCCGATTGCGAGAGAGGAAAATCGTGGACCACATGGCCGAACTGCATGAATATGTTCGACGGCTTCGTGTATTGGTCCCATATCTCAGGGCGTGGCAAGGTATTGCTGGACGGCGACTTCATCCGTCTCAACACTTTCAACACCGATGCGGAGAAGGAATCGGTGGTGTCGCTTCAGCTTATGGCCGGAGGACCCGTCACGATAGCCGACCAGTACAATACCATCGGCGACAATACCCGATTCTATACCAATACTGAAATGCTGGCCCTGAATACCGACGGCTTTGTCGGCAAACCATTGAGCGACGAACTGAACAGCAAGGAAAGCCAGATCTGGTACGGACAGTTGTCGGACGGCAACTATGTGATAGGCCTGTTCAACCGCGATGACAACGCCATGTCGGTCAGCGTTGATTTCAAGACCCTCGGCATCGACGGCGAATGGAAGGTACGCGACTTGTGGAAGCGTGCGGATGAAGGAGTGGCGAAATCATTGTCGGCCACGCTTGCCCCTCATGGATGTAAAATAGTAAAACTCACCAAATAAATACATATAGATATGAGAAAAATTATCTTATCAATCATCATGGCCGTTGCAGGAAGCTCCATTGCTATGGCTGAGAACCCCGCAGAACTGTATATGATAGGAGGGGCAACCCAGGGTGGATGGTCCTGGAACGACGTGACAGTAATGCAGCCTGTAGAGGGCGAGACCGGTGTATACTCCTATACAGGCGCTCTGAAAGCATTCGATTTCAAGATTTATCCCGAAAGAGATGATTACTGGAGTGGCAAACCCGCTTACCATCCGGAGACGGAAAACTGCGAGATCTCGAAAACCGGCGTGGCAAGCGATAAAATGGTGCTCGCCACTGAGCCGGACTACAAATGGCTGGTAAAGGATGCAGGCGTGTATACGATAACCGTCAACATCGATGCAATGACAATCTCCGCGACTTATGTCGGAGAAAGTGAACAGCCCAAGACATTATATCTGATTGGTGATGTGTGCGGATGGAGTATAGATACTCCGACGCCTTGTGAGTCAGAGGGAGACAACGTATTTGTATACACCGGCGAATTTCAGGCAGGTTGGATTTTCCAGGCTATGCGCGAGAAGGGAAATTGGATGGCGGATTTTATCGTCCCGACAGAGGCTACGACTCTTGAAGCCCCGATCGGCAGTGTAACGGCGATAGTTAATATCCCTGAAGCGGGCCTGGAGAATAATGCATGCGAATCTTCATCGGACCACACCAAAGCCTGGATCGTGGAGAAGGCAGGAACCTATACCCTGAAGTTCAATCTCAATGACTGGACGCTGAATGTCACGCCGACCGGTTCGACAGGCGTCGTAGATATTGTAACCGACGTGAATGCTCCGGTTGAATATTATAACCTGCAGGGAGTGCGCGTATATGATCCCGCCGGCGGATTGTATCTGGTGCGCAAAGGAGGAAAGGTCTCGAAGGTCATGATAAAATAATCCGGAATGAGATTACTGACGATAATCGGGTTATGTGCGTTAAACGTATGTCTGAGCGCACAGACCCATGCAAATAAACTTGAACACACCGCTCAGCTGGGCGGTGTGTCAGGTTATAGGACATCCGAAGCCTCCATAGTGCTGCCGCGTATATATACCGACAACATGGTGCTGCAGCGCAATTCCGTGGTGACGATTCCCGGCACCGCCGCACCCGGGTCGAGGGTTGTCCTGAAGGCTGACTGGCTGAGCGCCCCGGTTTCCGCCGGGACTGACGGAAACGGGAAATTCACGCTGAAACTTCCCACTCCGGACAGCGGAGGACCATACACCATCGTTCTGGACGACGGTCATGGCGAAAAGGTATTGCAGAACATACTCATAGGCGAAGTATGGCTCTGCTCGGGACAGTCGAACATGGAGTTTCCCGTACGCGGCGACTGGGCCCGCGTGGCGGATGCAGACAGGGTTGTGGCCGACATGGGACGTCCGGCTTTAAGACTGCTTCAGATCAAGAACACGACATCGCTAACGCCTCTGGATGACGCAAGTGTGGAATATGGATGGGTGGAGTCTTCGCCGGCGGCCGAATCATTTTCCGCAATCGGTTATCTGTACGGCAGAATGCTTCAGGATTCCCTCGAAGTGCCGGTGGGCGTGATTGACGCCACGTGGGGCGGCACGACCGTCGAGGCGTGGACTCCCCGCGAGGCCCTTAAGGGTGTGCCCGGATTTGAATTTTATTATGAGCTGTCGGGAGGCAAGGACCGGGAGGCCGCGCTGTCGGAGACGGAGGTAAGACGGACTTATGAAGCCACGGGTGATAAACGACCGGCTTATCCGTTCGACAAGTCAAGGATGCAGACCGGAAAGACGTGGGGAAAGATGCCTGTGCCCTCTCTGTGGGAAGACAATGTGTTGCCCGGATTCGACGGAATCGTGACGATGCAGTTTGAGCTCGATCTGCCTCGGGACGCGGCAGGGAAAGACCTTTTGCTTTGTCTTGGAGCCGTGGACGACATGGACAGGACGTATTTCAACGGAATTCCCGTAGGAAGTTGCCATATACATGACCTTGCGCGGGAATATAAGGTGGACGGCAGTCTGGTGAAGGCCGGAGAAAATGTCATTACGGTGGAAGTGGTGGACAATGGCGGTGGAGGCGGTATCTGGCGGTCTTCTTATGCTGTTGTTGACGGTAAGAGATATACTCTTGACGGAGAATGGAATTATACGGTATTGTCCGATTTTTCGAAAACGGGAATGTCGTATGTGTCGCCCGAGTCGAACAATCATCCGATGGTGTTGTATAACGCCATGATCAATCCGTTGACCACATTGCCTTTAGCCGGAGTCATCTGGTATCAGGGCTGTCAGAACGTAGGGCGTGATGCTCAATACGAGGTTTGTTTCAAGAACATGATACAAGGCTGGCGAAAGGCGTTTGATAATCCGGATATGCCGTTTTATTTCGTGCAGCTTGCCGGATTCCTTCAGCCGGTAGCGGTTCAGCCGGATTCAAAATGGGCCCTCCTGAGACATGCTCAGTCAAAGGCTCTTGAACTTCCGAATACGGCCATGGCGACCGCCGTTGATATCGGCAATCCCGTAGACATCCATCCGGTGAACAAGGCTGAGGTGGCACGAAGGCTTGCAATCATTGCATTGGACAGGGTATATGGCATGAAACAGATATGCGAGGCTCCTGCATGCACGTCCGTAGTCAATGACGGAAAGAGCATTACATTGACCTTCAGCGGTCCTGTCAAGGCCGCGGGTGGAGTGGCTACAGGTTTCATAATCGGTGACAGGAAAGGGAAATGGGTATCGGCCGGCGCCCGAATGATTGATGACAGGACCATTCGTATTTCATCACCATTGATAGCCGATCCGGTTGCAGTCCGCTATGACTGGGCGGATTATCCCGGAGGCAATCTCTACGGCGCTAACAATCTCCCCGTATTGCCATTTGCTACCGATAAATAATTAAAATTCTACAACTACAACCATGATGTCAAAACTAAGGACAATTATCCTGCTCTCGTGTTTCTGTTGTATGCCGATGGCGAATGCGGGCAAAACGAATGTAAAGTCTCCCGACGGTCGCATTTCGGTGGGATTCAGTCTGGACAGGAAAGGACGTCCCTGCTATTCGGTATCATACGGTGACAAGGATATAATCCGTCCATCGTGCATGGGATTCGAATTGTCTGACGGCACCTCGCTGTCAGACGGATTTCGCATCAAAAAGATAACACGCGAGCGGTGTGACAGCCTTTGGACTCCCGTATGGGGAGAAAACGACTCCATACGCGAGAATTACAATGGAATGACCGTCTCCCTTTCGAAGAACAAGACCCGGATGGACATAGAGTTCAGGGTGTTCGACGATGGCATGGGCTTCCGCTATGTGTTTCGGGAACATCCGGATCCGGTGTTGGTGCTGAAAGAGGAGGTGACGGAATTCGCCATGACCGGGAATCACACGGCATGGTGGATTCCCGAAGACTACGATTCCCAGGAATTCGAGTACACGGAAAGCCTGTTGGATGAGATTGGCGCCCCCGGTGTGCAGACCTCGCTGATGATGAAAGCAGACAACGGGATATATCTCAACCTTCACGAAGCGGCGCTTGTGGATTTTCCGGCTATGCATCTTCGGATAGATAAACCGTCGAAGGTGTTTCGGGCTCATCTTACGCCACGCCCCGACGGAACTGCCGCCGAGGTGACACTCCCGTTCCGCACGCCCTGGCGTACTGTGACCGTCAGCGACAAAGCTACCGACATCCTCGCTTCGAACCTTACGCTGAACCTTAACGAGCCGTGCAAGATAGCGGATACTTCCTGGATCAAGCCCGTGAAATTCATGGGAGTGTGGTGGGAGATGATTACGGGCAAAAGCAAATGGAGCTATACCGATGCCAAAGACTTCGACCTGGCTACATTCGACTATGCGTCGGCCACGCCCCACGGGCAGCACGGGGCAAACAACGGGAACGTGAGAAGATACATAGACTTCGCCTCGCGTCATGGATTCGACCAGCTTCTGGTGGAAGGATGGAATGTGGGATGGGAGGATTGGTACGGGAAGGAGAAGGATTTCGTGTTCGACTTCCTGACGCCATATCCTGATTTCGACATCGCGGGACTTAACGACTATGCCCATAAGAAAGGTATCAGGCTCATGATGCATCACGAGACTTCCGGATCTGTCGCCAATTACGAGCGGTATCTCGACGCTGCCTACGACCTGATGCGGAAGTATGGTTACAACACGGTGAAAAGCGGATATGTAGGCAACATCCTGCCGAAAGGGGAATATCATTACAGTCAGAATATCGTGAACCATTATCTGAACGTGGTGAAGAAAGCCGCCGACCGGAGGATTATGGTGAACGCCCATGAGGCCGTTCGCCCTACGGGACTATGTCGCACGTGGCCCAACCTGATGGCGAATGAAAGCGCGATGGGGCAGGAATATGCCGAGATGTCTCCCCGGCATGTCACGATACTTCCGTTCACACGTCTCAAGGGAGGCCCGATGGACTTCACGCCCGGCATATTCCGTATGGACATCACATCCTTCGCCCCCGGTTATCAGGGAAAGAAGAAGCGGGCTACAATATCGAACCAGCTGGCGCTGTACCTGACGATGTACTCTCCGGTGCAGATGGCTGGTGACCTGCCGGAGCATTACGAACGTCATATAGACGCCTTTCAGTTCATCAAGGATGTGCCCGTGGACTGGAGCAGAAGCGTCTATCTGGATGCCGAACCGGGTGATTTCATCGTAGTGGCGCGCAAGGACAGGAACAGCTCAGACTGGTATGTCGGTGGAGTCACGAACGAGGATGCCCGTGAGTACAGACTCGGCTTCGGATTCCTTCCGGAAGAGGAGGTGTATGAATGTACTGTATATCGTGATGCTGCGGACAGCGATGGATTCACGAATCCGGAACGATATGAGATATTTAATACTCGGGTGACGTCCGCTTCGGAATTGCCTTTGCGTATGGCTCGGGCGGGTGGATTCGCAGTGAGACTGCATCAAAAGTGAACTGCACTCCAAAGTATTATATCTAAATTTTAGGTGCGGTTCTTTTCAACACAGCCCATCTCCTTACGGACTGCATCAATGTTCAACGAGGACATCGCCCGGCGGCGCTGGATAACCAACCAATATCGCCTGGCGATGTCATTTTTATTGTGTCCGGATATCAGGATAATCGCCATATTATATAACGAAGCTGTCGCAAGGATAAGGCCGCTGTGCCGACACTGAAGCCGGGCACGTATATTCAGGCTGAAGGATTGTGGCGATACTCTTGTTATGGACTAATTTGAACATCTACATACATGAAAAAGACTGTTTGTTTTGTAATGTCAGTTCTTATGCTCTCCGCTGTGGCGCATGGTGAACGGACTGTCATGATAGGGGATTATGTAGGAGCCAGAATCAACTCCTGCATCGAGAATAGGGTGAAATGTCAGAATACCGCGCTTCTCGTAGAGCCTTTTCGTCATCTGACCGAGGGCACGAGGTGGCAGACTGAGTTCATAGGCAAGTGGATGCTCGGTGCTATTGCTTCATACAGATACACCAATGACGATGAGCTTCTTAATAAAATAAAGGAAGCCGCGTCAGATCTGATGTCGACGCAGAGGGAGGATGGATACATCGGAAACTACAAGGACACGGACCGTCTTACGAACTGGGATATATGGGGACGTAAATACACTTCGCTGGCCCTGTTGGATTATTTTAATCTGACCGGAGACAAGAAAGCCCTGAAATCCGTGGAGAGGCTGATGGACGGATTGATGGACGAACTTAAGACGCGTAACGTCGACATCGCCAAAACCGGGTTATATAGGGGTATGCCGAGCTGTTCGATTCTTGAGCCGGTCATGTATCTCTACCGGTATACGAAGAAACGAAAATATCTCGATTTCGCAACGGAAATCGTGGCCACTATCGAGAAACCGGGAAGCACCCGTCTCGTTACGAATGCACTTGAAAACGTGCCGGTGGCCCATCGGTTTGATTTTCCGAAGAAATGGTGGAGCTACGAGAACGGTCACAAGGCTTATGAAATGATGTCCTGCTATGTAGGACAGATAGAATATGGTAAAGCAGTAGGCGACGGTAAATATCTTGCGGCGGCTCAAGCGGCGGCGCAAAACATCCTCGATACGGAGATAAATGTGGCTGGGTCAGGTGCCGCATTCGAATGCTGGTACGGCGGAAAGGAGCGTCAGACCATACCTGCATATCATACTATGGAGACGTGTGTTACGTTTACCTGGATGCAACTGCTTGACAGGCTCTGGCAGCACACAGGTGATTCGAAGTATGCAGATGAGTTTGAGCGCACCATGTACAATGCGCTGATGGCTTCACTGCGTGGCGATGGAAAGGAGATTTCCAAGTACAGTCCGTTGGAAGGCCGCAGGCAGCATGGAGAGGAACAGTGCGGTCTTCCTATCAACTGTTGCAATGCAAACGGCCCGCGCGGATTCGCGATGATTCCGGATTTTGCACTGCGCACCCGGCAGGATACACTGTTCGTAAATCTGTATGTGCCTTTGGAAGCCGGGCTGAATGTAGGCAAATCCAAATTAAAAATAAAGATAAGCAACGACTTCCCAAAAACCGGCAATAATAAAATCGAAATCACCCGACAAGGAAAGGACGATGTAGTGTTGGCGTTAAGAATTCCGGAATGGTGCGATGGGAAGTACAGCGTAAGTGTTGACGGATACGTAATTGACCGGTCGCCCGTCAAAGGATATGTAACGGTTCCTGTCGAGAAGGGAACGGCTGCCATCACAGCCGATTTCCATTTGGCCGGCAAGATTGAGCGCCTTAACGGAATGCAGGCTTTGACACGCGGGCCGCTGGTATTTGCGCGCGACAACAGATATAATGACGGCGATGTGGATGAATGCGGTGTAATAAAAGAGAACGAGAATGGCGAGGTAGATATGAAATTCCTCTCAGAAGGTAACGAGTTCGCGTGGTGTACTGCGGAAGTCCCTATGATTTTAGGTACGGACCTGGAAGATTCGGAAAACTCCGCGGGGCGTAAGGTGAAGTTCTGCGATTTCGGATCGGCCGGCAATGACTGGAGCCGCGAGGGTCGCTATCGCGTATGGATTGTCGCCCCGATACATGCCATGTCGCAACCCTACCATAAATACTGATATAATAGAGATAATTGAAGATATAGAAACAAAACTAAAGGGTCAGTCATAACTGTCGGTTTGTTTATATTACTTGTCCCGAGAGGATGGTTGAAGCCCAGTTTGGAAGCTCATCAACATAGCGTTTCATAAGCTCTCCTTCGCTTAGTCGAAATAAAAGACGAGCTTCGGCATCTTCGATTGAGTTGTCATAGACATAGAGTCGGTCAACGTAAGGTGCCAATGCGATACAGTTGGCAATGGACTTGTCATAACGGGAAATGATTTTAGGAATCGGTACGTCATGGCCGCCATTCAGCACACGGTTCGCAACTCGTTTAGCATTGATTGTAGGAGATTCAGTGGATACGAAGAACAGACGAATGAAGAATCCGGCTTCCTTCGCTCGCAGAATGTAATCAATCTTATCGGAAGCAGACATCACAGTCTCGAAGATATGGCTCTTGCGTTCCGCAAGACATCGTTCGCGCCATTCATTACAATAGTTGGCGGCTTTCAGAACAGATTCCTGATTGTTCCAGTCGCCGAATACATCACGCGCAACATTGTCGGGATTGATGTATTCCGAATCCTCCAGCCACTCATGATGCAGAATCTTTGAAGTCACGGATGTTTTGCCCGACCCATTGGGACCGGCAATAACTATCAGCACCGGCTTATGCTCACTTGCCACCATTGTGGAGTTTATTTAGGGTTTCTTCAACTCGCGCACGCGCCTCATGTGTAGCTGCCTCAATTCCGGCAGCCACACGCTCGGCAGCCCGGCGGGTGCTTTCGCGGGCGTCTTCGGCAACCTCACGCATAATCTGAGCCATGCGCTCGTCGCCCGGCTCCTCCATCGACGTGAGTCGATAACTATTCATCTCAGATTCCGACATAATCTATAATATCTCCTTATTTTAACGCCAACTTTAATCGCGATAGTTCAGCGGTAAATGTCGGCCAAGCCTAATTAGCGTTGTTAATGACAATAGAATCTAAGCAAAGTTACATATTTTTTCTCAAATTCTATAATGCAACTTTAGATTTGTGTAACTATCTTTTTTATTTTCAATATATCAATTAAAAGGGATACTCTATTATAAAGTTGGAACAACTTTATATAAACTCACGTACTTCTAAATAATTATGGCGTACAGCCCTGTTAAAGACCATACGCCATAATTTATATCAGTTTATAATTCAGCTTATTATTTCACTTCCTCGAAGTCCACGTCCTCGGGGCCGTTGTTGGGCTGCTGTCCGGCGTTAGGCTGTGCGCCTGCGTTGGGCTGAGCTCCTGCTCCGGCTGCGTTCTGGGCATTGTAGATGTCCTGGGCTGCTGCCTGGAATGCATCGGTCACGGCCTTGACTGCGGAGTCGATGTCCTCGATAAGCTGCTGTTTGTGAACATCCTTCAGATGCTGCAGTGCGGATTCCACGGATGCCTTCTTGTCGGCCGGAATCTTGTCGCCCAGTTCGGCGAGCTGCTTCTCGGTCTGGAAAATAACGCTGTCTGCGTGGTTGAGTTTGTCGGCACGCTCTTTGGCCTTCTTGTCGGCGGCCTCGTTGGCCTTGGCCTCGTCACGCATACGCTGTATCTCGGAGTCGCTCAGACCGCTCGATGCCTCGATGCGGATGGACTGCTCCTTACCGGTAGCCTTATCCTTGGCCGTCACGTTGAGGATACCGTTGGCATCTACCTCGAACGTAACCTCGATCTGGGGCACACCACGGGGTGCGGGTGCGATACCGCCCAGGTTGAACTCGCCCAACAGCTTGTCGTCGGCTGCCATAGGACGCTCGCCCTGAAGCACGCGGATGGTGACTTCCGGCTGGTTGTCGGCCGCTGTGGAGAATACCTCGCTCTTGCGGGTCGGGATAGTGGTGTTGGCGTCAATCAGCTTGGTCATCACGCCGCCCATAGTCTCGATACCGATTGACAGAGGCACGACGTCGAGCAGAAGCACATCCTTCACGTCGCCGCTCAGCACACCGCCCTGGATGGCTGCGCCGATGGCCACTACCTCGTCGGGATTAACGCCCTTGTTGGGCTCCTTGCCGAATATCTGCTTAACCTTGTCCTGGATGGCGGGGATACGTGTGGAACCACCCACCAGAATGACCTCATCGATTTCAGATGCTGTCATGCCTGCATCCTGCAGAGCCTTCATGCAGGGACCTGCGACAGCGTCGATCAGGTTGGAAGCCAGCTGCTCGAACTTGGCACGTGTCAGAGTCTTTACAAGGTGCTTCGGGCCGGAAGCCGTAGCCGTGATGTAGGGGAGGTTGATCTCGGTCGAAGTGGAGCTGGACAGCTCGATCTTGGCTTTCTCGGCAGCCTCTTTCAGACGCTGCATTGCCATAGGATCCTGACGGAGGTCGACGCCCTCGTCATTCTTGAACTCGTTGGCAAGCCAGTCGATGATCACGTGGTCGAAGTCATCACCGCCGAGGTGTGTGTCACCGTTGGTGGACTTAACCTCAAATACGCCGTCGCCCAGCTCCAGGATGGAGATATCGAACGTACCGCCACCGAGGTCGAATACGGCAATCTTCTGTTCTGTGGTGGCCTTGTCCAGACCGTAAGCCAGAGCTGCTGCGGTAGGCTCGTTGATGATGCGCTTAACCTTCAGACCGGCAATCTCGCCGGCATCCTTGGTGGCCTGACGCTGTGAGTCGTCGAAGTAGGCGGGCACCGTGATGATAGCCTCGGTTACGGGCTGTCCCAGGTAGTCCTCGGCGGTTTTCTTCATCTTCTGAAGAATCATGGCCGAAATCTCCTGCGGAGTGTAATCGCGGCCGTCGATGTCGACCTTAGGCATATCGTTCTGGCACACTACCTTGTAGGGTACGCGCTTGATCTCGTCAGTGACCTGGTCGCATTTCTCGCCCATGAAACGTTTGATGGAGTATATCGTACGCGTAGGATTGGTGATGGCCTGACGCTTTGCGGGGTCGCCTACCTTACGTTCGCCGCCGTCGACAAATGCCACTACCGACGGGGTGGTGTTGCGTCCTTCGTTGTTGGGTATGACAACAGGATCCTTGCCCTCGAGCACTGCCACGCATGAATTCGTGGTTCCTAAGTCTATACCAATAATCTTTCCCATGATTTCTATATTTTATTTGATTAATTTTCTATCGTTTTGTCCGGGTTCTTTACCCGTTCGCTACTATATTAACAAATAAGATGCTAAAACGATTGAATTTAACAGAAAATTTTAAAAATTGGCGTAACGGACTGAATGCCAAATTAAAAGAATTCTTAATATTCGGGCCGCTAAATGTGACAAAAGTGGCAAAATAGTCAAAAAAGCATCAAAATGCGGCTGAAATAGCGAATATCTGCCTAAAAATTCTTAACTTTGCACTCTGAATATATATGAACACGCGCAGCGGTGACGCAACAGCGGTTAGAAAGACACTTCAAACAGAATGAAACCATTACAGCAGAAGTTATCGTTATATGACGCGCCCCAGAAGGCTAAGGCAGCGGGCGTATATCCTTATTTCCGGGCCATTTCGAGCGAGCAGGACACCGAAGTCATGATAAACGGAATGAAGGTGCTGATGTTCGGATCGAACAGCTATATGGGCCTGACAAACCATCCCAAAGTAATAGAGGCTGCGATAGAAGCAACCAAGAAGTTTGGTACAGGTCTGGCCGGCTCTCCTTTTCTGAACGGAACACTGACCATCCACAAGGATCTGGAGGCACGTCTAGCCGACTATGTGGGCAAGGAGGATGCCATGATATATTCAACGGGTTTCGGTGTAAACTTAGGCGTTGTTTCTACACTGACAGGCCGTGAGGATTACATCATACTTGACGAGCAGGACCATGCGTCGATTATAGAAGGTCGCAGACTGTCATTCTCCAATTACCTGAAGTATAAGCACAACGACATGGAGAGTCTGGAGAACCAGCTGAAACGCTGCGAGCCCGACAAGGTGAAGCTGATTGTGACTGACGGAGTGTTCTCCATGGAAGGCGATGTGGCAAATCTTCCCGAGATTGTCAGACTGTCCAAGAAATATAACGCGTCGGTGATGGTGGACGAGGCTCACGGCCTCGGCGTGTTCGGCGAAGGCGGCCGGGGCACCTGCAACCATTTCGGCGTGACAGACGACGTGGATTTGATTATGGGTACGTTCAGCAAGTCGCTGGCGTCATTGGGCGGATTCATAGCCACCGACAAGGTCATAACCAACTTCCTGCGCCATCATTCGCGTTCATATATATTCACGGCATCCATCACTCCGGCCTCCACGGCAGCCGTGAACGCAGCTCTGGACATCATCATTTCCGAGCCCGAGCGTCAGGAGCATCTGTGGAAGATCACTAATTACGCCCTGGAGCAGTTCCGCGCTATGGGATGCGAGATAGGCCATACATCCACGCCTATTATTCCGCTGTTTATCCGCGACGACTACAAGACATTCCAGGTCACCAGCGACCTGCTGAAGGAGGGAGTGTTCGTAAATCCCGTAGTGACTCCGGCCGTAGCTCCTCAGGACACGTTGATTCGTTATTCCCTGATGGCCACGCATACCGAGGAACAGGTGCAACGTTCGCTCGAGGCCATAGAGAAGGTGTTCAGGAAATACGATCTGTTGAAAAAATAAGGGTCCATGGATTTCAGAATCGATGGAGTTGCGCCCGACAGCGCGGCACGTGCCGGCATAATCACCACTGCGCATGGTGATGTGCCGACACCTATCTTTATGCCCGTAGGCACCGTGGGCAGCGTCAAGGGCGTTCACATGCATGAACTGAAGAACGACATCGACGCCAAGATAATCCTGGGAAACACATACCACCTTTATCTTCGTCCGGGGCTGGACATACTTCGTCAGGCCGGCGGTCTGCATAAATTCAACAGCTGGGACCGTCCCATATTGACCGACTCGGGAGGTTTTCAGGTGTTTTCCCTAACCGACATCCGCAAGCTGAAGGAGGAGGGAGTGTGGTTCCGCAGCCATATAGACGGCAGCAAGCATCTGTTTACGCCGGAGAATGTGGTGGATACCGAGCGTGTGATAGGCGCTGACATCATGATGGCGCTGGACGAATGCTGTCCCGGCGACGCCGACCGCGACTACGCCGAGAAGTCGTTGCGGCTCACCCAACGGTGGCTGGAACGCGGCTGGAAACGTTACAAGGAAACCGAAGGACTGTATGGATACGACCAAGCATATTTTCCGATAGTGCAGGGATGTACATACAAGGATTTGCGTCAGGACGCCGCCAAACATATAGCCGACCTTGGCGCCGACGGCAATGCTATCGGCGGACTTGCCGTAGGTGAGCCCACCGAGGTGATGTACGACATGATCGAGGTGGTGAACGACATCCTGCCTCAGGCTAAGCCACGCTATCTGATGGGCGTCGGCACCCCCGCCAACATACTTGAGGCCATTGACCGGGGAGTAGACATGATGGACTGCGTGATGCCTACGCGTAACGGCCGCAACGGGATGATATTCACCCGCAACGGCATCATCAACCTCAAGAACAAGAAGTGGGAGAATGATTTCGGACCGCTTGACCCCGGCGGCCCATCAGTAGTGGACGAGGAATATTCCCGCGCATATCTGCGGCATCTGTTCACGGCTCACGAGCTGTTGGGAATGCAGATTGCGTCGATACACAATCTTGCGTTCTACCTCTGGCTGGTGCGCGAGGCCCGCAAGCACATTCTGGCCGGCGACTTCAAGAGCTGGAAAGAGGAGATGGTCGTTAACGTGACGAGACGGTTATGAAGTGGGTCGAAGGTCTGAAACGCAAGCGTCGTTACCGTAAGCTGATTAAGCTGCGGAAAGGCGGTATGCGCGAAAAAAAGACCGACGGCAAATCTCGCAATTTTAACGCAAATTATCGCGGAATCCCTGGCCTTAAGATACTTGACGTATATATCTTAAAGAAGTTTTTAGGGACCTATTTCTTCGCCACGATATTGATATTGGCGGTGATAGCTATGTTCGCCATCACCGAGAAGCTCGACGCTTTCCTGCGCGCGCCGCTCAAGGAGACGATATTCGATTACTTCATGTCGTTCCTTCCATACTTCGCGTTGCAGCTGGCTCCGCTTATCACATTTATTGCCGTCATATTCTTCACCACCAAGCTGGCGGATCACTCCGAGATTATCGCGATGCTATCCAGCGGCATCAGCTTCAACAGGCTGATGCGTCCATATATGTATGGAGCGGCCGTTATCGCCGCATTGACTTTCGTTCTGAGCAACTATCTGATACCTCCTACCAACATACGGCAGATCAATTATTACAACAAGTATGTGAAGAACAAGGAGGTAAAGACGGGCACTGACATACAGCTGATGGCTCAGCCGGGAGTAGTAATGTACATAGGCAGATATGAGAATGCCAATAAAACGGCATATCGCTTCTCGCTCGACAAATTCCGCGACAAGGAATTGGTGTCGCGTATGACGGCGCAGCGTGCTACCTACGACACAACGCGGCAATACCACTGGACGTTGTACAACTACATGATACGCGACTTCGACGGCATGTCCGAAAAGGTGACCCGTGGCTCGCAGAAGGATACGCTGATACCTGTTGAGCCGCGCGACTTCCTGATTCAGGCCAACGACCAGGAGACACTCACTACGCCTCAACTTACGGAGTTTATCGAGAAACAGAAGAAGCGCGGCGTTGCCAATATAGAGAGTTTTGAGATAGAGAAGGAACGTCGCTATGCGTCGACCGCAGCGGCATTTATACTTACCCTTATCGGATTGTCGCTGTCGGCTAAAAAGGTCAAGGGCGGTATGGGTATCAATATCGGAGTGGGACTTGCCCTGAGTTTCAGCTATATACTTTTCTCATCCCTGACAAGCCAGTTTGCGATTTCGGGTATGACCACACCATTCATAGCAATGGAGATTCCCAACGTGGTTTACCTCCTGATAGGACTGGGACTATATTACCGTGCAAGCAAGTTCTGATGATACACTATTAGGCGTGCTGCATCGTTTTAAATAATATAGAATTAAGCGTGTGTTTACTTTTAAACCGTTTTAACTAATGAACAGAGTGATTATTTAAACTTCAAATTAATCTTGAGGTCTTTTTTGGCTGATTTTGCCAAGCTTCGTCGGTCACGGTGCCCGCACCGCTCCCTCCTTGGCTTGCAAAATCATCTCAAAAAATCCTCTCAATTTTAATCTGATTTAAAAGTAAACACACTCTAAGACTCGGAGTTATGAATATCAATACCAAGACATTGGGCATAATCATGGTCTTTTGCATGTCGGCGTCAGCGATGTCACAGGCAGAGGGCGCGACCGTTCAGTTCCGGGGCAACAGCAACAAGGTCATAGAGGTCGAGGCTCCGAAAAATACCGGACTTGATCATATATACGTGGCATACGATGCCGCCGAGCTAACCGAGATGCGACTTGAAGGTGCGTCAGGCGACCTGACAGTGAGCCGATACAGTTCTCTCGGAGGGGGATACGCGGAGCCGGTTCAGTTCCGTTGGGATGGAAATACCGCCATCATAGACCGTCCCCAAGGAGAGATGGGATATATCTTTACTGAAAACGGCCGAAACACCTGTATATGGCTTGTGAATTATGCCATACAGAGGTTTTCGGTATCGTCCGTAGGACTTGCGGACACGCAGGACTGCATATACACCAATCTGGCGGTGGACGGAAATGGCTCGGCCATACATTATTTCACCATTGACGGACGCCGAGCCACACTCAGCCGTGATATTGAGGTGAGTTATGATACCTGGACATGGGACGACACCGCGACCGAATATGTCACCGAACATGTCACCAAGAATCTTGAATTCCTGACCAATCCCGTCACACTGACCACTCCTTTGTATTGCTCTACAACAGTTACAGTTAATGGCGACCGTTTCTTAGAGGAATGGGGAATGGCTCAGACCGCCGAGTCGTCAACACTTTATCCCAACGGCATCTCGGCGCAGACTACCGCCGTACAGACCAACATTCCTGAGGAGTCTGAAGACAGCGACCCTTCGAATATAGTCAACGGCAGCACGGCGGATGGAGGTCTCGGAGGTTCCGCACCGGCTGTAATTGTGTTCACGGCATACGTTACGGAAGCCGTGATACACGATGAGTGGCAGATGTCGGCCGATCCGGAATTCCAGACAATAGATTACCGCTGGAACGAACGCGAAGTGGAATATTCGTTTGAGGACGAAGGCACATATTACGTGCGTTACATAGGCAGTAACGCCGACGGATCGTGCGAGGTGTACGGAGATACGTATACCGTCTCGATAGGAGTATCCGAACTGCGTATCCCCAACGCCTTTACGCCCAATGGCGACGGCGTGAACGACGTATGGAAGGTGGCTTACAGGTCGCTGCTTGATTTCAAGTGCACCATTTTCGACCGGTACGGCAACAGGATATATCATTTCAATGATCCGAACCAGGGTTGGGACGGCAAGTATAAAGGAAAGACCGTGAGTCCGGGCGTTTATTACTATGTGATAGAAGCCAAAGGATCGGATGGAAAAAAATATAAAAAGGGAGGAGACATCAACATCGTGGGTTATAAAAACCGCAATGTCAGCTCCACTCCCGCTAATTGACAGAACATGAAGAAACTGACCATATTGATCTCGATACTGACGCTGGTGACGGCGACAGCCATGTCGTCGACGCTCAGCAAAGTAACCGTGATGGGCAAGCCCTATTACAAATATCAGGTTAAGAAGGGCGACACTATGTATGGCGTTGCCCGCCAGTTCGGATGGGACGAAACGCTGATTCAGCAGTCGAATCCCGGTGACATGAATACACTGCAGAAGGGCTCGATGCTGTATTATCCATGTGATGCAGAGGATGCAGCTCAAAAAAAGGAATCGGGCAGTAATGTCACTACGGCAGGCAACGGCGGAGTGACTCATCGCATAGAGCGCGGCGAGACCCTGAGTTCAATAGCCCGTATGTATGGCATGACTCCGACGGAACTCCGAGTGCTTAACCCCGGAGCAGGCGATTATATCAAGGCCGGCGACACATTGGTAATCAGTAAGCCGGGCAATGCAGGCACCGGCGGCAACAGTGATGTAAGCTATCACAAAATACAGGCCGGCGAGACTCTGTATAGAATCGGCAAGAAATACAATGTGTCGGTCGAGGCCCTGTTAAAGAGTAATCCCGGAGTGTCGGAACGTAATTTCCGCGCCGGAGAGACTATCCGCATACCTGCTTCAGGCACCGGTATCGTGATGACCACGGAAACAGTGCGTGAGGATGTGTTGAAAGGCTTCCGTGATCATAAAGTCAAGAAGGAAGAAACCTGGAATTCGATAGCGCGTAAATATGGAATCTCAGCTGATGTGCTTCGTGAAGCCAACAGCGGCGTTGAACTGAAGAAAAACGTCTATATAGGCATTCCTATCATAGAAAGCGAGGAGGTGTCGCGTGAGGTAGTTGACGAAGATACCCGCGAGATCGAGGAAATATACCAGGATATAAACGGTATCAACGACAGCACGGTATCTAACGAGATACGCTTTGCAGTGGTGTGCGACAGTCCTATGTCTCGCCGTGACCGAGAGATAATGCGCGGTGTGCTGATGGCCGTCGATAACCAGAAAAACAACGGCTCGAAAATAACACTGAAGATGCTGGAGGGGAATAACCCTGAAAGTGCAATGGGCGAGCTTGCCGCATTCAATCCTACAATTGTGATGAGCACTGCCGAGACCGACTTCCCGGAATGGCTTGCCAAATATGGCAACGACAGCCGGGTGCCTGTCATCAACACCCTGGACGTGAAGAACGTGGACTTCCAGTCCAATCCATATATGGTGCAGCTTATCATCACGCCTGACTATTTCAACGAGGAAATAGCCAACTGGATATTCCAGAAATATGGCGCATATTCACTCGTATTCACAGGGGAGAAAGACCCGAATGATGCGTTGGCCGAGTCGCTGCAAAGTATCTGGGATCCTGCCCGCGTACGTTCGCGCTCGGTGGAAGACCTGCGTTCGCTGCCTCTCAACGCAAAGGGGAAGTATCTGCTGTACAGTTTCCCCACCAAGAGGGCTGATGTGGTGGAATTTCTTGATGCCGTAAACGATGCCAAGACCAAGACTCCTGAGGCAGAGGTGACAGTCATAGGCCGTCCGAACTGGATTGTGTATGACGAGGCACTGGCCGAAAAATTCCATAATGCCGATGTCGAGATCCCTGCCCGTTTCTATATGAGCAAGAACGACCGTAATAATTCAGAGTTCAGTCTGCATTATCGTCAGCTGTTTGATGCGGCAGTCCCCAATACCTTCCCTGTGTATTCAGGTATCGGTTACGATACGGCACTGTATTTTCTCCAGGGACTTAACGAGAGCAAAGGCGACATAAACGCTATGGAACGTCCTTCCGGAATGGTTCAGAGTGAGTTCGATCTGGAGCGTCCCAGCAACTGGAGCGGTATCGTGAACCGCGCGGTGTTCATGGTAAGATTCACGCCATACGATTCAATAGAAAAAACAGTGGTGAAATGAAGAAGCATGTAATGATGCTGCTGATGGCAGTGCTGACGGCACTGCCGGGATTAGGGCAGACGCATTATGAGGCACAGATGTCGCTTGGCGTGCATGGCGGCATCAATCTGTCGCAGGTGATGTTTTCGCCGAGCATACGTCAGAAATTCCTGCCCGGTGCCAATGCCGGCATCAATTTCCGGTACACTGAGGAGAAACACTTCGGATTCATAATCGAGGCAAACTTCGAGCAGCGGGGATGGGCCGAGAATTACGATGATGCTCCATTCACATATTCCCGCACCATCAATTATGTGCAGATTCCTTTCTTGTCGCACATCTACTTCGGCCGCCGTCATAAGTTCTTCATTAACTTAGGACCGTCGGTAAGCTTCAAAGTCGGAGATTCCGTGAAGTCCAATTTCGATTACTCGGATGTAAGTTCAGTGCCGGATTTTCCGGTACATACTTCACAGCAATACGGATATCCCACCAAAGGCACCGTTGATTTCGGCATATCCGGCGGACTTGGCGGCGAACTGGGCATAACGAGTAAGCATTCAATCTACCTTGAGGCTCGGTATTACTTCGGCATAGCCAATGTATTGCCGGCCGGACGTACGGATCACTTCAAATCGTCCAATCCGATGGCTCTCTCCATATCACTGGGATATTGGTTCAGAATGAAATGACACGCATTAACTCGTAACAGGATATACCATAACGGACAAAAAAACGTTAATTATACAGCCGTCACTATGACCACTGACAAGGAACACGGTTAGAGAGACGGCATACCAATGAATACAGGAGCGTTGAAAACATTGATACATAGCAAACAACCCCAAGCCACAGTCATCAGCACGCCGGAGAAACTGAGAACCCGGGAGCGACAGGAAGAACCGGCCATCAAGGCACACAGGTCGTGGGTGTCGCGTAGCGTCAAACGTGGTTGTGACATGGTACTGTCGGCTTTGGCTTTGATTGCATTCTCTCCGGTATGCGCTATTTGCGCTTTGGCCGTGAAAATCCAGGACGGCGGTCCGGTCATTTTCAAACAGGAGCGTATAGGTCGTTACGGCAAGCCATTCTACATATATAAATTCCGCACCATGCGTGTCGACGCAGAAGCACTGGGTCCTCAGCTCAGTTGTTCCAACGGCGAGATAGACGCGCGTCTGACCAAGGTGGGACGATTCATACGCAATCACCATCTCGATGAAATCCCTCAGCTCTATAATATTCTGAAGGGTGACATGGCTTTCATAGGATACAGACCCGAGCGAAAATTCTTCATCGACCAGATAATGCGTCATGACAACCGGTACGAGTTGCTGTATCAGATACGTCCGGGAGCAACTTCGTACGCAACTTTATATAACGGTTATACCGATACGATGGAGAAGATGCTGAAGCGTCTGGAGTATGACCTGTACTATCTGGAGCATGGCTCTTTCATGTTTGACGTCAAGATTCTGATAAATACATTCTGCGCCATAGTATTCGGCAAAAAATTCTGACCTTATGTCTGACACAGCAAAGGAATTTAGTGAGGCAATATCCGTATGCCGCGATATATTCGGTAAGAAACTTCAGGATTACGGCACTTCATGGCGTGTGATGCGCCCCATGAGCCTGACCGACCAGATATATATCAAGGCACGCCGCATACGCTCGCTTGAGGAGAAAGGCGAGAGCAACGCCGCCGTACACGAAGGTATTGTCCCGGAGTTCATAGGCATTGTGAATTATTGCGCCATTGCGCTGATTCAGATGGAACTCGGCAGCGGCGATCCGATACCTGCCGAGGAGGCTCTGAAACTCTATGACAGGGAAATAGAACGCGCCACATCGCTGATGACGAATAAGAATCATGATTACGACGAGGCCTGGCGCAACATGCGTGTCAGCAGTTTTACCGACATCATCCTGCAGAAACTGATGCGCACCAAGGAGATAGAGGGACATGACGGCCGTACCATCATCAGCGAGGGTATCGACGCCAACTATATGGATATAATCAACTATGCAATCTTCGCCCTCATCAAGCTCAAAAAATAATACACGCAAACAGACTCTTATCGCGCTGGTGACATGGCTGTGCAGGATCGTCACCGGAGGGGTGTTCGTATTCTCAGGTTTCGTAAAGGGAATAGACCCCTGGGGTACTGTCTACAAGATGGACGAGTATCTTGTGGCTTTGGGTATACCCCTGTACGACAGTCTTATACTGGCCGGAGTGTTCGGTCTCTGCGCGCTTGAGTTTCTGATAGGCATATATCTGATATTCGGATGCTATCGAAAGTCGGCGCCGATATTGGCGTTACTGTTCATGGGCGTGATGCTGCCGCTGACGCTGTGGATAGCGATAGCCGATCCCGTGGCGGATTGCGGATGCTTCGGCGATGCGCTGGTGATATCCAATTGGGCCACTTTCTGGAAGAACGTGGCGATTGCGAGCCTCATAGTATGGCTTATTAAGTTCAACCGTCGGGTCCCGTGCATCATAACGCCGGCTTTCCAGTGGATGGCTTTCGTGGCCACGGTGCTGTATATGATCTGTATCTGCTGGTACGGATATAATATACAGCCTATGCTCGATTTCCGTCCATTCTCCGTCGGAACCGATCTTGGCGCCGAGGTAGAACAGAATGAAGAAAGCGACGACACGACGTTTCTGTTCACGTACACCAAGGATGGAGTCACAAAGGATTTCACGGCCGAGGAGGTGCCCGCCGATGATTCAGGCTGGACTTTCGTAAGCCGCAAGGAGATATTTCCCGACGGCAGAAAAAACAAGGAGACGGACCATGATTTCAGTGTGATGGACCGTGATGGCAACGAGGAAGTCACATCCGAAGCAATAGATAGCGAAGGGAAGGAGTTGCTGCTTCTGATACCGTCTCTGGACCGGATATCAGCATCCACCACCTATAAGATCAATATTCTGCATGACTGGGCCACGGCTAAGGGCATCCGTTTTGTAGCTATCGTCGCATCGCACACAGGCGACATATCAGAGTGGGAGGATATGAGCATGCCGGGTTATGAGATATATACCGCTGACGATACAGCCATAAAGGAACTGGCCCGCGGCAACCCGGCAGTAGTGTATCTCAACGATGGGGTCATCAAGTGGAAAACGAGTCTTTATTCCATCAACGAGGACGACTTTGCGGCCGGCGAAGCAGGAAATAACGTGAATGCAGAGGTGGACCAGCTGTCGTATGACGGCAAGCGTACTTTGATAAACTGGTCGATGATATACATGGCGGTGATGGTCATGCTGGTATGTATATCGTTCGTGCCGCGTCTTGCGCGCCTGTTCCGTCCGTTGGAGTATAAGGGCGACAGGCGTAAAAAGAAACATGCCGGAAAGGAACCTTCCGACATGTCCGATAAATCCTGACGCCGCCGCATCGGGCGTCGATAGGTCAATCAATAATACTTTTTCAGTTCCTCCTCCAATGTCGCGGCGGGAGTTACGCCTGAAGTGCGCCATTTCAGTTCGCCGTTCTTGAATATCATGAGCGTCGGTACCGAACGCACCTGATATACTCGTGACAGTTCCTCGTTCTTGTCGATATCTATCTTTATGACGCGGGCATTGTCACCAACATTCTTAGCGACATCCTCAAGCACGGGATGCATCATCTTGCAGGGACCGCACCATGTGGCATAGAAATCCACAAGCACAGGTTTGCCGGATGCGATAATCTCATTAAATTTTTCCATATTAATATCTGTCTTTGACTTCTTACAGAAATCCATTATCATCTATCATATATAACAACATTAGCTCGAATATGTTGTGGTAATGCTGATTCATACGGTTTGTGAATCTTTTTTTACGAATTGTTACCGGGATTTACGAATAGTAACACGTGGTTTGCTCCATTTTGATTAACTTTGGCACACAATAACTTATACATCATGAGCATCAGAAGCATCTTTTTCGAGACCTCCAATTCGCCCCGTGCCTGCCTTGGCTGGATCATAGTAATAGCCGAAGCGTCGGTGTGCATATTATTGGACTCAGCATCCTGCAATCTGAAGACGGATGGCCCGAGCATTCAACTGACACAGCAGGCCGTGATGACCCAACGATTCGACAAAGATACTATAAAACAGGTGTTGCCTGCAGGCGACAGTGTGCGTATATTGGCCATAGACCGGTCATCCTTCGGCCAGAAATGGCTGGTGCAGACACCTAAAGGGGAGCGCGGATGGATCGATGCCGCTTAGTTGCCTCAGATCCGTCAGGTCGTGACCAAAGGCAAATTCGAGGGCGATACCGTAGCAATCTGCGGAACCGGTAGCGGTGCGACATCAAAATATGTATTCAAGAATAAGGCAGGCGAAGAGGATGACCGTTCTACAAAAGATTTCGTGCCTGTTCTGAAGAACCGGGACGATTACGCATACAACAGCGACGGTGTGGCCGGGATATGCTCGCAAAAGAAGTTTGAAGCCAAAACCCTGGGTAAGAGCGTTGCTGAGGTAAACAAGACATTCGGCTCTCCGATACTGGTACGCGCCATGCCGCAGGGCCTTATGGCGAGTTATTCGTGGAAAGTATATGATCCGTCTACAGGAATCATGCAGCGACCTACGGTTACGTTCGGGGCGGACTCAATCGTATCTTCCGTCACATTCAGCGAATGGACGTCTCGTGCTGCTTCATGGCTAAAGCACGTTCCGTTGGCGTCAACCATAATCGACTGGCCTTTGACATCGACAGTGGTACGCGGATCCCGATACGATGCGATAACAGATCCTACCATGTCGGGATGGAAACGTATCGGCGTACTCTGCCTGATACCTATATGGCTTATAATCGTATTCCTATGGATGTTCATGACCCCGGCATTACCCGTACTGCTGATGGGCTGGCTGGTGAAGTTTCCGCCGGTGTTCGCTTTCCTGTCTGACAGGTGGCTGAAGCTGCTGATGGCCGCAGTGGGAGGTTTATGCGCATATATCTGGTGCGTGATGATGATGTCGTGGGGTATGTTCCCGTTCTGGTGCGTACTGATATGGTACATGACCTGGTATTGTTTCCTGCTTGCGTCCAGTCCGTTGTGCAGGCCTGCAAAGCTGCGTTGTCCCAAGTGCCACCGACTTTATACTATCGACTTCGATCACAGAGTCTTTGAATATGACGAGATCAAGAAAGGTAAGGATATAGTGTTCAATAGGTTGCTGGGTACACGCACCGATAAATGGAAGGCATGGACGGAGGTGACAACTATCACTACATACCGAGACGGCCACAAGACGGAAAAGATTACAAAGAAAGATGAGCATACTAAAGCCCGCGATTACAACGAGTATGAGTTTATTGATTATGAGGTGACCTACCGGCTGGACCATTATCGCAATTACTTCAAATGCAACCATTGCGACTATGTAGAGGAAAGTACCGATGCGGAATTCACTGAGCTGGACCGCAAGGTGGCGGGCACCCATACGGAAGAAGGGGCCGGGAACGTGTATCGGTTGGACTGATAGATTTCGCTGAAGCTCCATACTGAAACAAAAAAGGCTGAAACAAAAAGGCGACAAGCACACATGAATATTGAAACAAAAAAGGCGATATGCACACATGAATCGGTGCATATCGCCTTTTTGATGTATGATAAGGATGATCAGCGGCGGTCGCGCTTGTCAGCCTTCTTGGCATTTTTATCGGCATTGGCTATCTTCCTGCCTTCATTGTTGAACTTTCCGTTCTTCTGGAACTTGTGGTGCTTGAAGTTGCCTCGTGCGGGGTGCTTCGTGCCCTTGTTGATGTAGTTCTGCTCCAGGAACTGGGTGTACTGCTCGGGAGTCAGGATCTTCTTGATGTCGGCGAGCTGCTGACGCTTCAGGTCCTGTGCCTTGTTGCGCATGTCCTTCCTAAGGGAGTCGTTGCGCTGTTTGTTCTGCCTGTTGTCCTGACGCAGAGCCTGACGCTTGTCGCCATAATTCTTGCAGAGTGCCTGAAGCTGCTGCTTCTGGGTGTCCGTGAGGTTCAGTCCGTTGAAGCAGCTGAAGTTGTAGCACTGTACGGGACGGCCGCAATACTGACGGCCGCAGGGAACCTGAGTGCAATTTACCTGCGGGCAGCTGGTCTGTTGACAATTTGCCTGGGTGCAGTTTTCACGCTGGCAGTTTGCGGGTGCGCCACAAGGAGTGGCTGTCTGTGCGTATGCTGTTGCGATGCCGAATCCCAGCATACATGCAATTCCAATCATTGTTTTCTTCATATTTCCCATTTTTTTTCGTTTCGTAATTATAGACTGCGGATTATGCCAAAGGTTTAGGCCGCATTTAGCTAAATTATGTTAAGCGCGTTTTAAGAAGGTTTAATTTCAAAACATGCTCATTATATGGAAGTAGTGCTTATTGCGATTGGAAAGACCAATATAAAGTTTGTGGAGGAAGGCATCAAGGAGTATGAGGGACGGTTGCGACGTTACATGACGTTCCGCACGGAATGGCTCCGCGATATCAAGGGAGCGGGACAATTGGCGGAGCAACGCCAGAAAGAGCTGGAAGGAGAGGCGATACTTGCCAGGCTTCAGCCGTCGGACATGGTAATATTATTGGATGAGCGCGGCAAGGAATTCACCTCGCGCGAATTCGCGTTGTGGATGGAGAAGCAGATGGCTTCAGGCCGCAAGCGCATAGTGTTTGTGATCGGCGGCCCATACGGATTCAGCCAGGCCGTTTATGACAGAGCGGGCGGCAAGGTGTCGATGTCAAGAATGACCTTCAATCACGAGATGATCCGTCTGTTCTTCGTGGAGCAGATGTACAGGGCGATGACTATATTGCGGGGCGAACCGTACCACCATGATTAAGTAATAGGTCTGAGTGATAAGTTACTGTGAGGGTTGAGTTAAACCTGAAGTTTGTTTGTTATTCTAATATGTGATGTGAATAACATGGAATTATGATGAGAAGAATTCTGTTTGTAATAATATCCGTTATAGTGAGCCTGCAATGTCCGGCTGTGACTTTCCACAACGAGACGCTGCATTATGTAATCAGTTATAAGTGGGGACTGATACATAAGGATGCGGGGGACGCGACATTGTCGTTGCGTCAGCGCGGGCAGCATTACGAACTGATGCTGGCGGGCAAGACACGCCCCTGGGCCGACAAGATATATATGACCCGGGATACATTGCTGGGAACCATCAATAGGGCGGATCTTTCGCCTGTGTCATATACCAAGATCACGCATGAAAAGGATCATCATGACCGAACGGAGATATCGTATACCCGGTTTCGTGGCGTCACCAAGGGCGAAACCATCAAGTATAAGACCCGTAACGGCAAGACGACTGTTAAACGGCATAAGATAACTGGCACAGGTCCTGTGTTCGACATGCTTTCGATATTCTATTATCTTCGTACTCTGGATTATGACCGGTTGACCGAAAAGCATTATGTATATAAAGCCACTGTCTTTTCAGGCTCAAGATCGGAAACGGTGACTATCCGTTGCGAAGGACGTAAAAACATAAAGCTCCGCAACAAACAGACGCGCGAAGCTTTCCATATCAAGTTCAAGTTCACTACAGGCGGCGGCACGAAGTCGAGCGATGACATCGACGCCTGGATTTCGACAGACAGTCGGCACATTCCGCTATACCTGGTAGGCAAGCTGTCGGTAGGAGAGGTGAGAGCGTACTATGTTAATTAGATAGTAGATAATAGATCAAGATTATGGAATATAAAAGCGCGGATTCAGCCCATCCGCGCTTTTATATTCCATAATCAGTTATTTTTACCCGGTGAACTTACTCGTAACGCATAGAGACGATGTCCCAGTCGACAATATTCCACAGCTGTTTCAGATAGTCGGCGCGCCGGTTCTGATAGTCAAGATAATATGCGTGCTCCCAGACGTCGAACGTCATGATGGGACGCAGGCCTTCGGTCATGGGGTTGCCGGCGTTCGGTCCCTGAGTGATGTGAAGGTCTCCGTTTTTGTCGGCAGATAACCATACCCATCCGGAACCGAACAGGGTGGCGCCTTTCTCCTCGAACTGACGCTTGAACTCGTCGAACGATCCGAAGGTGGCGTCTATCTTCTCGCGAAGTCTGCCTGTGGGTTCTTTAAGGCCTTCGGGCGAGAACTGGAAGAAATAGAATATGTGGTTCCAGGCCTGCGAGGCATTGTTGAAGATCTTGCCGTCGCTCTTCACGATTATGTCTTCAAGAGACATGTTCTCGAATTCCGTTCCTTCTATCAGAGAGTTGAGAGTGTTGATATAGTTGCTCTCATGTTTGCCGTAGTGATAATCGATCGTATTACGAGATATGTACGGCTGCAGAGCGTCTACCGCGTATGGTAGACGTGGTTGACTGAATTTCATAATATCCTCTTAAGTTTAATCGATAAAAACATATTATTATAGGCCCATAAAACAAGGCGCCTCACTGAGAGAACAAGTGAGGCACCATATAGGTTCAATATTGCCAGGAATCAATCGAAAACGGAGTCCCAGTCCTTCCATACAGGCTGGTATCCGCCGGCGGCGATAGCCTCGATTACCTCGGCAGGGGTGCGTTCGTCCGACACCTCGAACTGCTCCAGTGCCTCGGGTGTGCTGCAATATCCCCCGGGTTCCGTCTTGCTTCCCGCACTGAGCGAAGTCACACCTAACGGGAAGATATGATTACGGTATTCGGGCGCCTCGCGAGTGGAGAATGAGATGTCCACGTCATGGTCAAAGATGCGGAACGCGCAGGTCAGCTTCACCAATTCGCGGTCGGAGATTATGCTCTTGGGCTGATAGCCGCTCTCCGACGGGCGCATACGCGGGAAATTGACCGAATAGCGCGAACGCCAGTACTTCTTCTGCAGATAGCGCAGATGCCGCGCCATCATCACCACGTCGGGCTGCCAGTCCTCAAGACCGAGCAATACGCCGAGACCAATCTTGTGCACTCCTGCGTCGCCCATGCGGTCATAACCGTTCAGACGCCATTCGTAGTGGCTTTTCATACCCCACGGATGATACTTCCTGTAGGATTCCCTGTGGTATGTCTCCTGAAAGCAGACCACGCCGTTCAGACCGGAGTGTGTCAGGCGCTCGTATTGCGACGAACGAAGCGGCATCACCTCTATGGTCATGTTGTGGAAATAGGGACGGCATACCTGAAGCACATTCTCCAGATAATCGACACCGCACTTCGACGGCCATTCGCCGGTGACGATCAGGATGTTCTCGAACGGACCGAGCTTCTTGATGGCCTTGCATTCGGCCTCCACCTGCTCCATGGTCAGGATGGTGCGGGGCATTTTATTGTCGAAGTTGAAACCGCAATACACGCACTTGTTGGTGCACGCATTGGTGACGTACATAGGGATATACAGCGACACTACGTTGCCGAAACGCTCACGGGTGAAATGACGGCTAAGCTGCGCCATTTCCTCCAGGTGCGCGTCGGCGGCGGGGGATATGAGGACAGCGAATTCCTCCGGTGTCAGCTGCTTCACATTACGCGCGGCCTTGGCCAGTACGCGTCGCACGTCGGCGTCCGTTGCCTCGCGAACCATGCGGAACGTATCCTCCCAGTCATAGTTGCCGATCACATCGGCGAATCCATGACCGAAAATGGCATCTGGCGTCGGGTCGCTCGGAGCCTTGAATGTATTGATTTCCTTATCTGTCGTTACTGACATTTTCAGTTGTTTATAATCCTTTTATTGTTCGCATTTGTCGGCGATGTCCTGCGAGATACGCATAGCGCAGAAGTTGGGACCGCACATGGTGCAGAAACGGTCGTTGGCATCGGGAGCCTCACGGCGCGACTGCAGGTAATATTCCTTGGCACGCTCCGGGTCGAGACTCAGGTTGAACTGGTCCTTCCAGCGGAAGTCGTAGCGGGCTTTGGAGAGGGCGTCATCGCGAACGGTGGCGCCGGGGAAACCCTTTGCGATGTCGGCGGCATGGGCGGCTATCTTGTAAGTCACCACGCCTTCGCGCACGTCAGACAGAGTGGGCAGCGACAGGTGCTCCTTGGGCGTCACATAGCATATCATGGCCGTTCCGAGTGCCGATATGATGGCGGCGCCAATCGCCGAGGTGATATGGTCGTATGCGGGAGCGATGTCGGTGGTAAGCGGGCCGAGAGTGTAGAAGGGGGCCTCGTGGCAGGACTTGATCTCGCGGTCCATGTTCTCGGGTATCTTCTGCATGGGCACGTGTCCGGGACCTTCTATCAGCACCTGAACATCGTGTTCCCAAGCCTTGGCACAAAGCTCGCCGAGCACATCCAGTTCCAGGAACTGTGCGCGGTCGTTGGCGTCGTGTATGGAACCCGGACGCATGCCGTCGCCGAGTGATACGGCTACATCGTACTTGTTCAGAATCTCGCAGATTTCGTCGAAGTGCTCGTACAGGAAGCTTTCCTGATTGTGCAGCACGCACCACTGGGTCATGATGGAACCGCCTCGGGATACGCAGCCGGTAAGACGCTCGCCCACCAGAGCTGCGTGTTCCTTAAGTACTCCGGCATGGATGGTGAAGTAGTCCACGCCCTGCTCGGCCTGCTCGATGAGGGTGTCGCGGTATATCTCCCATGTCAGTTTGCGGACATCGCCATTCACCTTCTCAAGAGCCTGATAGATAGGTACGGTGCCCATCGGTACGGGACAGTTGCGGATAATCCATTCGCGGGTCTCGTGGATATTGTCACCGGTGCTGAGATCCATCAGCGTGTCGCCGCCCCAATAGCAGCTCCATACGGCTTTGGCCACTTCCTCCTCGATGCCGGAGGAAAGGGCGGAGTTACCGATGTTTGTGTTGAGCTTGCAGCTGAACTTGCGACCGATTATCATAGGCTCGGCCTCGGGGTGGTTGATGTTGGAGGAGATCACGGCGCGGCCTGCGGCCACTTCCTGACGCACGAATTCAGGCGTTATATAGCTTTTGATGCCGCGAGCTTCGTTGTCAAGGTTCTCGCGGATAGCCACATACTCCATTTCGGGAGTGATGATGCCTTTGCGGGCATAGTGCATCTGTGTGACGCGATGTCCTTCCTTGGCACGGCGAGGCTTGTGGCTGACGGGGAAACGTATGGCGTCCAGGCTCCTGTCGTCACGGCGCATACGGCCGTACTCGCTGGTGATGTCGTCAAGTTCCTCGGTGTCGTTACGGTCGAGCACCCAATTTATGCGCTCGCGGGGAAGGCCCTTGTTGATGTCGGTCTTGATGTCCGGATCGGTGTAGGGACCCGATGTGTCGTAGACCGTGATATCCTCGTTGGGATATTCCACACGCTTGCCGTTCTCTATCTTTACTGTGGGGTACTGATGGATCTTGCGCATGCCCACGCGGATGTCGGGGCGTGATCCCTGTACATATATTTTCTCCGACTTAGGGTAGGAGGAGACGTCGATGTTTTCGATTTTCATAGAATGATATTAAGTAGTTTAAAAAGTTAATAAAGTTTAAAAGTTAAGATAATGGCATTGACATGAGTGCAAATATGGTAATCTCTTAACTTTATTAACTTATTTAACTTTATTAACTGCAATTATACTAAAATGCCGTTTAATCGTTGAAGAATGCGGTTAATGAGCTTGTCGCCTGAGCGTTTGACGATACAGCACCGAGGCCTGCCATAAATGCCTTTCGACCGGCGTGCACGGCCTCAGCGAATGCCTTAGCCATCATGACGGGGTCTCCGGAAACGGCAATCGCGGTGTTCACCAACACGGCATCTGCACCCATTTCCATGGCTTCGGCAGCGTGTGAGGGTGCGCCGAGTCCGGCATCTACCACTACGGGGAGCTGCGACTGTTCGATGATGATTTCCAGCAGGTCGCGTGTCACCAGGCCCTTGTTGGTGCCGATGGGAGCTGCGAGAGGCATCACGGCAGATGCTCCAGCCTCCTCGAGCAGTTTGCACAGCACAGGATCGGCCTGAATGTAGGGGAGCACCACGAATCCCTCCTTGGCCAGTTCGCGCGTAGCCTTCAGAGTCTCGATGGGATCCGGCATCAGATAGCGCGGATCGGGGTGTATTTCAAGCTTGATGAAGTTGGTCTGGAATATCTCGCGGCTCATCTGAGCGGCCAGTATGGCTTCGTCGGCGGTGCGTACGCCCGAAGTGTTGGGCAGCAGCTGAACGTACTCGCGGTTGATATGGGTCATCATCTCGTCCGTGGCCTCGTTCATCATGTTGACGCGCTTCATGGCCACTGTAATCATCTGAGAGCCTGAAGCCTTGACGGCCTCAAGCATAACGTCCGGCGACGAAAACTTGCCGGTTCCCACAAACAGACGCGACGTGAACTCGCGTCCCCCTATGGTCAATATATCATTATTCATTTCCAAATAATATCTTTCAATAATCATTTATTCAGTCGTAGATTGCAAAGATACTAAAATATCGGTAAATGACGAAATAAATATTGACAGCGTATGTCGGGGAATCGTCATGGTTACGCATGGTTACGCATATTCTGACTCCACCTATGTCAGAATAACAAAGCTATGCGATACACTAAAAATGCCATGCACCATGCCAGAACGGTATTGTACACCAATGAGAACAGACCGTATTTCCAACTGCCGGATTCTCGGATTATCGCGCTCATGGCGGCAATGCAGGGGAAATACAGCAGTACGAACACCATAAATGCCAATGCCGAAGCAGGTGTGAACGGCGTCTGACCGGTAATCGGCGACGGCGTGCAGAGCCGTTGACTCAAAGCCTCGGCATCATCATCGCCTACATACAGCACACCAAGCGTGGATACCACAACTTCCTTGGCGGCGATACCGGCTAACAGCGAGACGCACGATTTCCAACCCTGGTCCATCGGGCGCATCACCGGTTCGATAAACTTGCCGACATGACCCAGAATGGAGTGGCTTTGCTGATATTCGTTCAGTACGATGGCGTCTATCTGCTCCTGATTCATGGATTGAAGCGAAGCCGCCGGCATCTCGGTTTTGACCTGTGCTGTGAATTCCGCAGGGACATCCTCAGCCTTATATCGCGGGAAGTAGGAGAGCGCCCAGATTATGATGGACGCCACAAGAATAAGGCCTCCCATCTTCTTCAGATACTGCTCGGCCTTGGCCCACATATTGCGCATGGTGGCTTTGGCGGTAGGCATTCGGTAAGGGGGAAGCTCCATTACGAACGGAGTCTCGTCGGCCTTGAACCAGAACTTGCGCAATAGTTTGGCCGTGATTACAGCCACCGCAATGCCGAGCAGGTAAAGCCCGAAGAACACCCATGCCCCGTGATGCGGGAAGAAAGCCCCGACCAGCAGCACATATATCGGGATACGGGCCGAACAGCTCATGAAAGGATTGATGAGTATGGTGATAAGCCGGCTCGATTTGCTTTCGATGATGCGGGTGGACATGATGGCAGGTACGTTGCATCCGAAGCCCATCACCAATGGAATGAACGACTTGCCGTGCAATCCCATGCGGTGCATCAGCTTGTCCATGATGAACGCCACCCGCGCCATATATCCTGAATCCTCCATAAACGAGATGAAGGCATAGAGTATCAATATGTTGGGCAGGAACACTATGACTCCGCCTACACCGCCTATGACGCCGTCGAGCAGTAAATCCTTGAGCGGGCCTTCCTGCATGTATCTGCCTACCAATGACGATATCCATGATACCAGGCTCTCGATCCATTCCATGGGATAGGAGCCAAGTTCGAAAGTACACCAGAACATGAGCCACATAACCAGCAGGAAGATGGGGAATCCGAACAGTTTGTTGGTGACGAAGGCGTCGATAATCTTTGTGGCTTTCTCCTCGTGAGCCACATTGCCCTCCAGCGTTTCCTGCAGGGCTCCCTGCACGAAGCCATACTTCTCTGCTGACACGGCCTCGGTTATATCCTCGTTTGCATCTTTGTGAAGGGTGTCGTTGAGCTGTTCGCGCACCTTGACCCATGTGGGATAATCGGGGTTGGATTTCAGCGTGTTTTCGATTTCCGGGTCTCCCTCCAGAAACTTGATGGCTATGAAGCGGGGCGAGAAATGCTCGGTGACAGTATGGTCCTGTTTGAAATCGTGATTAAGTGTCTTGACCGCCGCTTCAATAGATGGTCCGAGAGGCACGTGAATGTGCCGCACGTCGGAATTTTTCATCTCATAGACGTCGATGACGGTGTCAAGCAGCTTTTCGACACCCCAGCCGGAGGACGCGATGGTAGGCACGATTGGCACGCCGAGCATCTTGCCAAGGGCCTCATAGTCCAGCCGGGCGTCCGAACGCTTCAGCTCGTCGTACATGTTCAGGTCAATCACCATCGAGCGGTTCATGTCTATCAGCTCTGTGGTGAGATACATGTTACGCTCCAGGTTGGAGGCCACCACCACGTTGACTATGACATCGGGCGTCTCCTCGCGCAGATAGCGCATCACATACAATTCCTCGGGTGAATATGCCGACAACGAATAGGTGCCCGGAAGGTCAACCACATTGAACACATATCCCTTGTAACGCATGGTGCCTTCCTTGGCACCGACCGTGACGCCTGCGTAGTTGCCAACATGTTCGTGGGCGCCGCTTACAAGATTGAACAGCGACGTCTTGCCGCAGTTGGGATTGCCTATCAGGGCGATGTTGATGATTTTGTCCTTGCGGGGAGTGGCAGGGGTGTCAGTGCCTTCATGTTCGGGCTTGTCTTCAGGCTGTTCCGTATTGTCGTCGTTGTCCCATTCGTCGACATCGCACACCTCAATCAGGTTTGCCTCCGCCCGGCGCAGAGACACCTCATAGTCCATCAACGAGAACTTGATGGGATCCTGCAACGGTGCGTTCAACACCATCGTGACCTTGCGGCCCTTGACAAACCCCATTTCCATGACGCGCTTGCGGAAGGCGCCATGACCCAGTATCTTGATTATTATTCCTGACTGGCCCGCACGAAGATCGGAAAGTTTCATCGCTTTCCTGCACGTCGGTGCCTCCTGTAACCTTGACTGTGAATCCATTGTAACCGCGTTCTTATGCAACCATAATGCGCATACAGCGCCTCAGGGCATTTTATCATGCAAAAATACCCAAAATTTCAACATTTGTCAAGGCAGGATGGTTTATTTACTCACTTTTGAGTATATGAACTCATGTCAGATTTTGCCGAAAATCGCTTTCAGACGCAAGGTGATTACGCCGAATATAGCCTCACCGAAGATGGATGAATTCATCTTGCTGGTGCCGAGACGGCGATTCACAAAGATGATAGGAACTTCCACAATCTTGAACTTGCGGCGGTATGCGCGGAATTTCATCTCTATCTGGAAAGCGTAACCCTTGAACTGGATCTTGTCGAGGTCAAGGGCCTCGAGGACGGTACGGCGGTAGCAGACGAATCCTGCCGTGGCGTCGCGCAGTTTCATGCGGGTTACGGTACGCACGTACATCGAGGCGAAATAAGACATCAGCACCCGTCCCATAGGCCAGTTCACGACGTTTACTCCCGATACATAACGGGAGCCGATAGCCATGTCGGCGCCACGGTCCTTGCATTCGTGATACAGCCGGGTAAGGTCATCGGGATTATGCGAGAAATCGGCATCCATTTCGATGACGTATTCATAGCCGCGTTTCAACGCCCACTTGAATCCGTGGATGTACGCTGTGCCGAGTCCCAGCTTCCCTTCGCGGGTCTCCATGAACACCCTGCCGGGATACTGCTGCATCTTGCTGCGCACGGCATCCTGCGTGCCGTCGGGCGACGCGTCGTCAATCACCAGCACGTTGAAGCCGTCAGGTTTATCCATGACAGCGTCGATGATGTTTGAGATATTCTCAATCTCGTTATACGTGGGTATAATTACAAGTACGTCACTCATTGCAGCAAATATTTGCGGATATTTGTTGCAAATTTAGAAAAAATTACGAAACAATCTGCTTCCGGTCGGCGTTTTTTTCCAAAATTGTAATAAAAATAGACTTTTGTGTAATATTACAGGGGAAGAAGGAACTTGCGGACCATCATCACAGGATGGTAAGACTCCTTGCTGCGCCGCAGAGACTCATCGCCGGCGTCGTCCTCGCGGTTGACATATCCGGCGCCACGTCGCTCGGCTTCCCGGGCCATAGCTGACGCCAAGGCCTGATATATTCCGCGATATGCGATGTTGCCCTTCTCGACATGTGCGAAGAACATATCGCCTATCACCTCGCCGTATGCGAATCCTATCAGTTCTCCGCCGATACGCACGGTGATGCCGAACAGGTTGTTTCTTCCCAATACCGGCAACATGTCGGTGCAGTGCGAGTTTTCGTAGCTGAACTGTGTGCTGTCCTCGTGCATTTTGCCGAACGTCTGCGCGAATATACAGATATCGGGGAAATCATCGGCTGTGATGGGGCTTATCTTAGCGTCCGGATAATGATTGCGGAAGAAGTTAAGGTGATTGCGCTTCTTCTCCATCTTTCGTCCCTCGAAGTGCGTGAACTGGCGTATGTCGTAGCAATAATCGTCCCAGTGTGGCATCCGGATGGCACAGGACGGAATGTCGGCATGTTGCGGTATGTCGAGCCATTCGGGACTGTACCCTATGATGGCCGCTTTCCGACCACCTGCATCGTCCCGGACGGTGCTCATGATGAGATCCGGATCCATGGGACCTGATGGCATATAGTAAATCAACAGGCCCGAGACCGGATCGAGACCTCGGATGAACAGCGTGTCATCCAAAATGGCGATATGATAATCATAGTAATCGCGCCACATCATCAATCCGGTCAGTGAATAATCACAGCTGGGAGACGGGTAACGGGAAAACAATGAGCATATCTCGTCGATATCCTCGAATTCGACAGGTCGGAACTCAGTTTCCACCCGGGGTATGCCAAATAACAGAGTGTTCATAGTAAAACCGTAATAACACTACAACACGCCGGGGTATTGCAAGGTTTAGGAGGTAGCCAATATCATTATTCGCGAGCCGTCGCGGGTGGTTGTGGCATAAAGCGTCATGTCTTCGCCCTCCTTAAGCCTGAATTTTTTACGAAGATCGGCGGCGCTCATAGGATAGCATGACGACACGATGCGACAGCGGCTGTCTTTCAGCGCTTTAAGCTGTTTTGCCGAAAGGATGGCTTTAACAGTACAAATTCGGCCGGGAAAGTCGGCATGAAGTGTTTCAGAAACAAAGAGGCCGGAATCTTTGGCCAGCGATTTGATGTCGGTATATCGGGCGCATATCTGAGAGGCGCACTGCAGCTTCCGCATTGCGGCGCCGGCCTCGTATAAGTATATGCCCGGGGCGATGGCTTCAGAGGTGGCGTAACTGATCGCCGCCTGGGTTGCGCCGCCGGCTATGAACCGGAAGCGGACTGCCGGAGCGCCGTCCGGGAAAGCCGGGGCGCCGTCAGCCAGGTCAATGGCCTGGATAAGAGGGGAGGACGGCAACTTCACTTCGCCTTCCGGCTCAGCGCTGAAAGAGAGAGGAGAAGACGACACGAGGGAAGCAGGGCCGGGGGACAGATGGATCAGCACTTCCTTCACTTCATTTTTGTAGGAGAGGATGATTATGGAGCGGACATTGCTGAAATCGCGGAGGGTCTGGGTAATGTCGAGCAGAGGGGAGGCCTTGATCAGTACATTGTCGGCGTGCGCCAGAAGCAAATCCTGATGCGACACGACATCGGGCAGGGAATCCTGCAAAAGGAAGCAGCGGTTGTTGCCGCTGTCGCGACGTGCCGGGTCAACGAATATCCAGTCGTAATGTTCCTCGCTTTGCTGTAGATGCAGGACCGAATCGCCTTTCACAACAGTCAGGTCATCGATGCCCAGAATGTCGGCGTTGTGTCTCAATGCTTCCACGCGCTTGGTCTCAAGTTCAAAGGCAGTAACACGATTACCGCGCATGGCTATGGTCATGGCATCGATGCCGAGTCCGGCTGTCATGTCAAGCACGCTCCGATTATGGCCTATGAGAAACGCATGGAAAAGGGCGACATTCTGGTTTGAGGCCTGTTCGGCCGACTGAGCCGTGCCGAAGCGGAATCCGGGATGATGCAGGAACCAAGGCAGCTTGCCGGCCGTCTTACGGCGCATCTCTATCTGCATACATGCGTCGTCCACGCTGAAGGGCATGGACTTGCCGTGATATTGAAGTCGCAACGCATTCACGTCGGAATGCGCGTGATCCATTATGAATTTCAGATACTCTTCCATAAGTCGGGATGCCATCAGATATGCAAAATTACATAAAAACCATAAAACCGCAAAAGAGTGTCGTGGCGACACTCTTTAGAGGTTCCCGTCCGGAGACAGGTATGGTAAACATTTAAAACTCGACTTACAGGTGGTTGAGTGGGGAAGGAGGATGTTTATCTGTAATCTTTCAGTTCCTCGCGCAATTTCTTGCGTGCTGCGAAGATACGGCTTTTGACCGTGCCGAGAGGCAGATTCATCTTTGCTGCGATTTCGTTATACTTGTATCCGGCCACGTACATATTGAACGGGATACGGTAATCGTCGGGGAAAGAGTTGAGAGCTACTGAAATTTCCTTCACTGCATAACTTCCTTCCGGAGTATTGATGCCCGAATCCTGGCTTATGTTGAGGTGGTATAAATCTTCAGTCTGATCAATCACCGTAGCCTTGCGAACGGTCTGGCGGTAATTGTTGATGAAGATGTTGCGCATTATGGTGAAGATCCAACCCTTGAAGTTGACGTTGTCGACATATTTGTCCTGGTTGTCAAGGGCTTTGAGGGTAGTATCCTGAAGCAGATCCTCAGCCTGCTGGCGGTTAGTGGTGAGCTGATATGCGAAATTCAGCAGATTGCTCTGGAGTCCTACTAATCTGTCTTGGAATGATAATTGGGTTTTCATTGCTTTGTCGTTTTAAATGTTTAACTATAAAACAACGCCGGAGTGCAAAAAGTTTCAGATTTATTTATATTTTTTGAAAGTAATTAGCAACGCATTGATATAATGGTATATAAATACCATATTTTTTTAATTGGCACTTTGCAGTCATAAACTGCCGGGTGCAGTATGGTGCCTGCGCTTTGTAATCCGCCCGTTTTTTGTTAATTTTGCGAATAAGATACGAGACCGTGAAGGTTTCGCAGCGGTATTATCAGATACTTTGAATATGAGATTTGACGAATTATTGACAAACGATTCCGTACTTGACGGTCTGTGGGACATGCATTTCGATGAATGTACGCCGATTCAGGAACATACCATACCCGCCGTGCTGGAGGGGCGCGACGTATTGGCCTGCGCCCAGACGGGCACGGGCAAGACGGCCGCCTATCTGCTGCCTGTGATCAACGAGCTGGCTGAAGGCGGTTTCCCGGAAAATGCCGTGAACTGCGTTGTGATGGCCCCCACGCGCGAACTGGCGCAACAGATTGACCGTCAGCTGCAAGGCTTCGCATACTTCATGCCGGTCAGCGGCATAGCCGTATACGGCGGAACCGACGGCGTGACTTACGACCAGCAGCGCAAGTCGCTTAAGGCCGGCGCCGACGTGGTTATTGCCACGCCTGGAAGATTGCTGGCACACCTCAGCATGGGGTATGTGGACCTGTCCAGGGTATCCTACTTCATCCTTGACGAGGCTGACCGGATGCTCGACATGGGTTTCTACGACGACATTATGCAGATTTACTCACATCTGCCCAAGGAGACGCAGGTGCTGATGTTTTCGGCTACCATGCCGCCGAAGATACAGCAGATGGCCAAGAAGATACTCAAGAATCCTGTCGAGATAAAATTGGCCGTCTCAAAGCCGGCCGAAAAGATACAGCAGTCTTCATATATCTGTTACGAGGCTCAGAAGATGCCTATCCTGAAAAAACTGTTCAAGGAGAATCCGCCCCAGCGGGTCATAATATTCTCCGGCTCGAAGCTGAAGGTCAAGACACTGGCGCGCGAGTTACGCCGTATGCCGTTCAAGGTGGCCGAGATGCACTCCGATCTGGACCAGACCGCGCGCGACAACGTTATGCTGGACTTCAAGGCCGGGAAAACTCAGGTGATAATAGCCACCGATATCCTGTCGCGAGGCATAGACATCGATGACATCGAGATGGTGATAAACTACGACGTGCCGCGTGATCCTGAAGACTATATCCATCGTATAGGGCGCACGGCACGTGCCGACCGCGACGGCCGGGCAGTGACGTTCGTATTGCCTGAGGAAGCCTTCAGACTCAAGCGAATAGAGAAACTGCTGGAGAAGGAAGTGCCGCGCGAGGAAGTTCCCGCCGAGTTCGGCGATGCGCCGGTGCTGCAGTCCAAGGATACTGCCAAAGGGGGAGGTCGCAATCACGGCCGCAAGGACCGTGGCAATTCCGGCAAACGCCGTCGTTCCGGCCGATCGCGCCGCCGCGGACCTAAGGCCGATGAGAGTTTAAAAAGTTGAAAGAGTGAAGAAAGTTAAGATAATGCTGTAGACTTTTGTAAAGCCAGGCATTACCTTAACTTTTTAAACTTTATAACCTTGCTAAACTTTAGCAGGTTGCCAACTCATCAAGCAGTGCGAAATCAAGTACTTCGGCAGCTGAGTCGACGTAATGGAATGTCATCCCCTCCAGATACTGAGAGGGGATTTCTTCTATATCCTTCTGATTCTGGCTGCACAGCATCACGTCCGTGATGCCCGCACGCTTGGCCGCCAGCATCTTCTCCTTGATGCCGCCTACCGGCAGCACTTTGCCGCGCAGGGTCAGCTCGCCCGTCATGGCAAGTTTCTGACGCACCTTGCGGTTGGTATAGGCCGAGGCGATGGATGTCAGCATCGTGATACCTGCCGACGGGCCGTCCTTGGGTATCGCTCCCTCGGGGACGTGTATGTGCAGCGCCTTGTTATCGAACACCTGCGGATCTATTCCGAAGCGGGTGCTGTTGGCCTTGAGATACTGCGTTGCCAAAATGGCTGATTCCTTCATCACGTCGCCGAGGTTGCCGGTAAGCGTCAGCTTCGCTTCCTTGGAAGGGGACACTGACGATTCGATGAAAAGTATGTCACCTCCGGACTGAGTCCAAGCCAGGCCGGTCACGACGCCTGCGATGTCGTTATTTTCGTATTTGTCGGGGAAGATGGTGCGCTTGCCCAGAAGTTCGCGAACTTCTGGGCCGCTGATGACGCGCGGATAGTCTTCGCCCATAACCTTGCGCCGGGCCAGTTTGCGCAACACCTCGGCAATCTTCTTTTCCAGCTGACGCACGCCGCTTTCGCGAGTATAGCATTCTATGATTTCGTGCAGGCCCTCGCGTGTGAATCTTATCTCCTTCCTGCCGAAGCCATGACGCTCCAGAGTGAGAGGCACTAAGTGACGGGTGGCAATCTCGATCTTCTCGTCCTCCACGTAGCCGCCTATCTCAATCACCTCCATACGGTCAAGCAACGGCGCCGAGATGGTTTCAAGCGAGTTGGCCGTGGCTATGAACAGTATCTTCGACAGGTCGTAGTCGTGGTCGATGTAATTGTCGTGGAAATGGCTGTTCTGCTCCGGGTCGAGCACTTCGAGCAAAGCCGTCTGGGGATCGCCCTTGTAGTCGGCACCGAGCTTGTCTATCTCGTCCAGCACCATCACCGGGTCGGATGTGCCGCATTTTTCCAAAGCCGATATGATACGGCCGCACATGGCACCCAGATAGGTACGACGGTGGCCACGTATCTCGGCCTCGTCATGCACGCCGCCGAGCGCGACGCGCACATATTTGCGACCCAATGCCTCGGCCACGGACTTGCCCAGCGAAGTCTTGCCGACACCGGGAGGGCCTACAAGACACAGGATGGGCGCCTTGGTGTCCTGGCGCAGCTTAAGCACCGCCATCTGCTCGATGATGCGGTCTTTTACCTTATCAAGCGCGTAATGGTCGCGGTTCAGTATACGTTCCACGTCCTTGAGGTCGAAATCGCTGCTGTCACAGTCAAGCCAGGGCAGGTTCAGGAACGTATCGAGGTATGAATACTGCATGGCGTATTCCGGCGAATTGGAAGCATAGCGCAGCAGTTTGCGCATCTCCTTGTCGAAGGCATCACGCGTCTCCTCGGTCCAGTTCTTGGCGTCGGCGCGCTGGCGAAGTTCCTCATCGTCATTTTCGTCAACCTCTATGTTCAGTTCGCGCTGTATGGTCTTGATCTGTGTGCGCAGGTAATCGGTCTTCTGGCGCTCGTTGAACTGTTCCATGGTGCGCATATTGATTTCCTCGCGAATCTTCAGCTTCTGGATATGCTCGGAGAACAAATGGAGAATCAGTTCCATACGCTTAGGCATATCCAATTCGGCCAATATACTAAGCTTTTCCTTGTAATCAAGCGGAGAATGGAACATCATGAACGAAATGCTGGCGAGCGAGCGGGAAGGCAGCGCGTCCAGACCGTTATGTATCTCGGTTCGTACGTGCTCAGGCAGGAATGACATAAGCTTTTCGAACGAAATGTCAAGCAGGTCGAGATACTGCTCGGCCAGAACTGGATTCGGGATGGGACGGTAATCGCATTCATGTACGGATACTCCCACGAAATCGGATATCCACGAGGTGGCGAACACCTCGCCCTGAAATCCACCCTTCAGAAGCGTGCGGCCATATTCCATGCCGTTGGCCTCCTTGGGAGCCTCAAAGTTGACAGGATAGGCTATAACACCCTTAGTGCCCTTGAATCGGCTTGCTATCAAATGGTCGTCCGGCATGTCGGCGCCGAATTCAGCCTCGGGTACCAGGAAAACGGGTTCGCCCTGTCGCATGGCCATCTGAATGGCCTCACGCTGATATTCCGACTGCAGCTCAAGCGGCATGTCGAAATAAGGTAGGCCCATCTGCTCGTCAAGCAACGGAATGACCAGAATGCTGGTGCATTTCATAGGCTCTTTGTTGGTAAAGGCTTCTGGTGAAAGGGGATGGCCCGACGCCATATCTTGTGCTATGATTGTCTCTTGCTTCTTGTTCATGATTGAAGAATCCGATTTGGGAATGCAAAATTACAAAAAATAATCGTTATTAAAGAGTATGGCCGGAATTATTCGGCTCTATACAATGGAATGAGAGGAGAAAAGAAAGGAATATTTCAGTTCAAACAATTTTCGTGCCACCATTACCGCAGCGCAATGCGCATCGGCGTAGACGGCGTACTGACGGGAGCCTGGTGCGACGTGACGGGGCATCGAATACTCGATGTCGGCACCGGATGCGGACTGATCGCCCTGATGTGCGCCCAGCGTAATCACGACGCATTGATAGACGCTGTGGAGATTGATGAAGCCTCGGTAGCTGAGGCGAGGGGAAATTTCCGGGAATCTCCCTGGAGCGACCGACTGAACGTGATGCAGTGCAGCTTTATGGATTATAATCCAGATGTGCGTTACGACCTGATAGTATCCAACCCGCCATACTTCAATTCGGGCGTAGATGCCGACGAATCGTCGCGTATGCGTGCACGCCATGAGGGAGAACTGTCGCCGGCACTAATTTTGCAGCACGGACGTGACTTGCTGACGCCAACGGGCCGCATAGCCATGATAGTGCCGTATCTACGGGCAGGGGAGATTATTGATGAGGCAGGCAATGTAGCGATGGCTCTGAGACGCCGCACCGACGTGAAGGGCAATCCGACAGCGCCTCACAAGCGTACGTTGCTGGAATTCTCGGTTGCGGACGCGTCGGCGGGGCCACAATGTGATAGACTGATTCTTGAGGAATCCATCGGAGTGCCGACAGCTGCCCATCGCGCCCTTTGCCATGATTTTTACCTGAAATTCTAATTTTTTCTAATATTTTGCAGAAATATTTGGAAATTGGCAGATAAATGATTAATTTTGTAGGCTATTCGCAAAATACACAAGGGGCTGACTGGCTTTGACAGCGTGTAGAAGCGGTAGGTAAGCATGCAGAGCTTTGATGACCAAGCTCTATAATAACAAGATCATCGACCTATAATTGGCGAAAATAACAACTACGCTCTCGCTGCGTAATCTGAAGAACAGTAGGATACCTTAATTCTCCTACCAGGTAGGAGAACGAGACATCACTCCATTGCCCCGTTCCGAGACGTTTGGATAAAGTGGTGCTAAGAAATTCGGAAATAGGAAGAGCGGAGTCCCGACGCGCTTCCGAGATTCAGGGACTAAGGTCCGGATTGGCCGTCGTGAGCCTGTCCGAACACGAAAACCAATTCACAGACTAAGCATGTAGAAAGCTTATTGATTCCACGTTTGGACGAGGGTTCAATCCCCTCCAGCTCCACAACCCGCACTGAAAATCAACCACTTGTAAACGAGTGGGGCAAAAAGTGGGGCAAAATCAATGGAAACGCTCAATTTGGGGCGTTTCTTTTTTGTTTTGTGGAAAAGAAAACAGGTGCGTTTCGGGTCAGCGGATTTTTCCGGTGGGTGGGGATGGTGTCAGGAGTATAGTGTTGCCAGTCTGAACATGAAGAATTTGATGTCTCCTACTCCGCGG
>ERZ791865.94-NODE-94-length-148682-cov-16.856547_pt1 | contig 148682 bp, 157 predicted proteins | sample MGYA00509942_ERZ791865 | MGnify/ENA primary metagenome ERZ791865 (study PRJEB30046, sample SAMN00792098) | human gut metagenome | study: EMG produced TPA metagenomics assembly of the A metagenome-wide association study of gut microbiota in type 2...
AATGGATTGAAAGAAGGACGTTTCCTGCTAGCAGGAAAAAGGCCTTATTGCAATCAATTCGAGGAGCACCGCGACAGTGACAGAAGCGAAGCTTCTGGAACGCCATCGTTACGAGTTGAGCGAAGTGTAACGTATTGTAATATGCGATGAGAATGGATTGAAAGAAGGACGTTTCCTGCTAGCAGGAAAAAGGCCTTATTGCAATCGATTCGAGGAGCACCGCGACAGTGACAGAAGCGGAAGCTTCTGGAACGACATCGTTACGAGTTGAGCGAAGTGTAACGTATTGTAATACGCGATGAGCGAAACACCTCTTCAGAAAGGAAGTCCTCTAAGTATGTCATATCAGGCCCTATACAGAAAGTGGCGTCCTGACACCTTTGAAGATGTTAAAGGTCAGGATCATATAGTTACAACATTAAAAAATCAGATATTGGCAGACAGAATAGGACACGCATACCTTTTCTGTGGTACCAGGGGAACTGGCAAGACGAGTGTTGCAAAGATATTTGCCAGGGCAGTTAACTGCGAACACCCGGTTAATGGAAGTCCATGTGGAGAATGTCCTGCGTGTAAGGCAATTGCAGCAGGAACGTCTATGAATGTAATAGAGATTGATGCGGCATCTAATAATGGTGTCGATAATATAAGAGAGATAAGAGAAGAAGTACAATACTCTCCAACAGAGGGGAAGTACAAAGTATATATAATAGATGAGGTTCATATGCTGTCTATAGGAGCGTTCAATGCACTGTTAAAGACACTTGAAGAACCACCTGCATATGTAATATTTATACTTGCAACGACAGAGGCGGCTAAGATACCAATAACTATTATGTCACGTTGTCAAAGATATGATTTCCACAGAATATCAATAGAGACAATAGCAGACAGACTTACTCAGCTTATGAAGGCAGAGAATATAAGCGTTGAGGATAGGGCAATAAGATATGTAGCCAAAGCGGCTGACGGTTCTATGCGAGATGCACTCAGTCTGTTAGACCAGTGCATAGCTTTTTATCTTGGCAAAGAACTTAAGTATGAAAATGTACTTGATGTGCTTGGAGCGGTTGATACAGAAGTGTTCAGCAAGATGTATAAGACAATAAAGACATCAGATGTTGCAGGCTGTATGAATCTTATGGAAGACATAATTATGCAGGGCAGGGATTTGTCTCAGTTTGTGACAGATTTTGTGTGGTATTTAAGAAATCTTCTGCTGATTAAGACAACAGATGATATAGATAAGATAGAAGATGTTATCGAGGTATCCAAGGATAATATCAAGGATATGATAGAAGATGCCAGGGATGTAGATGTTGACAGTATAATGCGTCATATAAGAGTTCTGTCAGAGCTTTCCAATGAGATGAAGTATGCAACGCAGAAGAGAGTTAAGGCAGAGGTTGCATTTATTAAGCTTATGAAGCCAGCCATGGAAAGTCCTAAGGATATGCGTGAGCTTGCAGGCAGGGTAAATGACCTTGAGAACCAGTTAAGTGAGGCTCTTAGGAAATTACAGTCAGGTGCATATATAACTAAGGATATGCTTGATAATATGTCATTACAGTCAGGTGGTTATGGCACTTTAGGCACAGGCAGCAGGACTGATACAGTGCAGGAAGAAAAGCCTGTGCTTAGAAGAAATTATGATGCAGTCACAGATGATATAAAGCAGATAGCAGGACAGTGGAGTCAGATAGTGGCTTCAATGGATGATGCATTGCTTATGAATTTGTTAAAGCAGGCTAATGTTACTGTAACAGAGGATGGTAATAGCCTTGAGATTATGGTAAAATCTATTAGTGGCTATAATGTGATAAGCAGGGAAGAAACAATCGCTAAGATAGAGGAGCTTATCGAAGAAAGAACAGGTATATCAGTGAGAGTGGTATGCACAAGAATTGATGAAGATGAGGATTTTAACAGGCGTTATATAGCATTAGAGGAGCTTGTTGGAATGGATATCGAAATAGATGATAAGGAGGAATTTATATAATGGCTAAAAGAGGTGGATTTCCAGGAGGAATGCCTGGCAATATGAACAATCTTATGAAGCAGGCACAGAGAATGCAAAGACAGATGGAGGAACAGCAGGCAGCTCTTGAGTCTAAAGAATTCACAGCTACAGCAGGTGGCGGAGTTGTTGAAGTTACTGTAACAGGTAAAAGAGAAGTGACTAAGGTTAAGATTGATCCAGAAGCAGTTGATCCAGATGATGTAGAAATGTTAGAGGATTTAATAGTTGCTGCAACTAACGAAGCGCTTCGTAAATGCGAAGAAGAATCACAGGCTTCTATGTCTAAGATAACAGGTGGTCTTTCAGGACTTGGAGGAGGCCTTTTCTAATGGACATATACAGCGGTCATATTAATAAGTTAATAGAGCAGTTGTCAAGATTACCAGGGGTTGGGGCTAAGAGTGCCCAGCGCCTGGCATTTCACATTATAAATATGCCTAAAGAAGAAGTTGAGGGCATAGCCAATGCAATGATTAGTGCTAAAGAGCATATACATTACTGTAAAGAATGTTATACTCTTACTGATGAGGAACTTTGTCCTATATGCAAAGATCCTAACAGAAATCACAAGCAGATTATGGTTGTTGAACAGACAAGGGATATGGCAGCATACGAAAAGACAGGAAAGTATGAGGGCGTGTATCATGTACTTCATGGAGCTATAAGTCCAATGCTTGGAATAGGTCCATCAGATATTAAGCTAGCAGAACTTATGAAGCGTCTTCAGAAAGATGTAGACGAGGTAATAATCGCTACGAACTCTAATCTTGAGGGAGAAACAACAGCTATGTATATAAGCAAGATGATAAAGCAGGCAGGCATAAAGGTTACAAGAATAGCCAGTGGAGTGCCTGTAGGCGGAGACCTTGAATATATAGATGAGGTTACACTCCTAAGAGCACTTGAAGGCAGGACAGAATTATAACCATTTAATATATGGAGTTGAAGTTCTGTATAATTGCAGCTTAATTAGGTGTATTGAAAAGATATAAAAGTTACATATTAATATTGAATAAATCGGACATATGCAGAATGGCATAATGATATGAAGAGGTATACATATGGCGGAGAATATGATTGGAGAGATAATAACAGAGCACAGGGAAAGAATGCTTAATCTTAAGAAATATTATCCTTTTTTCAGGCTTATTGATACTTCATTTTCCCAGTTTAAGGAGGGCAGATATGAAGCACTTGATATGGGATATATCGTGATGGCTGTTCTGCGTTTTTTTATCGAGGAAAATAATTTCAAGGAGAAAGAAGTTACATACAAGGAGTATCAGGAGTTCTTTAATAACATAATAAGGCACGATTTTGATATGAAGCTTACTGAGGAAGAAAGCAGGGAAGTGGCAGATTATGTCTTTGATAAGATGAAGAATGAGGGAAAGCCATTTGAGTATGCGTATTATGATCCTGTGGAGAAGAAGAAGAGAGTATCAAGGGTTAAGCTTATAGAAAGTACAATAAAAGATAATACTGTGTGGTACAGTATAAGTGCTGATGCGGTAGAGTTCTATCTTGATACGAAAGAGATTAAGGACGAAAGCCGTATAAGTGTGTCACAGCTTCTTTTGGAGAAAATGATTAATTCTAATAACTTTAAAGGCGGAGTAGAGGTTATAGAAAGAATTAATGAGGAAGTTGGAAGGCTTAAGATTAAGAAGAATGAAGTTATGGAAATGCTTTCAAAAGATGTGAAGGCAGGACTTGGACATTATGAGGATTTTGTCAATACAGGAATTAAATGGTTCGTTGATGAGGAGAAGCTTTTTAAGAAGAACAAGGAACTTATTGACAAGGCAATAGAAAGGCTTGAGAGTAATTCATCAGCGACAGAAAGCTATTACAGGACATTAAAAGAAATCCATTATCTTGAGGACCAGCTTAAAATAGCAATGAACAAGCACGCGGAACTTCTTCGTGACTGTACTGATATGCAGAATAAGACAGATGAGGCAGTAAAGAAAGCAAAGCTTTCAAGGCTTCGTCCACATATGGATTTCACAGCGGCACTCTCAGATATGATAAGGACAGATGATGCTTCGTTACTGTCATTTATAATAGAGCCGCTGTTAAAGCTTAATATAAAGAAGACATTTGACATAAAGACAATAGATGAAGCACTTCTTGTAAAGCCGGCAAGATATGATAAGAAGGAATATGTAACAGAGGACACACCAGAAGATATAGTATATGAAGATGAGATAGAAGATGAAAGAATAAGACATAATTACATCTTTATAATGAATAATCTTAAGGAGTGTATTAACAGAAAATGTATGAATAAATCGGACATTTTAACGCTTGGAGAATTCAATAATATAATGTCAGAAGCTTATGGAGAGGAAATTCTTAATAATGCTGATTATTATTCTTTCTTTGTTAATCTGTGCCAGAAGGACAGCTATGTTATCGGTGGAGATAATATGCAGTCAGAAACATTTCTTGATGACATATTAAAGGAGGGTTTTGAAGGAAGTGAGCCTGTACATATAATTATGGAAAAGGGAACAGATGAAATAATAGATTACACCAATGTGCAGGTAATGAATATTACATTCAGAAAAGAGGCAGACGATGGAAAATAGAAATCTTGAAAAAGCATTGGATATAGTATCGAAGCTTATAACAGGTGAAGAACTTACTGAGCGTGGTGACAATAGTTCTTTATATCAGGAATATAACAACAATGCAGAAATCTATGACATAGTACATATGTCACTTAAGAAGCTTAACCTTTCAATATATGAGTATAATAATGGACTATATGTCAGTGCAGGAGAGAACAACAGGGTGTTTGGCTATACGAATGAAGAACTGCGTAAAGAACTTGGCATTAAGGTGAATAAAGATTTATATATGGCATATTTTGTTATATACAATATTATAACAGAATTCTATACGGCATCATCTAATACGACTTATGTGGAGTTCGTAAAGGTTGAGGATATTGTTAAAAATGTTGATTATTCAGTGTCAGCAATTATTGATAAGAAGTTGGGAATGATTATTGATGACATAGAGGAGAACAGCTTTAAACAGATAGCTTTAAGCTGGGACGAGCTTCCGGTTATAACAGTTGAAGATACGGCAGATGTAAGAGCCGCAAGAAATTCTAAGACAGGTTTTGTGAAAATGGTACTTAACTTCTGTGTGTCACAGGGGCTTTTAATGGAAGCACAGTCAAGATATTATCCAACAGACAGATTTAAAGCACTTATCGAGAATTATTTTGATGAATATAAGGGACGTATGGCAGAGATTATGCAGTCTTTGATTTAACAGCTTAAGAATGTACTATGTAGTGCAGGAAAGAGGTAGATATGCCACAGATTAATAGAATAAGAGTTAATAATGTTAAATATAATTTTGGAACGCAGTTCTATGACGATTTTCTAATGCGTTTTAATTGCAAAAATACAATATATGACCTTGCTAATGGTGGTGGAAAGAGTCTTTTAATGCTTCTTCTTATGCAGAATATGATTCCTAATTGCACACTTGATGAGAAACAGCCTATAGAGAAGCTTTTCAGAAAAGGGAGTGACAACACCTGTATACACTCGCTTGTTGAGTGGAAGCTTGATAACAATGCAGTTAAAGATGGTTTCAGATATATGACAACAGGCTTTTGTGCAAGAAAGGCAAGAGATGCGAAGGATGAAGAAAATGTTACTGACGGCACAGATACATTAACACAGGCACAGGCTTCATCATCTGATAATACAAGTGTAGAATATTTCAATTACTGTATTTTCTATAGAAAGTTCGGGGAAAATGACATAAAGAACCTGCCGCTTGCTGTTAATGGTGAGAGGGTTACTTATAATGGCTTAAAGGCATATTTAAGAGAAGCGGAGAAGTCAGATTATAACATTAAAGTATACATTTTTGACAGAAAAGGTGACTATCAGAGCTTTATATCACGTTACGGAATATATGAAAGTGCGTGGGAGATAGTAAGAGGCATCAATAAGACAGAGGGACATGTAAGAACTTATTTTGAGACTAATTACAGGACAAGCAGAAAGGTCGTTGAGGATCTTCTTATAGAGGAGATTATACAGAAGTCTTACAATAACAGGCTTTCAGTTGATAATGATGACTCTATGATGGCAAAGACACTACTTGATATTAAGGATAAGCTTATAGAACTTTCCAAGAAGAACAGCCAGATTAATGATTATGATAACCAGATAGAAGCTTTAACATATTTTAAAGATTATATCGCCACATATAAGGAATTCTATTCCAATAAAAGAAATATTGAGAACAGGCTTGCCAATATGCTCTTATCAGTGATTAATGCTGAGGGCAGGAAAGAATCAGAGCTTTCGGGACATAATGAAAAAGAGCAGGAACTTTATAATGAACTTTCTGATAAGAAATACAAGATTGCAGTGGCTGATGTATTAAAGGAAAAGAAGTCATTAAGTGAGCTTGATAAGCTTGTTAAGGAAGCACTTTCAGATAGAAATAAGAAAGAGAATCAGATAAAGACTGCAAGGGAAAAGCTTATGCTTTTAGAGGCGGCTAATAATTACTGTGACTATATCAATTATAAGAGAGAGCTTGTTAAAGTTAATACTGAAATTGACAGCCGTATGATAGAGGACGAGGACATAGCGGCAGAATTAAACAGGCTTTCAGCTATATATAAGCAGTATTATGACAAGGCAGAAAAAGAACTTTCAGCTAAGACAGCTAAAGCAGCTATAGATGAGAAGAATTTAAGAGATGAACTTAAAAAGGCAGACGATAAACATCAGGAAGCAAAGAATAACTGTGCTGTTATACATGGGCAGGAAAGCACCGTAAAACAGCATATTGAAAAGGACGAGAAAGAGCTTAAAAGGCTTGCTGACGCTTATGGAATACTGATTGTTGATGATATTATATCCAAGATAGAGGAATTAAGGGTACAGCATAATGGTATTCTTAAGGCGGAGGCTCTTTTAGAGGAAAACATTAAAGAAACAACCAAGTCGGTATACAAGACAGAGGAAAAGATTAATATTGCTGAGTCTAATATTGCGATGTTAGATGAAAGAATTGACCAACTTCAATCACAGATTATAAGCAGGCAGGAGAATGAGAGCAAGCTTAAGGATTTGCAGAGAATATATGGAATTGGAGGAGCTGACAGATTAAAAGAAGGCATTTTCAAAGAATTCTTAAGAATGAATGACAAATATAATGAAGACAGCCAGAAGGCAGTTAAGCTTGGAAAACTTATAGAAGCAGTAAGTGCAGGTTCTTATTATATAGACAATCCTTCTTACAATAAGTTCAGGGAATATCTTAAATCAGTGTGCGGTGAAGCTGTAACAGAAGGTTATAAGTATCTTGAAAATGTAAGCGAACAGCAGAGAAAAGATATTGTTAAAAGAATACCATTTATCCAGTACAGCTTTGTAATTGACAGTGGTTTTGACAGGTTAAAGGAAGCGGAACTGGAAACTGAAACACAGGATAGTGCTGTATATCCGGTAATAAGTGCAGAGGCACTTAAAGATGAAAATGTTAATATAAACAGCGATAAAGTTATATTTGCATTTAATGACATAAGTTATCTTACAGACGATAAAAGACGTGATGTAAAGGTACGCATTTTAAGGGAAGAACTTGATAATCTTAACGATACCATAACAAAGCTTAATAGCAGAAAGCAGACAGTTCTTGAAGATTATGTGCTTTCGGTTAATGCTGGTGATACATCAGCGGAAAAGCTTGATGCACCTGAGGAGCTTCTTAAGAGAAAAAATGACATCAAAGAGAATATCGCTACATACAGAGCAGAGCTTGGACGATATAATGATAAGAAGTCACAGGATATGGCAGAACTTGAAAATGTCAGAAAGTCCAAGAAGTCTGTTGAATTAAACATAAGCAGATATGAAGAAATTGCAGTTGTAAATGAGAGGGTAACGGCGGGATATGTGACATTAAAACAGCTTACTGAAAAGCTTAAGGCTGCCGAAGCACAGATTATAGAATGTGCAGATTATCTTGATAAAATAAGAGAAGACTATATTAAGGCAGATGAGTATAAGACTAATGTTGATAATCAGTATTCAGAGCTTGTAAGCGTCTGGGAAAATACAGTGTCGCATTTTTACAATGAGGGCATTGATTATAATAATGATGGAGCGGATAAGATTAACCCTGACGAACTTACCGCTAAGATAACAGGTCTTAAAGACATTTTATCTAATAAGAATTCAGATGTTTCTGATAAGGAAAATCTTAGAAAGCACCTGAAAGCTTCTGTTGATAAATGTATTGAAGCTATTGAGTACAGAGGTCATACATTAGAAGAACTTAAGGGAATGTATGAGACTGGAACAATATCTGTAAGTGACAGGACAAAGCTTATGGGGCTTAATAATGAACTGCACGAGTATCAGAAAGAATATGATGAAGGAAGCAGGGAGACAGAAGCTAAAGAAGCACTTCTTAACAGACTTGAGGGAAGTATTGCACATGCTAAGAGTCAGATTGAAGAAAAATATGGAAGATATGAAGAATTTGAGTGTGACAATCCTGAAAAGTTCGCAGATGATATGTCTGTGGCAGTAGCAGAATTAGAGAAGAATATAGAAAAGTATGCACAGTTAAGAAAGCATATGTCAGATGAACTCAAAGAGATACAGCTTATAAGAAAAGACCTTGAAAGAATAACATATAATGCAGGAATTGATATTGAGAATTATGCAGAATTATCAGAATCGGACATTGAGATTAAAGATTTTGAAAGTGTTGCCAAAGAATACGAGCAGACAGCAAAAGAGTATTCATCTATATTAAAGCTTGAATACAAGAAAGCTGATGAGTTCAACAAATATAAAACAAAGCTAATAGATGAACTTAAGAACCATAATGGTGCTGAACTTGCCGTTGAGGTTAATGTATCGGTTGAGCTTCCTGTTAATGCCGCAAAGACAGAACAGCTTGTTAAATCAATAGAGGATACGAATTCATTTATTGAACTTGAGAAAGAGCGTGTTCACAAGGGAATAGAGGATATGGAACGTATCAAGGATAACTTTGAGAACAGATGTATACAGACCTGCTGTAATATAAAGACTGAGCTTGAAAGACTTCCAAAGCTTTCGCATATCAGAATGGACAATGAAGATATTGCAATAATCGGGCTTTATATTCCTTATGTTAGGGAAGAAATGTATAAGGACAGAATGTCAGCTTACATTGATGAGACAATTGTTGCAGCAGAAAGCTTTAAGGAGCAGGAAGAACGTTTCAGATATATAAGAAGCAGGCTTTCATGGAAACGGCTTTTCTCAGTAATTGTAACGGATATGAATTCAGTAAGAATTAATCTTTACAAGAGAGAGAGAATAAAAGACCAGAGCAGATATTTAAGATACGAGGAAGCTGTAGGCTCAACAGGACAGTCTCAGGGGATATATATACAGTTCCTTATAGCTATTATTAATTATATTTCCAATATGAACACAGTATCAGATGGACAGCCATTGGGTAAGACTATATTTATAGATAATCCATTTGGTGCGGCAAAGGATATATATATATGGGAGCCAATCTTTAAACTGCTTGCAGTAAATCATGTACAGCTCATTGTTCCTGCAAGAGGTGCAACACCAGCGATTACCTCAAGATTTGATGTTAATTATATACTTGGGCAGAAGATGGCAGACAAAAGACAGCAGACAGTTGTTGTTGACTATTATAGCAATGTTAAAGAGACTGAATTGGAATACACAAGAATGGACTATGAACAGGCAAGCTTTGATTTTATATAGCAGGTTTACAAGGATACTTTACTGTGATAAAATTAAACGTAATGTTTAAATTGGCATTAATATGCCGTATTATTGGAATTTGAGGGTCGATTCATTGACATAATGGAGGTCTTTAACGTGGATAAATATGAGTTTAATATAAAGTTAGAACAGATAAAGAAGCTTGCAGCTAAGAAAGAATATAAGCAGGCGGCAGAGATTGCAAAGCAGATGAACTGGAATAAAGTAAAAGACTGGTCTACGCTTGCAACGATAATTAATGTACAGGAAGCGGCAGGAGACTACGAAGAAGCAAGAGATATGGCAATTCTTGCATACAACCGTAACCTTGGAGGCAGAAAGCTTATATATAAGCTCACAGAATTCTTTATCAAAGTTGACGATTTTGAAAATGCTGAAGAATTATACAGGGAATACGCCAAATTATCAGCACACGATGTTAATAAGTATATCTTATATTACGACTTAAGAAGGGCACAGGATGCACCTGATACTGAGCTTGTTGATATACTTGAAAAGTATAAGGAAGCTGAGATTGACGAGAAATATATGTATGAGCTTGCCGAATTATATTACAAGACAGGAAGAAAAGAAGATTGTTCTAAGACCTGTGATAACCTTGTATTATGGTTTCAGGATGGCATATATGTAGAGAAAGCCGTAAAGCTTAAGGAAAAGATGGGTGTTACTATGACTAACACACAGAAGAAGATTTTAAGTGAGATTAACGCAAGAAAGTCTGATGAAGAAGCTAACAAAGAAAGATTATTTATGGAGCAGAAGGAGCTTGCACGTCTTAAAAAGGACGAAGTCGGAGATCTGCTTGATGAAGATGATAAAGCTGATTCAAACAAAGCAGCACTTTCTAACAAGGCTTCAGACAGTATGTATTCTAATGCGGATGATAAAGCTTTAAGATTTAACTCTGAAGCTGTTGCAGGTGAACAGCCAGCGGGGAATAATGATTATGCAGGAAATGACCGTTTAACAGGAAATGTTAATGTGGCGGGAAGTTCAGACGTAGCTGGTGTAAAAGATACATCTGGTTTATCAATGGATCTTGTCCAGAATGACCAGAGCAGTGCATTAAAAGAGTCAATTGTAAATGCTCTTAGAAGACAGGAAGCAGAAGGGAATTCTGCAGATGAGAGTGCTGCAAAGCTTGAAAAAGAGCAGGACAACAGAATATTAGATGAGAATGCAGATAAGAAGCTTAATGAGAATGTCAGCAAGGCTTCTATGTCATTAAAGGAGCTTATCGAGAACGCAAAAAGAAATATTGAGAACAGCTGTGATAAGATTACCAAGGAAGACGAAGAAGAAGCACGGGAGGCGGCAAGAAAGCGTATTGATGAGAAAGCTGATGCTATGGACATAGAGGTTAAAGTACCTAATTATAACCTTTATGATACTCATAATATTCAAGAAGAACTTGCTAAGAATATTAATGATATATTTAGTGATGAGGAGTCATTTAAGCCTCCATTTGAAAGAAAGACAGGAATGTCCGAAGCATTGAATGAGAGTCCGGCAAAGACAAGTGAGTCAAGAACTGATGGCACAGCAGATAGTAATGCAGGAAATGCTAATACTGTTTACGCAGATGATGAAGCAGAGAACATAGAAGATGAGCAGATTGAAGGACAGTTAAGCATAGCTGACTGGATGGAAACTGTAAGAGAAGAAAAGTATGGCAAGCAGGATACAAGAGAGTTCTCTAAGGTTGAGTTAGAGCGTATGCTTGATGAGAAAGATGAGAAGAGTGAAGCTTACGAGAAGATTGTTGCCATGAAGAAAGAAGAGGCTTTAAGAAAGGGAACAGAATTCAGCGAGAGGGAGGCTAAGAGATTAGCTGATGCAGAGGTTTTACTTGGTGCGGCTAAGAGAGATCTGGCTATGAGAACAGGAAAGGCTTCGTTTATATTAGATCAGACAATGACACAGGAGCTTGAGAAAGCCAGAGAAGCTTTAAAAGTGGCAGAAGATGTTAATAATAGCGAAGCAGTGAGCGGTAGCACAGTTGTTAATAACGGTGAAGCGGTGAGTGGTAATGTAATTGCCAATAATAGTGAACAGGCACAGGACGACAGCGAATGGCAAAGACCAGAAGTATCATATACTGTTAATGAAAAAGCCGCTGAACCTGAGAATGAAGAACTCACTCTTAACACAACACATTTTGAGCCAGTAACAGATGAGGTTCTTAACAATTATAACAACGTTAATAATTCAGAAGCAGAGTACAGCAGAGCCGCTGAGCCAGAGATTGCAGCTACAGATTTTGTTACGCCGGGTATGAATATGAAGTTCAATGTATCTTCAATGGATAATGAAGATGACAATGACAGGGTTTGGCATAATGATAAGAAATTATCCGGGGAGTTTGCTAAGATATTTAAAAAATACAGAGAGATGCCTGGACTTGAGGAGCAGCTTGTAGATTTATTCGAGTCACTTGATGAAGAGATGGCTATGACTAATTCTTCGTGTGGTAACATTCTTATATCAGGTAATTCAAGCTCTGATAAGACAGATCTTGCTAGAACAATTGTAAGAGCTATTAATTATGTATATCCTGACAGACCAAAGAAGATTGCCAAGACATCTGGCGAGAGTATTAACCAGAGAGGCATAACCAAAGCTATGGGCAAGCTTAAGGGTACAGCTCTTATCGTTGAAGGTGCAGGTACAATACAGCCTAAGAGGATTAATGAGATTATATCCTGTCTTAACGAAGATACAGATAGAATGGTTGTTATATTTGAAGATTCAGATGCAGAGATGAATGTGCTTGTGAACTTTAATCCGGATATGGTAAAGACATTTAACCATAGAATTACATTAAAGCAGTACACAGTTAATGAACTTGTTGATATGGCAAAGCGTTTTGCAAGAAAGAGACAGTATGAGGTTGATGATGATGCACTTCTTGAACTGTATTTAAAGATTGACAAGCTTCATAGTGTTAATGATAATATCAAGCTTGATGATATTAAAGAGATTATCAACAGGGCAATTGCCAACTCTGAAAAGAGAGCGTCAAGAAAGTTCTTTGGTGGACTTAAGAAGAAGCGTAGTGAACGAGGAGATGTTATATTCCTTACAGAAGCAGATTTTAAAGATTGATAATAAAATATAACTTATAGTGTGCATATGCACAAGAATGGAGGATACTTATGAATATTGAAGAAATGTCAGTAAACGCAATCAGGGTTTTATCCGCTGATGCGATACAGAAAGCTAATTCAGGACATCCTGGATTACCACTTGGAACAGCACCTGTTGCTTATGAATTATTTGCAAAACATATGAATTATAATCCACACAATCCAGACTGGGTTAACAGAGATAGATTTGTGTTATCAGGTGGACACGGCTCAATGCTTCTTTATTCATTATTCCATTTATTTGGAATAGGTAATCTTTCACTTGAAGAAGTTAAGAATTTCAGACAGTTTGGTTCACTCACACCGGGTCATCCGGAATATGGACATACTGTAGGTGTTGAGGCTACAACAGGCCCATTAGGACAGGGTATGGCAATGGCAGTTGGTATGGCAATGGCAGAGGCACATCTTTCATCAGTATTTAACAAGGAAGGCTTTCCGGTTGTAGACCATTATACTTATGTACTTGGTGGAGATGGATGTATGATGGAAGGTATTTCATCAGAGTGTTTCTCACTTGCTGGTACACTAGGACTTTCGAAGCTTATTGTATTCTATGATTCAAACAATATATCTATTGAGGGAAGCACAGATATAGCATTTACAGAAGATGTAGTTACAAGATTTAAGGCATTTGGTTTCCAGACAATAGAAGTTGAGGACGGCAACGACCTTGAAGCAATCGGCAAGGCAATAGAGGAAGCTAAGGCTGATAAGACAAGACCATCTCTTATTAAGGTTAATACACTTATTGGTTATGGCTGTCCAGCTAAGCAGGGCAAGGCAAGTGCACACGGAGAACCTCTTGGCGTTGATAATGTGGCTGCACTTAAGGAAAATATTAACTGGCCTTGCAAGGGTGATTTTGAAGTTCCTAAGGAAGTATATGACCATTACAAGGAACTTGCTGATAATATGGCAAAGGCAGAGGATAAATGGAATGAACTTTTTGCTGCATATGTGGAGAAGTATCCAGAAATGAAAGAATTATGGGATAATTACTTTGATGGATATGATATGTCCGATTTATTCAATTCTGATGAATACTGGGCAAAAGGTGATAAGCCAGAAGCTACAAGAAGCACAAGCGGAACTATTCTTAATATGATTAAAAAGGCAATGCCTAACTTAATAGGTGGGTCAGCAGATCTTGCACCATCTAATAAGACTAATATGAAGGATGCGGGTGATTTCTCTAAGGATAATTATGCTGGAACTAATCTTCATTTTGGTGTAAGAGAGCAGGCTATGGCGGCAATCGGTAATGGACTTGCACTTCACGGCGGTTTAAAAGCATTTGTTGCAACATTCTTCGTGTTCAGTGATTATGTTAAGCCAATGGCAAGACTTTCAGCACTTATGAAGCTTCCACTTACTTATGTATTCACACACGACAGCATTGGTGTAGGAGAAGATGGACCAACACATGAACCAATTGAACAGCTTGCGGCTTTCCGTTCACTTCCTGATTTCACAGTATTCAGACCTTGTGACAGAACAGAAACAGCAGCAGCCTGGATGTATGCAGTAGAGAATGAATGTGGTCCAACAGGACTTGTGCTTACAAGACAGAATCTTCCACAGATGGAGGGCTCATCAAAGGATGCACTTAAGGGTGGCTATGTAATTGCTGAGTCAGAAAAGGCAGTTCCAGATGCTATTATCATAGCAAGCGGTTCAGAAGTAAGCCTTGCGGTTAATGCCAAGGAAGAACTTAAGAAATCAGGCATTGATGTAAGAGTTGTAAGTATGCCAAGTATGGAGCTTTTCGATAAGCAGTCAGCAGAATATAAGGAAAGTGTACTTCCAAATGCTGTTAGAAAGAGAGTTGCAGTAGAAGCACTTTCAGACTTTGGCTGGTACAAGTATGTAGGTCTTGACGGCAAGGTTATCGCTATGGAAGGCTTTGGCGCTTCAGGTCCAGCAGCTACATTGTTTGAGCATTTTGGATTTACAGTTGATAATGTTGTTAAGACTGTTAAAGAAGTTGTTAATGCTTAATGTTTAATGGGATTAGGTGTTGATGGTTAGAGATTAATAATTAGATAAATAATATAATTGAGCTTTCAATAGATTTCCTTGTAATTAGGAGAATATTGGAGGCTCTTTTGTTTTGCAGGATATTGTTTATAAAGAGAGGAATTAAGTGGAGTATAATTATATTTATGTATTATAGTAAATATGTATTCGAAAATTATTGATTATGTTATGTCTTATATGAGGTAAAAGTATTATATAAAATATGTAAGAAATTATATGTATTAGTACAATAATATGTGAATAAATACATAAAAAATACAATAAATTATCATATATTTACTTGAAATAATAAAGACAAGGGTATATACTATTGATATAAAGATTGTTAGAGAATTAACAATCCATTCGAATCACTTATTAATGTTTTTATTTATAGGAGGTATTGGGTTATGGTACGTTTTACATTACCAAGAGATTTATATCATGGTAAAGGAGCTCTTGAAGCACTTAAGACTCTTAAAGGAAAGAAGGCTATCATCTGTGTTGGTGGTGGCTCAATGAAGCGTTTCGGATTTCTTCAGAGAGCAGAAGATTATCTTAAGGAAGCTGGAATGGAAGTTAAGTTATTCGAGGGTATCGAATCAGACCCTTCAGTTGATACAGTTATGAAGGGTGCAAAGGTTATGGAAGAATATCAGCCAGACTGGATAGTAGCTATTGGTGGTGGTTCTCCTATCGATGCAGCCAAGGCTATGTGGATTAAATATGAATATCCAGATACAACATTTGAGGATATGTGCAAGGTATTCGGCTTACCAAAGCTTCGTACGAAAGCTCATTTCTGTGCAGTCTCATCTACATCAGGTACAGCTACAGAAGTTACAGCATTCTCAGTTATAACAGATTATGAGAAAGGTATTAAATATCCATTAGCTGACTTTGAGATTACACCAGATGTAGCTATTGTTGATCCAGAGCTTGCAGAGACAATGCCTAAGAAGCTTGTAGCACATACAGGTATGGATGCTATGACACACGCCATTGAGGCATATGTATCTACAGCTAACTGCGATTATACAGATGCACTTGCACTTCATGCTATGAAGATGATTAAGGACGATCTTGTTGGTTCATATAACGAAGATATGGAAAAGAGAGATGCAATGCACAATGCACAGTGTCTTGCAGGTATGGCATTCTCTAACGCATTACTTGGTATCGTTCATTCAATGGCACATAAGACTGGTGCAGCATTTGAAGGCGGACATATTATCCACGGTGCAGCTAATGCTATGTATCTTCCAAAGGTTATCAAGTACAATTCTAAGGATGAGACAGCAGCTAAGCGTTATGCATACATAGCTGACTTCTTAGGATTAGGCGGTGATACAACAGAAGCTAAGATTGATAACTTAATCGCAATGCTTCGTAAGATGAATGATGAGCTTAATATTCCACAGTGCATTAAGAACTATGGCGAAGGTGGTCTTCCAGCAGAACAGGGAATTGTTCCAGAAGATGAATTCCTTGCTAAGCTCCCAGAAGTAGCAGCTAATGCAATCAGCGATGCTTGTACAGGTTCTAACCCACGTCAGCCAAGTCAGGAAGAGATGGAGAAGCTCCTTAAGTGCTGCTACTATGATACAGAAGTAGATTTCTAATATTGTCAGTTTAATTTTCTTATTTTCATAATATTTAGGACAGAGTGGTGCATTATGTACCGCTCTGTTTTTTGTTAAAATATAAGTATAAAAATTCAAAAGGATGCAACAATTTATCTTAAAATGTTGCATCCTTTGAATATTTGTTCTACTCAATTACATTATTTATATCATCATATAATAATAATACTTTATAGCGAATACTAATAAAATTTATATTTGGGTAATGATAGATATGTTATAAATTAACACTCAGAAACACCGAGTCTTTATCATCTTGTATAATACCAAGATATCTTTTAGTTATTTCATAAGAAGAAGCGTAATAATAATGTATAGCATATGGCTGGTATATATCAGCTAGAATAATCAAAACAAGTATAAATCCCGGTTCATACAACCCATGTGAGTATGAGCTGGGATTTTTATTATAACATAAGCTTTGTGTTGTTCTTTAACGCATCAGAAGTTTCGAAGAAACTTCTGAGTGACTACGAAGTAGTCATATTATAGTGTCATTCGCCGTTTGTAAGTAACTTGTCAGCATCTTTCGTTCTTTCTTGCGCTAATTTTATTAAAATGCCTAAAAGTATCAAAAGTATATTGCAAAAATAATATATATGTGTGACATAATAAATAAAAGATATTATTGATAATATAAAATTAGCTATGTATTTTAATAATATGGACACAGAGAGTAAGTTTTAAAGATACAGAGGTGGATATGGAGATTAATAGAAGATTTAAAGACACGTTATTTAGAAAAGTATTTAATAACAAAAAAGATTTGCTCAGTTTGTATAATGCATTGAAAGATGGACGTTCAGACAAGCTTGTTAAATTAACAGATAAGAAAGAACTGGAAAGACTATATAAAGAATACGATATGTAGCAAAATATAAATATATCGGGCATAGTTACACGCCTATTATCCAGATTACGCAGAGGCCGGGATAACAGGCTTATTATTCGCAAATGTGTATACAATAATAATCAATTCACAAACAATTCAAACAATTTAATATAACACGCAAAAGTAAAATATAATTTAAAAATAAATTAAAAATAATCAAAAAAAGAGTTGACAAAATCATAAGTGAGTGTTAATATACAATTACAAACAAACAAGACCTTAAACATATTAATAAATCGATATAACAACATATATTAATTATATTAAAGAAGACAAGTTCAGCAGACAATATATTAATACATAGAATATATCGATACCATTCATTAAGAATGTTAATATAGATTATAAGGAATTGAGAAAGGCAGGTATAATCCAATGGAAATATAACACATACCAAGCATTATTAATAATTATATTCATTGTAGAATAGATAATTAGGTAAAGTAATGATTTGGAGGAAGAACAATTGAATAACTTAAAGTAACGGTTACTATATTACATAGAGATAATATAGTAACCGTTTTTATATGTATTTTATATGTGTTGCTTTATTTATCATATACCTTTATTTTAATAATATTTGTACTATCAGCCATTACTGAGTATTCTAATTAACTAAAAATATATAAAATAAAAAAAGGAACTGCACACTGATATTCAGTGAAACAGTTCCATATCTCATTTGTTTAATAATTATTTTGTATATCTTTCATTATATTCTTTAACTCTCTTCTGTATTCTGTCAACAGGATTAAGAAGGTCGCTGATTGAAGAGTCGTGGTTAAGTGTATCGATAAGGAGAGCCATATACTTGCTCATATCTACATTGATATACCAAGGCTTAGAAAGAAGTTCATCTGGCTGGTATACAAGATTAGTAGTAAGAATCTTATCAATGATACCTTTTTCGTAAGCTTCATCAAACTTATCGAAACCATTAGTGAAAAGACCGAATGTAGTAGCACAGAATACTCTGCTTGCACCTCTCTTCTTTAACTCAGAAGCAACATCAATCATACTTTCACCAGATGAAATCATATCGTCAATAATAATAACGTCCTTGCCTTCTACATTAGTACCAAGGAATTCGTGTGCAACGATAGGATTACGTCCGTTGACAATCTTAGTATAATCTCTTCTCTTATAGAACATACCCATATCAAGACCAAGTACATTGGCAAAGTATACAGCACGTCCCATACCACCCTCATCAGGGCTGATAACCATCATATGTTCGCTGTCGATGTGAAGGTCGTCAACACCAAGTAAAAGATACTTGATGAACTGATAAGTACAAGATACTGATTCAAATCCCTTAAGAGGAATTGAATTGTGTACTCTAGGGTCATGTGCATCAAATGTGATAATATTTTCAACGCCCATGGCTGTAAGTTCCTGAAGCATAAGTGCACAATCAAGAGATTCTCTTCCTGATCTTTTGTGCTGTCTGCTTTCATAAAGGAAAGGCATAATAACATTAATTCTTCTTGCCTTTCCACCTGCAGCTGCGATTACTCTCTTAAGGTCTGCATAGTGATCATCAGGTGACATATGGTTAGTTGTACCACAGAGTGAATATTCAATGCTGTAGTTGCATACGTCAACCATAATATATAAATCGTAGCCACGTATAGAATCGTTAAGGACACCCTTACCTTCTCCTGAACCGAATCTAGGTGTGCTTGCACTTACAACATAGCTGTCTCTTTTGTATCCGCTAAAAGCAAGATTAGACTGATTCTCATGTTCTCTTTGTTCTCTCCATTGTACAAGGTAATCATCAACCTTTTCGCCCATTTTAGAACAGCTCTTTAATGGTACTATTCCTAATGTTCCGTATGGAATTGTTGCAGTATGACGTTCGTCTCGTGGCATTGTATTGTCCTCCATTGTATATGATTATAAATATATTGGGATATGGGTATTATCACCCACGAATGTATGCGGAGTGCTTTGCATTACCGCATATATATTAATTCGGTTATAGAAGTAATATAAGCATTTACAACTAACTGAATAAACATACATAGTTAAATATAATCTTAATTACATTATAAGTCAATCACTTTAGCATAATTAAAATGATTAAAATGACTTCTACAACTGAAATATAATTAATGATATGAATTATCAATTCTTAAGCATCTTGGTTCGTTTAAGGTAACGTATATCAGTTCCAAATAATCTTAGAATTGTATATGAGCTTATTATTCTTGAGAATATTCTTTCTGAGTAGAAATCCTCAATCTGTGAAATTGTAAAATTTGATGATATTATCACACTTTTATTGCGGAGAAGCCTCTCATTAATTACATAAAAAAGTTTGGAATTAGTGTAAGAGTTGCTGCTTTCCGTACCAAGATCATCAATTATTAACAGGTCACATTCAAGAAAGTAATTAACATCTATACTGTTATCAAGGTTACGTCTGAAATCGCTGTTCTCAAAGCATTTAAAGAACTCAGTTGCAGTCAGGTATATCACACTGTGGTAAGTGTCTAATAATTCCTTAGCGATACAGTTGGCAAGAAATGTCTTTCCAACGCCGGTCTCGCCTGTTAATAACAAGTTAGAGAAACTATTATCAAAGGTCTGTACAAAAGACTGGCATACATCAAGAACTTTGTGCATATTATTGTAAGGTGTGAGCCCTGTGACAGGATCGACCTGTTTCTTATCGTACCATTCAAATGAAAATGTAGAGAAATTCTCACTTGAAGTTATGTTCTTAAGGTTAGAGTCTTCATATATAAGGTCAATAGCCTTTTTCTTAAAACAAGAACAACGTGAACCATTAACATAACCGGTATCGTGGCATACCGGACATGTATAGATATCATCAAGATAATCTTTTGGTTTGCCGATTGAGGCGAGTAATTCAGCTTTTCTGGCAATCAGCTTTTTGAGCTTTAAGTTATATTCATCTAAATCCGTGTCAGATGAATCAGAAACAATACGCCTTGAAGCTTCTTTCATAGAAAGCGTGATTATCTCATTCTCAATTAAACTATATTCAGGACATTTATTAACGACTTCGTTATAGCGTTCAGTCTGTAATGCCTGATTATGTGAGCGTATATCGTCATATACACGCATAACTGAGGCATATTGGGTATTGGTAAGCGGCATAGTTTAAACCTTTCTAGTTATTGTTGCTAAGTAGTGAATTGTACCAGTCATCAGACTTCTTGTCTCTTTGCTGGAAATTGTTAAAACGGTTGTTAGCCGGCTTTGAAGAAGCTGTCTGTTTAGGCTTTATATTGTTGCCAGCGGCATATGCGGCATCGGCTTTTTTAACATCTTCTAATGAGCTTACATTGGAATTCTTCCAGTTAGCAAGTATGGTGTCGGCATATTCAAAGCTTGGCTGGTGTATAGCTTTGATTGTCCTGTTGCAGGCCTCAATTATCATATCGGTATCAAAGCAGTAAGTGTCAGCCCATTTGGCAATCATAGCCTTTTCGTGCTGTGCAGGTTCTCTGTTAGATAGGCCAAATGCTTTCATAATCTGGTATACATAATCTGTGTGGTTAGAAGTCTCCTCTTTAGCTTCGGCGATTGTATGTATATTCTTGGAAGCCCACGAAAGAGCGACTTTTTCAATGTAGTTAATGCTTTTTTTGTTGTGTTCTACACAATATTCAAAAAGATATTCAATAAGGTCAGTTGAAAGCTTCAATCCATCGTAGAAATATACAATGGAATTGGTTTCCTTAGTGGAAAGTGGACGTCCCATATACTGCTCAATAACGAACAGAAGCATTGAAAAGTTGTCATTAGCAAGAAAACCGTTAAGCTGTTCCTTTGAATAGGATACTTTTGAAGGCTCTGCTGTGTATATAACCTCGGTCTGTTTAATATCAGGCTTGGCAGCTCTCACAGTTTCAGTCTGGTATGAAGAAGTACTATTAACTGAAGCACTTTCAGCAGCTATTGGGTCAGCCATAGCATTAGCAGCTTGCCCAGTGTGCTTAATATCACGAAGTACAATGTTGGACAGGCCGTTGCCGGGACCATTAAAGGAAAGTGATATAACATCAAGGCTGTCCCAGTAACGCAGAGCTCTCATAATATCAGCTTCTGTCTGGTTAAATGTATCAGCAAGCAGGGAAATGCTTATGTTATTGCTTCGTAACGACATAAGGTGCAGAAGATAAAGGTAAACTTTTACAAATTCACCATTAGCACCAGGAACATACTCGCTGATAAAAATATTAGAAACGGATGTGTATCCTTCACTTGATTCTGTTGATAAAATTAAACTACTCATATATCTATGTTAATAAGTCTGTAAAGGCAGACTTACCCTCCTTGTTCCCGCTTATTTGTGTTCATTATAGCATAGTGGATAATAAATGAAAAGCAAGCTAAAAGCAGGTGGTTATCAATGTGGATAATGTGGATAATGTGGATAACTCGTGGATAGAATTAAGAAAAGTCAGTAAATTGCTGTATTTTTAACAATGTGATTTTTCACAAAAAAATCCACATTCTTAAACCGTGGATAACGGGATAAAAATGTGGATAATGTGGATAACTTTGTTGACAAAATATAAAAATGTGTAAAAAATGGCTATTTTAGAAGTTCTTCGCCAATTTTATATACATCTCCGGCCCCCATAGTTATCAACAGGTCGCCGTTGATACAATTATTTAATAAAAATTTTTCGATGTCCTCAAAAGATTCGTAATAGTAGCAATCTTTGCCTTCTGCTTTAATAAGTTCCATAAGGTCAGCAGAACTTATGCCAAGATTATCTGTTTCTCTTGCAGGATATATTTTGGCGAGCACAATATTATCAGCAAGGCTTAATGCTTTAGCAAATTCTGGCATCAAAGCTTTGGTTCTTGAATAAGTATGTGGCTGGAATACGCACCATATTTTATTATGTGGATAATTCTTAGCTGAATTAAGGGTAGCTGTTATCTCATCAGGGTGGTGTGCATAATCATCAATTACGGTGACACCATTGAATTCGCCTTTCTTTTCAAATCTTCGGTTAGTACCTGTGAAATGCTTAAGACCGGCCTTGATATTGTCTATGCTTATGCCAAGCTTAAAGGCTGCAGCTACAGCTGAAAGTGAATTGTATACATTGTGAAGACCAGGAACTGATAATTCAATTGTTCCACTATCTTCATTATTAATAAGAAGAGTATATGAACAGCAGCCATATTTGTCGTAAGTGATATTTGTTGCACTATACATACTCTTTTCAGGGTCAGAACCAAATGTTATGACTTCACAGTCAGTATCCTTATAAAAATATTCATAATTGTCTATGTCTGAGTTGATGATAAGTGTTCCGTCAGATGGAAGCTTTTCAGTAAAAAGCTTGAATGAATGACGTATATCATCAAGGTCTTTGAAAAAATCAAGGTGGTCAGCTTTGACATTAAGTATAATATTGATAGTAGGGTTAAATGATAAGAAGCTGTTAGTGTATTCGCAGGCTTCTGTAACGAAAAGGTCAGAACGTCCAACTCTTATATTACCGCCTATGCTGTTAAGTATGCCTCCTACCGAGATTGTAGGGTCAGCATCAGCAGCAAGAAGAATTTCAGTAATCATAGAAGTTGTAGTAGTCTTACCGTGAGTACCAGCTACATTTACTGCGGTATGGTAATTCTTCATAATCTGTCCGAGAAGCTCAGCTCTTGTCAGTGTTGGGATACCAGCATCAACAGCAGCTTTAAGTTCAGGATTATCAGGGTGGATTGCGGCTGTGTATACAACAAGGTCAATGTCACCTGTGATATTGTCAGCAGACTGTGGATAAGAGATTATACATCCGTCCTGCTGTAATTCAGTTGTTAAATCTGATATATGTGCATCAGAACCGGATACGGTAAAATGACGATCAAGAAGAATCTTTGCAAGACCGCTCATGCTTATTCCGCCGATTCCGATAAAATGTACATGTATTGGAGTATTAAAATCAATTGTAAACATAGGAATTTCCTTTCTTAAACTAATTCAAGTAAGATTATATGCCTAAAAGCTTTTTTTTTCAAATTGTTTTGTTGTTAAGTACATAAAAAATACTGATTAAGAAATTGTACGAAAAATTATCAAAAAAATGCAAAATTATTTTTACTTAATGGAAAATATGTGATATAATTTATACAACTTAAGATAGTAAAATAAACATCAGAGGTGGTAGCATGATTAAAAAAGAAATGATAGCAATGCTGTTAGCTGGTGGACAGGGTAGCAGACTCGGTGTTCTGACGGCTAAGGTTGCGAAACCAGCAGTAGCATTTGGTGGTAAGTACAGAATAATAGACTTTCCATTAAGCAACTGTATTAACTCAGGAATTGATACTGTAGGTGTCCTTACACAGTATCGTCCCCTTCGTCTTAATTCCCATATCGGAATAGGTATTCCTTGGGATCTGGACCGCAATGTAGGTGGTGTAACAGTTCTTCCTCCATATGAGAAGAGTACCAATAGTGAATGGTATACAGGAACTGCTAATGCTATCTACCAGAATCTTGAATATATGGAACAGTACAATCCAGAGTATGTTCTTATATTATCTGGCGACCATATTTACAAGATGGATTATAAGATAATGTTAGATTATCACAAGGCTAATAATGCCGATATTACAATTGCAGCTATGCCTGTTCCAATTGAGGAAGCAAGCAGATTTGGTATAGTTGTTACCGATTCAGACAACAGAATAACAGAATTTGAAGAAAAGCCAGCTAATCCTAAGAGCAATCTTGCTTCAATGGGTATCTACATATTTAAGTGGAGTGTATTAAAGGACGCACTTATTAAGCTTAAGGATCAGCAGGAATGTGATTTTGGTAAGCATGTAATTCCGTATTGCTTCAATAATAATAAGAGGATATTTGCATACGAATATAACAGTTATTGGAAGGATGTAGGAACATTAAGCTCATATTGGGAAGCTAATATGGAACTTATAGATATTATTCCTGTATTTAATCTTTATGAAGAATTCTGGAAGATATATACAAGAACAGATACAATTCCACCACAGTATATTGCGGATAATACATTTATAGAGAAGAGTATTATTGGTGATGGAACAGAAGTATATGGAAGAATATATAATTCAGTAATAGGTTCTGGTGTTACTATCGAAGAAGGTGCCGTAGTCAGAGATTCAATTATTATGAATAATTCTGTTATTGGTAAGAATACAATCGTTAATAAGTCAATAATTGCAGAGGAAGTTGTTATAGGTGACAACGTAGAGCTTGGTGTAGGAGAAGAAGTACCTAATGTTAAACTTCCTAAGATATATAATTCTGGACTTGTAACAATTGGTGAGTGTTCAGTTGTTCCTGATGGAGTTAAGGTTGGAAAGAACACAGCTATATCAGGTGTTACAACTGTTGAAGATTATCCAGATGGATTGTTGCCAAGCGGAGGAATTATTATTAAGGCAGGTGAAGTTGAATGAAAGCAATAGGTATAGTATTAGCAGGTGGTAATAACAGAATGATGCGCGAATTGACTAATAAGAGAGCTATTGCTTCAATGCCTGTTGCAGGAAGCTACAGAGCAATAGATTTCGCACTTAGTAATATGTCGAATTCGCATATCCAGAAGGTTGCAGTAATAACACAGTATAATGCACGCTCACTTAATGAGCATTTAAGCTCATCTAAATGGTGGGATTTTGGTAGAAAACAGGGTGGACTTTATGTGTTCACACCTACTATCACTGCTGAGAGCAGCAGCTGGTACAGAGGAACAGCAGATTCATTGTATCAGAATATAGATTTCTTAAAGTCAAGCCACGAGCCATATGTTGTAATAGCCTCTGGTGATGGAATATATAAGCTTGATTATAACAAGATTCTTCAATATCATATTGAGAAGAAGGCAGATGTTACAGTTGTCGTAAAGAAGCTTGATAACAGAGCAGATATTGGAAGATACGGAGTTGTTGCACTTACAGACGAGGGACGTATAACAGATATTGATGAGAAGCCGTTAGAGACTAATCTTTCAACAGTATCAACAGGTATCTATGTTGTAAGAAGAAGGCTTCTTATTGAACTTCTTGAGAAAGCTGCTGAAGAAGACAGATACGATTTTGTAAGGGATATTCTTGTAAGATACAGAAATATCAAGAAGATATATGGCTATATGCTTGATACATACTGGAATAATATATCATCAGTAGATTCGTATTATAAGACTAATATGGACTTCTTAAAGAGAGATGTAAGAGATTACTTCTTCAAGCAGTATCCGGATATATATTCTAAGGTTGAGGATCTGCCACCAGCTAAGTATAATTATGGGGCAAATGTTTCTAACAGCCTTGTATCCTGTGGCTGTATCGTTAATGGTACAGTGGAGAATTCAGTGCTGTTCAAGAAGATATATATTGGTAATAACGCAGTTGTTAAGAATTCAATAATTATGAATAATGCTTATATAGGTGATAATGCTTATATTGAGAACTGCATAGTTGAAAGCAACAGCACTATAAAAGCTAACTCAAGATATGTTGGCGAGAATGGTGTTAAGATAGTTATTGAGGACAGCCCATCATATTATTAATGCCATTTTGATATTAAATAATTAATAAAAGCCTCCGGTGTATATAACACTGGAGGCTTTGTTAGTTATTTTTATGTGCCGGGAATGCACACTCGCACTATATTCCTTTATTACCCTTTGCTTTGCGGAATTGTGTTGGCGATAAGTGGTTGAGGTGTTTGAAGGCATCACCAAAATAGTTGCTGTTATCATAACCGCATTCAAGTGCAATCTCTGTTATGCTCATATCCGTTTCTAAAAGAAGTTGCTCAGAATGGTTAATTCTTATTGTATTGAGGTATTCCTTAAATCCAAATCCGTTAACAGCTTTAAACTTTTTAGAAAAATAAGATGGGTTCAGATGAAGCATATCAGCTATTTCATCAAGTGTAATATCTTTATTATAATTAAGCATAATATAATTCATAGCCTTTTGTACGGATACATCTGCGATGGATACAGTATCAACAAGGCTTGCAGGGGAAGCAGGCTTGTTATCACAGTACCGGCAGAGCAGTATTAACAGATTTTGCAGGTAATTCTTGTATACACAGGGTGAAAGAGCATTACTGTTCTGTCTTTCGTTAATCAGAACACTGAATATAGATAGGAATTCGTGCCTGTGATTATCCGGTATTGAGAAGAAGTGCATATAAAATGTATCTTTAAACTGTTCAAAGCCTAGTATGTCGATAAGGTCGCTTATATAATCGTCAGTGAATTCTATATAAAGGCGTTCGTGATAAGCGTTATTAAGATAAGTGGTCTTATGAAGCACGTTATCAGGAATAAACAATATTGTGCCAGCTTCCATACGGTATGTATTATCGTGTATAAACATATTGCACGAGCCATTCATAAGATAATAAAGCTCATAATATGAATGTGAATGGGCAGAGTGCATAGCATAGGCTGAATTATAAATCTGCTGTGATATTTCAAATCTTGAAGCCATAGAATACCTCTTTCGGTGTTGGGTGTGCTATAGGTAAAAAAGTTATTTTGCTAAGGAATAATAGCTTTTATATTTTTAGTATCTGCATTATATGATGTTGGGGTCAAAAGCCCCCACCTATGAGCAAGCTTATGCGGGTTTAGACCCTTTGACTCTGGTATCATTATATAATAATATTACACACGATTAGCTGTAATGTAAATGAATTTATAATTATATATTAATGACAGATTATTAGTGTATACATGTACATTGTGTATATACAATTAGCTTAAAAAGTGTTATTATAAATAAAGCTATAAGTGATTTTAATGTTAAATGATTATAATAGTGAATAACTTTAAAAGAGTAATGAGGAGGTACGCATATGGGTACAGTGGTAAGACTTGAAGATTATTGCAAGTCATTCAAAAGTGCTGAGGTATTAAAGAATATTAACCTGACACTAGAGAGCGGGAAAGTTATAGGACTTAAAGGTAAGAATGGTTCAGGTAAGACAATGCTTATGAGGGCTATAAGCGGGCTTATACTTCCAACATCAGGAAAGGTATACATTAACGATAAGGAGCTTGGCAGGCAGATTTCATTCCCGCCAAGTATAGGGATTTTAATTGAGAATCCTTCATTTATAAGCAATTATACAGGTTTTAAGAACCTAAAGATACTTGCATCTATCCAGAACCGTATTAGTGATGATGAGATAAGAGATGCTATAAGAAAGGTCGGACTTGACCCGGACGATAAGAGAACATTTAAGAAATATTCATTAGGAATGAAGCAGAGATTAGGAATTGCGGCGGCTATAATGGAACGCCCTGATATAGTTATTCTTGATGAGCCTATCAATGCACTTGATGAGGCAGGAGCAGGACTTATAAAGGGACTTTTAGATGAGCTTAAAGCCAATGGTTCACTTATAATAATTGCGTGCCACGACACAGAAGAACTTAACTATCTTTCAGATGAGATATACGAAATCTATGACGGCGAAATCACAGGTCATATAGAACACCCAGACGAAAAAGTATCTTAATGAAATAACTGCCATCAGTCTACTAACCTGATGGCAGTTTATTTTTCCAGCACACCTGATAATACACCCAATAATATATTCAATAATACATTGAATAACCTCCCCAAAATCTGTACAATATAAAATAATTATAAATCCCCACCAAAGGAAGGAACAAAATATGTATATAATAGCAGGATTAGGCAACCCAGGAGCACAATACGCAGGAACAAGACACAATGTTGGTTTCGCCTGCATAGATGAACTTGCCGACCAATATAATATAAGTGTAGACACATCTAAACATAAAGGCCTTATAGGAAAAGGTGTTATAGAAGGACAGAAAGTAATTCTTGTAAAGCCTATGACTTATATGAATAATTCAGGCGAGTGTATAAGAGAAGTTATGGATTATTACAAGGCAGATATAGATGATTTAATTGTTATATTTGATGATATAAGCCTTGAACCGGGAAGGTTAAGACTCCGTCCAAAGGGAAGTGCAGGCGGACACAATGGAATTAAGAGCATAATTGCACACCTTGGAAGTGACCAGTTTAAGAGAGTTAAATTCGGAGTTGGGGATAAGCCAAAGGGCTGGGATCTTGCTGACTGGGTTCTTGGAAGATTTCCGGAGGAACTTTATCCAGCTTTAAGAGAGGGAACTAAGAGAGCCTGTGAGGCAGTAGAGTGCATAATGACAGAAGGTATTGAAAGTGGAATGAATAAATTCAATGGATAAGGAGCAGATATTTTGAACACATTTTTTGACCCTGTAAATAATACGGCGGCAGTTGAACAATTAAATAAAGAGCTTGGCAAAGACGGCGGAAGAACTGTGCTTATAAGCGGCTGTATTGATACACAGAAGGTGCACATATCAAGTGCAATAGCATCAGGATATAAGTATATGCTTATTGTTACAAGTGATGAAGCAAAAGCAAGAAAAATGTGTGATGATGCTTCATTTTTTAATAAAGAAGCAATATACTATCCAGCCAAGGATGCCATATTCTATAGTGCGGACGTACACGGCAACCAGATTACAGGCGAGAGATTAAGATGTATAAGCCGTATAATCAACCATAGCAGTACGGGCGAGGGAGTGCTTACAGTTGTTACAACTATGGACGGAATTGCAGACAGGCTCATACCTGTCGAAAGATTTAAGGAGGCAGTTATAACCCTTGATTATTCCAGCGAAATAGAACCAGAGAAGCTGGCAAAGAAGCTGGTGGCTATGGGCTTTGTGCGTACTGGAATGGTGGAGGACAAGGGACAGTTTGCAATACGTGGTGGAATTATAGATATTTTCTCATACACAGATGAAGCACCGGTTAGAATTGAGCTGTGGGATACGGAAGTTGATTCTATAAGAATGTTCGATGTTGAGAGCCAGAGGTCGATTGAAAGGCTCCAAAGCTACAGCATTTTCCCGGCTACTGAATATATATTTACAGAAGATGAGTTAAAAAATGGTCTGTACAATATTAAGAAAGAGTGCGACAGGCAGCTAGAGTGTTTTGATTATGGTAAGAGAAAGCGTACAAAGGAGCAGATTGAGGCCGGTAATAATCTTAACAAGCTTGTTGCAGATGTCGAGCGTACCGGTAATTATGAGAAGTTCACAGATACAATTGTGGCAGATACAGTTGGACTGGCAGAGTATTTTCCAGAGGAGAATACTCTTGTTGTGTTAGACGAGCCTAACAGGCTGAAAGAATGTAATGAGCTGACATTGTATGAATACAACGAGAGTATGAAGAACCGTCTTGCTGCAGGTTATGTGCTTCCAAGCCAGACTAATAAGGTCAAGGCTATGAATGAGATTATCAGTGATTTAAGGAATAATAAGAAGCTTATATTAACGACACTTGATTATAAGCCTGAGGGCTTTGAGATAGATTATTCTATGTACATCACGGCAAGAAGCATAAGCTCATATAATAACAGTTTTGAGTATCTGGCTAAGGATTTGGAAAAGTACAAGAAAAATGGATATACAACAATACTTGTATGCAGTTCAAGAACGAGGGCATTAAGAATAGTTGATGATCTGGGAAAGCTTGGAATTGCCAGCTTTTACAGCGAGGATTTTAATAAGGATTACGGAAGCGGGCTTATTATAGTGACATATGGGAGCCTGCATAAAGGCTTTGAGTATCCTGTTCTTTCATTTGTTGTTATTGCAGAGAATGATATATTCAGTGCAAGAAAGATGAAGAAGCTTAAGAAGAAAAAGCACGATGGAAAGAACATTGCCAGCTTTAACGAACTTAATATAGGTGATTATGTTGTGCACGAGAGCCACGGACTTGGTGTATACAAGGGAATAGAAAAGATACAGGTAGAAGGTGTTGAGAAGGATTATATTAAGATTGCGTATGCGAATAACGGCAATCTATATGTGCTTGCAACACAGCTTGACCGTCTGCAGAAGTACGCTAATCAGGATACGGAGAAAAAGCCTAAGCTTAACAGTCTTGGTGGTGTTGAGTGGAAGAAGACAAAAGCCAAGGTTACAGGGGCAGTTGAGGAAGTGGCTAAAGAGCTTGTAAGGCTTTATGCGATAAGGCAGAAGGTTGAGGGTTACAGATTTTCACAGGATACTGTATGGCAGAAGGAATTTGAGGAAATGTTTCCTTATGAGGAGACAGATGACCAGCTTAATGCCATTGAGGATACCAAGAAGGATATGGAAAGCGGCAGGGTTATGGACAGACTTATATGCGGCGATGTCGGCTATGGAAAGACAGAAGTTGCAATACGAGCTGCATTTAAGGCTGTTCAGGACGGCAAGCAGGTGGCTTACCTTGTTCCTACAACGGTGCTTGCAAGCCAGCATTTTTCAACATTTGAGGAGAGAATGAAAGGCTTTCCTGTTAATGTCGGTCAGTTGTCAAGCTTCAGGACAAGTGCACAGAATAAAAAGACGATTGAAGGGCTTAAGAATGGCACGATAGATGTTGTTATAGGAACGCACCGTGTATTGTCAAAGGATGTGCAGTTTAAGGATCTGGGACTGCTTATTATTGATGAGGAACAGCGTTTTGGTGTTGCACATAAAGAAAAGATTAAAGAATTAAAGAACAACATAGACGTTCTTACATTAAGTGCAACTCCTATTCCAAGAACACTTCATATGAGCCTTGTCGGTATTAGGGATATGAGTGTTCTTGAAGAGCCGCCGGTGGACAGACATCCGATACAGACATTTGTTACAGAACATAATGATGAGATGATAAGAGAGGCGGTTACAAGAGAACTTGCACGAAATGGACAGGTGTATTATGTATACAACAAGGTAAGGGACATTGAGGAACGTGCTGAGTATATACAAAATCTTGTTCCTGATGCGGTTGTTGCGTATGCACATGGACAGATGGATAAGCGTATGCTTGAAAAGATTATGTATGAGTTCGTCAATGGAGAGATAGATGTTCTTGTATCTACGACAATTATAGAAACAGGTATGGATATACCTAACTGTAACACTATGATTATAGAAAATGCTGACCAGTTCGGGCTTTCCCAGCTTTACCAGTTAAGGGGAAGAGTTGGACGAAGTACAAGAACGTCATATGCTTTTCTTATGTACAAAAGGGATAAGATGATATCCGAGGTTGCAGAGAAGAGATTAAGTGCTATAAAGGAATTCTCTGACCTTGGTTCGGGATTTAAGATTGCTATGAAAGACCTTGAGATAAGAGGTGCAGGAAATGTGCTTGGAAAGAGCCAGCACGGGCATATGGCGGCAGTAGGTTATGACTTGTATTGTAAAATGCTTAATCAGGCAGTCAATAACTTAAAGGGCATAAAGAACGAATACAGTTTTGAAACTACTGTTGATCTGGAAGTTGATGCATATATTCCAGCTTCATATATTAAGAGCGAATACCAGAAATTAGATATCTATAAAAGGATTGCAGCACTTGAAACGAGGGAAGAATTGTCAGATATGAAAGATGAGCTTTCAGACAGATATGGAAGTATTCCTTCGTGTGCTTCTAATCTTTTGATGGTAGCACTTATAAAGAGCAAGGCACATAAGATAGGAATTATGGAGATTAAGGGCGAAACTGCCGCTAATCCGGCAGGAGGTGCATCTAACTGGAGAACAGTTATGAATATATATCCTAAGGCTGATATAGATTCTGATGCAATTCCTAAACTTCTTGAAAGCTTCGGTGGGGCTTTGGATTTTAAAGTAAATGGAGTGCCATATTTTATATGGACAGTTACTAAAAGAAAATTTACAAGCCAGAAAGAATACCTTAACGGACTTTTAGATATGATGGATATTATGGAAGATGCAATTAGTACTTTACAAAATTAAATATAGTGGTATAATAATGACAATTTAGCACTTTAAAGTGTAACGCTTTAAAGCATAATAAAGCGTGTGCAGAAGCATATCAGGCATATGCAATATTTTCCTGTACACTGATACTAGATTGAGAACACCCGGTGCGGGAATTATTTTCTTAGCTTTTACCGGGAAAGAATGGAGGATTACTATGGAACAGAAAGGCGAGTTAGTATCATTCAGACCAGATATTAAGGTCGTTGATTGTACACTTAGGGATGGAGGTCTTGTTAACAATTTTGAATTCAGCGAAGATTTTGTGCGCGATTTGTATAAGGCAAATGTAGCCGCAGGTGTTGATTATATGGAATTTGGATATAAGGCATCAAAGGAAGTCTTTAAGGTTGAGGATTACGGCAAGTGGAAGTTCTGCGATGAGAAAGATATAAGAGCTATCGTTGGTGATAATGATACAGACTTAAAGATTTCTGTTATGGCAGACGTAGGAAGAACTGATTACAAGAAAGATATAATTCCTAAGTCTGAAAGTGTTATAGATATGGTAAGGGTAGCTACATATATTAATACTATACCTGCGGCTATAGAGATGATTAATTACTGTGCAGATATGGGATATGAAGTTACTATTAATATTATGGCTATCTCTACAGCAAGTGAGAATGAGTTAGACCTTGCACTTGAACTTCTTGCTGCACAGAGCAAGGCAAGCGTAATCTACCTTGTAGACAGCTACGGTTCACTTTATCCTGAACAGATAAGAAGACTTGCAGATAAATACATCAGGATTGCTGAGAAATACGGAAAGAGAGTTGGTATACACGCACACAATAACCAGCAGCTTGCATTTGCCAACACTATTGAGGCGTGCACAATAGGTGTAAGCTATCTTGATGTTACAATGAGCGGAATGGGCAGAGGAGCAGGTAACTGTTATACAGAGCTTCTTATGGGCTTCTTAAGAAATCCAAAGTACAGAATTTCACCAGTTCTTAAGTTCATTGAAAATCATATGGTTCCACTTAAGAAAGCCGGAGTTGTATGGGGGTGTGACGTCCAGTATATGATTACAGGAAATGCTAACCAGCACCCAAGAACAGCAATCGCATTCACAGGAGAAGGCAGAACAGACTACGATAACTTCTACACACAGATTACAAGCTATGAATGATCGCGAAAGCAATGAGCCGTGCCAGACATAATGTAAAGACACAGTTGTGCTTGCACAAAATTGTGGCTTTGCATTATGTCTGATAGGGCGAACGCCCGCGTGTCCAGTGCGGCGAAGCGGCGCTGGACTAATAGCGCGGCTCAAAAAGCTGTAAAATACATAAAAAATATACTTGTGAAATTATTAGATAGGCAAAATTTATTGACTTATATAAAATGTGGGTATAAAATATCCCTAATTTAATTAATCGATGGGATCCATTATAGTAAACACCAAAGAAAGAGTGTTATGCCAAGGGGTCAGCGTATTTACTGGTTGTCAGCGGTGTTGTAAGGACATTTTACAGCAAAGCAGACATTTATGGTTGGTATTGTAGAAGCTCCTGACAGTAAGGTGAGTAGACTGTCGAATACGAAAGGAAGTATAAAGTTATGGCAAAGAAAGATATTGATTGGTCTAATTTAGGATTTGGCTATGTAAAGACTGATAAGAGATTCGTAGCTAATTATAAGAATGGAGCATGGGATAATGGTGTTATCACAGATGATGATAAAGTCGTTATCAGCGAATGTGCTGGTGTATTACAGTATTCACAGTCATGTTTTGAAGGTATGAAGGCATACACAACAGAGAATGGTCACACAGTTATTTTCAGACCAGATATGAACGCAAGCAGAATGGCAGATTCCTGTAGAAGACTTGAGATGCCTGTATTCCCAGAAGATAAGTTCGTAGAAGCTATTGCTGAAACAGTAAGAGCTAATGAGGACTGGGTACCACCTTATGGTTCAGGTGCATCACTTTATATCCGTCCATATATGTTCGGAAGCAATCCAGTTATAGGTGTTAAGCCTGCTGATGAATATCAGTTCAGAGTATTCACAACACCTGTTGGACCATACTTCAAGGGCGGTGCTAAGCCACTTACAATCAAGGTTTCAGATTTTGATAGAGCAGCACCACACGGAACAGGTCATATCAAGGCTGGTCTTAACTATGCAATGAGCCTTCACGCAATCGTTACAGCTCACGCAGAAGGATATGCTGAGAATATGTATCTTGACCCAGCTACAAGAACTAAGGTTGAAGAGACAGGTGGAGCTAACTTCCTCTTTGTTACTAAGGACGGTAAGGTTGTAACACCTAAGTCAGATAGTATCTTACCATCTATTACAAGACGTTCATTAGTACACGTTGCTAAGGAATACCTTGGACTTGAAGTTGAAGAAAGAGAAGTTCTCTTTGATGAAGTTAAGGACTTTGCTGAATGTGGTCTTTGCGGTACAGCAGCAGTTATCTCTCCTGTAGGAAAGATAGTAGATCACGGCAAGGAAATCTGCTTACCAAGTGGTATGGACGAGATGGGACCTGTTACAAAGAAGTTATATGAAACTCTTACAGGTATCCAGATGGGTAGAATCGAAGCTCCTAAGGGCTGGATTTACACAGTAGACTAATATTGCTGATGGTTAACAGGCTGGTTAGAAGCTTAGATAACTGGTTTATAGATGTTTATTACAGCTGATAATGTAATTATTATATTCGGTCAGAATGTTAAAAGTACGTTCTGACCGAATTTTTGTGTGATAAATGTATGATTGGTGATGGGGTTAAAGGCATATTCTGCAGCTCTTTAATATAAGCTGTGCAGAATAGTTGTGCAATTAACACTTACACCATAAAATGAAAATATAGATGGAGTAAACATATGTTGTTTAGTAGTAAAGATTTAAGGAAGCTTATAATTCCGCTCATGTTTGAACAGCTTCTTGCAGTGCTTGTTGGACTTGTTGACACACTTATGGTATCACAGTCAGGAGAAGCGGCAGTTGCAGGAGTTGCACTTGTTGATAATATCAACAGGCTTATCATACAGGTTATGGCAGCACTTGCGACAGGTGGCGCTGTTGTTTGCAGTCAGTATATAGGTAAAGGCAGGGATGATGAATCGAGAAAGTCAGGAGCACAGCTTGAAACTGTTTTGTTAATATTTTCAGTTATAATGACAGCATTTTCAGTTTCATTTACAAGACCATTACTTAAGGTGATATTCGGAACTGTTGAAGATTCAGTTATGGATTGTGCTGTGTTATATTTTGTGATAACAGCCCTTTCATATCCTTTCCTTGGAATGTACAATGCAGGAGCTGCAATATTCAGGAGCGTAGGCAACAGTAAGGTAAGTATGAATATAAGCATACTTATGAATGTGATTAATGTAGCTGGAAATGCTTTGTTTGTATTCGTATTTAAGTGGAGTGTAGCTGGTGTTGCACTGTCAACAGCACTTAGCCGTGTTGCAGCTGGAATAGTTATGACAGTACTTGTATGCGGAAAGACTAATCCGATAAGAATAGATCATATAAAATATTTTGTTCCAGACTGGATATATATAAAGAAGATTCTGACAATAGGTATTCCATCAGGCATAGAAAATGGTATGTTCCAGATAGGAAAGCTTATGGTTGTAAGTATGGTTGCAACATTTGGAACAGCATCTACAGCCGCTAATTCGGTTGGCTATACAGTTATCGATTTTGCAAATATTCCGGCTTCATCTATGGGACTTGCACTTATCACAGTTGTTGGACAGTGCATAGGTGCCGGTGAGAAAGAACAGGCAAAAATGTATACTAAAAAAGTGCTTAAATGTGCGTATTTCGGCGACTGGATATGTAATATTCCATTATTCTTCTTAGCACCATTTATTGCTTCGTGGTTTAACTTATCAGGTGAGGCAACACAGATTACAGTAATGATTTTAAGATGCTTTAATGTGGTTTCATTATTTATATGGCCGCTTTCATTTACATTATCCAATCCATTAAGAGCGGCGGGAGATGTAAAATTTACAATGACAGCAAGTATTATCTCGATGTGGCTGTTCAGGGTCGGAAGCAGCTACGTCCTTGGCGTAATGCTTGGAATGGGAGTTCTTGGCGTATGGATAGGAATGTTCATTGACTGGGCAGCAAGGTCAGTATGCTTTGTTGCAAGGTTTGTTAGTGGAAGATGGCTTAAGAGAGGGTCATTGGCATAATTATGTAATTAATAGGCGTTTGCGAAACTCAGCAAAATTGATTGTTATTTGTACTGTGAACACAAGTAACCGCAATCACCTAATGTAATTAATAAAGAGAGGTATTATCGGGCCTATGGTATGGGCTTTCTTGACTGGCCAGGTGTGCACGGAAGGAAAGTCCATTTGAGTGGTCTGGCAATGCCTTTTTGTTTTCTAAATATTCTATTGCAATACATAGTGATATGTGGTATTCTATTTATATAGTATCTAATCTAAATATAATAATGTTTGATAGTAATATGTGGCAACCATATCGGAACTATATATGAAATCTAATGGCAATTCGCCAATATAATTCCAATATTTAAAATTTTAGTGCGAATAACTGACTATGGTGGATAAATGATAACCAATGAAAAGGAGGTTTAATGAAGTATCAGAGAGTAACCACACATCTTGCAGAAACAATGTCAAAGCTTGATGTAGATAAAGCAATGAGAGACGACTATGCTAAATGTATATTGGCAGATCCACAGATATTAGCCAATATAGTAAAAGTAATAGTGCCAGAATTCAGGGAATACAGCATAAAAGACATAATTCCCTGCATAGGAGAGACAATAGTATCACTTACAGTTCCGGAAAAGCTGTGCATTAAAATTGAAAGTGATGGAACTGAAGACGTAGATATAGAAGATGGAAAAATTATTTACGACATAAGATTTCCATTGTATTATAATAGATAGAACAATTAAAATACTTGTAAATGTTGAGGCACAGAAAAGTATTTCATATACAAAGCTTGGTTATCATATCGAATCAAGAATGGTGTATTATATGGCAAGACTAGTGTCTTCACAGAAAAATGTAGAATTCATAAAATCAAACTATGATGACATCAAAGATGTATACAGCATATGGATATGTATGGATACAGAAGCCGATGAAGACTCTATAATAGAATTAGGCTTGCAGCCAAGAGTAATCTATGGCAATACAAGCTGGCTTCCACAGCGAAGCATAATGAATGGAGCGGTTATAAGAATAAGAAGCAGGGCAGATGTCGAAGAATCAAAAAATAAGCTTATAGCAATGCTGGAAGTATTATTTTCTTGCAGGGCAAGACAGGATAAGATGAACCGGTTAGAAGAATACGGACTTGAGATGACAACAGAATTAGAAGGGTGTGTGAATGATATGTGTAATATAAGTGATTTGCTGGTAGAAGAAAGCGAGGAACGCGGAGAAAGACGAGGAATGGAACGTGGAATGGCACGAGGGGAGAAACAGGCGCGTCTTGACAGCATAAGAACATTAATGAGAAAGTTGAATCAGACAGCAGAAGAGGCAATGGATACGCTGGATATAGAGGAAAAAGATAGGGAGGAATATCGAAAGATATTAAATAAGCAGAAGTAGAGTATTATAACACAGACAGGAGAGAAGATTTGTTAATTAGTGAAAAAATATATAAGTATATGGAACAGAAAGGTATGACACAGAAAGAATTCTCACAGTGCACGGGGATTTCACAAAGCACAATAAGTGATTGGAGAAGAAAAAAGACCAATCCGTCAGCAGATAAAATCTTAAAAATATGCGAGGTGCTAAATATTACACCATACGAGCTGCTTTCAGAGAGCTGGATTAAAGGTGATAAAAATCGTAAGGAAAGTATGGACTACACAATTGTATTGAACAAAGATGAAGAATTGTTACTTAGGGGATTTAGAAATCTTAAGAACAAGCAAAAGGAAAGATTACTTGGATATCTGGAAGCTTTGCAGGAAAGTGATAATTAGAATAATATAGGAAAAACGTATGTTGATATATTGACATACGTTTTATTATGTAATATATATCGTATATGCGATACTAAAAGGAGAAATGCAAGATGGCAGATATAAGTATAATAGCAAGAAGACTTAAGAATGGAAATGTGGAATATGGCTGGAGCGGTAATGGTGGATATTATAGTTCAGTAGGAATTCGTTTGTTAGCCTGGTATGATAACCCAGCAGATGTTGATTATCTTTTCGGATTGGGACAGACAAGATTAATAGGTAAAAAAGGTAGCGAAAATGGAGGGTTTCCTGCATATTTGACACACTCACCTATAGGAAAAGAGTTTTGGATTGGAGAAACTGAGCAGGATATATTTAATGAAATAATGACGGATTATACATATTTTTATGATTTAGATAACGAATGGTATTATATTACGAGAGGACCATTTCAGATTAAAATTCCATTAGGATTGATAAATAATAACCTTGATGAAAATAATGATGAATTTAAATATATTTTAACAGTAGGGGATAAAGTGCTTAGGTATATAATGGAAGAATATAGAGTTACACATCCAGAGTTTAATGATTTTATTATAAATGAAGGTTATGATTGGAAAACAGTTGTAGAAGATATTATTGAAGATGATAAATTATTGATTATGAATTTATACAGTAAATATAAGGCAATATATCAGTATTTTGATGATTGGATTGTTATAAAAACTGATGAGAATTACGAGGACATTACTGAAATTATTGCAAAGAAAAAAGAAAAGCATCATATTGAAACTAATGTGTGGTAATTAAATTGTTAATATTAAGATTACGGTTGTACCGGTATACAATTAAAATTTAAGATGTTTTTCATACAATCTTCATTAATTTTGTACAAAATATCTAAAATGTAATTATATATTTCGCTGAAAATATAAAAAATGTCCAAAATAAAGTTGATTTTTATACACGAAAATGAGATACTTAGAGAAACGTTCGTTAAGGTGAGCCTGACGAATACAACGGCTAAGCCGTAATATTATAAGGAGGTATGTTATGAAGAAGAACAGAAAAAGACTTATGGCAGCATTTATGGCAGTTCTTATGGTGTTGACATTAGTCCCAACATGGCTGTTGGGTGGTATATTTGCTACAACAGCTAAGGCAGATGATGATGTGACATTAGGCTACACATTTAAAGAAGCTGATCTTAGTAAAGATAAATCATCATCGTCAGCAGAAATAAAAGATGGAGATGGTATAGTTTATGAAGTGACAGCTGTTAAAGGAAAAGGGGAAGAATTTTCAATAGCAGGAAATACTTTAAAGCTTAAGGGTGTTAAATCACAGGCAAATGGAGATGTTCCTACTGAAGATTATGGATATGTCAAAATATCTGTAAAAAAAGACTGTACAAAGATAAGTATAGATTATTATATAGAAAGTACAGGTGATTATGCAAATTGCGTAAAAGTCAGTAAAGATGGAACAGTGACTGTAATTGCAAGTAATAAAGCTGTAACAAATAAAGTGTTAGCAAATGAAGAAATTACAGATGTTAAAGCCGGTGATGTAATATATTTATATGCTAATAAAGCTAAAAGATTAAAAATAACTGGTGAAGATGCAATTAAAGTAACAGGTGCTTTTAAATATATTGCAGCACCAGATGCAACAAAGTCAGTTGTAACTGCGACAAATAGTGCAGAAGATGCAACAAAGGTAACAGTTGATGTAAAGGATTTAGCTGTTAATGAAAAAGGGCCAGATGTATATTATTTATTACAGAGAGCTAAGGTTGCATATGGTTCAGATGCTACTCCAGATTGGACTAAGGCAGAAGAAGTAAGCACATATACAGGTAAGGAAACATCATTTACATATGAAGATACATTAAGCAAGTCTGGTACATATTATTACAGAGTTGTTGGTAAAGGTGTAGCTGCTAATGATTCAGAAGGTACAGCAACAACAGCAGGTGTATCATATGAAGCTGATGTTAAGGTTAGTGTAACAGGTGATGTTAATAAGTTAACTGCAACATGGGCAGATATCGAGACAGCAACATCTTATAATGTATATGTTTATAAGAATACAGAGGCGTGTCCAAGCACACCAACAAAGACTATTTCAACAGAAGAGATAGCAGCATTTAAAGAAGCTAAGACAGATATATCTTATACAGCAGAAGGACTTACAGCAGGTGTTAAGTACAATGTAAAGGTAGATGCTGTAAGAGAAGCAGGTGTAAAGAGTGGTGAAGTAGTTACAGTAAGAGTATTAGAGGACATTGATACATCTAAGGCTATTACAGGTATGAAGCTTGTTAATCAGGAGTCAACACTTCCTGTAACAGTAATTAGAGATAAGAGTGAAATTACAGCATTCCAGCCAGCAACAACTGGTGGCGTTTCATCAAAAGGTTTTGCTAATACATCATATGTTATATTAAATGACCAGATTGCAGCAGATAAAGATTTTACACTTACAGCAGATGTAACAGTAAAGGCTAATCCGGCATCATCAGGAAGTGGTGTGTATGTTGGTGCATTTACAGACATTGAAAAAGCTGCAGCTAAGCTTTATGCGGTTGGATTTAGAGGAGCTAATAGCGGTGTTTATGATATGGTATACTATAGAAATAAAGCTGATAATAGCTACTCTGGCGGTAAGTATAATAGTACTGTTAATGCTTATACACTTGATACAACATATTCTGTAACAGTAACAAGAGAAAATGGCAGTTATACTACAGCAGTAAAATCAGCAGATGGTAAGGTCGATTTAAAGAGCGTTAGTGAAGAACCATCAGCAGACCTTAAGGGTGCTGTTAATGTAGGTTTTGCTATAATAGGAACTACAGCAGTTGTTAATAACTTAAAGGTAGTATCTGGTTCTGATACATTAATTGATGCTTCTACATTTGAAGGTTCGTTCTCACCATTTAGTAACAATTGGGATTCGTATGAAGGAACATCAGTTACAGAAGCAGTAAATGATAATGAAAATGGTAAAGTTAAGGTAACAGTTGCAGGTGAAATTGGTACATATGGTGCTGGTTCAATAGATGTTAATATGTACAATGAAGCTGGTGAACTTAAGGATACAAAGACAGTAACAGCTTGGAACACAACTTCTAATACAGTTGAATTCGAGCCAGAGGCAAGTGGAACATATTATTTTGAAGCAGTTGCTAAGAGAACAGGTGTTGCGAAGACATATGCATCAAGCAAGTATAAGTCAGAGGGATATATGCTTCCTCTTAAGGCAGCTGTATTACAGTTAAGAACAGCTGAACAGAGTAAGATTGAAGTGACATGGGATGCAGTTCCAGAAGCTACAGCTTATAAGGTTGAGTACAAAAAAGAAGGTGCAGCTGAATTTACATTCTTAGAAGAAACAACTAACCTTTCAGCAAAGACACCATCATTAACAGTAGGCGATGTTTATATATTCAGAGTAACTGCTGTTAGAAGTGTAGATGGACAGACAAAAATGTCTAACGAAGCACAGTTAAAGGTTGCAGAGCATGAACAGTTTACATGGAAGTTCTCTGCATTTGGACAGGGTGTTTCAGTAAGCAATGACAATCTTTCAGATAAAGATAAATCAAAGAATGGCTACTCAGGTGGCGTTAATACAGATGAAGGTATAGTAAATGTATGGTCGCTTGATAGTAAGGGTAAGTTAGTACCAGCTTCTACAGATGGTGTTGCATTCTACTATGCTACAATACCAACTAATAAGAACTTTACACTTACAGCAACAGCTAAGGTTAATAACTGGAAGTATACTAATGGACAGGAAGGTTTCGGCCTTATGGCTGCGGATGCAGTAGGCAATAATGGAGATTCATCAGTATTCTGGAATAACTCATATATGGCATCAGTTACAAAGGTAGAATACTATAGTAATGTTGATGAAGAGACAGGTGAAGCTACAGTAAGTAAGACTTCTGGCGAAAAGATATCTATGAAACTTGGTATTGGTTCACAGGAAAAGATTGGTGTTAATAAGAATAATCTTAGCAAGTTATTAGATAATGACTCAGATACAGTTAATAATGAATTTAAGACAACAATGTCAACACTTGAAACTTCTAAGTTAGGTTCTGCAGCAGGAACATTTAACCTTATTGGAAACTATTCTAATACAGATGCAACATTTGAAGGAACAACAGTAGAAAATCCAATAACAGAAGTTAAGTTAACAATTCAGAAGAATAATACAGGTTACTTTGTAAGCTATACAGATGCTGAAGGTAACACAACAACAAAGAAGTATTACGATACAGAAGCATTAAGCCAGATTGATTCTGATAATGTTTATGTAGGTATGTTCGCTTCAAGAACATTTGATGTTACATATAGTGATATTTCACTTACAACAATTGATCCAGCAGACGATGCTCCAGCAGAAGAAAGACCTGTTGAATATAAGGATATTCAGGTGAGTGTTACATCTTCTTCAACAGCTAGTTCAGAAGATTATACATTTAAGGGAATGTCTAATGCTGATGGACACGTTGTAGTAACAAAGGGTGATGATGTTATAGGGGAAACAGATGTTACAGCTAATGAATCATTTACAATTGATACAAAGCTTGTAGCAGGTGATAATAAGTTCGTTGCAACATTTACACCAGATGAAAACTTTAAGTTCGGTGAATATGAGCTTCCAACATCATATGATCCAATTGAAGTTTCAAAGATAGTAACATATGCTTACTTTACAGGAGATCTTATATATGTAAGTGCAGATGCTACTAAAGCAGTTGATGAAGCAAAAGCTAATGAAACATATTCAGCAAAGGCTCAGATTAACTCAGGTAAAGGAACTAAAGATAATCCAATTGATATTTACAATGCGGTAGCATATGCAAGACCAGGTCAGAAGATTCTTCTTCTTGATGGAGATTATAAGGTAGCTAATAATTTATTAATACCATTTGGTATTGATGGTACAGATGAGAAGCCTATATATCTTATGTCAGAGTCATCAGATTCAAGAGTTGTTCTTGATTTTGAAGGAACTACAGGAGAAGGTATTACACTTTGTGGTAATTATTGGTATATTCAGAATGTAGATGTTACTAATTCAGCGAATGGTAAAGATGGTATTCACGTATGTGGTAGTCACAATGTACTTGATACTGTTAATACATATAAGAATGGTAACACAGGTATTCAGATTAGTAGATATTCATCAGCTCAGGATAAGGCTGATTGGCCAGCATATAATACAATTAAGAATTGTACATCTCATAATAATGCAGATGCTGGTTATGAAGATGCTGATGGATTTGCAGCTAAGTTAACAATCGGTAAGGGAAATGTATTCGTTGGTTGTATTGCACATCATAATGCAGATGATGGTTGGGATTTCTTCGCTAAGGTTGAAACAGGAAATATTCCATCTGTAGTAATTATGAATTGTGTAGCATATGGCAATGGTTATATTGAGAGCGAAAATGGTTTAATCGATGCAGGTAATGGTAATGGATTTAAGATGGGTGGTTCAAGCCTTCCAGGAAGCCACGTTATTATTAACAGTGTAGCATTTGATAATAAGGCAAAAGGTATTGATAGTAACTCTTGTCCAGATAATGTAGTTGTTGGTTGTACATCATTCAACAATGAAAACAGCAATGTAGCATTATATACTAATGATGCTAAGAATACTAATTATAGAACAAATGGTATAATTTCATACAGAAATGCTTATGTTAAGGTTGCTGATAATTTAAAGGCTAGAGGAACTCAGGATACAGCTAAATTATACGATGCTACAGATTACTATTGGTTATCAGCATCAGGTGATGCTAAAGAAGCAAGTACATTATTAACAGATGCTAATTTTGTAACTCTTAATACAAATGATGTTAAGGTAACAAGAAACGCTAATGGCACAATAAATATGAATGGTTTGGGAATGTTAACAGCAGATACTAGAAAAGCTCTTGGTGTTGGTATTGGAGCAGATAGTCTTGATAAAGCACCACAGCTTACATCAGAAGGATATGCATTAGTAATTGATGCATTAGGATATGATGAAGCGAACAGAGTTTTAGGTTTATCATTAGAATCAGCATTTATCCTTAGAGATGGTGCAGAAGGTGCGTTAACAGGAGATTCTAATAATATTGCAGTAATGGTTGTGCTTCTTTTAGCAAGTATGGCTGTAGCAGGAGGTGCTATAGTATATAGTAAGAAAAGAAAAGTTGTAAGCAAGTAATTATTGTAGATTATTTCTTATAACACATCTTAAAAAGATATGTTTCTAAAACCTAATATATAGTAACAAAAACTGCCACTTTATGATTAACATAAAGTGGCAGTTTTATTTTTTTATAGATTTTTTGATTCTTATGTGATAAAATTTAGTCTGAAAAAGTGAATTGAAACTATAATAAAAGAGGTGTTATGCGATGAGTGAAGTTTCAACAATGGAAAGAGTAATTCGTTCTGATGTATCAATGGAAGAATGTAAGAAGATAGAGAAGGTTCTTAGAAAGAACAATATTTCATATTTTGAAAGATGGAAGTTACATACAGGGCTTCTTAGATTTCTTAATAATGATAAGAATGCCAAATGTGATATTTTAGTTCATATGGATTCCTTTGAGAGAGCTAAAGCACTGCTTGCGGCAGGAGGCGTTATGGACGAATCGGTCAGTGAACATAAGGATTCAAAGAACTCTAAGAATAAATAATTGTTAAGAATAAATGATTGATAGTAATAAGTAATTGTGAATAATCAATAATTGATAATAATCAATAATTATTTATGAATGATTGAACGAGAACAGAATACATACAGGTCAGGAATGGAGAATACTATATAATGAGAAAGAGCATAGTGAAAAATGCTTTAAAAAAGAAATCAGCTGTTATTATAGCTGTCATTATAAGTGTGTTGTTTGTATCGGGGTGTGGGAAATCATCAGGTGTAAGCAATAATGATGTATTAGATACAAGCGAGGTTTCAACACGGGAAGAAACAACAGTTGATACACACCCGTTTGACATAACAATGACGTTTACAGGTGATATTAACATTGCGGAGGGTGAGCCGACAACTAAAGAACTTGATAAGAATAACGGAGATATTACTAAATGTATATCGCCAGAGCTTATAAAGTATATGAAAGATGCAGATATTACATTGGTTAATAACGAATTCTGCTACAGTGACAGAGGTGCACCTCTTGCTAATAAAATGTGGACATTCAGAGCTGGTCCAGAGAGAGCAAAGGTGCTTAATGCACTTGGAGTAGATGTTGCACAGCTTGCTAATAATCACGTATATGATTATGGACAGGAGGCAATGTATGATACATTTTCTGCTTTAGAAGCAGTTGGAATTCCGTATGTTGGAGCTGGAAGAACGCTTGAAGAAGCAATGAAACCATATTATACAGAAGTTGACGGTAAGAAGATAGCTATTGTGGCAGCTTCAAGAGCTGAAAAGTATAAGATGACACCACAGGCTACAGATACTACGCCAGGAATACTCAGATGTTATGATACGGAGTTATTTGTCCAGACGATTAAAGAGGCCAGAGCTAATGCAGATTATGTAGTTGCGGTTGTCCACTGGGGTACTGAGCATACAACTGTGCTTGAGGACGTTCAGAGGTCTAGCGCAAGGGAATATATAGATGCAGGAGCAGATGTTATCATCGGCGGTCACAGCCATTGCCTTCAGGGTATAGAGTATTATGAGGATAAACCTATATTCTATAGTCTTGGTAATTTCTGGTTCGATGAATATAATGTTGATACAATGCTCGTTAATATCAGAATAAGTGGCAATGATTATGGTGATAAAATTGATGTATCAGTAGTGCCAGCTGTTCAGGACGGTACATTACAGGGCTGTGTGACACATATATGCACACAGGAAGAAGATAAAAGCAGAATATTCAGCCTTCTTAATAAGGTGAGTATTAATGCAAATGTGGCAGATGACGGAACAGTTACGCAGGTGAAATAGGTCTGTTGGCATAACGGATGGTATATGGCTTGAGTGGCGGCTCGTATCAGGGGCTTACGCCAGAATATTTAATTGGATATTGTTATAAAACAGATTGCAAAGAAAACCGCGGTTATTATCAAAAGTCAGGTACTTTGAGCACGCCGGTACTTAGGTGCTGTATTTTAGCACCTTAGTATCCGCTGCGTGCGAGAGTAGCGAGAGCGTGCCTGACGTTGATGATAACCGCGATTTTATTTACTGTCGTCCGTTAGTTATTTCTGTTATTTAGCTGAATTATTTATTAGTGTCATATATTGAATGACTATCGTGAAGCAATATGTATTAGTCTGTAGAATCTTTAAGCGACTGCATATATTCGTGCATAGACTCTGCCACAATCTTACTATGTGCCACAGCCTCTACAACAGTTCTAGCTCCATTAACGACATCACCAGATGCGAATATTCCCGGGCGTGATGTATGACCTGTTTCGTCAGCTTCAAGAAGACCACGTTTGTTGGCATTTAAGCCTTTAGTGCTGTTGACAAGCCTTGTCATTGGTCCCTGGCTTATTGAGATAATAACGCTGTCAGATTCATATAATGTGTCGCTTCCATCTACATCAGTGAATGAGCCATCTTCATTTTCTATTACATCTCTGAATATTACGCCGTTATCTTTAATCTCAACTGGTCGTTTGTTATATTCAAATTCAACACCTTCAAGAGTGGCGTAGCTGAATTCGTACTGGCTGGCAGCTACTTCTTTAGTGATAGAGAAGCAGGTTAGCCTGCGGACACCTTTTCTTATCGCTGTTCTTGCAACGTCCATAGCAGCATTACCAGCACCGATTACGATTACACGTTCTCCAAGCTTATAGCTGTCGGGGTTGTTAAGATAGTTAATTCCAAAGTGGACATTTCCAAATGTCTCGCCCTTTATGTGAAGTGTGTTAGGATTCCATACGCCAGTTCCTACGAATATAGACTTATAACCATCACGGAATAAATCTTCAATAGTTATTGCACTTCCTATAAGAGTATTAGGACGTACCTTGATACCCTTTAATTCAAGATGACGGTATTCGATATCGTCAAGAACTGATTTGGGAAGACGAAATTCTGGAATACCATATCTTAAGACACCGCCAATTTTGTCCTTGCCCTCAAATATAGTTACCTGATATCCATATCTTGCCAGGATAATAGCGATTGTAATTCCAGCAGGACCTGAACCGATAATAGCTACACGCATACCGTTAGATGGCTTAGGACCTTCTGTCATTTTGTTAGCATATGTAGTTGAGATATAATTCTCTATTGTTGAAAAATGTACAGGTGCTCCCTTACGTCCAAGAACACAATGCCCCTCGCATTGGTTTTCGTGGTTACAGACAAGACTGCATACAGTTGTAAGAGGATTATTTTCAAAAAGCATTTTACCTGCTTCATCAAGCTTGTTCTCTTTGAGTAACTTAATTGCCAGTGGAATGTTGGTGCTTATAGGGCAGCCTTTCTGACACTGTGGAACTTTGCATTGAAGACAACGATTGGCTTCATCCATAACATGTAATGCCATATATACCTGCTTTCTGCGCTAGTGCGCCATATAATAATAACCAGAATATATAGTCAACAGGAAATGTTAGTGCCAACTAATATTCTGGTTATATTCTAGCATATGTGATTGCTTATTAAAAGAATAGATAATCTTTTCACAATTATTTGAAGATATTTCTGAATAATCTAACCAATATTGATTGTGAAGGTGCTAATGTGACTATAGTATCTGTGGTATTTAACATTCGTAGTACATACACGGCGATAAATAGCACCGCAGATAATATAAAGATACAATTCAACAGGCGGCTTAACCTGACGGAAGGCTTAATACGTCTGGTATTAACTATATATACGATAACACTTATTAATAGCACTGGAAGTGTAAGGACAAGAGGGTGATAATTAAGTGCAGCGTGTGTATCACCGTGAAGAATTGCAAGCACAGCTCTCGTCATACCGCAGGCTGGGCAGGAAATGCCTGTTATGAATTTAATAGGACAGCCAATATGGGTAAAATAGAGTAGTATAATAATAAGGAAGAAACAGGCTGATAATTTGAAAATGTTCCAGTAAGAAGATGTTCTGATGTTATGCCAGCGTATTGATGATTTAACAGGGTGTGAGCCGGCAGTTGTATTGTGCTGTGGGTTCAATGAATGTTTCATATTCTTAATAAAATCCTTAATATTAATAAAATTCTTAATATAATAAGTTACATTGTTAGAAATTATAATTGCCAATTATAGGTGCAAGTTAATTAATAAATATATAACAAATAGTGAAAAATATTACATATACACCTTGATAATAACGATAAGTTATATATTTTAATAAATTTTTAATTTTTGTGCATTTTACTCTATACAATTGTATTTTTAATGTATTTTCTTCTTATTATATAACATAATGGTATGTCTGCATACATTTTTTATATATGTTATAAATGATAAAACATAAAGAATTCTATGTAAAATATTAAAAAATAAATAAATGACCGATGGTCAGTATTGCTTGATATTCCTTAATTGTACTAACTTTTATACATAATAAATGCTGTATCATAAAGTCAGATAATACATATATTTTTATGTAATATTAGAAAATTATCATATCCATAATTAATTGAGATAACAAGTTAATGTACTAATATACATACATAGATTTGTATAATATGTTAAGATTAAAAAGTTAAGATTGTTAAAAATTAATTTATTTGCTTTACATTTCCATAAAATGGGTATAAACTTCGCAGTGAGAAAAAGAAAGGATAAGGAGATGGTTTTTTGAATGATTTAGCACAGAATCTTATTGAAGAGCTTCAATGTGAGACCGTCTTTACGATTCCTATTTTGGGTGGAATACCAGTATCTGAGGCAGTTGTGGTCACATGGATCATTATGGCAGTCCTGGTTGTAGTTTCATTTATACTGACCCGAAATCTTAAGGTGGATCATATAAGTAAAAGACAGGCTGTTGCTGAAAGCATAGTTACAGGTCTTATGAAGATGGTTCAAGGAATGGTTGGCGAGAAGGGTAAGGCTTATGTGCCGTATCTTACAACAGTTATGTTATATATTGGTGTTTCCAATATTATCGGACTGTTTGGATTTAAGTCCCCAACAAAGGACTTAAGAGTAACGGTAGCACTGGCACTTATGAGTATTATTCTTATTGAAGCTGCTGGTATCTATCACAAGGGTGTTAAGCGTTGGTTACACGGCTTTGTTGAGCCGGTTGCAATCGTAACACCAATTAACATTCTCGAAGTTGTTACAAAGCCACTTTCACTTTGTATGCGACTTTTCGGTAATGTATTAGGAGCTTTCGTTATTATGGAGCTTCTGAAAATGATACTTCCGGTAGGACTTCCGGTTGTGTTCAGTCTGTACTTCGATATATTTGATGGTTTACTTCAGGCATACGTATTTGTATTCCTTACATCATTGTATATTGATGAGATTACAGAATAATTAATTAAGAAAGCTTGTTGTGTAGGCAGATAGCCTATATATGAGTATATGTTAAGAAAAAGGAGATAAGATTATGAGTGGAACAATTATAGCTATTGGCGCAGGTATCGCCGTATTAGGTTCATTTGGTGCAGGTATTGGTATTGGTATAGCAACTGGTAGAGCTTCAGAAGCTGTTGCAAGACAGCCAGAGGCAGAAGGTAAGATTACAAAGACACTTATTCTTGGTAGTGCGTTGGCAGAGGCTACTGCTATTTACGGTTTCGTTATCGCCCTTATGATTATCGTTATGCTTGCTTAAGCATAATAAAAGCCTGCTTTGGCAGACAAATATAAAGATAACAAGAAAAGATTAAAGGAAAGGCAGGGAATAAGATGCTCCAGTTAGATGTTTGGAATGTTTTATTTACAGTTATTAACCTTTTAATTCTCTTTGTGCTTATGAGAATATTCTTATATAAGCCAGTTCAGAAGATTATTGCAGCAAGACAGGCAGAGGCCGATAAGCAGTTTGACGAGGCTGCGGCTAAGCAGAGCGAAGCAGAAGAACTTAAGACTAAGTATGAAGCAGTTTTAAGTGATGCTGAAAATGAGAAGAAAAAGGTTGTTGCTGAGGCGAGAAAGACTGCTGATGAAGAATATCAGCGTATCGTAACAGATGCACACAAGACAGCTTCACAGATTAAAGATGACGCCGAGGCTGAGGCAATAAGCCAGAAAGAACAGATATTAAAGAAAGCAGAAAAAGAAATTGCAGATATGGTTGTAGATGCAGCAGCTAAGGTTGTCGGAAGCAATAGTGCCGATACTAATGCAGCACTTTATGACACATTTTTGAATAAAGCAGGTGATAAATAGTGATACAGACAGCAATTGATTATGCAAAAGAATTACATAAAGCTGGAATGACACACGAAGAATTATCTTCGGTGAAAGATATATTTGATGTTGTACCACAGGTTAAGGAAGAACTTAATGATCCTACGGTATCACTTGAGAAGAAGCATCTTGTGATTCAGAAAGTATTTTCTAAAAATGTAAGAAACTTCTTACAGCTTTTATGTGATAATAATGATGTTAATTTATTTGAAGAAGTATATAAAGCTTTAACAGAACTTGAAAAGACACCAGAACAGAAGGAAAGTTCAGCAGTCCTTACATATGTTGAAGCACCATCTGATGAGCAGCTTGCAGGTATTAAGAAGTTCATTGAGAAAGAATTCCATAATCCTGATATCAAGCTTGAGATGGTTAAAGATCCATCTCTTAAGAGTGGATTTGTATTAAAGGTTGGCTCTAAAGAGTATGACTGGAGTGAGAAAGCACGTATTGACCAGTTAAAGAGCAGTATTGCCAAGGCGGTTGGCACAGGCTCGGCTACAGCAAGTGAGAAAGGTATTCTTTCAATCCTTGAAGCTAATATCGAAGATTTCCAGCTTGAAGTTAAGGATAAAGAGATTGGTGTAGTTAACTGGGTTGGTGATGGTATTGCCAATGTTGATGGAATTGACCACGCTTTTTATGGTGAAATCGTTATATTCGACAGCGGTGTAAAAGGTATGGTTCAGGATGTCAGACGTGATGAAGTCGGCGTTATTCTTTTTGGTAGTGATATTGAAGTTAAAGAGGGCAGTAAGGTTGTCCGTACAGGAAAGATGGCTGGTGTTCCAGTTGGTGAAGGTTTCCTTGGAAGAATTGTTGATGCACTTGGTTCACCTATTGATGACAAGGGTGATATCCAGGCAGATGGCTACAGACCAGTAGAGTGTGAAGCACCTGGTATTACAGAGCGTAAGTCAGTATCAGTACCTATGGAGACTGGACTTCTTTCTATTGATTCAATGTTCCCTATAGGACGTGGACAAAGAGAGCTTATTATTGGTGACCGTCAGACAGGTAAGACAGCTATCGCAACAGATACAATTATTAACCAGAAGGGTAAAGGCGTTATCTGTATATATGTCGCTATTGGACAGAAAGCTTCTACAATAGCCAAGCTTGTTAATACATTAAAGACAGCAGGTGCTATGGATTATACAACTATTGTATCAGCTACAGCAGCAGATCCAGCACCATTACAGTATATTGCCCCATATGCAGGTACAGCTATGGCTGAATACTTTATGCACAATGGCAAAGATGTACTTATTATATATGATGATCTTTCAAAGCACGCGGTTGCATATAGAGCAATATCACTTCTGCTTGAGCGTTCACCAGGACGTGAAGCTTACCCAGGTGATGTATTCTATCTTCATTCAAGACTTCTTGAAAGATCAAGCCGTCTTTCACCAGAAGCAGGTGGTGGTTCAATAACAGCACTTCCTATTATAGAGACACAGGCAGGCGACCTTTCAGCATATATACCAACCAATGTAATATCTATTACAGATGGTCAGATATTCCTTGAAAGTGAGTTATTCTTCTCAGGCCAAAGACCAGCCGTTAACGTAGGTCTTTCTGTATCCCGTGTTGGTGGTGCAGCACAGACTAAGGCTATGAAGAAGGCAGCAGGAAGTATCCGTATTGATCTGGCACAGTACAGAGAGATGGAAGTGTTCACACAGTTCTCATCAGATCTTGATGAAAGTACTAAGAATCAGTTACAGCACGGACGTGCACTTATGGAACTTCTTAAACAGCCGGTTAGCCACCCATTCAGTATGGCTGAACAGGTTATTATATTAGTTTCAGCTAATGCACATATTTTTAGTGATGTTGAACTTGCGGATATTAAGACATTTAGAAAAGAAATGCTTACATTCTTTAAAGAACAACATTCAGATATTATTAATACAATTGAGTCCACTAAAGATCTCACAGATGAGACTAAGGAAGCAATTATAGAGGCTGCTAAGGAATTTAAGAATAAGTAATATTAATAAAAATGTGTGGAAATGGAGGATAAGCTATGGCGAATACTAAAGAAATTCAAAGCAGAATAAATAGTATTCATGATACAATGAAAATCACCAAAGCTATGTATATGATGTCCTCAGTTAAACTTAGAAAAGCCAGACAGAAGCTTGAGGATACAGAGCCTTACTTCTATGGATTGCAGGATCAGATAAAGAGTATTTTGTATCATTTTCCTACTATGCAGCATCTTTTCTTTGATAATAGAAATAGTGATATGCACGAGCAGATAAAGAAAAAAGCATTTATCGTCATAAGTGGTGATAAAGGAATGGCTGGTGCATATAACCATAATGTATTAAAGGAAGCCAAGAGATTGTGCGATGAGTCACAGGAATACAAGATATTTGCAATAGGAGAAACTGGCAGACAGTATTTTACTTCACTTGGTTATAATGTTGAGGAGTCATTCAGATTTTCAGCTAATAATCCATCAGTTCACAGAGCCAGAGTTATAACAGAAGACATAGTTGAGCGTTATAAAGAGGAAGAAATGGACGAGGTGTATATTGTGTATACACGAATGGAACGAGGAATGAAAGAAGAGGTCGAGGTTGAACAGTTACTTCCTCTTAAGACCAATCAGTTCATTAAGGAAGAGTTAGTTGATAATGTAAAAAAGGGTAAAAGTAATGGTACTCTTGAAGATTTTGAAGGCTCAGATGATTATTTTGTAATATATCCGTCACCAAAGGTTGTTCTTAATGATCTTGCATACAATTATGTAACAGGATTCATATATGGAGCACTTGTTGAGGGCTTTGCGACAGAAGAAAATGCACGAATGGTTGCTATGCAGGCAGCTACAGATAATGCAGAGGCTATGCTTAAGGAATTATCAATTGAGTATAACAGACTTCGTCAGGCAGCTATAACACAGGAGATTACTGAGGTTATAGGTGGTGCTAAGGCTCTTAAGAAGAAAAAGATGAAGAAAGCAAAGGCGGGAAAATAGCCGCAAGATATAGCAGAAAGAGGTGAATTCAGGTGGAAGAGATGAAAGGAAAGATAGTACAGGTTTCAGGACCTGTAGTCGATGTCGAATTTGAGGGCAGTTATCTTCCAGCAATCAAGGATGCACTTTATGTAATACAGGATGGGAAAAAGAAGACAATGGAGGTATCACAGCATATAGGTAATAACGTTGTAAGATGTATTATGCTTGCAGCTAGTGAGGGCCTTTGTAAAGATATGGAGGTAACAGCTACAGGAAGCGGTATATCTGTACCTGTAGGTGAGAAGACTCTGGGAAGACTTTTTAACGTCCTTGGAGATACCCTTGATAATGGAGAAAAATTAGATGAAGAAGAACACTGGTGTATACATAGAAATCCACCAACATTTGCAGAGCAGAGCCCTGTTGTAGAAATGTTACAGACAGGTATCAAGGTTATTGATCTGCTTGCACCATACGCTAAAGGTGGTAAGATTGGTCTTTTCGGTGGTGCTGGTGTTGGTAAGACAGTTCTTATTCAGGAGCTTATCAGAAATATAGCCGCTGAGAGTGGTGGTTATTCAATATTTACAGGTGTAGGAGAGCGAAGCCGTGAAGGTAATGACTTATGGACAGAGATGAAAGAGTCCGGAGTTATTGATAAGACAGCTTTGGTATTTGGTCAGATGAATGAACCACCTGGAGCAAGAATGAGAGTTGCAGAGACAGGTCTTACAATGGCTGAATATTTCAGAGATGTTAAGAAGCAGGATGTGTTGTTATTCATTGATAACATTTTCCGTTTCGTTCAGGCTGGTTCAGAGGTTTCAGCACTTCTTGGACGTATGCCATCAGCCGTTGGTTACCAGCCAACTCTTGCAACTGACTTAGGTGAATTACAGGAGAGAATTGCTTCAACAACAAGAGGTTCTATCACATCAGTTCAGGCTGTATATGTACCAGCCGATGACCTTACTGACCCAGCTCCTGCAACAACATTCTCACATTTGGACGCAACTACAGTTCTTTCAAGAAAGATTGTTGAACAGGGTATATATCCTGCCGTTGACCCACTTGAGTCAACATCAAGAATTCTTGAACCAGATGTTGTTGGTGAGGAACATTACAACGTAGCAAGACGTGTTCAGGAAGTTTTACAGAAGTATAAGGAATTGCAGGATATCATTGCTATCCTTGGTATGGAAGAACTTTCAGAAGATGATAAGCTTACTGTATACAGAGCAAGAAAAATCCAGAGATTCTTATCACAGCCTTTCCATGTAGCTGAGAACTTTACAGGTACACCTGGTAAATATGTTCCGGTTGAAGATACTGTTAAGGGCTTCAAGGCAATACTTGATGGTGAAATGGACGAATATCCAGAAGCTGCATTCTTTAATGTAGGTACTATTGAAGATGTTAAGGCTAAGGCTGAAACATTAAAGTAGATAAAGCTGGATCTGCTTCACAAGACAGGAAAGCAGACAGCTTTCTATGTCGTAGAAGTGTAGTTTTTGCTTTGTAATAAACAAGGAGGTATGAGTTGAATACATTTTCATTGAAATTAATAGCCTGCGATAAGGTATTCTACGATGGACCTTGTGAAATTCTTATATTTGATGGTTTCGATGGAGAGATGGCTATTATGGCTAATCACGAGCCTATGACCTGTAGTGTTGAAACAGGAGAATTAAGATTCAGAGTTCCAGGAGAAACTGTATGGCAGGAAGCTATAGTTTCGACAGGACTTCTTAAAGTTGAACACAACAAAGTTGATATAATAGTGTATTCGGCTGAAAGACCTGAAGAAATAGATAAGTTCAGAGCTGAGGCGGCGCTTGAAAGAGCGAGGGAACAGCTTGCACAGAAACAGAGCATTATGGAATATCACGTATCGACAGCCTCTATGGCGCGAGCTATGGCACGACTTCGTGGTGTTAAGAACCATGATGTATAGAAAGTTAATATATTATAATATGTACAGGGCTTGCAGGGCAGAAAATGTACCAGCAGGCGGTGTATGTAGATATTAATAAAATGTAAAGACACCATTCATTAGCGTGAAGTTAATGGGTGGTGTTTTTAAATGACTAATATATTAGCTATTATTGACAAAAATTAACTAAATAGCTAATATATTAGCTATGAATAATATATTAGATTTAATGAAAACTCCAAAAGATGTTAATAATGATATTGTAAAGAGAATGAGAGCAAGAAGAAAAGAACAGAAGCTTACGCAGGCAGAGCTTAGCAGGCGTGCAGGTGTAAGTTTAGGTTCTTTAAAAAGATTTGAACAGACGGGAAATATATCACTTGACTCCCTTATTAAGATTGCTTTTGTTCTGAATTGTCAGGAAGATTTTGAAAGTCTTTTTGCTAAAAAAGGATATTCGTCTATTCAGGAGGTTATTGATGGTCAGCGTTAAGAAGCTTGATGTGTGTATTGCCATAGTGGGTAAAAGTGGAATGGGAGCACTTGAGTATTATCCAGAAAATATATTTTTGCAAAAAGAAGAACAGATGTCATTAGATGAGATAGCCAAAGAATGTGAAAGAATATTTGAAACTAATAATTCAGAAAGTCTTGATACCATATTTCAAATGGGAGGTTCATCAGGTGGTGCAAGACCCAAGGTATACTATGATATAGACGGAGAAGAATGGATAGTAAAATTTCCGTCATCGTATGATAGCAAAGATATAGGACAGCAGGAATATGAATATTCGTTATGTGCAGGAAGATGTGGTATAAATATGCCAGAGACACGTCTGCTTAATTCTTCAATAGGTTCAGGATATTTTGCGGTAAAGCGTTTTGACAGACAGGGAGATAAGAAAATTCATATGGTATCAGTGAGTGGTTTACTGGAAACTTCGCATAGAATACCGAATCTTGATTATAACCAGCTAATGAAGCTGACATTTATACTTACAAAAAGTTATGAAGAAGTTGAAAAAATGTATCGCCTTATGTGCTTTAATGTATTTGCACATAATCGTGATGACCATTCTAAGAATTTTTCTTTTATTTATAATGATAATGAGAAAGTATGGGAATTATCACCAGCATATGATTTGACATACAGTAATTCTATAGGTGGAGAGCACGCAACTATGGTAGATGGTAATGGGCGTAATCCGGGTATGAAAGAGATACTTCAGGTGGCGGAAAATATTCAACTTGATAGCAGGAGGGCAAAGAAAATAGCGGAAAATATATATGAAATAGTAGCAAATGATTTAAAAGACTATATAAATCAATCTTACAAATAAGTATTAATTCCTATTGCACAAATATAAATACAATGTTATATTAGTATTAGAAAATATTGTAAAGCGTGAGTTATATACAAATGATAAACTATACTACTGTATATAGTGAATAGGAGGTGCAGCGTATGCCAGTTATACAAAGTCCGGGACAAAGAATTAATAATATGAGAGTTATAGAATTTCCATTATGGCTTAGAATTGTATGCTATATTACAGCGATAATATTTGTATTATGGATACTTCGTTCGGTATATAAGTACATTGTATATCAGAAGCTTATAGCTAAGAGAAAGAATGAAAATGCAGTTCTGATATCCAAAGTCAAAGAAGCATACCGAGAAGTAAAGGCATATAACACATCGTTAGGCTCTAACAGACCAGCACCGGGGTATGGAAGCACATCTAATAAGGGAATAGCTTATAGATTGTACTTTGATGTCAATGGGAAAGATGTTGAACTTGATGTAGATGAGAAGACATTTGATAATATTAAAGAAGGAGATAAAGGAGTACTAGATTATAAAGGCTGTGAGTTTTATTCATTTACAAAAGAATAGGACGGTTATTAATAGAACGGTTATTGAAGAATAGAACTTTCAGGAGATGTTGATGTCATCAATGAAAAGGAGGATTTTTATGGGGAAAGCTAAGAGCGGTAATAGCAATGTTTTAAAGGTTGTATCGATTGTGGCAGCGATAGTAGTGGCAGTCGGCATAATAGCTGTATTTGTAGCACCATTGATACCTGTAAGGAAGGTAGATGAAAGTGCGTACAAGAAGCTGGATAACAACGATGTATATGAGCGTGCATACAATATATATGGCGTACAGATATATAAGGACAGGGATAAGGCACTTGCGCAGTTTAAGGCAGATTATAATGCTGCTTTAGTGTATTTGGACGAAAAGCTTGGTCTGGGTGAGTTTAACACAAGCTATGATATGCTTTCACAGTATGGCGAGAATGGATGGCAGTATACATTTTCAGCTGATGAGAGGAGAGAGCTTGGGGAAGAAAAGGTCAATGAACTTAAGCAGAAGATGGCAGGAATTTCAGCATTTTGTGATATGTATGAGAATACAAACTGGCGTTATTATGTCGGACTGCAATAAGCAAAACTTAAGCTATAGATATTTTAGATGTAAATAGTCTTTTTTTGTTTCTTATAGTCTTTTTTTGTAAGGTATATTGTTATTGAATTAATGACGTGATAAATTATACCTATATAATTAAATATTCGTATTGTTATGAACATAATTTCACACAATATAAAAGCAGAGTAGAATAGATAGACAGGGGTAGATTGTGATGAATATAGCTATATGTGATAATGAGGAGATGTTCGTAAAGAATATAAGTGGGCTTTTAGAAGAATATCTTAATGAGAATAAATTGCAATATAGTATAGATATGTACAGTTCGGGCAGTGAGCTGATTGGTTTAAAAGATAAGATAGTGAATTACGACATAGTATTTCTGGATATTAATATGACAGGAATAGATAATATTAAAGTAGCTGAATGGATAAGAATGTATTCGGATAGAGTTATAATAATATCTATAACCTTAATGTCAGATTATAATATACAGGGTTATAAGTATGATGTGTTCAGATGTGTATTGAAGGATAGTATGGATTTAAAGGGTTCAATCTATGAATGTATGAATGCAGTATTATATAAGCTGAATTACATTAATTCTGATAAGAGAATTATCAGTTGTGACTCTGGCAGTAAAGAGGTTGATGTCAGTAAGATTATCTATATAGAAAGCAGTGGTCATAAAGTTACATATCATATACACGGTAAGGAATTTGGTGATTATGTTGTCAAGAGCAAGCTTGATGACATAGAGAATGAATTAAAGGAATATAAGTATCTTTTAAGGGTACATCAAAGCTATATAGTTAATATGATGTATGTTAATAACATCAGCAGTTATCGTGTGTACCTAAAGAATGGCATAGATTTGGGAGTTCCGAAATCACGATATAAAGAAGTTAAGAAGAGAATCCTGGAATTTAAAGAAAATAATTAGCGGTTAAAAGTTTAAGCGAGAATATTACTTGATAATGAAATAGTGGTATTTAATATCAGATATATATTGGTCATTATAGATGACTATATATATCTGATTTTTTTGTGGTTAAATTATTCTAATAAAATGTAATAGTAAATATAGTCGTTTTTTGTCTGCTATAGTCGTTTTTTGCAAATAGGGTTGTATGAAGTAAAATAATGTGATAATTTTGGGACATAGAAGCAATGTGTGTGAGAAACGGAAGATAATAGATTAGTTGAGAGATAATAACAAGACGGAAGATGAGTCGGAAAAGGAGCAGCTTATGAAGAAATTAACATTAATAGCAGATGTATTATTAATAAGTTTATCAGCAGGTTTATTTTTGCCAAATTCTACAATCAATATGGCAAAGTATCAAAGTGATAATAATAAGAGCTTGATAACAGAGAAAGATAATATTACACCAGAGGAAGTTATGGATAATCAGATACCTGATGAGCTTTATGATGTAGGTAACGAAGACCAATGGTATATAAGTCAGGCTGTTCGCAGAGCAGTTGATAAAGAAGAAGCAGATAATAATGCAGAATTATTTAGAAAAGATGATACATCAATAGTAAATTGCAGAGAGATAAAAGACAAAGAAGACAATATATTAAGATACATATATAAATACAGTGATGGTGGATACTGTATTAGCGGCAGTGATATAGGGTACAGGAGTGCATCATATACGCAGCTTAAATATGAATATTATATTCCAACACAATATGGAATTAAGATGAGTGATGAAAGCTGGTATCAGTTAGATGAACTTGATGATTTATCAAAGGAAGATTGTTTGGCAGATGTTAGTAATATTCTTGCAGAATTAGAAATTGAAGTATGCGATGAGCCAGATATATATGTTATAGATGTTGATAGTCAAAAGAAAGTTAAAGCTAAATTACAATTGACAAGTGAATTAGACGATTGGACTAAAGATGATGAATGTTATTGTATGATATTTAAAAGAAAGCTTGATAACCAGACAATGTCAGATGTGGCATTTGATAATATTTTAAAGAGTGGTGTACCAACACAGGTTAAAGTTATATATGGAAAGCAGGGACTTATCTATCTTGATACATCTTATCAATATGATTTTATTACAAAGGAAGATGTTAAGGATAAAGTTATAAGTTATGATACTGCTGTAAATATTGCAATGACAAAGTATGATTATGTGTCAGAACAGAATATTATTCGGGCAGAATTACAATATATACCTCAGGTAACAGGTGGCGATGGCATAGATTACAATACCAGATATGAGATAGCTCCATATTGGGTGATTGTTATTGAAATACCATCTGTTATAGGAGAAAATGCATCAAAGAACGAAATTATATTTGTTAATGCGATAGATAAAACTGTGTATAAGGATACATTTTCAAATGTTATAAGGTGATGTATTAGGGGTGAAATGTTTATACCGTATTGTCATATCTAGTTAGAGGCTAGTGATAGTATATTGGGAATTGTATTCTTTTATACGAGATACAGATATAATGCAATTAATGGGGAATTCCTAAATATTGCTATTATATATCAAAATGCTATGAGAGGGGTGAATAAAGAAATAGAAATGTAGAAGGGTATTGCACAATTGCATGTGCAATCAATTGTAACTTGCCTATTTTAGGTTATGATGAGGGATAGGTGTAACTAAATTTATAGAAATTGGAGGTATTAGAATGGTTAAGAACAAGTTAGTTAGAAATGCAGTTGCAGTTGTAGTTGCATTAGGGGTAATTGGAACAATTCCAGTATTTGCAGAAAGTTATGATATGGAAGATGGACACGCTTATAATAATGCGACAAGTTCAGGAGGCATAAAGTGTTGCGATGCCGGAACTATTAATGATAGGAGTGGGGAATATGCTTCTTTGTATTTGCGTACAACATATCAGGATGGACAAGAGTCCGATTATTGGTCAGGAGTGGTACAGGGGTCGGTACACGAAAATACTGGCTGGGATTGGGCAGAAGATTATTATAGTATACATCGTTTGCACAGAACAAGTTCAGGGGAAGCAAGAGATAGAGTCGAATTATCTTCTTGCTGGTAATTAAATGAAAATATGACTTAGCTTCAATAAATAATGTATTGAAGCTAAGTTATACCTATATAAGGGAGGGGGTGGAGCTTATGAAAAAAGTATATATTATATTACTGCTTCTGGTAATGACGATAAGTGCTGGTTGTGGAACAGGAACAACATCATCTCATAATACAGAGGCAGATATAGAATTAGATAAGCCAAGTGTAACAATAACGGAAAATAATACATTGGGTAAAGATGTATCTGATATTGAGAGCGAAAAGAATTCATCAGACAACAGTGACGATAGGATTATAGATAGTGGATTTTGGGTAAATGAGTTAAAGACAGATAATGGAATGGTGTGGAAATATACTCCATTAATTAGTCCCAAAGTTGCTGGGGTATTTGATTGTGAAGATGACGCTAAATTTGTATTTTCATATGAATATTCTGGATATAATCGTCCAGATGGCACAAAGACAGCAACATTAAAGAGTTATGGATGTCAATTTATATATGTGAGCAATCCAATGTTGGGATATAATGCTGATGAAGAGGTATATCCAACACAGGAAAAGCAGATTAAAGAAACCTTTTCATTAACAGCTAATAATGGAATTAACAAATTGGGTATATATGATGTGGGATGTATAACTTTTGCGTTGTATAAAGATTTATATCCCGAATATCCAGAGATGAAACTGCAAGTGTACGGAATACCTAATAATCTGATAGAGCAGAGGTTTGGCGATATAACTAAATGCGATGGAAGAGCATATAAGGATTTTTTGGTGAAAGACTGTCCAAATGAAGATTTTGTAAGTTGTGTATATTTAGGAGAAAAATATATAACAGATACAAGTATATTTTATATAGATTATAAGAAGATGGCAGAGGAGAATGATTGTGGTCAGTTTTTACTTGTGTTAAAAGTATCTAAAACAACAGGGTTTGCTTACCTTATGAATGGTGATAATTGCTACAATATATCTGATAATGAAAAGTATCAGGTGTGGAAACAGGAACATATAGGGCAGTTCATAGGGGAGTGAGAAATATGAGAATTAGATATATATTAAAGCTTATGCTTGATGATATTTTTCAAAAAAAGATAATGATTATACTGCTTCTTGCTATGAGTTCAATATCTATATATATGACTGATGTTATAGCAACAAGATATTTTTCTAATCAGCATAGAATTAATTCAATGAGTTCGATGTTTGCGGTAAATCCGGATAAGGTTAACTATGTAAAATATCTTAATCTAATGAGTCCTGAATATACTCCTCAGATAGGTGATGAGCTTATACAATATATTCGTAATTATCAAGGTGTTGTTGCTTGTGGAAGATTTAATAACAATAAAATGATACTTAATGGTGAACTTGTAAAGACACTTGTTATAGAAAAAGATATTGCTAATATGGGTAATCTGCTGTTGGATAACGATAATCTGAAAAGCAAAAAAAATGGTAGTGAGAATATGGCATATGTGGGCTATAGTTATAGGAATGAGTATAAAACAGGAATTCAATTTAATTATTATGAGGAAAATGAGAAATCAAGTTGCGAGATTGCAGGTTATTTAAAAAAGGGAGCATCGTGGCCTTTAAAGGGAAAGTTATTTGGCGGTGTTAGTGATATAGACTCATATAATCTTGATAATACGATTGTTGTGATAACTCCCAATTATGAATATTTTGATAATATAGGAGGTATGCCGGATACACCATATTATATAGTTGATGATGAGGCAGTGGCAGATAAACTTAAGATGGACATTGTTGAATGGGCGGCAGAGCGTAATCTTGGAGTAAGTGTGATTAATGAGGCAGAGGAAATAGCAAATGAAAAAGAATTAAGAAATATAACAGCGGACAGCTCATTTAGTGCAGAAGTTTTGCTGTTTCTGCTTGCATTAATATCAATGTCTTCTGCGGCAATAGTTTCGTGTCTTTTGAATAGACAACATATGGGAATTATGGTTGCTTGTGGAGTTAGCAAGCGAAGTATTATGGCAATTAATTATATGGAAAATGTCTTTGTAGTGTTAATTCCAGAAATAATTATATGGCTTATATGTCAGAAAAATATATTTGGAAAAGTATTTATGAATAACATTTCAGAGCTGGATATGATTAAATATGGTGACTGGTTTAGTCATTGTGTCGCTGTTCCAATAATGTATCTGGCAGAACTTGTGATTGTTACTGTTATAGCTGGTATTGTGCCTATGTTTATAATATCACGAATGAAAGTGGCAGAAGTTATCAAACCAGTAGATTAATTATAGAAAATACCGGGTGTGCAGATTGATGGTGAAAGCTGTTAAATCAGTAGGTTAGTGACAGAGGTTTTCAAAATATAAGATTAGCGGTGGAGAAGTTATTGAACAGCATATTCAGGGGGCATTTGAATGGGAAAAATATTTAATAAAATATTCAGATACAGGCTTGTTTCGATATATTTCATATTAAGTCAGCTTGTTATTTTAACAGCAATATTTGGAGTGCTTAATACGATTAATAAAGCTTATGCAAAAGAAAATGACAGGCTTAAGGCTCTGGCTAAGAATAGGATAGAGCTGAATATAGATACATTTGCAAAGAAAGATATATTATCATATGCGGCAGTAAATGTAGATGTAGGAAATGTGTTAGCACAAGGACGTATGTCGGTAGAAGTGGCACAAATTGGAAGTACGAACCGTTGTGAAGTGCTTTTGGCAGTTAATGAGTCAACCCCTTATCCTATGATTAGAGGACATATACCCGATAAAGAAACGGATAATGGCAGAAATTGTGTGGCATTAGGACGTGATAAATACAGATATGTATATAATAGGGATGGCAAGGATTATATAACACTTGGTCAGGAGGAATATGAGGTTGTAGGTGTTATAGGAAGTCCGGTATCTGATTATTGGGACTATAAGATTGTACTTAATATAGATTGTATGAGTGATAGTCTTAAGCAGTCATTTAGTTCACTGTCTAATATATCTTTGACAGTATATAGTAATAAGGAAGATATTATGGAAATTTATAATAAAGTATATTCAAATGTAGTCAATGTTGATAATACCTGTAATATAGTGTCATATAGCAAGAAAGATACGGGCGAAAGCACAGTGAGTGAAACTCTTCAGAAAGAAAATATTAAAACTAATGTTATGGTATATGCTTTTTGCCTTATTAACAGCATAATTATATCAATATTCTGGACGGTACAGAGAAAGAAAGAGCTTGCAATAAAACGTGTATTTGGATTTAGTAATATAAGAATGATAGCCGATATTGCAGTTAATCTGTTACTGCTAATGATAATTACTGTAATAATGTATTTTGTAGGATATGTGTTATATAGCTTTATAAGGTATTCAACAATTCAGGGTATGGGATTGTGGAGTGTCAAATTAATATTATTAGCAGTTGGTTTATTTCTGATAACACTTGTTATTGCGATGATATATCCAGTTGTAGATATATATAGGGGGCAGGCATATGATAAGATTAGATAAAATAACAAAAATATATGATGCAAAGGTTGAAAATAAAAAAGCGTTAGATGAGGTATCATTAACTATAGATAATGGGGAGTTTGTAGCTATTATGGGACCATCAGGGAGTGGTAAAAGTACACTTCTTAACATAATAGGCTGTATGGATAGTGTTACAGACGGAAGTTATTATGTTGATGACATAGAAGTGTCACGATTGAATAAATTGGACATACATAGATTTAGAAAGAAGAATATAGGATTTGTATTTCAACATTTTGCATTAATGGATTATTATACAGCTTATGAGAATATTGAGCTGCCGTTGCTGGCTAACAATATAAGACGAAAAGATAGAAAAAGAATAATTAATGAACAATTGAAAAAGTTGAATATTGTGGAAGAAAAAGATAAATTGCCAAAGAAAATGTCGGGAGGACAGCAACAGCGCGTGGCAATAGCACGCGCACTTGTAACTAATGCAGATATTATTCTTGCTGATGAACCGACTGGTGCATTAGACCAGAGCACCGGACAAGAAGTCATTAATATTTTAAGAGAAATTAATAATCAGGGTAAAACGGTTGTTCTTGTTACGCACGATATCAATATCGCCAGCAGCACTAACAGAATTATTAATATATGTGACGGAAAGATTATAAGTGATGAAATGGTATAATTGACTAAAGAGTTGCCTTGCAACTCTTTTTTATTTGTGTAAAATATGGTATTCTATTATTTATTAAGATAATTTATCAAATAAAATATGAATTTTAGCCGTAGAACATATGTAGTATTTTAAAGAAAGCTAGTACATATATTTATTCAATAATGGAAGGGAAAATGCTATGCCAGTAACAGAATATTTAATAAGAAATGCCGAGTTATACCCCGATGAAGTTGCCTTGGTTGAACTAAATCCAGATGAGAAAGATACAAGGAGAACAACTTGGAAAGAATTTGATTTAATACAGCCAAGTGCCAATATGCCATATAGGCGTGAGATTACATGGAGCGTATTTAATGAGAAAGCCAATAGGTTTGCCAATATGCTTATAAGCCGTGGAGTTAAGAAAGGGGATAAGGTTGCTATTCTTATGTATAACTGCCTGGAATGGCTGCCAATATATTTTGGTGTATTAAAGACAGGTGCAATAGCAGTGCCATTTAATTTCAGATATGACTCAGATGAGATATACTATTGCGCTGAACTTGCACAGGTAGATGTCATTGTATTTGGCTTTGCATTCATTGGAAGAATAGAGGTTAATGCTGAGAGATTATTAAGAGGAAGACTTCTTATATATGTAGGAGACAACTGTCCAAGCTTTGCAGAAAGCTATCACGAGCTTGTTGCTGATTGTTCAAGTAAAGAGCCAGATGTTAAGATAACGGAAGATGATTATGGTGCGATATATTTTTCATCAGGAACAACAGGATTTCCTAAAGCAATACTTCATAAGCACCAAAGCCTTACACAGGCGGCTGTTATGGAACAGAAGCACCATTCTACTGGCAGGGATGATACATTTTTATGTATACCACCACTTTATCATACAGGAGCAAAGTTCCACTGGATGGGAAGTCTTGTTGCAGGAAGTAAGGCGGTTCTTCTTAAAGGAACGAAGCCGGAACAGATATTGTCAGCAGTATCAAGTGAACACTGCACTATAGTATGGCTGTTAGTGCCTTGGGCGCAGGATATTCTTGATGCATTGGATTCAGGAAAGATTAAGTTATCAGATTACAATTTATCGCAGTGGCGTCTTATGCACATAGGTGCTCAGCCGGTGCCACCATCACTTATTAAGAGGTGGAAGGAATATTTTCCTAATCATCAATATGACACTAACTATGGTTTGTCAGAGTCAACAGGACCGGGTTGTGTTCATCTTGGTGTTGAGAACATACATAAAGTTGGAGCAATTGGAATTCCGGGTTATGGCTGGGAATGTAAGATTGTTGATGAAAATGATAACGAAGTCTGTCAAGGTGATGTAGGCGAGCTTTGTGTTAAAGGACCGGGAGTTATGACTTGTTACTATAGAAATGAGGCTGCTACAAAGGAAGTATTAAAGGACGGATGGCTGTATACAGGAGATATGGCTATGCAGGATGAAGATGGTTTCTATTTCCTTGTAGACCGAAAGAAAGATGTAATTGTGTCCGGTGGCGAGAATATTTACCCTGTGCAGATAGAAGATTTCTTAAGAAGATTTCACAAGATAAAGGATGCAGCGGTAATTGGTCTTCCTGACAGGCGTCTGGGCGAGAAGACAGCAGCAATTATAGAGATTAAAGACGGAGTCAGTTGTACAGAGGAAGAAATCGAAAAGTTCTGTCTTGAGCTTCCACGTTATAAAAGACCTAAGCAGATAATATTTGCTGAGATACCACGAAATGCGACAGGAAAGATAGAGAAACCAAAGCTTCGTAAAATATATGGAGCAGATAAGCTTGTTGCGATGGAGAACAAAGCATAATTGTGATTATAGATTAATATGCAATACAGATATTATTATAGATAATGGAAGGAAAAGGTATGAAAGAGTTAATGTTAGGCAACAAAGCGGTTGCCAGAGGGTTATATGAAGCAGGCTGTAAGGTTATATCAAGTTATCCGGGAACTCCTAGTACAGAGATTACAGAGGAGGCGGCAGTTTACAATGAGATATATTGTGAATGGGCACCTAATGAAAAGGTTGCATTAGAGGTGGCTCACGGAGCAACACTTGGTGGTGTAAGAGCGGCGTGTGCTATGAAGCACGTAGGCTTAAATGTTGCGGCAGACCCATTATTTACAATATCCTATCAGGGGCTTAATGCAGGACTTGTAGTGTGTGTTGCAGATGACCCAGGTATGCATTCATCACAGAATGAGCAGGATTCAAGGCATTATGCAATTGCGGCGAAGCTTCCAATGCTTGAGCCATCGGACTCAGAGGAGTCGAGAGTATTTGCTAAGAAAGCATTTGAGATGTCCGAAAAGTTCAATACACCAGTCCTTTTAAAAATGGTCACGAGAGTAGCCCACTCACAGAGTGTAGTTGATACAGAAGAAAGAGTTGAGCCGGATAGAGTTCCTTATGTAAAAGACCCAGCTAAAGTAATGATGACACTTAATTCAAGAAATGCCCATATAAGAGTTGAGGAGAGAACTAAGGCGTTGATAGAATATGCAGAGAGTACAGAACTTAACAGGGTTGAGCTTGGAGAGGATACAAGCGTAGGAATTATCACAGACTCAACTTCCTACCAGTATGCAAGAGAAGTGTTAGGTGATAAAGCAAGCATATTAAAGCTTGGAATGATTAATCCACTCCCAGAAAAGCTTATAAAAGACTTTGCACAGAAGGTAGATAAGGTTATTGTTCTTGAAGAGTTAGACCCTATAATTGAAAATCACTGCAAACAGCTTGGAATTAAGGTGGCTGGTAAGGATACATTTCCTATATGCGGCGAGTTCTCCCAGAACCTTGTAAGAAAATGTCTTGGTATGAAAGAACCAGAGCATATTACTATAGAAGAAAATGTTCCAGCACGTCCTCCAGTTATGTGTGCAGGCTGTCCACATAGAGGAATATTCTACATTTTAAAGAAGAAAAAATGTATGGTATATGGTGATATTGGCTGTTATACATTGGGCGCAGTTGCACCGCTTAATGCAATGGATTTGAATGTCTGTATGGGAGCTTCCTGTTCAGGACTTCACGGCTTTAATAAAGCTATAGGTGAGGAAGCAGAGAGTAACAGCGTAGGTGTTATCGGAGATTCAACATTTATTCATTCAGGAATGACAGGTATAACAGACATTTCTTATAATATGAGTAATTCGACAGTGATTATCCTTGATAATTCTATTACAGGAATGACAGGACACCAGCAAAATCCAACTACAGGAAAGAACCTTCGTGGTGAACCAGCAGGAAAGGTTGATCTTGAAGCATTATGCAGGGCATTGGGCTTTAACAGAGTAAGGGTTGTAGACCCATATGACCTTAAGGCAGTTGAGGAAGCTGTTACAGAGGAGCTTGCAGCTAAAGAACCATCTATTATTATAAGCCGCAGACCTTGCGTTATGATTAAAGGAACAGTACATAAACCACCAATCAGTGTAGATGAAAGCAAATGTGTTGGCTGTAAACAGTGTATGAGCATAGGCTGTCCAGCAATTGCAGTTAAAGATAAGAAAGCACATATTGACCCTACACTCTGCATAGGCTGTAAAGTATGTTCACAGATGTGTAAGTTCGAGGCAATATAATGTTGTAAGGCGATGTATATTAGGTGTTAATGGAATAGAAAAAAGTATTAGATGTCCGATTTGTTCAAATTAGATTTGCTTGATGTGAAATTAGGCAGGGCATCTGATAATGTCGGAAATGAGGAATATGTATGAGTAATTCAGTTAAGAATATTATGATTGTTGGTGTTGGCGGACAGGGAACACTTCTGGCAAGTAAACTGCTTGGTTATGTTCTTATGCAGCAGGGATATGATGTTAAAGTGTCAGAGGTACACGGAATGAGCCAGCGAGGCGGAAGTGTTGTTACTTATGTAAGATTTGGAGATAAGGTATATTCTCCAGTTATTGATAAAGGTGAGGCTGATTATATTCTTTCATTTGAGAAGCTTGAAGCGTTAAGATGGATTGAATATTTAAAGATTGGCGGACAGATAATAACTAACACGCAGGAAGTTGACCCAATGCCGGTAATTACAGGTGCTATGCAGTATCCAGATAATATTATTGAAAAGCTTGAGAGTGCAGGTGCAAAGGTCGATGCTAAAGATTTCTTATCAATAGCAGAAGAAGCAGGGTCGGCCAAAGCGGTTAATATTGTACTTATGGGAAGATTATCAGATTATTTCAAAGACATTCCATATGAGGTGTGGGATAAAGCAATAGATGAGATAGTCCCAGAGAAATACAGAGAGCTTAATCATAAGGCATTGAAGCTTGGCAGAGGCTGAGTAAATGTAAAATAATAAAGGTAAAATGGATATACATTTGTGATATTATGGTATCATATGTATATCCATTTTGTAATATTAGTGGCAGGAGTTATTATATAGAATTAAAGAGGCTTATATGTTTAATCTAGAAGAAGAATTAAAGAAGCTCCCAGATAAGCCGGGAGTGTATATTATGCACGATAAACACGACACAATTATATATGTCGGCAAGGCTAAGATATTAAAAAATCGTGTAAGACAATATTTTCAGAGTAATAAAAATCATTCGGCAAAAGTTGTCCAGATGGTTTCACATATTGCATATTTTGAGTATATCGTGACAGATTCTGAGCTTGAAGCACTGGTGCTTGAATGTAATCTTATAAAGGAACACAGACCAAAATATAACACGATGTTAAAGGACGACAAGAGTTATCCTTTTATTAAGGTTACTATTGGAGAGGAATTTCCAAGAGTGTTATTCTCAAGAACAATGAAGCACGGAACTGGCAAATTCTTTGGACCGTACACATCAGCAGGTGCTGTCAAGGAGACAATTGAACTGCTCTGTAAGCTTTACAAGGTAAGAACGTGCAACAGGAGACTTCCTAAAGATATAGGCAAGGACAGACCATGCCTTAATTACCATATCGGACAGTGCAATGCACCTTGTCAGGGTTATGTGAACAAAGATGAATATAAAAAAAATATAGATAAAGTAATAAGCTTCCTTAATGGTAATTATTCTGAGATTATTAATGAGCTGACGAATAAAATGCAGGATTGTTCCGAGCGTATGGAATATGAGGAAGCCGCTAGATACAGGGATTTGTTAATCAGCGTTAAGCAGATCGCACAGAAGCAGAAGATAACAGCAGATGATGCAACAGACAGAGATGTAATTGCGTGCGCTATGGACGCGGAAGATGCAGTTGTACAGGTATTCTTTATAAGACAGGGCAAGCTTCTTGGACGTGAGCATTTCCATATGAAGGTTGCAACGAATGACAGCAGAAGCGGCATTTTGTCAGAATTTATGAAGCAGTATTATGGTGGAACACCATATATTCCCAATGTGATAATGACACAGGAGGAGATTGAGGATGCTGGTACAATCGCCGACTGGCTTTCAAGCAGGAAGAAGCGGAAAGTTACAATTATCACGCCAAAGAAGGGCGATAAGGAGAAAATGGTTGAACTTGCCCATAAGAATGCACTTATGGTATTAACTAAAGATGCAGAGAAGATTAAGCTTGAGGAGAAAAGGACAACAGGTGCTATGAAGCAGATAGCAGACTGGCTTGGGCTTGCTTCGATAAGGCGTGCAGAGGCTTATGATATATCTAATACAAGTGGTGTTGAGTCAGTTGGTTCAATGGTTGTATTTGAGGACGGAAGACCTAAGAAAAATGATTATAGAAAGTTCAAGATTAAGACGGTCAAAGGGCCTGATGATTATAAGAGTATGAGAGAAGTACTTACAAGACGTTTTACAAGAGGAATGAGAGAGCGTGCAGGTGAGGAAGAGACAAGGGGGTTTGCTGTGTACCCGGACCTTATAATGATGGATGGTGGACGAGGACAGGTGAACATTGCACTGGAGGTTCTTGATGAACTTCATATTAATATTCCTGTATGCGGTATGGTTAAGGACGATAACCATAACACAAGGGGACTTTACTATAATAATGTAGAAATTCCAATAGACAGGCATAGTGAAGGTTTTAAGCTTATAACAAGGGTTCAGGATGAGGCACATAGATTTGCGATAGAATACCACAGGTCATTAAGAAGCAAGAAGCAGGTAAGCTCAGTTCTTGATGAGATTGAAGGAATCGGACCAGCAAGAAGAAAAGCGTTGATGAAACATTTTCTTGATATTGACAAAATCCGTAATGCCAATGTAAGTGAGCTTATGGAGGCAGAAGGAATTACAGAAAATGTAGCGCAGAACATATACAAATATTTTCATTGATGTGTTATTTTAATGTCTTTCAATATTAATTGCACTGTGTTAAACTATTAATAATAGATAGTCAGAAGATATATAGTCTTAAGTAAGGCAATGAAATATAAAATGTGGCATAATTGCGCAGGATTGGAGTAGATATGAACGGAAAAGAAAGAGTTAATTTATTCAAGGTAATCGAGAAGATGAATCTTGTTAATCTTACACCTGATATTGATGTTAAGGGAATATGGATTCACGTTCCAGAATTTAACAGGCCAGCGTTACAGCTCACCGGATTTTATGACCAGTTCGATAATGACAGAATACAGATTATAGGTAATGTAGAATATGCTTATCTTAAGAGCCTTTCAGAAACAGAGCGTTATGAAAGATATATGCAGTTGTTATCAAGCAATATTCCCTGCCTTATCTTCTGTAGGAATTTAGAGCCGGAGGCAGAGATTATAGAGCTTGCAAAGAAATATCAGATTCCAATATTAAAGTCTGCTGAGTCAACATCTTCATTTTCAGCAGAAGTTATAAGATGGCTTAAAGTACAGCTTGCACCTTGTATAGTAATACACGGTGTATTAGTTGATGTATATGGCGAAGGTGTGCTTATTACAGGTGAGAGTGGTATAGGTAAGAGTGAAGCAGCGCTTGAGCTTATAAAGAGAGGCCACCGTCTTGTAACAGATGATGCTGTCGAGATTAGAAAAGTAAGTGATGAAACATTAGTTGGTTCAGCACCAGGAGTTACTAAGTATTTCATAGAGTTAAGAGGTATTGGTATTATTGATGTAAAGACACTTTTCGGTGTAGAGAGTGTTAAGGAAACTCAGGAGATTGATATGGTTATCAAGCTTGAGGACTGGAATAAGGACAAGGAGTATGACAGACTTGGACTTGAAGAAGAATACACAGAATATCTTGGCAATAAAGTAGTGTGTCATTCGCTTCCAATAAGACCAGGACGTAATCTTGCAGTAATAGTTGAGGCTGCGGCTGTAAACCACAGACAGAAGAAGATGGGTTACAATGCGGCTAAGGAGTTATATAGAAGAGTACAAGAGAACCTTATGAGGGGTGATGATGAAGATGAGTTTATTTAAGGATATAGTTCTTGGCATTGATATAGGTGGAACAACTTGCAAATGCGGCGTGTTCACAACAGATGGCACGCTTGTATACAAGGATGAGATACCAACAAGGAAAGATGAGGGCGGAAGTCTTATTTTATCAGATATTAAAGAACATATTCCAGAGCTTGTGAAAGCGGCAGGACGAAGCTGTGATGAGATTAAAGGCGTTGGAATAGGAGTTCCGGGTGCGGTAAGAGAAGATGGAACAGTCAACAAATGTGTCAATCTTGGCTGGGGTGTATTTAACGTTGCACAGACTTTTAAAGATATGACAGGCTATGAAGTTAAAGTTGGCAATGATGCCAATATGGCGGCACTTGGTGAATACTGGATGGGAAGTGCGAAAGCATATTCAAGCGTTGTATTAGTTACAATAGGAACAGGTGTTGGCGGCGGAGTTATAATTGACGGTAAGCCAATATGCGGATACAATGGTGCTGCGGCAGAGATAGGACATCTGCCTATAGTAGAGGAGGAGACAGAATACTGTAACTGCGGTAATAAGGGCTGTCTTGAGCAGGTGGCATCAGCAACAGGCATAGTCAGAACAGCGACAAGAATGTTAAATGCAACCGATGAGCCATCGGCACTTAGGGCACTTCCTTATATATCTGCTAAGGCAGTATTTGATGAAGCCAAATCAGGAGATGCGTGTGCCATAAAGATTGTTGATTATGTATGCAGATATTTAGGAAAAGGCATTGCCTGTGCTTCTGCTATGACTGATACAGAGGTTATATGTATTGGTGGCGGAGTATCAGCGGCAGGTGATTATCTTATAGAAAGAGTTGCTAAGTATTACAAAGAATACGCATTTCATGCGTGCAAGAATACTAAGATAGTTAGGGCTGAACTTGGTAATGATGCAGGTATGTATGGAGCTGCCAAGCTGGCATTAGGTTAATATAAAAGATTGGAGAGTAAGAAGCTTATGGATAACAATGAGCTGTTAGATAATCTTAAATTAATTGTAGGTGACACACAGGTAAGAACTGGTGAACCTATGAATATTCATACTACATTTAGAATTGGAGGCTGTGCAGATTATTATGTACAGCCATCTTCTATTGAGGAGTTACAATCATTAATTCGATTTTTGAATAAATCGGACATAGAATACTGCGTTATAGGTAACGGAAGCAACCTTTTAGTATCAGATAAAGGAATAAGAGGAGTTGTAATACAGCTTTCAGATACATTTGACGAGGTAGAATATATTGATGATGTTACTGTAAAGGTTATGTCAGGAATGATGTTGTCAAGACTCGGTAACAAGCTGGCAGATAAGGGACTTGCAGGCTTTGAATTCGCAACGGGAATACCGGGAAGCGTAGGCGGTGCAGTTAGAATGAATGCAGGTGCATATGGTGGAGAGATTAAAGACATAATAGTTAGTGCCGATGTACTCGACCGAAGCGGCAGGCTTATAAGCCTTAGCAGGGACGAACTTGAGTTCGGTTATAGAACAAGCTGTATAGCGGCTATGGATTATATAGTTGTCAGTGCTGTGTTCAGATTACAGAAAGGTGATACTGACACAATCAAGGCACTTATAAAGGAACTTGCTGTTAAGAGAAGAGCTAAGCAGCCTTTGGAATATCCTAGTGCAGGAAGTACATTTAAACGTCCACAAGGCTTCTTTGCAGCTAAGCTTATAGAAGATGCAGGACTTAAAGGAGTGTCAGTTGGCGGAGCAATGGTTTCAGAGAAACATTCTGGTTTTGTTGTTAATACAGGCAATGCAACAGCAAAGGATGTGTGTATGCTTACTGATATGGTTAAGGATAAAGTTAAACAGCAGTCAGGTGTAGATCTTGAACTGGAGGTTATAAAGCTCGGAGATTTTAGTTAAATGCCGTGGAGGAACTTATGAAGATAGTTATTGTAACGGGAATGTCAGGTGCAGGTAAATCAACAGCATTAAATATGCTTGAAGATGAGGGATATTATTGTGTTGATAATATGCCTATATCGCTTATACCTAAATTTGCGGAGCTGGCAGACTGTCAGGAACAGGATAACGGATATAATAATATAGCATTAGGCGTTGATATAAGAAGCGGACATTCTCTTGCAGAGTTCGAGTCCGTACTTGATTATATGAAAAAACGCCAGTATAACTATAAAATATTATTCCTTGAATCTAGTGACGAAGTGCTTGTAAAGCGTTATAAAGAAACGAGAAGGACACATCCGCTTGCGAAGGATGGACGAGTTGACAGAGGTATTGAGCTTGAGAGGGAACAGTTAAAGTTCCTTAAGCAGAGGGCAGATTATATTGTTGATACAAGTACGCTTCTTACAAGAGAATTAAAGCAGGAGTTACAGAAGATAATTCTTGAACGTAAGGAGTATAACAATTTATTTGTAACTGTGCTGTCATTTGGCTTTAAATACGGAATACCAGTAGATGCAGATATTGTATTTGATGTAAGATTTCTGCCTAATCCGTATTATGTTGAAGAATTAAGGCCGCTTACAGGCAATGACAAACCAATACAGGATTATGTAATGAAAGCACCAGAGGCGAAAGAATTTCTTAATAAGATAGATGATCTTATACAATTTCTTCTTCCTAACTATGTAAAAGAAGGCAAGTCAAGCCTTGTTATAGCTGTTGGCTGTACAGGAGGAAAGCACCGTTCAGTAACACTTGCCAATGAGCTGGCGGCAAGAATAGCAAGTACACCATATGGCTGTAAAGCTGAACATCGTGATATAGACAAAGATGCTAAGAGAAAGGGAGATAAGTAATGTCGTTTTCTTCAGATGTTAAAGAAGAATTAAGCACCAGAATTGATATGGCAAGGCACTGCCAGATAGCTGAATTTGCTGCGATTATGGGAATGTCAGGACGTATCAGGAGAGCATCGGGCAAAAGAATGCAGATAGAGATGTCTACTGAGAACGAGATTGCAAGATATAAGTTTATAGTATTATTAGAGCAGATATTTGATATTGATACAGGCGATATAATATATGTTTCAAAGAGCAGCCGTGACACAATAATCAGAATAGAAAATCAGGAATATGTCGCTAAAATATTGCAGACACTTAAATGGGCTGATGAAACATTTGATAATATTGAACCTGTATTTGTTGACACAAGAATAGTGCAGAAGGACTGCTGTAAGAAAGCATTTATAAGAGGTGCATTTATAGCGGCAGGTTCTATAAGCGATCCTAATAAGTTCTATCATTATGAAATAGTATGCGACTATGAAGAAGATGCACAGTGCCTGTGTGATATGCTTATATTCTTCGGGCTTGATGCTAAGATTACAGTCCGCAAGAATGATTATATAGTATATATGAAGGAAGGCAGTAATATAACAGATGTGCTTAATCTTATGGGAGCATATGTTTCGCAGATGAATCTCTACAATGTTATGATTCTTAAAGAAATGCGTAATGACGTGAACCGTAAGGTTAACTGCGAAACTGCGAACCTTAACAAGACGGTTGCCGCTGCGGTAAAGCAGACTAAGGACATAATATATATAAGGGATACAGTTGGTCTTGGAAGCCTTAAGGACAGCTTAAGACAGGTTGCCGAGGTAAGGCTTGAACACGAGGATATGAACCTTAAAGATATAGGTGCATTGTTAGACCCGCCTGTTGGCAAGTCGGGTGTCAATCACAGACTCAGAAAGATAAGCGAATACGCAGAACAGTTAAGACTTGAAAGAGGGGATTGACAACAAGCGTATAATAAAAATTAGGTAAGGTAAATTATTAGTTAAATGTATAGACAGAATGGAGGATAATATGACAAAAGTAGATATTATATCAGGATTTTTGGGAGCAGGTAAGACTACTCTTATTGCAAAGCTTTTAAAAGAAGGACTTGCTGGTGAGCAGGTTGTGCTTATAGAAAATGAATTTGGCGAGATAGGTATTGATGGCGGTTTCTTAAAGGAGTCAGGCGTTGAAATCAGAGAGATGAATTCAGGCTGCATATGCTGTTCTTTAGTTGGTGATTTCGGAACATCTTTAAAGGAAGTTGTTGAGAAGTACCACCCAGACAGAATTATTATCGAACCATCAGGTGTTGGAAAGCTTTCAGACGTTATTAAGGCTGTAAAGGATCTTCATATTGAGAATGAAATCCGTTTAAACAGTGCTTCAACAGTAGCCGATGCTTCTAAGGTAAAGGTATATATGAAGAACTTTGGTGAGTTCTTTAACAACCAGATTGAGCACGCTGGAACTATTATTCTTAGTAGAACACAGAATGTGTCAGAAGCCAAGTTAAAGACAGATATTGAACTTATCAGATCACTTAATAAGGATGCTCATATTATAACAACTCCTTGGGATGATATTGATGGCAAGCAGATACTTGATGCTATGGAAAATGTTACTAATCTTGAACTTGAAATGCTTGCAGAGGCAGCAGCAAAGGTTGCAGAGGAACACGAACATCACCATCATCACGATGGCGAGTGTGGCTGCGGACACGACCACCACGATGAAGAGCATGAACATCACCATCACGATGGCGAGTGTGGCTGCGGACACGACCACCACGATGAAGAACACGAACATCACCATCATCACGATGATGAATGTGGCTGCGGACATGACCACCACGATGAAGAGCATGAACATCATCATCACGATGGCGAGTGTGGCTGTGGACATCATCACGAGCATGGTCATCACCACGCCGATGAAGTATTTACAAGCTGGGGCGTAGAAACTCCTAACAAGTATGACAAGGAAGAACTTTCAGAGATATTAAGAAAGCTTTCTGAGACAGATGATTATGGTAACATCTTAAGAGCTAAGGGTATGCTTCCTTGCACAGATGGTAAGTGGATGTTCTTTGACCTTGTACCAGAAGAATATGAAATCAGGGAAGGTAAGCCTGATTTTACAGGAAGAATATGTGTAATAGGAGCAGAATTAAAAGAAGCTGCTCTTAAAGAATTATTTAATGTATAATTGCGGAAGTTAAAGTACTGGACAATCCGCAGACATCACAGACTGGGGGCATAAGCCCCCAGTGTTATATATAGTTAGAATAGATGGAGGACATATAATGGCACAGGAAGAGTATCAGATTCCTATATTTTTAATAAATGGCCAGTTAGATAGTGGCAAGACCAGATTTATCTCAGATACTATAGCAATGGGACAGTTTGCAGAGGCAAAGAATAAGCTCCTTATCGTATGTGAGGAAGGCGAAGAAGAATACAGCGAGAAGCTTTTAAAAGATAATGGTGTGGATATGGTAGTTCTTGAAAAAGAAGAATTAACAGAAGCCAAGCTTAATGAACTTGATAAAGAGTATGACCCTTGGATAGTAATTGTTGAGTATAATGGTATGTGGGATCCAGCCCTTCTTATGGGAACAGCTAAGCCAAGAGGCTGGGAGATATACCAGTCAATAACACTTATTGATGCTACAGCATTCAATCTTCAGTGGAACAATATGAGATCAATAATTGCAGAGACTGTTAAGTATACAGATATGGTTATATTTAACAGATGTAAGTCAGGTATGGATCTTGGAAGCTACAGAAGAAGTATGAGAGCACTTAATAACACACTTCAGATTGTATTTGAGGACGATAAGGGAGAGATGATGTCAATTGCAGAACAGCTTCCTTATGATGTTAATGCGGATATTATCGAGGTTGATGATGCTGATTATGGAATATGGTATATGGATGTATCAGAAAGACCAGATGTATATGTTGGCAAGAAAGTAAGATTTAAGGGTCAGGTATTAAAGAATAAATATTTCAAAGATAAGAACTTTGTACCAGGACGAAAGGTTATGACATGCTGTGCTGAGGATACACAGTTTATTGGCTATATAAGCTTTTATAATAACATTGCTTCTTTAGAGAATAGACAGTGGATAATGGTTACAGCAACAATCAAGAATGAATTCCAGATGGCATACAAGAAGAAAGGACCTGTTCTTTATGTAGAAAAGGTTGAAAATGCAGAGCCACCAGTGGAAGAGATGGTTTATTTCTAGGATTGCAGTGTAGAGAAAATGGAATGTTCTATTATACATTTTTGAATAAATCGGACATATATAACAATTAGTAATACGGCTGGAGAGAACAATGATACAGGATATATTTCCTAATAGACTTGATAACCAATATGTAGAATGCAGTCCGCAGGATAATGATGTAATCTTCTTCTTTGAGGGTTCATCACTTCTTGCGAAGTATATTAAAGAAGATACATTAACTTATCCACTGTACAAGCAGTTCATACAGGGGATAAAGACAGGCATATCAAAAGATTCTGTTGATAATTATTCATTTACATACCTTTTATCTGTGGATGATACGAAATATTTTCTTGCACAGAGAAAAGGCGAATTATTAAGAGGACAATATGCTGGTGAAATGGCAGATTCCAAAGTGCATAATGAGTATACATCAGTGGTGGAAGGATTTTCATTTGTCGGGGTAGACTCATTTAGAAAAGCCAAACCGAAAGCCACAGCATTTGCAGCAATAACGGCATATCATCTGTATGGCTGGTACAGGGACAATCATTATTGTGGACGATGTGGCAGACCTACAATACACGATAACAAAGAGCGTATGGTAAAGTGTCCGGTATGTGGCAATATGGTATTCCCAAAGATAAGTCCTGCGGTTATCGTGGCAGTTACAGATAACGACAGGGTTCTGCTTACAAAGTATGCAGGAAGAACATATAAGAATTATGCTTTAGTCGCTGGCTTTAATGAGGCTGGAGAGACAATAGAGCAGACAGTCAGGCGTGAGGTAATGGAAGAAGTAGGACTTAAGGTCAAGAACCTTAAATATTACAAGAGCCAGCCTTGGGGACTTAGCGGCTCACTGCTTTCAGGGTTCTTCTGTGAGCTTGACGGTGATGATAAAATCACATTGCAGGAAGATGAATTATCACTTGGAACCTGGGTTAAGGCAGACGACCTTGACTTAGAAGATGATGGAATAAGTCTTACAAGAGAGATGATATTAAAATTCAAAAAAGAGCATACAATTATTCAGTCTAATTAGAATAATACATAATTATTAAGCATAGAATTATCCCAAACATATGTGGGGTGGTTCTATGCTTAATTGGTTATGGGGCTTTATGATTATCATAGGAATAGTATACGCCCTTATCACAGGTAATATAGAAAGTGTCACGCAGGGGGCATTTGCCTCCGCCAAGGAAGCTGTTACATTATGTATAACTATGTTCGGTATTATGTCATTCTGGTGCGGTCTTATGGAAATAGCAGAAAAATCAGGACTTATAGACAAGTGCAGATACATGATAGAGCCTCTTATAAAATGGCTGTTTCCGGGGGTTCCAAGCAGCTCCAAAGCATTTGGCTATATAGTTACCAATATGATATCTAATTTTCTTGGACTTGGCTGGGCGGCTACACCGGCAGGAATAAAGGCTATGAAAGAGATGGCAGTGCTTAATCAGAATAAGAATATAGCAAGCTGTGATATGTGTACATTTCTTGTGATTAACATTTCTTCAATTCAGTTAATTCCAGTAAATATAATAGCATACAGAAGCCAGTACAAAAGTCCTGACCCGACCGCAATACTATTTCCCTCAATAATAGCAACAACTATAAGCACGCTTGCGGCTGTTATATTTTGCAGGGTTATGACAAGGAGGGAGCGATGATAACTAAGATTTCAGCGTATATAATGCCGTTTGTCATATTGATTATTGTTGGATATGGAATGTACAAAAAGAGTGATAATTACGATAACTTTGTAAATGGTGCAGAGGATGGAATGAGGACAGTGGTTTCAATAGCACCTACACTGATTGGGCTTATGGTTGCGGTTGGAGTATTAAGAGCTTCTGGATTTCTTGATTTTATAGCTGAACTTTTAAGCGGTGTGTGTGGAAAGCTTGGAATACCGGCAAGCATAGTGCCGCTTATTATAGTAAGGCTGTTCAGTTCGTCAGCTGCAACCGGACTTAGCCTTGATATATTCAAGCAGTTCGGAACAGACTCATATACAGGACTTATAACATCTATACTTATGGGGTGTACAGAAACAGTATTTTACACAATGTCAGTATATTATATGGCGGCTCGCATTAAAAAAACGCGCTGGACACTTGCTGGTGCATTAATTGCAACAGCGGCAGGCATAGCTGCGAGTGTCATTCTTGCGCGTTATTGTTAATTATTATTTTTTCAGATTTTTCATAGCAATATTGATGTCTACATTGCCTGATACACCATTTATTGAACCTGTGCTTGTATACTGCCACATAGCGTATTTGTAGGGATAATATGGAGAGGCAGTCTGATAACCGGCGAACCATTTATCATAACCTTCAAGTCTTTCAAGTTCAACATTATCCATAAAATACAAAAGATTACTGTAGATTAATGGAGTATATCCAGCAGCTTTAATTGTGTCGCAAAATGCGATTATTACGTCAGTTAATTCACTAGCCGAAAGATTTTCCTGACGGAAGCTGTCATTTTCTATAGCTTCTACGTCAATAGCGATTGGGTATGTAATGTTATAAGGCTTTACAAGAGTAAGTACATAGTTGGCTTCTTCGATAGCTTCCTCTTTGTTAAGAGCCTGTGAATAGAAGTATACACCGACATCTATATTATTCTTGATAGCATTAGTTGTGTAAGTATTAAATGAAGTATCTTCAACAAGAAGTCCTGAGCCGTAAGCCCTGTAGCCACATCTAATCATAGCAAAATCCACACCGGCGGCTTTAACCTTGGCAAAATCCACATCAGAATTGTGCTTTGATAAATCAATTCCTGTATATGTCTTGGCATTAGTTCCTGGATAAGTCATCAATCCCTTATCATTGCGGGCAAAGGCTGATTTATCATATTCGCTTGCGGCAAGCTTAGGGTTAATATCGGCAAATACATAATTACCACTTCTATTGACATATACTATGTTGTCAGGATAAAGTTCTTTTAATAATGAGAGTGTAGATGAACCGCTCTCAAATCTGCTTCGGATAAGGTTAAGCATATCGTCTTTCTCAGTATTGCGTGCAGTTTCAATGTCCTTGTCCTCAATTCTTGCTACAGTATCAGCAGTTCTCTTGGAGTCGGTAACAAGCAGGACAATATTGGCTATTATTGAAGCGATGGCAGTAACAAGCAGAACAATTGTCAATACAGATAATTTGCTTTTGCTGCCAGTCCTGCTTTTATTCTTCTGTCTGGAATTAGATTTCCAATCTGAACTGTTATCAGATTGGCTGTTGAAATTATTATCCATAGGTATCCCTCTTTTCTTTATAGTACATTAATGTGTAACCGCATATAAATAAATGATAACTACAGTGTAAACGAGCTGTATTTAAAAGTCAAATAGTAAAATGTAGTAATTGTATTAGAAAAATATAAAAAATATAAGAAAACATATTGACAATATACTAAATAAATAGTATATATAATGTACACCATATTTTTAATATACATCACATATTTAGAGTATATCAGATGCCTGCATAAGATATATGTTGGGTGCATATATTTCTGATTCTTTAGCCTTTTGAAGAAGGTATTTATAGCGTTTCTGCTCAGAATTCAATTGATATATATAACAATCTATAAGGTCTGGGTCAGTTGCGTTATCAAAGTTGGCATATGCGGCACTAAGCGCAGCCTTTGCCATATTAATTTCCTCAACAAGATATTTTTCATCATATGTAGCAGGATTTTTTTTCTTGCTGAACATTTTCAATAGAATTACCTCGTTTCCTCTTTTTTTATAAGTATAGTCAGTAATTGGTAATTCTATACATTAAACAGAATAATAGAGTTAAGACAACTGTATTGTGGTGGCAATTTATATATAAAGTTGTCTGATAAGATATGGGAGAATTAAAGAGAATATGACAGAGCAGTACATAAGATACGCCGCTATGTTTATTATCATAATGATGGCGGTGATTGATGATTACAGACGTTTTAAGGTGTCGAATAGAATTATAATTGCAGGAATGGTTATTGGTGTTGTTATTAATATGGGAAGCCTGATGTATGGAGGTGATGTGAGAGGGTATATATATGGCGGTATGGCAGGTTTTGCAATTATGTATATGGTGTATATATTTGGCGGCGTAGGTGCAGGAGATGTTAAGCTTCTTGCTGTGTGCGGACTGCTGATTGGTGTTACATATATTGTGAGGTTGATATGTGCGGCTATGGTATGTGGTGTATTAACAGGTGTATTAGAGAATGTTGGCGTAATTAAAGGCAGACAGGGTGTATGTATAAGAGATAATGTTTTAATAAAGCAGGGAAGACATACAATACATAGATTTCATTATACATATGCCTTGTGTCTTGGAGCGGCAATTATGGTGGTATTAAATATTAAAGCATAAAGCTGTAGATACTGTAATTAAGATTATATAGTGTATGGAGGAAAGTGTATTTGGCAAAAGATAATATATGCGTGATATATGACGATGATGAGAGTTATGCCAAAAGGCTTATGGGAATAATTAACGACAGTAAGGATATTCCCTACAGGGCTAAAGTGTTTACCAAAGAGGAGGAGTTTAACAGATACATTTTAGCTAATAAGACAGATGTGTTAATGGTTAATGAAGAACAATACACATATGGCATTAATCATGAGGATATTAAGACAGATGATAACAGCGTTATTGTTCTGTGTGAAGATGAGAAAGAAGCAGGAATTATTAATGATAAGAAAGAGAAAGGGCTTATCGGTGTGTGCAAATACCAGCCAGCTTACCAGCTTTTAGGGTCAATTACAAGACAAAGACCAGATAGAACGCAGAGGGTTGAGGATATTACCAGATATATCGGAGTGTATGGCTTTAATTCGACTTTAAGAGTGACTTTGGCAATGGTTATTGCGGCGGCATATTCTAAAAAGGGACGGACACTTTTTATCAATCTTGATGAATTCTCAGGCATTGAGCATATTATGATGTCTGACGGGTGTAGTAATCTGTCAGATGTATTCTATATGTTTAAGCAGGCAGGAGAGCATTTTACACAGCAGATTAGAGAATGTATAAAGGCGAATGAGTTATTTGACTATATACCGGCTGTGGTATGTGCTGATGATATATCGTATGTTAATGACAGGCTTATAAGTGGTCTGCTGGATGAGCTGGCACATAATTTAAAATATGATTATATTGTTGTTAATATATCAGAGGGAATTAACAAGCCTTGGAGCATTATGGGAAGATGCAGTAATGTATATATATCTGACAGTGGAGATTATATAGAGAATTGCAGATTTAATAATCTGAAAAGATATTTTATTGAAAGCGGGAAGGAAGCTATTGTTGACAGAATGATGAGAATTAATCTTAAGATGAAGGATACAATGGATGAGGGTTTTCTTAAAAGAATTATGTATACAGATGCGTATGGTTATGTAAGTTCTTTATTAGATATGGTGTAGAAATGACATAGAAGAAGTTAAGCATAGCATAGGGAGTAAGTATGAATAGCAGGCATTATGGAAGAATTATTCTTTGAATTAAAACAAAAAGTCTATGAAAAGCTTGATATTAATCTGGACGTGTCCGATGAGGATTTGTATAAGGTAATAGATGTATGTATATATGAGATTTCACAGCATAGGGCTATATCTGTCCATAACAGGGAACTTTTAAGGCAGCAGCTTTATAATTCAATTAAACGTCTTGATATATTACAGGAGTTACTGGAAGATGATGATATAACAGAGATAATGATTAATGGGTATAAAGATATATTTATTGAGAAGAAAGGCAGGATAACTAAATGGAATAAACAATTTGAAAGCAGAGAGAAGCTTGAAGATATAGCACAGAGAATAGCGGCGATGTCGAATAAGACAATTAATGAAGCGATACCTATTGTAGATACAAGGCTGGCTGATGGTTCAAGAGTGAATATGGTATTATCGCCGATAGCCATAGATGGACCAGTCATAACGATAAGAAAATTCTATGATACGCCAATAGATATTGACAGATTAATTGAGTTAGGTTCTATAACTAAGGAAGCGGCAGATTTTCTTGAATTACTTGTAAAATGCCGTTACAACATATTTGTTTCTGGTGGCACAGGAAGTGGTAAAACAACATTTCTTAATGCACTGTCTAATTTTATTCCCAAAGATGAGCGAGTTATTACAATTGAAGATTCGGCTGAATTGCAGATCCAGGGGGTTGGCAATCTTGTAAGACTTGAAGTAAGAAAGTCCAATATGGAATGTGATAATGAAGTCTCAATAAGAGATCTTATAAGGTCAAGCCTAAGAATGAGACCTGATGGTATCAAAATAAAAAAGAGAAAATCAGAGCATAATAAAAAGAGTTTCTCCATCCCACTTGCATTCCTTCAATACATCCCTGGCAATAGCATTCCTCTCATCAGCGGAAAAGTTATCAAAATCATCAAGGAGGCGGATGATCTCATCCCTCTTTTCCATAGCATTCTTATATTTCACAGCAGCTCTCCTCTCTTCAGCAGATTGGCTGGCGGCTTTTCTCTTCAGGTTGTTGTATTCACAATCTAATTTCTCAATTTCATTCACAATATATTTGGCGGCAGCAGATTCAGAGTTTGCGGCAAGGGCAGCAGTGAGCTTTTCAATTTTATCCTGACATTGCTGCATTTTAGTTCTGAGAGTCACAGAGTTATCCTTAGGCTTTTTATCAATACCCTTCACATATTTCCTGATAGCAGCGGGATCATGTTTGATCTCCCTGAATACATCCAGCACCTTCTCATCCAGCAGATCTGATTTAATATGGCCCATATCACATGCATCCACACCGGATCTCATTCTCTTTGGGCAGTAGTACCAGGTGGAAACAGAACCATCAACCTTCTTTTTGCGGCTCATGCTCATCATGCGGCCACATTTGCACCGGAGGGAGCCCTTCAGGAGTGGGAGATCATACTTTGGTTTTTTAGAAAAAATGTTGTGCCCAAACTGAGCCTGAAGCTGGAAGTATGTCTCTGCCTTCATATATGGCAGATGGTATCCAATGCTCACTCTCCAATTCTCAGGAGGAGCAAGCTGGTGTTTTTTCTTGCCATTCACCTTCTTTTCCATAGTTCGGCCATAAATGATGATACCATGAGAGCCATCCCATTCCTCCCTGGGTGAAGTCATTTGGCATCCCTTAGCTTCAAAATAATCATACATGGCAGCAGTATCCTCAACACAGTGAGGAGAGGTGAACATGGAATATAATTGAGTTGTGGATAAGAATTTGCCATTGAGGGTGGTGAGCCCATTATTCTTGCAGTATGTCTCCATGTTCTGAAGCGAAAAATTATTATCTAGGAAGATCCTGACCAGGTTATTTTTATAATCAATCTCTTCCTGGTTGAATTCTAATGTTTTATGAGATTTAGGGCCAAGATCCACAGTTGTAATGCTGTACCCAATCGGAGGCCTACCTCCACACCAAAAACCACTCTCTGCCAGGTGATTCATATTATCAGTGATCCTAAGCGAATCAGTACGAACTTCCAGGCCGGAGAAAATAACAGCAAGATACATCATGGCCTCTCCAAGAGGAGTGGTTGTATCAATGCCATCCTTCACTGTGATGAATTTGATCTCATGCTCCTTCAGGAAAGAATAGAACACACAAAAATCCATCATATCGCAGCATATACGATCAATTTTATAAATAATTACACAATCAATAAGGCCGGCAGCAATATCTTCCTTCAGTTGGTTCATGCCTGGCCTATCCATATCAGATCTCACATATCCATCATCCTCATATAGAGTGATGGAAGAGATCTCCTCCTCAGGGAAATGAAGCCTGATGTGTTCCTTGCATACATCAAACTGCATCTGAGTGCTCTCTGAGGTATCAACAAAATATGATTTTCTTCCGTAAATACCAAAATTCATATAGCATCCTCCTAAAAATGGGCATAAAAATGCCCGGAACATAGTGAAATAGTCCGGGAGCTATGCTATAATACAATTTGCGAGATTATATATGAGCATAGCTCATGGCCCTGGCAGAGATGCCGGGGCTTTTTTATTTGGTGTTTTTACAAATGGATACAATATCATCAACAGAATATTTGCCGCTTCCAAGAAGCAATCCGGCAGCAATCCCTTTTAACTGAGATAATTCTTGCTGCGAGAGCAACGATAAAAGGGCAATAAATTCATTGTCGATAAAATCAGGTAACTCAATTTCTATAATTTTCTTCATATCACTCTATGCCTCTTTTACGTTTCCAATGCCTGAGGCTGATGAGGTTTCCCTTTTTTCAGCCTTCAGCTCTTCTCTATATGCATCTACTGCCTTCTCAATGGAATCATTCTCAGCATTTTCAACAGCCTTCAGGAACTCCTTCACTTTCTTTTTCAGAGCGGCTCTTGTAGGTTTATCCAGCTTCAAATATTCAGAGATAAGGGCCTGATCAAAAGCATCAAGATCATATTCCTGGGTAAGCTCTGAAATGATAGAAGGAGCAACCGATCCGGAAACAAAAACATCACCAACACCATCCCTGAGCCATTGCTCACTCACTCCATACTCTCTGCATATTGAAGCAATAACAGCATTAGATACACCTCTAAAGCCATTCTCATAGCCGCCAATGGTTGATTGGCTAAGACCAAGAGGAGAACCAAAATCTGATTGATTCATATGTAAATACTCTTTTCTGAGCTCTTTAATTCTATCACTTATTTCCATGCATGTATTCACCTCCTGGGTACACAATAACACAAAAAATACCTCAATGCAATAAAAATATAGCGAAAAGCGTTGACATATACATCTCATTGAGATATTATGATATTGCAACGAGGAGTTATGAGGTAAAAAGAATACAACAGAGCAACAAAAAAGGAGGTGGATATGTGCTGATATTACCAATCAAGGGCAAATGGTTCAATATGATTCTCTCCGGAAACAAAAAGGAAGAGTATAGGGAGATAAAACCATACTACACAACAAGATTCAGAAAAATATTTGAAATGTACCCAAACTCCAATATCCCCACTGGGCTTGATAGGCAGTTGATAGGATTCAGAAACGGATACGGAAGCAATAGACCACAGTTTATTGCAGTGTGTTCATTGGATATTAAGACAGGCAAAGAAGAATGGGGAGCAGAACCCGGAAAAGAATACTATGTGCTACGCATACAAGAAATCAGAGAAAGAAAAAATTGCTAAATGCAAAAAGCAAAAGGAGGTGCAAATTGAAACCGGAAAAGAAGGAACAGATATTTGAAGCACTTCAGGGCATTACATATTTGGAATGGAGAAATATATGCAGTGCAGTGGAGAGGAGCTTTGAGGCAGAGATCACAACCACAAAAAATAGAGTGGTGATTGCAACCTCTGAAAAGCTCAAAGAATTTTCAGATTTACTGTGAAACAATCTGAATCATAGATGAGTGAATGCGATAATTGCGGCCGTGGTATTGAATATTGATGTAATCGTGCTCAAAACATTTGGCTACTTTGGAACCAGGTTCATATACAAGGTTTTCCTTGAAATAAGTAGAAGGATCCTGATGATCTTCAACAGTTCCATCTTCAGTAATATCAACCCACTCACCAAGCAGGTTTGCATAAATGTGTTTCATAGTATTCTCCCTTCTTACAAACTCAGGCATGGCAGTGCCTTGTAAGAAGATTATACAACAGAAATGGAGGGATAAGCCATGACAAGAGAAGAATTTGAGAATAACCTGAGCCAGCTCCATAAGAATGGAGCAATCAGGCATGAAAAGCCAACAGAAGAAGAGTACAAGCTGATTGAGTATGTATACACATTTCACCCATCAATTAGTGAAACTGAAGGCAAGAAGCAGGTTGCATATTTGTATGAAAATTTTGGTATGAGCATCTTCAGAGATATGGAAGCCAGGGCAGATTTTATGAGAGTAAAGGAAGGCGAGCTCCAAAAGGCAAAGGCTGAAGTTGAACGGATACAGCAGAAAATGAAAGAAGTGAAAGCCGGAGGTGATATGCCGGATGAGTATTGAAAAACCAAATAAGCCGGTACTCACGGAGGAAGATTTGGAATATATCTGTGATTCTGTATGCCGGTACCCATACATAAGCACCTCAGAGGAAGAATTGAAAAAATACTGTGAAGGATGCGTGATCACAAAGAAATTGAAGGAGGAGGGTGAATGATGGAAAAACCGAGATGCAGATCATGCCAATTCTGCAAGGATACGGGCCGAGCAGCGGTGACCGCCAATGCAAGGAATGGATATAGTAGAAAATCATACATGTGTGAGCATCCCAAAGCAAAGGAATTGCCTCAGAGTGCATTTGGAAACAAGATGGCATGCTTCATTGGATTTGGAGATTGCACATATGAGAGCAAGGTTCAAATAAAAACAGCACCAAAGTGGTGCCCAGGAAGGGAGGAATACTGATGGCAAATATTGAAGTTATGTATAGCAGTAAAACAGATCAGTGGGCCACTCCTCAGGAGTTTTTTGATGAACTCAACAAGGAATTTGCATTCAACCTGGATCCATGTGCCGGTGAAGAAAATCACAAATGTGAAAAGTATTTCACAAGAGAACAAAATGGGCTCCTTCAGGATTGGGGGGGGGTTCCGGGTGTTCTGCAATCCGCCATATGGAAAAGAGATTTCAGATTGGGTGCAGAAATGCTATGAGGAAGGGCACAAGGAGAATACCCTGGTGGTTATGCTCATACCGGCCAGGACAGATACAAAATATTTTCATGATTACATACTGCACAGAGCAGAGGTGAGATTTATAAGAGGCCGCCTGAAGTTTGGAGGAGCATCAACTGGTGCACCATTTCCATCAATGCTGGTTATATTCAGAGGCCCCAAAATGTAGGAAGGAGATGAACACTATGGCAAAGAACAAGGAAATTAAGAAAGAAACTGAAGAGATGAAGGATGCAAGAGAATTTGTTGAGATGTATGCAAAGCTGAACACAGCGGACAAGTACCAGGTGAAGGGCATCATGATCGGCTTGCAGATCAGAGACAAGATGGAGAAGGCGGTGACTGCATCATGAAGAAAGAGATCAAGGTGCAGGTAGTGCTCTCTGAAGGCTATGAGGAGAGATTTACTAAGGCCTGCATCAAAGCAGCTAAGAAAAGGATAGAGCAGCAAGAGAAGGTAATACCAAGGGCTGAGATGGTACCTGAGAAGGTGCTGGCAGCAGTGTAGGAGGATTTATGGAAGCAATAAGAGAGAAGCTCATCACATTCATCATGGCAACCGGATTCGTTGGAGAGTTGATATTTGCCTCAGCCATTGATGGCCCGGATAATAATATGAGAGTTGTGGTTGCTGGAATGCTCATATGCGGGCTAATGCTTTTCGTAGGAGGAAAACTGGAAGATTATTATGGCATGGATTTTGAGTATGAGGATGAGCTGGATGATGATTTTTAACAAAGAAAAAAGGAGCTGATTGCTCAGATCAGCTCCCGGCTATGCTCACATGTGAACACAATCATACCTGAAAATAGTGTATCACAGTAGGGCTGAAATGTCAAGGAAAGCCAGGGAGAAAACCTGGCAAAATCAAGGGTTTCAAGCCCTTTTTAATCACTTGATAAGGATATTAAAGTTAGGGAGTGATGCACTATATATGTATGTTAGAAAAGAATATGACTTGGGTAGGGTGAAACAGATTGAGAAACACTATCCAGGTAACTATGGAGCACCAGGCAGACCAAGGGCACTCAAGAGAAAGAGAACACCTGAGAATATAGAGAGACAGAATAAGACCAACAGAGAGAAGAGGGTGCAGAGATTGATCATAGCCAACTTCAAGGAAGGAGATTGGCACCTGATACTCTCATACATGAAAGACAAAAGGCCACAGAGCTTTGCTGAAGCAAAAAAGCAGTTGCAGAGGTTCCTGGATGCCATGAGAAGGATATACAAGAAGAATGGATATGAATTCAAGTATATCTATGTGACAGAGAGAGGAAAGCAGGGAGCCTGCCATCATCATCTGATCATTGAGGATATACCTGAACTGAACACAACAAAGCTGGTGGCAAAGAAGTGGCAGTATGGCCGCCCAACATTCAATCCATTGTATGAGGATGGAGAATTTGAAGGGCTGGCTGAGTACATAGTGAAAAAAGAGACAAAGGAAGAGCAGGAAGGATGCTCATATTCGAGGAGCAGGAATTTGGTTGTACCGGAGCCAAAGAGAGAGATCATCCACAGAAAGATGTGGAGATCAGAACCGAAAGCTCCAAAAGGCTGGTATGTGGATAAGAATTCCCTGATAAATGGGGAGAATCCGGTAACCGGTTACCCATATCAGCATTACACGATCAAGAAATTAGATCCGGGAGGTGGCAACAGTTGAATGTGAGGATATTCATAGAATCAACCTGGAAGGGCCCGGCAAAAAGAGATGGAGTTGCCATGTGGCTTGTTGAGTACATGAGAGGAGATGGGCCGGTAACCAGGCAGGGATTTGTTCACCTGGAAAATGGCACCGAGATCAGAGGCAATCTGATGGCCATGATCAATACATTTTTTATCCTCAAAAAATCGTGTTCAGCCTCAGTATTTACTCAATGCGAGAGCATTTTGAACACAGTGAGAAATTGCTGGCATATCCAGTGGCAGAAAAATGATTGGAAGAATGCCAAGGGCAAGGATGTGAAGAACAAAGATCTGTGGGAGATGCTGATTGAGACAGCAAGGCCCCATGCATACAGTTTGAACACCGGGCATCATGATTATAGCAATGTGATGGAGATAGAACTGAAGAAAGAGGAAGCAAGATGGAAGAGTGGAAAGAACTCAGGAACCGGATCATAGAATCATCCAGGCGGAATATGAAACACATGAGCCGGGATGAAAAAGACAAGGCAGCAGAACAGATTGCAGATGATCTGATGGATTGCTTATCAGACAACTTCAGAAGCCTCACAGAAATACATCAGATTGTTGCTGGGATAAGAGCAGGAAAGAATGTGCAGATAGCATATGCGGATCCTGATGAGGATGATGCATTTGATGAGTGCATAGTAAGAGCATGCTGGTAGAAAGGAGAAAGCAATGAACGCAAATGAAACAAGAAAAGAGCTGAGAGGAATATTGGCGAATGATGGAGCCAGGAAGAGGGTATATGTGTGCTCCAAGTACGGAACAAGAGGAAACAAGGAAACCAATTTGGAATTGGCAAAAATGTTCTGTATGTGCCTGATTGAAGGAGGGTACACACCAATATGCCCACATGTATTTTATCATGAGGTGCTCAATGATGAGGTACCTTCACAGAGAACAGCCGGCCTGGAATTGGGATTGCACCTTTTAGAGGATTGTGATGTGCTCCTGGTGTGCAGCGGGCTCTCTGAAGGCATGAAGGCAGAGATAAAAAGAGCCTGGGAGTTAGAGATACCGGTTGAGATCATGAATATGAGTGTGATCTATGGTGAAGATCAGGCGGCAGCAGTACATGAAGCTATAAGAGGAGAATTGGAGGCACTATATGGCAAAGAGCATCATACAGAAGCATACAGATAAGCTCAGCCGAGAGTGTTTTCTGTGCAGAGAAGAGGCTGAGAGGATTGGCTATTTTGGAGAACTGAAGCACACCGGGCTGCATAAGCATCATTTTATGCATGGGCCAATGAGAAAGAAGGCAGAGCACTATGGGTTGTGGGCTTATGTATGCCAGGAGAAACACCATGAATATGGCCCGGAAGCCCCACATGCCAATAAAGAGGTGGATCTGCATCTTCAGCAGGTAGCTCAGGAAGCGTTTGAAGCCAAGTATAGCCATGAGGAATGGATGGCCGAGTTTGGCAAGAATTATTTGTGAGGTGATCGAATGGCACAGTATTGCAGATATTGCAGCAACCTGGTTGTGGGTGATGTGGCATACTGCCAGGCGAAAAAGAAGGAGATCCCGGAGCACCTGGCCAAAACCACAAACTATTGCCCATTCTATGATCTCAATGGCATAGATGCCTATGGAGAGAATGAAAAGGGCTATCAGCCAAGGTATAAGAAGTGCACAGATAATATGGCCGGACAGATGAGCATTGATGATTTTTTAGGAGATACAGATGAATAGCACAATATTTGTTGATTCACTCACCCAGGTGGATATGTCAAGAATCAAGATGCCAATGGCAGTGATATATGATTCACCAAAGGATTTTCCTGAGCTAAAGCTGTGCAGGATATGGGAAGGAGCTGGGTGCCATCCTACCAACACAGCAATATATAGAAACACAACAGATAAGCTCAGAGAGGACATAAAAGCAGCAGGTTTTTCAATACTTATCCCCAGGAGCAAGGGGGATGATCCGGTAATTGTGGAAACCTGGATGAAATAAAAAGAAAATGGAGGATAAGCCAATGAAAAGAACCATGAATATTGGAAAAGGCCGCTCAATCACATTTGATGATGAGAGCGGGGAGAAAGTGTATGAAAGCCTGAAAGCCTGGAAGGCTGAAGGGGAGAGAAGATTTGGGAAGGATATTCTCAAATGGAAATTCAAGTGCCCTATGTGTGGCCATGTGGCAGCAGTAGAGGAATTCAAAGAAGCGGGAACAAAAGATCCGGCAAACTGTGCATATGAGGAATGCCTGGGAAGATACACCGGGAAGGGCTCACCAAAGGAAGGAGATTCCTCAGGATGCAATTGGACTGCATATGGCTTTTTCGGAATACCAAAGGGCGGTGTGTATGTATTTACCGGCCCGGAGCAGGGAGCTCATATATTTGATTTTGCAGAGGAGGAAGAGTGATGGCAGAAGTAGATATTTTCAATACAAATAAAAAATACAATGTAATTTATGCCGATCCGCCATGGAGATACAATGACAGAACGTGCATTGGAACCTGCGAAAAGCAGTATGAAACAATGAAACTTGAAGATATAAAGAATTTACCAATTAAAGAACTGTGTGAAAAAGACTGCGTATTGTTTTTATGGACTACATACCCAAAGCTAAAAGAAGCACTAGAATTGATAGAATCATGGGGGTTCAAATATAAAAGCATAGCTTTTCAGTGGATCAAGCTAAATAAAAGCGGCAATGGAGAATTTTTTGGACTAGGGAGATGGACAAGAGGAAATACAGAGCCTTGCTTGCTTGCCACAAAAGGAAAACCGAGCAGGAAAAACAATACAGTATCACAGTTAATTAAGTACCCATTAGGGAAACACTCAGCGAAGCCACCTATAACAAGAGATAAAATAAAAGAGCTGATGGGGGAAGATGCGAATTGTTTGGAACTGTTTGCACGCAACAATATTGAAGGCTGGGATTGTTGGGGGAACGAGGTTGGCAAGCTAGATGAAGCAAGTGATACAAAGCAAAACAAAAAACATTAAAGGAGATATGAACATGAGAGAAAATGTTACAGCTCTCTGCAATGTAAAGAAGGGGAAGGAACCTGAAACTAAAAACATTGTTGAAAATTTTAGAGAAAGGCTTATAAACAGCGAAAAGGTGCAGCTCTATGGAAGCATAAACAGTGGGAACTATATGATCAACATTGAGGATGCTGTGGAGATACTGAAGCAGTGCGTTGAATAGGAGGACAAGGTGATGAAATGATAGACGAAAAGGAAGTGTGCAGGAGTTTCAAACAGGCTGAAAACCAAAAGCAGCAGGTGCAGATATTGGCAGAGCTGAATGCATGCAGCAAAGAGGAGATACTGAGGATCCTGATGTGTAATGGCATTGATGTGAGCCGAACATGGCCACGCAAGCCAAAGGACAATGATACAACAATCAATTTTATGTATAGGCTCCTGGATGAGCTTGATGAAGAAATAGGCAAGCGGGAGAAAATGTACCGGAATGCGGTGCAGAGCATAAAAGAATATTGGAAGAGGTGCGAACATGAGAGAAGATGATCCGGTTTTCTACAAGGTGAAGATGGAAAGATTGCTGAGGCAGGCCAGGAAGAATGGTGTGCAAATAGATTTTAGCATCTATGATGGGCCGAAGGAGAAAACAGTAAAAGTGTTATTCAGGGCACCTGATACCGGAGAATGTGCGGGTGCAACAGTAGTGAAAAGGAGGAAATGATGAGCAGAAGCACAAGAAGGGCCATAAAAAGGCACTTCAGAGGAATTATATTGATCTCTTCAACAATGTGCATCCTGGCAGCAGTTATCCTGGTGAAAAGCCAGGATAAGAAAATGCCGGAAACTTCAGTAAATACTCAGGCTGAATTGAAAGAGAGCAAAGCAGAGGAGAGTGAAACAGCAATGCCCACAGTTGAGATCCATGAGGAAAACACCACTCAGGCAGCGGGAAAATTCCAGGATACACATTCAATGGATTGGGATACAGATGAATCCTACCTCCTGGCTAAGATAGCAATGGCTGAAGCTGAGAGCGAGAGCACAGAAGGCAAGGCAATGGTGATCCTGGTTATGCTCAATAGAGTATTCTCACCGGAATTCCCGGATACCATTGAAGAGGTGATATTCCAGGATGGGCAGTTTTCACCAATCAAGAGCGGAAGATGGGATGCTGTGGAGCCTAATACAGATTGCTGGGCGGCACTTGATTTGGTATATGCAGGCTGGGATGAGAGTGAAGGTGCATTGTACTTTGAAGCAGAGTGGAATGAGAACACCTGGCACAAGGACAACCTGAAATTCATCAAGAAGGTTGGGAAACAGAATTTTTACAAGTAGGAGGATAAGCGAATGGATGAAAACAGATTTTACACCGGAGGAAGAGGTAACGAAAAAACAATGCAGGAGAGTGTTTTGGTTATGGCTGAAGGCAATCCTGGATGCATGCAGTTTCTTATGGAACTGATAAGCATAGGAGAATATGCAAAATTTGCGACACTTGCAAAGTTTGGAGTAACCGGCAGCAGAGCATATCAGCTATGGAATGATTGCTGTGATAGAGACACAAAGAAGGCAGCGGAGGTGCTGCAATTGGCTCAGGATGGAAAGATAAGCAGAGAAGAACTTCATGAGCATGTATTCCAGCCAAGAGGAACAGCATTTGACCTGGAAGAGATAAGAAACAGAGAGGCAAAACCTGAGCGGGAATTGGATGATATTATCATGGAATTGTTGATGCAGGATGAGACAATGGAAGAGCTGACAGAGAAAACAAAGGAGCTGATCAAAGAGGCTGCACCTTTGTGCCGGGAAACAAAAGTATATCAGAGAAGTTACTGCAAGATGAGAGGAAAGAGGGGAAGTTCAAAGGAACTCTACATGGAGATGCTATTTAAGATAGTAATGGCACCAACCGGGTTTCACACAATGGCTACACCAAGAATATTCATACCATACATTTATGAGGCTTTATTGACAGAAGGAGCATACAAGGATGGAAAATAAAACAGATAATGTGAGAATTGTAGGCTACGCAATGACATATTCAGACCTCACAGATGAGCTAGAGAAGAAAAGGCCGGAAGAGTATAAGCTGGCAATATTGTATGCAAGATACTCAGAGCTCCTGAAGGGCATGGCCGCAAAGCGGATAAATAAGCCAAATAAAAAAGGAACCACAATCAAATATGAGGCATGCAGCAGGGTAGAGGAGCTGAAGAAAGAAGCTGAAGCCATAGAGGCAGCAGTGAAAGAAATGGAGGAAGAAGATGGGAAATAAACTGCAAAGAGCCATCTTACACACAACCGGGAAATACTCAGAGGAAGATCTGAAAGAGTACACTCCTGATCAGCAGAAGGTTGTGAAGGCATACATGAAAGCCTGGGATGATGTTCATGTAACAGTAAGCAATTTCTTAGAGGGAGAGTATTCAGTAGTTGGTTGGCCTCCTGAAGAGGAAGAGAAGGCAAAGGAAGCAATCTATCAGATGGAGCAGGATCCTACATTTGGAACCTATGTGAATGATAGGGAACAATTTGAGAAGGATTGGGCAGCAGGAGAATGGGAGCCATCCGGCTCAATCGTATTTCCTCCTGAGATGGTTGAGATCCTGGGAGAGTTGGTGAAGCCTGGTGAATAGAGAAGATACAACAAAATTCCCGGGAGATCTCCTGGTATCTGACCGGTTCGGAGGAATGGGGAAGTATTATGCCAGGGAGGTGAGCATTGACTATGGCACCAAGGATGTGAAGAGGGTTGACTTCATGCAATTTGAACCGGCAGGAGTTACCTCAATCAGCTCCATAGAAAAAGGCACATTCACATGCTATGAGGTGAAGAGCTGCAAAGAGGATGTATTCAGCGGCAAGCTGGATGCACACATTGAGGATTGCTGCCCAAACTCCTCTCACTATTATGGAATTATGGTAGCTATTCCACAATATGCGGAAGAAGTTGATGAATATGAGAACCCAACACCATTGGAACCGGGAGACAGGTGGAAGCTTGCAGTAATTCTCCCATGCAGACAAGGACCGAGGCGGAGAAGCCTCACAGAGATGCTCTTTTATATGCTCAGGAGCGGAAGGTGATGAGATGGATGAGCTTGAAACACTATTTGAAGAATACAAAGGCAGCAGGCCCATGAATATGACAAAGGAACACATAGAAACCGGGGTGCCAAGATGGAGGATCCATATATTTGAAAAAGATGCCTCCCCGGTTGGTGATAGAGAGATCCTCTTTGTGGAGGATAAAGATCATAATATGTGCATCCTGAAAGCAATAGAGGGCCTGAAAAGGAGGATGAGCATTGAATAGGCGGCAGAAAAAGAAACAATTCAAGAAGAAGTATGGCATGAACCCAAAGCAATATGCCAGGCTGAAGGAGTTGGAAGAGTGGGAAGCAAAGAGAAAAGAAGCAGCAGAGGCTATGGATGAACTTACAGAGATACTGTATGAAAAAATTAGATCAAAAGCAATGGAGGTGCTGGATGCTATGAATAGAGCAATGGAAGTGTTTAGTGCAAGATGCAGGAGCATTTTTGTAGATAGAAACAGAGTAAACAAGGAGGAAAAGAAAGATGAAAGTATTAGCAATGATGTGGTTGGTGTTGAAAATATTGGGAGTGGCAATTCTGATTGCCATAGCAGCGGGAGCTCTGATCCTGGTGATCAAGTGCATCCTGGCTGTGTTGTTGGAGCTAGACAAGAGGAAGAAATAAACTACACCAGGGAAACAAAAGAGGATATTCTGAATGATGCCCTGGGCAAATGGCCAAAACTGATTGAATTCTTAGAGAATGCAGGATATTATGATGCACCGGCCACAAAGTCGCACCATGGGGCATGCTGGGGAGGTTTATTCAACCATTCCCTTCAGGTGGGCTATGAACTTGTAAACCTCACCAATAGATTAGAACTGAAGTGGCAGAGAGAAGAAAGCCCAATGATTATTGGATTGCTGCATGATGTGTGCAAGCTGGACGATTACACATGCCTTCCATTTGGAGAAACACCGGATAAACCGGAGATTGAATGGAACAAAGATGCAATGTATCCGGGTCATGGTGATAAGAGCCTGATCATGCTGATGGGCTACATAGACCTCACAGAAGAGGAGAAGGCATGCATCAGGTACCACATGGGCTCATTCACAGACAAAAAGGAATGGGAATACTATTCAAGAGCTGTGAGGATATTCCCGAATATACTGTATACACACATGGCGGATATGATTGCATCACAGATCAAGGAGGTATAACATGGCAGGATTTTGTAAATGGTGGGATAGACCATTGGAGGAAGTGGCAGAATGGCAGCAGGAGAGGTGCTATGAAGAAAGCGGCCTGGAATGCATGAAATGCCATGAGCTGGAAGTAAAGGAGAAAGAAGATGAATGATTGCATCCACATTGGAAGATTAACCAGGGATCCTGAGATCAGATACACTCAGGGCGAAAATAGTATATGTGTGGCCAGGTTCACATTGGCTGTGGATAGAAGAGGGAAAGATGCAGGAGCAGACTTCCTGAGCTTCAAAGCATTGGGGAAAAGCGGAGAATTTGCAGAAAAGTACCTGAAGAAGGGAATGAAGGTGGGAATAAGATCAAGAGCCCATGCAGATTCCTATGAGAAGAATGGCCAAAAGATATATTATACAGAATTTATATGTGAGGAATTCACATTCTGTGATGGCAAAGCAGAGAATAACAATGGCAGCAGTGATGATAGTTTTATGGATATACCTGAAGGCTATGAGGGCGAATTGCCATTCAACTAGGAGGTGTGCAAGGTGACCAAGGAAGAATTAGACCAATTACCGGATCTCAGGAAAGAGATCAAAGAGTTGGAGGCAAAGATTGCCAGGATGGAAACGAGCAAGAAGCAGGTGCTCACGGATAAGGTGCAGGCCTCTGCCAGGGAGTTCCCATACAATGAAACACATGTGAAAATCCAGGGGTATGAGTATATCTCAGATCCAAAGAAGAGAAAGCAAAAAGCCGATAAGGAAATGCTGCTGAGAATCAGAATGCAGCAGGCTGAAGAGAAGGAGATCGAGATTACCAAGTACATCAATTCAATAGGCAGCAGTAAGATCAGGAGAATGATTGAATACAAATACATAGAGGGCAAGACCTGGGAGCAGATTGGACAAATCTTCCATTGTGACCGAACAACAGCAGAAAAGATGGTATCCAAATATTTGCGTGAAAATTAAAGTTTCCCACAATTCCCATTTTTTTTATGTTATATTTGTATTAGGTGAAAATTTGTTGGCTTATCCCCAAAATTGATCCTGGAATGGAGCATCATGGCAACATGGTGCTCTTTTTGTATGCAAAGGAGGGAGATAGGATGGGAAAAATACAACAAAACATCAATAAATTGCTGAAGGCCCTCAGAACGAGGGGGATTGTATACAAGATAAACACTCAACAATTTTATTCAGCAGAACAAGATAGGCTCATCACAAAGATGATCCTATGGGAAGATCATCCCAACCGGGATGGTGAAGTGTTTTATAGCAAGGTGGAGCTGCTGAAATACCTGGTTGAACAGTGGAAGGCGGTGAATGATCATGGAGAAGAACCGGATGGAAGAACTGGCCAGCCTGATGAGTGAAAAGCAAAAGGCATTCTGTGATTATTACATTGAGACAGCCAATGCAACAGAGGCCGCAAGGCGGGCAGGATATTCCGAAAAAACAGCAAAATCAATTGGAAGTGAAAACCTGACGAAACCAAACCTAAAAGAATATATAGAGCTGAGGCTGAAAGAGCTGGAAGATGGCAGGGTAGCAGATGCCACAGAGGTGCTGCAATATCTCACCAGGGTAATGAGAGGAGAGGAAAAGGATGCATTTGATATGGATCCATCCCTTCAGGATCGAACCAAGGCAGCAGAGCTCCTGGGAAAGAGATACAGATTGTTTATTGACAAGCAGGAAACCAATGTGAGCACAGAGCCAATCACAATCATCAATGATATTCCGAGGGGCAGCAATGGAGATTAAGCTCTCAGAGCTCATTGCACCACAGTTTTATGATATTCATTGGGATATATTGGAGGGAAAACACACTCACTACAAGCTATATGGTGGCCGAGGATCCACAAAATCCTCATTCGTAAGCATAGAGATAATATTGGGCATGATGCAGGATCCAAACGCAAATGCAGCATGCTTCAGAAGAGTTGGCAATACATTAGCCGAGAGTGTATTTGAGCAGCTCTTGTGGGCAATAGATGCCCTGGAAGTCAATCATCTTTGGAAAGTAACCCTCTCACCGCTGAGGCTGACATACAAGCCAACCGGGCAGAGGATAGTGTTCAGAGGGTGTGATGATCCAAACAAATCCAAATCCATCAAGTTGAGGCATGGCTATTTCAAATACATTTGGTATGAGGAAAGAGCAGAATTTGAAGGTGATGAGGATGAAAGAAAGATAAACCAATCACTGATGCGTGGTGGAGATAAATATGTGGTATTTTACACATGGAACCCACCAAAGAGCCTGAATTCCTGGGTGAATCAGGATGTGCTTCAGGTGAGAGATGATACATTGTGCAGCCATAGCACATATTTGACAGTGCCAAGGCATTGGCTGGGAGAGCAATTCTTTGTTGAGGCTGAGGAGCTGAAGAAGAGGAAGAGGCTTGCATACCGGCATGAATACCTGGGAGAGGCTATTGGAACCGGAGGCAAGGTATTTGATAATGTTATCCTCAGAGAAATCACAGAAGAGGAGATTGCAATATTCGATAAGATCAAGCAAGGCCTGGATTTTGGTTTTGCAGCAGATCCATTGGCATTTGAGAGAATGCACTTCAACAAGAAGCAGAGAAGATTGTACCTCTTTGGTGAGATCTACCAGGTGAACCTAAAGACCAGGAAGGCGGTTGCTGAGATCAAGAAAATCAATCCTGAGAATAAGATCATCACAGCCGACAGTGAGGAACCAAGATCCATTGCATCATTCAATGAGCTGGGCCTGAGAGTGTACCCGGCCAAGAAGGGGCCTGGATCCGTAGATTTTGGAATGGCATACCTATCAGATGATATTGATGAGATCATCATTGATCCGGTAAGATGCCCAAATGCCGCCAGGGAGTTTTCCACATATGAGCTGGAAAGAGATAAAAATGGCAATTTCAAAGGCTCATACCCTGATAAAGATAACCACTCCATTGATGCAGTTAGATATGCAATGGAGGATGAGATGGTTAATAAAAAGGCAAGGATAAGAAACAAGGCCAAGAGAGGCCTGAGATAAGGAGGCAATGGAAGTGTATAGATTCACATATCCGGCAGAGAAATTTGATGAGAATAACCTGGATAAGAGCATCATACTCACCCTGGTGCATAAGCATGAGGGGATGGTTGCCCGCCTGGTGAAGAATTATGAGTATTACAAAGGGCATCACAAGATAGATGCCAGGAAGAGGGATGAGAAAGCTCCGAATAACAAAGTGAGCTGCAATCATGCCAAGGACATATCCGACACAGCAACCGGATACTTCATGGGCAACCCAATCACATACTCCAATACCGGAGATCAGGACATTGAGCCATTGCTGGATGCGTTTGATGCCGCCAATGTGGATGATGTGGATGCAGATCTTGCATTGGATATGAGTATATTTGGCTCAGCATATGAGTATGTGTATATCAAGCAGGGAGAGGCAGTGGTAACATCCAAGGCAGTTTCCCCAATATCCACATTTATCATTGTGGATGATACCATTGAGGAGAATGAGCTTGCAGGAGTGTACTACTACAAGAAAAAGAATTCTGCAAAGGATACATATACCTATGTGGCAACAGTATCCACAGCGAACTTCACATATGTGCTGAATATCAATGATTCAACATCAGACATAAGCCAGGCAGTAACGGAGGTACCAGAAAAGCATTTCTTTGGAGAGCCTCAGATCATTGAGTATTTGAATAACAAGGAGGGCATTGGAGATTTTGAGCAGCAGATCCCGCTCATAGATGCCTATGATACTCTTATGAGTGACCGAATAAATGACAAAGAGCAGTTCATTGATGCGGTGCTGGTACTGTATGGAGCTATCCTGGGAGATGATGAGGAAGAAACCTCAGAGGCACAGAAACAGCTCAGGGAGAATAAGCTCCTGGAACTTCCGACAGATGCGAAGGCTGAGTATTTGAGCCGCCAGCTTGATGAGAATGGAGCTGAGGTATTGAGAAAAGCCATCAAGGAAGATATATACAACTTCTCTCATGTTCCAAACTTCATGGATGAGAACTTTGCAGGTAACACTTCAGGTGTGGCCATGGAGTACAAGCTCCTGGGATTGGAAATGATAACCAAAGTGAAGGAGAGGAGATATAAGATAGGCCTGAGAAAAAGAATCAGGTTGTATTGTAATTTCTTAGGAATGCAGGCCATTGTTGTGGAAGATGGCAGCATTGTTGCAACATTCAGCAGAGCATTGCCTAAGAACCTTCAGGAATTGGCTCAGATTGTGGCCAACCTCAGCAACATGGTATCAGCCAAAACATTGCTGAAGCAGATCCCATTTGTAGAAGATCCTGATTATGAGATTGAGGCTGTGAATGAGCAGAAGGCAGAGGATGTGAAGAGGCAGCAGGAGCTATTTGCCCAGGGAGCCAACACACCTCCTGATTTTGGTGATGAAGGCAGCAGTGATGATGAGGGGGGATGAAGAAGAACCTGAAGAGGGCGAAAGCTCAGTAAATACTCAGGCTGAGGGTAATTCTGATGAAGGCAAAGAAGAGGAGCCAAAGGATGAGAAAAAGCCTGAGGATAAAGCCGGGAAGAAACCGGAAAAAGACAAGAAGGAACCAAAGGAGTGATATAGGTGGGCTATTGGGAGAATAGGCAGGCTCAGATGATGTATGAATTCATGGAAGATGCTGAAGAGATCTCCCAGGAGCTTGCAGATATATATGCAAAGGCATCAAGACAGCTCAATTATAGGATTGAGAATATATATGACAGATTCAAGGACAAGCACAACCTAACAGATGAAGAGGCCAGGCAGTTATTGAATACTCTCAGAGATAAAACTGATATTGATGAGCTGATGCAAAAGCTGGCCCAGGATCCAAAGAATACCGATTTGGTGAAACAATTGGAGAGCGGGGCATACAGAGCCAGGATTGAAAGACTTGAAAACCTTCAGGGTGAAATAGATCGAATGATGAGAGAGGTATACAACCAGGAGAAGAAGGTTACAACCTCCCATTATGTAGACCTGGCCAATAATTCCTATTACCGGGAAATCTATAATATACAAAAACAAGTGGGATTCCAATTCAGCTTTGCTGCTGCGGATCCCAAGGCAGTGGCCTTGATATTGGGCTCCAAGTGGAGTGGCATGAACTACTCAGAGAGAATTTGGAAGAATACCAATGGATTGGCCCAGGATATAAAAGAGCAAATGCTCCTGGGAATGCTCACCGGAAAGACAGAGGGAGAGATGGCCAAGGAGCTTGCCAATAAGTTTGCAACCGGTTCATATGAGGCCAGGAGACTGGTGAGAACCGAGAGCAATTTTGTGAATGGGCAGATGCAGCTCAATGCCTATGAGGAATGTGATGCAGATGAATATGAATTTGTGGCTGTGCTGGATCTGAGAACATCAGAGATATGCAGGAGCCTGGATGGCAAAGTATTCAAGACAAAGGATGCTCAGCCCGGTGTGAATATGAATCCTATGCATCCATTCTGCCGATCCACAACAATCATCCACCTGGGTGATGATGTGGTTGATGGCCTTCAGAGAAGAGCAAGGGATCCGGTAACCGGTGAGAATAAGCTGGTACCGGCCAATATGAACTATACAAAATGGTATGAGCAGAATGTGGCTCACAATCCTAAAGCTCAGGCAGCAGAGAAGGCAGTTAAGAATATGAGCTCAGACATAAAACAGTATCAGGCATACAGAGCATTACTGAAAGGGAAGGCGGGCAGCAGTGTTGCAGCATTCCAGGAAATAAAGTATAATAACAGTGAGCTGTGGGAATTCATGCAGCTTGATTATAAGAGACAGAACACATTGAGGCTGCATCCTGAGAGAGCACTTCCTGAGATGCCAAAGATAGATCTGCCTGAGGCAAAATTCACCAGGTACCTATTTGGTGGAGATAACAAGGCAGGGCTGGCAAAGGGAGAAAACTTCAAGGAGAGGCTGGGATATGATGCAGATAATTGGCAGAAACTTCAGAGGCAGATCAAAAAAGCCTCAAAGAAATATCCTGCCAAGGTAAAGGGGCAGAATGAATATGGCACACTGTATGAGCAGAAGATAGTGCTATATGGAGAAAATGATACCCCGGCAAATGTGATTGTAGGCTGGATCCAGGATGAGAAAACCGGATCCATGAGAATGACCTCAACATATATCAAGGAGGTGAAGTGATGGAATATCAGATTTTTGACAAGGTAAAGCTGAAGGATGGCAGAGATGGCACCATAATGGATAAGATGGGGCCTGATTTTGTTGTGGATGTAGGCCAAACTGATGAAGAATATGATACCATCCTGGTAAAGCCTGAAGAGATTGAGGGCAGAGCATAATATAATAATTGGCAATGAGAGCTATGCAGAAATGCATGGCTCTTTTTATATGCAATTTTAAGAGAGGAGGATCTAAGAGCATGAACTTTGGTAAAGCATTGGAAGCACTCAAAGAGGGCAAGAAGGTTGCAAGAGCCGGATGGAATGGTAAAGGAATATACATTGAGCTTCAGGTGCCTGATCAGCACAGCAAAATGACACTGCCATATATCTACATTGTTACAAATGGGCTCATCACAGACAACCCGGCAGCTCCAAAGGGAGTGGTGCCATGGCTAGCATCACAAACTGATATGCTTGCAGAAGATTGGCAGGTAGTAGAGTAGGAAGGCGGCGATCCTTTAATCTCCCCGGCTGAGGGTTAGAAAGCTGGCCGGCAGCAGGCCTATTGCTGTGAAAACCAATAGTGAATCTGTGGGGCCTCAGGGCAATGCAGGGGCATAAGGAGGAAAAAATAAAATGAAGTATATGAATAATCATTATGGTATGAGCAGAGTGTTTGGAAAAGCAAGATGCAAGGTGCCAATGAATCTCCAATATTTTGCTGAAGGCGGAGAAGGAGATGCTGGTGCAGAAGGTGGAGCCGGAGGAGCTGGTGGAACATCAGGCGGAGCCGGAGATGCCGGAGGGAACCAGGGAGGAGATCAGGGAGCAGCGGGATCCTCTATGAGCTTTGATGATTACTTGAAGGATCCAAAGAATCAGGCAGAGTTTGATAGAAGAGTGAGCAAAGCCCTGGAAACGAACAGAACAAAGATGCAGGCAGACATTGAGAAGCAGATTGCTGATGCAAAGACAGAAGCAGAGAAGATGGCCAAGATGAATGCCGATCAGAAAGCACAGTATGAAAGAGAGAAGCAGGAGAAGGAGCTGGCCGACAGAGAGGCAGCTATCACAAAAAGAGAGCTCACTGCAACAGCTAAGGAGCAGCTTGCAGAGAAGGGGCTTCCAATCAGCCTGGCCGCTATTCTCAATTATACAAATGCTGAAGAGTGTGCTGCATCCATTGATGCAGTAGGAAAAGCCTTCCAGGAAGCAGTAGAGAAGGCAGTAACAGACAGATTGACAGGTGGAAAGCCGCCAAAGAAAGCGGATGGTGCAACAGCATACACAATGGATCAGATCAGGAATATGAGTGCTGAGGAGATCAATAAGAATTGGGATGCTGTGCAGGCGGCCATGAAAAGCAATTAAGACATAAAGGAGGATAAAGAAGTATGTCAGTAGCAAAATTTATTCCTACAATTTGGAGTGCTAGATTATTGGAGCACTTAGACAAGGCACATGTATATGCTGCACTTGTAAACAGAGACTATGAGGGAGAGATCAAGAACTTTGGTGACAAGGTAAAGATCAATCAGATTGGTGATATTACCATCAAGGACTACACCAAGGGATCTGATATTGATGATCCTGAGGAATTAACCGGATCAGATCAGGAGCTTGTAATTGATCAGGCCAAGTATTTCAACTTTTCAATTGATGATGTTGATAATGCTCAGACCAATCCAAAGCTCATGGATGAGGCAATGCAGAGAGCTGCATATGGCATGAACGATACAACAGATTCATACCTTGCAGGGCTCATGGCGGTTGGAGCGGTGAACAATGATGCAGATGGCTCTGTGCTGGGTAATGATACAACTCCAATGGTTCCAACAGCAGAAACAGCATATGATATGCTTGTGGACTTAGGAACAGACCTCACAGAGAAGAATGTGCCTACTCAGGGCAGATGGGTTGTTGTTCCTGCATGGTTCCATGGCCTTCTCTTAAAGGATAAGAGATTTGTGGGCAATGGTACAGACTACAACAAGGCTCTCATTGAAGGCGGAGAGGTTGGTGTGGCAGCAGGCTTCCAGGTAAGCCTCTCAAACAATGTACCTAACACAACCGGTACAAAGTACAAGATCATTGCTGGAACGAACAGAGCGGCATCATTTGCTGAGCAGATTCTCAAAACAGAGGCATACAGACCTGAGAAGAGATTCTCTGATGCGGTCAAGGGCCTTCATGTATATGGTGCCAAGGTTACTCAGGGCAAGGCACTCAGTGTGCTCACAGCAAATAGAAAATAGGATAATTGGAAGGAGGAGCCAACATGTTCATCTTAAACAAGAAAAGCGGAATGATTACAGAGTGCAACAATGCTGATGTGATCAAGACCTGCAAGAAAGATGCAAATTATGAGGTGAAGGAGAACAGAGAAGATTTTGAAGCTCAGGAGCCTCAGAAAGAGCCTGAAAAGGTCACACCTAAGGAAACTATCACTGAAGAGAAGAAAGCCTCTCCTGAGGAGCCAAAAGAGGGTGAAAATGATGGAGCATCCCAGGAGGGAGAAACAGAAGAGGAACCCAAAGAGGATGAACAGCCTGAAGGTGATGAAGAGGAGCAGCTCAGAACAAAGACAGTTGCGGATCTCAGGGTGATTGCAAAAGAAAAAGGCATCCAGGGCTATGCAAACATGAACAAGGATACATTGGTGGCCATGATCATGAACCATTAAGCGGGAGGTGCAATATGACAGATATTGAAATGCTGAAGAAGATAACCGGAGAGAGTGATGAAGAATTGCTCTCTCTTTTGTTATCCCAGGCAGAGGAGAAGATATTGGCTCTCACAAACAGAACCAAAATGATTTATCCTCTGAAGCCAGCAGTGAGAGAATGGGCAGTAATTGCATATAACCGCCTTGGAATGCAGGGAGAAAGCAGCAGGAGTGAGGGTGGAATATCCTCAGCCTTCATTGAGATCCCAAAAGAGATCCAGGATGCAATCAATAGTTACAGATTGGGGAGGGTGAGAGGTCATGCATATGAGAAGAAGCCTGATGAAGGACTATCATCTGAGGAAGAGGGTAGTTGAAAAGGATAAGGAGGGCGGCTCAGTAGTAAGCTATGAGGCAGCAGTACCTATCAAAGCAACAATATGGCCGGCATCCGGTAAGGTGCAGGCTGAAATGTATGGAGAGAGGCTGGCATACATCAAGAATATGGAGTATGAAGGCAAGGAAACCATGCGGGAAGGTGATGGTATATGCGTGTTTGTAGATCCTGAGAGTGATCCTGATTACAAGATTATCTCAATAAAGGAATACTCGCCCATGTTGATGGAATTGGAGAAGATTTGATATGGCAGTGGAAGGTGTTGAGAAACTGATGAGGCAATTCAATCAGTTGGGAAGCATGGAGCCGGTGGTGTATAAATCTGTGAAGAGGCAGGCTGAAGTGGTGAGAGGGGTTGCAGTTAAGTTGTGCCCGGTATATTCACCAAAGGGAGATCCTATCCCAGGAGTATCTTCAGGAGAGCTCAGAGGCAGCATATACACCAAGGTATCCCAGGATGCTAATGCAACCATAGGGAGTGTATACACCAACAAAGAATATGCTCCATATGTGGAATTTGGCACCGGGCCGGTTGGAGCTTCCAACCATCAAGGCATATCTCCGAACGTTGCGGTGACATACACACAGAAGGGCTGGGTGTGGCCGGATGTAGATGGAGGATTCCATGCGACAGAAGGACAACCGGCACAGCCTTTTATGTATCCGGCACTCAAAACAATGGAGAGCCATGTAATAAAGGCAATAGCGGCTGATTTGCAGGCCGGCATCAGGAAGGCAGGTGGAACATAAATGATCAATGTGAAAGATCAGATATATGATGCATTAAAAGGCATCACAGAGAATGTGAGTGATGGGTACCCAAAGAGCTGGGCCCAGCTCCCGGCTATTCAGTACACAGAGGAAGATAACTCAGTGAGAGAATGGGCGGATGGCAAAGAGCAGAAAGCTCATTTGCTTTATAGGATTGACATTTGGCACAATGCCAGCACTTCAGAATTTGCCCTGAATGTAGATAAGGTAATAGCACCATTGGGGCTCAGAAGAATTGCATGTGCTGATGTAGATGATCCAAGCGGATTGAAGCACAAGGTGATGCGATATGAGGGCATCATTGATGTGGATACAGAGATTGTATATCAGTAAAGGAGGAAAGAAGCATGTTAGCAAATGGCATTACATTAGGCTACAAGAAAAAGAGTGCAGCAGGAGATTACACACTCCTCAGCGGGCTGAAGGAAGTTCCTGAGATCGGTGAAGAGCCTGAGAAGGTGGAGAATACTGATCTCTCCGACAAGGTGAAGAAGTATGAGTATGGAATTGGAGATGCAGGAGATCTCACATACCTCTTCAAGTATGAGAATAGCTCAGAAACATCCCCATACAGAGTGATGAGAAAGGCAGCAGCAGATAAGGAGGTACTTTCATTCTGTGAAACACTTCCTGATGGCACAAAGTATGAGTATGATGCCCAGGTATCTGTGAAGAGAACCGGTGGCGGAGTGAATGGTGTAATTGAGTTCAATCTCAATATGGCAGTACAGAGTGAGATAAAGGTAACAGATCCGGCACAGTAAGATTAAGGCAGGTAAGCCAACAAATAAATAACCCATAGGAGGATACAAAGATGGATTTTTTTGGAAAGAAAGATAAAATGATGGAAGCATTTGATGCAGCAGAAGAGAAAGAAACTGAGGGCCAGGCAGTAGAGCAGGCAGCAGAAGAAGAGGAGAAGGCAACACCTATCACCAAGAAGAGAAGCCCATTTGCAATATGGGAAGTAGGCGGCAAAGAGTACAAGTTGAAGCTCAACACAGCCACAATCACTCAGCTTGAAGCCAAGTACAAAACAAACCTCATGAACATCATGGGAACCGGAGAGGGCGGCATGCCAGCTCTTACAGTAATGTTAGACATTGCACAGAATGCCATGAAAGATTGGCAGCATGGTGTAAGCAAGAGCATGGTAGCAGATCTCTTTGATAAGTACCTGGCAGAGGGCGGCTCACAGCTTCAGTTTTACACCTCAGTATACATGAATATCTTTGCGGTTAGTGGTTTTTTCTCAACTACTCTGACGGAGCAGATGCAGAGCACTTTGGAAGAGGCAAATCAGACATTGTAAAACCTCCTACACTAACAGAGATAATAAGCGGGCTATATCCTGACTTCATAGAAGCGGGGTATAGCCCTTTACTTTTTTGGGAACTGAGCCCAGGAGAAGTGGTTGATTGCATAGAAGGGCATAGAAGAAGGCTGAAAAGAGAGAAGGATAAGCGGGAAGCTGAAGCCGAGGATCAGATCAGCATGCTATACATTCAGGCTCTTCAGATCGGCAATGTGCTATCACATATGTTTGATGATAAGGTGGCAATCAAACCGCTCTCTGCATATTATCCTGGGTTATTTGTAGAAACTGAGGAACCTGAAGAAGAAAACAATTTCACCAAGCAGGAAGATGGGGATAAGAAAAAACTCACACCTGAGATGGAGCTCTATAAGGCAAATATGGATGATTACATTTTCAGGCATAACAGAGCAATCGCTCAAAAGCGAGGTGAAATAAGTGGAGGGCATGACACTAGAGAAGCTGCAAGTAATAATTGAGGCCCAAACAAAAGCCTATTATCAAGAATTACAGAAAGTGCAGCAACAGACGAAAGCGGCCACAAATGCAGTGGCAAAGCAGACGGATAGAATCAAGAGTGCATTCAGCAAAATAGGAAAAACAGTTGGCCTGGCATTGTCTGCCGCTGCTATTTTCAACTTTGGAAAGAGCTGTGTGAGCCTGGGATCCGATTTGGCGGAAGTGCAGAATGTAGTGGATGTAACATTTGGATCACTGAATGAAGCGGTGAACCAATTTGCCGAGAATGCCCTGGAACAGTTTGGACTATCTGAAACAAGTGCAAAGCAATACTCATCAACCCTGGGAGCAATGCTCAAATCAATGGGTTTTACTACTCAGGCAGCAGCAGATATGAGTATGAAAATGACCGGGTTGGCGGCAGATATGGCCTCATTCTATAACCTGGATAATGATGCAGCATTTGAGAAGATCAGGGCCGGTATATCCGGCGAAACAGAGCCATTGAAGCAGTTGGGTATCAATTTATCAGTGGCGAACCTGGAACAGTACGCACTCACCCAGGGCATAACAAAGAGCTACAATGCAATGAATCAGCAGGAGCAGGCACTTCTCAGATACAATTATTTGCTATCAGTGACAGCAGATGCCCAGGGAGATTTTGCAAGAACATCAGACGGATGGGCAAACCAGGTGAGAGTACTCACTGAAAAATTCAATGCATTAAAGGCAAGCATTGGCAAGGGGCTTATTGCAGTGCTCACACCGGTGGTGAAGGCACTCAATACCCTTTTATCATATATTCTGACAGTTACGGATGCATTCAGTAACATGATCGCAAAGCTCACCGGAGGAAGTAAGAAAACCTCAACATCAGTGAGCGGCATAGGAACCTCCCTGGGAGGAGCAACCGGTGCAGCAGATGGCCTGGCAGATTCGACCAATAAAGCGGGAGGAGCAGCAAAGAAGGCAGCCAAAGAATTTGCTGGCTTGGGATCCTTTGATGAAGTTCATACTTTGGATAAAGGCTCAGATGATAGCGGAAGCGGAGGCGGAGGAAGTGCAGCAGGCGGAGATATTTCAGAGAGCTTTGTAGATGCTGCAAATGAGGCAGATAGTGCTCTCAATCCGGTACTTGATAAAGTTATAGAGAAGGTGAAAGAGCTCAAAGAGCTATTCACAAGCGGCTTCAAGGCGGGGCTGGGTGATGCGGATTTCTCAGGCATCCTCACCTCTATACAAGGAATCAAGGAAAGCCTTAAAGATATATTCACGGATCCAGCGGTGCTGGGTGCGGCAAATGAATGTGCAAATAAGATTGCCTATGCACTAGGACAGACAACCGGAGCAGTGGCCAGCATTGGGATAACCATTGCAACCAACCTTTTGGGAGGAATAGATCAGTACCTTGCGAACAACAAGGATAGAATCAAGAATTTCCTGGTTGATATGTTCAACATCCAGGGCAGAATGGCTGAGATACAAGGCAATTTTGCTCAGGCAGCAGCAAATATCTTCTCTGTATTCGGAGGAGAGAATGGGCAGGCAGTAACAGCCAACATTATTGTCATATTTGCGGATGCGTTTATGGGAGTTACAACCCTGGGAGCAAAATTCCAGGCGGATATGATGAATGTGATTGCACAGCCATTCATTGACAACCAGGAAAGCATCAAGGAAGCATTAGATGGAACCCTGGGAGTGATCTCAGAAGGCCTGGCAACAATCAAGGGTGTAGTGGATGAAACCATGAGCTCCATGAATGCCATGTATGATGAGCATATAGCTCCTCTGATGGAATCAATAGCATCAGGGCTGAGTGAGCTTGTAGGAACCCTCACAGATGCATACAACACATATATTCTGCCGGTGCTTCAGGCATTGCAGGATAAATTTAATTCGGTTGTGAATGAACATTTGCAGCCGGCCATAGATAAAGCCATAGAATTCATTGGCAAGGCAGCGGATGCAGTAAAAGCAATATGGGAGAATGTGCTTCAGCCATTTCTGAATTGGTTCATTGAGAACATTGCACCGGTAATTGCAACAGCCCTGGAAACAGTGGGCGGATTGTTTATGACAGTATTTGGAGTGATCTCTGATGTTGTAGGCAATATATTTGATGCATTGGGCGGCCTGATGGACTTCATAACCGGAGTATTCACCGGTGATTGGGGAAAAGCCTGGGAAGGCATCAAGGAGTTATTTGGCGGCATATGGAATGCGATATTGTCACTCCTGAGCGGTGTGTGGGAGCTTATTAAGGGAGTAATAAAGGGAGCCATAGATATAGTGGTATCTGTGCTCACATTTGCTCTGAATGGCATCAAAGACCTATTCACAACAATATGGAATGCAATCAAGGGAGTAGTAACCACAGTATGGGAAGCCATCAAGGGAGCTATTTCAACAGTGGTGAATGCGATAAAAACAGCAATCAGCACAGCATTCAATGCCATTAAGAGTGTAATAACCACAGTGATGAATGCGGTATCATCATTCATCAGCTCAGTATGGAATGGAATAAAAACCGCCATCAGTACAGTGGTAAATGGTATTAAGAACACAGTTACAACAGTATTCAATGCAGTGAAGAGCACTGTGAGCTCCATATTCAACAGTGTGAAGAACACAGTTACAACAGTATGGAATGGCATCAAGAATGCCATCACAACTCCGATCAATGCAGCGAAGAACACTGTGAGCTCAGTGATCAATGGCATCAAGAGCACAGTTTCCTCAGTATTCAACAGCGTGAAGAGCACTGCCACAAATACCTGGAACAATATCAAGAGTGCCATCACAAAGCCAATCACAGATGCAAAGAACACAGTAGGCAACATGATCAATGCAATCAAAAGCAAATTCAACTTCTCATGGAGCCTGCCAAAGCTGAAGATGCCGCATGTGAAAATAGATGGAGAATTCAGTTTAGTGCCGCCTAAGGTACCAAAATTCTCTATTGATTGGTATGCAAAAGGTGGATACCCAAATGCTGGTGATTTGTTCGTGGCAAATGAGGCAGGGCCGGAGCTTGTAGGTAGAGCAGGCAATAGGAACCTGGTAGCCAACAACAATCAGATCATTCAAGGTATTGCCAATGGTGTAACAACCGCCATGTATCCAATGATCAGCAGTGTGGTGCAGGCAATGGGCAACAGATCCGGTGAGCAGATGAAGGTTACTTTTGAACTGAATGGCAGAAAGTTTGCTGAAGGAACTATTGAAGATTTTGAAGAGGAAGCCAAGAGAAGAGGCGGCCTCAGAGTAACATTGGTATAAGGAGGGCAAAACAATGGCCAATAATTTTTTAGAGGTGAACGGAGTAGCCCTCCCGGTACCTTCAACAATGACACAGAGTGATTATGATCTGACAGATTCAGAGAGAAATGCCAGGGGCATCATGGTGATGCAGATGATCAGAGCGGATATACACAAGCTGGAATGCACCTGGAACATATTAAGGCCGGCAGAGTATATGAAGATCAGGAATGCCATCAAGCAGAAGTACAACCTGGATACAAAGTATTTCATTGCAGATCTGAACACTCAGGGAACTATAAAAACATATGCCGGGGATCGTACAACTCCAATCCTTATGTATGAGAATGGGGATCCAAATAAACCGGTATACAAAGGATTCAAACTGAATTTCATTGAAATGTAGGAGGCGGCATGAGGAATGTGAGCAAGCAATTCAAAGAGAATTGCATGGATACAGATAAAATCAGAGCCGCCAAGGCAATGGTGGAATTCTGTATCGTAGAAGAAGCAGGGGAGTATTCTGAGGAGTGCTCCCCATATTATGGCTTTGTATCACAGATTTTGGATGAAGAGAATGAGCAGATAGATTGGGCCACATGTGAGCCTGGAAGGTTCAGGCTGGATGGCTCCATGTGCATACCAAACTATTCAGATAAATTCAAATATGGATACATAAGCAAGGCAATGAGTGATGCAGCAGGAAAGATTGATGTGAAGCTGAGGATTTCATTTGTGCAGCAGCACATAACCAAGGGAGTAACAATATGCTTCCAGGAGCCGGTTCATGATTTTTCCATCACAATTGGTGGAAAAAGGTATGAAATTGTGGATAACAAGGCAAAAGAGGTGTATGTAGAGCACATAACTGCATATCAGGAGATTGAGCTGAGTATCAAGAAGTTGGAACCATTCAGAAGGGTGAGAATATCACAAATATTCCTGGGAGCAGTGATGAGCTATGATGATGAGAAAATAGTGAGCCTGGATGTGGTGAATGAGATCTCATTTGATAATACATCACTCCCTTCAGATTCAACCAATTTCAGCATTATGAATTTGGAAAATGAGTTTGATATTTTGAACCCTGAAGGGCTGCATAAGTACCTCAAAGAAAATCAGCCGGTAAATGTGTACCTAGCCATCAAAACAGATGGAATATATGAGTATGCAAGAATTGGCCGGTATTTCATCAATGAATGGAGCACAAGCGACATGCAGGCAAAATTTACTGCATACACAGTGATCTATGGAATGGATGAAGATGAATACAGATTTGGCAGGATAGAATACAGAACACTGTATGAGATGATTGATGAGCTCCTGGATGATGTGGGAGTGGAGCATATCATCGATGAAAGCCTGAAGAGGCTTACAGTATCGGGCTATATCTCAACAGTGAAAAAGAGAGAAGCCCTCAGGCAGATGATTCAAACCGGATGCTGTGTGGCAGTATCGGACAGCAGAGGAAGGATTGTGATCACAAAGAGATCAAAGCTCCCTCAGAAGCCAAATGAGTATGAAAAGATAGACGGATACAACATCATAGGTGATTGGCCGACTATGAAACAGAAAAAGAACTATGCAAGTGCTGAGGTAACCATCAACACATTCACCGCTGAAGAAGAGGAGAGTGTGGTGTATGAAGGTGCTGCATCCATCACCGGAGGAGAACTTCAGGCTGATGGAAAATACAAGGTATGGGTGGCATACAAGGAAAAGCCTGCAAAGGATATAAATATTCAGGGAATAGCAAAGTATGAAGCATATGCATGTGGTGCCTATGTTTACATAGCAGAGGATACACAGCTCACAATAACCGGAAAGAAGGTGAGTGTGAGCCAAACATCATATGAGATGCAGAAATATAACTATGACAACCCAATCAAGATCAGCAACAACCTGATCATAACAGAATCCAATGCAGCGGAGATTGCAGAATATGCACTCCTGGAACTGAATATGACAACCACAGCATCATACACCGGATTCCCACACCTGGAAGCAGGAGATCCGGTGGAAGTAGAAACACAATTCGGAAACAAAGATATGTTCCTGACAAAGAGCACTCTTTCATACAATGGAGCCCTGAGCGGGAAGCTGGAAGGAGTTGGTAAGATTGATTAAGGTATGGAAGCCTGAAGATACATATGAATACAGTGATTTCAACAGAATTGAGAGCACTGTGAAGGCTGTATATTCTCAATTCAGGAAAGCCATGAGCCTTCATGATCCAATAGAAACCATCACAGATAGAGATATATCATCCATATTTGTGGTGGAAGATATAAACAGAATAGAGAAAAACCTGAAGTATGTGGATTTTTCAAAGACATTTGAGAGGAAGGTATGGGAAGAGGGAAAGCAATTCACATATGATGATGCAAACAGATGGGAACAGATGGCGGATTTGCTCAGAAGAGCAATGGCAGGCATCCAGGCCATCAGATGCGGCACTCACAGATGCGGAACCTGGCCGATATACTCAGTTATTGGCCTGGTGGTAAAGAGAACCACATTATACAATTCAGAGCTTCAGAGTGGCACATATGAGGCTGTGGCAGTAGGCACATTGCCAATGCCTTCAGTAATAGGTGCAACAGCAAGCAAGGAGCATATTGTGGAGCTTCAGGGAGGCTCAGTATCATACCAGGTGGATCTAACCGGTACAAAGCCGGAGATCTCAGTTATTGGCCTGGTAACAAAGCACACAAGCACTGTGGAGGGCGGATGTGCTATTGCTGCATTTGAAATTGATGAGTGCGGTGATGTATTGGCCGGCACAAAGCCGGAGATTGCCACAATAGGAAAAGCTATCACAAAAGAGCACCAGGTGGCAGCAGATGGAGCGGATGCATTGTATGCAGTAGATCCGGCAGGCACAAAGCCTGATATATCAACAATTGGATTGGCAGCAGAGCAGATCATTCAGGCGGGCAAAACCAAAAAGGGTGCAGCCTATAAGATAAAAGCAGCAGGAATGAAATATTGCGGAGAGGAGGCACAAAATGGCAGGAGTGGTGATAAGCGGAGCCCTGATCAGTAAGACAAGGCAGAGCTGGTTTGAAAACATTGTGAAATGCAATTATGTGATGAATGGAACCACATACAAAGGAACCATCCAAAACAAGGAGATTGTAGGCAATGCAGTGAGATTCCATATTGGCATTACCAAGAGAACAGATGAAGCCGGAACCGACAACATCAGCAAGGTGATCCTGATGGATAGAGCCGGGCAGCAGGTGGCGGAAATAGATGGCCCATTCACAAAGAAACAGCTTCAGGGCCGCTATTTTAGATTAGATCTCATACTAAAGGAGGGATAAAAGAATATGTATGATCGTACATTTTGGAAAGATCACATAGTTGATGAGGACACCTCAGAGGTATTGCAGGAGGGAACCCTTCAGGATGCTGAACACTTCAACAATGAAGAGGAAGGCATTCATGCAGGAAATGAAACAGTAGCATACCTGGCTGAGCAGATGGGTAAGATGGGCAAAAGAGTTGAGAGTGCCCAGGGAGAGGTTGTGAGAATCACACTCACAAACACTCAGGCATACCCATTCAACAACTCAAAGAAGAGTGTGAACCTAAGCCATTACAAGACAAATACCAATTATTTGGTACAGCCTGAAGTGGTGAGCTACTCAGGAGGAGGGGTTGGTGATATTGAGATCACAGATAAGCTCCTCAATGGATTCAAGATTGCTTACACCGGTGCAGCGAAAACAGTTGTGCTGGATCTTCATATCAGTGGAGGTGAATAAGATGGCAAATGTGATTAGAAACAATGATGAGAGGGCTGAGGTTGCCAAGAGGGTAATGAGCAGCTATGGTGTGCATCAGAATGATGCAGCGGGAAGAGAGGCGACTGAAGTAATAGCTGCACGATCTTTGGAAGCAAGAGACAGAGCAAGAAGAGAAGAAAATAGGAGGTATTACTAATGCAGATTGTAAAGATGCCGGAAGGTGCAGAGAATGTGATCAGCTATGAGATTACAAAGAATACAATCAGTTTCAATGATGATGAGCTGGCTCTCAACCTTCAGAAGAGAGAAAGAGATGGAGCAGTACATATTGATATATGCACAGACAGATCCGGGGCACTTGTAATGGGTGCAGAGAATGGCTTTAAGTATGTGGCTCAGATTGATATTCCAGCAAGGGAATACACAGAGGCTGAAGTTGAAGCTGAAGAAGGAACTGAGGAAGCTGAAGGAATGGAAACAAGAGCAAAGACAGTGAGAGAACCGGTACCATTTTCTATGGATAGATGCACTCTCACACTTTGGGAAATGGAGGAATAAAGATGAGCAATTTTGATGGAATGAAGGCAGCAGTTGAGGCAGTGAGCGGTGGGAAAAACACAGTGATCCTGGATGAGGTTGGAATGCCGGATATTGTTGTGAGATTGAATGCATTGAACAGCAAGAACCTGGATGATACTTTTACAGATACAATCAGCCCTGCATTTGTACTCAATGGAGGAACCAAGAAAGCAGTATACATGAGCAAGTATCAGAATATCACCATGACAATGGATGGAGTTACAAGAGCCTACTCATTACCTCTGAAGGATCCAAGAACCTATGTGACATTTGACCAGGCATTAGCTGCATGTAGAGCCAAAGGAGAAGGCTGGGGCCTCAATCCGGCTGTGCTGTGGAGCATGGTGGCACTTTGGGCAAAGAAGAATGGAACAATGCCAAGAGGCAACAATAACTATGGCAAGGATCATGCATACACCCATGAGCATGGTACAGAAGCCATGAAGGATGGAGATAAGACCGAAAGAACACTCACCGGATCCGGCCCGGATACATGGAATCACAATTGGCTTCCTGATGGAATTTGTGATATGAATGGAAATGTATGGGAGTGGGTTGCCGGAATGAGATTGAACAATGGAGAGATTCAGATCATCCCATATGCAAACTGCATGGATCCATCAATTGATATGAGTGCAAGCTCTTCAGATTGGAAGGCCATTCTTGAAGATGGAACATTGGTTGAGCCAGGAACAAGCGGCACTCTGAAATATGATTATGTGAGCGGAAAAATTACACTGTGCAAGACAATCACAACAGCAGCAGATGCCGGAAGAGGAACAGAATTCCAGCAGTTGGCAACCGCAAGCGGCATCACAGTGCCTCAGATCATCAAGGAGCTCACACTCATGCCTAATGGAACCGGATATGAGGGTGATTACTTCTACATGAACAACAGCGGAGAAAGGCTTCCGGTCCGTGGTGGCTATTGGACCGATTATGCGGGTGCTGGTGTGTTCTCTGCTAACGTGAACTACCCTCGCTCGAATTCCTACCGCAATGTTGGCTTCCGCTCCGCTTTTTATGGCGAACTGTAAACTGATCACTGATACACTGATGAGGCTGCCGATAGGCGGCCTCTTATTTTGGAGTAAAACATGAACTTGAAGGATAAGCTGGAACAGCCGTAAGAACAAACTCCATTCCACCTGAAGGAGAAAATCTATGACATGATGTGCTATGGGCATCCGATTCTGAGAACTTTTCCAAGGAGAGAAAGAAAGCTGGCAGATCGAATTGATGAAAAGATGGGAAATTTGCTGGAATTGAGCATTGTGATTGAGAGGAAGTATCACAAGGCCACAACCCTGAAGGAAATAGATACAGAGCTGGATGCACTTAGACATTTCATAAGATTAGCGGCTGATGATAAATACTTTAATCACCAGGGAGATGCCAAAGATGAAGCAAAGAAGAGGGTAGCTCCGCCTCTATCCCAGCATCAATATGAAGTATGGAGCAGAGCGGCCAATGAGGTTGGCTGCATTATAGGCGGGCTGATAAAGTCTGCAAAATAAAAATACATTGGGAATGTGTTGTGTTTTTCTAGGCTTCCGATCCGTGGTGGCAATTGGAACAATGGTGCGAATGCTGGTGTGTTCTATACTAACTTGAACAACCCTCGCTCGAATTCCAACAACAATGTGGGCTTCCGCTCCGCTCTGCCCTGCATTCTAGCAAAATACTGCATCCTAAGGGATCAGGATCATAATGCAGGCTAAAGGAACATATTTCCATTCCTGAGGGAAGAAAAGGAGATGCCATGGATGCAGCAATGTAACACATGGCAAAATTATGATGCACCAAATAGAAGAAGGAACATTTGAAGAGATCTCATCATTTCAGAACTTGTATGATTTATATTTGAAAGTCAGGAAGGGAAAGAGAGGCCGCTATGATGTAGGGCTCTATACATACAACCTGGAAAGAAATCTGATTGAAACAGAGAAGGAATTGAGAGATGAAACCTATGAAGTAGGTGAATATCACCGGTTTTTCGTGAGAGAACCGAAGAAGAGACTTGTTATGTCACTGCACTTCAAGGATAGAGTGGTGCAATGGGCAATCTATAAGAAGCTGATGCCGATCTATGATAAAACCTTTATTGAGGATAGCTATGGATGCAGAATTGGAAAAGGCTCACACAGAGCATCCAATAGGCTGCAATATTGGCTGAGGCAGGTACATAGAAAGCCGGGCAAATGGTATTATCTGAAGTTAGATATATCAAAATACTTTTATAGAGTGGATCATGAGATTCTTTTGAAGATTTTGGCCAAGAGAATCAAGGATGAGAAACTCATGAGGCTATTGGAGAGGATCATCAATGGCAAGGAACCATTTGGGCTGCCGGCAGGATATGGCCCGGATGAATTACCCAGGGAGCAATGGCTCGCAACAACCGGGATGCCAATAGGGAACCTCACAAGCCAGCTCTTTGCAAATATCTATCTGAATGAGCTGGATCAATACTGCAAGCATGTTCTTAAAATTCATTATTATGTGAGATACATGGATGATGTGATCATATTAGGGAATGACAAGAAGGAGCTGCAAGAGATCCGGAGGAAGATAGAGGAATTCATACACCAGGAGCTCAGGTTGGATCTGAACAAGAAAACAGCAATCAGGCCGGTGGATGTAGGAATTGATTTTGTGGGCTTTATGACCTGGGGCACACATAAGAAAATCAAGAAGAGCACAGCCAAGAGAATGAAGAGGGCAATGAAGCACCTCACAATGCTCCTGGCCACAAATCAGATCACAAGAGAGGCATTTGAGAGGAGCATGGCATCATACAGAGGAATACTGATGCAGGCAAAGGCGGATGGCCTCAAAAAGAAACTCAATGAGATATACATTGAAACAATGAACAAGTACAAGGAGGAGCCAAGTATGGCCAATAATTTCATATGCCAGCATGAGGCTCTGAAGCATTGCAAAAGAACCTTAGAAGAGTGCAGCACTGAGTGCAGGTGCCATGGCCAATGTGGAGAGTGTGTGAATTATTACATACCCGCCGGCCAGGAACCATGCTCAGGCTGCAATTTTTTATGCGTGGATAAGCCCAAAGAACACCAGGAAGGAGATAAGGAATGACAATAGGAGCAATATTAGGCTGGATTGTTGTTGCCCTGGGAGGATTGGGCACATTCGTTGAAGTTTCAAAGATCAAGATCAATCCATGGAGCAGCTTATTCAAGTGGATAGGCAAGAAAATGAATGAGGAGGTTATGGAGGAAATAAAAGACCTGAAGAAGAGTGATGAGGAGATCTGCAAGAAGCAGGCTGAGATTGAGAGACAGCAGGCAATAGATACTGCCGACACAATCAAAGCAGAGGTATTCAGTTTTTACAATGAATGCAAGCGGGGCCTGAAGCACTCAGAGGCAGAATTCAACCACATAGCCCAGCAAAACAAGAAATACCTGGCAATCATTGAAGTGACCAAAGAGCCGAATGGAGTATATGAGGCAGAGTATGAGTACATCATGGAGATCTTCAAGGAAGCCATGGCAAAAAATGATTTTCTATAAAAGGAGGAATGAAATCATGGAAACTATTATGAATTATGCATCACAGATCATTGTGGCGGTGGCAGTTATCTGCACACTTATCTCAGTAATCACAGAATTCACCAAAGAGGTGGGGTTCCTGAAGAAGATCCCAACAGATTTGCAGGTATTGGCACTCTCAATGGTGATCTGCATCATTGCATTCTTTGCATATATCTCATATGCGGGAATTGCATTTGTATGGTATTACCTGGTGGCGGTGATTTTCGCTGCATTCATTGTGGCCATTGTATGCTGCAAAGGATGGGAGTACCTGATCACGATTTGGAAAAGGTTTTATAAGCCGGAGGTTAAATGAGAGCGGTGATTGTGGCCTACATAATCATTGCAGCACTGGGCTTCATAGTGGGGATGATACTACTATGCAGGGCGGTGCATAAATCCATACAGAGAGGAAACTCACATGAAGAGCCGGGGATAGTAATATTCCCGGTATTTCTTATATTGGCCTCAATAATGTGGCCATTGAGCCTCCTGGGGTTTATTATGCTGGCCATAGCAGATGATGAGCAGAAAAAATATGATCAAAGAGATTTATAGGAGGATACATGAAAGAGCAGGATTTTATTCAAAAGATATGCGGATGTGCAATGAGTGATATGAAAGAGAGCGGGATTCTTGCCTCAGTTACAATTGCCCAGGCGATTCTTGAAAGCTCATGGGGAACATCAGAGCTGGCCGAAAAGGCAAACAATTATTTTGGTATGAAATGCTCCCTGAGCAGCAATACATGGGGAAGTGTATGGGATAGAACATCAAAGTATACCAAAACCACAAATGAGCAGGATGAATCCGGCAATACTTATGTTATCAAGGCAGATTTCAGGGCATATCCAAACATAGAAACAAGTGTGAGAGATCATTCATTGTATCTATTGGGAGCAATGAATGGAAAAGAACACAGATACAAAGGCATTGCAGATGAAACAGATTACAAAAAAGCAGTTGGGATCATCAAAGCCGGAGGATATGCAACAGATATAAATTATGTGTCAAAGGTTTGCTCGATCATAGAGAAATACAAACTGACACAGTATGACGGAAAGGAGAATGCAAAAATGGGAATTGAAATCAGAGAACAGATTGCAGCGGATAGCCCATGCAATAGAACCGGTGAAGAAATCACAGTAAAAGGATCTATGCTGCATAGTGTAGGATGCCCACAACCAAAGCCGGAGGTATTTGCTAAAATTTGGGAAACATCAACAGCAGCATGTGTGCATGCGGTTACCGGATGCGAAAATTACGCAATTCAGTGTTTACCACTATATCCTGAAAGGAAAAAGGCAAGAAGAGGATGGCATGGGGCAAGCGGAAAGAATGGAAGTGTAAACAATACACATTTATCTCTTGAAATGACAGAACCGGCCACAATCAAATATGTTGGAGGAGCCACATGGATTGAGCTGGGAGATGGCAGTAATACAAAGAAGCATGTGCTTGCTACATATGCAAATGCTGTGCAGGTATTTGCAAAGTGGTGCAATGATTTTGGCCTGAATCCATTGGAGGATGGTGTAATTATCTCCCACCATGAAGGAAATCAGAGAGGAATTGCAAGCAATCATGGTGATGTTGAGCATATTTGGGATAAATTTGGGCTCACAATGGATCAGTTCAGGAAGGATGTTAAGAAGGCCATGGGAGGCCAGGCGGTTGATACAGTACCAAGCACACCGGTAGACAACAGTAGTGATGATACAAGCTCACAATCCATCAATCCTCTGAGCGGATCGGTAAAGATTATTTACACCGGTGATGATGGGCTTAATGTAAGAACAGCACCAAGTATTTTGGATAAGTATGTGGATCGTGTTGAACATGAGGGCACATTCACTGTGGTTGGCATATCCGCAGATGAAAAGTGGTATCAGTTAAAGAGCGGGCTCTTTATCACAACTATACCTGAATATGTATCATTCAAAGCAACACCGGAGCAGAAACAGCAGACAGCAGGCACAGGATATTACAGAGTAAGAAAGGCCTGGGGTGATGCAGGCTCACAGATTGGAGCATTCAAGAATCAGAACAATGCCATTGAATTATGCAAGCAGAACAGCGGATACAAGGTATTTGATAATGATGGCAATGAGATCTATCCTTGCATCAAAGATGATGGTGCTCCTTTTAAATTCCGGGTAACAATTCCTGATCTCAGAATCAGGAAGGGACCGGGAACCACATATGATTATTGGAAAAAGGATGGAAGTGCTGAGTACACTGGAAAAAATGTATTTACAATTGTTGATACATCTGAAGGCCCAGGAGCAAAAATGTGGGGCTTGTTAAAATCCGGTGAAAAGGATAGAAACAGATGGATTGCTTTGGATGAAGAATATGGCAAAAGAATTTAAGGAGGAAGAACCATGGCAGAGGTTAAAACAAAAATGGTGAAAGTGTGTGCAGGAGCTTTTTCGGTATTCTGTGCGGCGGCAGCAAAGCAGAAGAAGGATAATATTGAGGCTGAGGGCTTCAAGGGCTTCAAGAATGTATCTGATGGTGGATTTATCTATGTGCAGACAGAAAAGAACCAGGAAGAGGCGGATAAGCTCATCACAGAGGCATCACAGAAGGGAATTGCACTCTACATCAGAGCATAAATGATGGACTAGACAAAAAACCGGTCAAGTATTACATACCTGGCCGGTGAATTTGTCTAGTATATTTTCTCTGAATTATTCTGAGTGGTGACAGAATAATTGTAGGTGAAACAAGAGGTGAGGAGGCTCTTGATATGTTACAGGCAATGGGAACAGGACACGATGGCAGCCTGTCAACAGGACACAGTAATAGTTCTAAGGATATGCTTACAAGATTAAGGACAATGGTTCTTATGGGAATAGATATGCCAGCAGAAGCTATTGACAGGCAGATTGCTTCTGCAATAGACATAATTGTCCATTTAAAAAGAATGAGGGATAAGACAAGAAAGGTATGGGAGATTACAGAAGTATGTGGTTATAAGAATAATGAATTTGAACTTGTTCCATTATATAAGTACGTTGAGGAGGGCGAAGATAAAAATGGAAAGATTATTGGCACACTTAAAAGACAGAATAACAGCCTTAAGAATACTGAAAAGCTTGAGTGGTCAAAAGACACAGGAACAATGCAATGTAAATCTTAATAAATTTATTAAACGGGCACATCTATCTGGTAGGAATGATTACATTTATCTTTTGCAGGCAGTATTGATAGTAACTGCTGTTTCTTATGTATTTTATGATAGTTTAATTCCAGTAATAATATTCAGCCCTTATGTTATTTATCATATTAAAAAGCAGAGGTTTAATGAAAGGTATCAGAAGGATAATGAGCTTATAAGACAGTTCAGAGATGGGATGCAGGCAGTCTCATTTGCGTTGAATACGGGTTACTCAATTGAGAATTCATTTGCAGAGGCATTGCAGGAACTGGTTATGCTGTATGGACAAAATGCAGTAATTGTTGCAGATTTTAATATGATTGTGAACAGAATAAGAAGAAATGAAAATCTTGAAGATATATTAGACGATTATGCAGCAAGTACCAATCTGGATGACATAAAATATTTTGCTGAAATATTCAGATATGCGAAAAGGAGCGGAGGTGATGTAATAGGAATTATAAAGCAGACCTCGCATATAATTCACGAAAAGGCAGAAGTCCAGCAGCAGATAGATACAATAATTACAGGAAAGAGGCTTGAGCAAAGAGTTATGGTATGTATGCCGCTGGTGATTACATTATATCTTAGATTAACATCTCCTGAATATATTGATGTTCTTTATGGCAATGTTATGGGAATTATAGTTATGACAATATGCCTTCTGATATATGCCGCCGCAGTTATGCTGGCACAGAAAATAACAGACATAAATATATGATACATATGATACGGCAGGTGGATAATATGAGGAGTGATTTAATATATAAGATAAGTGGAGTGTACAAATGGAAATAAAAAGACCAGAGCCGGGTGAAGAACCTGAACAGATAACGCTTGACGTTAAAGATGAGAATAGTGGAACTACTATAAGCATAGATACAGTTATTAGTCCAAGAAAGATGACTTATGAGGAAACGATGTCCTGCTTTGACAGGGCATATGATGAATTGCTGGATATTTTGCAAAAAGATAATGATTCACTGGATAATATTGTTATGTCAATTCAGTTCCCTGACAGCTTATGTAATGGGATTGTCAATATACATATATATCCGGAAGATTACCGGATTATAGATTATGACGGAACGGTATATAACGAAAATATTGGTGCAGGTGAAAGTGTAGAAACAGCATTGAATTATGTAATGTCGTATGAAGATTATACAAGAAACGGAGTAATAGATATTAATGTTAAATCATTAGGGGAAAATCCGCATAGTATGCTAACGACAGATAAGCAGACACTTAAAAGAATTATAGACAACGCATTAAAGGAAAATGAGGATAAAGCTGTTATAGAACTGCCGGATACAATAAACAACACCAGTGTTACATATGCCTATGTGCAATCACAGACAGGAAGTAAGAATAATCTTTTATTTGCAGCTATGATTGTAATTGCTGTTATAGTGCTTATTTATTACAAGAAGAAAACCAAAGCTAAAGAGGAACAAAAGCTTAGGCAGAAGCAGTTACAGTATGACTATTCAGAGGTTATATCCAAGCTTACGCTTCTGCTTGGTGCAGGAATGACAGTACGCAGGGCGTGGGAGAAGATGATAGAAGATTATATGAGGAAAAAGAAAAGTGCTAAAGATGAGAGAATTGTGTATGAGCAGATGTATATAACAGATTGCCAGATAAAGTCAGGTATAAGTGAATATAAGGCTTATGAAGAATTCGGACATAGATGTCAGACAAGAGAATACCTGAAATTGGCATCACTATTACAGACTAATATAAAGAAAGGAACAAAAGAGTTAAAAGAATTATTATATCAGGAATCCTATGATGCATTTGAACAAAGAAAGAGCCTTGCAGTTAAGAAAGGAGAGGAGGCAGCAACAAGATTATTAATGCCTATGTTTATGCTGTTGATAGTGGTAATGATAATTGTTATGGTGCCAGCAGTCATAAGCTTTCAGGTGTAAAAATGCAGGACAGGTCATAAGAATAAGTTACAAGAACAGGTAGGAGTTCTATTTATATGAAGATTGGTATCGTTGCGTGCAGGATACTAATCTTTCAGGAAGCAATACATAACTTTAAGGAGAAAATGTATGCCTTGTAGGAAAATGTATAATTTTTGGGAGGAAATGTATGCTTTTTAGGAAAATGTATAATTTTTAGAAAGAAATGCACGCAGAAAAGAGGATAAATATGGGAAATAGAATAGCACAAAATGTAATAATAAAGTCAGTTAAGAAATTCTGGAATGAAGAAGATGGAATGGGTGTTGTGGAAATAGTTCTTATTACAGTTGTTCTGATTGGCCTTGTAATAATATTTAAAAGCCAGATAACATCATTAGTCAATAAGCTTTTATCAAAGATGACTTCCCAGGCTAACAAAATATGATAGCTGTCAGTAGGGGTAATAATGCTGTTAGTTATGGTGTCCATAATATACATAATGCTGTTAATTGTGATGTCAATAATATATATAATGCTGGTTGTGGTATGAGCAGTGATATGTGTAATAAGGACATTTTACATATATCATTGCCGGCACAATTGACAGTTATGGCGGCAATGGTATTAATGGTTGTGATTTCCCTGATTACAACGTGCATTAAGTCATCACTGCAATCAGGGTATTATACTGTTGTTAAACAGAGTTGCAGGTTGTCGGAGGAGTCAGTATTTGCAAGTTATAATAACCAGCTTCTTAAAGATTTTAATATATTTGCATTGAATAAATCGGACATACTCAATAATAAGCTGTGTAGTTATATTAACGAAAATATAAGCAGTTATTCATCAGATATAAGTTTATCAGATTGTGCTTTTAATACGTTTTCGTATATGACAGATAATGAGGGATATGGTGTCGAGGAGCAGATTGTTAAGGCTATGGAATATGGAATGTATAGCAATGTGCTTGATAAAGAACAACAGTCTATTCTAAGTGGCGAAGAACAGGAGAATGTCCAGAATGATAAAGAACAAGAGTCTGTTCAAGCTGATAATGAATGTAAGTATGTTAGATGTGGTGAAAATTTAAGTGAGGCACAGGCATATTCTGAGCAGTTTATGGAAAATAATGAAAACTTAAAAAAGGATCTGGCTGATATGTTAGAGCAGTCTGATGATGGTGATATGCAGTATGAAGATAGACAGAAAGAACAGATTAATACTTCGTTAAATGCAGTATGGCAGTTGTATGAATACCTGAAGTCAGGAATTTGTGAGACTGTGACAGAAGGCAGGATTTCTAACAAATATATAGAAATACAGGGGCTTGCAGATGAATACATTAAGAGCCGTGACATTTCTTTTATAAATAAAGATGTAATAAAAAGAAGTATCGAAGCAAGTGGGAATGAAGATACATTAAAGAAAAATGTATTAAGCACGGAATATGTTGCGAAGCATTTTATCTGTTATACGGACACATCACCGGGTGATAATGACAGAGCAGGAAGCAGTGCTTTATTAGATTATGAAATGGAATATATTATTGGAGGTGAACATAATGACAGAAAGAATGTATACAAGGTAATTAATCAGTTAGCTGTTATAAGAGAGGGTGTTAACCTATCTTATCTTATAAGTTCACAGGATAAGATGTCAGAGGCTTATATGCTGGCGGCGGCACTGGTGGGAGTTACGGGCTGTGATCTGGCAGTCAGGCTTGTGCAGTACATTATTGTTTCGATATGGGCATACGCTGAATCTATAGTTGAGTTAAGAAAATTGCTGGCAGGAGAAACAATAGCTCTTATTAAGAACAGGGATAACTGGATATTACAGCTAAGTTCATTAGTAGATGAAAAGCTGAATTTGCAATCCCTGATAAATAATATTACATCATATGAGGCTGTGAATAATAATAAAGTTGAGAAAAATGGCAGGGATAATAGTATTGGTTATAAAGAATATTTAAAGCTGTTAATTATGTTTATGAACAAATCGGACAGAAATTACCGCATTGCAGCATTAATGGAATTAAGAATGATTATGTATGGGCACAGCGGATTCAGAATGAAGAATTACATATATGCAGCTTTCGGAGCTGCACATTTTAAGATGAATGGAACAGGCAGTGTGTACAGGCAGAAGCTGTCATACAGTTATATTTAGCAAATGTGCCTTTCTACACAGAATAAGTTGGTTGATTATATTTAAGAAGGGAGGAAAGATAAGATTTACCCGCAGAAAAAAGAAAATGGAGTGCATAGTATTATGCGGACAATCCATAACTACAGGAATTTAATAACGCCAGTAATTAATAGAATATTATCAAGAACCATAAAGTGTAGCAAGGCACATAACTTAAATGCTTCGGCAAGTGTGGAGGGAGCAATTGTAATTCCTCTGTTTATATATGCTGTTATGTCAATTATGTTTATTATGCAGGTTATAGCAGTGCGAATCCACATCAACAATGCCTTTTATGTGACATTAAGAAAATGTGCAGGCTATGTATATGTTTATGAAAATAGTGGAAATGTCCCAAAGGGAATGGTGGCAGAGACAATAAGACGATTGCTTATAGACGAGATAGGAACAGATTATGCTGCTGACCATAACATAATGGGTGGTAATGCCGGAATTATGTTTATGAGTTCTAAGATATTAAATGACAATTCAGTTATAGATATAAAGCTTACATACAGTATCAAAAATCCTTTTGATATATTTGGTCTGTCTACAATAAGAGTTACCGACAGAAAGAGGATAAATGCGTGGCTTGGGGAGGATAAAGATAATTTTGCAGGAAATGTGTCAGATAAAGAATATGTGTACATTACAGCCGGGGGCGAAGTATATCATACTAATAAGGAATGTACATATTTGTTAAGATACATATTGGAGGCTGACAGGTCATGTATGGATGTTTTAAGGAATGCTTCGGGTGCTAAATATTATTCGTGTGAACATTGCGGACAGACAAAAGATACAACATCAATTTATTATACATTATATGGGACAAGATACCACAGCTCGCGTAATTGTACAGAACTTAAAAGAAATATTCAGAAAGTCAGTAAAGACAGTGTCAGTGACCGCAGGTTGTGCGAAAAGTGTCAGGAATAAGACAGGGGGAGCAGATGTTAAAGACATTATATTTGATTATATGGCTTGCGGCGATGTCATACGCAGATATAAAAAGAAGAAAGATTAACATTATAAGTATTGTGGTTATGGGAGCTGGTATTATTATGCTGCATTTAGCAGACGTTATTGATGGAAGTGAATTAGAACTACATTTATTGATTAGAGATTATTATATTCCGGCAGTTATTATAGGAGCAGGTCTTTATATTATTGCACGGATCACACATATAACAGGTGAGGCTGATGCAATAGTAATAGCATATATAACTGTGCTTAAAGGAATGTATATAACGATACAGACAGTGTTGTTATCTATGTTTCTAATAATTATCGCCGGGGGAACGTTGATAGCAGGAGGAAGAATGAAGCTAAGGACGTCTATGCCATATATACCATTTTTATTGGTGTCATTAGTGTGTTGTGTTATTGGCGGTGGAACTATATTAAGAACTTTATTACAGTAACAGTTGTCAGTGTTTAAGAAATGGAGAGATGTATGAAAGTAGTAGAAAATGCAATTATTGTTCCGATATTTACAATGATAATTATTGCACTGATAAGTGTTGGGATTTATATGCACGATAGGATAATCATAAGGAATATGGTGAGTCAGATATCGATAGAGTATGAAAAGGAAAGTGATATTACTGCAAGGAAAGAGCTGATAAAAAGAGGAGAGAGGTATGCGGCAGACAGGACTATGTTCCTTCGGGATATAAATATATATGATGACAGGGTATATCAACAGGACGAAAGCATAGTGTGTAGTGCCAGTTTTCCGGTTATAGGAAGTTACGCAGGTATGTCAGATATATGTAATATTAGTGAAAATGTAAATAAAATAGATAATGCCCGGTTGATACGAAAGACAAATGCTCTTATGGAGGTGGTTGGATAATGAGCCAGTATTGTGGTGAGGATTTAAGCATTAAATATGAAAGAAATAATAATATAAGTTATGCGGTGGTTGATATAACTGATAGCAATGAGCTGGTTGAGTATGAGATGAAAATGCTTATGCGAAACAGGCCTGATTATTTTCTTCAATTTTCCATTAACGAGATTAATTCAAGAAAATGTATATATTATGATATAACTTCAAAACAGCAGTTAAGCACATTGCTTGAATATGGCAAGGTTAATATGTCTGATGTGCAGTCATTGCTTGGCAACATATCTAAGATGGCAAGAGTTGTAAATGAATATATGCTTAATCTTGATCGTGTAATATTAGACCCAGGATGTATATATATTTCTTTAGTAGATAAGAAAGTGTATTTTATGTATTCCCTGCTGGATAATAATACGGATTTTTATGGGAAAATGCGAAGCCTGTATGAATATATATTAGAAAGATTTGACCATTCAATTGAAAAAATAAGACTTGTAAAATTCTATGAAGCGTACCAGAGAATTCTCGTAAGAGATTACACACCATATAATCTTATGCAGTTATTTGAAGATAATGAAGATGAAAGTAATTCGGTGGATAAAAGTGGTTCTGATAATACGGCGGAGGGTGGTGAGTATTCTAATATTATCAATAATACAGAGGGAATGGCAGGCTCTAAGGTTCTCAATAATGCTGATAGTGTGGTAAATTGCAGGGGTGCAAATAATAATGAGAGCACCGTCAATTCTAAATTCCGAAGAAAATCGGATAGTGTACCGGATTTTAGTTCCCAAAGAAATATTAATAAGGGAAGCAGTGCTGATGAGCCGCATACAGATATTAAAGATAAAAGATCATATGCTAATGGGAAGATATTATCAGCGGTAAGACCGGAGCCAGTTGGTGTTGAAGAGCATAATAAATGCATTGACAAAAAGACACAGCTTATATTAAAGGCAGTGGCAGTTTTATTGTTATATAACTCAGCGGCAAGTCTTTTGTTTCGTAGTTATGCGGTTGTAAAGCTGGATACAGTTGTATCGGCAGCATTACTTATAGCTGGAATTGTGTTGTTCTATATTGCAGATAAGGCGGGTGTGCTTGTTGGAGATTTAAAGCAGGCGAAGTCAGAAAATGTCAACGAAATTCCGTATCGTTTTGACCTTAACGAGGAGATTGATAATAAGCTTGTAACGGCAGAGGTTATTAAAGATAATGAGGGAAATGTAGATAATAGGGCAGAAGAATGTGAGCATACAATTCTTTTAAGTGACTATCTTAAATCACTGGCAGAAGAAGATAATAAGAATAATAAGCTTTGCCTTCAAGGTCTGACAGATGATTTGTTTCCTGATGTAAGACCTGATAATGGAGAATATGATAATGTTAATAATACCATTGGTCTGTGTAAGTTTCCCTGCACAGTTGGAAGCATCAGGGAAGCTTCTGATGTATACATAGACAATCCGGTTATAAGTAAGCTTCACGCCTGTTTTTCGTATGGCGATAAAGGTTTCTTTGTAGAGGATATGAATTCGACTAATGGTACTTATATTAATGGTGAGAGACTGAAGGTGCATACAAGAGTTAATATTAATAATGGAGATATATTAAAGTTTGCGGCGTATGAGTTCAAAGTAAGTATAGTATAAAGTAAGTGTATAAAGTCAGTACAGTAAATGTCGCCAAAATCTAATACTTGTGTTACAATTATCGGAAAGCTTAATTGATAACAGGTATATTTGGGAGGATATTAATTATATGAATGTAAACATATATTATGGTGGACGAGGTCTTGTAGATGACCCGACAATTGTCGTTATTAACAGAATCCAGGAAGTGTTAGAGGAACTTAATGTTCACGTTACAAGGTATAATCTTTATGAGATAAAGAATACAATTACAACTCTTTCGCAGTCAGTAGTTGAGGCAGACGGAGTTGTGTTTGCTACTACAGTTGAGTGGGTTGGTATGGGAGGCTATATGCAGACACTTCTTGACTCCTGCTGGCTATATGCAGACAAGAGCAGAACATCATCTACGTATATGTTTCCGGTGGTTATGTCAAGAGCATATGGAGAACGTGAAGTTGTTACAGCACTCAGCAATTCGTGGGAGATAATAGGTGGAGTTGTAGGCGAGTCATTAAGTGCTTATGTAGACGATACAACAGATTTTGAATTTAATAACGAATATAAAGAGATAATCGAAAAATATGCTGAAAATATATACAGAACCATATCAAAGGGCTTAAGAAATCTTCCTTCAAGCAGTCAGACTATAAGAAAGAATGTTATTAAAGAGGTTGTTAATTTCACACCTCAGGAGAGTGAACAGCTATCTAAGTATGCATCTGATGATGAATTTGTTAAGACACAGAAAGAGGATATAGAGTCACTTGCAAGCATATATAAAGAACTTCTTAGTGATGAACAGAATGGTGGAGATGATTATTATCTTAGCGTATTCAGAAATCATTTTAAGCCACAGCTTAATTATAATGGCAGGTATATGTTTATGATAAGCGATAAGGATAAGAATATTATAGTTAATGTTCAGGGAAGCAATCTTACAGTAGAGTTTGGTCAGGATATGGAAGCTGATGTTATTGGTAAAATGTCTAAAGAAACCTTTGACCGCATAGTTCAGGGGAGAATTACATTCCACAGGGCATTTATGACTGGAGATATGACAGCCAAAGGTAATTTCAGAACATTAAGAATGTTAGACGAAGTATTTAATTTTGAAGATTAAAAGCGAAAACTGTAGTTACTACATCATTATCGGATATGATATTCCAGTCAATGTCGCTTAAAAGGCATATCTGGTTCACAATTGAAAGACCAAGACCAGTGTGCCCCTTGTGTGTTGTGTAGAAAGGCTTGCAGAGCTTACTTTTAAGTCCAGGTCTGTTACAGTTATTATCATTAATGTCATTGTTAATGCAGGAGCTGATATTGTCAGGCTGGTAAATAGAGCTGCCGTTATTGGTTTTATTACTTCCTATTGAAAGAATCAGCTTATCTTTAATGTCAGGTGACATTATAGCGGACAATATAAGTATACAATTGTTACAGTTACGCTCACTGGCGGCTTCGTAAGCATTATCAATGATTTCTTTTAAGGCAATATTAAGATAATGAGAGCTGGCATATATTGAAGCTGAACTACATTCCAGGCTGATATTAGAAGTATCAAGGGCTATAAGACCATTGTATCTTGATTTGATATATTCGTTAATGTTGTTAATGATATCAGATAGAGTACAGCTTACCGTTTCGCTTTGCTTGAAGCTGTATCTGTAGATAGATGTTCTTTCAAGATAATTAACAAGTTCATCTATTGTTGAACCCATATTATTCCAGAATTTGTTACTGCGAAGTTCATCATTGCGGCTTGAAAGAAGCTGGTAGCAGGTCTTTAAATAGGCTGCCTGGTTCTTGATTTCGTGAGAGATTACAGAGCTTTCTTCAAGGGCGGCACTGCATACGCTGTTAATTGCATCAGATAACTGTTTATTATCACTACAGTTATTGGATATAGTTGTATATTCGTTAAAAGTTAGCATTACAATCCCCATTCTGCCATTTGGCTGTACTTTTTTGTCTTTTAAAGCAAATAATATTGTAATCCACCTTGCTTTAAGTTATTATACGAGTATATACTGAAACATAAAATAAGTAAATAATAAATGGGAGGAGATATGCTCTATGAAAAAAGATGATTGCATATTCTGCAAGCTGGCTAATGGAGACATACCAACTAATTCATTATATGAGGATGATATTGTAAAAGTTATATTTGATGCAGGTCCTGCATCAGATGGACACGTTTTAATTCTTCCAAAGAACCATTATGATGATATATATTCTATGGATGAAGATACAGCGGCTCATGTATTTAAGGTTGCTACAAGGATTGCCAAAGCATATAAACAGTCATTGGATTATGAAGGACTTAATATAGTACAGAATAATGGCGAGGCAGCAGGCCAGACAGTATTCCATTTTCATATGCACATCATTCCTAGATATAAGAATGATACAGTTAATGTAGGCTGGAAGCCGGGAGAAGCTAAAGAAGATGTTATTAATGCTATAAAGAATAAGGTTACACCTTATTTATAAAATATAAGCATATAATTAATAGCTAGATGTTTAATAACATATATAATATTCAGGAGGAACAATAATCAATGGTTAAGTTAAGCAAAGGTGGGGCATATCTCATTAATGGAACAGAAATTATTGAAGATAGCCAGACAGCATTAGCACAGGTAGCTGCTAAGACAGGCAGTAATATCACAAGTGAAGAGGCGGCAAAGAATACAATTGCCTATGGAATTCTTAAATCACATAATACCTCAGATAATATGGACAAGCTTAAGATAAAGTTTGATAAGATGACTTCACACGATATTACATTCGTAGGAATTATACAGACAGCAAGAGCATCAGGACTTGAGAAGTTCCCAATACCTTATGTACTTACTAACTGTCACAACAGTTTATGTGCAGTAGGTGGAACAATTAACGAAGATGATCATATGTTTGGACTTACTTGTGCTAAGAAATACGGCGGAATATATGTACCTCCACATCAGGCCGTTATTCACCAGTTTGCAAGAGAAATGCTTGCAGAAGGCGGCAAGATGATACTTGGTTCAGACAGCCATACACGTTATGGTGCACTTGGTACTATGGCAATGGGTGAAGGTGGACCAGAGCTTGTTAAACAGCTTCTTAATAAGACATACGATATTAATATGCCGGGTGTTGTAGCTATCTATATGACAGGTGAGCCAATGAAGGGCGTAGGTCCTCAGGACGTTGCACTTGCAATTATAGGTGAGGTATTCGCTAACGGATATGTTAAGAATAAGGTTATGGAATTCGTTGGACCAGGTGTGTCTAACTTAAGTGCTGATTTCAGAATTGGCGTTGATGTTATGACAACAGAGACAACTTGTCTTTCATCAATATGGAGAACTGATGAAAAGATTAAGGAATTCTATGATATACACGGAAGAAGCGAGAGCTACAAGGAACTTAATCCTGGCAGTGTCGCATATTATGACGGAGTTGTATATGTTGACCTTAGTAAGATTAAGCCAATGATAGCAATGCCATTCCATCCAAGTAATACATATACTATTGATGAACTTAATGCTAACCTTGAGGATATTTTAAGAGATGTAGAGAAGAAGGCACTTGTAAGTCTTGACGGACAGGTAGACTTCAAGCTTACTAATAAGATTAAAGATGGCAGGCTTTATGTAGATCAGGGAATTATCGCTGGTTGTGCAGGTGGTGGATTTGAGAATATCTGTGCGGCAGCAGACATATTAAGAGGCCATTCAATAGGTGCAGACGAGTTCACATTAAGCGTATATCCAGCAAGTACACCTATATATATGGAGCTTGCAAGAAATGGACGTCTTGCTGACCTTATGGAGACAGGTGCAATTGTTAAGACTGCATTCTGTGGACCTTGCTTTGGTGCTGGTGATACTCCTGCAAACAACGCATTTTCTATCAGACATTCTACAAGAAACTTCCCTAACAGAGAAGGTTCTAAGTTACAGAATGGACAGATATCATCAGTTGCACTTATGGATGCAAGATCTATTGCAGCTACAGCAGCTAATAAGGGCTTCCTTACAGCAGCTACAGATTGTGATGTAGAATTTACAGGACCAACATATCATTTTGATAGTGCTATATATGCTAACAGAGTATTTGATAGCAAGGGTGTAGCAGACCCAGAACAGGAAATACAGTTTGGACCTAATATTAAGGACTGGCCAGAGATGGTAGCACTCCCAGAGAACTTAATCATTAAGGTTGTATCAGAAATTCACGACCCAGTTACAACAACAGATGAACTTATCCCATCAGGAGAGACATCATCATACCGTTCTAATCCTTTAGGACTTGCAGAATTTGCTCTTTCAAGAAAAGACCCAGCATATGTTGGACGTGCTAAAGAAGTACAGAAGGCAGAGAAAGCAAGAGAAGCTGGCGAATGTATGGGAGAAGCACTTCCAGAGTTAAGAGATATTATGCATAAGATTAAAGAAACTTATGATGTAAGCAAAGAAAATGTTGGTGTTGGAAGCACAATATTTGCAGTTAAGCCAGGTGATGGTTCGGCAAGAGAGCAGGCAGCATCATGTCAGAAGGTTCTTGGCGGATGGGCTAATATAGCTAATGAGTACGCTACTAAGAGATACCGTTCTAACCTTATTAACTGGGGTATGCTTCCATTTATAATAGATAAGGGAGAACTTCCATTTACTAATGGAGATTATATCTTTATACCTAAGATAGCTGATGCGGTTAAGAATAAGGCTACATCAATGAATGCATATGTAGTTAACAAAGATATGAAAGAATTTGAACTTAAAATGGATGAGCTTACAGATGATGAGCGTGAGATAATTCTTGACGGATGTCTTATTAACTACTACAGAAACCATTAATATAAAATAGAGGCAGATAATGGCAGAACAGAATATACTCAATGGTGACCAGCAGGTTTTAGAGCAGATTCTTGGCGATATTAATGAACACGCTGAAAAGAAAGAACGTCTTGAGCGTATGTCAGTAAGTATCAGGGATATAACCAAGGAGATAGATAGCACCACTAAAGCTATGGAAGATGAGATTTCGTCAAGAATAAGTGAAAGTACGGACTCTATATGTGCGGGTTATGATAAAGCGGTTTCACAGGATAAAGACACAATTAAGCAGGTTCAGGCAGACAGAGATAAAGCTAAGATGCAGGGGATTAAAGAGCGAATAGCTTCTGAGACTGCATCTTTAAGAGCTGAGAATAAGAGTCTTCAGAATGAGATTAATGAAGCATTTATTCAGGAAAATATACCTCATATTGCTAATAATTCATTTTTTATGGCATTGTATATTTCAAGAAAAGTCAGAGATGTATTAGTGTATACTTTATTTCTGCTCATAGTATTTGCATTAATACCTGCGGCATTATATTTATTACCAGTTATACCAGCATATGTACCAGTTATATATGCTGGCGTGATGGGAATATTACTTCTTATAGTTGGAAGAAGCGTATATATCAACCTTATACTTGCACATAAGGATACTATTATGGCGGCAAGGGATACAAGGTATAAGATAAGGGATAATAAAAGAATAATCAAAAAGACACAACATTCAATCAAGAAAGATAAAGACGAAGCTATGTATGGGCTTGAAAGCTTTGACAACAGGATTAATTCTATTGGTGATAGTATTAAAAAGACCGAGGAAGAGAAGCAAAATGCTTTAAGGGAATTTGAAGAAACTGTAAAGCCGGACCTTATTAAAGAAGTAGAGGGCAGATACTTAGATAAGCTTAATCTTATGAGAGAAGAACTTGCCAAGAAGAAAGATGAATATATGAAGTTAGATGACCTCATCAAACAGCAGAGAATATATATATCATCTAATTATGAAGCTTATCTTGGTAAAGAATTTGTTAATGTCCAGCGCTTAACAGAACTTGATAATATTATCAGTTCAGGAGAAGCACAGACTATTTCGCAGGCAATGGCTGTATACAAGAATAGGAAATAACCATCAGGCTATAGTTTTTGGGGTAATAATTAATATATTGCCCGATATAAGCAGTGCATTGAGTGCGTTAAATATTACATCAGCAAGCTGGATTATAAGGTAAAGACGGGTTGTCTGAAGTATGGAGTGATTAGAATTACTGGAAGAATTAACGATTCCGGTAATGTGAACAGCTCCGACTTCAGGCAGCTTTTTTTTGACCCCGAGTCCAGGTTTTAAAGGACCTTCTCCTAAAGTGATAAGTCCGATATGTTCTTCACGTCCAAGAGAAGCATCAATTGCAATAATAAAAGGATCAACAAAGGTTTCATTGATTTTGTCTATATATAGTTGAAGATTGCCTGCGTGTACAGGGTGCATTAAATCTCCATATATGTAGAATCCACATTGAGGTGCTTTCTTTAGCTTGTACCCAATAAGAGGTCCAAGACTGTCGCCGGTTGAGCGGTCACTGCCAATACATAGAATTATAATTTCCTGATTAGGCTTCTTCTTAGTGTTTATTATTGACTTAAGTCGTATGCTTAATAATAAAGCAGCTTTTTCGCTGGAAGAATCAAAATAATAATTCATAAGACCTCACTTCTTCGCACAATTTGCAATATATTTTTAAGATAATATATTTAGTGGCATCAAAAAATATTACAAAAAATAAAATTAAATTATCCAGCCGACATATTATGATAAAATTCTTAAGTTTATGGTGCTATTATGCAAATATCAAAAGTGGACATACCTAATGCGGCAATACATATGTGCGCTGTCAGAATGTATTGTTGTGTGTCTATTGCTTAATATCAGCGCAGGAATGAGGAGGGTATGATTGAGATTATATGTAATAAAGATGAGTCGGATAAGAATTCGCACCATGTAAAGGAAGGTGTGACAGGCATAAGAAGACCAAAGAATATAAAGCAGATAGGTGATGTAAGCTCTGATAAGAAAATATACATAGAAGATTATGCGTTTACATACATCAATTCTATTGCATATAATAATCCAATGATAGAGCAGGCTGGCGTGTTGTTAGGCGAGCTGCAGAAGGACAGTGAGGAAAAATGCGTATTTGTAAAAGGGGTAATTAAATCTGTTGTAGAGGATAAGGGGGAGAGAATACATTTTGATGAAAATATATGGAACAGAATATATTCAGATACAGAGAAATATTTTCCAAATCTGTCGGTTGTGGGCTGGTTTGCAGTTGTGCCAGATTTAACAAGTGAGAGAATGGCAAGGCTTAAGAAAATTCATCTTGATAATTTTGCGGGTATGATGAAGACATTATATCTTGTGGATACAGCCTGTAAAGAGGAGCATTTTTACCTGTATGAAAATGGAAGCCTTAGAAAACAGAAAGGGTATGTGTGTTTCTATGAGCGGAATTATGAAATGCAGGAATATATGCTTGAACGCAATGGAAAGAAATCCTGTGAGGATTCCAGGACTGATAAGGTTATGCAGACAATAAGAAATGTAATCAAAGAAAAAGATGAGCTGCACGAACAGAAGAAAAGCAATTCATTTATGTATGTTATGAGTACTTTTCTTGTTGTGGTTATAATTGTTATTGGAATTAATCTTATGAACAGCTATGAGAAGATGAAGCAGTTCGACAAGTCGATTAATACTCTTATGAATCAGATGTCGGGAAATGATACAGACCAGTCAGACAATCAGGATGACACGGTTACAGTGAACAAGTTGTCAGGAGATGTGTATCCAACTAAAGGTGATACAGACACATCACAGAACGAAGATAATATGAAAAATGCGGATAACTACAGTAATGCAGGAAGTAATTCCAGCGGCACAGAAAGAAACTCCGGCAGTGCGAATAGTTCGGAAAGTTTGAATAACTCAGACGATGCGAATGGCGTGGGTGATGAGAACAGCTCTGACAGCAGTACGGCCCCTAAGACAGCACAGGGTGTTTCGTCTGGTGATGATACGGCGGCTTATACAGCTTATGTATATACGGTAAAGACAGGGGATACGCTTATGAGCATATGCAAGAAGCATTATGGAACTACAACTAAATATACAGAGGTTCTTAAGTATAATGAATTAGATGATGCCAATGTTCTATATGTCGGACAAGAAATAAAACTTCCTTGAATATTTATGGGGATAATGTATAATAAAATCAGCTTTTAAGCCTTGATTATAATAAAGGGGACAACAGATGGCTGATATAATTTCAGGAAGTTCAAGATTTAATGGAGATAAGAACGCTCCGGCAAGAAAAGTAATACAGATGAATAATGTTTCGGAGGCGGCGACGCACGAAACGGAAGATGATGAGATTGTCAAACACAGAATAAAGAAGCATAGAAGACATATGGTAATAATAGCTGTTATTGGCGTGATTGTAATCGCAATTGCGGTAGTGCTTGTTATGAGACTTATTGATGGATATGTATTTACCTCGTATTCAGTTACAGGTTCTCTTAACAGGGAAGATATTGAGTCTTCTGGCTATATAGCATATGGTGATGGTTATATAAGATACAGTAATGATGGTGCAGCATATTATACGGCCAAGGGCAAGGCACTGTGGAACCAGACATATTCTATGCAGAAGCCGCAGGTTAAGATATGTGAGGACTGTGTTGCAATAGGAGATATTAACGGCAATACGATATATATTTTTAATAAAAATGGCAATATAGGAAAAGTAGATACTTCACTTGTCATATCGCAGATTGAGGTTGCAGCTAATGGAGCAGTTGCGGCAGTGCTTGAAGATAATGAAGCTAACTACATCAATATGTATGACAAGGAAGGCAATAAAATCTACAGTGTAAAGACAACACTTGCAGGAGATGGATATCCGCTTGATATAAGTATTTCCAACGACTCAGCCAAGCTTATCGCCTCATATGTATATGTAAGCGGTGAAGAGATTAAGACTAATGTGGTGTTCTACAACTTTTCGGAGGTGGGACAGAATGAAACTGAGCGAGTTGTTGGTGGTTTCAATCATTATAATGACGTGCTTGTTGGAGATGTCCAGTTCTTAAGCAATAATATAGCGGTAGCAGTTGGAGAAAATGTAATAAGCATATATAAGATAAAGGAATATCCAAGTCTTGAAAAGGAAATACAGATAGATAATACAATAGACAGGGTATTCTTTGGCACAGATTATATTGGCCTTGTGCTGGATAACTCAGACTCAGGAGAATTATACAAAATGGTTGTATACAATTTTTCTGGTTCAAAGGTGTGTGAAGCTGAATTTGGAACACAGGTTGATAATATACAGTTTGATGGTTCAAGTGTAGTTATGAATAATTCGACTTCATTTTCTGTATTCAATCTTAAAGGAAAGAATGTTGCTAATATGAGCTTTGATATGCCGGCTAGTAAGGTACTTCCAACAGGTACAAGAGGTGAATATATATTAATTAACACCAAGTATATCCAGAATATTAAACTCAAGTAACTACAATTTAGATAATAAATAATGTCTGGAATGACTCAATGACGGATAATGAATTATATGAAATATAATGGTAATTTTATAATATTTAACAGGAGATGATATGGTACTAATATGCGTTGCGGCTATTTTATGTATAGCGGCTTTTAATGGAATGAAAAAAGGTGCAATAAGAATGGCGGCATCACTCGTTGCTATGATTATAACAATAGCTGTCACAACATTTGCATCACCAATAGTAAGTGAAAAAGTAAAGAATGATACGGATATGGACGAGCGTATTACACAGAGTATATATGAAAATATCATAAAAGACGGCAGGAAATATGGAGAAGATGATTCACAGGTTATAGACAGCAGTACTGTTGTATACAAGGATGCGATACAGTCAAAGGTTGATGCCATAAGTGAATATATGAAGCTTCCACAGAGCCTTTCTGACAATATAACAGAGTCAGCAGCTATGAAAATACTAGATTCAGCTGGAACATCGGCTGAGGTTACAATAAAAGAGATGGCGGCACAGATATTTGCGGCACAGCTTAGTACTATCATAATTAATGCAATATGCTACTGCATAGTATTTGTTATATTATACATAATTCTTAAGGTGTTTATGGGAGTGACAGGCGTAATAAGCAGGCTTCCGGTTATTCATCAGGCTGACAAATTGTGCGGAACAATAGCAGGTATAGTTGAAGGACTTATTATAGTGTGGGTAGTATTTGCAATAGTTACAGCATTTGGCAATAATGTATGGGCTTCGGATATACTTGCACAGATTCATAGCAGCAGCTTTTTGGAATTTATATACGATAATAATATTATAATGAAGATGATAATATCATAGACAGAGGAATAATATGCGTATAGCTATATGTGAAGATGATAAGATACAGGCGGGAACATTGGAACATCTTCTTGATGACAGATTGAGGGAAACAGAATGTGAAGCAGAAGTAGATGTATATTTTGGTGTAGATGACATAAAACGAGAACTTAACAATAAGCATTATGATGCTTATTTTCTTGATATTGAACTTGGGGCGGATAATGGTGTAGAGCTGGCAAAGAATATTAAACAGTCAGATATTAATTCAATAGTAGTGTTCACGACAAGCCATACAGATTATATGGCGGAAGCATTTGATGTACACGCTTTTAATTATATTGTGAAGCCTGTTACAATGCAGAAGGTGGACAAGATTGTAACACAGCTTGAAGAGGTTATTAATTCAAGAGATGACAAGCTTATATTCAGATGTAACAGAGAGTTAGTCAGCACATACTATGACGATATCGTGTATATGGAGTCGTCCAAAAGAATAATTAACCTTATAACCACTAATATGGAATATCAGTTCTATGGAAAGATTAATGATGTATATAATGAACTTCCAGAGCTGATATTTGGAAAGACAAGAAGTGGCTGTATTGTTAATTACAGATATGTAAGCAGGGTTGATAAATCCAATGTCTGGTGCAGGAGAGGCGTAGATGGCAAAGAGATAAGACTGGACTTGGGACGTGGAAGATATAACGATTTTATGACAGATTATACGAGCTATATAACATCAGAGAGAGGCAAAAGCAGAAGGCTCTGGTAGTTTAATATTAAGAGGTGCACTTAAGATATGTTAGATAATCATATGTTTTTATTGTGTATGCTGGCAGGTATAATAGACTATATTATATATATTGGGTATCAGAAGAATTATATATATGTGGAACATTTGAAACCAGCAGATAGTTCATATGGGCTTAATGTACGGCTGTTAAGTTATTTTAAAATAGCTGTTTATTATGTATATAATATTCTTCTGGCGGCAGTTGATATATTATGTATGTACAGTTTTCTGATTAACAACAGCTATACGATGTATATACTTCTTCTTGTTATTATGCTTGCAGGTTTTAAGTATAGTGCTTTTGATGTATACACGGTAACAGCCAGTACGGCATATCATATAAGTATGTCGGTTACTGTTAATATTCTGGTTCGTCTGATATTGGAGAACTGTTCTCTTACGAGAATTGAAAAGTACAGTTCAGACATTAGTAGAGAAATTAGCTGTATTATTATGGTAAGAATACTGATTGTAATACTTGTTGATGTATATGATAAATATATAGGCATAAAGCTTGGAAGGCTTGCAGGGACAGCTATAGCTGTGACATCACTTGGCATAACTGTGGCATGTATTATGGTAAGCAAAATGGCATATAAATATGTTGACACAAGACCAATTGTGCTGTCAGTTCTTATTATTCTATGGTGCATAACTAACATAATAGCGATGCTTATTAATATGATTGAACAGAACAGCCGTCATAGTTATGAGATTATTATGCTTGAACGTGAGCGGCAGACTAACAGGGAAATATACGATAATATCAAATCAGGACAGGAAGAATTAAGGGATATAAGGCACGATATCAAGAACAGGCTTAGTTCCTTAAGGAGTGTTATAGTACAGAATGACAGCAGTGCGGCACTTGATTATTTAGACGGAATGATAGGAAGTGTCGATATGGTTAAGGGGAAAATATACTGTAATAATCTTGTCATCAATAACATTCTGACATACAAGCTCAGTGGTGTTGCTGATAACATTTCGGTGGAATGTGAGGCGGAAGTTCCAGAGCAGATTAGTGTGGATATGGGAGATTTAGGAGTTATAATAGGTAATCTGTTAGACAACAGCATTAAAGCTGTGAATAATATTAATACAGGTGGTTATATACATATAATTATAACAGAGAGCATAGGAAAGCTTATAATAATAATAGAGAATAATTACCTGAAAGATACAGAAAAGAAGCCAGCCATATATTACATAGATCACGGCAGGGGCATTAATAATGTGCGCCGTATTGTTAAGAAATATGGAGGAAGTTATAAGGAAAATGTGTCTGAAAATGTGTATCAGACCAAGATAAGCATTTGATGTGCAAAAAGTTACATTAATGAATACAACTTTTTACATTAACCGAATATCGCAAAATGCGTATGATATAATCCAGTGCATAGAGATTAGAATCTATGTGCTGGATTTTTTTATGCGGCTGGGCTTAACACAGGAATGGAGGATATTATGAAGCAGATGTTAAAAATAGAGCTGGAGAGGGCGTTTAAAAGTGCAGGTTTAAAAGTGTCGCTCCTGATAGGTATAGTTATAAGTACATTACATTTTTTTCAGAAGGTATTACCAACGGCACTCGATCCATTACATTTTTATAAAACAGGTAATCTTGAAACAGTAGCCAATGTTAATAATATGTGGATGGCAATGGGCGAAGGCTGGCATTACACATTGTATGTCAGGCTTATTCCGTTACTTGCTGTTGTGCCTTATGCCGTTACATATTATACAGATTATAAAAAGGGGATTGTAAAGAATTATTATACAAGAACCAAAAAGATTAATTACATATCAGCCAAATATATTGCAGTGTTTCTTACAGGTGGAACGGCGGCAGTTGCTCCGTTAGTACTGGATCTGATTGCTACATCAGCAGTGATGCCATCTTTTATAGCAATTAGTCATACTGTTCCCTGTAATGGCAATGGAATATGGTCATATATATTATTCTCACATCCGTATATATATTATTTGTTATATTTTATTCTCCAGTTTATATGTGCAGGACTGATGGCAACAATGTCTCTCGTTGTATCGCTGTATGTTAATAATGCATTTATTGTACTGTTGTTTCCAAGTGTATTATGTGAATTCATTAATGCAGTTTCAACATGGATTCCTGTTAAATATAGATATATAAAAGGGGCGGCTCCATGGAGATTGTTCAGGATTGATCAGGTGGCAATAAATTACTGGCAGAGTTATGTGATATTTATATGCGTGGTTTTGTTGTTTGATCTTGTTATATATGTGTGGAGAGGGGTGAAGAATGATGCACTCTAAAAAGAGAATTATAAAGCGTGTTGTTATAGCCTGCCTGATATTAGTAGTATCTGGTGTGTGGCTTGTAGGTTACATAGATGTCAATAAAAGATTTCCAAAGCCAGAGCAGCAGGTACATTCAATTGGAGAATGGGTAAGGACGGGCGATACGAGCATAAAAGTTAATTCTGTAGAATATATGCCGCAGGAAGAAGCAAACAGCCAATATGGATCAGAACTTCTCCCTGATAACGGGAATAATAGTAATACTTATTATTTTATAGCGAAGATTGGTGTCAAGAATGAAACAGATAAGGAAATCAAATTATCAAAAACACTTTTAGAGCATCTTGGATTGGAGATATATCCTGTTGGCGTATTAATATATGGAGAAGTGATGGAAAATGGAGAATTGACAAGCATAAAGCTTAAAGCACAAGAACAAAGGGAAATTGTATTGCATTTTATAATGTCACAAGGAGTGTTGCGGGATGATAGAAGATGGATGTTGAAAAAGTCACAGATTCGTATTGTACTGTCTAATTATCCTGTACACGAAATTATAGTTCTTGATGATATTAAGGGATTGTAAAGAGGAGTTTATTTATGAAAAGAAAAAGTATAATATTTGCTATTTTATGTGTATTAATGCTGGTATCAGGCTGTAGCAGCCAAAGTACTGATGATATATATCAGATGATGGAAAATGCATCATCAAAATCAAATGGCAGTGAATCATCTGGACAATCAGATATGGTTTCTGACAATTCACCACGCGTATATACAGAAGATTATAAGGAGTGCAATAAAAATTATATGCCGGAACTGGTACAGACTGGGGAGACGGCTAAGGTTACAATTGGTAGTAGAAATGATACGTTATCATTTACAGTTACAGATGCCCTTATTACAGATGATTTTAGTGATTTAAGACAGCTTACATCACAGGCGGCATATGATAATATAAGAAATTTCCTGCTTTATGTAGAAACAGATGATTATATAGATGAACAGGGGAATATATTAGACAGTGAACGTGGGGTTGAGAGGAAAGCGCTTTTTGTAAAGCTTAGTATAAAAAATGAGAATAATAGTGAATACACATTGCCTATACACAGCCTGAGTCTGTATAGCATAAAAAAGGAGAATTCTGTGATGAAATACAGACGCTTGAAAGGGACAAATGATGGAGGACCTATTTGTGCAAATGCACCAGATGCATTTACTTTGAAATCGGCTTCTAAAATTACATTACAGCCGGGCGAGGAAAAAGAAGAAGTGTTAATATATTTTGAAGAAGATAAGTGGGTTGAACAGTATACATATCGTTATGATAAGGATATAGGAAAGGGTGTATATGGAGATCTGGTGTATGGAGATGATATTTCATATGACAATATATATTTTTCAACTTCATTTATGTACGAAAGTAATAATCAAAACAAGGACAGAGGCTACTTTGAGAAGATTAAGAGTCTTATTAAACTGGATATAAGACAGGAATAATGGAACGTGAAGAATTGCAATAACAGGTGGTATGATGAAAAGATTAGTTGATTTATTGCGGGTAAATGAGTCAAGGTTTACAGCTATTATATTAGGTGCAATGACAATTGCTGCTGTTATTAATTTTAATGGGCAGCTTGGGAGCGGCGGAGGAGTGCCGTGCTTATATGATGTCTATATAATAGGTATTTTGCATGTGGTGGATACATTTGGTGTTCCATTGCTGCTGTTTTATACATTATTTGTCGAAAGGCATAACCAGAGAATAATGCAGGTTGTCAGGGAACGCACAGTTAATGATGTATGGAAAAGATGCGTGATAGATTTACTCATTTTGTGTACGTTTTTTACGGTATATGTCTTTGCTTTAACCACGATTGTAGGTTTATTGCGGACAAATACATTTTATAATTGGGGAGAACAATATAGTCGCTGTGCAAAATGGCTTGGAAAAGTATGTGAAGAACAGCCATCATTTGTTATGCTGCTGGTGGCATATGTAATAGAGACATTTCAGTGCTTTTTAATAACGGGAATTGTAATGATCGGAGTATGGTGGTGCACCAATAAAGAATGGGCAGGATATATATCTGCAATAATATTAATTACTATAGACAGAAGCTTTGAAAGCCATGGCTTAATATTTGGCAGTTATCAGGTATCAAGCTATACATACAAGGTTGGCTTAAACTTAGGTGTAAATATAATATATCCGCTGATAGTTATGGTAATAATATTTGTCCTTGTGAACGTGGCAGTAAGATTTAAGAAAAAGGAATTCTTAGGGACATAGATTGTGCAGAAAACTTATAACTTTGCAGAAAAGATAAGGGAGAGAGTGTGGATGTTGTGGTGGCAGATAAAAAGCGACATAAGAGAGGGCATTGTACAGCAATGGAAAAGATTTGCAATGCTTGGAATAATATATGCAGTATGTGTAATATATTTTATTATGATATGCAGCTTTAGCAGACATATTGACTCGTATACGTGTGGAGATATGATTTTATGGGTGTTAAGGGGTGTTAAGAAATATGATAGTGGTGTGATTAAAACCGTAGACATATCCTCTGTGTATATGCTTCCTAATATATTTGTAGCTTATATTGTCGGCAATTATGTCATCAAAGACCTGTATGGCTTTGGAAAGAATATTATCGTCAGAACAGGAAGTAGGTTTAACTGGTGGATAAGCAAATGTATATGGGGCATATTAACAGCAGTGCTAAGTTATGCAATATTGTATGCTGTAATAATAGTGGCTGGAATATGCACAGGAGGCGTTAAGCTTGCACCGACACCAGAAGTATGCTATTCGGCTATTTCTATGGATAAACAGATTATTATACAGAACACTAATCTGACAGGTCTGGTGATAAGTCTTATGGCTATGAGCCTGCTTATGACAATAACCTTCTGCATTATCCAGATTACAGTCGGACTTATTATATCACCAGTCATTGGATATGTTATTGTGATGTCATATCTTATTATAGGTGCATTTTCAGATAATCCATTCATTATATCCATATATTGTATGGCTTTAAGAAATGGAATATACAGCCCAGAAGGATATAACATATTATTGGGAGTAATTATTATGGCGGCAATAACAATCTTCTGCATGGTAGCAGGCTCATTATATATAAGAAAAATGGATATAATTAACCAGAAACAGGAGTGGCAGGGACACGAATAATGCTTAAATGCATTATAAATTGGGAAAGATTTCAATTTGTTGCAAAAAAGAAAAGGATATTTTAAGCCATAAATATAAGAAAAACAGATTAAATTGAGGTAAAAAATAAAAAAATCTCCAAAATCAAGGAAAATATTAAAATGCTGCAAAGCTAGTAAATACGCGGCTTTGCAAAGAATTAACTTTGCTAAATCAACAAAAATCTCAAAAAAATTAAAAAAAATTGAAAAAAGTTGTTGACATATGTGATGGGTGGTGCTATTATAATCAAGTCGCCGCGATACGACAGCGACACAAAAGCTTCTCAAACATAGATAAATACTGAGTTTGAAAGCAATGAAC
>ERZ791865.98-NODE-98-length-143829-cov-37.940080_pt1 | contig 143829 bp, 128 predicted proteins | sample MGYA00509942_ERZ791865 | MGnify/ENA primary metagenome ERZ791865 (study PRJEB30046, sample SAMN00792098) | human gut metagenome | study: EMG produced TPA metagenomics assembly of the A metagenome-wide association study of gut microbiota in type 2...
CAGGATGAAATCAACCTGATGAGAGAAGGCACGGAAAAGAAGTTGAAACAGATTGACCTTGATTATCAGAAACAGATTGATGCGATAAGAAAACAGGAGGAAGAATGGAGCAAAGCCGGTAACGGTAAGCTGACCGACAAGCAGGCACAGAAAATTTCAGAAGCTTATACCAATGCCGAAAGTATGAGAGATAAAGATATTTCCGATGTAACTGAAGGACAGCTGAAAGCCGAACAACAGGCTTTGAACGACTACTTGAAAGAATATGGCACGTTCCAGCAGCAGAAATTGGCTATCGCCCAAGAGTATGCGGAAAAAATAAGGAAAGCACAGGAAGAAAACGGTGTTAATAGTGCACAAGTAAAGTTACTGGAGAAACAACGTGATGTTGCCATACAGAACAAGGAAACAGAAGCCATAAAAGCCAATATAGATTGGGTTACTGTGTTCGGTGAGTTTGGTTCCATGTTTTCCGACATGATAAAGCCCGCCTTGGACGAAGCGAAAAAATATGTACGGACTGACAAGTTCAAGAACTCCGATCAGGCAAGCCAGAAATCATTGATTGACGCCATCAGCCAGATGGAAAAGTCTTTGGGTGGTACAAGTGGAGTCAACTTCAAGAAACTTGGAGAGGATGTAAAAGCCTATCAAATAGCAGAACAGAATCGTATCAGTGCCATAGGGATTGAAACAGCTGCTTTGGAAAGACTAAAGAAATCACAGGATGATTACACCAAAGCGCAGAAGGGCGGAACGGAAAGTGAGAAACAAGCCGCAGCAAACGCTCTTGAAACAGCACGGCAGAATGCTGACATTGCATCCGCCAATGTGAAGACACAGACTGATATCGCCAATCAGGCCCAGCGTAATGTGACTGATACTGCCACCATACTGAAAGCAAGCATGGAAAATTTGTTGGGAGGCTTGCAGCAGATTTCATCCGGTGGATTGTATAACGCATATAGCGGAATTATCAAAACCGTGAACGGATTCAAGGATGTCATAGGAAAAACGTCAGAATCTCTTAAGGAGGTCCCCATTGTCGGATGGATTCTGTCCATCATTGACGTACTCAAAGACGGATTAAGTGATCTTGTCGGTGGTCTGCTTGATGCTGTTCTGAACGCTGTCAGTGGAATTATCGGTGATGTCTTGTCAGGGGATTTGTTTGTCACAATCGGCAAGTCATTGAGGAACGGCATAGGAAACATCCTGAACGCAATCTCATTCGGAGGCTTCAACTCCTTGTTTGGAATAGGTGGAAACGCCAAGGAAGTACAGGAAACGATAAACAGGCTTACAGAGCGCAACGAGATATTGGGTAAATCCATAGACCGTCTAACCGACATAATGGAAAAGTCTGCCGGGTCTAAGGCTATATCCGCCTATGAGGAAGCCCGGAAGAACCAGCAGGAGAAGAACGAAAATCTGCTTGACATCGCACAGGCGCAAGCGAGCTACCACAACTCACATAAGAGCTGGCAGTATTACATGAGGTGGACTGACGAACAGTTGAAATGGGCGCAGGAGAATGTGGATGCCAGCTTTACCGGGACAAACTCGCTGTGGAATCTTACTCCGGAGCAGATGAACAAGCTCCTTAGCAACGTCAACATCTACGAGCAGATAAAGAACGCTGGTAAAGGCGGTTATGGTGGGCGCGTCATGGAAGACCTGGAAGAATACGCTGAACAGGCTGGTAAGATAGCCGACCTTGAAGCCAGCATCAACGAGTCATTGATGAACGTTTCCTTTGACAGCCTGCGTAGCAGTTTCTTGGACTCCCTTATGGACATGGAGAAGGATGCCAAGGGATTCTCTGATGACTTCTCGGAAATGATGCAACGCGCATTGCTGGACTTCTCGCTCGGTGAAACGTTCGACAACGAGCTAAAGGACTGGTATAACGATGTGGCTAAATCCATAAGTGAGAATAGCGGGAAATTGTCTGAAATGCAAATAGCTGATTTCAAGAAACGCTATGACGACATTGTGAACGCTGCGATGTACGAGCGTGACAAGATTGCTGAACTTACCGGATACACTGGAGGCAAGGATTCCACCCGTGAAGTTTCACAGAAGGGAATCGCCACAGCCTCGCAAGATTCGGTAGACGAGAACAACGGGCGGCTGGCCGTCATGCAAGGGCATACATACTCCATCAATGAAAATGTCAACCGTATGGCTACCGGCATAGACACTATCACCGCCCATACCGTCAACCTCTCGTGCCTGACAAGCATAGACAAGGCCATGCAGTCCATTCTTTCCATGCGGGATGCCTCGCTTACTCATCTGTCGAATATAGACAGCCACACGGCAAGGTTGGAAGCTATCGAGAACGCCATCGTCTTTATGAAAAACGATATAAACACGATGTTGATTAAGGGTTTGAAACTTAGCAAGAATTAAAATATGAAAGGACAACTCTACATAGACGGCAAAGATGCTTCCGATTACGGAATGATTTCTATATGGGGCAGTTATAACGAATTAGTCGCATTTCCAAATTCCAAAACTCCCGATAGCAATGACTGGGCAGAAGAAGACGGAAAAGAGTTTGACCTATCCGCTATTGCTTTGGATTCTAAGGATGTCACCCTTGAATTTGGCTTCTTCGATGAATGGAAGTTCAACGACTTTGTAGCCCTTCTCTCAGATATGGGATACCACGACTTCAATTTCCCGCAACTCGGACGTACATTCCGGTTGAGACTTTCTTCACAGAGCAGCTTTGAGATGTTCAACAGCTCCGAGCGGTCGAAGTTCGTCTTTGCGCATGACTTCCCCCGTCCGGCCGATTACGTCTACGAAGAGCCTGTCAATCTATATACCATGCCTAAGGGCTATGAGCTGGACGATGTGGACTTATCCGCCTATGGTGTGATACTGCTTAAGGGAAGCAACCAAGAGATTCTCAAATCCCCTGCCGTGAAGAAGAACCTGCTTCAAAACTTCAAATATCAGGACGGGGCAATCTATGACGGGCAGTTCGTGAAGTTCCAGACGAAAGATGTGAACCTTAAATGTCTGATGCGCGCCCCGGACTTTGATACGTTTTGGCGAAACCGTGACGCTCTTTTGTATGACCTCACCAGACTATCCGCTAAGACCGATGCCGAAGGATACGAGTATGAAGACGCAGAGCGTATGTTTTATGTTGACGAATGGTCTGAAAGCTACCCGTGTTATTACAAAAGCTGTAAGACAGAACACTTCAATCCTCTTGGCGGGATATGGTGGGAGTTCACTTTGACCCTTGTGTTCACCAGCTTTCGACTTGGGGATACCGAGTATTTGCTTGCCTCGGAAGCAGGAGAGTTTATAATGACCGAAGATGAAGAATGTTTTATTGATTTAGGAGATTAGAGCTATGCCATTAAGAAAGAAGAAAATATCAGAGTTGCCCCTTGCCGACAGTCTAAAGGGATTATATACCATTGGTTACAAAATCATAGATGGTATCAAGACCAGTGTAAAGGTTAGCTTGGAAGATATTCAGACCGCTTATCAGGATATCGTCAATGCAATTAAAAAATCAGAGGAAGCGACCAGGAACGCAAATAATGCCGCTGTAACCGCCAATGAAAAAGCCTCGCTTGCCAATACGGCCGCAGCCAATGCCAATGACACTGCGGAACACCCTACCTATATAGGAACAGACCATTATGTCTACAAATGGAACAAGACCGCCCAAGCATACGACAAGACGGATATTTATACCAAAGGTGATGCTTTCTCCATAAAGAAAGTGTATGTATCTGTTGCTGAAATGGAAGCCGACAAAGGGAATCCAGATATTGCAGAGGGTGATTTTGCATTGGTGAACACGGGGGATGTTGAAGACCCCGACAATGCAAAACTGTACGTCAAGGCTGCCGGTGATTACGAGTTCCTTGTCGATATGTCCGGCGCTATCGGTTTCACGGGCAAGACACCGCAGTTTTCAATGGGCACGGTTACTACACTTGAAGCCGGAGTATCCGCTATAGTTACAGTATCAGACGATGGTACGGATGATGGTGGCAATCCGAAATACAAAATTAACTTCGCCATTCCCCGCGGTAATCCCGGTGCTCCTTTCCGTATCTCCGGTGAATACGCCACCCTTGAAGCCTTGAAATCCGCTGTTCCCGATGGTTCGGCAGTTGACGGGTTCATGGCTGTAGGCACGGAAGCCCCTTATGATTACTACGCATGGGTGAACGGTGAATGGGTAAGCCAGGGGAAGATTGGCGGTATAGACGAAGCGCCAACTGATGGCAAGGCATACGGTCGTAAGAATGGGAATTGGGCGGAAGTTTCTGAAAAGAAATATGTCAATGACAGCATTTCAAGCGCTCGTAGTGTTGGCTACATGATGCAGCTTACAGAGATTGACGCCTCCGGGTTGGATGAAAATACATGGTATCCTGTTACGATTGCTGCTGGAGAAAGAGAGAATATACGAGTGGAAGTGCTGGTAGCATTAGATAGTGGTACAAAACCGTCATGGTCTACACACGATAGAGGATTTTCTACTCGCAAAATTTGGGAATTTGCTCCGAGTGCTTGGGGCGTTAATCGTGATAGCAATATTACTATATACTTATCAGATTTCGTTCATGCAGATATAGACCCTGTGAGGGGTTTAGGTAATTTGAGCCAGTTTGTTGTATGCTATGTTTTTGTACGAGGTGGTGGTAAATACCATTTTTATGCTTCTCATAATGCATACGTTACTCTTCGTACTGATACGTATAAACCGAGTGGAGGTACACAAAGCGTTAGTCCAACTACTGAAACGCCTGCGGAAATAGTGGCGGATATAGTAAAGAAGAAGTATGCGGATAATATCGGTTATGGCAAAGTTATTAATGCAGATAGTGAAACTATTTCCAATGATTTAATTGGCAAGGGATTGAATTTAACTGGTGTGGATGCAGAAGAGAGAGTTAATAGATATTTTGGCAACCTTAGTAATTTTAGAAGTGTAGTACAAGATATAATAGAAAATCACACAAGATACTTCATTCATAACAGCAATGATTGCAGAGAATTAGGTTGTTTAAATACTTGGAAAAATACGGGAAACACTGAACATGAATTACATTTTATATTAACAGGATTTGGTGATGGGAGTTTGCATACAAAAAGGTATTCAATAAGAATCACTGAGAATACTGATGATGCAAGATTTATAATAGTAAATATCATTTCTTCCGACAACCTCACCACCATCACCAAGAAAACCGCTGCCGAGTACGATGCTATTGGCTCTAAGGATGAAGGAACAATGTATGCTATAACAGATGTTTGATGTGAGAGAGATAATAATTTAGAGCGGAAATATAAATCTTGATATTAAAAATGGAGATAGTTAGATATGGTTAAAATTGAAACTACACCTATTAGTAATCTTGCTGTTGGAAATAAAAATATTGATTTGCTTAATATCGGTAATAATGTTGTTTATGCCGGCTATTCTTATCCTTGTGTTGGTGAGTATAATTTTAATCCTATTACTCTTCAACAATATATTGATTTGCCTTATGTTGGAGACCCTGAAAATTATACAAGTAACCTATACTTTTCAAAATATATAGAAAGTTTTGAATATAGAATTGTAGCAAGTGGAATAGATAGCGGTTTTAAAGTTTGTGCTCTTAATGAACAAGTAGTTCCTGGTGTTTATGGTTCTGTTATTAATAATGGTAATTATGCTACTCTAATTGGTATGTGTAATCCTCGTTATGTTTTTAACGAAATTAATATAACGTGTCTTACTGAATTTAAAATTGATGGTAAATTATACAGCTATAATTATATAAGAAAGTAATTATAAGAATTGAATTTAACTTATTTGATTATGAGAGTAAAAGTATTTTATGAAAACTGGTTTGCGAAACTCATCCTCTTTGGCGGCTACACAACAATCATGCTCTTCGGCTTCATCCTTACGAAGCTGAAAGAGTTGTCCGAAACAACCATACGCCATGAACGGACACATCAGAAACAGTTCTTCGAGTGTATGGAGATAGCGGCTATCCCATCCGTATTGCTGGCGTTCAATGTCAGTGCATGGTGGCTGTTACTTATCCCGCTATTCTACTACATTTTGTATTTGGCAGAATGGTTTGTAAGCTTCGTGTATCACTTGTTCACAGACAACAAGATTGGCGGCGGCAAGGTAAACAATAACGCCTATCGAGCCGGCGCATTCGAGATGGAAGCCAAACTCAACCAAGATAATCCGAACTATCTGAAAGAGCGAAAGTGGGGCGCATGGTTCAGATATTACGGCACTATTTAAAGCAATATCTATTTTAAAATTATGATTACCATACATAACGGCAATGAAACAATCGAGCTTCTGACGGATGATAACAGTTATTCCTATGAAGCTGTAATGGGCGAAGATGCACTTACACTGTATTTCTCTCATCCGGGCTACCTGTCTATTCCCGTGGGTTCATGGTGCGAGTTCTATGGCAAGCGTTATTCCTTGAAGAAAGACAGCAATTTCAAGAAGAACGGAGAAAGGAACTATGATTATACGCTTATCCTTGAAACCTCGAAAGCCGATACGGAACTTTGGAAGATACGCAATACGGTAGATAACCGCATCAAGTTCCCATATACCGCCAAGCCGAAAGAGCACTTAAAGCTGATAGTGGACAATCTGAACAGACGTTCTTCGGGGTGGGTAATCGGTGATTGCATAGATGGTACGGAGAAGCTGATTAACTACAGCCATACCTATTGTTCGGACGGTTTGAGCCAACTGGCAGAAGCCTACGAAACCGAATATCAGATTACGGAAACCGTTGTAGAGGGTGTGCATACCAAGACTGTGCATCTAAAGAAAGTCGAGTACAACAAAGATAATCCTTTAACCCTATCCTACGGTAAGGGGCATGGCTTCAAGGCAGGTGTCGGTCGGGAAAGCGGTGACATTCCGCCTGAAATTATCCTTGTGGAAACAACCGACCGAAATATCGACTACTCCAAGTACGGTGCGAAAGAATTGCTGATGCCCAAATCACAGACCATTCGTTATGACGGTACGCACTTCGATGGAGAGGACGGTTTCAACGCTGCTATCTCCCGAACTTATAAGACTGACGAATACGGCACATCCGTCATGCGTGCCGACCGTGAGCTAACCACCGCCAAAGAGGACAGCCTTGATTGTACGGAGATTTATCCGTCACGTGTGGGAGAAATCAGCAAAGTAACTACGGTAGATACGGAAAAGCACTTCTATGATTTTTACGATAATGACATTCCCAGTAACCTCAATTTTGAAGACTGCCTTATCGAGGGGGAGAAAATGACAGTTGTCTTCCAATCCGGTATGCTTTCCGGCAAGGAGTTTGAGGTGAAATATACTCATGTCGGGCGTAAATTCGAGATAATCCCGCAGGAGATAGACGGTATCACCATGCCGGACGGTGGCGTATGGATGCCGGAAGTTGGCGACAAATACGCGGTGTTCGGCATTCAGTTGCCCGAAGCCTATATCAGTGACAATTCAACAAGAACGGGCGCATCATGGGATGTGTTCCGGGAAGCTGTCAAGTATCTCTACGAACACGAAGACAAGATGTTTACCTTCACCGGAACACTTGACGGCATTTGGGCAAAGAAACGCTGGCTCACGGTTGGCGGTAAAATCGTATTGGGCGGTTTCGTGAACTTCACGGACAACCAGTTCCATCCCGAAGGGTCACTCATTCGTATGGTAGGTATCAAACGGTTTGTAAACAATCCGTACAGCCCCGAAATAGAACTGTCTAATACTCCGGTAGGTACATCCGTTGCCGGCGAGCTTAATAAGATAGAGACGAACGAGGTACAGGTTGAGGAGAACCACAAGAAGGCGCTTCAATTTACCAAGCGTTACTATCGTGATGCAAAGGAGACGATGGAAATGCTTGCCGACAGCCTGCTAAACTTTTCCGGTGCAATCAACCCGATAACGGTTGCCACGATGCAGATGCTCGTTGGTGATGAAAGCCTCCAGTTCCGTTTCGTGAACTCCAAGACCAGTCCGGTGGTAGTCAACCACGACATAAATTACAATCCGAGTACAAAGGTTTTGAATGTTCCGGCGGGCATTATCCAGCACATGACATTAGGGATTAAGACCTTATCCAATGCTCATGCAGCCGGTGATTACAAGTATTGGGATATGGCGGAATACAATTCTCCCTCACTTGCCAATCCGGAAAAGAAATTCTATTTATATGCCAAGTGTAGCAAGGATAACCAATCAGGGGTATTCCTTTTGAGTGAAACTGCTATTGCGTTGGAACAGATAGACGGATATTATCATCTGCTTGTCGGTATCCTTAACAGTGAGAATAACGGGGAGAGAAGCTTTGCCACTTTGTACGGATTTACGGAGATACTACCGGGGCGGATAACTACGGATAAGATAGTTTCTTCTGACGGTAAGACTTATTTTGACTTGGTAGCGAATGAGATAGCCGGACGTATCAGGTTTTTGGACGGTCTTATTTCAGGTTTGGTCGGTATCGGTAATGGTGATGGCATCAATGCCGGTATGTCCGGTGAGGGAAACTCTGCTTCTGATGTACGGATATGGTCAGGTGCAAATGAGAAGAACAGGGAAAGTGCGCCTTTCAGGGTACTTCATAGCGGAAAAATGATAGGTACGGATGTGGATTTATCAGGTAAAGTAAACGCAAAAGAAGGTGCTGTAGGAGGATTTAAAATCTCATCAAGTTTGATGGCTGAAAGTGGTAATGATGAAATGCTTCTTTCAGCTTCACTGATACGTTTTACCAATCAATATGTATCAACATTCATCGGCGCCGATACTGTCCCGGCTACTTCAGGCGGGGCTATCATATCCCCGATAAGAATAAATGTAAGTCGCAACATGTCTTCCTATTCGGCAGGTATAAATACGTGTTTTCATTTATCAGTAGATGGGGCAAAGAATTATGATGATTTTGTAGAAACGGGAAATCATGCCTTGTTTATACCTAAGGGTGATATTTGTGGATTCAGATTAAGAACAAGAAGAATCGGCAGTAGCGAAACCTTATCGTTAATGGATAGTATTGTAATTGCCATATCCAAAGGCATTACAATGAATCTCCCGACTGATGCCGAAGATGGACAGATGTATTTTATAAGAAACCATTCCAACGGTGACGTCTATGTGTATGGCCGGATAAGCCCGCTGGGGTATCCTACATCGGGAACGACAAAAGTTCATATAACAGGGGGATGGCTGGCTATTTTCATCTATGACAAAGTTAACAATATATGGACAGGCAATAGATTACAGGGTTGGTAGAATACAAAAAAATAAGATATGGAACTGAATGATTGGTTAGCAATAATAGGTGCGATAGGCGGCAGCTCTACAATTACATGGGCGATAACTTTTTGGGTGAACCGGAAAACGAACGCCCGTAAAGAGGACGCTTCCGCTGATGCTATGGAGAATGAGAATGAGCGTAAACAGGTCGCTTGGCTGGAAGAACGCATAGCACAGCGTGACACGAAAATAGACGGACTGTATGTAGAACTGCGTCAGGTACAAAGTGCCCATCTGGAAGAAGTCCATAAGCGGCATGAGATAGAATTGAGACTGAAAGAGGCTGAAATGAAGCGGTGTGATGTCCGGGGATGCAGCGGACGGAAACCGCCGAGTGGTTACTGATTCGCTGGAAGGAAGGTGTTTCCCAACAGCTCCCTTCCATTCCATTTTTAAACAGAGAAAAAAATAAGGCTCAAACAAATGTGTTTTTTGTGTACAAATATAATCTAAAATCAAAGATATATGAAGTATTTTACAATTGAAGAACTTTGCCGTTCGACAACTGCCGACCGCAAAGGAATTGACAACAGATGTGGCTGTGATATAGAAGCCAATCTGACTGCATTGGTGGATAACGTTCTTGACCCGCTACGCGAATGGTATGGCAAACCTATCGTTGTGAACAGCGGTTATCGTTGTCCGGCATTGAATAAAGCAGTGGGCGGTGCGACAACCAGCCAGCACATGAGCGGACAGGCGGCGGACATTGATACCGGAGACAGGCAACAGAATAAGTTACTATTCGAGTATATCCGCAAGAATCTGCCTTTCGACCAGTTAATTGACGAGAGTAATTTTGCCTGGGTACATGTAAGTTATCGGGCGGACGGTAAGAATAGAAATCAGGTATTGAAACTTTAAAATGAGATATTATGTTGACCGAATTAGTTTTTAAGCAAGTGGAAGAAGCCGGAGTTATCCGCCATGTGAGTGACCCGGTACAGGTGACCGGAGATTTTGGATTGCAATTGAAATTCATAGCATCCAAAAATGATTTTTACATCCTGCATAGCATGGACGGTGCTGATTACAATATTGCCTATTTTAGCGGTAATACAAAAACTGACGTAATCAATGTGCCTGTTCGTGGTATCATTCCCGGCATGTACATCAAGATAAGTGCAAACACTAAACCGGCTTCAGGTAAAATCCTAATGAGTGAGTAATTATGGAAGCAATTACTATTCCTCATGTGCGTATTCCGTCAATAAACATTGGCGGGATATGTCTGCCCGGTATCGGTGCTCCGGGTAGTATTGGTAAAAAGGAACTTATCTGGCCCGCTGGTATGAAAGAGCACATCAAGGCTTGGTATGACCCGAAGAAGCAGGGTATGACGAATTTCGATGTTATTGAAAGTTATGCGGAGGACTTTACTAATTGGAATTATGTAAAAGCAAGAGGAGTTGTAACTATTAGCCAACATAAATTCATAATAACAGAATGTATTCTAAACGGTTTAGGTATTGTAGAAGATATTCAAGAACCATATTCTAATTTAACTGTTCGTATTACTGGTATAACTGATAATCAAGAAGTTTTAATTACCGATTATTTTAATGGGCAACACCAAATCATTAATACTATAACAGAAGACGGAATATATACTATTGAAGACAGACATCATTTTGTAGGCTTTGGATGTAATTTTGTAGGTACATGTAATATCACTATTGAGCAACTTCCTACTTCTATTTTAAAAGACTTTAGCGGCAACGGCAACCACGCCTATTTGTATGGTGGTAAGGGTAAGCTGAATAGCGGGATGGGAGTGTATCAAACAGATTTTAGTTCCTGGAATTATTATCCATCTTTAAGCACAGTTGAATATTCTCCCAAAGGACTTGTTATCAAGAAAGTTAATAGCACTACACAGTTCTGTGCAAGTGATTTTGTTGGCAAATTTACTGCGGAAGTTAGTGGTATTCCAGAAGGAGTTAGCTTTTATTATCGGTATATTGATAAAACAACTGGCAGTCCCGTTTCTACAACGTTAAGTAACGGCATAAATGAGATTGATTGCAGCAATGCCAATGGAGATGCTAATATGACTAACATGTTTTTAATCGGAGCCGACAATAAAGATATTAATATAACTATCACTAAAATCCCCGACTACCCCGACCAGCTCTGCTACGACGGCAAGATGTACGCAGTGTGCTATGGCTTCCCGATATTAACGGATTACACGGTGATGGCGGAGAGGACGTGGTTTGAGAAAGAAGAATACAGTGCTTTTATATCCAACTCATTAGGCGGTACGGAAGACCCCAGTAATGGTGCTTTTAGCGTAGAGTTAAAATCTTTAAATAGTTTTACAACAATTAGTTTTGGAAGTATAACAAGTATTGGTATACCGGAAAAAGGGATAACTTATCAAACAAAGCAGTCTTATAACGGTAATTCTATCAATGTTGGAACAAAAGAAAGCAATGACATTCTTATTTTAGGGGGTAGATATTTTTATAAAAACAATAATACCATTGGAAATACTTGGACTGGCTGCCATGGCGCCATCATCATCGCCGACCGCAGCTTTACCGAAGAAGAGATAAACTGGCTTAAACAAAACTGGGATAAGATATGAGAAATAACATCTTAGGTGCGGTGGTCTATCTATCCACCGCCATAGTATTCGGTGGCAGTACTGCACTGCTGATGCTCTTCATCAAGGAGAACAGCGACCGTTGCCACTACTATAACGGCAAGTGGAACAAAGCAGACTTGCTGTGTGGAGTTGCCGCAATATGTGCAGGCATGGTTGTTAGTCATTATTTGTTGAGGTTATGAAAAAACTATCCTGGCTATTAGTTGTATTGCTGGCAATCGCTTGTGTGGCGGCGTGGTTCCGCCCGCTCGAGCCTTTGCCGGCAGAAATCCGTACCGAAACAAAGATACAGACGGTTGTCAAACTTGATACGGTTCTTATCTCCGCACCGATAGCGGTCTTTTGGCAGATATTGCCGAATGACACAGTACGTATAGGTGACACCTTGCTTCACCGCAAACGGGTTGTGTATGAAGATAGCCTGTATCGTGCAGTGGTGAGTGGATATGTAGACCCACGGCTGGATAGTATGATTGTGTATCCGAGGACGGTTTATCAGACAGTAACAAATGACGTCTATCATCCGGTTCTCATTAAGTTGAAGAAGAAGCGTTGGGGATTAGGGTTACAGGCTGGGTATGGGTATTCGGGTGGTTTTTATGTAGGGGTTGGGGTGAGTTATGATTTATGGCAGTGGTAATTTTATATAAAGCTTGAAAAATGTTGGGGTAAGTACGTTATTATAATTAGAATAGTATATCTTTGTAGCCATTAAACATTGCAGAGTAATTGATTAATATAATGTAAGCACTGAATAATGCGGAGAATCATCTTCAATAAAAAAGATAGACGATATTGGATTAAAAGTGTGAATTCTATAGTTCGCCTTTTACAACCTAATAGAACAGGGAAAAGACAGGAAATAGATATACATATTCAGAGTGCCATTAAAAAAAATGATTTTACTCCCTTTCATATTGTACTGCTTTCTTGTCTCATCGAATATATTGAAAGATATGGTTATGTTGTTGCATTTGAAGCGGATGATTTAGAATTAACCGAGTTTATTTTTGGTGAAGTTAAAATGGATAAATACATAAACAATACTGATACTGCATATGTTAAGGAAAAGGATAAATCTAATTTAAATTTATGGAAAATTGTAGATAACAGAGCTAAAGAGTATAGTATTGTAATTACAGAATATTTGCAAAGAACATATTTTAAAGGGTTGGATATTTCAGGTTTTCAAAATTCTTTAGATGAGATATATGCAAATGTTGCAGATCATTCAAAATCTAATGGTATTGCGTTTTCATACATCAACTATGATGAAGAAGAAGGGAAGATACATTTTGCTGCGTGTGATTTGGGCTTGGGAATACCAACAACTCTTAGAGCTGCTATACCAGAAATTGAAAGTGACGAATTGGCTTTAAGAAAATCATTAGATGTTGGAGTTTCTGCTAAAACCAATAAGCACAATATGGGTTTTGGATTGGATAATGTATTATCTAATCTAAAAAATGGTGGAATGATGAGAATAGTTAGCAATTGCGCTTTGTTATTTTGCCAAGAAAATAAAAATAACATCAAAACCTATTCTTTAGATTTTGATTTTAGAGGAACATTGATTTACTTTGATATTTCGATTGATTCATTTGAAAAAGATGAAGAAATTGAAGGGGATGTTTATTTATAATACAATACTTATGGTAACAGTTAAAATAAAAGATGTATTAAACGGAAGAAGCTATCCGGACGGAGGAGCGATGCTGTTTAGTATAATAAAGGATGCTATGAACAGTAATCAGACTGTATCCATAGATATGGAAGATGTTGACTCTTTTCCAACAATGTTTATGAATACTTCTTTTGGTAGTTTGATTGATTTATTTGGCTTAGATACAACAAAACAAGCATTGCGTTTTCAGAATATAAAAAAATCTCAAATTGAACGTATAAGAAAATATTTTAATGATTATGGTTCTTTAATAGATTAGAAATCCTAAAGATATATCGCCTCGGCTTCGGTCGGGGCTTTTTCTTAAGAAAAAAATTAGTTAAAAACATTCCTGTCCTACTTTTTTATATCTAAGTTAATACAAGCTCAAATATGATTATCTGAAAGCAAGAACAATAAACAGTACTATAATATGAAACAGAGAAGAAATAGAACCGAATCCAACTATAGACGTGCAAAGGTCAATTCATGGTGCAGGCTCTTGGAAAAGGACTTTGATTGGGATTATGTGTTTTTATTGGAAATAGAACGCAAGAAAATAATGGAAATGCATGAATACTTTAAAAAGTGTACACGTTCAGATAAGATACCTATAGTGGCAAGAGATTTGCGGCTTTGTATCAATCTATTGGATATTGTACTCGAAAAGGATGATTTACAGTTAGAGTTTTCAGAAATGAAGACTATGCGTAGAGATGATGATATGTATGAAATGGTAGAAAGTCCACATGTAATAGCTTGTAGGAATTTGTACATTAACACTAAAAACGCATCAAGGTTCTGTCTATTCAAATTCCCAACAGATGATTATGATATTGAAATTATTCATAAAGAGGAATTAAGAAGATATAAGGCATGGTATCTATATAATAAAATCAGAACTTACAAGTTGTTTTCTTGGTGGGATTAGGTAATAGGTGTTCATCGTTCTTACATCGTAAGGTTTTGATGGGTAAAGTAGCCCAATAAGCTGCCTTTCCTTTTATTCATATTTCAGTAACAATTCAGACCTATTTATGACGTGCCCCGACTTCCGTTGGGGCTTTTTTATTTACTTTTTATTTGATAATTCTCTCTTGGCTTTGTATTTTTGTGGAGTAACTTTAAAAATCTAATAAGTATGAAGAATGTATTAGCTACATTGCTGCTCATATTTTCAGTGTCATTATATGCGCAGAAAGACGTAACCCAATTTCTTGGTATTCCCGTGGATGGAAGTAAATCTGAAATGATAAAAAAACTTAAAGCAAAAGGCTTTAGGGATGATCCAACAAGTGAAGCTTTATTGGGAGAGTTCAATGGGGGAAATGTCAATGTTTTTGTAACGACGAATAACAATAAAGTTTGTCGTATTGTGGTTTGTGATGCTCACACTGTAAACGGAACTGATATTAGAATAAGATTTAATAGATTATGTGAGCAATTTTCAAATAACGCCAAATACTTGTCGGTGAAAGATTGTACTATACCTGACGAAGAAGATATTGACTATGAAATAATGGTTAATAAGAAGCGCTATGAAGCTGTATTTTATCAAAAGCCTGTTATAACAGATTCTATTGCTATAGCAAATAATTTTAGGTCAATTCTATCATCTAAATATACAGATGAGCAATTAGCAAATCCAACAGAAGATTTACAGAAAGATATTGTAAAGCTTTCTACGGACTATGTAATAGAGCAATGTGTAAAGAAACCTGTTTGGTTTACGGTGTCAGATTACTGTGGGGAATATTATATTACAATATTTTACGATAATGAATATAACCGTGCAAACGGAGAAGATTTATAGAAATTGCGTTCGTCAATTAAAATTTTAGTTGAAGGATACTATTATTATGTCACAAGAAGAATACCAATTTGACGAAGCCTCAGTACAGGCAATCATGCACTGGGCGGAAACAGCACAGTTACCGAAAGAGGTAGTATTGAGTGAATCTGAGCATATCTACGACACATCTTTGTATGTTCGAGCGAACATTAACGACATCAAGCAGCATTATCCGGATGCGTTTTATAATCCGGCTATCATCCGGCTTTACCGGTTGAAGGAATTTATTGAGTCAAACAATTAGCACAGTATATAAAAATGACATATCCAGTTTTAACCATAGACAAAAGTAGCGTTGACAAATATTTGAGTAATATGGTTCAAGACTCAAATCATCGTTTTAAATCGTGGGAGCATTGCTATGGGGCATTCAACAATTTAGATAATCCAACAGACTATTTAGCTCTTCACCTTGCTTTTTATTTGGCGAGTTGGGGGATGTATAGAGGTAGTTGCGGAATACTTTGGAAAGATTATACGATTCATATGGATGCCGTAAACATAATAAGGAAATTTCATTCCCTACGAAAAGAATGGATTACAATGGATGATGTTTCTCAAATAATGAAGTTATACAAAGCGCTCAAAGATTACTACAGTAAAATCGCATATTATAAACCGGAAAATAAGACTTCACCCTTAAACCTTGCTGCAACAGATACTCTGATTACTAAAATTATGTTGGGAACCATTGGTTGCGTTCCTGCATTGGATGACTTGTTTAAGCGGGCATTTCATTGTCAAGGCAAGCAGCTTGACGAGGAATTACTAAAGCGGATAATTGACTGTTCTCAGAGCAATAAAGATACAATACAACAATGCCAAAGATATATTTCTGAAAAACTTCACTGCTTCTACCCATCAATGAAGGTTGTAGATATGTATTTTTGGCAAAAGGGATTCGATGATTTACAAAACAAAGTAACCAACAATGGCAAAATTAGATGAGGTTTTAAAATTAGTGAGATTATACGAAGAGAAGTATCGCCACCCAAATCTTACACCTTTTTTAGTTAGTAGCAAGTATGATTTGTTTCCTGAGAACGAGAATATGGAAAACTGCTGGCCCCAATGCTACCCATATGTCAATAGACCTGGAGTCTATTTGATAATGGACGGTAATGAGAATGTGCTATATATAGGTAAATCATCCATTGCCATTGGCGGAAGGCTTGGAAGTTATTTTTGTTATGATGGTGAAAGAAAATGCCAGGTTAGAAGTCCTTATTGGAGCACGTCACCTAAATATATTGTATCTATTGCGGTTCCATTTGATTCGGCTTTTGAATGTGCCGCTTTAGAAGAATTCTTATTAGCCAACGTACGAACGACTGATAATTCTGTTTTTCAAAGATAAAAAAACAACTTTGTAGAAGGGTTGGCTGAATAGTCGCCCCCTTTTCACTATATTTTGCTATCTTTGCTCCCATGACTTACAACGAGGCTTTATCATATTTGGAACGCATTAAGGATACCGCCATTGGTGCACCCGTAAAAGGGCGTTTCATAGAATCATTATTCATCGGTCCTACCGATTGGGAACAAATGACAGACTTTATGAATCTTCGTATCCAGAAAGGAGAGGAAACGGCTTTGATTGAGTTTGACAGTGCCAGCAAGAGTCTTTCTGTATATGGGGTGTCGGTCAATAATGAATTTGACGTGCCGCATTGGGATATGATTATTATGGATAATTGGGAGCTGATGATAGGTAATTGAGATGAAGATATGACGATTCTTATTGCTTGCAGATTGCATAGCTTTAGAATTGGTTAAAATGAGCAGGGCAATTAATTTATATATAATGCCTATAGATTAACTTCATTCCATTCCATCACTGTTAATAATCACAACTCGAATTCATTCATAGAATAATTCATCTACAAACTTATTCCACAATTTTGCTATGAAGACATCTAATGGATTTCTTTTCCATTTTGATTGAATTGGTTGAATTGGAGATATATGGCGTGTGCGTGGCCATGGTCCGTTTTTCACTGTGTATCCCCGACTGAAAACCAGAAACACCTTAGCGTCTTGTTTTTCAGCTTTATTCATAATTGCCTTCTTGAGATGTATATCTTGCTCTTTATCAGATTGAAAATGTTCAAGTATAGATATACATTCGGAAAAACATTGGCACTCACGATACAACTCCGCCTGAAAAAGTTTATCCCCACTCATCAAATCGATTAAGCGAAGTGCATGCTTCCTAAAAACCTCATAGTCATCTTTGTATATTCTCGCTTGTTCAACTGTCATGCTATTTTCATCCAGCAGAAAATAAGTATCATTAAAGGCATGAATAATCTCCAAACAAAGCGTTTCTTCATCGGATTTGTCCATACTCTCCGACATGAACTGTATGGATGCTTCTTTTAAATCAGCAAACGAAAGTGTTCCCAATTGTTGGTTATAAAAATTGCTTTTCTTATAAGGTTGCTTATATGTCCAATAATAGTATCCGCATTTCGGGCATTTTTGAATAGGCGAGACATGTGTGCTGTTTTCCTCGACGATTTGATGGTCTGAATAATAATCTATACTGATAGTGTTATATGAGCGAAGACTCATAATATCAACTTGTTGCCCGCAACGGGGACAAGAAATAATAGAATCATAATCTAACTTCATAATAAATCATTATTTGTTAAAACAATTCTTTTAGAGGAACTCCTTCACCCCAACATTTAAAACAAATACCATCCAGATGATAGTCGTATTCTGGCAAGTATCCACTACCATTGCATCTGTCACAAATGGATATATTAGTATTCAATATGCTACTCTTATCATGATTATACAATGGTACTGGCACGGACGAAGAATGCCTCTTTTGATGGCAATCTGCGCAAAGCGTAATTAATGCCGAACCATCATAATCCCAAGGTTCTTTTCCTTTGATATAATACAGGTGATGGACGTGGAGAGGTAGAAAACTGAATAATGGTTTTGGGTTAATGAAGCCAAAATCTAAATAATACAACATATTTTCAATTACTATACATATCTCGTATTTATGACATTCATTATGCTTATAGTGTACCGTCATGTGTTTAATTGATGCAAAATTAGAATTGCTGATATTCTCATTGAAATGAAAAGCAAACATACGTCCCTTCAGAGTTTCTTTATTTTCATTAAAGGATAGTTTAATCATTTCTTCGCTAATATTAATAGGTGCCTTATCATAATGTGGGTTAACAAGTTTTTTATCTGTAACAAATTCAAAATGATTAAGAACAGTATAAGCATCTATTGAACAAGAATAAAGATTATTTCCAACATCTTCTGAAGTAAAACCAATGGGAGCATCAAGCGCATTGGGAGGAACATCAGGCCAATATAGCTCATCACAGAATGTTGTCAAGTCTTTGCCGTTCAGCCTAACGGGTAGTAAATTATTTAAATCAGCAATTTCCTCTATGCGGAAATAGCTTCCATTATGAACACCTCGTCTGTGACAATCTTGGCATACATTTCCATCTCTGAGTAATATATGTTGGCGCCTATTCTTCCAATGTTTTGATTTAAGCAACTCAGAGTATTTCTTCTCGGAGTCTATAGGACCACCTTTGGAATTGCTGTTTTCAGTTATCATATAATTAGAGTTTATATCAATTATCATAAAATAACTATAGGTTTACAAACTGCTTTTCGCCGGACTTCGTATGAGACTAAGCAACCAATGTACTCCCATTATGATTGCCAAGCAAAATATTGCAATTAGTACATCCGTATTACAAATCCTTTAGCCATTTCTCTCCAGATTTAGTATATAACCAAATAAGAAAAGCTCCGCCTAAAATAGAACCTAATATAAAAAAAGCTGTAAGAGTCTCCATAATCCCTCCCTATTTTAAAATTTTGTTACCTATTAGAGAAAATATAATAGTAAAAATCGTACCGGCAATTATTAAGCTCCAATTTGTACTATTATCCATATTTGCATATATAGGCGTTAATCCACCTAGTACGATGGCGGCAAAAGTTAGTTTGGCAAGGTCATAAAAGAATTTTCCAAGCGTTTCACGTCTTATCTTATCCTTTTCCTTAACTTCCTTTTTTATCTCTTGCTTATCACTCCAATTTCCCATAAGATAGAATATAATTCATACAAAGAAAAGGGAAAATAAACAAATAAACAAATTGGTAATCAGATTTATTATTTGATTTAAGGTATATTATCCAAAAACATTGCTTGTAATCCACTTATTAAATTGATGATGCAGGCTGTATTCTATTTCAATTCTCATGCCTTTTATATTTGTTATTCAAATAATATTCTTTATTTCTTGTTTTATTTACTATTTTATTTACCTTTGCAGAAAACATTTTCAGATATGAATATATCAAAAGAAGGAATAGCGGTAACCAAACGTTTTTTTGAGGCAATAGATATGTTGAAGGCGCAGAAACGTATGCGTGGACTTCTTACGTTTACCAAAGCCCATGACATCAACTATTGGAATATAAATACTGTCAGGAACCAACCGGATGTCAGTGTTTTAAAGCCGGAATGGATAACATATTTAGTGCTTGATTATGGCATTTCGGCAGAGTGGGTACTAACTGGACGGGGCGGGATGTTTAAGTAAAACACCGAAAAAACGAACCATTTACCCTAAAATAAATTCTTGCAATGTCTTGATAACTAAGCCAATGAATGTGATTTACATAAAACCCTTCTAAGGCGTGGGTCTTGCGTTCGAATCGCAACGGAATCACAAAGAAAGATGCTAATAGGTTTTATTTATAACTTGTTAGCATTTTCTTTTTTATGATAGTTGTACATTATAATCCCAGCGGTAGTTTACAGAGATACCAAAGCACAAACAAAGCAGTCCAGGCAATAAGAATAACCAATGAATACCTCCACGTATATTTAAGCAACGAACCATAGGTAGACTGCTTATCATATTGCTGCATATACGTCAGAACAAGCGGCATATAAAACATAAAAGGAGTAATCGCATTCGTTGCACTGTCACCGATACGATATGCACACAGTGCCATATCCGGAGAAATCCCCATACCCGCCAATACCGGAACGAAAATGAACGACATAAACGCCCACTTCGATGTGGAAGAAACCATAATGAGGTTAATAAGAGCAGTAAACAAGATAAATAATATCAATATCCACAAACTATCCGAACGAACGGGGGAAAGCACATTCGCTCCCATTATTGCGATACACTTATCCAAATGGGAATACTCAAAACAAGCAAACATCTGGGAAGCAAAAAAAGCGATTACGAAATAAACACCCAATAACCTCATCGGTTGGGTCAGCCCCTCTATCACATCACTGTCCGTACGATAACGTCCGGAAACGAATCCATACACCATTCCCATTAAACCTATCCCCAAAGATAACAAGAACAGAATACCAATAATAAACGGCGAACGGGTCAATCCGCCATTAACACCTCTCAATATACCCCATGAAAAGAATGTAGCCCATAGAACAAACGCCGCATAGAGCAAGCCGACAATGACAGCTCCCCACAAAGCTCTCTGCTCCTTTCTAGACAGTTGCTTATAACCGCAGAAGGTATTACTCCCATTGTATTCTCCTAATCCCGGCAATAGTTTTCTACAAGTTATATGGTAAATAATGAATACCAACAAGAAAGTGGATACACAAAAGAAATAATAATTGCACAGAGGTCCGATCCGTCCGCCCAACACATCCGTCATATCGGCAGCCTCCTGTGTTGTGGCAGCAAGCATAGGATCGAGTGTGCTTAAAAGTATATTGGCACTATAACCGCACGACACCGATACATAAGCTGCTATGATTCCGCCTATGGGATGTAATCCTACCGAATGGAATAACGTTGCAGCGATAGGCAGCAATATGATGTATCCGGCATCACCCACTACATTGGACAGTAATCCCAGAACAATAACACTGAGTATGATACGCCACGGATTACGTACCCGTCTGCGTATGCCTTTGCGTATACACGCATCTATAAACCCGGAATGTTGTGCAACCCCTATCCCGAACATCGCCACGATAACCAGCCCCAACGGGGCAAAACCCGTAAAATTCGTTACTACATGACGCAGCAGCCATCGAATGCCTTCCGGACTCAATAAACTCTGTACACGTATCTCTTCGCCTGTATGAGGCAGACGCACACTCAAACCGTAGACATCAAATATCCACGACAGAAAGATAACTCCCAGTGTCAGCAGGAAGAACATCGTTGCGGGATGGGGCATTCGCCATTTATTCCTCATAATTACTCGGTATTCGGAATTATTCCTCGTCCGCTTCCAGATTGTCAATATCAAGAATACGCAGTTCCAGTGCACGCACCACAAGGCGCGTAGCATTTACTCCCACTCGTTCGCACTCTCCAAAAAGGCGCCCTATCAAATCATTCTGCCGTTTCTCCAAAGATTTCACGCCAAACGGCATTCCTTTCAAGTTGGCAATCATTTCCTTTGTGTACCCCAAAGCAAGATGACGGAGAAAACGTTCGTCATATTCGTCTATGTCATAACTGATAACAGCTTCCTGCCGTTTCGTATCATTCCGGACGGAAGTTTTAAAACGTTCTACAATCTTTTCCAATATGGGATAATTGAAAACAAGTTTTTTCCCGTCCATAACAGCTTGTACGTCTGTCTTGGTCAACAATTCTCCAGTCTTCAGAATAATACCATCAGCTCCCGCTTCAAGGACATCCACCCATAATTTTTCGTTTAAAATCTCTCCGGTGAATATCAACACATGTACATCCGGATAGCGCTTAAATATATTGCGGCAAATATCCACACCGATAGTAGTGGAGCCACCCAAACCCAAATCCAGTAAAACAAGGTCCGGCACACCGGTTTCCATCAAACTCCAGAATTCTTGTTCCGTCATGGCGGTACCGATAACTTCCGCATCCGGTATTTCGTGACGGAATATCTCTTCCGTTCCTTTTAATTCCAGCTTTACGTCCTCTACAATAATGACTTTAAACTTCTTAGCTTCCATATTTCATATCTTTTTATCCTTACTTATTCTAATTTGCTCCGAGAAAAGCCATTATCTTCCCGGCTGAATTCTTTTTAGATAACGGGGCAGCGTAAAGTATACGGAAAATCCCCCTTTCTCTGCAGGTTCTGCATTAATGCGGCATCCTCTTCTTCCGGCAAATTCGTCATGGTCGCGAATAATCTGTTTGCATAACAAGTACTCCGTACCACACAACTTTCCCTTTTCACCGGCCGTCATACGTGCCAGATTCGGGTAAAACAGTTGATTCAACTCTTCCCTTGTTTTCTCCCGCCGCATATCTGTAAAAAGAAAACGCACAAAATCATCTTCTACTGCACAAGTCAGGCGAATTTTTCCCGCAACCAGCACAGACAAAGCTTCATCAATCAAATTCTCCAATAAAAAATGCAATTGATTTACATCTCCGATAACCGATTCACTTACTGTTTCTATACTGAAAACAACAGAAGCTGCAACTCCCCTGCTCACCTTACGGAAATACTTCTCCGCAGCTTCCAACAGCTCGGGCACAGGAATCACCGTACGCCTGAAAGTAACCTCTTCCAACTGACGGGATGCACATTGGCTCAAAATGTAGAATACCCCTTTATAATACTCTATCAATTCGCTGATAGCCGCTACCGTTTCCCACTCCTCTGTTTCCGACAGCTTACCGGAGCGAAGTTTGCCTATCAATTGCTTTATTCTATTTGGATAATAAATCGTTTCATGTTTGACGGTAGACAAACAGTTATCAAGCACCATATTCTGCACATGTAGCAAACTGTCCTCCCATGACGCACGACGCGCTTCATCCTGAGCTGTCTCAATATCCCGGTATTTCATTGCCAGCTTCACTACCGCATTGAATATCACAATAGCAATGTAACGGGCTATCAACTCCAGCAATAAACGGTCAGACTCCTGCTGCATCCTGCTTCTCACCAAACACAACACTCCTATACACTGAGTGGAGTTTCCGGCTTTCACAATGAGAGGCAATGCCTGCATTCCATTTTCCGACAGATACCTCTGTTCTTCAAAACAGCATTGCATCAAGTCTTCCCACACAAGTTTGTTCTCTGCTACTCCTTCCAGAGGATTCGACGCATACTCCAACCTATGGGCAGCCTCGTTATAAACCGCAATGCTCAACCGCTCTATACTCAACAACTCATTAACCGCATCGAATGCATTATCCGCGATTTGTTGCGGAATATCTTTCAACATATCTTCTTCACGTTTTAGCATCTCCTCGTCTTCGGATGCAGATATTACAGATGCGGTAAACACCTGCTTGTTGATTTCCAATACTTGCTCCAAGTTCCAACGGTTTACCAATCTCCTGCGGGAATACAGAACATAATACCCCAAGCATAGCGTAACCAATAAAATAATCACCAACAAGATACTCACCGTCTTATTATTCGTAGAACGCTCCAGTTCGCGGCAGAAATCTTCCAAAGACTGGTCCTCACCCAGCAACTTGTACAAAGTGGTATAAGCAGCATTATTATAGCCATACTCATCCCACTGTTTCAAAGCAAGAAATGCAACCGCCGCCTCATTCCTAATATCCAGAATCACATGAAAATCGGAATTAAACATCTCATTCCACCAGTCCAGCTCAGCAGGTATGTCATCCCCGACCAAAGTCATATAACGATGCGGTTCTTCGGCATACTTCCCGTAATGTTCATTCAGGCAAACCATTGCGGAGTCTATATATTGCAAAGCCAGCGCATATTCACCGTCTACATTACAGTAATAGGCTTCATTGGCATAATCGGAAGCCTTATTCAGTAAAAGTTCATATTCTGTCTGCAAGACCAATGTCAGAGAGTCAGTAAGTGTTTCTTTCGGCACATCGTTATCAGTTGCCTTGCTGCAAGAAACCATACCTAAAGAAAACACAAGTAGTATCACGGTCAAAACCTTACGTACTCCTACCGGCAGTCTGAAGTAGAAACGGCTCCCCTGCCCTAACGTACTCTTCACATTGAGCAGGCACACATTAAAAACAGGATTCGTTTTCTTATATTTCTCAATAATGCCCTTACAATTCATTAAGCCGAAGCCGTTGCCCTTATTTTTCCGCAATGCCTCCCGGTCGGGTGCATCATTCATGCCGATAATTTTGGAATCATACACCTTCTCGCCTATGATATGGTTAACATCTTCCAGAGACAGACCGCATCCGTTATCCTCAACGGATATTTCCACAAAATCATTCTCCTGCCGGGCATAGATTCTCACCTTCCCCCCCTTGGGAGTGTACTTACGTGCATTTTCTGCCAATGTATTTATCATAAAGAGAGTCAATGCCCTGTCTGCCTTCACGCAAGCATCGGTAGGTTCTACTTCCAAATCCAGCTGTTTCATTTCAAAAGCCCGGCTCCCTTTCCTCAACAATTCAAAAAGCTCATTCAGTTCAAAAACTTCGATGCTCAGACTCAGCGTACCTTGCTTCATCTTAATCCACAAAGCCAGAATATCATTATACTCGTTAATGGTGGTAACAAGCTCATCAATATACTGATACTTTTCTTTTTTGATAGTTTCATCATGGATATATCCCATGCGTATCAATTTATGCACCTCGTTCAGAATACGGTCAATGTAAGGATGAATACCATCAACAATAGAAAGGCAAGCCTTCTTAATCAGATTCTGTCGTTTGTTTCCGGCAATATGTCGTTCATGAATATAGCGTTGTTTCTCCAGTCTGCGCTGTTCCTCGCCAAGGGAAATGGAAGTCATTCCGTTGTCTAACGCCCATTGGATATAAGGATTGATTACTTGCACCATAGCCTGTTCATCTTTCCTCATATGCCGTGCGAATATCAATTCCCTATTCTTGATACATACGTCTTCTGTTCCGAATAAGCATTTCATTTTGGGACGTACAGCCACCAGAATCGCATCCGTGATGTCTTTCTCGGTCTGTGCATCAGCAGGAATGGATACAGTTATCTCCTGACAAATATCCAGCATAGATTGCAAACGGTGCAGATGCAATCTGTTGCGCTGTTTAGAACGTTTATTAAAGAACCAGAAGAACACCACCACTACAATAAGCCCCGTAATCACACAGAAAAGCAACAGATTAAGCTGTCCCGCTTCTCTTTCCAATGCTTGATAACGACTTTCCAATTCCTTATCCTGACGGGTATCTTCCAGAATATCCAGATATATATTCCTGTTATAATCCGAATACTCTTTCATTTCCAATCCGGCATAGGTGACACTCAACTGCTCACGTATCCTTGAAATCCATTCGGGAACGGTTTTTAATTTCTGCCGAATCCAGGATTTCTCCGCACATATCGTATCACGACGGTCATAAGCCTTCAACCAATCCAGACTGTCGTGGCAATCGTAAAAACGGCGATGATGATCGTTTACACACTCTAAGGCACGTTTCAGAGTATCGAGTGCCTGCTCATATTCTCCATGCGCATTCAAATATTTCCCGATAGAAACGTATGCACCCGCAATTTGGTAAATGTCATTATACTGCCGGAATTTCTCCAAAGCCTGTTGTCCCAACCGCATAGGCAATAAAGAATCCACCGGCTCGCCGAATTGTTTCAACGCATGCGTCCGCCGTCCTTGATAAAAATCATAATTATCCGGAGAAGCCATCAAATTAGCCAATCCCTGTATACCGTTTCCTTCAAAATACAGATACCCTTTCCTGGAAGCTAATTTCCAAGTAGTGTAAAGTTCATCAAACTCCCTTAAACGACGCTCATCGGGCGTTTCTCCTTCGCACAAAGAAGCCGACCCTTTTATATAGTGATAATACAATAACTGATTTGTGTCTGTTGCCAACTCCTCATTCTCCGGCACCTCATTGATAGATGCCAAAGCTTCCGGCCGTTGCTGCAAATAATAGTAATATATGGCAGACACAATATAAAACTCCGACCGAGCATAGGCCAGCCGCATTCGCTCATGCCTGTCTACAAACAAATTGTTATCTTCTGCGATGCGTTTCATGCGGCGTACAGCACTATTGCGGTAATCATAGAACTCTTTGTTCAGTGCCGTCCGCTGATAAATTTTCATCAAGCCTATATCGGCAATCAGAAGTTCCAATTCATTCTTTGTCAGACTGTACACTTCCTGATAGTATTTCTCCGCCTGTTCAAAGTCCATTCGCATAAAAGCGCAGAATCCCAAATTATTACAAGCTTCCGCCTTTCCTTGCCTGTAAAGTTTCACTCCCCGGTAAGCCTTTGAAGCCGCATGACACGATGAGTCCAAATTTTTATAACGATAAGCATATGCCGCCTGATTTAAGGAGTCAATCAGATGCACCTCTTTTGTAGGAGCTGTACCCACGCACGAAACGAATGCCGTACCTATCAGGCATAGCATTCCTATTAATAATATAGATGAAAGGTATTTCACAAAGCAAAGCTACAAATAAATCCGGTAAAGAAAAATATTTTTTCTACAATAAGTCTTGTATTATGTAGCGGGAAATTCATACCTTTGCATGCAAATTAATAAATAGGTAATATCTATTACAAAATGAGCGAAAAAGCACCTTTTATGGTATTCTCAGGAACAAACTCGAGATACCTTGCAGAAAAAATCTGCGCCAGCCTTAATTGCCCTCTAGGAAAGATGAATATCACCCACTTTGCCGATGGTGAATTCGCTGTTTCTTATGAAGAGTCTATCCGTGGCGCAAATGTATTCCTGGTTCAATCCACTTTCCCTAATTCCGACAATTTGATGGAACTTCTGCTGATGGTTGATGCGGCCAAAAGAGCATCTGCCAAAAGTGTTATTGCAGTAATTCCTTATTTTGGTTGGGCACGTCAGGACAGAAAAGACAAACCGCGTGTATCCATCGGCGCCAAGTTGGTAGCTGACCTGCTTTCAGTTGCAGGCATCGACCGTTTGATTACTATGGACCTTCATGCTGACCAAATTCAAGGTTTCTTCAACATTCCGGTTGATCATTTGTATGCATCGGCAGTATTCCTTCCTTATATCGAATCATTAAAGTTGGATGACCTTGTTATTGCAACTCCCGACGTAGGCGGTTCAAAACGTGCCAGCACATTCTCCAAATACCTCGGTGTACCTTTGGTATTGTGCAACAAGACACGCGAGAAGGCAAACGTTGTTGCCACCATGCAGATTATCGGTGACGTAAAAGACAAGAATGTAGTATTGGTAGATGATATAGTAGATACCGCAGGTACTATCACCAAAGCAGCCAACATCATGATAGAAGCCGGTGCTAAATCCGTACGTGCCATTGCCAGTCACTGTGTCATGTCCGATCCGGCATCATTCCGCGTACAGGAATCAGGCTTGACTGAAATGGTATTTACAGACAGCATTCCTTACTCCAAGAAATGCGATAAGGTTAAACAATTAAGCATTGCCGATATGTTTGCCGAAACTATCAGAAGAGTCGTAAGCAACGAATCTATCAGTTCTCAATATATTATTTGAAAATTGAGAATTAAGAAATAAAAAATAAGGGCTGCGCAGTATTCATTCAGAATCGCGTAGCCCTCTCTATTTTTTAGGGACATTTTACCGAATGTCCCTTTTCATTCCCTGATTTCAATTACTCAACCTTCCCATTTTATAGGTTCCTTTCCGCACCAGCTTTCCATTTTTATCCGTTTCCACAAACGGACCGTCTTTCTTGCCTTGTTTGAAGAAACCTTCATAGCGGTTTCCGTTCTTATCTTCCTGCACGCCGCTCCCCTCTTCCAGACCATTTACAAAACCGCCTTTGTATTTTGTACCGTCGGTAAGAATCAGAGTTCCCTGACCGTTGAATTTATTATCTTTCCATTCACCTTCGTAGGAGTCGCCGACGTTCCATTTGTAAACGCCATAGCCATTGCGCTGGTTGTCTTTCCATTGTCCGTCATATACAGCACCGTTCGCCCATGTAAACGTACCGTGTCCGTCCTGCATACCGTTCTTGAAGTTTCCTACATATTTATTGCCGCTGGCATGATAGTAAATACCTTCACCGGTACGTTCACCCTGCACATAAGAACCTTCGTAACGGTCGCCTGTATGAAAGAAGTAAATGCCCTTGCCATGCTGCATATCCTCTTTCCAATCACCCACATACTTATCACCATTGGCATATTCAAACGTGCCTTTACCGTCACGCACATCATTCTTCCATTGACCGTCGTATTTGCAACCGTCATTCCAGACCAACGTGCCTTCACCGTTTTTCTTATCGTCTTTCCACGAACCGATGTATTTGGAACCGTTCTTCCAAACGTAAGTACCCTGACCTTCACGCTTGTCATTTATCCAATCGCCTTCATAAAGGTCTCCGTTATAGTAGTACATAGTACCTTTGCCATGCTGGTAATCCTGATACCACATACCGTCATAACGGTTATTATTCATAAAATAATAGATACCTCTGCCGTGCTGTTGGTCTTGAAACCACTGACCGTCATACTTTTCACCGTCGGGAAAAGTGTAAATGCCATACCCTTCACGCTTTCCTTTAACGTACTCGCCTTCATAGACATCACCGTTTTTAAATACCGTCTTTCCCTTTCCGTTGGGTTTGCGTCCTTTCATTTCACCGGTATATACGGAACCATCCTTAAACGTATGCGTCCCTATTTTTATTTCCGACGAGAAAGTTCCCTTTATTTTATCGAAGAAGCCGCCTTTTTCCTGGGCTGCGACACTGCCCTGTGACAAGTATAACAGAAAAATTGCAGTATATAGATATTTCATCTTGGATTACAAGTTACTTAATTAGGATTTTGACAAAGATACGATTAATCTGTCAAAACCGCGAGGCGGTTCCCGCTTTTTATGACATTTTTTTGCCGGATATGACTTCTTTTAATTTCTCTTTGCACAAATGCTTTCCGGCAAGTTCGCGTATATCTTCAGGAGTAATATCTCGGACTGCGTTCAGAGCATCTTCAAAGTGTGTATCGCCAAAACCCGAAACCTGAACGAACATCCACGCATCTGCCAGTGAGAATGCCGATTCATAACTGCGGCACATTTCGCCCAGCATATAATTCTTTACCATTGCCAATTCTTCTTCCGGCACCAGATCATTCTGCAAGCAATCTATTTCATGATAAACCTCCCGGATAAGAGGCTCCACAAACTCGTTTGCCGTTTCCGTATTGATAACCAGCATTTCCGGTCCCGGACAAGAAACGATACCTGCAGAAATACCATAGGTATATCCCTTTTCTTCACGGATATTGGACATCAGACGGCTTCCGAAATATCCGCCAAACAGCGTTACCATCACTCTGGTCTTCAAATAATCGGGATGATGGCGTTCCAAAGAAAGCATCCCCATGCGAACCGCACTCTGCATGGCATCCGCATGTTCTACAAAAATCCGTTTATCCATGGAAGAAACCGGAATAAACTCCCGTCTTTCCGGTTTGCGGAAGTCTTTGCCGAACACTTCCTTACCAAACATATCTTCTATCCGCCGTACACAATCATCGCCCACCTTTCCGGAAACGTAAATCGTACAGTTTCGGGAATGATAATGCCGGTCGTAAAACTCTCTGAGTACAGCAGGATTTATCCTGCCATAATCCTCTTTCTGCACCAGCCGTCCGCAAGGATGCACCTCACCATATACAGCTTTCATCAGCGCCCGATGCGCCAGAAAATCCACTTTGGACGAGTTGACCATGAACTGCTGGATATTATTTTCTATTATAACACCCAGCTCCTTCTCCGGAAACACAGGCTCTTTTACGATGGATTCCAGTATTTCCAATGTCTGAGGCAAATATTTGTTCAGCGAATAAAGAGTAACATACGCATATTCCGATGCGCTGGACAACTCCAGCCAGGCACCGTAATAGTCCAACTTCTCCGCTATTTCCCCCGCACTGTACCGAAGCGTCCCTTCGCGCAGCATACGGTTCGTAAACAAAGCCTGTAACGGTTGCGACTGTTGCCAGCGCCCGCCTTCCATCAGCAGGTCTATGCGCACAACTTCATTATCGCCAGAATCAAGCACATTCAAAGACACACCATTGGGCATAGTGCACCGTTGGGGCATCTGTACGGCAAAGTGCTCAATGTCCCTCACCTTAGGCTGGATGGTCCTGTCCAAAATCATCCCCGAACCGATATTCATTGAGCGTTTCGTGCTTGCAGGAAACGCTCCGCATGTTCCAAATCCTGCGGTGTATCAATACCGATTGTCTCCACTTCGGTAATACCGGCTTTAATGGTATAACCGTTTTCCAGCCAGCGCAACTGCTCCAGCGACTCCGCCAGTTCAAGAGAAGACTGCGGAAGCGAGGTTATCTCTTTCAACACTTCCACCCGATAGGCATATAATCCGATATGCTTGTAATATGTATGGTTTTTCAGCCACTCCCGCTTCTCCGCATTACGTTGGTACGGAATGATAGAACGGCTGAAATAAAGAGCATTCATGTTCTTGTTGAGCACTACTTTGGGAGAGTTTACGTTCTCCAGTGCCTCAAAACCGTTATCTGCAGTAAAGGGTTTTACTAAAGTGGCAATCTGTGTGGACGGATCATCAAAACAGGCCTTTACGGTCTCCAGTTGAGACGGCTGTATAAAAGGTTCATCGCCCTGAATGTTTACCACCACATCAAAGCCTTCCCCTACTTTGGTACAAGCCTCATAACAACGGTCTGTACCGCTTTTATGATGCACGGACGTCATTACAACTTTTCCGCCGAATGCTTTTACGGCAGCTTCAATGCGCTCGTCGTCGGTAGCTACATAAGCATCATCCAAAACACCGGCCACTTGTTCATATACCCGTTGAATAACGGTCTTTCCACCCAACAAAGCCAAAGGTTTGGCAGGAAAACGCGTAGATGCGTAACGGGCAGGAATTATTCCCAGGAATTTCATATCTTTAAAACTTAAATTACCACATTATTATAAAGAAACGTTTCAATGGCATTTGTCGCCTCAGACTTTCCATCATTCAATTCTCTCAGTCCGCGGATGATATAGTCCCGCTTTAAATCTTCGGGTTTATACACCCTGCCGTCACAAGACAGCAAGTCTATATCAAGACGTACAATCTCCTGTTTCTTTTCTTCGGGAGTCCTTCCGGCTTCCCGTTCTATATCCTTCAAATGGAGTATGACTTCACCTGCATCAGAATCGGACGTAAAGCGCGCCACCTGATTGGCAAACAACGCCTGCCGCCGGAAAAACAACGGCTCTGTGTCCGCTTCTGCAGAAAAACGGATATTCGGAAAAAGTTCGGACAGCCTCTTGCGTGCCAACGCCAGATTCTCTTTCCTGTTCACGTTACTGCCGATGCAGATTGTGTACACCATTTCCCAATTCTTAATTAAACAAATCGTCCAGTCCCATTTCCGATGCCGGTTCCGCATCCGCATCCTCATATCCGCTGTCCTTGCAGGGGTCAAAACTTTCAGGCAGCTGGAACGTTTCGTTTTCATCATATCCCAAAGACTTGTCGCCAAGCACTTTTACCATATACTTCGCCCAAATAGGCAATGCCATGGAAGCGCCTTGTCCGTGCAACATCGTATCGAAGTGAATATCACGGTCTTCACCGCCCACCCAGCAGCCGGACACCAGCGAAGGCGTAAAGCCCATGAACCAGCCGTCGGCATTATAGTTGGTCGTACCAGTCTTGCCACCCATATCGGCTTTTACACCCAGACGGCGGACACGTCCGCCCGTACCTTCATTGACAACTGCACGCAGCATTACCAGCATCTTATAGGCACTGGATGCGCTGATTACTTCCTGCATTTCCGGCGAGAATGTAGCCAGCACATTACCGTCGTTATCCTCAATACGGGTTACAAACAGCGGCGCAACACGAATACCCTTGTTCGGGAATGCGGTATAGGCGCTTACCATCTCTCCTACGGAGACTTCACAAGGACCGAGACAGAGGGACACCGAAGGCACAATCTCACGGTTGCGCACACCGAAGCTGTGCACCAACCGCTTCAACTCATACGGGTTCAGTTTGCTCATCAGGTATGCTGTGATCCAGTTGTCCGAATTGGCCAATCCCCACTTCACCGTCACCATGTCACCATAACGTTTTTTATTGGCATTGCGCGGTGTCCAGGGTTTTCCGTTTTCGTCTATCAATGTATATTCCACATGACGAGCCTGGTCGCAAGGAGAAAAACCGTTCTCCATAGCCAGCGAATACACATACGGTTTCATGGTAGAACCGATTTGGCGACGTCCCACCATTGCCATGTCATATTTAAAGTAGTGATGGTTCGGGCCGCCTACATACGCTTTTACATGACCGTTACGCGGATCCATCGACATGAAGCCGGCACGCAGGAAGAACTTATAATAACGTATGGAATCCATCGGAGTCATTACGGTATCTTTCTCACCGCTCCAACTGAATACAGACATTTGTTCGGGCGTATCGAACGCTTTCCTGATTTCCGCTTCGGAAGCTCCGGCTCTCTTCATGATGCGGTAGCGGTCGGACAGTCTCATGGCACGGTCCAGAATTTCGTCTACCTGTTCTTGCGTCAAACGGAAAGTATAAGGCGCTTTCTTCGCACCTTTTTTCTCTTTGAAGAAGTACCCCTGCAATTCTTTCAGATGCTCGGTCACGGCATCCTCTGCATATTTCTGCATGCGGGAGTCTATTGTAGTATAGATTTTCAACCCGTCCGTATAAAGATTATATTTGCTTCCGTCCTTCTTCGTATTCTTTTCGCACCAGCCGAACAGAGGGTTTGTTTCCCAATCGAGCGAATCCTCGTAATACTTCTGCATCTGCCAGCCGCGATAGTCCGATTTATCGGGCTTCTTGGCATTCAGCACACCACGCAGGTATTCACGGAAATACGTTGCAAGACCTTCGTTATGGTCTACGCGATGATAGGACAGCTTCAATGGCAATGCCTGCAACGAATCCCGTTCCTCAACGGTGATATATCCGGCCTTGCGCATCTGGTCGAGCACCACATTGCGGCGTCCGCGCGAACGTTCGTTATAACGTACCGGATTATAAAGGGAAGGATTCTTGCACATACCCACCAGTGTGGCGGCTTCCTCAATTTTCAAATCCTTCGGTTCGCAACCGAAATAGGTATAGGCGGCAGTCTTTATACCCACCGCATTATTCAGGAAGTCGAACTTATTGAGATACATCGTAAGAATTTCCTCTTTGGTATAATAGCGTTCCAACTTCACGGCTATAACCCACTCGATGGGCTTTTGGAACAGACGTTCCACTATGTTGTCGGCACTTGGCGAATAAAGTTGTTTGGAAAGCTGCTGGCTGATTGTACTGCCACCGCCGGCATTCTTCTGCATCAGAATACCACGCTTCACCACGGCACGGAACAGCGCGATGGCATCAATCCCCGAATGTTCGGCAAAGCGTACGTCTTCCGTTGCAATCAGCGCATTGATAATATGGGGCGACAAATCATTGTATCCCACAAACACGCGGTTCTCCTTGCTATAAGAATAAGTTCCCAGAACTTTCCCGTCTTCTGAGAATATTTCCGTTGCAAATTTATAATTGGGATTTTCCAAATCTTCCACAGGAGGCATATAGCCAATCCAACCTTTTGCTATCGAGAAGAAAATAACAACGCATGTCAATGTTATCAGCGCGATGAAAATCCAAAGGACTTTTACGACTTTCTTTATCATGTCCGGTTCCTAAAATTCGTTGGTTCAATATTCAATAATGGGGCAAAGATACGGAAATATATCAAAACAACTCTCACAATTTTAATAGAAAACTCTAAATACCCCAAAAACGGCAGAAGCTCCGGAAACCTGCAAAAGCACAGGTCTCCGGAGCTTCCTAACTCATTGCGGACTTTGACAGTCAGCGAAGAGACATTATTTCCCTCGCCAGCTTATCCGTCAGCCTCACATTTCCTATCCATTTTCCGAAAGTCTCCAGATTATGCAAATCCGTCCCTACCATGTCGTACATACCTTTTTCCAGCAATGTTTCAGCATTTTTCATCACCTGTTTTCCATAATAACCGGAGAGCGAAAGCAAGTTCAGCTGCAACAGATAGCCCTTGTCCTTCAATTCGCAATAATCACCGTACCTCATATAAAGATAACGTTCGGGATGCGCAATCACCGGCGTATATCCGGCGAGCGATACATTATACAACAGTTCGTCCAGATTGTTTGGTGGAGAAAAATAAGATGTCTCTACCAATACACAATCCCCGCACAAAGGCTGCAATCCCTTCTCCAACCTCTCCCTGAAGCCGGAGTCCAGCATATATTCAGCTCCCAGTTCAAGTACGGTTTCTCCGGTATAGCGCTTGCACAACGTATCGAAAGCCTGCAACACATCTTCCCAGTGTTCCACACCATTCATCACATGAGGCGTCAGCCTCACCTTCTTCACTCCGAGCGAGTCGAAGTACGCCAACACCGCCAGAGATTCCTCTATCGTCCTTATGCCGTCGTCCACACCCGGAAGGATATGGCTGTGACTATCCACAAAATCCCTGAAGAAACCGGTATCCGCCAACTTTGTTTTATGTCGTAAGAAAAACATACCCATAGCGTTTAAATTCCAAATATCCTTTTGTACAGCGGCTTCTTGTTCTTCCGGTTTTCATCGTTCCCGTAATTGCCGTAACCATACCCGTAGCCATACCCATAGCCTGTCTTTACATAATCTATTCCGTTCAGCAGAATACTCATATTCTTCATCTTTCCCGAATCATACAGTTCCTGCAACTCCGGTAACATCCGCTTGTCGAACAAGCCCGAGCGGACTACATACACCGTCTGATCCGCCAACCGTCCGCACAACTGCGTATCCACCACAACACCATAAGGCGGGTTATCCAATAAGATATAATCATAGTTCTTTTTCAGCTCCTCCAGCAGCCGGTCGAGTCTGCCGCTCTTCAGCAATTCCGCAGGATTGGGCGGCAGCGCTCCCGATGTAATGATATGCAGCCTGTTATCATCTCCACACACCTGCACCAGTTCTTTCACATCATCCACCTTGCCGCTCAGGTAGTTCGATACACCGGTCTTTTTCATACCTATCCCTACGCTTTTGCTCAAAGAACCTTTCCGCAGGTCAAGGTCGAGAATCACTACCTTTACATTCGCCAGCGCCATGCTCATGCCCAGATTAAGCGTAATAAAGGTTTTTCCGGAGTCAGGATTTGCCGAAGTCACCAGCACTACCTTTCCCACCGTTTTCTTTTCCGTATCCATAAAGTCCAGATTATCGCGCACTATCTTGAAGGCCTCACAAATGCTTTCCCTGCTGCCTTCCTGTACCACGATATCTTTCTCATGCTTATTCTTTTCAAGCGGCACTTCTCCCAAGAAAGGAATGTTCACACCCGCTTTCAGTTCTTTCTTCGTATGCACGCTGGTATTGAGCAGCGAGCGGATATAAATCCACAAGGCAGGCAGCATAATCCCCGCCAGCAAAGCAATCAGCGCTACCTGCACCTTCTTGGGTGCTACCGGCAAGTCCACACCTTCTGCCGGATCTATGATGCGGCAATTGCTCTCCGTAATGGAAAGCTGGAGCTCATTCTCCTCTTTTTTATTCAACAGAAACAGATACAGTTCTTCCTTTATCTTCTGTTGCCGTTCTATGCTTACCACATACTTCAACTGAGTAGGCACGAATGCTATCTTATTGCTGTTCTCCCGCTCCTTGTTCTTCATATTCGCCACCTGTATCTCCAGACTTGCTATCAGGTTATCCACAGCTTTTGCGATAGACAGGCGCATGGACATCAGCGTACCGTTCAGGTCACGCACGAGCGGATTATTGGCACTACTGTTGGCTATCAGCTTGTTCCTGCGCGTCAGCACCGTGTTGTACTCCATAATCAGGTTCTGCACTCCCATATCATCTATCCCGATACTTGCAGGGACAGGCTCTGTCGTCTTCGAGTTATCCTGCAAGTATTCCTTCATATATTGCGCCATATTAAGCTGATTTTCCACGCTTAACCCTTCCGTATCAAGCATGCTCGAACTTTGCAGATACAAGGCGCTTTCCGAAGCAATATCCGTCAGTCTGTTCTTTTTCTTATAATTCTCAATTTCCGCATCCACGGCAGCCAGGTCGGCTTCGATTATCTCCAACCGCTCGCCGATAAATCTGGCGGTATTTATCACAATCCTGTTTTTATCCTCGATGGCATCGTTCTTATAAACCTCAATCAGTGTATTCAGTAAATCTTCCGCCCGCTGCACATTCTCGTCCTCGATGCTCAGGGCTATCAGTGACGACTGCTTGTTTGCCACCCCTACATTCAAAGCCTTGTTATATGACTCCGCTACTTCTTTCATATTTCCCTTTGTCACGTAGACCGTCTTGCCTATGCTGTTTTCGTCCGTAAACAGTGTCGATGCCACCACCATCTTTCCCACCGGAGTATTCACCGTATCTCCCGGCTGCACGGTCAGGATTTCGTCAAATTCCTCTTCTTCCTCTTCATTTTGCAGGGTCATATCCGCCAGCGTCACCTTTCCATTGTCCGACATCGTAACAGTAAGGCTTATCTGTTGTGAAGGAGTTGCATCAAGGAAGGTAACGGCAAACGGCGTGGACGTATAGAGTTCCTTCTTTCTCAGTCCGTCCCACTCCTTGTAACTTATATCCAGATGCAGTGTTTCGACTACCGTCCGCATCAGCCGCTTACTTTTAAAGATACCCACTTCGTTATCTACCGTGCTGCCGCCTAACGAAAACAAATCCTGAAAAGCAGCCGCACCATTGACACCTCCGCCTTTTTGCTCATCCTTCACCAATACCGTGGCGGTACGCAAAAATATCTTCGGAGAACTTTTCAGATACAGAAAACCAATCAGGACACACACCGCCACGGAGAGGATAAACCATTTCCGGTTGCGATACACTGCCGACAGCACATCGGCAATCACCGTGCCCTCCTGCCGACGGCTGTCATTAAAATCTATGAAGTCCAAATCTTCAAACCTGTCTTTTCCCATAAACTTTTTTCTTTACTGTTTTTTATTTGAATATAAGCACGGCCAAGGATACCATTACCGATAGTATGGAAGCAAACGTACCTATGGTTCTGTTCTGGTTTATCTCCCGCTGTCCTGCCTTTACCTTATTGGGTTCTACGTACACTACGTCATTCTGTTGCAGATAATAATAAGGAGACGACAATAAATCTTTGTTCCGCAAATCCAGCGAAACCACTACCCGCTCTCCGTTTTCTTCCCGGATAACCTTTATATTCTCGCGCTGCCCGTAAATGGTCAGGTCGCCAGCAAGGCTCAATGCGTCCAGCAAGGTGATGCGGTCGCTGGTTATCTCGAATGTTCCCGGCCGGTTCACCTCCCCTAATACCGATACTTTGAAGTTCAGGAACTGGATGGTTACGATGGGATCTTTTACCAGTCCTTTTTCTATCAACTGGCTTTTGATATATTTTGTCAGTTCTGCACGTGTCATTCCCTGTACTTTGATAACTCCCAACTGCGGAAAGTCGATATTTCCCTCTTTGTCCACCAGATACCCCAATACCCGGTTCTGTCCTCCTGCATATCCGGTATTGCTGTTAGCTATCTGATAACTTACCATCGGCAGATTGAACATCTGTGCCAGTTCGGGATCTTTACTGTTCACCATAATGGAAAGCAAATCATCCGGATGAATCCTGAGGTCATAATCCTGGATTATCTTTTGCCGATAGTCATCCGGCACATCTTGCAGGTACGAAATCTGTTTTTGCGACGCACAACCCGCCAGGACACATAGTACAAAGGCTATGTATCCATACTTCTTCATGTTCTTTATCATATTATTCTATCGATTGTTTTTTTAGATTAGTGCATAAAAGCCACAAGTGCTTTTTTAACTGCGTTCTTTATATGCTGACAAATAAATTCACTCATCCATCCCCAACCAAAATCAAACCAACGTTGCGGATGGGTATTGATAATCAGCTTTTCAGGAAGCTCGTCATTACCGATTAAAGTAATCAGTCGGCGGGTATTTTTGACTTTCAGTTCCAAGCCGCCTTCTACTTTATCCCTTACACTCGCACCTGTCTTATTCCATGCCCGCCCCGTATCTGTGATATAGAGTACTTTCGTATAATCCACATCAAAATACGGTTCTCCGATAATCCCCGCTTCTCTATAATTATATTTCTCCCACAGTTTCCGGTTATCCCACCTGCTGAGCGGACTTCCGTGCATGCAAACAGTCTTGGCCGGATAAAAACGGCGTATTTCGGCCAAATGTACCTTGAAATGTTCAAAAGCCTTTTCGTAGTTGCCTTTGGTAATCGTCAGGTCTTCGTAATGATAAGACATTTCATGTCCCAAAGCTACTATTTGTTCTATTATTTCTTCATTCCAAGTACCCTTTACTACCCTGATGTAGTAAGAAGCCTTCACGCCCGAGGCATGTTCTATCTGTGCCAACCGTAAGGCATTCTCCGGTCTTTTATCGATATCATGCCGCAATATCACTACTTTACCGTCAGCAGGAACTGATAAGAATTCTTCAAATGTTCGGAAGGTATAACCTGCCCGCCTCAGTGCGGATAAAAGAGACTGATAAATTTTAAGAGTGAAATCCATTATTTGAAGTTATATTGATAATCAGGATTTTCTTTCATGATTTTTTTGCTTTCGGGATAGTTTTCTATGAACCAAACGAGGAACGTAGCGGGGTCAATGTGGTCTTGTAAGAATTTCTTTCTCTTTTCCACAGTTTGAGATTTTGATTTTTTATCTTTTAGTAATTCTATCGCTTTCAAAATAGCCGCTTTTTGTGAATCTGCATCCGTTTTAAAACTGTATAACAATCCGTATTTTTCTTCCTCGTTTGTATAACCTGCCCAAAGGTCATTTACATATATTGCCGGGGTTCCAAGTATAGCACTCTCAGAGGCCATTGACGCCCCTTCTCCAAAGAAAAGGACTGCTTCATTCAATACGATATGTATTTTCTCCAAAGGAATTTTAATCCTATATTTTTCTAATTCTACCGGTAAACTATTTCCTTCCGCTGTAATATAAACTTTAGCATATTTTGCCATTTTTTGAACAGCAATCAATCTATTTTCCAAAGAAATGCCCTCATGTCCTTTATCATGAAATGCCTGCCAACTAACGAACCGAACAATTACATAAGGAGTTCCTTTTTCAAGTTTTAGCAATTTATATGCATCATCAGGCATTGGTTTAAAATAGTTTGGGTGCAAGTAAAACAACTCTATATTAGCTTTGTATCTTATTTGATTATTACGAATTTGTTTTTCAAAAGAAGAAGCAGTAAGAAGGCTATTTGTAAACTTAGAGAAAAAAGCATCATAAAAACCTGCCGCCTCTGTATCTGTCAGTACGATTTGTTGTTTTCCCGATAACCATGCAGCCAATACAACGCCGGGGTTTATTCGTGATACAACAAAATCTACACGTTCTTTCCGTATCAAGTTAAAGGTTATCCAAGTATTTACAATCAGCACATATATTTTTGACAAGAAACTCTTAGAAGGTCTTTTCAGTTCAGTATATTTAATATTATACTTTTTAAGAAGGTAATCACTTATATCTTTCTTACTCGCTGCCCAAACAACTTTATGTCCATGGCTCTCCAGTATATTTTTTACTATCTTGAAATTATGTACTTGGGCAGGATGTCCTGTGGAGAATAATATTTTCATCTTATAACTTATTTAATAATTTTGTAATATAATTCATTTCTTCTTTCGATAAAAAAGGAGAATTGGGAATAGAAAAAATAAATGGGAATGTATTTTCATAACATTGTATATCGGACGAATTACAATACCCGGAAAGTACAGAGTCTTCTTTGACATTTGGCTGATATCCATTTAAATAATTTTGAGTCAGGTTATTCGCAGCAATTCCATGCTTTCTTAGATATTTGATTATATCTATAGCCGGAATATTCACCGATTTAAAAAGAAGCCTGTTCCTGTTACTCGTTCCACCTTCTATAACTTGCTGGACAACGTATTTACTGTCGTCAATCAAATTAACCATATATTCAGCATTGGTTACTCTTACCGTATTGTAATCAGTTATTTGGCTCATGCAAGCTACGACCTCTTTCATTACAGTATCACTTAGTTGAAAACATTTTTCATTTATATATCCGCCTCCTCTTTCCTTTATTGATAGTAATATATAGTATAAAATATTATATAAATTACATTTTTTATAAGAACAGTGTGCCTCAAGAAAACGCTTTATTCTTTTATACAACACTATCTGTTCGGGAAGTAAAGGATATGTATGTGTCATCATTCCTTTAGACAATAGCAGCCCTCCTGATATGGAATATAAATTTTTTATTAAGCTAAAAACAGAATAATCCCCGAAATTTCCAACCATTTTCCCTTTATAGTAAGCCCCCAAAGCCTGAGCGCAATCTTCTATGAGTAAAACGTGCTTATTCCGTGCCCATTCACATAATACATCCATTTCATTAGGATTGCCCCCAAAATGGATTACTTCTAATACGTCTACTACCGGATACTTCATCAAGTTGTCAATATCCATATTAAACGTCTTATCATCGATATCCACAAAAACAGGTATGTGTCCATTTTGTACGATAGGATATATAGCTTGGAAACACGCCAAAGGAGAAACTCCTACTTTAAGTGTACCTCTCTTTTCGTATAAAGATTTATAAATTAAATGCAGTCCGTCTGCAGCGGATGAAAGAACATAGCTGTTCAAACCTCTAAAATTTGAAAACATAAAATCAGCATAACCACCATACTTTCCGCTTGCAGACTTTATACAAGGTTTATTTAATGGTATCATGCTATTTTCTTATAAAGAACAACACAGGAGACATCAGTATATACATAAAAAAGGGGAGTTTGTCTTTACTGCTCCAAACTGCATACTCCTTTTCTATTTTATATGAGTTGTAGGCCTTCCTCATATCCAAATTTCCTTTTATCGTCTCTTTTGCTATTATCGAATAATCTGTCAATCTCTCTACCCAGGCGACTCTTTTACTAAAATTCAATTTAGGTTTTACAGATGTTCCGTTATAATAATAAATCATTTCAGTCAAGAAGCCGAAACCCAGTTGATTAGAAATGCTATGCCATTTCCAAGCCCTGGTATTCACTTCTATGAATTTATAAGTAGCGGTTTTCGTATCATACATGAACTCCACTTCCGCCAATCCGAAGTATCCGGTTAATTTCAATATTTCTTCTGCTATCTTTTTTATTTCAGGAATATTACAAGTTATGGCAAAGGTGGTAGAGTTTCCAAAGTCCATAGGATTTTGACGAATTCTGTTCACCATAATTGCAGCACGCGGCACTCCGTTTACGGCAAAAGTACCGTAAGAATACAAGTATTGAGGGCCACCACTCAAAAACTCCTGAATTAAGACATTCTCCAACGGAAATCGTTTGGCAATAGCAGTAGCACGCAGGATCAGTTCATTCTTATCATTACACCGGAAAGCTTTCTTTCCAAACAGTTTATGAAAAGAGTACATGATTGAAGGTTTAATTATGACAGGATAATCCACTTCATCAGCTATCTGCTTCACATCCTCTATCGTATCCGGATACCAACTATGCGGGCATGCAATATGATTTTTTTCACAAAACCGATACGTATTACGTTTATCACTGAACAGTGTTACAGTTTCCGGTTTGGGAATTCCCATGTAGAAAGCCTCGTTGAACTCATCATAATATTTCACCAAGAATTCTATCATTTCATCATTTGTCGGAAAGAGTAAGGTCTCTTTTACATTGGTCTTGTAAGAACAAATTTTTCCATAAAGTTCTTTTTCCGTATTGTATAACAATACTTTACTCACTACATTAGAAAAATATGCCACAGAATATCTGTCTGGAATGGCAAGTATCACTTCCACCCCTATGGCATTCGCCTGTCTTGCCAACCCCAACGCCTGGATATGACTCCCCAGTATAATTACATTTCTTACCATTTTTCTATATCACAAGTCTATTGTTCGGAATGAGAAAACACTTATCCGGCTCATATTTCTCTATATCATCTTCTTTTTCAGCTCATATTGAGCCGTATTTACTTATCATATGAATCGAATCAGTGAGATTCATATGAGCAACTTTCATCGTCAACTATAGTTAACAACTCATACAAACATCAACCATAAATTATCCCTCAAGAACAAGACATATATTTTCTATAACAAAAAAGGCACTCTACTAACTTCTTTTTTAAATCAGGAAACCAAAATAGAATAGTGCTAAGTAACAAACTTAACAAATTACTTTTTCTTATTCTAATACTATGATAAATGCCAAAATTTAAAATATGTGTTTTCTTTATTTTATTTGTTCTATAATAATTTATTATATTAAATATAAATATCTTTTCATACCTCATGCTAATAATTTGATGTTCCCAAGCACGTTCTTTCTCTTTGCTTTTTTGTTTGCTGAGTCCCTTATTACTTTCTCTCAAAAAATAACCAAGTAGGCTGTTAGTAGAAACTACTTTATAGCCATTATACATTGCTCTCATGTAGAACTCACTATCTCCAGATATTTTAAACTGTTCATCAAAATAGCCTATATAATCATGTAGTTCTTTTTTCCACATCAGAAAGCATCCATTGCGAAATTGAGTATATCCATTTACATCTTTTTTCAAAGCCGAGTCTTTTTTCAGGAATCCTTTTGTATCTCCATATTTAAATATTTTATAATAATTTCCTGTTGCAATCAAATATGTTGGATTCTTATCCAATATATTTGATTGAGCTGATAAACTTTCAGGAGTTCTGCAATCATCAATACTCCACATTGCTAAATACTTACCATGTGAAAGTTTTATTGCTCTATTCCAACTGGCATATAAAGATTCTCTATTCACTTCAATAACAATAAAATGGGAAATTCTTTTTTTATATTCTGTAACTATATTTATTTCCTCACGCGTAGGTTCATTAAGAACCATAACCAACTCCACTTCAGAGATATTATCTATCTGTAAAAAGTTGCAGAAAAAAGATTCGATATATTCTATTCCTTTGTAAACAGATGTTATGACGCTTATTTTAATCATATCCTTAAAATTAAATATGCAGACAGTTCTTTTTTTAAATTCTATCAATGTATTTCATTTTGTAGTTAAGGTAATATTCCATATATCTGTTTTCAGAAATGAACGGAAAGAAAACAACACAAAACATTAAATATCTAAATGTAAACGGATTTGAAAAAAGTACAATACTCATTGATAGCAAGAAGGAATAAGTCATTAATTGGGAGTTGCACCAATGCCTCGTAAATTTATAAAGAGCATAATAAAAAAATAAGATCCCCAACCACCCCCATTGTTGTAAAACTTTCGCTAAAAAATTAGGTCCATATTCGTTTCCATATTTTTCTATTGTATGTTTATTAGCGAGAACTCCACTTCCCAATGGTCTGTAAATAGCTCCTTCAACACTTGCCACAAAAATGCCCAAACGACTCATTCTCATATATCTTTCCCCATCTACACTTTCTTCCTCCCAAGATGCAGTGCCTATATCTATATAACGCTCTATTTTATCATTCAAAAAATCTGTGCTATGATAATAATAGATTCCATATATAACAGCAAAAGGTAATAACAGAATCGGGAAAATTGCTTTTCGGTGATAAGTAAAATAGCAAATAATAAAAACAAATAATGCCAGATAGCCTGCAGTTGAAAAAGTAGTGAACAAGGCTATCAAAATAATAATAACCTTAATATCAACCTTAAAATTATTGATAAACAACCTATAATACAAGAAAAATATCAGAATAGCCGCATAAGCTCCCGGCTCCCACATAAACCCACTATTTCGGTCTACAGCAAAACCATTGAATGTATAGACAAACAAAGACCAACCCCCGGCTTGTTTCTGAAGTTCTTGAGTTAGAAAATTCAATTTAGGCGCCAAAGAATGAAAAATTGATTCACCGAGTAATTGAAACGTAAATAAGAACAAAGACAATACTATAAGTGGAAATGTGAATTTCGAGAACTTATTAAATAGAGAAGGACCCACAATTTTTATCATCAAATAAGCCATAATCATGCGTCCCGTTTCATTCAAAAAGAATGGCAAAGAAAAAGTACTCAAATCATTCACAAGGGAAGATATAAGATTTATGAAACACCAGATAGCCAAGAATAATAAAAAAGGAACATCAATATGACGTTTTCTTACAATAAAAATCAAACATAATACTATAAATGAAAATAATACGAATAAATGACTTTTAGTAATGGCAGATGCTCCTGATATATATAACACCATCAAGGCTATTACTAAATAGTCCACAAACAATTCGTAACGGCTTTTTAATCTGATATTAAAATTATTCATTGTCTAGTAAACGGTCCCAAATATGCCATACCAGCAGTATTCAAAACTTTTTTAAAATTATCTTTTTGGATGCTTTCAATTCTAACTATCAACTTTCTGGTAGCACTACTGCGCGAGTTGAAACATCTGTTTCCGCAAACACTGGTAGTGGGGCCGTAACCTGTGCCTGATGAAAGAGTACCCTATTTTAATGCAGTGGGGTAGTATGGAACTGTGTCAGAATAAAATTCAACTATCGTTAGCTTCGTTCAAAACATTTTCTGATTTTTACACTAAGGTATAGTCTGCCATCCTAACTGAGGTGAAAAAATCCTTTTCTTATATGTTAGAAAAAGAACTTCTTCATCGCAAGTTCTTCTGAATAACAGACCATAAAAAACAGAAAATGTTCTGGGCGAAGCTAATAACACGGTAAGGGAAGATACATGCTCGTTTTATTTCAGTATCTATACAATATATTGACCGGCAGCGTGATTATTTGTGATACATTTTACGAAATACACATTTTCCTCTATAAGAGAGAAAAAAACATACCACGTTGTGTTCGCATTTCTTTGATAAGTGACATATTGCAGTTCTTTGCCATATCGTTCAAAAAAAGCAGGCGCTTTTCTTTTCAGTTTCACATTGATATTTTTTTGAATATCAAGAACTAAATCCTCTACATAAGATATCGCAAAAGCATAGGTACCCAAATATTCCTTTTCGACAAGAATTTCAATAAGTTCGTATAAGTCCTCTTCCACTTCGGGGGCAAACACTACTTTTATCATTTAAATAGAGTTTTTATACGAGGACGCAACCTGTTTAAGAGTTCTTCTCCCGAAATTGCATATTCTACATCATTCCGCCTCTCTACAAAATCAAGAACCGATCTCACTTCCTTGAGTTTATCCATTTCCATAATTCGTTTTACCAATCGGTTTTTTAAGGCATCAATATTGCCATAGGAAGCCATTGGTTCATTTACGAATTGCGATTCCGTATCTTGTTCATTATAAATTATTTTACTCATACTCAGTAATTTTCTACAAATATACAGCTATTCTTGCAATAATCAAATTTGCATCCGACAAATTACTTCACAATCCCTTTTTCTAAATATTCTGCAAGGTTCATACGGATATGTCCTGCCACACGCTCTATCGCCACTTTCCCCATATCATGTTTCACCATAATATGCACCAGTTCTTCAAACGAAGTCTTCATCGGATTCCACCCCAATTCTTTGCGTGCTTTAGTGGGGTCTCCCCAAAGGTTTACCACATCCGTAGGACGATAGAAATCTTCAGACACCTCAACTATCACACGTCCCGTGGCCTTATCGATGCCTTTCTCCTCCAATCCCTCACCCCGGAACTCCAGCTCGATACCCGCGTAGCGGAAAGCCAGCTGGCAGAACTCGCGGACTGAATGCTGCTCGCCGGTAGCAATTACAAAATCTTCCGGGATCTTGTTTTGCAGGATAAGCCACATACATTCTACGTAGTCCTTGGCATAACCCCAATCGCGCAATGAGGATAAGTTACCCAAATAAAGTTTGTCCTGCTTGCCCTGCGCAATGCGTGCGGCAGCCAGCGTAATTTTACGGGTAACGAAAGTCTCGCCCCGGCGTTCGCTCTCGTGGTTGAAAAGAATACCCGAACAGCAGAACATGTTGTAAGCCTCGCGGTACTCTTTCACAATCCAATAACCGTAGAGTTTTGCCACCGCATACGGGCTATAGGGGTGGAAAGGCGTATTCTCGTTCTGCGGCACTTCTTCTACCTTGCCGTAGAGTTCGGATGTAGAGGCTTGATATATCTTACAGACTTCAATCAGTCCGTTTTGTCGGACAGCTTCCAGCACACGCAGCACGCCTGTGGCATCCACGTCTGCTGTAAACTCCGGTGCATCAAAACTGACTTGCACATGGCTTTGGGCGGCAAGGTTGTAAACTTCCGTGGGGCGTATCTTGCCGATAATCTGCATGATACTCATGGAGTCGCTCAGGTCGGCGTAGTGCAGATGAAAGTTAGGAGTGCCCTCCAGGTGGGCGATGCGCTCTCGGTAATCTACTGAGGAGCGACGGATAGTGCCGTGTACCTCATATCCTTTTTCAAGAAGAAATTCAGCAAGGAAAGAGCCGTCCTGACCGGTAATGCCAGTAATGAGTGCGATATGTTTCATAATGGAATTTTTATGTGTTTTTGCCAAAAAGTGTTATATTCATATTTTTCAAAAGCATGACAACCGAAAGGTAATTTTTCGTTATTGATATCATATAAATAACTTGGATTAACCTCAAATGCAAACTTTAATGCAACATCAAAAGGCGGCAATTGACAGAAAATCCAAGAGTGCTGTGCCCGTAAACTAAATATTCCATCCTCATTAATATTATTACGAAGGAAATAATTCAAATTATTCCCCACTCCCAATAATTTAAACGGATACTTAGCCAACTTTTTCAAAGAAACACTTTCCGATAATAACATCTTAGGAGTTACAAAAGGAAGAAAGGAAGGAAAATCCAATACTCTCAAACAATGAGATATCTTCCTTAATGAAAATCCACCATTGCCAACACCTCTTACTCTCTTCGTATATTTATGCTCTTCCTTCGATAAAAAAAACCAAGGAGCACCAATATAATCGTAACCTAAACTACACCAATAACTTAATTCATCATTGAAAACCCAAGCATCTAACTGATAAATCAACATATAATCATAGCCAAGAAAACACTCATAAAAAGATCTACTAAGACAAAGCCTATTATATCCAACAACGGAAGTAAAATAATCCTCAGCAAAAAAATGAAGTTTATACTTTTTTTGAACAGACAATGATATTTCACTATATACAGACAAATCAAGTTCCTTAAATGTAATGATATAGATATCATAATTCTTCAATATAACTAAGCATTGTTTGAAAGATGCTATTTCTATTACAGTAGGATTTGCCTTATATACAGGTATAACAACAGCACAAGTCATTATCTCAAGATTTTATTAATAAATGGTAAGTGTACAAAAGTATAACTAGTATTCTTTTAATAATCAACGCACTAATCATCATTTAAACCAAATGCCGGTGGCCTTGCGATTTATTATTTTCCAATACTGAATTGGAGTCCAAACAGCACTTGGCAATAAACACACGCAAAGAGCTAACAAAATCCCCGCTACCCCCAGAACCGAACCGAAAAAGAATGCCAGTGGTAGAAAAAATACCCCTGAAATTATTGAAGAATACAGTTGGAGTCTTACTTTGCCTACGCCATTGACAAAATAGGTAAATATATTACACCAATTTGTAATGCTTACATAAAAGCTACAAAATACAGACAAAACGAATGGAATCCGTATACCCTCTCCGACCCACACCTTGTATACATAAGGAGACATCAATACCATAATTAATGTCAAGAGAACTCCACCAAGCCATATCCAAACTAATTTCTTCATAACCTTACGAATCCATATCAGGTCTTTATTGGCATAAGCCTCCGTTATGGCAGACCAAATTGGCTTAATAATAATTGCAAATCCTGTATTTACCAATGAAAAATATTTAAACGCTATATTATATGGAGTGACGGATTCAGGACCGAACATCCGGCTAATTATAAGGTTAGAAGTCGTAAATAGTACTAAACCGGCCATTTGGATGATAAAAAACTGGATACCCAAAGACATCAGTTCTTTAATATAGCTGAACCTCACCCAATGCACAGACGGCCTAATCTCCTTCAGCTTCCAAAAAGTTACAGGATATGCCAATAGAAAAATCAGTACAGGAGCTGCAGAGTATATAATCGCCACCTTTTCCAACGAACCTTCCGTAAAAACGGTACAAAGATAAATCAATATTAAAGAGACAATATTGGCTATTAAAGATAGCAAATCGTTTATAGCAGGTTGCTGGTATGCCATATAAATATTACCTATAAGTCTTAATACAAAACTGGCACAAAAGAAAGTAAAGACAATAACTACTATATAACTGAGATTTTGTACTTTTTGAGCATTGACATTTAATATTAGTTCCCAGTTCAACCAAGATTGTACTAATATAAACAATAAATAAATAGCGGTAACTAATATCAATAACGAAAAGAAAGAAGTGCTCACATAAATCCTCGCTAACTTTAAGTCATTTAAAGCCAAGGCTTCCGTTAACTTATTACGAAGTCCGTTACCTAATCCTATATCAAATGTGTATATCCACGCTAAAGTAGAACTGAGTGTCAACCAAATACCATACTCATAAGGATTTAAATAGGACAAGGTCATAGGAACTAATATCAATGATATTAAAATTGTTCCTCCTTTAAATATCATTGATGCTATTACATTCTTAATAGCTTTTGCACTTCTTGTTTTCAATGTAGAAATATAGTTAAATGACAGGTTGCCACCCTCTTTTATAACTTTTCGTTACGCGCGCGAGAAATTATTGATAAATGTAACAATTACATTTATCATTTCTAAAACACATACCCCTGTAAAAGTTGGAAATATGGCCGGCAACCTGTCAACTACGGGCGGGGAACATGCAGTCGCATATAGTCCGCTTCGAGCCGTAAGCCCAACTCTGTCAACACGTTATACAGTTCCGCAGGGCGGTTTTTCAGCTCTTCCCGGTAGATGCGGAACACACTGTAATACTGGCTCAGCTTTAAACTTTCGCCCTTTTTACCTTGCCATAGGTCTGGGGACTCATCGAGATTTTACGGCAAATCTCTTTGTCGCTCAGGCGTTTGCCACCTACCAGGATTGTGTTTTGGAGCAGTTCCAGGTAGTCGCCAAGCTCCAAGTGGACGAATTCCTGATTTAGATTTTGAGTCATCTATAAATGTTTTTTAAAGTTAATAATGTTAATATATCATCTGTCCGGTTCCCACATGCGGGAACCGCTGTTTTCCGTATCCGGCGCTTTATTCGGAACTTCACTCCGTAAAACCCTAATAACGATAATAATGAAAGAAACTTCAATCAGCCTTTTCAAAGGTTACTCGGATACACATCCGCAGGACAGCACGTTACAGGAAATCGTAAACCTTATCCGCAACGATGCACTGGTGCGCGACCGTACCGAGAAACACCGCTATTACAGTCATAACGGGCAAAAGGCTGCCGCTGCATGGGAGAAAGCCGCCTGCCCGTGTTTTGCCGTTGCCGTGTGCTTCGGAGGCGGCAAGCAGGCAGAGAACATCACGGGCTGGACTTCGCTGGCGCTGGCAGACATCGACCATATCGACGCCGACCGCCTGCCGGAACTTATCGGACGTGTCCGCGCCGACAAGCATACGCTGCTGTCCTACACCACTATCAGCGGTACGGGGCTTCGCATTATCTACCGTACGGACTGCCTGACGACCACTCCGGAGAAGAACCGGAAAGTCTATTCCAAAATCTTCGAGCAGGGCAACCGCTATTATGCCGACCTGCTGGGATGCGAATGCGACCTGAAATGCAAGAATATCACGAGACTCAGCGGACTGGCACACGACCCCGACGTCTACTTCAATCCCGATGCCGCCGCCATGCCCGTCGAACTGAAAGGCGACAAGAAAGAGCAGCCCGCCAAATCCTCTATCCGTAACAGGCGGCTGGAGAAAGCCGTCGCTGCCGCTGCCGGCGAACTGGCAGAACAGGGCATCGTTTACGAAGCACACCAGCGCAACCAATACATCATGCGCATGGGGTATCTGCTCAATGCCTACGGAGTGACGCAAGCCAGCGCTACCGGGTGGGCGGTGAAACGCTTTGCCGACTACGACGGGGATGTAGCCGCCGTTTTCCGGTCGTGCTACCAGCGCACCGAGGAACATGGGCGGCGTCCGTTGCAAGGGCGGACGCCGAATGCCGGCGGCAACGACGGATTTGCCAGTGTGGAGGACATCGAACGCTTCCTCGACACGCAGGCCCGTTTCCGGTACAATGAGGCCACCGGGAAGTGCGAGACGGCCGTTGCCGGAACAGACGGCGCCGAAGGGGAATATACCGAGATAGACGACCGTTTTGTCAACACCCTATGGAGCCGTATGAGCAAACAGGGAAAAACCGTGCGCATCAATGACATCCGTGCAATACTGCACTCGGAATATACTGTTCTGTTCAATCCTTTTACCGACTACTTCGAAGGGCTGAAACCCTGGGATGGTGTGACCGACCATATAGGGCGGCTTGCCGCCACGGTGCACGTAAAGAGTGAACAGTCCGTATTCGAAGGTTACTTCAAGAAATGGCTCGTAGCCTCCATTGCCTCCCTTTTCGACCGGGAAACGGTGAACCACGAGATTTTCGTACTGATCGGACCTCAGGGCAGCTACAAGACTACCTGGCTCAACAAGCTGCTGCCCCCTGTGCTGCAACGCTATTTTTACATCAAGTCCAACAATAACCGCATTACCAAAGACGATATGTTTTCGCTGGCGGAATTCGTCTTTATCTGCATGGAGGAAATAGACGAACTGGGGGCGTCGGAGCTGAACCAGATTAAGGCGATGACCACCCAGAAGGTGGTGAACGAGCGAATGGCTTATGCGCATTATAAAGAGCACCGCGCCCACATTGCCAGCCTGTGCGGAACGACCAATAACGTGCAGTTCCTGACAGACCTCACGGGTAACCGCCGCTGGCTGCCGTTCGAAATCAGTAGCATCGACAATCCTTATACGCATCCCGTGGATTACGAGGGGGTGTACTCACAGGCGTATGCACTTTGGAAAGGCGGCATGCGCTATTGGTTTGAGGACGAGGAGATAAAGCTCGTAAACCTGCACAACCGTAATTTTGAAGTGCCCAGCATGGAGCGCGAACTGATACAGGCTTATTACCGTTGCCCCCTGCCGGGCGAAGAAGGTACGTTCGTATCTACCACCGATATACTGAGCCGCATCAACTCTGCCGTGAAGCACTACCTTAGCCCCGTAAAGATAGGGCTTGTGATGAAGCAGGCGGGCTTCGAACTGACGAGGTCGAACGGCAAACGGGGTTATCGCGTGGTGGAGCTGCCGAGAAACTAAAGGGCTACACTACGGCGCTAAAGAGCTATACTGTGCGGCTAAAGGGCTATGTTACGATGCTAAAGTCGAGGGTAGTTTACGGTTCGCCCAACGCCTCGACTATGAGCCGTACTTGCGCCGGCGTGTATGTCCGCGTTTTGTCCGAGGCGACCAGTGCATGGAGGCTGCTCCGCAGTGTGGGGTGGAAATCTATCCACTGGTTCAGCTTGCGGAAGGCGGCTTGCGGGCAAAGTCCCGGACTGTAGAGCTGGGCAAGTTCCGTGCGCCCGTATGTACGTATCTTGAAAGTTTCCATATCTTTTGAATTCTTTGTTTTTATATAAGCCAAAGATACGTAAATATCTCCACATCACAGCCGTTATATCTGTATATAACGTACAGTAACGAACCGTAACGGACAAATAGTGATAAATGCCCTTAGGCTATGTCGTATCTTCGTATTGTTGCAACAAGGATATAGAATTTTTTAATTTGAAAACTAAAAAAACAAAAGAGTATGATTCGTTACAAAAAGTATCAAATGACCGGCGAAAAAAGCCCATTGAAAGGACTGTGGTATGCACGTCCGCTGATTGAGGACACTTTCGATACCGAAAGGCTTGCCAAGCATATGGCCAACCACAACACGCCCTATTCGGAGGGGCTGATCAAGGGGGTGCTGACCGACATGATTTCCTGCACCAAAGAGCTCATCCTGGACGGCAAGAACGTAAAGCTGGACGACCTCGCCATTTTCTCCGTAGGCATCGTAAGCAGAAAGGGTGCCGCCTCGGCTGCCGACTTTACGCTGGCGGACAATGTGAAAGGCCTGAAGCTCCGTGCACGCGCCACGGGCGAATTGAGCAACGCCCAGATTAATTTGGAAGGCCAACTGAAAGAGGCTTACAAATACAATGTGGACGGCAGCGAACCCGGCAGTGAAAACAAACCCGGCGGCGACGGCGGCGAGGAAGAAAATCCGTTAGGATAATGCCTTGAACACTTGTTTTTACATTAAAACCAAACAACATGAGCACAAAATCAAAATCGGTATGGGGCATCGTCCTCAAAGTAATCATTACAGTAGCCACTGCATTGGCAGGTGTTTTCGGTATCACGTCTTGCATAAGCTGACCTGATGAAAGCCGGAAGTTTCCTTTACCGGCTTCTCTTTCCCCGGAACACTATATTGCGGAAAGCTTTCCAAAAATAGCGCCAGTCGGTAAGGAAAGGACTTCTGAGATACTGCTCCAGGTAGCGGCGTTCGCTTTCCTGTATTTCATCCAACGTACCGGGCATATCCGCATAAAAAGGCGGAATAAGGCCCGGTTTCGTCCGGATGCGCAGCGCACGGAGCTCTTCGGAGTAAAGGCTGAAATAATGGCTGCTCAGCGGACGCACACCTACCAGTTTCAAATCGCCCTTCATCCAGTTTATCAGCATGGGCAGTTCGTCCAGCCAGGTTTTCCGGAGAAACCGTCCGGCAGCGTTCACACGGTAGTCACCGGCAATCTTGCCGCCGCTGCACAATCCCGCCTGTTTATAGATATACGGTTGCAGGTATTCCGAATAGGCATACATCGTCCTGAACTTGTACACACCGATGATTTTACCGCCTTTGCCCTTCCGCTTCAGACGGATGAGCAGTCCGCCCGAAGGCTTGTCGTCGCGTACCGGTTCTTTCACCTTCGCGGCAATGACGTAGAACTCTCCGTGTACAATCTCCTCGTGAAGCACATCAAACCCGGCACGGTACAGCCTCCCCAGAACCTCGACACGCGTAAGCGCACGGTTCTGCCCTTTCGTCAGCCCGAAATAGAAATCCCTGGTGAAAGAGAGCTTGGGGATTATCCTGTGCCAGCAATAATCCAGGAAGAAGAGGACACGGTTGATGACTACCGGATTCTGCCGCATTATCTTCTCGCGGCGGATGCCCGCTGTGGTACAGTGGCAGGCAATAAGTCCCCCTCTCTCCATGCAATAGTTGGTATAGGAGAAGAGGGTGTTGATATGCCGCACACGGTTCAACGGACACCGGTGGATAACGAGCCGGGGCAGGCGCACTTTATGCGCAAGCACGGCTTCGGGTTCCGGCGAGTCCATGAGCATTGTTACCGGCGAAAACGCCTCACGGCTTTCCTGCATCCGGCGGAGCAGCTCCGAAGAGTTCTCCGCTTCGTGCACGAGCCTCAGCAGCAGCGTCACGTCACGGTTCTCCAATAGCTCTGTGTGTTCGATGCCTGTGTTTATCCCCACTTCCGTCACATCGTCCAGCAGAGGCTCTTCGTAGAAGAAAGGAATTTTCCGGTAAACCAGCCGTCTGACGGCACAGTACAACGCCCATTCGAGCACAATGATGATGCCGGTGGCAAGAATAATGGAATAGTCGTATTCGTAGCCGGGCACGCAATGCCGGTACAGGGTGCAGAGGAACAGCCCCGAAAGTACGTCCAGCGCGAAGATTCCCAGAAACGCATAACGTATCCTCTTGTATGCACCGAACTGCAACTTGCGCGACACTCCGCCCAGCACTACCCAGACAACCGCCGAAAGCACCAGCCAGTACCAGCGGGGCATATCGCCGAAGTAGCGTGCCAGCCAGAAGGCAGACAGGGCAATCAGCAGGTCGGACCAGAGTATCAGAAAATTCCGGCGGAATGCAGAGGACATAAACTTGTGTATTTGGTTGGAAAACGTGACTTACCTTACGAACCGGGAAACGTGCCCTATCTTACGAAACCGAGTATCACGGAACAGACCGTTTCTATCTCTTCTTCCGTGATGTAAGGATGTACGGGCAGTGACAGCACCGTGTCGCAAAGCCGCTTTGCCGTGGGACAGCAATCTGTGGGGGCATTCAATGCCTTATAGGCAGTCTGCCCGTGCATAGGCGTGGGATAATAGACCATGGACGGAATGCCCTGCTCCTTGAGGCACGCCTGAAGTGCATCGCGCTCTTCCCTGCTATTGAGGCAAATGGTGTACTGCGCCCAACTCGAATAATAGCCTTCGGGCGTGACAGGAGTCTTTACCCTGCCCGCCAGCAACTTGGTGTAGAGAGCGGCGGCCTTGTTAATGTCGCGCAACTCGTACTCGCGGAAAGCCTTGAACTTTATTTTCAGAATGGCGGCTTGCAAAGTGTCCAGGCGCGAGTTCATGCCGATGCGCACATTGTCGTACTTGAACATGCCCTTGCCGTGCACCCGGTAGGAATCTGCCAGTGCGGCCCATTCGTCGTTGTCGGTAAACACCGCTCCGCCATCGCCGTAACAGCCCAAAGGCTTGGCGGGGAAAAAGGAAGTGGTGGAGATGTCGCCGAAACTGCATGCACGCTTGTTGCCTATCATGCCGCCGAACCCCTGCGCACCGTCCTCGAGAATGAAAAGCCGGTGGGCATCGGCTATCTTACGGATAGCGGGATAGTTGGCGGGAAGGCCGAACAAATCGACGGTAATGATGACCTTGGGCGTCAGCCTGCCTTCCTCTATGGTACGGGCTATCTTCCGTTCCAAATCCGAGGCGTCCATATTGAACGTATCGCCATCCACATCCACAAAAACGGGCGTGGCTCCTTCCAGCGAGATGACCTCTGCCGAAGAGAAGAAAGTGAAGTCGGGCACGAATACGGCATCTCCCGCACCGATGTTCCATACTTTCAGGGCGAGGGTGAGCGCGTCCGTACCGTTGCCGCACGAAATGCAATGTTTCACTCCTACATACTCCGCCAGCCCGGCTTCGAGCTCTTTCACGGGGCGGCCCATGATAAAGGCGCTTGCTGCCGCTACTTCCATCATGGCGGCGTCTATGTCTTGCTTCAGTACGCTGTACTGTTTCCTTAAATCTCTGAATTGCATGATATAAACCTGTTTTATCGTAAATAATTCTGGTATGAGAATCGGGGACTTGAAACCTATCAAAAATCCGCCGACGGTACGGCAAGCAGATTGCCGTTTTCCTCCTTGTACTTTCTGCCGCACGAACATGCAAGCGAAGCATCCAAGCGTGCGCCGCACTCACATACCCAGCCTATGCGGCGTGCCGGGACTCCCGCCATAAGCGCATAGTCCTGTACGTCTTTTGTTACTACGGCGCCCGCAGCGATGAGCGCGCTCCTGCCTACCGTATGCCCGCAGACCACGGTGGAGTTGGCTCCCAACGAAGCCCCCTCTTTAATCAGGGTCTTGGCATATACGCCGTGTACGGGGAAATGCGCCCGTGGAGTAACGACGTTGGTAAACACACAGGAAGGGCCGCAGAATACGTTGTCCTCCAGCTCCACGCCTTCGTAAACCGACACGTTGTTCTGGATGCGCACGCCGTTGCCCACCTTTACATTATTCGCTATGTTCACGTTCTGCCCCAGCGAACAGTTCTCTCCGATAACCGCTCCCTTCTGAATATGCGAGAAATGCCAGATTTTAGTTCCTTTTCCCACCGTTGCACCCTCGTCTACATAGCTGCTGGGGTGAACGAAACAGTCATTCTTGTTGTCCATTGCTTTCTATGATTTGTTGTACGGTTTCCAGTACTTTTACTACTTCATAACCTGCCTCTCCGCTGTTTATCCCGATGGTGGAGTCGAGATGCTCCACGAAATACCTCAGTTCCTCTTCCAGGGGCATCTTCTTCTCGTAAGGGATGATTTCGTCCGGAGCTTCCACTTTGACGGGAACGCCGTTCTCGAAATCTATCCGCTTGTTGTAGAAACGGATTTCCTTCCCGTCCGCGGCATCATCGAAGGAAAGCATGCCTTTACTGCCCGCCACCACCAGCAACTGCTGCTTGTAGGGATGAAGCCAGGATACGTAGATGTGGGCATGCACGTTGCCGGGATATTCCAGTTGCACCAGCGTACTGTCGTACACCCTGTCCTGGAGAAACTTCGCTCCTTTCGCCTCTATCCTGCATGCCGAAGCGCCCGTGAGGTAGTCCAGCACCGAAATGTCGTGGGGCGCGAACGAGGGAAACACGCTTTCTTCCGTACGCACCGTACCCAGGTTCAGCCGGTTGGAATAGAGGTAGAAAAGCTTGCCCAGCCTGCCGCTGTCTATCACCTCTTTTATCTTACGGTACGCCGGATGAAACAGCAGGACATGCCCCACCATCAGGCGCGCTCCCGTGCGTTGCGCCAGTTCCACCAGTTCGGCAGACTGCGCGGCGGTGAGCGTCATCGGCTTTTCCAGCATAACGTTCAGCCCTTTTTCCAGCAGTTTCCTGCCTGCCGGATAGTGAAGTTCCGCAGGAAGCGCAACCGTATATCCGTCGTAACCGCAGGCAATGGCTTCGTCCATGTCCGCATATCCCTTTATTCCGGGATACAGCTCCGTATACTCTTTCAGCCTGACGGCATCCGCCTCTACCACTGCGGCAAGGCAACCCAGCCCCGCCAATGTGCGGATGTGGTTCTTTCCCCACCTGCCGCCGCCGATAACACATATTTTTTTATCCATAAATAAGAAGAATATTTAAACTGGCTCTAAAGCACTTCAATGTTGGTTCTCACTGCAACCGCCTTCATCACGTTCTTCGTGTCGAAAACGGCATGCGCGTATCGCTGTACAAAATCGTAATCGACATTGGTGTGCGCGGCGGTCACAACCACAAGGTCGGTATTCCGCAGCAGTCCGGCGGAGAGGGCGGCTTCGCCTTTATGCGATTTGCCGTGATACCGGAACTCGGGGATGTAAGGGTCGTAGAAGGTGACCGACGCCCCTGTTTTCTCCAGCTCCTCGATGACACGCAGGGCGGGACTCTCGCGGTAATCGTCTATATCCTGCTTGTATGCCACACCGAGCACCAGCACCCTGGAGCCGTTCAATGCCTTGCGGTGGCGGTTGAGTATCTTGCCGCAACGCTCCACGGTGTATTCGGGCATGTGGTCGTTTATCATCATGGAAGCCTCGATCATCGATGTATGGAAGCCGTACTCGCGCGCCTTCCAGGTGAGATAATAGGGGTCCAGGGGAATGCAATGCCCGCCCAGCCCCGGTCCGGGATAGAATGCGGTGAAGCCGAAAGGCTTGGTCTTGGCTGCCTCTATCACTTCCCAAAGGTCGATGCCCATGCGGTTGCACAGGATGGCCAGCTCGTTAATCAGCCCAATGTTGATGTTGCGGTAGGTGTTCTCCAAAATCTTGGTCATTTCCGCCACGGCAGGCGAAGAAACGACGTGCACCTTATCGCCCAGCACAGCTCCGTACATGGCGGCAATCACATCCTGGGCGTCTTTGCCTACGGCGCCTACCACCTTCGGCGTGTTCTTGGTTTTGTAAACCGCGTTGCCGGGATCTACCCGTTCGGGCGAAAAGCCCAGATAGAAATCCTTGCCGCACTTCAAGCCCGACCCGCTCTCAAGAATCGGCTTTATAAGCTCTTCAGTAGTGCCGGGATAGGTTGTGGACTCCAGCACCACGATGGTGCCTGCGGTCAGATGCCCGGCTATTGATTTCGCCGAACTCTCCACATAGCTGATGTCCGGTTCCTGGTGCACATCCAAAGGCGTAGGCACACAGATGGCTACAAAATCCACATCCTTTATAAAGGAAAAATCGGAAGTGGCGCTGAGCGTACCGTTCCGTACCAACTGCGCCAGCTCCGCATCGACCACATCGCCGATATAGTTGTGCCCGGCATTCACCTGTTTCACTTTTTCTTCCTGCACGTCGAAGCCGATAGTCCTGAAACCTGCCTTGGCTTTCTCTACGGCAAGGGGCAGGCCCACATAGCCCAAGCCCACGACGCCTACCGTGATTTTTCTTTCCGCAATGCGGGAAAGGAGTTTTTCTTTCATTATTGTCTGTTTTTTTAGATTAAAATACATGCAACCGGCTTATACGGTCCGAATGACAGGCGGCTATTCCGTCACTTCGCAATACCAGCGGGAAATGCGCATCATCACTCCTACACCGGCAAGCGTCTTTATGAGATAGTAGCCGCCGCGGGCACGATGCAGCTTACCCGTTATCCCGGCAAAGGGCCCGTGAATGATACGGACGTTCTTGCCGGGTTTCGCTTCGGCCTCTTCGTGCGTTATATATAAGGTGTCTTTAAAATCGGGGTCGCATAATATGCGGAACTCGGTCATCTGCTTGTCGGGTATCTCACAGGGATGCTTTGTTTCTTTGTCGCAAAGCACGCTGAAAGGAACATCGCACTCCTTAAGCATCGCAAGCGTTGCCTTGCGGCTCTCGTTTTTCTGTAAAAAGACCAGATTGTGAACTACCGGGACAAGCATTTTCCTTGTTTTCCCTTCTTTCTCCTTTTCAACATAGGTCATCGGAACAAAATGCACTTTCTTTCTCTCTTTTAAAAAATCACTGATTTTTAACTCCTGGCAGTTGAATGTGCGGACAGCATACCAGGGATTTTTTGTTGTTTGCTTGATTTGATCATCAAAATCGTCCATATCGGGCTTGATTATCTGTTAAAATCCACATGATGGAAAAATGTAAGTCCGATACGAAAAAACTGTATTGCAACGGAAAGGATATGCAACGTTATCAGGCCGCGGAACACGCGAACCTTACAAGTCCGGCGAATACGCTATGATGACATGAATAGAAAAATAAAACCGTAAACAATACATGAAATAAAGAAGAAAATCAAGGAAAAATCGGGGCACAGCCACTGCCGTCCGCAACCGGGAAAGCCCCCGTTGCGGGCAGAACCATGCAAAAATATGTATCGGACTTAGGCTAAAAAAAGATAATAGACAACCCCTTCTCCCCGCCTTGTGGATATACGGCAGGAAAATGCGGTTATCAATAAGGATATAGCCTTTTTATACCACCTCTGTACAAGAGGTCACCTCTGTACAAGAGTGAGAACTCACAGAAATCGGAATAGAGCACTATAACAGCCGCGAAGATATGCAGATTAAATAAAATAAGCAAAAAAGAATCGCATTTTTTTCAAGGCAGAAATATCTGTTCCAAGCCTTTTCCGAAAGGGATACATGCGGCAACTGTTGATTCTCAATATATTGAAAATTATTGTACCTCTTGTACAGAGGAACGCTTCCTCAACACCTCATCCAAAAGCTTTTTATTGGCAGAATTCTGCTTTCCGTTCCCGATATCCTCCACATAAATCCGGGTAGTCTTTACATCGGTATGCCCGAGCGCCTGCGCTATGACAGACATGTCCACCGAGGACATGAAAGCCAGCGTAGCCCAGGTGTGGCGCGCCACGTACGAAGAGAGCGGCTTGTCTACCCCCGCCAGCTTTCCCAGAGTTTTCAGCGTCTTGTTATAATAGGAGAACTTGCGTTTGTACTCCCTGTACGCCGTATCTTCGTCCTGCGAAGTAAGAAAAGGGAACACATAGTCGCTGCCGTCCGACCGGTAACGGTTGATTATCTCCTGCATGCACGGCTCCAGCTTGATTTGCACCACCTGGTCGGTCTTGCGCCGGTGATACACAAGCATGCCGCCCTTTATCTGCGATTTCTTCAGGAAAGCCACATCCACAAAAGGCATGCCGCAGGCATAGAAGCAGAACAGGAACACATCGCGCACCAGTTGCATAAACGAACCGGGCTTCACCTGCACGGCACGCAGCTTGTTGATATCCGCCTTCTCTATCGAACGTTTCCGGGTGCGGGAAATGCCCGTAAACACATTGCCGAAAGGTTCTTTCTGCTCCGTAAGCCCCTGCTCCACCGCCTTGTTGTAGACAGCACGCAAAGAGCGCATGTAGCAAGACAAGGTGTCCTTGCATATCCCCTTTCTCCGGAGCCATTCTCCGTAAGCGTCTACCAGCCTGCTGTCCACCTCGGCAAAGGAGATGTCCTTTTTGCCATGAAACGCAAGGAGCGAACGGAGCGCAGTGGCATAATTGTCCGCCGTACTGTGGCGGTGCATGAGACGGGTGCGCGCAATCTCCCCGCGGACAAACCCTGAGAAACTGCCGGTAGCGGCGGGAGACTCTTCCTTTTTCCTTTTCCGGCACGGAGAGCCGCCGTCGCGCCGGATACTTATCTTGAATACAATACAGATTTTAAACATGACTTTTCATTTTAACGAGAATTAAACACAAACCGCCAAGTCCGTACAGCGCAAAATCCGTGCAGGCTTGCCAACGGCGAAAGTAATGGAAAAAGAATAAAAGTTCCCGGAGATTTTCATAACCCATATTTTTTTTGCAACTTTACACTCTCGAAAAGTAAAACGAATATCAACGATATGGAAAACAGAAGTTTAGTCACTATCGCCGAACACAGCAAAGAGAAAATTCTCTATATGCTCAATATGGCGAAAGAGTTCGAGGCAAAACCCAACAGGCATCTGCTCGACGGTAAAGTTGTCGCCACCCTATTTTTCGAGCCGTCCACCCGCACCCGCTTAAGCTTTGAAACCGCCGCCAACCGGCTCGGTGCACGTGTCATCGGCTTTAGCGACCCCAAAGCTACCAGCTCGTCCAAAGGCGAGACACTGAAAGATACCATCAAGATGGTAAGCAACTATGCCGACATCATCGTGATGCGCCACTATCTGGAAGGAGCTGCACGCTATGCCAGCGAGGTAACCACAGTGCCCATCGTCAATGCCGGAGACGGAGCCAACCAGCATCCCTCGCAAACGATGCTCGACCTCTACTCCATCTACAAGACGCAAGGTACGCTGGAGAACCTGAACATCTACCTGGTAGGCGATTTGAAATACGGCCGTACCGTACACTCCCTGCTGATGGCCATGCGACACTTCAACCCCACCTTTCATTTCATCGCTCCCGAAGAACTGAAAATGCCGGAAGAGTACAAGATTTACTGCCGCGAACACGACATCAGATTCGTGGAGCACACCGACTTTACGGAAGAGATAATAGCCGATGCGGACATCCTTTACATGACCCGTGTGCAACGCGAACGCTTCACCGACCTCATGGAGTACGAACGCGTGAAGAATATCTATATCCTGCGCAACAAAATGCTGGAACATACCCGCCCCAACCTGCGCATCCTGCATCCGCTGCCCCGTGTCAACGAGATAGCCCTCGATGTGGACGACAACCCGAAGGCATATTATTTCCAGCAGGCGCAAAACGGACTTTATGCACGCGAAGCCATTCTGTGCGATGTGCTTGGCATTACGCTGGACGACGTTAAGTAAAGTATAAGGAAGTATATTACTGGTTTTATTTAGGAGACATGAAAAAACAAGAATTGCAGGTGGCCGCATTGGAAAACGGCACTGTCATCGACCATATACCCTCTGAGAAGCTGTTTACAGTAGTATCATTGCTGGGACTGGAGCAGATGAACAACAACATTACTATCGGCTTCAACCTCAAAAGCAAGAAGCTGGGAACAAAGGGTATCATCAAAATAGCGGATAAGTTCTTCTGCGACGATGAGATAAACCGCATTGCCGTAGTTGCCCCCAACGTAAAGCTGAACATCATCCGCGACTACGAAGTGGTGGAGAAACGTGAAGTGAAACTGCCCGACGAATTGCGCGGCATCGTAAAATGCGCCAATCCCAAGTGCATCACCAACAACGAACCGATGCCTACCCTGTTTCATGTGGTGGACAAGGAGAACTGCGTAATCAAATGCCACTATTGCGAGAAAGAACAGACAAGAGAGGACATAGAGATAATCTGATGAAAGAAGACTGGAAACCGGGAACCATGATTTATCCGCTGCCCGCCGTACTGGTGAGCTGCGGAAGCACCCCGGAAGAATATAACATACTGACCGTTGCATGGACGGGAACCATTTGTACAAACCCGCCCATGTGCTACATTTCCGTGCGCCCGGAACGTCACTCCTACGACATCATCAAGCGCAACATGGAGTTTGTCATTAACCTGACAACCAAGGATATGGCGCGCGCCACCGACTGGTGCGGCGTACGTTCGGGCAAGAACTACAACAAATTCGAGGAAATGAAGCTGACACCCGGCAAAAGTACCGTTGTCAGCGCCCCGCTCATCGAGGAATCTCCCTTGTGCATCGAGTGCAGGGTAAAGGAAATCGTCGCCCTCGGCTCGCACGACATGTTCATTGCCGATGTGGTGAATGTACGCGCCGACACCTCCCACCTGAATACGGAAACCGGAAAACTGGAGCTGGCAGAATCCAACCTGCTGGTCTACGTGCATGGCGGCTATTACGGGCTGGGAGAGAAAATCGGGAAATTCGGCTGGTCGGTAGAGAAGAAAAAGTAATAAATAAAAATTGATTATGGGAAGAAGATGGTTACTTTTCGGGGTTTGTTTGCTGGCCTTCTCCACAGCCATGTGGGGACAACTGCCGGTTGTGCCCGGAACGGATAAACCGGAACACCCCCAGCACACCCACCGCCACGACCGGCGGGTGAACTTCGGTATCAAGGGCGGGTTTACCTCTTCGCTCTTCCTCGTATCGGATTTAGTGCTGAACGGTACTGTCATCGACGAGGTGCAGAATAACTATAAGATAGGTTATTTCGGCTCGTTCTTCATGCGGATAAACTTCAAACGCCACTTCCTGCAACCGGAACTGTCGTACACGATAAACCGCTGCAACATCACCTTCGAGAAGCCGCTGCCCGAAGACGCGCCCGAAAGCAGCATACCCGAAATGGCCTCTATCACCTCGTCTATCCACAGTTTTGAGATTCCCGTAATCTACGGATACAACATCATTAAGGAAGGGCCTTACAGCCTTGCCGTATTCGGCGGACCGAAAATACGCTACATCTGGGACAGGCAGAGCAAGGTCACTTTCGAGAATTTCGACCAGCGGGACATCGAGGAGGAACTCTATCCGCTGAACGTCAGCCTCACCGCCGGCGTTGCCGTAACGATTTCCCGCATCTTCTTCGATTTCCGCTACGACATCGGACTGCACAACATTTCAAAGCGTATCAGCTACAAGCCGGTCTATGACGAAAATGCCGGTGAGGAAGTGCCTCTTGCCAACCAGATACGTTTTCACAGGCGGGAGAATGTTCTGAGTTTTTCGCTTGGAGTGTTCTTTTGACAGGAAATTTCTTACTTTTCTTACAGTTTATTCATTTTTTTCTTCTAAATTTGTACGTTGTACGCTTAATAAGAGAATATAGTATTATCAAACCTATCTAATAAGCAAGAATGAAAAGAGACGATTTAATTTTCGATATCATCGAAAAAGAGCATCAACGTCAGCTCAAAGGTATTGAACTGATTGCATCAGAGAACTTCGTAAGTGATCAGGTTATGCAGGCAATGGGTTCCTGCCTCACCAACAAGTATGCAGAAGGTTATCCCGGCAAGCGCTACTACGGCGGTTGCGAAGTCGTAGACCAAAGCGAACAGATTGCCATCGACCGCCTGAAACAGATTTTCGGCGCAGAATGGGCAAACGTACAGCCGCACTCAGGTGCACAGGCCAACGCTGCCGTATTCCTCGCAGTGCTGAACCCGGGCGACAAATTCATGGGCCTCAACCTTGCACACGGCGGTCACCTTTCTCACGGTTCGTCAGTGAATACTTCCGGCATTATCTACACCCCCTGCGAGTACAACCTCAATAAGGAAACAGGACGTGTGGACTATGACCAGATGGAAGAAGTGGCCCTGCGCGAGAAACCGAAAATGATTATCGGCGGCGGTTCTGCCTATTCACGCGAATGGGACTACAAACGCATGCGCGAAATAGCCGACAAGATAGGTGCTATCCTGATGGTAGACATGGCACACCCTGCCGGACTGATTGCCGCAGGCGAACTGGATAATCCCGTGAAATATGCCCATATCGTGACCTCTACCACCCATAAGACGTTGCGCGGTCCTCGTGGCGGTGTCATCATGATGGGCAAGGACTTCCCCAACCCCTGGGGCAAGAAAACACCGAAGGGCGAAATCAAGATGATGTCCCAATTGCTCGACTCTGCCGTATTCCCCGGCATTCAGGGCGGCCCGCTGGAACATGTCATCGCTGCGAAAGCCGTTGCTTTCGGCGAAATTCTGCAACCGGAATGGAAAGAATATGCCAAACAGGTGAAGAAAAACGCCGCTACGCTGGCACAAGCCCTGATAGACCGTGGCTTTACCATCGTTTCCGGCGGTACGGACAACCACTCCATGCTGGTAGACCTGCGCAGCAAATATCCCGACCTGACAGGTAAGGTAGCCGAAAAGGCACTGGTATCTGCCGACATCACCGTGAACAAGAACATGGTTCCGTTCGATACCCGCTCCGCATTCCAGACCTCCGGTATCCGTCTGGGTACTCCCGCCATCACCACCCGCGGCGCCAAAGAAGACTTGATGCTGGAAATCGCTGAAATGATTGAGACCGTTCTCTCCAACGTAGAAAACGAACAGGTCATTGCCGACGTCCGCGCACGCGTAAATGCCAAGATGAAGGAATATCCGCTGTTCGCCTACTGATTATGAAATTGAGAAATAATAGTTTCTACAATAAAAAGTAAAAAAGATAAGCTGCGCAGTTCAAACGAACCTTGCGCAGCTTATTTTTTTATTCTCAATTTTCAATTCTCTATTAAAGAAGGTTCAGGAAAGCCCCTCTATATTGCCGTCCACTATGTCGATGTGCTCCGCTTGCGGCACTTTGGGCAGCCCCGGCATACGGAGTATCTCACCGGCAATGGCAACGAGCATTTCCGCACCGTTGTTGATAACGATGTCCTTGATGTGGAACTCGAAGTTATTGACAGCACCGTATATTTTTGGGTCGGCAGAGAAGGAGTATTGCGTCTTGGCTATGCAGACGGGATAATGTGCAATACCCATTTCTTCGATAAGCTTCATCATCTTGCGTGAAGCGCTGCTGTAGGTCACTACACTTGCGCCATAAAGGTTGCATGCCACTTTCTCTATCTTCTGCTGTACGGTATCGTTTTCCCCGTAAGTGTATTGCAGCGGGGCGGATGGCTTCTTTTCGATTGTTTCCACAACGAGGTTAGCCAAATCCACCGCACCTTCCCCACCCTCGGCAAAGGCGTTGTTAATGGCGAAGCCCACTTTCAAATCCTCTTCGCAATGACGGCGGATAGCTTCTACCTCTTCGTCCGTATCGCTGGCAAAACGGTTGAAGGCAACCACAACGGTCTGCCCGAAATAGCGCAGGTTACGGATGTGTTTGTCAAGATTGCCAAAGCCTTCCTTCAGTCCTTCCATGTTCGGCTCCTTAATGCGGTCGAGGCTGACACCGCCGTGCATCTTCAATCCCTGTGCAGTGGCAACGATAACGGTCAGTTTGGGTTGCAGACCGCTTTTGCGGCATTTGATATTATAGAACTTCTCCGCTCCCAAGTCCGCACCGAAGCCGGCTTCGGTCACTACGTAATCGCCGAAGGTCATAGCCATTTTGGTAGCGAGGATGGAGTTGCAGCCATGCGCTATATTTGCGAACGGACCACCATGCACAAAAGCGGCTGTTCCTTCGGTGGTCTGTACCAGGTTGGGATGGATGGCGTCTTTCAGCAGTACGGTGACGGCGCCCGCCACACCTAAATCTTTCACTGTAAACGGCTTGCCCTCATAGTCAAAACCGAGTATGATATTCTCGATGCGTCTGCGGAGGTCTTCCGTATCCTTTGCCAGACAGAGAATTGCCATAATCTCCGATGCAGGTGTAATGTCGAAACCGGACTCCAGGGTAACCCCGTTGGTACGCGGTCCAAGTCCGGTAACAATGCTGCGCAGGGAGCGGTCGTTCACATCGAGCACACGCCGCCAGATGATTTCTTTCAGGCCGAATCCGTCCGCCTGATGCTGGTAGATATAGTTATCCAGCAAAGCGGAAATCATATTGTGAGCGGAGGTGATGGCATGGAAATCTCCTGTGAAATGTAAGTTTATCTTCTCCATAGGAAGTACCTGCGCGTAGCCGCCGCCTGCCGCTCCGCCCTTCATGCCGAAGCACGGGCCCAGCGAGGGTTCGCGCAAGGCTACGATGGCTTTCTTGCCTATCTTGTTCAGTCCCAATGCCAGGCCGATAGAGACCGTGGTTTTACCAATGCCTGCCTTTGTGGCCGTAATGGCGGTTACCAGAATCAGGTTGCTCTGCTTTACCTTCTCCTCGTCAATCAGGTGTTCGGGAATCTTGGCAATGTAGCGGCCGTAGTTCTCTACTTCTTCACGGGGAATGCCGACACTTTCGGCAACCTGCTTTATTTTCTTCAGTTCAATGCTGCGTGCTATTTCGATATCCGATTTCATATATAGGGTCTTTTCTTTAAATAACAACTTTGTTTTTTTTGAAAGCTGCAAAAGTACAAAAAAGAAGGGAAAATGCAGGTATATGAAAAAGAATTTAGTATCAGCTTAACTACCCGAACAGGATTGGTTATCAAACAATCATTTGAACCGCGACGTATCCACTCCTTCCCTCTTCTTTTCCTTATAACCGCCGAACTTGTATGTGAACGATACGCCCAACTCGCGGAAACAAGAGTAATGGTTGGTTACATTCTGCGTCTGGAAGCGGATGCGCGGAGAAATCTGCCCGGTCTCGAATATATCGTTGCAATACAGATTCAGGATGGCCTTTCCCTTGGCAAAGCCATAGCGCAAGGCGGCATTTACATTGCCGGAAACAGGCAGGTCGTAAATTCCCTGAATCGCTTTGCTGTGCACAAATCCGGTGACGGTCAGCTTCAGGTCGGGCTTGGTGGAAAGGGTGAAGGTGTTGTTCATTTGGGCGATGCCGTAACACTGTTTGCGGTCGAAGGGGATATCCCAAAAGTCGCTGTCTTTCTCGCGATGCCAGATGCCGATAAAGGTCAGGCGGGAATTCAACCAGTTCTTTACCTTAAAGGGCACTGATGCCTGTATGCCAAACTGTTGGCGGTAGTCAAAGTTCAGGTATTTATAGATTTCAACCAGCCGTTGCGAGGACTGGTAAAGCGTCTGTACCGAGTAGTCCTTGGTGTGGCTGAACCAGGTGCTGAAGATGTACTTGCTCTTTAAGATATAGTTCATTTGAAACTCATAGCTTTGCGCAGGTTTCAGCAGAGGGTTGCCGTGAATCTCGGAATATCCGCCGCCGATATAAGAAACGGCATCCTGCACGGCCCAATAGTCGGGATAGTGCTTATCGCTGCTCAGCGCAAGTTGCAGGATATGTCCGGGGGCAGGCATATAGTTCAGGTTGACGGTGGGATACCAATCCCACTGGTTCCAAACGGGCGTTTTATAACGCTCCACAGCCAGCGAGGCATCCAGCGAGAGCTTATCGCCGAAACTCTTGCTGAAACCTGCATAGATGTTCAGCGTTTCTTCCCGTTTGCGGGACTTCATATTAGTGAAGTTACCGGCGGAATTATCACCGGCTGCCAACGAAGTTGTATTTTCATCTCCCAACTGTTCGCCGGTCTCCGGGTCGTAGTAATATTGGTAACTGTTGTCGATGCCGGTAGTATAGACAATACCGTAATTCAGTCCCCAGCCCTTGCCCAGGCTGTGTTCCTGCGCCAGAAACATTTTCCAGCGGTTAATGCGCTGGCAGTCCTGTGTAAAGAAGTCAAGCTCGTCGTTTTCCAGCAGGCGGCTGTTCAGCAACTGGTCGGACGGAGAACGGTAGTAAGTGAACTCCACACCGGCTTTCATGCCGAAAGGCGTAGAATAGTCCAGCCGGCCGTTGTGAAGCCAGTCGGTACTGTTGCTCAACGTGGCGGACTGCTGCGAACCGTTGATATTCATCCGGTTGTGAGACGTTGTATAGTTACCGTTATAAACAAAGCTCAACTGATGGTCTTTAGCGATAGTATAATCGGCTCCCACCCGGAAACTATGCGTATGCGAACGGCCGCGGCGTACCTCATCGGTTGCCATCGGGTACACCGAGCCATCCGCCAAAGCGTGCATAGCATCTTTGTCCGTCGTAGTGTAAGTACGGCCGTGTTTGTGCGAGTAAAGAAAATCCGTTGAGAATTTATTTCCGTTATATAAAAGGCTGGCGCGCTCTTCAAAACCTTCGTAATGCTTCTGATTGTATTTGCCGTAGAGTTCGCCCTGCCAGGAAGAGGGACCGTCCGCGGTTTGCTTCAGTTGCACGTTGATAAGTGCGCCGCGCACCTGGTAGCGGGCGGGTGCGTTGTACATCACTTCGGCTTTTTCTATCCGGCTTGCGGGGATACTCCGCAACAGTGTGTAAAGCTGTTCGACGCTGAGGGTGGTCACTTTTCCGTTCAGAATGACGGTGACACCCTGCCCTGCCAGTTGCAAGCCGCCGTTCATCTCGGTTACGCCGGGAAGCTCCTTTACGGCATCGTAGGCATTGTCCACGGGCAGGTCGCGGATAAGCCGCGGCAAGTCATACACCAGTTTGCCTTGCGAGGCTTTGACTACGGGGCGTTCGCCGGTAATCATCACTTCGGGCAGGCTTTGGTAGATACTGTCCAGGCGGGCATCCGAGGTAATGATGCTGTCGGCGCTGAGGGTACGTTCTCCGCCGGTGATTTCCTGGGCGGAGATGCCGGCACTAAAAAGGCTGATTACAGATAACAGATAAAATCGTTTCATACGTATTCGATGTTTTAATTTATTGTATTTGATGTTTTAATTCGTTTTCACACCGCAAAGTACGGCATTACCCGCCCGACTTTGTGTTATCGCCTGCTTACCAAGTGTTATCTACTGTTACCGGAAGTGTTATTTAGTCTTATCGCACGATACACCGCACACCATAACTCCTTATCTTTGCCTGCACAAATATCAAGGAACCACCATGAAACTGCCTTTGAAATACATTGCCATACTCGTTATCCTGTCTTTGGCGGGTATCTTCTCCTACCAGGCCTACTGGCTCGGCGGGCTGTACCGCACCATGCGCAACGACCTGGAACGCAACATCATAGAAGCCATGCGCATGAGCGACTATAACGAAATGATGCTGCGTGTGGAAAGGATGCGCAAGGACAGTGCCGACCATGGGACAGTGAGCGTATCCGCCGGATTCGAGAAAGACGGAACGCAAAACAAAACCTATGTACACAGCACCACCAGCATAGACCGCAACGGCCGGAAAGAAGAAACCTCCGACCAGCAGGTCATTCATCAAAAGAGCGACACCCTTTTGATGAGTATCTCGGACAATTCCTCCGTACAGGCTATTATCACCCGTGATGGCATCGCCGTCCCGGACTCCGACGATGTACTTTTCATAGAACGGAACAAAGACCGGAACAAGGCTCAATGGCTGAATGCCGATTCAGCCCAAAAGAAGCTGGAAGCCGCCATAAAAGACACCGATGTTCCGCCCCAAGCCGCACTGAGGGCAAACAGCGGGCTGGATGTTATTCTGCGCGACCAGAACAGCATGCTGGAACTCGCCACATATTTCCAGCGCGGCCTGCACTCCGGCCTGGATGTCATTTCCGACCCTGATGTCCTTGTATACGACAGCCTGCTCACCTTTCAGCTCAAAGACCGGGGCATCACGTTGCCCCATCGCCTGGAGCATATCTATACAAACGACAAAGCATCTCCCCATACGTTTACAGACACGCTTGCCGTGGCCGGTACTCCCGGATACGTTCCAAGCCCCGAAGCCAAGCTATACGAGTACGCTTTCGACATCAGTACCCATCAGAGCTACCGCCTTTGGATGGAACCCGTTACCCCGTTGGTGCTGAAGCAGATGTCGGGCATTCTGACTACCTCGTTCGTTATCCTCATCATCCTCTGCTTCGCGTTCTGGATACTTATCCGCACCATCTTGCAGCAAAAGACGCTGGAGGAGATGAAAAGCGACTTTACCAACAACATCACCCACGAACTGAAAACCCCTATCGCCGTAGCCTATGCCGCCAACGATGCCCTGCTGAACTTTAACCAGGCGGAAGAAAAGGCACAACGCGACAAGTATCTGCGCATCTGCCAGGAGCAGTTGCAACGGCTCAGCGGACTTGTCGAGCAGATACTCTCCATGAGCATGGAACGCCGCAAGACCTTCCGCCTGCATCCGGAACCGCTGTCCATGGAAAGCATTCTCGAACCGCTTATCGAGCAGCATAAATTGAAGGCGGAGAAGCCCGTGCATATCTCTACGGACATCGAGCCTGCCGGACTTACCCTCACGGCAGACCGTACGCACTTCAGCAACATCATCAGCAACCTGATTGACAATGCCATAAAATACTCGCCCGAAGCAGCAGACGTAAACATCCGTTGCCGGCAAACCGCCTCTGCCGGACAAGGAGAGTTTGTTGAAATCGCCATCAGCGACCGTGGAACAGGTATCGCTCCCGAAAAGCAGAGCCACATATTCGATAAGTTCTACCGCGTTCCCACCGGCAATCTGCACAACGTGAAGGGCTACGGCCTCGGTCTGTTCTATGTCAAGACCATGACCGAAAAGCACGGCGGAAACGTAACGGTAAAGAGCGAACCGGGCAAAGGAAGCACGTTCACTCTGAGGTTTCCGAACGGATAAAAGGAGTACCCGCCCGTTTCCTCCGGAGGAAACTCCGGTTTCCCTTAAGGGGAACGCGCGTTTCCTTTAAAGGGAACTGTCGTTTCCCCTAATGGGAACGGAAGTTTCTCCCGGAGGAAACGGAAGTTTACTTAGGAGAAACAGGAATATATCCCCGGAGTAAATACAGATATTACATAAACAAGAATAACAAGAAAGACAAGGATGTCATGGATAAAATAAAAGTATTGCTGGTTGAGGATGAAGAGACCCTCGCCATGATTATAAAGGACACGCTGGAAGGGCAAAGTTTCATTATCCACACCGCTGCCGACGGCGAAGAGGGGCTGCGCCTGTTCTTCGACCTGCGCCCCGATGTGCTGGTGGCAGACGTCATGATGCCCCGTATGGACGGCTTCGAAATGGTACGCCGCATCCGCCAGACCGACAAGCACACGCCGGTGCTTTTCCTCACTGCCCGCTCCGCCATCAATGACGTTGTAGAGGGCTTTGAACTCGGCGCCAACGATTATCTGAAGAAACCTTTCGGCATGCAGGAACTGATTATCCGTATCAAAGCGCTGGCGGGCAAGGCTTTCAACTTTACGGAACCTGCTCCCAAAGAGGCCACCGACTTTGAAATAGGCAATTACCGGTTCAACCCCGTCACACAACGGCTGTCGTATACAGGAACCGATGCTGCTCCGCACGCCGATACGGAAATGGAACTCTCACACCGCGAATCGGAAATACTGAAGCGCCTCTGCGAGAACCGCAATCAGGTGGTCAATACCCAGAATGTACTGCTCGACCTTTGGGGAGACGACAGCTTCTTCAACTCCCGCAGCCTGCATGTATTCATAACGAAGCTGCGCCACAAGCTGGCGCAAGACGACCGCATACGCATCGTAAACGTGCGGGGGATAGGCTATAAACTGATAGTATAAAGAATGAGAAATAATATAAAGAAGTTTCAGAAAATTGACGGAAAGGATTATCTTTGTCTGAGAAGAAAACAATAACCGTGCCCAATCATGAAACAAGTTTGTTTTTTTATCATCGCCCTGCTGGCAAGCGCCGTTTCACTGCACGCCCAAACCGAAGCGAAGGGTGACAGCATACGCTCCCATAGCCTGCCCGACGGTACGCCGCCCGAAGGGACATTCCTACCCGAAACGAAGAATTATGACGGCTTTCTCCTGGACATGAGCCTCATGAGAATGGAAGCTCCCCGCCTGCCCCGGTTTACGTTGGAAATACCGGATGCAAGCAAAGACTACAGCCGGATATTCCGTCTCAACCCGGACGCGACCTACTCGCAGGGGCTTTCAAATGTGTTCTCGCTCACCAACGCCACCGTTTACAGCATGAATCCGTTTGGGCTGACGGGCTTCTGGTCATCGCCGGAGAACCTGCAAATGGGCAGCTTCAAACTGAAGAACGGAATGCGTATCAATACATACGGCGAGTACGACAAGGACGGCTGGAAAGTTCCCAACCGTTCGGCATTGCCGTGGGAGAAGAACAACTTCAAGGGAGCATTTGAAATGAAATCCGCCAACGGTGCATTCGGCATACGCATCGAAGTACAGCAGGGCAACCGGACGCCGTTCTAACCGTAAACATCACAGACTGATATAATCAGATACAGCGGTTCGACCCTAACTAAAGCATAAGCTCCGGCTCTGCCAATCCTTTCTCCTTGCAGTACGCATATACTATTTCCAGAATGGTGTCTCCGTACTTCTCTACCCCTTTCTTCCCGAAATAAGGGATGCGGACAAGCATGTCCTTATCAGCAGGCAACAGGTTGCAGATGCCCAAAATGGCCTTTTGCTGGATGACCGTGTAGACCGGCAGCCCCAAACGGGCTGCTTCCGTATTTCTCCATGCCGCCAGGCGGTCGTATAGTTCGGGATGCAGAACGTCCGAAGGCACTTGAACGGAAGATGCCGTCGTTTCTTTCCTCTTGCGGTCCTGCATGTTCTTCTCCACCGTATCCGGCATGCCTCTCCGCTTCAGATCCTCTTTGCCGGAGACAGCATGCTCGCCGATAGACAGTATGGCTTTCCGCTTCAAATACCCGGCTGTGCGAAATCCGTGTTCCGTTATGTATGCCAGCAGCCCGTCTTTCAACAGGAAAAGAGTATTCAGTTCCTCTTTGGCTGCATTCAGTTGCTTCTTCAGCACCTTATTATCCGTGGCAAGAGCGCGTGGCCCTATCAATACGGGATACAAAAGCGCCATTTCATCTTTAAAGTAACCGGCTCCCGCAACAATCCGCTCCTGCAGGGTTTCGTCCGCAGCATAATCCTGTGCGGCGTCAATCAGGCGGTTGTACTGTATGCCGAACCTCTGCGCCACTTTTACCACCTTTTCGCGGAAACGCTCCACCGCCTCTTTGTAGGCGGCAAGCTGCTTGGGATAGAGTTTATAAAGATGTTCATCGACCAGCCGTACATAGCGCTGCAACGCTTGTGCCAGCGGCAGGAAATCAAACAGTTCCGACAGCAGTCCGTGAAAATAGGCACGTTGCAGTGAATGGAAGCGGTTTTCGTCCGGCTCGTTCCGGCGGGCTTCTTCCGTAAACCGGTCTACGGCACGGTCGCTGATAACAGCCTTTGCCGAAAGCGGTGCGCTGAGCACCAGGCCTTCCAGCGTCTTGCAACGGCTCAGTGCCACATACGTCTGCCCATGTGCAAAGGATGCGCTGGCGTCGATAATGGCACGCTCAAACGTAAGCCCCTGACTCTTGTGGATTGTAATGGCCCACGCCAGTTTCAGGGGAAACTGCCGGAAAGTACCTTCAATATCTTCTACAATCTCCCTGCTGTCTTCGTCCAAGACGTATTTTGCATTCGTCCACTCCTCTTCCTGCAACAGGAAAGTATCCCCGCTGTCTTTGGCACGTACCTCGATACTGCCGGCAGAAACGGAGGTTACCTCACCAATCATACCGTTGTAGTAGCGGTGCTCGCCGGAGGAGTCGTTCTTCACGAACATCACCTGAGCGCCTTCTTTCAGTTCGAGAACTTCGTCCGTGGGATATGAATATTCGGGAAACTTCCCCTCGACAGTAGCGCGAAACGCATAGGTACGTCCCGGAAGCTGTTCCAGCTCGTAGCTGTTGATACGCTGCGCCTGATAGTTATGGGTAACCAGACGGATATATCCTTCCTCTTTCCGAGGCTGGAAACCGGGGAGATAGCGGCGGTTCAGCGTTTCCAGCACCTGCGGGTCGCAATGGTTCTCACGGATGCGGTTCAGCAGTTCCAGGAAGTCTCCGTCATTCTGCCGGTATACGGTTTTAAGCTCGATGGTGCAATATTCCGTCTGCTTCAGCGCGCGGCTGGAGAAGAAATAGGGAGTGTCGTAGTACTTGCTGAGCATCTGCCATTCCTCGTCTTTCACCACGGGAGCCAACTGCTGCAGGTCGCCAATCATCAGCAACTGCACACCGCCAAACGGTTTGTAGGGGTCGCGGTAGCGGCGGAGCATTTCATCTACCGCATCCAGCAGGTCGGCGCGTACCATACTGATTTCATCAATCACCAGCAGATCCATGCTGCGTATGATATTGATTTTCTCCTTACCGAAACGGAAGCGGTAGCTTGCCTTTCCATTCGTACTGAACGAGCTTTCGGGCACATAAGGTGCGAACGGAATCTGAAAGAACGAATGGATGGTAACACCCCCGGCATTGATGGCCGCTATGCCGGTGGGCGCAACGACTACCATACGTTTGGGACTTTCCTGCTTAAGCTTGCGCAAAAAAGTAGTTTTACCGGTTCCGGCTTTGCCTGTCAGAAAAAGATGAGTACCTGTGCTTTCGATGAATTGCCACGCAAGCGCTGATTCGGGGTTCTGCTCCATTGTTATTTTCGGTTTATTTTAGAACGGTAAAGGTAGTACAAATAAACCAAGGAAAAGAAAAACCGGCCGAATGTTTTTTTGCCGCACGGACGGCATCCTTAAAAAAAGAGAATGTGTGTCAAAACTAAAGTCCGCTCACTATTTGTTTCTTTTTTAGGCACGGATTACACGGAAAACACGGATTTCACAGATTTTCTTTATTCTTTTTCTGTGAAATCCGTGTTTTCCGTGTAATCCGTGCCTAAAAGAAACCGTCAAGTGTATTCTGACACATCTCCTTGTTTCCTGCCGGAAAAATTATTTCATACTTCCGCCAATGATGTCCAGCAGTTCATTCGTAATCGCCTGCTGGCGGCTCTTGTTGTATTGCTTCGTCAAATCCTGAATCAGCTCATTGGCATTGTCCGTGGCAGCCTGCATGGCAAGCATACGTGCCGCGTGTTCGGAAGTGTTCGAATCCAACAAGACCGTATAAATCTTCTGGCTCAACACTTTAGGAAGAAGCTCGGCCACCAGTTGGGAAGCAGAGGGCTCTACAATATAATCATTGTTGAAACTGCTTTTTCCGACAGTCCCGGTTGCTTCTTCGGCTACCTTGCCCAAGTCGATGGGCAGATAGTTGTCTCTCGTCAGCACTTGCGAGCCCATAGACTTGAAATGATGATAAATCAGCTCCACCTTGTCGATGCGCCCTTCAAGAAACTCTTTCATCAGGCTCCCGGCAAGCTCATAAGCCTGCACATACGAAGGCTTGTCGGCCATTTCCTGATAACTGCCTTGCGGCTCATATCCCAATTTCTTTACAGCTTCTTCCACTTTCTTGCCTACGGGATACACCAGGATATTCTCCTTGCCCAGCGACCGGTAGTCTTCCAGTGTACGCTCCAGCATCTTTGCCACGTTGGAGTTGAAAGCGCCGCATAAAGATGAATTGGACGAGAATGCCACAATTGCCACTTTCCCTACCGGACGCTCCTCGGTATAGGGAGACTCTACCGTAACATCCGTACTCAGGAAGTTTGTCAGAATCTCGTTCAGCTTCCGTTGATAGGGCAGCATATTCTCAATCCGCCCCTGTGCCTTATGCAGCTTGGCGGACGCCACCATCTTCATCGCCGAAGTTATCTGACGCGTACTCTTGACGGAGCTTATTCTATTTTTTACCTCTTTCAGTGAAGCCATTTCATATAGTGATTAGGGGTTAGTGATTAGCGGTTAGGGGTTGCCTAACTGCCATCTACATAAATTGCTTGGCTGCCTTTGCCGCCGTCTCTTCTATCTTCTTGCAGACATTGTCATCGATGACACCCGACTTCAACACATCGAGCACCTCCATCTGATAATCTCTTTCAAGGAATTCGAGGAAACTGCGTTCAAACTCATTCACCTTGTCCAAAGGCACATCCTTCAGCAAACCGTGCGTGCCGCAATAAAGAATGGCAATCTGCTTCTCTACAGGCATCGGACTGTACTGGGGCTGTACCAGCAAACGGGTATTCTTCTGGCCCTTGTCGATGGTGAGCGCAGTAACCGGGTCCATATCGCCGCTGAACTTGGTGAATGCTTCCAGTTCGCGATACTGTGCCTGGTCTATCTTCAACGTACCCGCCACCTTCTTCATTGCCTTAATCTGGGCGTTACCACCTACACGGCTCACGGAGATACCTACGTCGATAGCCGGACGGTTGCCCTGGTTGAAAAGGTTGGTGTCGAGGAATATCTGTCCGTCGGTAATGGAGATTACGTTTGTAGGGATGTAAGCCGACACGTCGCCCGCCTGCGTTTCGATAATGGGAAGCGCCGTCAATGAACCGCCGCCCTTCACTCTGCCTTTCAGGCTTTCGGGCAGGTCGTTCATCTCGCGTGCCACTTCTTCCTGGTTGATAATCTTCGCCGCACGCTCCAGCAGACGGGAGTGCAGGTAGAAGATGTCGCCCGGATAGGCTTCACGTCCGGACGGACGGCGCAAAATCAAGGATACCTCACGATACGCTACGGCCTGCTTGGACAGGTCGTCATAAACAACCAGCGCATGACGGCCGGTATCGCGGAAATACTCGCCGATTGCAGCACCGGCAAACGGGGCGTAATACTGCAACGCAGCCGGGTCGCCCGCCGTAGCTGCCACAACGATGGTGTAATCCATCGCACCGTTCTCGCGCAGTGTATTTACGATAGATGCTACCGTGGAACCTTTCTGGCCGATAGCTACGTAGATACAGTATACGGGGTCGCCTGCCTCGTAGTTGGCACGCTGGTTAATGATGGTATCGATGGCAATTGCGGTCTTACCCGTCTGACGGTCGCCGATAATCAGCTCACGCTGCCCGCGGCCGATAGGAATCATGGCATCGACAGCCTTCAGACCGGTCTGCAACGGCTGGTTTACCGGCTGACGGTAAATAACGCCCGGAGCTTTACGCTCCAACGGCATTTCGCAAAGCTCGCCGCCTATCAGCCCTTTGCCGTCCAACGGTTCGCCCAACGGGTCGATAACACGTCCCAACATACCCTCGCCTACCATAATGGAAGCAATACGCTTGGTACGTTTCACCACGAAGCCTTCCTTGATTTTATCCGTAGGACCTAACAACACAGCACCTACGTTATCTTCTTCAAGGTTCATCACGATGGCTTTGATACCGTTGTCAAACTCCAGCAACTCGTTTGCTTCGGCATTACGCAACCCGTAGATACGCGCCACGCCATCGCTGACTTGCAGCACCGTACCGATTTCGTCCAGTTGCACGCGGGTGTCGATGCCTTCCAACTGTTTGCGCAGAATATCGGAGACTTCGCTTACTTTTATATTTTCAGACAACATTTTATTTAGCAATTAATGTTTAGTGATTAATGATCGGTATTCGGTTATATCACTAACCACTGTTATACAATTCTTCTGTTCTTATCAATGAACTGCTGTTTCACTCTCTTTAGCTGGGTAGCAATACTGGCATCCAGACGGAAATCGTTGATGTCGAATATGAATCCGCCTTCGATTGAAGGGTCAACATCGGTCTGTAACTCCATTTTGGCATGTAGCAAATGGGAAGCGCTATTTCGGATGCGTTCCCAAATATCACGACTTACGGGTACGGCAGTCGTCAGTTTCGCTACACCGATATGTCTGCTCTTTCTGTATAAGTCCAGATAGCTCAAACAGATATATTGCAGAAATGCCTCACGCCTGTTTTTTAATATCAGCGTAACGAAACGGGACAATTCCTGCCCGGCAGGAGCATCCCCCACTGCTGCGGTACAGATAAGCGAGAATTTCTCCTGCACCGGCAATACAGGGTTCTCCAATGCCGCACGCAAATCAGGATGCTTCTCGAAACTCCTGCTCAACGTGCGCATTTCCGTATACAGCCTGTCTTCCGTACCCGTGCTCTTGGCATACTCCATGAGAGCCTTTGCATACCGCATCGAAACAATTCCTATATCCATTTTTCCAAAGATTAATGATTAGCGATTGGCCGTCAGCATTTCATCCAGCATACGGTCAATCATTTCCATCTGGTCTTGCTCTTTGTCCAGATTATGACGGATTATCTTCTCCGCAATATCTACCGATAGTACAGCAACCTGACGGCGGATATCACGGATAGCTTCTTCCTTCTCTTGCTGAATCTGCTGTTTCACATCATCCAGCTCTTTCTGTGCAAGGGCTTCGGCATGTTTACGCGCCTCGACAATAATCTTGTCACGCTCGTGCATTGCTTCCCGCATGATGCGCCCCTGCTCCTTGTTTGCAGCAGCAATCAACGCATCACTCTCCTCTTTCAGTTTGGCGAGCTGGGCGTTTGCCTGACGTGCCACTTCCAGCGACTGGTCTATGTAGGCCCTACGCTCTTCCACCATTTTCGTAATGACGGGAAAGCCGTATTTGGCCAGTACCACAAAAACCACGCCGAATGAAAGGAGCATCCAGAACAGCAGACCACTATCAGGTAATAACAATGACATAATTTAATTTTTTTATAAGAAGAATACCAACAGACACACAACAACCGCCAACAATGCAACACCTTCAATCAAGGCGGCGGCAATAATCATGTTCATACGAATATCTCCCGATGCTTCCGGCTGGCGTGCAATGGCTTCCATGGCAGAACTACCAATCTTGCCAATACCCATACCTGCACCGATAACAGCCAAACCAGCACCCAGGGCAGCGCCCAATTTACTAACTCCAACACCTGCCGCAGCAGCTTGCAATAATACAGATAGTAACATAACTTTCAAATTTTAAATTGTTATTTTATTAATGTTTATATTCCAGATAATCTTATCAGTTTCTCATTTTACCGCCTTCTTCTCACCGGCTTTCTCCGTGTGCTCTTCCTGTGCCAGACCGATAAACACCGCCGACAGCATGGTAAACACATACGCCTGAATGAAAGCCACCAGCAATTCCAATCCGTTCATAAAGATATTGAACAGCACCGAAGCTACCGTCAGCGAACCGTTCAAGGCAGGTCCCATACTTGCCGATATGAATATCAGGCACGTAAGCACCAGCATCGCCATGTGTCCTGCCAGCATATTGGCAAAAAGACGTATCATCAAGGCAAACGGCTTCGTAAAGATTCCAAAGAACTCGATAAACGGCATCATGGGCACAGGCACTTTCAGCCACCAGGGCACATCGGGCCAGAAAATATCTTTCCAATATGTCTTGGTTCCGAAAATATTAACGGCAAGGAATGTGCACACGGCCAGCACCATTGTAATTGCAATGTTACCGGTGACATTTGCCCCGCCCGGAAATACCGGAATCAATCCCATAAGGTTGTTTATGAAGATAAAGAAGAATGCAGTAAGCAAGTAAGGGGCAAACTTACGGTACTTCGGTCCTACACAGCTCTTTATGACGTCGTCATTCACCATCATAATGAACATCTCCATAAACCCGACGAAACCGCCCGGAGCCGCACTGTCCTGAGGATGCCTGCGATACCAGCGGGCAACGCTCAGTACGATGACTATCAATAATACACTGTTGATGAGCAATGCCAGCGTAACCTTCGTAATGGATATATCCCACGGACGCACCTCATTGCCTGCTGCATCATGCTCCACCAGTTTTCCTTCGTACTTGCTGCCTTCCGGAGCAATGGAAAGTCCTTCGTAACTGCCTCCGTTCTCCTCCAGACGGGAAGAAAGGAATACGTGCCACCCCGTTGTGCCGCTATATACAATGACGGGCAACGGAATGATAACCTTCGTTTCTCCGAAATCGGTGATGTGCCATTCGTACGAATCGCCGATATGCCCGAACACGATTTCCTTTACGTCTACCGTATTCTCCTCTTGCTCGGCAGGAGTCACATCGTCACGTTGGGCCATGCTGTCGAGTTCGGCCACAAGGCCGTTTTGCGCTGCGGGAATACTGTCGGCCTGCATAGAAACGGCAGGTAATGACAACCCACATGCCAGCAATACTCCGGTTAGTATGTTACGCAATTGTTTCATTTTCTTGTCTCTTTTTCTTTTTCAGCTTCCGGTTCATTTCAAAAGTGAAGAAAAACCAGGAGTCATAAGTCAAATATATCAGATAGTTAGCGATGAACGTCAACAGGAACTCTTTTGCTTCTTCACGCACTGCAACGCAATACACCAGCATCACAATGATAGATGCAAGCATCCGCATAACACGCATCAGCAGGTATATCTGCAACATCCGCCCCGGCATCCGGTAACGGCAGCTTTCAACCATGTTTATCATAAACACGCCGAAAACAAGGAAGAAGGCAGGTATCAGCGGATAACCGCCGAAATAGTGGTGCGGGAATACCGAATAATAAACCCATCCGCCTATGCCGCCCACCAATACCGTTAGAAGCGCCACTTGCCACAAATAGTTCCGTTTTGTTATACTCACATCAATCCGATTTAAGGTTGGTAATCTAAAAGAGTCAGTCTATACAAACCGAAACTCTGTTGCTGTTCATCTCTACAAAACCGCCATGAATATCCAGTGCATGTTCTTCGCCGTCTTTCGTTACATAAGCCAGCGTACCTGCCTTCAACGACGATACAATGGGTGCATGTTGCACCAGAATAGTAAACGAGCCAAGCGTACCCGGCAATGTTACACTATCTACTTCGCCTGTGAAGATTTCCTTTTCCGGCGATACAATATCCAAATGCAGTCCTTTCATCTTTATAGTCTACTGAATTTTTATTTCTTTGCCTGTTCCAGCAATTTCTTTCCTTTCTCTATTGCTTCCTCGATAGTGCCGACATTCAGGAAAGCCGGTTCGGGCAGATAATCGACTTCACCGTCCAGAATCATCTTAAACCCTTTAATGGTATCTTCTATAGAGACCATTGTACCGGGAACTCCGGTAAACTGTTCGGCCACAGCAAAAGGCTGTGACAAGAAACGTTGTACACGGCGGGCACGATTCACCAATGTGCGGTCGGCATCCGAAAGTTCTTCCATACCGAGGATAGAGATAATATCCTGCAACTCCTTGTTGCGTTGGAGAATCTGCTTTACGCGCTGGGCTACTTCGTAATGCTCCTGACCTACGATATGCGGGTCGAGAATACGAGAGGTGGACTCCAACGGGTCGACAGCCGGATAGATGCCAAGTTCGGTAATCTTACGGCTCAATACCGTTGTTGCATCCAAGTGCGTGAAAGTAGTGGCGGGTGCAGGGTCAGTCAGGTCATCGGCAGGAACATATACTGCCTGTACGGAAGTGATGGAACCGTTGCGTGTAGAAGTAATGCGTTCCTGCATAGCACCCATTTCCGTTGCAAGTGTAGGCTGATAACCTACGGCCGAAGGCATACGTCCCAACAGGGCAGACACCTCGGAACCGGCCTGGGTGAAACGGAATATATTATCAATGAAGAACAATATATCGCGCGGACCGTTCGTTTCAGACCCCATGTCACGGAAAGATTCGGCTACCGTCAAACCGGACAACGCCACCGACTGACGCGCACCCGGTGGCTCGTTCATCTGACCGAATATCAGGGATACCTGCGATTTGGCCACTTCGTTATAGTCCACTTTGGAAAGATCCCAATGACCTTCTTCCATTCCTTTCTTAAACTCTTCGCCATAGCGGATTACACCGGATTCAATCATCTCCCTCAGCAGGTCGTTACCTTCACGGGTACGCTCTCCCACTCCGGCAAACACGGAAAAACCGTTCTGCTTCTTGGCGATATTATTGATTAACTCCTGGATGAGTACAGTCTTGCCTACACCCGCACCACCGAACAGACCAATCTTACCGCCCTTACTGTATGGCTCCAGCAGGTCGATAACCTTGATACCCGTATAGAGTACCTCTTGTACGGTAGTCAAATCTTCAAATTTAGGGGGTTCGCGGTGGATAGGATAAGCACCAGTACGGTCCAGTTCTTTCATTCCGTCGATAGAGTCTCCTACGACATTCATCAGACGGCCTTTAATTTGCTCTCCTATCGGCATAGTGATCGGTCCGCCCAACGGGTAAACTTTCATGCCTCTCTGCAGACCATCCGTACTATCCATAGCTACGGTTCTTACGGTATTTTCACCAATGTGCTGCTGTACTTCTACAATCAGCCTTTTACCGTGATTCTTTCTTATTTCCAGTGCGTCGTGAATGCTTGGCAGCATCAGCTCTGCCTCTGTTCCTTCAAAATAGACGTCTACAACAGGTCCGATAACCTGAGAGATATGTCCAACAATCTGTGACATAAGCAATCTTTTTATATTCTATTTTCCTAATTATTTCCAGTAAAATTGTAAGTCGCTGTATGGAATCTTCCATCAGTCATGTCGCGCAGTCATGTCGCGTCTTTCATCGTCCAAATTCACTTGCTCTACTAACATTCGCGCCAGACTGTTTGTTCATTCAAAATAGTTACATAAACAACTTCGCAAATGTATAAACAAATCACGTCTAATTGTTCTCCTTAAAAGCATTTTTTCTATAAATTACACTATTTTGAACGATTAATACTACAATGGGAACAATTTGTTCCACACATAATAACGTTGGTTAACAATCGGTAATGCACCTAATCATAAAAAGCCATCCGTATTCTCCTAAAAAATAAGCCCTGTCTCGCGACAAGGCTTATTCACAACACAAACACAAAATAAAACACGACAAAACTACTATGCAATCTTACCTGTCTATGCCGGGGAGGCATATGTACTAATTACGGATATTCACATATACATAAGCAGCATCAGGCCGATTTGCATGTAATAAACAAATGCGGGGAAGCATTTGTTTATTTTCTGTATGTTAAAAAGTTTAAAATCATTATTCTTATTGAATACCTCTCTCACGAAGCTTCAACTGCCAGTTCCATGCGGAGCGCAAAGTATCTTCAATACCTACTTCCGCTTTCCAACCCAGCTCTTCGTTTGCCAGTTTCGGATCGGCCCACACCTTTACTATGTCTCCGGCACGACGACCTACAATCTGGTAGTTCAGCTTCACACCGGTTGCCTTTTCAAACGCATTAATCAATTCCAATACGGAAAGGCCGCGTCCGGTACCGATATTGAACACTTCCACTTTTTCCTTCTGTTTCTTCTCCAGAATACGGCGGATAGCTACAACATGAGCCTTTGCCAAATCCACCACATTGATGAAATCGCGGATACAGGAACCGTCAGGAGTATCGTAATCGTCACCGAATACACTCAATTTCTCACGGATACCGATAGCCGTCTGGGTGAGGTACGGTATCAGATTCTGCGGCACACCGTTAGGCAATTCACCGAGCAGTGCCGAAGGATGGGCGCCAATCGGGTTGAAGTAACGCAGCAGAATCGCATTGATGGGAGCACCGGAAGCAACCGTATCACGAACAATCTCTTCGTTGATTTGCTTCGTATTTCCGTACGGGGATTCCGCCTTCTTGGTAGGAGCCTCTTCCGTTACGGGAAGATGGTCGGGCTGACCATATACGGTACAGGAAGAAGAGAATACAATGCCCTCTACTCCATGCTTCGGCATCAGTTCGAGCAGGTTTATCAAGGAAACCAAGTTGTTGCGGTAATAAAGCAACGGCTTTTCCACAGACTCTCCCACCGCCTTGCTTGCCGCAAAATGGATAATAGCCTTGATACCTTTATATTTAGCAAACACAGCGTCGAGACCGGCGTAATCCAGGCAATCCAATTTCTCGAATGCAGGACGGATGCCCGATACCTTTTCAATGTTGTCTACAACATCTGCGCTGGAGTTTGACAGATTATCGATAATAACGACTTCATAACCTGCGTTCTGAAGTTCTACCACAGTATGAGAACCAATATAGCCGGTTCCGCCTGTAACCAAGATTTTCTCTTTCATATTAATATAGATAATTTAGCTTTTAGGTTATCATTAGGCTACAAATGTAAGGAAATAAATTCATAAAGCACGTACATGACCGGTAAAAATTAATCAAAGAATATTCACCCCTGACCGTGTACGATAACTTTGCCCATAAAAGACAAAGCGAAGAAACCGCCCTCTTCTTTTACAAAGAGAACCGGTTCTTCGCTTTAGCTTAAATTCAGAGTATATCTTAGAGCTTAACTACGCCGGAGAAGCCCATGAATGCCATAGCCAGCAAACCGGCAGTAATCAAAGCTATCGGAGTTCCCTGCATGCCCTTCGGCACGTTCACCAGACTCATCTGTTCGCGCAGACCTGCAAAGAGCGTCAACGCCAGACCGAAGCCGATAGCCGTAGAGAATGCATAAACCACACCGGTCAGCAAATCATAATCTTTCTGGATAACGAGGATAGCCACACCGAGAATACAGCAGTTCGTTGTAATCAGAGGCAAGAACACACCTAAAGCCTGGTATAAAGAAGGAGATACTTTTTTCAGGATAATCTCCACCATCTGCACCAATGCGGCAATCACAAGGATAAAGGTGATGGTTTGAAGATAGCCCAGACCGAAAGCATCGAGCACAAACTTCTGAATGAGGAACGTTACGATTGTAGCAATAGTAAGCACGAATGCCACTGCTGCCGACATGCCCAACGCCGTCTCCACTTTCTTGGATACGCCCAGAAACGGACAGATACCCAGGAATTGCGACAACACAATGTTATTGACAAAGATTGCCGAGATAAATATCAATATATATTCCATAATATCAATTCTAATTATGAATTACAAATTATGCTTTCTTGAAGCTGTTAACCAACGCAATGAGGTATCCCAAAGCAATAAACGCACCCGGTGCAAGAACAAATACCAGCATACCGTATTCTTCGGGAAGAATCGTGAGGTTGAATATCTTGCCTGTGCCCAGGAATTCGCGGACAGCACCCAATAAAGTCAATGCGATAGTAAAACCTAATCCCATACCCAAACCGTCGAAGAAGGATGCCACCGGATTATTTTTGGCAGCAAAAGCCTCGGCGCGGCCCAGTACGATACAGTTTACCACAATCAGCGGAATAAACAAGCCCAATGTCGCATAAAGTGCGGGAACGTAAGCCTGCATCACCATTTGCAGCAGTGTTACGAACGATGCGATTACAACAATGAAAGAAGGAATACGCACCATATCCGGAATAAGGTTCTTGATAGCGGAAATCACCACATTGGAACAGATAAGCACGAACATCGTTGCCAGTCCCATACCCATACCGTTGATAGCAGATGAAGTCGTACCCAATGTAGGACACATACCAAGCAGGAGTACAAACGTAGGATTCTCTTTTACAATCCCGTTCATCAATACTTTAAAATTATTCATATCTCTACTCCTTTCTTATTTAGCACTGACAGAATCAGTGAGTTCAACTTTAATAGTAGCTCCCGTAGCCGTATTTGCTCCGGCAGCCTCTTCCACATTCTTTTGAGTAGCTCCCGTAGCGCCGTCAGCGGTATTCTGACCTGCATAGGCAGCATATGCAACGTTTACGGCATTCAGGAATGCGCGCGAAGTAATGGTTGAAGCTGTAATGGCGTCTACCTTACCGCCGTCCTTGCTTACAGTCAGAGAAGCTTCACCGGGATTCATACCTGTAATATCTCCCTTGTTTCCCTTCTTGAACCAGTCGGCAGCCTTGGAGCCCAATCCCGGAGTCTCCACATGCGACAGCAGCGAGTAATCGATAATCTTGCCTTCGGCATCGAAGCCTACCAATACCTTCAGCTCACCGCCAAAGCCCATGGAAGTCGCTTCAACAGCAGCACCGATGAATTTGCCTTCTTTAGTGGCGGGATACACAGCGTATTGGACACCGTTTACCTCCTGAGTCTTTTTTTCAGCAATCGGGTCATTGTCAAAACCCGGAACCACGGCGCTGACAGCATCGCTCAACGTCTTGGCATTGGCCTGCGCAATAGGTTCTTTCGTCAGTTCATTTACATAAGCCAGCAATGCTACGGATATCGCAGTAACTCCCGTAAGCACCAGCAACATATTCTTTAAGGATGATTCTAACTTTTTCATTTCTTCTTCGCTACCTCCCCAAAGCGTTTAGGTTTAACATATGTGTTGATAAGCGGAGTAAACGCATTCATAATCAGAATAGCGAACGACATACCTTCAGGATATGCACCGAACAGACGGATGATGACCGTGAGCAGACCGATACATACGCCGTAAATCAGCATTCCCTTATGGCTCATCGGAGAAGTTACATAATCCGTAGCCATGAAGATAGCACCCAGCATCAGACCACCGGACAGCAGTTGCACCACCGGAGATACATAGATTTCCGGATTAACCCAGTACATGATGCCGGAGAAAACGAATACCGTAGCCAAAATGGATACGGGAATGTGCCATGTAATAATCTTCTTCCACAACATATAGGCCAGTCCCAACAGCAGGGCCAATGCGCTGACTTCACCCAGACAACCGCCGTTATTACCGATCAGCAAGTTGAAAGACGAGGGAAGGTCGCTCAAAGACATGCCCGGAGCACCGCTGATTACACCTTTCATTATAGCCAACGGTGTAGCAGCCGTAGTGGCATCCGTGTAAGCGGTCAGTTGTCCTACGGCAGGCCATGTGGTCATCTGCACAGGGAACGACAGCAACAGGAACACACGTCCCGCCAATGCCGGGTTAAAAGGATTACAACCCAAACCTCCGAAAGACATCTTGCCTACACCGATAGCAAACAAGGCGCCTAGAATGATAATCCAGACAGGAAGATTGGAAGGTAAGTTGAATGCCAGCAACACACCGGTGATAATAGCGGAACCGTCACAGATGGTTGTGGTTTCTTTCTTCATCAGAAATTTGCCGATAGCCCATTCAAAGAACAGACAGGCTGCTACGGAAGTAGCCGTAACAATCAGCGCGCCCAGTCCGAAAAAGTAAAGCGATACAAGAAATGCAGGAATCAATGCTATCAGCACGCCGTACATATTCTTCTGCACGCTGTCACCGCCGTGAACGTGGGGCGAAAGGGATACGATTAATTTATTCATAAGATTATACTAAATCAATTCTTTCATTTTTTTACCTGACGTGCACGTATCATCGCTCCTACCTTACCCTTACCCAAACGGATATAGTCCAGCAACGGACGGTTGGAAGGACAAGTGAACTGGCATGAGCCACACTCGATACACGACATGACATCTTCTTTCTCTACTCTTTCAAAATCGCCGTGAGCCGATACGGTAGCAAGCAAGTAGGGTTCCAGCCCCATAGGACAGGCACTCACACATTTGGCGCAACGGATACATGGCTGCGCCTCACCGCGCTTGGCTTCCTTATCGTTCATAATCAGGATACCGGAACTGCCTTTCGCAGTCGGCACATCCGTATTTACCAGCGCCTTACCCATCATCGGACCGCCGCCGATAATCTTGCCCGTATCTTCGGGCAGACCGCCGCAAGCGTCAATCAACTGCTTCATCGGCGTACCGATACGTGCCAGGAAGTTGGAAGGCTTGGACAAAGACTTGCCGGTAACGGTAATGACACGCTCAAACAGCGGTTTATTCTTCTGAACAGCCTGATATACGGCAAATGCAGTACCTACATTCTGTACAACGGCACCCGTGGAGATAGGCAATGCACCGGCAGCGACCTGGCGACTGATAACAGCGTCTATCAACTGCTTTTCACCGCCTTGCGGGTACTGCACTTTCAAGGGCACAACCTCGATACCGGCATAGCCGGCAGCTACTTTCGTCATCAGCTGGATAGCATCGGGCTTATTATTCTCAATACCGATGAATGCCTTGTTCACCTTAACGGCTTTCATCAGGATAGAAACACCTACCATGATTTCTTCGGCATGCTCCAGCATCAACTGGTGGTCGGCAGTAAGATACGGCTCGCACTCCACGGCATTGATTATGACACATTCCGCCTTGAATGCAGGCGGCGGGCACAACTTCACCTGTGTAGGAAAACAAGCGCCTCCCAAACCTACGATACCGGCATCCGCAATCTTCTTCACGATTTCCTCGGCTGTGAGATTGCACTCTTTTACCAATGTATCGGTACGGTCTATGGTCTCTTCCCACTCATCCCCCTCTACATCAATGAATACAGCCGGTTTGGCGTATCCGCTGGCATCGACGATAGTGTCGATTTTTGCGACCTTTCCGCTGACAGACGAATGGATAGCCGCTGATACGAAGCCGCCGGGTTCGGCAATCTTTGTACCTACTTTCACAACATCACCTTTAGCAACGATAGGCTTTGCAGGAGCGCCGATATGCTGGCTCAACAAGATAACGGCTTTTGCCGGAATCTCTGCCTGTACGATAGGCTGATGTGCTGAAAGTTTATTTTCGTGTGGATGAACTCCACCGATTGAAAATGTCTTCAACATACAATTCTGTATTTTTAGTCGTTTAATTTCTTTTAATATTATGCTTCAGTTTTCGGAGTTTCCGGAGCAGCAGTTTCAGAAGCTTTGGAAGTTTCCGCTGTTTTTTTAGGAGCTTCTGCGGGCTTTGCAGGAGTTTCCACCGGCTTCTTCGCAGCTTCCGCAACTTTCTTCACCGGCTCTGCAGCCTTGGAAGCAACAGCCTCTCCTTCCGCTTTCGGTTTACGCGGCGGGAAATTGAGGGCGATTATCGTACCTTGCGGACAAACTTCTTCGCATTTACGGCAAGACTTACATTTGTTCGGGTCGATGTATGCCAGATTGTTCTCCAGCGTAATTGCCTCGAACGGACATACCTTCACACACTTGCCACAGCCGATGCAGGCTACGGTACAGGCCTTACGGGCTACAGCACCCTTATCCTTGTTTACGCACTGCACATAAACGCGGCGGGATTTCTTGCCTTGCGGACGGATTTCGATAATATTTCTCGGACAAGCCTTGGCACATGCGCCGCAAGCAGTACACTTGCTTTCGTCTACCTCAGGAAGTCCGGTTTCGGGATTCATGCGGATAGCACCGAACTGGCAGGCAGACACACAGTCGCCACACCCCAAACAGCCAAAGCTGCATCCCGTTTCGCCACCGTAAAGAGAAGCTGCGATAGCACAGCTCTTCGCACCGTCGTATTGATTGACACGAGGACGGTTGGCACACGTTCCGTTACATCTTACCACTGCAACCATCGGTTCGGCAGCAGCAGCATCCAATCCCAGGATTTCGGCAACTTTCGTCATGACAGGCTGTCCGCCCACCGGACAAAGTTTACCTTCCAACGAACCTGCCTTGACGCAAGCATCGGCAAATCCGCTACAACCCGGGTAACCACATCCACCGCAGTTTGCCTGAGGCAGCACGGCTGCCACTTGTGCAATTCGCGGATCTTCATACACGGCAAATTTCTTGGAAGCCACGTAAAGAATAACCGCCGCAACCAGCGCTATGGCCCCCAATGAAATTACTGCAATCAGAATTACATTCATAAATTAGTTGTTTATTAATTATTTGTTTTATGTATTAGTTAGTTCATCGGTTTAATCGAGAAAGAGAACTTCTTTCCCAATCGCGACTTGTTCAGCCACAATATATAATAATAAGGTATAAGGAGCCCTAACGAACACAGTGCAGAGACCAGTTCGTCGTGCCACATAGCCATAAAAGCAAAAAGGGAAAAGATTAAAACAAGAAAAGGAAACACAAACGCAAGCAAAACCGCCATTACCCCCATAGACAATTCTCCGACAACCCATACACGGTCGCCGGGCTGATAAGAAGAACTTTCATCTATAACATCGATAAGCTTTTCTTTTGTATCGGCAGAACTGCAATGTCCCTTGATACTGCATGAAGCACATGCTGAAGTTTGAACAATCCTCACCTGAAGATGAGTGCCGTTTATGTTTTCCACAATACCCTGATGTCTTATAGTATCCGCCATTTTGCAAAGTGTGCATTACAAATCGCGGCAAATTTACGCATTATTTGCGAACTGCAAGGGATTAGACTGCTTTTTCTGTGTACGTAAACGCTCTTTTTCCTATTTTTCGCAGTTTTTCGCTATTTTTTCTTCTGAAAAACCAAAAAGAGCGCCCCGCTGTCAGCGGAGCGCCCCCTTTAATCATTCGCAACAGATATGGTTACCATTTGTAATTGATACCGAAGCTCAACAATTCCTTCACCTGGAAATAGCTGTCGCCTTCGGTCGGTTTGGCACTGTCATCAAAACGGGCATGCACATAAAGTTTGGTGGAGAGATAACGGTTCAGCACAAAATTAATGGTGTTTTCCCATTCAATACGTGTCCACTCGTAACTGGTCTGGAAGTCCAACCGTGAATCCAGAACGATAGAAGGTATGATAGTCCACGAAAGCGTAGGCTGTATTTGAGAACCGAAATTATGCTTGACGCACTTACCCTCGTCCAGACCGAACTTCACTTCGTCCACCTCTTTATTGCCCACATAGCGCAACATATAGGTCAGCGGAGCGATAAAAACAGACAAGTTAAACTTTTCCTTTTTCAGCTTATAGTCCATACCGATACTGGACGACCAATCTGCGGGTGCAAAGAATGCTGAGACCAGCTCTTCGCTATTCGCCTTGTAACTATGGCAAAACTGTGTTTTAAATTCCGTAGTAATGGTATAATACCACTTGGATGCAGCCTGAATACCCAATTTGCTATAAAGGCGGAACTGGTCGGTACTTACCAGGTAATCGTGGAACTCATCGGAAGGAGCTGAGTTGAAACCGAACTTGGCATCCAGCATATTCTCCCACTGGAGTTTCTCCCTATCGTTATAGTTGGCAAACAACTGCAGGTTGGCAAGCAAGGAGTTCGTACTTTCACCGCCCTTATACCAGTTGTCGGAAATATAGTTTTGCGTAATCTGCAACGAACCGTTTCCACCGGTCACCCACCAGTTGGGCTTTTGTATCACGACTTCCGCCTCTTCTTTCACTCTTGCCATGTTCTCCTGGGCAAAGAGTTTCACCACGGAAGGCTTGGAAGAGATTTCCTTTTCGATATTGTCCTTGAAAAGTTTTTTCTTTTTAATCTCTTTCTCGGTCATTACCACCAAGTCCGGACGATTGACGTACGTATTCATCATCACACGGTCCACAACCCTATTCGCATTCTCTTTCGACAAGAAGCTCAATGTATCGAACGGCAAGAGCTCTTTCGTCATCGCAGGTACAGTATCCGGCTTCTGGAAAGTCCAGCCAACCTGCGACAGGCGTTCCATAGGAGCATAATAATAAGTGGTGGGAACAAACATACGGTAATAGTCCGGATTGTATGCAATATACCGTTCGGGAGTAGCTGGATCGTTCAAATAATCCAACACCCCGAAATATTTTTCATACAGCACAGAGACTGTATCCAACCGGTACCCGTTATCGCAGGGTTTCAGTTTCAATATCCAATTCTGGCTCCAAATACCCGACAATGTATCCGCATTCTCCGTTGCAGCCCGCTTTCTTGTACTCTTTGCAGCATTCTGGGCTATCACCGGAAAAGAAAGCAGTGCGGCAACCAATCCTATTAAAATACGTCTATTCCTCATACTTTTCTTAAAATCTATATTTGAACGCAAAATTAAATCAAAATGTTCAGATTACAAAAGGTGGAAAGTGAAAGTTTATCAGAACCTTATTACGCACAGATATTCCACTTTTTATAATTGTTTTCACCAAACTGTTATGTACTTCCTCTTTTTTTTCATAATTTTGCGCTTTAATTTTTAGAGAAAACATTTAAAAACAGTATAGCTGTGGGAGAAACAAAGTATATTTTCGTCACCGGTGGCGTTGCCTCTTCATTGGGCAAAGGTATTATTTCGTCATCCATCGGTAAATTATTGCAAGCAAGAGGTTATAAAGTAACAATTCAGAAGTTCGACCCGTATATCAATATCGACCCGGGTACGCTGAACCCTTATGAGCACGGAGAATGCTACGTAACGGTAGACGGCCATGAAGCCGATCTCGACCTGGGGCACTACGAACGCTTCCTGGGTATCCAGACCACAAAGGCCAACAATATTACAACCGGACGTATCTACAAAAGCGTTATCGACAAAGAGCGCCGCGGCGATTATCTGGGAAAGACCATTCAGGTAATCCCTCACATTACGGATGAAATCAAGCGTAATGTAAAGCTGTTGGGCAACAAATATAAATTCGATTTCGTAATTACCGAAATCGGTGGTACGGTAGGCGACATCGAGTCTCTTCCGTACTTGGAAAGCATCCGCCAGTTGAAATGGGAACTGGGTAAAGACGCCTTGTGCGTACACCTTACTTATGTACCCTATCTTGCAGCAGCCGGCGAATTGAAAACCAAACCGACCCAGCACTCCGTAAAAGAGTTGCAAAGCGCCGGTATCCAGCCCGATGTGCTGGTACTCCGCACGGAACATGAGCTGAGCAGTACCTTGCGCAAGAAAGTGGCCCTTTTCTGCAATGTAGACGAAAAAGCCGTTGTACAGAGCATCGATGCACCTACTATCTACGAAGTGCCTATTCTGATGCAGGCTCAGGGACTGGACGAAACTATCCTGAAGAAAATGGGACTTCCCGTGGGCGATACTCCGGGACTGGGCCCGTGGCGCGCTTTCCTCGAACGCCGTCACAAGGCAGAAACGACCGAACCGGTACACATAGCACTGGTGGGCAAGTACGATTTGCAGGATGCCTACAAATCCATCCGCGAAGCCCTTTCACAAGCCGGAACATACAATGACCGCAAGGTATCCGTAGATTTCGTAAACAGCGAGAAGCTGACGGACGAAAACGTAGCGGAAGCATTGAAAGGCATGTCGGGCGTTCTCATCGGACCGGGCTTCGGCGAACGTGGCATTGCCGGAAAGTTCGTAGCCATCAAATATGCGCGTACGCACGACATTCCGACATTCGGTATCTGCCTGGGTATGCAATGCATTGCCATTGAATTTGCCCGCAACGTACTGGGATACGCTGATGCCAATTCGCGCGAAATGGATGAAAAGACACCGCACAACGTTATCGACATCATGGAAGAGCAGAAGTCCATTACCAATATGGGCGGCACGATGCGTCTGGGCGCTTACGAATGCGTATTGCAAGAAGGCAGCAAAGCCTACGAGGCCTATGGCACGGAACACATACAGGAGCGCCACCGTCACCGCTATGAGTTCAACAACGCATATAAGGCAGAGTATGAAGCGGCCGGCATGCAGTGTACGGGCATCAATCCGGAATCGGACCTGGTGGAGATAGTAGAGATACCCGCCCTGAAATGGTTTGTCGGAACCCAGTTCCACCCCGAATACAGCAGTACCGTACTGCACCCGCATCCGCTATTTGTAGCTTTCGTAAAGGCTGCGATTGAAAACGAAACAAAGTAATCATCACTAATTAATAATTGAAAATTCATATTTGATTAAATGGATAAAAACACCATCACAGGCCTTGTCTTGATAGCAATCCTGTTAGTCGGATTCAGCTTTCTGAGCCGTCCGAGCAAGGAGCAACTGGCTGCACAGCAACGCTATTACGACTCCATAGCCCAAGTACAACAACGCGAAGCTGACCTGAAAGCAAAGGCGGAAGCCGCCTTGGCCAATGACAAGGAGGAACAGACGGCAGACTCTACCGCTCTCTTCTTCAACGCTCTTCAGGGAACCGACTCACAGGTTACAATACAAAACAATCTGGCAGAGCTGACAGTTGCCACCAAGGGCGGACGTATTTCGTCAGCTACGTTGAAAGAGTATATGGGACAGGACAAAAAGACACCTGTTACCCTATTCAGCGGCAACGATGCTTCCATGAACTTCCTTTTCTACAACAAAAAGGAAACCATACAGACGGAAAACTACTATTTTTCGGTGGTGAACCGTACGGACAGCACCGTAACCATGCGTTTGGCGGCAGACAGCGCCAGCTATATCGACTTTAAATATGCCATGCACAATGACACCTATCTGGTAGACTTTACAATCGACGCCGTAGGTATGGCAAACAAGTTGGCAAACACCGACTATGTAGACATCGAATGGTCGCAGCGTGCACGTCAGATAGAAAAGGGATATACGTATGAGAACCGCCTGGCGGAGTTGACCTATAAAATTACCGGAGACGGAACCGATTACCTGTCTGCCGGCAAGAACGATGAGAAAGAAGTGGCAGAACGCCTGGACTGGATTGCTTTCAAGAACCAGTTCTTCTCTTCCGTATTCCTCGCCGATGCCAACTTTGAGAAAACGAAGCTGAACTCAAAGCTGGAGACACAGGGAAGCGGCTACATCAAGGACTACTCTGCCGAAATGAGCACTGCTTTCGACCCGACCGGCAAGACTCCGACGCAACTGTTCTTCTACTTCGGTCCCAACCACTACAAAACGCTGACCGCGCTCGATAAAGGACGCGAGGACAAGTGGGAGCTCAACCGCCTGGTATATCTGGGCTGGCCGTTAATCCGCTGGATAAACAAATGGTTCACCATCAACATCTTCGACTGGCTGTCCAGCTGGGGATTGAGCATGGGTATCGTTCTGCTGCTGATGACATTGATTGTAAAAGCAGTGGTATTTCCCGCAACTTGGAAAACGTACATCTCCTCTGCCAAAATGCGTGTACTGAAACCGAAAATAGATGAAATAGGCAAGAAGTATCCCAAGCAGGAAGATGCCATGAAGAAGCAGCAGGAAGTGATGGCGCTTTACAGCCAATACGGCGTGAGTCCGATGGGCGGCTGTCTGCCGATGCTGATTCAGTTCCCCATTCTAATGGCATTGTTTATGTTCGTGCCGAGTGCCATCGAGCTGCGCCAGCAAAGTTTCTTGTGGGCCGATGACTTGTCCACGTACGATGCGTTCATCAATTTCCCGTTCCATATTCCGTTCCTGGGCAGTCACCTCAGCCTTTTCTGCCTGCTGATGACAGTAACGAATATCCTGAACACCAAATTTATGATGCAGCAGCAGGACACTGGCGCCAACCCGCAAATGGCAGCCATGAAATGGATGTCGTACCTGATGCCCGTTATGTTCCTGTTTATATTGAACGACTATCCTTCGGGACTGAACTACTACTACTTCATTTCGACGCTTGTCAGTGTGGTAACTACCATCATCATGCGCAAAATGACGAATGAGGAAGCGCTTCTGGCACAACTGGAAGCGAACAGGAAAGACCCGAAGAAAATGAAAAAGACCGGCTTCGCTGCCCGCCTTGAAGCTATGCAGAAGCAACAGGAGCAGATGATGAAAGAAAAGCAGAACAGGAAATAAACTTCCGTTCAAGATATTTTCTCAGAAGGAAGCCGGACAATGCACTTTGCCCGGCTTCCTTTTCCTTTTTTCGAGTATATCAGTCTCCCCAAAAAAGAGTTATCGAATGTATCCCAAAAACCTATTTATCGAATATGCAGACTAAATACACCTACAAAGAAATCTGGCTTATAGCCTACCCTATTCTCATCAGCCTGCTCATGGAGCAGATGATCGGCATGACAGACACTGCCTTCCTGGGACGCGTGGGCGAGATAGAATTAGGAGCATCCGCCATTGCAGGTATCTTCTACATAGTAATGTTCATGGTGGCATTCGGTTTCAGTATCGGAGCGCAAATTCTGATAGCACGGCGCAACGGCGAACAGCAATATAAAGAGATAGGCAACCTCTTCTACCAGGGAGTCTATTTCCAGTTGGGAATGGCAGCGGTTATGTTTGCCCTCTGTTACAGCTTCGCTCCGGTGATATTGAAACGGCTTGTCTCTTCCCAGCACATCTACGATGCGGCAATGAGCTACCTCAACTGGCGTGTCTTCGGATTCTTTTTCTCCTTTACGGCAGTGATGTTCCGTGCGTTCTTTCTGGGAACGACACAGACCAAAACGCTGACGCTGAACTCAATCGTCATGGTATTGAGCAATGTCGTATTCAACTACATCCTGATATTCGGAAAATTCGGAGTGCCGCAGCTCGGCATTGCCGGAGCCGCCATAGGCTCGTCGTTGGCGGAATTGGTGTCATTGATATTCTTCATCCTCTACACCCGCTACCGTATCGACATCCGCAAGTACGGACTGGACAAAATACCGGGTATCCGCTGGAACATACTCAAACGCATGCTCAACGTCTCTTTCTGGACGATGGTACAGAATTTCCTGTCACTCTCCACGTGGTTCCTGCTCTTCCTTTACGTAGAGCATTTGGGAGAACGTTCGCTTGCCGTTACCAACATCATCCGCAACGTATCGGGCATAATGTTCATGGTTATGATGGCATTCGCTTCAACCTGCGGATCGCTTGTCAGCAACCTTATCGGAGCAGGGCACACCGACTGCGTGCCCGGTACAATACGGCAGCATATCCGCATAGCCTATGCGTTCGTGTTGCCGCTTGCCGTGTTCTTTGCGCTGTGCCCCAAGCTGATACTGAGCGTGTACACGGATATGCCGGAACTGCAAGAGGCAGCCGTTCCCTCGCTTTGGGTACTTTGCTCCGCCTATCTGTTCCTCGTACCCGCCAACGTCTATTTCCAGTCCGTATCGGGAACCGGAAACACGCGTACTGCCTTGGCCCTGGAGATGATAACACTGGTGGTTTATACCTGCTACATCACATACATCGTAGCCTATCTGAAACTGGACGTGGCATTTGCATGGACATCGGAAATTGTTTATTCCGTAGGAATTCTGGTGCTTTGCTATTTCTACATGAAGAAAGGGAAATGGAGTCTGAAGAAAATTTAAATTAATTTCCTATCTTCGTTACCGAAATAAATCTTCAAACATATATGAAACAATCAAACCTATTATTTATGTCGGCAGCAATGATGTTGGCATCCTGCGGCGGAACCAAAGACGCAGGACAGAACGGAACGCTTATCGAAAGATCGGATATAAAGATTGAAGGTAAGCGCATGACGCCCGAAGCGCTTTGGGCAATGGGCCGTATCGGCAGCGTAGCCGTATCGCCCGACGAGAAACAGATTGCTTACTCGGTAGCCTATTACAGCGTACCGGAAAACAAGAGCAACAACGAGTTGTTTGTCATGAATGCCGATGGCAGCAGCAACAGACAAATCACCCGCGACAGCTGGCAGGAAAGCCAACCCGTCTGGATTAAAGACGGCAAGAAAATCGCTTTCCTCTGCAACGAAAGCGGCAGCAGCCAGGTGTGGGAGATGAATCCGGACGGTACGGAACGCAAACAGCTCACCCGGTACGAGGGAGACATCGAGGGATTCGCTTTCTCGCCCGACGGCAAGAAGCTGCTTTTCATTGCGCAGGTAAAAACCGTGCAGAGCACCGCCGACAAGCATCCCGACCTGCCCAAGGCAACCGGTATCATCGTTACCGACTTGATGTACAAGCATTGGGACGAATGGGTGACAACCGCTCCGCATCCCTTCGTTGCAGACTTCGACGGCAACGGTATCAGCAACGTACAGGATATTCTGGACGGTGAACCCTACGAAAGTCCGATGAAACCCTGGGGCGGTATCGAGCAACTGGCCTGGAGCCCTGCTTCGGACAAAGTGGCCTATACCTGCCGCAAAAAGACGGGACTGGCCTATGCCGTCTCCACCAATTCCGATATTTACATCTATGACCTTGCCACCGGGAAAACGGAAAACATCACCGAAGAGAACAAAGGGTACGATACCAATCCCCAATATTCGCCCGACGGCAAGTACATAGCCTGGCAGAGCATGGAACGCGACGGCTACGAGGCAGACCTCAACCGCCTGTTCGTCATGAACCTTGCAACCGGAGAGAAGCGTTTCGTAAGCCGCGCCTTCGAATCCAACGTAGATGCTTTCTTGTGGAACAAAGACTCGCAAAGCATATACTTCATCGGCGTATGGCACGGTGAAACGCAGATTTACAACATCGGTCTTGCCGACAATGACAGTCTGAACCGGCTTACCGACGGCATGCACGACTACGCCTCTCTCGCCCTTTGCGGTGACAAGCTCATTGCCAAGCGTCACTCCATGAGTATGGGAGATGAGATATATGCCGTAAACAACACACGCAGCGGCAATGCTTTTGCCGAGGCCGAGCAACTGACATTCGAGAACAAGCAAATCTACGACCAACTGGAGATGGGTAAAGTAGAGGCCCGCTGGATGACGACCACCGACGGCAAGCAAATGCTGACCTGGGTTATCTACCCGCCCCAATTCGACCCGAACAAGAAGTACCCCACCCTGCTCTTCTGCGAGGGCGGACCTCAAAGCCCCGTCAGCCAGTTCTGGAGCTATCGCTGGAATTTCCAGATTATGGCTGCCAACGACTATATCATCGTAGCCCCCAACCGCCGCGGTCTTCCGGGCTTCGGTGTAGAGTGGAATGAAGCCATCAGCGGCGATTACGGCGGCCAGTGCATGAAAGACTACTTCACAGCCATCGACGAAATGGCAAAAGAACCATTTGTCGACAAAGACCGCCTGGGTTGTGTAGGCGCCAGCTTCGGAGGCTTCTCCGTTTACTGGCTTGCCGGGCATCACGACAAACGCTTCAAGGCATTCATTGCCCACGACGGTATATTCAATATGGAAATGCAGTACCTTGAGACAGAGGAAAAATGGTTTGCCAACTGGGATATGGGCGGCGCATACTGGGAAAAGGACAACGCTACAGCCCAACGTACATTTGCCAACTCCCCCCACCTCTTCGTAGACAAATGGGACACCCCTATCCTCTGCATTCATGGCGAAAAGGATTTCCGCATTCTTGCCAACCAGGCAATGGCTGCCTTTGACGCCGCCGTAATGCGCGGTGTTCCTGCCGAACTGCTTATCTATCCCGATGAGAACCACTGGGTGCTGAAACCGCAAAACGGCGTTCTGTGGCAGCGCACATTCTTTGAATGGCTGGATAAGTGGCTGAAGCCTGCAAAACAATAAAGAAAGCAGATAAAAAAGAATATGAAAAAAGAAAGCCGGCACATCGTTGCAGTGATGTTGCCGGCTTCCTTTTTTCTATGCCATGCCCTCGCTTGTCAGACCAGCACGCCCAATATCGGGAATGTCGCTCCCTGCATTGCGAAGCAGATGCCAAAGACACATGCACTTACAATCCAAAGAATGACCAACGTCCATTTCAGGCCGGAAACCATAGGCTGCCACTTGAATATCTGGCTGAATATCATCCAAACGAGACTTACCAACGGAATGCCCACTACCAGGATACCTGCAATATACATCACAATGGCCGATAACGGAGAAGCAGGCAATACTACATTAAAAGTAGGGAACATCGAGATAAGTGCTGCCCCACCGCCGATGGCCACCATTACGGCAGCAAAAAGCAGGGCTACGAACACCACTCCGAACACAAACAGCAGCGGACTGCAGATGATAGCGAATATCACCAGGCAGATTTTAAGGAACAGCCCCACCACCATAACCAGGGCATCGCCCAGTTTCTGCAGGAAAGTGCGAGGCTTGTCGGACCTCATATAATCGTTCACGCCGTTTGCCACCTTCTCAAAACCGCCGGTCACCGTCTTGCCTATATTATCTACCGTAACCGCCTCGCCCCGCATACTCAGTTTCTCGGCTGCCGTGCGGGCTTCCGGAACGATTATCCAGCAAATGATATAGGCGGGTATCAGGAGCTTGAATCCGAAAATCATGATTATTACAAGCACCAGACGCAACATCGTCACGTCCCAACCCCAATAGGCAGCCAATCCACTCACCACACCGCCCAACATCTTATCGTCGGGATTGCGATAGAAATGGTGAGACACTTTCTCCGCAGTTGCGGAAGCGCCTGCACCTGTACTGCCGGCATGGTTGCTGCCATCCCAACTGCCGTTTCCGGAAGCGGCATCTCCTGCATCAGGCTCCAGTTCTTCCGGCTTTCCCATGCGGGCAATCACTTCTTCCACATAGGCAATGGTAATCACCTGCGAACCCGCAGCAAGCTTCTCCGTAAAAAGCTCGGAGATACGGCGTTCAATGTCATCGATTATCTCGTCTGCACCGGCTTCCTTACGGAAATGTATCTTCAGGTTGCTTAAATAATTATCCAAAAGGCGGTAGGCATCTTCATCGATATGAAAAACCGTTCCTCCTAAATTTACCGTTAATGTCTTTTTCATCGTTATATGTTTTTTTATTTATTCTTTCATTACTCTTCAATAGCCCAACATGCTTCACGCTAATTGTTGGCAATATGATTGACCGTATCGCTCAGTTCGCGCCAGGACACCTCCAGCTCGCCCAGAAAAGCCTCTCCTTTTGCGGTCAGCCTATAGTATTTGCGAGGCGGTCCCTGCGTGGACTCTATCCATTCGTAACTCAGCAAATCATCGTTCTTCAAACGGGTGAGCAGCGGATAGAGCGTACCTTCCACCACAATGAGCCGCGCTTCCTTCAGTTTCTGTATAATATCCGAAGCATAAGCCGGCTCTTTATGGAGCAACAGCATGATACAATATTCAAGCATGCCCTTGCGCATCTGCGACTTTACATTATTAACGTCCATAATTCGTATATGTTATTAAATGGTTTGACTATTTACAACAAAAAATGCCATACCTGCATCCTTTGTATGGCACAAATATATGTATTATCTTAGTACCTTGTATTGCAAAGTACCTTGCATTAATATTATTTAAGAGTATATATGACCGGAGAGCAATCCGGACTGCGCCTGTCGCACCAGCAATATTCCCGTTGATATGCCACAAATAATTACAGTTTAGTTTCTGTTTGAAACAAAGTATGCTATATTTGCATCATATTAATATAAACGCAGCAAAACATGTTTACCATCAGAAAAGCAACAAGCGCCGATTGCGGGTTAATCCATAAACTCGCCTGGCAGATATTTCCCGAAACCTACAAAGAAATTCTTTCAAAAGAACAAATCGAATATATGATGGAGTGGATGTACTCCTTAGAAAGCATCCGCCAACAGATGGAAGAAGAGGGGCATGTGTACCTCATTGCCTGTGAGGAGTGCGAAGCGGCGGGTTATGTATCCGTACAGCAACAAGGAAAAGACCTGTTTCACCTGCAAAAGATTTATGTGCTTCCTTATTATCAGGGCGCACACTGCGGGAGTTTCCTGTTTCGCGAAGCTGTGAAATACATCAGGGATGTGCATCCCGCCCCGTGCATCATGGAACTGAACGTAAACCGCAACAACAAAGCGGTAGGTTTTTACGAGCACATGGGGATGAAGAAATCCAGAGAGGGAGATTTTCCGATAGGAAACGGATATTATATGAACGACTACATCATGCAGTTGAAAATCGAGGAATAAGCAGCGGACCGCATTATGGAATCCAAAGGGCTACACTACGTTTCCAAAGAGCTACATTACGTTTCTAAAGGGCTACATTATAACTGTAAAGGTCAACTCTGCAATTCCAAAGTTGACCTTTACGTTTTCTCTATTATTTCGCTACTCTCTCCAGCCATTTAACCATTGAGAGCATCACAATCATGGAAGCGCCCGTTGCACCCACGAAAACCAACCAGCATGCCCAGATTGGAACAGTGGTATAAAGGATACCGCCAACGAAAAGCAGCGAATTACCTACTGCCGTTGCAGCCAGCCAGCAACCCTGCATCAGACCCTGCAAATGAGGGGGAGCCACCTTGGACACGAAAGACAGTCCCAGCGGTGAGATGAACAACTCGGCAACCGTAAGGATGAAGTACAAACCTATCATAATCCACGGAGTCACACGGATGGCATTGATTTCGGCGGCACTCATCGTGCTTAACGCATCTTTGGCAGGCAAAGTGAACGAGAATATCATCAGGAACACGTATGCCAGTGCCGCAATACCCATACCGATGGCAATCTTCATCGGAGTGGACGGTTCTTTATCCTTTTTCTTCAATGCGCCGAACAGCCACATGATAAACGGAGTGAGGAATACCACAAAGAACGGGTTTACGCACTGGAAGATTTCAGCACCCTTGATACGGGTAAAGCCAAGGTCAATATCGATTACGCTCAAGTCTACATAGTCGCGTGCAAAGTAAGTCAGCGAATAACCGTTCTGGTGGAACGACAGCCAGAAGAAGATTACCACACCGAACACTGCGAACAGGGCATAAATACGCTGTTTGATTTCGGCTGCGCTCATCTTGATTTCTTCTTTGCTTACGGTAGTATTCTGTTCCTTGGCAGCTACAACCTTCTTTGCCGGATCGGGGAAGCGGTTCTTGTTGACCAGGTAGATTACCAATGAAATCAACATGGCAACAATGGCAGCCATGAAAGCATATTGGAAACCGCGGTTAAACACATCCAGGTAGTTGTTGACAAACGCACCCATATCAGCCACATGGCTGCCGTCGAGCGTAACCTTGTCTGCCAGAGCCGTAAGATTCTCCATAGCCTGGGGAGCCATCTTGTCGCCCTCTTTAAGGAATTGGTGACAAAGTTCGGGCAAAGTGGCATCATAGTCGAAGTTGTTGACCTTCAACCACCAGTTGCGCACACCGATAGCAATCCACGGAGCGAAGAAACCGCCGATGTTGATGAACATGTAGAATATCTGGAACCCGGAGTCGCGCAGGCTTGAGTACTTGGGATCATCGTACATCTGACCCACCAATGCCTGAAGATTACCCTTGAACAGACCGTTACCGAAAGCAATGACCAGAAGTCCGAAACAAGTCAGTCCCAGGTAAAGTCCCATGCTGGGAACAGGCGTAGGAGTAGGAATGGCAATAATCAGATAACCCACCGCCATCATCACCAGACCGGCAAGGATAGTGCCTTTGAAGTTTTTAGTCTTATCGGCAATGATACCGCCTGCCAATGCCAGAATATAGATAGATGCATAGAACGCGGAATAGATATATCCGGTAGTCGTTTCAGACAGCCCGAACTTCGCCGAGATAAACAGTGTAAGGATTGCCATCATAATATAGAAGCCGAAACGCTCTCCCATATTAGCCAAAGCGGCAGCAATCAAACCATTAGGGTGCTTGCTAAACATAAAAATAAGTTTTTGTAAATTAGTAATTAGTATTAGTTTATTTATATTTTTTGCAAATATATACTTTTCATCGAGATTTCCGGTAAGAAAACGAAATATCTCTTGCCGGAAATCAGGTTTTTAATATCCCTTTCACGAAAAAAGCCGGAAAAAGCGTGTGAATAATTACACTATGACAATCTGTGCCGGAAAAAGCATTAAAATCACATAATCCCTCATGCCTACACAACTCATGCCTCGAAAAGCCTGCAAACCTCAGCGTGTACCTCCTTTATCAAATCCTTCGGATTGAGTTTGAGCTGCAACCCGCGCTGTCCGGCACTGATGTAGATATAGGAGAATTGCAGGCAGGTTTCGTGAATATAGGTAGGGAAAGGCTTTTTCATGCCGATAGGCGAACAACCGCCGCGGATATACCCCGTCAGCGGAAGCAGTTCCTTCATCGGGATAAGGTCGCACTTCTTGTTTCCGGACACCTTGGCAGCCAACTTCAGGTCTACTTCGTGCTCTCCGGGAATGACACACACAAAATAACCGGTTTTATCGCCATGCAATATCAGTGTTTTAAATACCTGCTCTATATCCTCTCCCAAACTGGCAGCCACGTGTATGGCACTCAAATCTTTCTCATCCACCTCATAAGGAATGAGCTCGTAGGCAATCTTTGCCTTATCAAGCAGCCGGGCTGCATTTGTCTTGTTGATTTTATTTTCTTTCATCACAAACTATAATTGCAGACAGGCGAAAAGCATCCCGTTGCAGAAAGACGGTTTGCCGTCCGATGCCTTTCACCCGTCATTTTTCTTTCAGACTATTTTAAAGATGAAGTTCTTCTTTCAGGAACTTCGGGGTATATCCTTTCGTGCTCATTGCCACCTCTTCGGGCGTGCCGCAAGAGAGAAGCTCTCCCCCGCCCTTACCGCCTTCGGGTCCCATGTCGATGATATAATCCGCCATTTTGATGACATCGAGGTTATGCTCGATAACGATAACCGTGTTGCCCTTATCGACCAATTTATTCAATACATTCATCAGGACGCGGATATCCTCAAAGTGCAGTCCGGTAGTAGGTTCGTCAAGAATATAGAGCGTCTTGCCCGTATCCCGCTTGGAGAGTTCGGTGGCCAACTTCACACGCTGGCTCTCGCCACCGGAGAGCGTGGTGGAAGACTGCCCCAGCTTGATATACCCCAGGCCGACCTCCTGAATTACCTTAATCTTGTTCAATATCTGAGGTACGTTTTCAAAGAATTCCACAGCACGGTTTATCGTCATATCCAGTACGTCGGCAATGGACTTCCCCTTGAAGCGCACTTCCAGCGTTTCGCGGTTGTAGCGCTTGCCATGGCAAACCTCACAAGGAACATATACATCGGGCAGGAAATTCATCTCAATGGTTTTGTAGCCGTTGCCCTGGCAGGCTTCACAGCGTCCGCCGCTTACATTGAATGAGAAACGTCCCGCCTTGTATCCGCGGATTTTGGCTTCGGGCAGGCCGACAAACAGGTTGCGGATATCGGAAAAGACTCCCGTATACGTGGCAGGATTGGAGCGCGGAGTACGCCCCAGCGGCGACTGGTCTACATTCACCACCTTATCTATATACTCCAGTCCCTCGATACTGCCATACTCCAAGGGGTCCTGAAGCGAACGGTAAAACTTCTGCGAAAGGATGGGCTGAAGCGTTTCATTAATCAGTGTGGACTTTCCGCTGCCCGATACTCCCGTTACACAAATCAGTTTGCCGAGCGGGAACTCCACATCCACATTTTTCAGGTTATTGCCTCTTGCACCGCGCAGCCACAGGCTATGGCCGTTGCCCTTACGCCGTTCGGCAGGCACTTCAATGGCACATTCGCCGTTCAAATACCGGGAAGTCAGCGTATGCGTCCGCAACATCTGCTGCGGAGTGCCGGCAAATACCACCTCGCCCCCCAGCCTGCCTGCCTTGGGGCCCATATCTATAACGTAATCGGCGGCAAGCATCATGTCTTTATCATGCTCCACCACAATCACGGAATTACCCATATCGCGCAACTCCTTCAACGAATGGATAAGCCGCAGATTATCGCGCTGGTGCAACCCGATGCTCGGTTCATCCAATATATACAGCACATTCACCAACTGCGAGCCTATCTGCGTAGCCAGCCGGATACGCTGGCTCTCACCGCCGGAGAGACTGACAGCACTGCGGTCCAGAGACAGATAATCCAATCCCACATCCAGCAGGAATTTCAGGCGGGTACGGATTTCTTTCAATATTTCTACCGCAATCTGCTGCTGTTTCCTGCTAAGATATTGGTCTACGTTCATCAGCCAGTCATACAACTCGTTGATGTCCATTGTGGAGAGTTCGTAGATGTTTTTATCGTGAATACGGAATGACAAGGCTTCCTTGTTCAACTTCGCTCCGTGGCATTCTGGACAGACAGCTGTCCTGGCAAATTGCTCCGCCCACTTCTGTGCCGTGGCAGACGCATCCTTTTCCTGCAACATCTGGATATACTTCACCACTCCTTCAAAAGTGACAAAGTAATCGGAAGACGTACCGATAAGGGAGCTTTTTATCTTTATACGCTCATCCGAACCGTATAGAATCTCATCTATCGCATCGTCCGGCAGCTCCCTGACAGGAGTTTTCAGTGTAGCTTCATACTTCTCCAGCAATGCGGCAATCTGCCAGAATATCATGCTGTTCTTGGCTTTTCCCAAAGGAATGATGGCTCCCCCGCTGATGGAAAGCTCGCGGTCGGGGATAATCTTGTCTATATCAATCTGGCTCACCACGCCCAAACCTTTACACTTGGGGCACGCTCCCTGCGGAGAATTGAAGGAGAAGTTATGGGGGGCAGGCTCGCGATAGGACAGTCCGGTGACAGGACACATCAAACGCTTGCTGTAATGGCGCACGCTCTCGCTTTGGGCGTCAAGCACCATCAGCAGCCCGTCGCCCTGACGCATGGCAACGGCAACGCTGTTCTTCAGGCGGATGTCGTCTTTATCCGCCACCACCAGTTTGTCGATTACCACTTCCACGTCATGGTTCTTGTAACGGTCCAGCTTCATGCCGGGCAATGCCTCGCGCACCTCGCCGTCCACACGGACATAGAGATAGCCTTTCTTGCGAATCTGCTCGAAAAGTTCCTTGTAGTGTCCCTTACGGTTGCGCACCAACGGGGCGAGGATGTAAATACGTTTTCCTTTATAATCGTTCAGGATAAGCTCGAGTATCTGCTCTTCGGTATATTTCACCATTTTCTCGCCGGAAAGATACGAATAGGCTTCGCCGGCACGGGCATACAGCAGGCGAAGATAATCGTATATCTCCGTTGTCGTACCCACGGTGGAACGCGGATTTTTATTGGTGGTCTTCTGCTCTATGGAAATCACCGGGCTCAGACCGGTAATCTTATCTACATCGGGACGCTCCAGATTGCCCAGAAAGTTACGGGCATAAGCGGAAAACGTTTCGATATAGCGGCGCTGGCCCTCGGCAAATATCGTATCGAATGCGAGGGACGACTTGCCGCTTCCGCTCAGCCCGGTGATTACCGTAAGGCTATTGCGGGGAATTTCCGCATCGATGTCTTTCAGGTTATGTACACGCGCTCCGTATACATTGATATATTCTGTTTCTTCTTGCATATTTTAATGAATGAATTTGTGCAAAAATAACGGTTTCCGACCGAATATCAGTCGAAAAGCGGTATTTTTCGGTTTTGAAATGCACAATATTATTTCTTAACGCAATCCTTTGGTTAAAATGGGACAATATTGTTAACTTTGCAGCTACTTTGGGAAATTGTAAACATAAACCAACGATTACTGAATGAAAACGATTAACCGTATTTTTTGTTCCCTGCTGCTTGCCGGCGCGTGCAGCCTCGGAACAAGCGCACAAGAAAACCAATCCTACTTTCTGCATACGATAGAAAAAGGCCAGAGCCTGTATTCCATTGCCAGCATGTACAACATCAGCCAGGCGGATATAGTAAAACTGAATCCGGGAAGCGATGACAAGATATACGTAGGCCGTACCCTGCGCATTCCGCGTACGGATGCCGGTTTGCAAAAGGAGACTTTCCACACCATAGCTCCCGGTGAAACCCTTTACCGGCTTACGGTGAAATACAATGTGTCCGCCAAAGCTATATGCGATGCCAACCCCGGACTGAGCGCGGATAACTTCCGCATCGGGCAGGTCATCCGCATTCCGTCGGCCACGGATGCGGCAGCCGCCACCGCAGATACGCAGGCACTTTCGGGCATGCCCGCAGGCAACACTGCCATTCAGGCCCCGGTACAATCCCGCTGCCGCGACATGCACAAGGTAAAACGCAAGGAAACGGTATTCAGCATCAGCCGCGAATACGGCATTACCGAAGCCGAACTCATAGCTGCCAATCCCGAATTGCGGGGCGAGAACAAGATAAAGAAAGGTTCGTTCCTCTGTATCCCCTATCCGTCCTCTCCTTCTGCAACGCAGCAGGATACACCCCGGCAGGCCGCACCGAGCGACAGCGAACTGTTCAGTGAAAACACCAAAAGCAGCAAGCGCATCAATGTCATCAAGGCTGCCGTAGTCCTTCCTTTCCTGCCCGACGGGGCAAGCAAAAGCGAGTCTGCCAAAATGGTGGAATATTACGAAGGATTCCTTATGGCGGTAGACAGCCTGAAGCGCACAGGCACTTCCATAGACCTTTATACTTACAGTACCGGTCCTGCCACATCCTCCCTGAACTCCATACTCGGCAAAAGCGAGATGAAGGACATGGATATTATCTTCGGCCCGTTGCACCAGCAGCACATCAAGCCTTTGGCCGATTTTGCCGACAAGCACGACATACGGCTGGTGATACCGTTTACGTCTAAAGACAATACCGTATTCCGCAATCCGTCGGTATACCAAATCAATACTCCCCAATCCTACCTTTATTCGGAAGTGTACGACCACTTTGTACGCCAGTTCCCCAACGCCAACGTTATCTTTATCGAGGCAAGCCAGGGAACCAGAGAGAAGGCGGACTTCATCAAGGGATTGAAAGAGGAGTTGCGCAACCGTTCCATACCTACAAAATCACTGAAAGAGGATGCTACCGTGGAGTCCTTGAAAGCCGTACTGCGTGCCGACCGTGAAAATATATTCATCCCCACTTCCGGAAGCAACATCACACTGATCAAGATACTGCCGCAACTGACACTGCTGGTACGCGAGATGCCCGACAGCCGCATACATCTGTTCGGCTATCCGGAATGGCAGACTTACACCAAAGACCATCTTGAAGCCTTCTTCGAACTGGATACATACTTCTACTCCTCGTTCTACACGAACAATCTGCTGCCGGCAGCCATTAACTTCACCAAGAGCTACCGCAAATGGTATGGCAAGGAGATGGACGAACGTTATCCCAAATTCGGTATGCTGGGTTTCGACACGGGCTACTTCTTCCTCAAAGGGCTGTCGCGCTACGGTTCGGGGTTTGAAAAGAACCTGGACAAAATGGACCTTGTTCCCATTCAGACCGGCTTCAAGTTCCAGCGTGTAAATAACTGGGGCGGATTTATCAACCGGAAAGTGTTCTTTGTACGCTTCACCAAGAATTTCGAACTGATAAAGCTCGACTTTGATTAAAGAAACGCCTTACAGCCATTTGGTTACAGTAATTCGCAATTGAAGAAAATGAAACTAAAAACAATTATAGGAACAGCACTCTTAGCAGGTACATGTGCTTTGCCGGCAAGCGCACAGATAGGCGAACAACGCCATAACTTTTCCGTGGGCATCAACGGCGGCATCAACCTGAATAGCGTAAGCTTCTCTCCCAGAGTCCGCCAGAACAACCTGATGGGTATCAACGGCGGAGTGACCGCCCGTTATATTTCCGAAAAGTATTTCAGCATGATATGCGGTGCGCAAATCGAGCTTAACTTCTCCCAACACGGTTGGGACGAATTTTATGAGGACTATCCCGAACTGCAATACACGCGGAAGATGAACTATCTGGAAATTCCCTTCCTTGCACATCTGGCATTCGGTAAGGACAGAGGTTTGCAGTTCTTCGTCCATGCCGGTCCGCAGATAGGCTTCTTTTTAGGAGACAGCTATACGATAAGCGGCGACTGGGACAACTACCCGGGACTGACCGTAGAACAGCATGACAAAGCCGTAGACAACAGGTTCGACTACGGCATTACGGGCGGAGCCGGCGTGGAACTCCGCACCAAAGCCGGAAATTTCCTGGTGGAAGGCAGATACTATTATGCCTTGTCCGACTTCTACAACAGTACCAAGAAGGACTACTTTTCCCGTTCGGCACACGGAGTCATCACCGCTAAAATCACTTATTTGTTCGATTTAAGGAAATAAAGAAAATAACGGTATAATCCGGATACAGAGATATAAAAAGCGGGGCGAGTGTTGAATGTAACACTCGCCCCGCTTTTTATACCGGACTGTCTGTCTTACCGGACAGACCTTTTCTCTTTATCTCAATCTGTCCGCAGCCTTCACCATCAGCTCATCACGATAGATAGCGCGGAAAGCCAGATAATTCAGTATGATACATACGGCAGGCAGGCATAAAGCCCATCCCAATTGGAAAGCCATTGCATTCAAATCTTTTTTCAGGATAAACATAAACGCGAAGAAAGCAATGTAATAACCTATCAGCAAAAGGCTGCCGAACACCGTCATACGAACCTGCAACATACGGTTACGGAACAGGAATATGGTGCATAATGCAATAATCGCACTCAACAGCAGAATGCCGAACAAGCCCCATGTAGACTGGAAGTTTCCATCGGCCAAAGTCACGCCCAACGGCTTGAATACATGAGCCGCTATCCCATCCGGACCGATAAACTGTCCCACCGGCAAGCAAAGAGCCACAACCAGCAGGATAGCCACCAATAACAAATAAACGGATTGAATACGCTGTATCATTACTGCAATTTCTCTTTTTCCTTGGAAGGATTACGATAATATACCTTACCTTCAAGATATTCCTGAGTGGCAATCAATGTCGGTTTCGGCAACTTCTCATAATAACGGGAAATCTCAATCTGTTCGCGATTCTCGAATACCTCCTCAAGATTATCGTTGTAAGAAGCAAACTCGGCCAGCTTCTTGGAAAGGTCATTCTTGATTTCAACACTGATCTGATTGGCACGCTTACCAATAATCGCTACTGATTCATATACATTACCGGTATCCTCACACAACTCCATCATATCACGAGTCACCGTAGTAGTAGGAGCATTTGTCTTTCTGTAATCCATAAATTTCTATCTAAATTAATTTTATTCTACAACAATTGTTTCACTTTCTGTCAGTCCTTCAAAATCTTCTGCGCTTCCTTGAAGATGCGGTCGGCATCTTTCATGTATTTGCTTTCGGGAAACTCGTTCTTAAAGGCGTAATATTCGTCTACCGCTTCACGATAACGTTCCGCACGCTTGTCTTCCACACTATACACCGCCATTTCGTATTTGGCGCGCAGGATAAGGATGGACAAATCTTCACGCATATTGGTGTAAGGGTAATCCTTTAATGCGTTCTGTGCAGTGATAACGCAAGACTCATAATTATTTCCCAAATAATTTCCCAAATTATAATAGAGCTTGGCAGAGAGATATTCTTTCATAACCAGCTTGTCCTGCAAAGCGAATATCATGCTTTGGGCCTCGTCTTTCTTCGAGCTGTCAGGGAAATATTCAAGGAACATTTGCAGTTGCTGAATCGCACTGTATGTACCGGACTGGTCCAAACGGGGTTCCGGCGTATCCAGAAACAATGCCTTTCCGGCATGGAAACGCGCCAATTCGGTAAACGTACCGCGCGGGTACACATTATAGTATTGGGTAAATGTCTGCGCGGCAGTCTGATAATCTTTCTGGTTATAATAGCTCATACCCAGCATATAAAGAGACTCTTCCGCTTTATCAGTACCTTTAAGAATGGCAATCAACTCGTTCAGCAACGTGGCAGCACGACTGTACTGGCCTTTTGCGAAGTAATTCTTTGCCGCTTCATACTTGTATTCGTAGTCTGTGCTTTTCAGCAACTTGTTGTATTCTCCGCATGAGGAGAGCAGCAGTGCTGCAAGCAAAGTTATAAGGACGTTCTTCTTCATTACTTTTATTCAAATAATGTGCAAAGATAGAGGTTCGCATCGAATTAAACAAAGATACGCACCTTAATTTTTCAAAAACACAGATGAATGGGGTATCCCTACTTTGGCACACTCCCTTTCATAACCTTCATACTGTCCTTTTTTTACAGTTTATACAAGTCGCTCGCAGCCAGCAAGTCCACCTTTTTCTCCGTCAATACCCGGATACAGTTTTCCATATCGTTGGGACGGATAATGACATTGGCAGTCTGCCCGTTGGCAAAGGAGTACATATATTCGATGAACACGCCTTCATCAGACAGGCAACGGAGCACCTTTGCCAATGAACCCGGAATGTTGGGACAACTGATTCCCACCACATCGGTCACATTGACGGCAAAATGATTATCCTTCAATGCCTTATACGCCTTATCAGGTTCGGAAACGATGCCGCGAAGAATACCAAAATCGGCATTCTCGGCTATGCAGAGTGCAGAGAGATTGACACCCTCTTTGGCAAGAACTTCCGTCACTTCCGTAAGGCGACCGGACTTGTTTTCCAAAAAAATAGAAAGTTGTTTTGCTACCATAAGTTTACTATTTTACGATTTACAATTTACGATTGTCGATTACGCGCTTCGCTTTACCTACGCTGCGCTCGATGCTGCGCGGCTCTACCAGGCGGACATCCACGCCCAGACCCAGTACGCTTTGCAGGCGTGCGGTAAGCTTTTTCTTCAAAGCCAGCATCTTGTTGATTTCATCCGAGTAGTATTCCGGACGGACTTCCACTTGCAGTTCCATGGTATCTGTATTATTCTTACGGTCGACGAGCAACAGGTAATGCGGTTCGAATTCGGGCATTTCGAGAATGACGGATTCAATCTGCGTGGGGAATACATTCACGCCACGGATGATGAGCATATCATCGCTACGTCCGAGAATACGGTCCATACGCACCAGTGTACGGCCGCAGGGACATTTGTCGTAATGCAGGGCGGTAAGGTCTTTGGTGCGGTATCGCAGCAGCGGCATGCCCTCTTTGGTGAGGTGGGTAAACACCAGTTCGCCCGTCTCGCCCGGAGCAACCGGTTCAAGAGTGTTCGGGTCTACTATTTCGGGGAAATAATGGTCTTCGTTGAGATGCGTCCCATGCTGGCATTCGCACTCGTACCCCACGCCGGGACCTGCTATTTCGCTCAGCCCGTAAATATCATAAGCCTTTATTCCCAACTTCGCCTCGATGTCGCGGCGCATATTCTCCGTCCACGGCTCTGCACCGAATGCACCGAACTTCAGCTTGAACTCCTCGCGCGGGAAACCGGAGTCCTTAATGGCATCCGCCAGATACAACGCATAAGAGGGCGTGCAGCAAAGCACCGTCGAACCGAAATCGTGCATCAGTGTAATCTGTTTCTCCGTATTGCCGCTGGACATCGGAATGACGGATGCGCCGATATTCTCGGCACCGGCATGCGCACCCAGTCCGCCGGTAAAAAGTCCGTATCCGTAGGATATCTGGAAAATGTCCGAGCTGCCCGCACCGTATGCCGTAAAAGCACGCGAGAGGCATTCCGACCACGCCGACAGGTCTTTACGCGTATACCCCACTACGGTAGGTTTCCCCGTTGTTCCGGAAGATGCGTGAATACGGACTATCTGACTCATGGGAACGGCACAAAGCCCGAAAGGATAATTGTCGCGAAGGTCGTATTTGGTGGTAAAAGGAAGTTTCACGATATCATCGATGCTGTTGATGTCATCGGGGGTAATGCCCAGTTCCTGCATTTTCCTGCGATAGAAAGGAGTGTCATGATACACACGCTCCACTGTCTTTTTAAGACGAATGCCCTGGATTTTACGAAGATTTTCGCGATCCATGCATTCGATACTCTCGTTCCAAATCATGTTTTTGTTGTATTACATTAATGGTTATTGTTAAATTGATACCGCAAAGTTATGTTTTACTTACTGATTTGCAAATTTTCAGCACAAAAACTTCAATATTCATCAAGGAGTAGAAAAAGATATGATATATTTACATTCTTCTCAGTCTGCCGAGTTCTTCTGCAATGATATCGGGAATGAGACTGACGTTTTTAGAGCCATTAAGTTGCTTTATTTTCATACCTTTCCTATCTTTGCCCGACAATCCTGATGAAATGAATAAATTCGAGTTAACATCCGCCTACCGCCCCACCGGCGACCAGCCGGAAGCAATCGCACAGCTCACCGAAGGGGTGCTTGAGGGAGTTCCCGCACAGACCTTGCTGGGCGTGACCGGCTCCGGAAAGACATTCACCATTGCCAACGTCATAGCCAACATCAACAAGCCTACGCTCATATTGAGCCATAACAAGACGCTGGCGGCACAACTCTACAGCGAGTTCAAGGGATTCTTCCCGAACAACGCAGTGGAATATTACGTATCCTATTACGACTATTACCAGCCCGAAGCCTACCTGCCCTCTTCGGACACCTATATAGAAAAGGACCTCGCCATCAACGACGAAATAGACAAGCTGCGGCTTGCCGCCACTTCCGCCCTGCTTTCCGGACGCAAGGACGTGGTGGTGGTATCTTCCGTATCGTGCATCTACGGTATGGGAAATCCGGCGGATTTCTATAACAACGTAATCGAAGTGCAGCAGGGAAAGACCTACAGCCGCAACGTATTCCTGCGCCGTCTTGTAGACAGCCTCTACGTCCGCAACGACATCGACCTGAACCGCGGCAACTTCCGTGTAAAGGGCGATACCGTAGACATCTACCTTGCATACGCCGACAACCTTCTGCGCATCGTTTTCTGGGGAGACGAGGTGGACAGTATCGAAGAGGTAGACCCCGTGAGCGGTGTTACAATCGCCCGTTTCGATGCTTACAAGATATACCCCGCCAACCTCTTCATGACTACCAAAGAAGCCACCCTGCGCGCCATCCACGAGATAGAGGACGACTTGCACAAGCAGGTGCAGTGGTTCGAAAGCGAAGGCCGCCCTTTCGAGGCAAAGCGTCTGCAGGAGCGTGTTACCTACGACATGGAGATGCTGCGCGAACTGGGCCACTGCTCGGGCATAGAAAACTATTCGCGCTATTTCGACGGGCGTGCGGCGGGTACGCGCCCCTACTGTCTGCTGGATTTCTTTCCCGATGATTTTCTTATCGTCATTGACGAAAGTCACGTCAGCGTTCCGCAGATACGCGCCATGTACGGCGGCGACCGTGCCCGGAAGACAAACCTGGTGGAATACGGTTTCCGGCTTCCCGCCGCAATGGACAACCGCCCGCTGAAGTTCGAGGAATTCGAGTCGATGGCAAAGCAGGTGATATACGTCAGCGCCACCCCTGCCGACTACGAGCTGATGCAATCCGAAGGCATCGTTGTGGAACAGGTAATCCGTCCCACCGGTTTGCTGGACCCCATTATCGAAGTGCGTCCCAGCCACAACCAGATAGACGACCTGATGGAAGAAATCCAGTTGCGCATCGAACGCAACGAGCGCACCCTCGTCACCACGCTGACCAAGCGCATGGCGGAAGAGCTGACGGAGTATCTGCTCAACAACAGCGTAAAGTGCAACTACATACACAGCGACGTAGACACGCTGGAACGTGTAAAGATTATGAGCGACTTGCGCGAGGGCGAGTACGATGTACTTGTCGGCGTCAACCTTCTGCGTGAAGGGCTGGACTTGCCGGAGGTGTCTCTTGTGGCTATTCTGGATGCCGACAAGGAGGGATTTCTCCGCTCCCACCGCTCGCTGACACAGACGGCGGGACGCGCCGCCCGCAACGTCAACGGCATGGTTATCATGTATGCCGACAAGATAACGGAAAGCATGCAGCTCACCATCGACGAAACCAACCGCCGCCGCGAGAAGCAGTTGAAATATAACGAGGAGCACGGCATCACCCCTCAGCAAATCAGGAAAGCAAAGAACCTCAACGTATTTGCCGGCACGGAAGGATTTGCCGAAGGTGGAACCGGCAAGGAAAAATCCCCGGCAACCGCGCCCCGTCCCTATGTGGAACAAGAGAGCAGCACCACGGTTGCCGCAGACCCGATTGTCCGGTACATGAGCCGCGCCCAACTCGAAAAGAGCATCGAGCGCACCAGGAAACTGATGCAGGAAGCTGCCAAGAAGCTCGATTTCATCGAAGCCGCACAATACCGCGACGAAGTACTGAAAATGGAAGAACTGCTGAAAGAAAAAACGGAATAGAAGCTAAAAAGCCAGCCTGTATCAAACTGTTTGACGCCGCATTTGTTACTCTTTGCATATAACCCATTTAACAAACAAGATTATGAATAAAAAAAGAGGAACGGTAGCGCTGACAGCCTTGGCTGCCCTGTTTTCAGTAACCATACAGCAAGCGGACGCATGCACGCGCGCCACTTACATCGGACCGGAGAATCTGGTTATCACAGGCCGTACGATGGACTGGAAAGAGGACATCATGAGCAACATCTACGTGTTTCCGCGAGGAATACAACGGGCCGGCTACAATAAAGGCGAAACAGTGAAATGGACTTCAAAGTACGGCAGCGTCATTGCCACGGGCTATGATATAGGTACGTGCGACGGCATGAACGAGAAAGGACTAGTGGCCGGACTGCTGTTCCTGCCGGAGTCCGTATACGACCGTCCCGGAGACACCCGCCCCGTAATGGGCATCAGCATCTGGACGCAGTATGTGCTCGACAACTTCGCCACCGTGCGCGAAGCCGTGGACGAACTGAAGAAGGAGACTTTCCGCATCGACGCTCCCCGAATGCCCAACGGCTCGGCTTCCACCCTTCATCTGGCTATTACGGACGAAACGGGGAATACCGCTATCCTGGAATATCTGGACGGGAAACTAAGCATCCACGAGGGCAAGGAATACCGGGTGATGACCAACTCGCCCAGATACGAGTACCAATTGGCCGTCAACGACTATTGGAAGGAAATCGGCGGATTGCAGATGCTGCCCGGAACCAACCGCTCCAGCGACCGCTTTGTACGCGCGTCATTCTACATTCATGCCATTCCGCAGACAGCAGACGCGGCGATTGCAGTCCCCAGCGTATTGAGTGTGATGCGTAACGTATCCGTACCGTTCGGAATCACTACGCCCGACAAGCCTCACATCTCTTCCACGCGCTGGCGCTCGGTAGCCAATCAGAAAGATAAGGTATATTACTTTGAATCCACCCTTACTCCCAACCTCTTCTGGCTCGATTTGAAGAAGATGGATTTCAGCCCCCAAGCCAAGGTCAAGAAACTCTCGCTGACCAACGGAGAGGTCTATGCGGGAGATGCCGTAAAGGATTTGAAAGACAGTCCTTCTTTCACGTTCCTGTTCCAGACACCGGTTCTCTGAGATAAGGCTTATACATAAACGAAGTTGTCAAAATGCACTTGACAATTTCTTTCAAGCACGGACTTCACAGATTTACCTTATCCTTTTTCTGTGAAATCCGTGCAACTCATGTCTGAAAAGAGACGGATAATGAACCTTTTTTTTCAAGGCACCTCTTTTTGCATGCCTCTTTTTCATAGCGCACTTAAGAGTCTTTCTCATGATTTTTCCGTATGTTTGCAACCAAACTTCAAACCTGCATGCCTACATGGAACTATTAGTATACAAAGCCTCAGCCGGTTCGGGCAAGACCTTCACACTGGCAGTGGAATACATCAAGCTTCTGATTCTCAATCCCCGCGCCTACCGGCAGATACTTGCCGTGACCTTTACCAACAAGGCTACGGCGGAAATGAAAGAGCGCATCCTGACGCAGCTCTACGGCATCTGGAAGGAAGACCCCGCATCGGATGCCTACCTGAAACGTATCAAAGAAGATTTGGCAAAGAAGCCGGAAACCGCCTCTCTTTCCGACAGGGAGTTGCGCCAACGCGCCGGAATGGCATTGCAGTATATGCTGCACGACTACAGCCGCTTCCGCGTGGAGACAATCGACTCGTTTTTCCAGTCGGTCATGCGCAACCTTGCCCGCGAACTGGAACTCAGCCCCAACCTGAACATCGAGCTGAACAACGCCGAGGTGCTGAGCGACGCCGTAGACAGCATGATTGAAAAGCTCACCCCCTCTTCGCCCGTACTGGCCTGGCTGCTGGACTACATCAACGAGCGCATTGCCGATGACAAACGCTGGAATGTGTCCAACGAAGTAAAAAGCTTCGGACGGAACATTTTCGACGAAAGCTACATAGAACGCGGCGAAGGATTGCGGTTCAAGCTGCGCTCTCCCGAAACAATAAAGCTCTATCGCGACGTACTGCGTGAAATGGAGACCGATGCACTGGAGCAGATGAAAGGCTTCTACGACCAGTTTGAAGGCGAGCTGGAAGGCCATGCCCTTGTGCCCGAAGACCTGAAAGGCGGTGCACGCGGCATAGGCAGCTATTTCCGCAAGCTGCGCGACGGACGGCTGGCGGATAAGGATGTTTTGAATGCCACCCTGCAAAACTGCCTGGCGGACGCCAGGAACTGGGCTACCAAGACATCTTCGCGCAAGGACGAGATTATCCGCCTTGCCGAAACCAGCCTGATACCCCTGCTTCAGGATGCGGAAAGATTCCGCCCGCAGAAGAATCGCACGATAAACAGTTGCCGCCTCTCGCTGCAACACCTCAACAAACTGCAACTGCTCAATCACATCGACGAAGAGGTACGCACCCTGAACCGCGAGCACAACCGGTTTCTGCTGTCCGACACCAATGCGCTGCTGCACAAATTAGTGCACGAAGGCGACTCTTCTTTCGTATTCGAGAAGATAGGCGCCAACATCCGCAACGTAATGATAGACGAGTTCCAGGACACAAGCCGCATGCAATGGGACAACTTCCGCCTGCTGCTGCTCGAAGGGCTTTCGCAGGGAGCGGACAGCCTCATTGTGGGCGATGTGAAACAGTCCATATACCGCTGGCGGAATGGCGACTGGGGGATATTGAACAGCTTGGGAAGCGACCAGTCTAAAGTGCCACTCTGCGATGCTAAAGTGCCACTTTACGATGCTGAAGTGCCACTTTACGACGCTAAACCCCTACACTGCGAAAGCGGTGTCCAGCTCCCCTTCCCTTTCCCGGTGCGCGTGGAAACCTTGAAGACAAACCGTCGGAGCGAAACGAATGTCATCCACTTCAACAACCGCCTGTTTACCGCCGCAGTAGACTATCTGAACGCATTGCATCTGGAAGAGCTGAAGGAAGAGTGCATCCCCTTGAAACGCGCCTATGCCGATGTAGCCCAGGAATCTCCCAAGACGGAAAACAAAGGCTATGTCAAAGTCTCCTTCCTGGAGCCCGATGAAGAACAGAACTATACGGAAAAGACCCTGTCGGCTATGGGCGAAGAAGTGCAAAGGCTGCTTTCGGAAGGCGTGAAGCTGAACGATATAACCATTCTTGTGCGCAAAAACAAGAATATACCACCCATTGCGGATTACTTCGACAAAGAGCTGCACCTGCCCGTTGTATCGGACGAAGCGTTCCGTTTGGATGCCTCGCTTGCCATTTGCATGCTGATAGATGCCCTGCGCTACCTGTCCAATCCGGAAGAGAAGATAGCAAGAGCCTCGCTAATCACGAATTACAGTTTGCAGATTACCGGTAAGGGAGAAGCGGAAGCTCCCCTTGCAGCGCCTGCCGACTGGCACAAACTGCTGACCGCCGATGCAAGGACCGCGCTTCCCGCAGAGTTCGTCGCCCGTATGGACGAATTGCGCCTGATGCCTCTGTACGAACTGTTGGAAGAACTCTTCACACTGTTCGACATGGGGCGCATCGGAAAGCAGGACGCCTATCTGTTCTCTTTCTTCGATGCGGTGACAGAGTACCTGCAAAACAACTCATCCGACCTCGACGGTTTCATCCGCTACTGGGACGAGACGCTTTGCAACAAAACCATTCCCAGCGGAGAAATGGACGGCATACGCATCTTCTCCATCCACAAGTCCAAGGGACTGGAGTTCCATACCGTGCTCATCCCCTTCTGCGACTGGAAATTAGAGAACGAAACATACAACCAACTGGTGTGGTGCACCGCCCCCGAAGCGCCGTACAATGCCATAGACCTTGTACCCGTCAACTACTCGTCTACAATGGCGGAGTCCGTTTACCGGCAGGATTACCTCAACGAGCGGTTGCAGTTGTGGGTGGATAACCTGAACCTGCTGTACGTGGCATTCACCCGTGCCGGAAAGAATCTTATCGTATGGAGCCGGAAAGACCAGAAAGGCACTATGTCCGAACTTCTCTCCGCCGCCCTGCCCCAAGTGGCCAAAGCGGAAGAAGGCAGTTGGGACGAAGAAGGGAGCGTCTATGAAAGCGGAGCGGTATATCCGTCGGAAGAGGCGCTCCTTCACTGCGTTCGGAATGGAAAGGACAAGGATGCGGACACTCCGAACGGGAAAAGCCGCACTGTGAACAAGCTTGCACAGAAGCCCGTCAAGCTTCCGGTACATACGGAAAGCATGCGCCACGACATCGAATTCCGGCAGTCCAACCGTTCCGCCGACTTCATAGCCGGAGTGGACGAAGCCGAATCCGGCCGGCGCTTCATCAACCGGGGGCGTCTGCTGCATACGCTGTTCTCCGCCATTGAAACGGAAGCGGACATCGACGATGCCGTCAACCGTCTGGTATTCGAAGGTATCATCGGCCGTGCCGAGACAGAGGAAGAGATACGGGAACTCACCCGCAAGGCATTTGCGCAACCGCAAATCAAGGACTGGTATTCGGGAACCTGGCAGTTGTTCAACGAATGCGACATCATCTGGCAGGAGAACGGAGAGCTCCGCAACCGCCGCCCCGACCGCGTAATGATGCGCGACGGCGCAATCGTGGTCGTAGACTTCAAGTTCGGCAAGCCCAACAAGAAATATAACAAACAGGTACAAGGGTATATGGAATTACTTGTCCGCATGGGATATGACGCCAATGCCATCAGCGGGTATCTGTGGTATGTAGAAGAAGAAATAATAGAGAAAGTATGAAAACATTCCTTCAATCAGTAGCCCAAGACCTATACTCCAAGATAGGGAACGACCTGTCGCGCACGGCAATCGTATTCCCCAACAAACGTGCCAGCCTGTTCTTCAACGAATACCTGGCGGCTCAGAGCGACCGCCCGTTGTGGTCTCCCGCATATGTCAACATCAGCGAACTGTTCCGCAGCCTTTCGCCTCTGAAACCCGGCGACCCTATCCGGCTGGTGTGCGAACTGTACAAAGTGTTCCGCGAAGAAACGCACAGCGAAGAGCCTCTGGATGATTTCTATTTCTGGGGCGAGCTGCTTATCAGCGACTTCGACGATGCCGACAAGAACCTGGTAGATGCCGACAGGCTGTTCAGCAACCTGCAGGATTTGAAGAACATCATGGACGACTACGACTTCCTCGACCAGGAGCAGGAAGAAGCTATACAACAGTTTTTCCAGAACTTCTCCATCGACAAACGCACGCAGCTCAAAGAGAAGTTCATCTCCCTTTGGGACAAGCTGGGAGACATCTACCGACACTACCGGAAGAACCTCTCCGAACTGGGCATCGCATACGAAGGCATGATGTACCGCCATGTAATAGAGGAGCTTGATACGGACCGGCTGCGCTACGACCGCTACGTATTCGTGGGCTTCAACGTGCTGAACAAGGTAGAGACCCGCTTCTTCCAACGCCTGCAGGATGCGGGCAAAGCCATGTTCTACTGGGATTATGACGTGTTCTACACCCGCCTGCCCCACGAACAGCAACCGCCCTACGTGCACGAAGCGGGCGAATTTATCCTGCGCAACCTGAAGCTGTTTCCCAACCAACTGCCCGAAACTGCTTTCGATGTCCTGCGGCATCCCAAGAAAATACGTTTCATATCCGCTCCTACGGAGAATGCGCAGGCCCGCTATCTGCCCCAATGGGTGCGCACGGTTGTGAAAAGCGATACCGAGGCAAGCAAGGAGAAGGAAAACGCCATTGTGCTATGCAACGAGGCACTGTTGCTGCCCGTGCTGCACTCCATCCCGCCGGAAGTGGAGAACGTAAACATAACCATGGGATTTCCATTGGCGCAGACACCCGTATACAGCTATATCAATGCCCTTATGGAACTGCAAACCGCCGGCTACCGCAGGGATACGGGACGCTATACCTACGAAGCCGCACTTGCCGTACTGAAGCATCCTTACACCCGGCAACTGTCCGCCACGGCCGAAGACCTGGAGAAGCAGCTCACCAAGGACAACCGCTTCTACCCTCTCCCGTCGGAGCTTAAAAAAGACGCTTTTCTCGAACAGGTATTCACCCCGCAGAGCGGAACTGCTGCCATCTGCCGCTATCTCACCGAGCTGCTGCGCGAAGTGGCCGTCATATACCGTCAGGAGAAAGACGAAGAGGACATCTTCAACCAGCTCTACCGGGAGTCCCTATTCAAGGGCTACACCCTTATCAACCGCCTGCTCAGCCTGATAGAGAATGACGGGCTGAGCCTGCATACAGACACGCTGAAACGTCTGATGAACCGCCTGCTCACCGCCACCAACATCCCGTTTCACGGCGAGCCCGCCATCGGCATGCAGGTAATGGGCGTACTGGAAACGCGTAACCTCGACTTCCGCAACCTCATCATGCTGTCCCTCAACGAAGGGCAGCTCCCCAAGGCGGGCGGCGATTCGTCTTTCATCCCCTATAACCTGCGCAAGGCGTTCGGCATGACTACCATCGAGCATAAGAACTCCGTGTATGCCTACTACTTCTACCGCCTCATACAGCGTGCGGAGAACATTACCTTGCTGTACAATACGGCATCCGACGGACTGAACCGGGGTGAGATGTCGCGCTTCATGCTCCAGTTTCTCGTCGAGTCTCCCCACGACATCTCACGCCAATATCTGGAAGCCGGACAATCTCCCCAACAAAGCCTCAAGATTGAAATACACAAGACGGACGAGGTACTGCAACGGATGTACAACGCATACGACATCCGCCGGCATCCCAACGCACTCTTTTCGCCTTCGGCACTCAACACCTACCTCGACTGCCGGCTCAGGTTCTACTACCGCTACGTTGCCGGACTGAAAGCTCCCGACGAGGTAAGCGCAGAGATAGACTCCGCCCTGTTCGGAACTATCTTCCACCGTTCCGCCGAGCTGGTATACCAGGACCTCACAGCCAACGGAAAGGAGATACGCCGGGAAGATCTGGAGCAGTTGCTCCGCAACGACGTAAGGTTGCAGGCATACGTAGACACCGCCTTCAAGGAAGAGTTTTTCCATGTGCCTGCCGGCGAGCAACCCGAATACAACGGCACACAGCTTATCCACTCCAAAGTAATCGCATCCTATCTGCGGCAATTACTCCGCAACGACCTGCAGTACGCCCCTTTCCGTATGGAAGGCATGGAACAAAAAGTAACGGAAACCCTGGAGATAGACACTCCTTCCGGAATACTTCCGCTGAATATCGGCGGAACGATAGACCGTATGGACAGCAAAGGCGATACCCTGCGCATCGTGGACTACAAGACGGGTGGCACTCCCAAGACTCCCGAAAGCATAGAGCAGTTGTTTACCCCTGCCGACAACCGTCCGAACTACATCTTCCAGACTTTCCTGTATGCTGCCATTATGTGCCGCAAGCAAGGACTGAAGGTAGCTCCATCCCTGCTGTACATCCACCGTGCGGCATCCGAGAGTTATTCGCCCGTTATCGAGATGGGCGCACCGCGCCAGCCCAAAGTGCCGGTCAACAATTTTGCGTTTTATGAAGATGAGTTTCGCGAACGGCTATCGGCGCTCCTGCAGGAGATATACAATCCCGAAGAGCCTTTTACCCAAACAGAAGATGCGAAGAAATGCGAATACTGTGACTTTAAAAGACTGTGCAAGAAATAGAGGAGCACAATATAAAACAATAGGGCAATTAAAGTAATAAAATCTGAGGAATCATATTGCAGCCAATATCACTTTAGCACCCTATTGTTTTATTGTACTCTTTTTTATTTCTTCAACGGGATAGAGAAATAGAATGTCGAACCCTCTCCTTTCTTGGATGTAAACCACAACTTGCCGCCACTCTTCACTGCAAAATCCTGACACAGCAGCAATCCCAATCCGGAACCTTCTTCATTATTTGTGCCGAACGTACTGAAATGCGTATCTGTATGCAGCAGTTTCTGCTGTCCTTCTTCATCAATGCCGCAACCACTGTCTTTTACACTGACTACCACTGTATCTCCTTGCTCTTCCATCTTCACCAACACTTCCGAATTTTCGTTGCTGAATTTAATGGCATTGCTCAGCAGATTGCGAATAATGGTTTTCAACATATCAATATCGGTACAGACGGGCAACTTCTCCGGCTTTTCTTCACGGATGGTAATTTTCTTCAAGCCGGCCACCATATTGAACACATCAATCACGCTGTCTACCACTTCCACGGCATCCACATCCTGATAGACAACATTCAGGTTGCCAATCTGGCTTTTTGTCCACTTCAACAGGTTATCCAGCAATGAAAACACATCTTCCGTTGTCCGGTTTGCCATTGTCAGCAGTTCGTACATCTCACCGCCAATCTTCTCAACGGGCAGATTGAGCATCAGCATGTTCAGCACCATCTTGATAGAGCCCATCGGAGAACGCAGATCGTGGGCAATCACAGAATACAACTTGTCGCGCCCGGCAATGATGCGCTGCAACTCTTCCGTCTTATTCAGAATAATACGCTTGGCCGCCACCAATGAAACCTGATGGGTGACACGGATTATCAGCTCTTCCTTATTGAAAGGTTTGGAAATAAAGTCACTGGCACCCGCCTGAAACCCTTTCACTATATCCGTTGTACTGTTCAACGCTGTCAAAAAGATGATTGGAATATCCGCTGTATCGGGATTGGATTTGAGACGTTGCGCCACTTCAAAGCCGCTTAAATCGGGCATCATTACATCCAACAGCACCAAATCCGGATGTTCTTTATCCACTTGTTCCAAGGCCTGCCGTCCGTTGTTTGCCGTAGCAATCGCAAACTTCTCATTTGTCAGGAGTACTTTCAACAACAATACGTTGGACATCACATCATCTACGATGAGGATTTTGTACTCAGAAGGATTTATTTCCATGTTCATCTTTGTATTATATTTTTTCCCGTTATTGGTACCATATTTATTCAGGAACGATATTTGCCGAAATATTCAATCATGTGGAGCAAGCCTTCCTCCAACTCTATTACAGGCTGCCAGTCCAGTTTATGTTTGGCCAACGTAATGTCCGGTTTCCGTTGTCTCGGATCATCGTGCGGCAGTGGTTTGAATATCAGTTTTGATTTGGAACCTGTCAGCCTAATAACCTTCTCTGCCAGTTCAAGGATGGAAAACTCGTTGGGATTGCCCAAATTTACCGGGCCGATAAACCCTTCTTCCGTATTCATCATACGCACCATCCCCTCTATCAAGTCGTCCACATACTGGAAACTGCGGGTCTGAACACCCGAACCGTAAATTGTGATGTCCTTGTCCTGCAGTGCCTGGACCACAAAGTTGGAAACCACCCGCCCGTCATCGGGCAGCATGCGCGGACCGTATGTATTGAAAATACGTATAATCTTTATGCGTATTCCGTTCTGACGGTAATAATCCATAAAAAGCGTCTCTGCGCAACGCTTGCCTTCATCATAACAAGAACGGATACCGATTGGATTTACATTTCCCCAATAACTTTCCACTTGGGGATGTATGACAGGATCGCCGTAGATTTCGCTGGTAGACGCCTGCATGATTTTTGCACCCGTCTTTTTGGCCAGCCCCAGCATATTGATGGCTCCCAATACCGAGGTTTTAATAGTCTTTATAGCATCGTGCTGATAATGTACCGGAGATGCGGGACAAGCCAGGTTATAAATCTCATCGACTTCCGCCTCGTAGGGCAATTCCACATCGTGAAGCACAAACTGAAAACGGGGATTTCCTTTCAGGTGGGCTATGTTCTCTTCCGAACCGGTGAAGAGATTGTCCAGGCATATTACTTCGTGTCCGTCTTTAATCAGCCGGGTACACAGATGAGAACCTATAAAGCCGGCACCACCGCTAACCAATATTTTTTTCATGCAGCACTTATTTCTGTGTCCGAAGACCATGCAACTTGTTTGTTCTGTTTATGTGCTGACAAATGTAGGCGATTTGGCTAAAATATGCAAGTTTACAGGAGAATTATTTCAACTATCAAGGCATATATTCCGGCTTGTTGTCAGGAATACTGAAATCTTTATTGGCAAACAGGTCTGCCAAACCCGAAATTTGCTTCAGACGAAGCAGCTCGTCCCGGTCCATTCCTATGTTTTTCATAATCCACTGGTCGGACATACCGGCACGGTCCAGTTCGGCAACGATGTTGCACATCAACTCGATGTTATGCGCCCCGCGTGCACGGTTATGACGGATAGTGGACGCCATGCGGTTGGACAGCTCCTTATCAATTACAACAACCGGCAACAAACCGTTTTCGCGCTGATAAATCCGCTTGGAAGTTTTCAATACCTGATAGCGGTGGTAGCCGTCCACCAATATATAGTTGTCTTTCTCCCGGTCGTAATAGCACACGCAGGGCATTGTAAATCCGTCTTCCCAGATGGACAGTTCCAGCAATTTCATTTCGGGCGGTGCCACTACATTGGGGTTATAATCATTGGCCTGTATCTTTTCTACGGGAATTGCTTTTACATTATATACCGGACTTTTATCTACACTCATAACATCATATTTTTGAATTGTTCCATTATCTTGTCTCGCTTGTATATTTCCTCTTTGGTCAGGGCAAACCCCATGTACTTGCACGCGTGGTCGTTCTTTAAGATACAGATGCACATGCGCTTGTAGGTAGGGATTTCCCTGAATTCCGTTATATCGATATCATCCAGATAATCCATGCGGACAGGTTTCTTGTTTGTCTTGTAATTGGTATGATTCATCACTTCGATGGGAATGCCTGCGTCTTGCAGCTTCTTTATGGTATTCTCGCCCAAGCATCCCCCTTTTGTCCGCCAGAATTCGATGCTGACGGTCAGCTTCTTCAGATAGTTGCGCCGGGTTTCTTCGGGCAAGGTGGAAAGCAGGAATTGCATAAAGCTCTTCCAGGTATACCCTTCGGGAATGCGTACGCTCTGCCAGCCCATGGCGTGAGTGCCGCCATAGATACCGGTAAAGTTCACCCCGTTGACACGTCCTATCATCTTCCCCCAGGTATTGGGGTCTATCACTTTATACAATGCAAGGCTCTCCTGTGCCTCGCACAGAAACGGACTTGCCACACGCTGGCGCTCTATATTGACACCCGCTTTATAATACAAATCGTACAGATGGTTATAATCGAAGCCGAACTTACCGTTGGCAGTCCATATGTCCGTCGTTTTCCAGTCGTAGATGGGATAAGCGTTGAATATGTCATTGCCTATTTTGGAAGTCCACCTGTAGTTATGGTACATCTGGTATTTACGGTTCAGATGAATACTGCGCCAGCGGTTGAAGCTTTCCTGCGTGCGGATACCAATAAGGAAACAGGTGCGCACCGCATCTTTCCGCTGATGCAGCCATTTGGCAAAGTGCATCTGGAATTCGTAATCCCACATTTTCTCCGTATAGAAAGGGAACGCTTCTTTCGTATAAGAACCCTGCGGCATCTGACGCACCCAAAGCTCCTTCATACTCTCGTCCCAGGGACGCCAATAGCTCTGATACATGGATGTGCAGGTGGTGACCTTGAAAGGGACACATACCCGATAGACTTCCAGAATATCCTTATTGGCTTCCAATATACGGTCTACATAATCTATGGTTACGGTGTACTGTATCTCATAATCCATATGAAACACACACAATTTTCGCTTTAAATTATTACGCCGGATGTAATCTATGCACAAGTTCAGCAATACGCCACTGTCCTTCCCTCCGGAAAACGACACGCATATTGTATCGAACTCTTTAAAAATCAGCTCTAAACGTTCCTGCGCAAGTTCGTATACATTTTTAGAAACAGCCATAGTTATCTGTCTTTTTTCATTTTCACGTAGCGAGTCCAGACTTTCTCCTCCGAAAAACCTAATTCCTTAAAAAGAGAACAATGCTCCATGAAAGTAACTGATGTCAATTCCTTACCCGCAGTTGTATTCGATATAACCTTCTCCAATAATAGCTTCAGCGTGCTTTCATTATTGTCCTCTACATAATAGTTGTTAATGATACACTCTTTCTTCTTCTCTTCTACGGGTATAAAACCTATAACTTTCCTCTTTTCTACTGCCACAAACCAAACAAAATCTTCCGATGTACGAAACGGGTAGTTATAATTCTGCTTTAAGACATCGGGATTCATCACCAATGGCGCTACAAGCTCATATAGCCGCCTGTCTGTTCCCTTTAATTGTATAATTTGTATCATTCAGTATTATCGGTTTTATGTTTTGATTGTAAATTGTTCAAAGATAAATATTAAACTTTATGCCTTAAGTAATTTTTAAGCAGTTTTAAGAATAAAGATTCATATTGTCGTAATTTATTATTTTTATACAGAATTTGTAATTCACTGATAATCAATAGGCATAAAAGTGGAATTATTCAGTATATGACTGAACCTATTTAAGTATACGACCGAAATAGGATGAGTATACGACTGAAAGGCATTCAGTATACAGCCGAATGTTTCAGCATTTTAAACTATAAACTATTTTCAATAAAACAGTTGTGTATCAGAAAGGATTAAACAATCTTATTTCACCCATATTCTTGCATTTTTAACGATTAAGGTATTATTAATTAAATAAAATTTATACATTTGCACAGCTTTTAAAAGTAGCCCGAAATTCTTTTAATCTATTCCGTTTTTCCATAATATTGAATACATAAGTAAACAACAAAACAATTATAAACAGTAAAATTATGATGCTAAACACAAAGAAAAGACCGCTTATAGCTGCGGTCCTATTACTGACATCGTTCGGAATAACCACATCGTGCATCGATAACAGTTATGACCTGAACAAGGACATCGACATGACAATCAGTGCAGGTGGCGAACATCTGGCAATTCCCGTGGGATATACGGAGAAGATAACATTGGATAAAATCATCGAACTGGACGAGGGGGATGATTTGCAGATTGTGGATGGAGAATATCATCTGCTGAAAAAGGATAATATTGATGAGACGAATACGTCGGTAAAGCTGGTTACAGTTAATGAATCATCGAATCCTATAGAACCGATTAGAATAATCAGTGGGAACCATGATAATAATGTTCATGATATTTTTATCTCAAATGCAGAATCAGAGGGATTCATCAACGCAGAAGCCCATGGTGTGGACAAAGCCGTCATAGAAATCGGCTCCTTGGCTGCCGATATGCCAACGACCTTGACTCTTAAATTAGAACTTGGCGGTGAAATTTCAACCTCATTGGTTAAAGTGGGAACTATGACAATCACCTTCCCGAACTTCATACAATTCGAGAAAGAGAACGGACTGAATGGACAGACCCTTACCATGACTGATGTACAGATAGAACCCTATTCCGGATTTACAAAAGAACTGAAAATCAACAAATACGTATTTGGAAAGGAATACGGTGAAGGAAACAGAGTTGACGAAGAGAATGGCGACAGAATCCTTAAAATCGAAAACCAAGAGATAAAGATAGAGATGCAAGTCATAAACGTAATAACTCCCTCCGGCAACGGCTCTTTAAATATCACTCCTACCATTACCCTTGCAGAAATGGCTGTAAGCGAAGTTTACGGCACCATCCAGCCTGACATCGACGTGAAGCCTACCGAAGTGGAACTGAACAATCTGCCCGACTTCCTGCAAGACGATGAAATAAGACTGGACATCACCAATCCTGTGTTCTCATTCAATGCCAACAATCCACTGAATACGGATGTAGAAATGGATGGTGTCCTGACCGGATATAAAGACGGTAAAGTAACCAAAATCGTAAAAATAGGAAGCGGTAACGGTGGTGCATCCATCACATTAAAACCCAGCGGAGACAAGCAACAGACAATTTCAATAGTACGTGATGAGCAAACGGTGGTTGAGGCAAATGCAACTAAAGTTGTCGTACCCAATCTGAATGATATTATCGAAACGATACCCGACCACATCAACGTTGAGCTAAAGCCGGCCGTAAAGACAGAACAGTATTACACCGTCAATTTAGGACAGGACTACACGCTGAACAGCGCATACGACATCGACATCCCCCTGAGCTTCGGCAGCAACCTGAAAATCGTGTATGAAGAAACACTCGATAACTTCGACCTCGACCTTGAAGATGTAGACATCAAAAAAGCCGTTCTTTCCATAAATGCCGTCAACACCATTCCTTTGGCAATGGAAATCAAGAACGAAAACGTAAGCGCACTGGATGCCAACGGAAACGTGATAAAAGACATCGACGTAACCGTAGAGGGAACCATCACGGAAAGCAAAGACGGCAAGACCGAAGTTTCAAGCGCGCTCAATGTCAACTTGAACGAAACGGCGGAAGGCGCCATCAGCAAGCTGGACGGCCTGAAGCTGAAGATAACAGCTGTGCCCGGACAAGCCACCGATATTCAGTTGCTAAGCACACAATGGATGCAGCTTAAAGACATGAAACTAAAAATTCCCAACGGTATCAAAGTAGATTTGAACTAAGGGAAATTATTTCATGCGATACAGACAAAAGATTCAACAATCATATATAACGAAACGAATGAAAACAAATGTTTTAGCGATTATACTGTCCGGAGCCGTAGCGACACTTGCAATCGGCGATGCGATGGCACAGACACAGAACAGCCGTTCAACCTATTTTCTGGAAGGAAGTACCTACCGTCACGAACTAAACCCCGCCTTTATGGGCGAACGCGGCTACGTCAGTTTTCCCGGCTTAGGCAATCTTACAATCGGCGCGCAATCCACAGGCGGTGTAGGCGACTTTATCTTCAAGAAAGCCAACGGCGACCTCACCACTTTTATGAACGAGGAAGTGAGCAGCGCCGAATTCCTGAAAGGATTGCCCAAAAGGCTGAAAGTAGGTGTCAACGTAGACGAATCGATTCTTTCCTTAGGCTTCCACGCCTGGGGCGGTTTTAACACACTCGGCATCTCCGTAAAGTCCAATGCCAACGTTTTCATGCCCGATGAACTTTTCAAGTTCATGAAAAACGGGGTAGCCAGTGAAATGGGAAGCAGCTACAATGTAAAGAACGTGAACATCGTATCTACCAACTATGCGGAAATTGCTTTCGGTCACTCACGCGAAATCAACGAACGCCTCACGGTAGGCGCCAAAGTAAAAGCGCTCGTGGGACTGGCAAAAGCAACCATGCACATCGACGAACTGAACATTCTCGCCTCTCAGGACCAATGGACTATCACCCCGAAAAATGCCGAGCTTTACATGTCTGCCAAAGGCCTCATCGTGCCCACCAAAGGCGAAACCGGCAACTATCAGGAAGACGACTATATCCTGGACGCCAACGGAGACAGAACCCCGATACTGAAAGACGGAACCGACGGACAGATTTCATACGATGACATCGATTTCGATACGGACAACCTCGGCCCCACAGGTTTCGGTATGGCTATTGATTTGGGAGCGACCTACAAACTGAATGACGAATGGACATTCTCCGCCTCCTTGCTCGACCTCGGTTTCATTTCATGGAAAAACACCACCAAAGGAACAATGAGCAAAGACTTCACGTTCGACGGTTTTAGCAACATCTCCGTGAAAGACGACGGAACCGACAACAACAAGAAACTGGACACCCAAGTGGACGAATTGGTAGATGACCTGGCAGATCTGGCAAAGTTTGATAAAGCGGGAGAAGGATTAAAGCGTACCACCGCCCTTGCAGCCACCCTGCACCTGGGCGCTCAATATACCCTACCCGCTTACGACCGTCTGAGCTTCGGCTTCCTCTCCACCACCCGCATGCAAGGCAAGCACTCATGGACGGAAGCACGCGTTTCGGCAAATGTTGCCCCTCTCTCCTGGTTTGAAGCATCGGTAAACTACGCCTTATCCAACTTCGGCTCCGATGCCGGCATCATGCTGAATTTCCACCCGCGCGGCTTCAACTTCTTCATCGGTGCAGATGTTCCCATGTGTAAATACGAACCGGCCTACTACGCTCCTATCAGCCGTGCAGCCGTCAACGTAAATATGGGTATCAACTTTACTTTCGGACCGAAGCACAAGCGTAAATACAAAACGGTAGAAACCCAATCACTCTGAATTTATCAACCAAAACAAGAAGAATATGAAAAAGATATATTGTCTGCTGTTTGCCATGCTGCCATTGGCTGCATGGGCAGGTGAGGTAAAAGTCACCAAGCCGGTACTGACTCTGGAAAACGATACGCTGACCCTGGACTTTAAGTTTAATATGGAAGCCGTAAAAGTCAACAGTACCCAGTCTTACGCCTTTACTCCGGTATTGTTTGCGGGAAAGAACTGCAAGACCTTGCCGCCCGTTGTCGTAACCGGTAAAAACAAGTTCAAGATGCGCCACAAAGACCGTAAGCTTGCCAGGAAAGGCGATTACAATGCGCCTTATACCATTATTAAAGGCAAGTCTGCCGATCGCCGGAACCTCGTGAACTATACCGTATGCCTCCCCTACGAAGAATGGATGAGCCAGGCGGATATGTGGATATTGCAGGAAGGCAGGAAAGACTGTCTGCTGGATTTACCCGAGATTCAGGTGATAGAACCGGTAGTTGTGGTAGAAGAAGAACCATTGCCGCAGAAAGGTTCCATCTGCGAACCCTGCATGAGCATGGTATCCTACCTCACCCCGACAGAAAAGCCGTTGAAAGTGCGCTCTGAACAAAACACCCTGTATATAGAATATGCAGCGGGCGGAACGGAATTCAAAGCCGATTTCAAAAACAACTCCGCTGAGCTTCAAAAGCTGAAGGAAACCCTGAACCCGCTGACCGAAGGCGACTTGGTTACTTTCAAAGCCATCAACATATGCGGCTATGCTTCACCCGACGGCTCTGCCAAGACCAACGACCGCGTAGCCACAAAACGCGCCGACTCTTTCTCCCTCTATCTCAGAGGAAGTTATCACTTCCCGGACAGCATACTGAACGTAACATCAGCCGGTGAAGACTGGGACAGCCTTGTCAAGATGCTTGAGGAAGACAAGCCCGACTATGCGGACAAAGCATTGGAAATAATCAATAAGTACACCAACCCCGATGTACGTGAAGCCAGACTGAAATCAGGACTGGGCAGCGCTTCCTACCGTGCCATGATGAATGAATATTATCCCCGCCTGCGTCGTCTGTCTATCGCCATAGATTACGAAATACGCGAAGTACGCAACTCCGAAGCCGCAACGTTAATTTACACCAATCCCAAGATGCTGAATCTGCAGGAAATGTACGGCGTAGCCAAGAACTTCCGGCCGGGTACGAAAGAATACAGGGAAGTGTACGAAATAGCCGCTACCAATTATCCCACAGATATTGTGGCAAACATTAACGCAGCCTCTGCCAACATCGTTTACGGTGACTTTGACCGCGCGCAGCAATACATAGAAAGGGTAAAAGACGATCCTCGTGCATGGAACAACCTGGGCGTGCTGGCATGGCTGTCGGGCGACAGTGAAATAGCAAAGGAATGGTTCACCAAAGCTTTGACCATAGAACCGGAAAAGGCACAGGAAAACTTGAATAAGATAAAGTAACATACACATCTTTGCATAAAAGATAAAAGAGTTGCAATAACGGGACAGTTCCCTATATTGCAACTCTTTTTTTAATATATCCTATATCGGCAACCTCTTTATTGTGCCTTTCCTGCAACAGACAGCATTTTGCGTGCATAACACCATACTACGCAATAGGCAGCCAAAGGTACGATAAACGCCATCACCATTGTTGTATAATCCGCCACAAGCCCCATCAACAGCGGACCTACCACCCCGCCTACCGGAGACATCATCAGGAAAGAGGAAGCGCGCTTGGTATGGTTGCCCAACCCTCTCAGAGAAAGAGCGAAAATAGTAGGAAACATAATAGCCTCAAAAGCATATCCGCAGAGTAGTGCAACCAACGACACCATACCCACATCAAGCAACACCACAAGAGTAGTCACCACCGTTCCCGTAGCGCAAACCAGCAGCATCTTCTCCGCACGTACACGCCCCATAATCCAACTGCCAGCAAAACGTCCCAACATAAATAATCCCAATCCGCCGAATGAGAGTACCAATGAGGCTTCACGGGCATTCATCCACCCCTGTTCCACTACATAATTAATGAAAAAACTATTAATGGAGATTTCCCCTATTTCGTAAGCAAACAGAGCCAGCAAACCAAAGATAAAGAGTTTATGCGACCACAGCCCTATTTCATGCCCGGCTTCATCCACCTCTACCCTATGCTCTATTTCGGGTAACTTAATCTTCGAGAAAACCAACGCTACCAGCAGCACCACTATCCCCATGCCTACATAAGGCAGAGCCACATTACCCGCACTACCGCTCCCGTCTTCCGAAAACAAAAGCAGACCTGCCAGCACAGGAGCGCAAATACATCCCAAACCATTGAAGGACTGTGCAAAATTCAGGCGGCTGGCTGCCGTTTCCTTCGCCCCCAATTCCGTTGCATAAGGATTGGCAGCCGTTTCAAGGAATGTCAATCCACAACCGATGACAAAAAGGGCAAACAAGAACATATTGAATGACAGATAGTATTGCCCGGGAATAAACAGCAACGAACCGATACCGTACAGCAGCAACCCGAAAACCACTCCCCTGCGATACCCGAAACGGCTTATGAACAATCCCGCAGGAACAGCCATTACGAAATAGCCCATATACATCATCGCCTGGATAAAAGCCGAATGCGCCTTTGTTATATCCAGCAGTTCCTGAAAATGCTTATTCAGCACATCCAAAATGGCATGTGCAAATCCCCATAGGAAAAAGAGAGAAGTAATCAATATAAAAGGAACAAGGTATTGCTCCCCTACCAACGGTATCCGTTTCTGTTTCATAATCTAATAATTTCAGACAATCTGTGTCTATCAGTAAATGCGGCCGCAAAGATAAGCAATAAAAAGGAGACAGCCCCATCCATACCACGTATCTTCAACTAAAACACATAAGAAAGGGATAACTGCCAATACCTGTTTTTGGATTCAAATACATCACCGTCAAATATCTGGTCTATGGCATCGTGCTTGTTTCCGCCGATATGATGTTTGGCAGATTGCGTCAGACCGATATTATAGTAACAGCTCAACATCAGGTGATTTACAATCTTAACACCGCCGCCAAGATTGATACCGACCTCAGTGGAACGCCAACCCATGGATGAGAGATCTTTGTCTATGACATCTACAGCTATATGGGCAAGCTTACGCCCCCAATTATCCTCATCTACCAGAAAAGAAAAAGAGGGGCCCACCCCTAGAAACAGGTCAAAATTGTCTGATATGCCCATCTCCCATTTCAGCTCAATAGGGATGTCAATACTTTGCGTTTTTACATCGGTACTTGCACCGTTGGCAGTATTGGTAAGTTTCACACCGCGCTGCACATACAATAAGGAAAAGTCAAGAGCAAGACCATAAAAACCGGTCTGGTATTGCAACATGGGACCTACCTGAAAACCGGTCTGATTCTCTTCCTTGATCTGACTACTCATTCCGTGAATATCCGCCTTGTTGCCAAGCACACCTGCTTTCAAGCCGAAATGCAAGCCCTGCGCCATGCCGGTAACCGGAAATAAACATGCCAATAGCGACAATAAACAAATTACTTTTTTCATTATCATTTACAAAATAGAATTATGGGAACAAAGGTATGGATTTCCGTCCGTAGTCCAAATTCTCGTACAGTTAACATTGCTCTTTTTGTTCTTTTTTAGCTGTATATAGTAAGATTAATATTGATATTTTCAGCAAAAGTATTCACTTTTTCCGATTAGCAGTCGATGAATGTTTTTTATACCATTTTTTATTTTCCAAACAATAAATATATTGCTACCTTCGTTTCTGCATTCGGACAAGGTTTTGTTTTTTGGGTTGAAAACATTAGGCAAAACCATGTACCGTACAATAAAATTATTAAACTAAAAAACGACGGTGCAAAACCCGCATACAAATTTATCCGTAATGAAACTCTATATATTGATACAGCGATTTTTAGGGAGAAAGTATGTACATTATTTCGTACTTTTCTTTATCCTTATCTCCATTGCAGCAATCATCGGAAGTTCGTATGAGGAAATGGCCGCATACAGGTTGCCTCTATTCGGAGTGACCTATGTATCCTCTTTCGTATTTTTAGTGGAGTACATAGCCCGTATCTTATCTGCACCGGCACTTTATCCCGGCAGAAAGGCTGTGAAAGCACGTCTGAAATACACATTCTCTTTCTATGGATTTGTAGATTTCGTAGCTGTGCTACCTTGTATCCTTACCTATATATATTGGGATACGGAAGTGGTGCATGTCATCATCCTGCCTTATATTTTTATCATTTTCAAACTGATACGGCACTCTCGTTCTTTCCGGATTATCGGCCGGGCGCTCTCAGCTGTAAAAGAGGAACTTGAAACTGCATATACTGCAAGTTTCATCACTATCTGCTTTTCAGCCATCCTCATGTATTATATCGAAAGAGGTGCTCAGCCCGAAGTTTTCAAAAATATCGGAGACGGAATATGGTGGGCTATCATCACATTTGCCACCGTAGGTTACGGAGACATTTATCCGGTTACGCCTTTAGGGAAGTTGCTGGGATGTATCATCTGCCTGGTAGGCGTGGCGATGGTAGCCATTCCTACCGGTATCATCAGTTCTTCTTTTATCAACATTATACAAAAAAAAGAAAAGGAAATTTCAAAATAACAACCTAACTGATTTTAAACTTATAATTATGATGAAAAAAAGTGTTTTAACCGTTTTATTTGCGCTGTTTTGCACGATGAGTTTTGCGCAATTGTCTTTCAATGTAAAAGCCGGTCTTAACCTCAGCAGCTATATCGGCGACAACTCGGATCACTCCAAATTCAAACCCGGAGTACGTCTTGGTGTCGGAATGGAATATCAGTTCACCGACATCATTTCCTTGCAACCCTCACTGTTTTTCTCGCAGAAAGGTGCAAAGTATTCGGAAGGATACGAAGGTATCGTGGATGCTGATGCAGATGTAAAAATCAACCAGCTTTATCTGGAACTCCCCATCAATGTACAATTCCGCTTCAACATTGCAAACAACACCAACTTAGTGGTTGCGACAGGACCATATCTTGCCTGTGGCGTAGGTGGAAAAGCTAAATTCGATGGCAAGGCTTCCATCGGTAATGTCGGTATAAATGCTGACGAGAAAATTGACACATTCGGTGATGACGGACTTGGATACAACCGATTTGATGCAGGATGGAACATCGGACTAGGTGTAGAATTCGGACAAATTCTGGTAGGGCTTGACACCCAACTCGGATTTTGCAAGATCATGAATGGAAATGCCCCACACAATGCGAATATAGGCATTACCGTAGGATACAAATTTTAAAACTACTCTCTTACATATTTTCCTGTATAAAAAAGAGTCTGCTGTTAAAAAACGGCAGGCTCTTTGTCGTATATAATTATTAGCATCTTACCCGAACACTATTTTTTAAATTATAGAATACATTCATGCTCAATTCTCATTAAATGCCTTTTAATAACCATTCAAACGGCACTAAAAATGAATAACAAAATTGCCGTTATTCTTGCATTAGCAAATGTAAAATATTCACTAAACGATTTGGAAAAGCATTACAAGACGTTTTGCGGTTTATAAAAAATCGCATTTCGTTTTGTGTTAATGGCTGCTAAACCATCACAAAACGTTTTGTATAAGCATCACGGAACGTTTTGCGGTTTATACATATTTCACAAGAGTAGCAGGAGCCTTACTGATGCCGCAAAGTTTTTCTGCATCCTCATTGTGTTGTTTGAAAAGCTCCAGTAAGGTCTGTTGCTTCACCTCATATCCGAGAAAAGCGTTTCTTACCTTTTCGGCAGTCACAAAGGAATCCCTTGATTCTATATAGCGATAATGGTTGTTCAATGCGGTGCGTATGTCATCAAGCATGTTGTTCACCTGCCTTGCTTTCGCTCCGTTCCCTGACAAACGTCCCAGTTTGGTGTCCCAAAGACGAGGCTCCACATCCAGTTTTGAACTGAATTGTGACATTTCCCCGTTTACGGTGATACGAATCATAATGCTCGCCTTACCTTCTTTGTTCACGTAGTTCTTTCTCAGATAGAAGAGAATTTTGAATGTACTTTTGCTCATAAATGCATCTGTTTTTATATCCTCTGTTACAATCGTTACACAATGCCACAAAGGAAAGGTTATTAATTGGATTATGAGCAGACAAAATTGAGACAACAGCGGAAAAATCAGTGAGTTAGCATGAAAATCGTTACAATAATCAGACGGCAATTTTTCTGTAACGATTTGGTAACGGAACTTTGTCCGAAGTGGGCTATTTGATGTCCTTGGATTGGCACTTGCAGAATACAAAAAAAGTCCACAATTTATTGAAATTGTGGACTTTTTCGCTTTCAGACTCTCAGTTGTCCTTGAGTCTCAGCGGTGCGTACGGGACTCGAACCCGTGACCCCATGCGTGACAGGCATGTATTCTAACCAACTGAACTAACGCACCATCATTTCATTTTATCGTTGCTATCTCTCTCGATTGCGGTTGCAAAGGTAGGTGTTTTTTTTGAATCTGCAATAGTTTGAAAGAAAAAAAATATCTTTTTTTTCAACATCTATTGATTATAAGAGATTTATGTTATCTTTGCATAGACAAAAAAAATAGAAACTATGAAAAATACCCCTATTGCACGAGAACTAATCGATAAAACCATCGAAGATTTTCATATTACTGATTTTGCAAAAGCCACTATCCGCGAAGTAAAAGCTATTGCAGCAAAAGCAGAAGCGGACTCCGGTGTGGAATTTATAAAAATGGAAATGGGAGTTCCCGGACTCCCACCCTCCTCCGTAGGTGTAAAGGCAGAAATTGAATCGCTACAAAAAGGAATAGCAAGCCTGTATCCGGATATTAACGGCTTGCCTGCATTGAAAGAAGAAGCATCCCGCTTTATCAAGGCATTCGTCAATGTAGACGTAGCGCCGGAAGGATGCGTACCCGTTACAGGTTCCATGCAAGGAACTTTTGCCTCTTTCCTTACATGCAGCCAATGTGACGAGAAAAAAGACACAATCCTGTTTATCGACCCTGGTTTTCCCGTACAAAAGCAACAATTGGTTGTAATGGGACAAAAATATGAAACTTTCGATGTGTATGACTATCGTGGCTGCAAACTGAAAGAAAAGCTGGAAAGCTATCTCAAAAAAGGCAATATATCCGCCATTGTCTACTCTAATCCGAACAATCCCAGCTGGATATGCCTGAAAGAAGAGGAACTGCGTATCATCGGCGAACTTGCCACCCGGTATGATGTAATCGTACTGGAAGACCTTGCCTATTTCGCCATGGACTTCCGTCAGGACTTAAGCAAACCGTTCCATGCGCCCTACCAACCATCCGTAGCCCATTACACTGACCATTACATACTGCTTATATCCGGTTCCAAAGCATTCAGCTATGCAGGACAACGCATCGGGGTAAGCTGCATCTCGGACAAACTTTATCATCGGGCATATCCGGGACTGACACAACGTTACGGCGGCGGTACATTCGGCACAGTATTTATCCATCGTGTCCTGTACGCCCTTTCTTCCGGAACCAGCCACTCGGCGCAATACGCACTTGCAGCCATGCTGAAAGCCGCCAATGAAGGCAAATACAACTTCCTGGATGAAGTAAAAGTATATGGCGAACGTGCACGGCGACTGAAAGAGATTTTCCTGCGTCATGGTTTCCATCTGGTATACGACAACGACCTCGGAGAGCCTGTAGCCGACGGATTTTACTTTACCATCGGTTATCCGGGCATGAGCAGCGGTGAACTTGCCAAAGAGCTGATGTACTACGGAGTAAGCGCTATCTCACTGGTAACTACCGGAAGCCACCAGGAAGGATTGCGAGCCTGTACCTCATTCATCCAAGACCATCAATACGCCCAATTGGACGAACGCATGGCCGTCTTTGCAGAAAATCATCCTGTCAGATAGGACATATATCCCCTTTACAGAGAATGAATGCGCCAAACTCTGACGACGCTTCATTCTCTGTAAAACTTTAAAACTCCCCGAAAAAGACTTTCCGGATAAAAATTAAACAGACTCCCATAAAAAAGAGAAAGATAATTTGCTCCTTTATAGAAAAATACTTAATTTGGGGGCATGTATACCAATGCAGACATATTCAAAATAGAAACTAACCATATAGTTCCTACACGAGGAAAAGTTCTTATTTCCGAACCTTTTTTGTGTGACTATATGTTCGGGCGGTCTGTTGTTTTACTGGCAGACCATACGCAAGACGGAACCATGGGACTTGTAATGAACAAGCCGTTACCTCTGTTTCTGAATGATTTACTAAGCGAAATCAACTGTCGGGAAGACATTCCTATCTATAAAGGCGGACCGATGAGCACCGATACCCTTTTCTATTTGCACACATTGGAAAATATAACAGACTCGCTCCCCATAGCCAACGGGCTCTACCTGAACGGTGACTTCACCGCTATCAAGCAATTTATGACAGAGGGTAATTCCATCAAAGGAAGAATACGTTTCTTTCTCGGTTATTCGGGCTGGGAACCCGGACAACTGAAAAAGGAAATAGAAGAGAATACCTGGCTGGTGGACAAAGCCGATATTCCTTCGCTCATGGATGAAAAAGCCTGCAGAAACTTGTGGAAAGATGCACTTAGCAAACTTGGCGGAAAATACGAAATGTGGTCACGTTTTCCGCAAATCCCCACTTTGAACTGACAGTAACCGGACAATCATCCGATTACCGGCTATCCTACCCGCCCCACACTATCAAGGCGAATACATTGCATCAAGACAACGTCCTTAAATTTGCCGCCTGCAAACCACCATTCCTTCAGCAGTCCGCATTGTACAAAGCCGCAAGAGCCGAACAAGCGCAAGCTCGCTTCATTGTCGGCAGCCACATGCACAACCAACTGTTTCAGAAATAAAAAGCCGAAGGCATAATCGCACAAAAGTCTCAAGGCATCGGAAGCGTACCCATTACCCTGATACTCTTTCCGTATCGCAATCCCCACCTCACCGCGGGAATGCATCGGTGCAAAATCCGTAATGTCAATAGTGCCCACCACGGCATCATCCTCGCGACGCACTATCATCATGCGGAGCTGACGGTCGGCAAACATATCACATTGCGAATTTTCCATGTATTGCCTCAGCACATACTTGGAATACGGTACCGAAAAGTTCGTGACATCCCACGTTTGCGGGTCATTCTCCATGGCATACATTATCTCCAAATCTTCCGGCTCCATAGCCCGAAGACGCACACGCTCACTTACAAAATAAGAAGGTTTCATCATTCTTTCTCTATATGCAGTTCCTTACGCAAACGATTTTCACCCGGCAGGCAGAACAGAGACGCAGTCAAGGCAATTAAAGCGCAAAGCACTCCTTTATTGCTTAGCATCATATAATAAGTAAGAAATCCTGCCAATACCGGCATGGCAAGCAGAGCCAGGCGCACCCCACTCCACAGTGCATACAGACGCAGCGCATCCGTAATGGCAACGACATCTATCTTCTTGGTCAGCATCCATGAAAACAGCTTCAAGGAAACAGGCACCAACACAGCAGTAAGCAAAATCGTGACAGTCTCCGCAAAATAAGCGGCACGCACGTCCCCTGCATAGGCACCTACCCATTCTCCGCCTGTTTCTCCAAATGCCACGAGAAATACGGGCAGCAGCCAGAAATATACAAACATCATTTTTGTGCGGGATACAACCCGCTTTATCTTTTCTTCCATACACTCGTTCTTTAAAACCATATCACACCGCACCTGTAAACGGAGTACGGTTTACAATGCTGCGTCCAAGCGTTACCTCGTCCGCATATTCCAGTTCGTCTCCCACAGAGATGCCGCGCGCTATCACGGACAGTTTCACTCCCAGCTTCTCCAGTTTGCGGTAAATATAAAAGTTGGTCGTATCACCTTCCATGGTGGTACTGAGGGCAAACACAACTTCCTTAACACCACCTGCAGCCACCCTCTGCACCAGACTCTCTATCTCCAGGTCGCCGGGGCCTATTCCGTCCATCGGTGAAATCACCCCGCCCAGCACATGGTAAAGCCCGCGGAATTGCTGCGTCGCTTCCACCGCCATCACGTCGCGTATATTCTCCACTACACAAATAACGGAAGAGTCGCGCTGAGGGTTGGAACAGATGCGGCAAGTCTCCGTATCAGAAATATTATGACACACCTTGCAGTATTTCACTTCATGCTTCAACGTAACGATGGCATTGCCGAAAGCCTCCACCGCCGCCGTATCCTGACGCAGCAGATGAAGCACCAGTCTCATGGCCGTTTTCCTGCCTATACCCGGCAGTTTGGCAAACTCATTCACCGCTTTTTCCAGTAATGTCGAGGGATATTGTCCATTCATACCTTAAATTCTTCTATCGGTGGGCAAAGATAGTGCAAATTGAGTGCAATGCAATTAAGTTCGCTTGAAATTATATGACCGGAATGCAGCCTGTCCTCTCCAAAAACAGAGAGAATTCCGCATTACGGACGGAGATTTTTGAAATAAGTGCTACCTTTGCATGAAGAAACAACAAAAAAACAAGTAATAAAATGGAGATAACAAGCGCCGAATTCGTCATCAGCAATACAGACGTTAAAAAATGCCCCGGCGGAACATTCCCCGAATACGCCTTCATCGGACGTTCCAACGTTGGAAAATCCAGCCTCATCAACATGCTGACGGGGCGTAAAGGACTCGCCATGACGTCCGCAACTCCGGGAAAGACCATGCTCATCAATCACTTCCTGATTAATAAGAACTGGTACATCGTCGACCTTCCGGGCTACGGCTATGCCAAGCGCGGACAGAAAGGCCAGGAACAGATTCAGCGCATCATAGAGACCTACATTCTGCAACGCGAGCAGATGACCTGCCTCTTTGTCCTCGTCGACAGCCGCCACGAGCCGCAAGCCATAGACCTCGCTTTCATAGAATGGCTGGGCGAGAACGGAGTACCTTTTGCCATCGTTTTCACCAAAGCCGACAAGCTGAAAGGCGGCAGGATAAACAGCAACATCCGCCACTACCTGGAGAAGCTGGGTGAACAATGGGAGGAACTTCCGCCCCATTTCATCACATCTTCCGAGAACCGTATGGGACGTGACGAACTCCTGGGTTACATCGAACAAATCAATAAAGAAATTAATTCTAAATCATAACTGTTACAACCAAAATGAAAAGATTTGTTTTTTGGCAAATACTCATTGCCGCATTGCTGATGGCTCCCGACAGCCAGGCACAATCTCTGAAAGACTTATTGAACAAAGAAAACATCGAGAAGGCAGTAAATGCCATAACCGGTAAAAGCACCGCCAGCATGGAAGGGACATGGACGTATGCCGGCTCTGCCATCGAATTCGAATCGGACAACCTGCTGCAAAAGGCCGGCGGTGCGGTAGCCGCCAATGCTGCCGAAAACAAGCTGAACGAACAATTGGCCAGGGTAGGCATCAAGGAAGGACAAATGTCTTTCACTTTCAATGCAGACAGCACCTTCACAGCCAAAGTTGGCGCAAAAAGCATAAAAGGAACTTACTCCTACGATGCTTCCACACAGAATGCAAGTCTGAAATTCATGAAGCTGATTCCGCTTAATGCCAAAATAAACTGTACATCCGCCAATATGGACCTGCTGTTCAATTCGAACAAACTCTTAAAGCTGATTACCCTGATTTCCAGCAAGAGCAACAATAGCACCCTTAAAACAATCGGCTCGCTGGCAAACAGCTACGATGGTATGATGCTGGGATTTGCCCTGAAAAAGGAATAAATGCGGAAATAAAAAATCCCCCGCAAGCATAAAACTTGCGGGGATTTCCGTCTCTTTAACAAAACATAAAAAAGAGCGGAAAACGAGACTCGAACTCGCGACCCTAACCTTGGCAAGGTTATGCTCTACCAACTGAGCTATTTCCGCAAATGATGCTCTTTTCACAAAGAGCGTGCCCAGAACAGGACTCGAACCTGCATGCCTCTCGACACACGCACCTGAAACGTGCGCGTCTACCAATTCCGCCACCTGGGCAATCATTAATTCAAAGAAGAGCGGAAAACGAGACTCGAACTCGCGACCCTAACCTTGGCAAGGT